>Ga0154589_16_pt1 | contig 208204 bp, 189 predicted proteins | sample RifGroF2_FD_116018 | JGI IMG/M metagenome (GOLD analysis project Ga0154589, IMG submission 116018) | Alphaproteobacteria bacterium GWF2_58_20
CAACGGTCAGGCGCTGGCGGCATCGGCCAGCTGTTCCATCACCATCCAGCCAGTGGCCACCGAGAATGGCAGCTATGCGGGAACGCTTCAGGTTTCCGGCACGCCGGGAGGTACGGTCAGCCAGACCCTTTCCGGCACGGCGATCGGGTTTGTTGTGGATCCTGGCACAGTCGTTCCGGATGGCTCGGTGTATGTGGGTCTTTCGCCGGACGGCAATGTGCCAATGTATGTGACGCGCTGCGATGCAGGCATGAGCTGGGACGGTTCTGCCTGTACGGGAACGCGGTCGGCGCTTACCTGGGGAACTTATGGAACGACAACGGGCATAACCGATGTCAACACGGGGGAAGCGAACACCACGGCGCTGGCTGTCTATGGTGACACGGCTGTGGCAAAGTATTGCGACAATTTGGATATGCATGGCAAGATGGATTGGTATCTGCCGTCGCAGGAGGAACTGAATGTGATTTATTTGGCCTCGGTTGCTGCCGGAGGAACATTTAGGTCGAGTTTTGATCTCAGCGGGTCAGCATTTTCGGGTGTTTACTGGTCCTCATCGGAGTACAACGCATACAATGCGTGGTACCAGAGATTCAGCGATGGCTACCAGAATGCCAGCAAACTCAACGGACGCTCCGCCCGCTGTTCCCGTAGATGAATGATTTAGAGCCTTGAGCGTTTGGATGGGACAATTCCTGTTGATCTTGGGACGCCCCCCTGCAAGGCAACAGGGGTATTCAAGATGAACGCTCAAGGGCTCTAAAATCAGGCGAAAGGACGGGCCTTGCGCAACAGGGCGGTGATCCGTCCAAACCCTTCATGGGTGCCCATATCCTCAAGCGGGGTTGGCAAACGCCGGCGCCAGTTGGGATATTCGCGCACCGTACCCGGCAGGTTCACCTGCTCCGGCTGGCCAAAGACATCCTCAAGCTGCAACAGGACAATGGCTGACGGTGTTTTGGCCAAAAAGGCAATGGAGGCTTCCAGCAGATCCGGTGGCATCTCGTCTCCGCACAAGTGTGCCTCCGTCAGGCGTGGTGCAAATGCCTGCCCATTTGGCCAACCCTCTTCAATATCCAGCAACCGAACAAGGCGTTCGCGTTCTCCCCGCCGCTTATTAAATGCCGCATTCCGCCCTTCTTCCGTCAGGAACAGACCATGCTTTTCAAACAGCTCCAGATCGTGGCCCACCCACCAGCCCGACAAGGTGGGTTGGTCATGGTTGCTGATGGTGACATTGGCAAGGGCCGGATAAAACGAAGTTCCAAGAAAATCTCCCGTGGCCGCACACTGGCGATAAAGAACCCGGGTGGCGAGGATTCCCATTTCCGCCATCCTCTCTCGAAATCCCTGCGGCACCGTACCAAGGTCTTCCCCCAGGACCAGGCAGGCATGGCGCTGACTTTCCAAGGCAAGAATGCCCAGCAAATCCTCAAAGGGATAAGCGACATACGCACCCCGTACAACCTTTTCCCCAGGAACAGCAACAGGAGCCCAGAACTTGCGCATGATTCCCATGATATGGTCGATTCTGAGCGCCCCGGCGTGTTTCATGTTCCGGCCCACAATCGCCCGGAAATGCTGGTAACCGGTTTCTTGCAGGACATGCGGCAACATGGGGGCAAGACCCCAGTTTTGCCCACGCGGACGCCGCAAATCCGGTGGCGCCCCAATAAACAGGTCATGCACAAACAGATCCGGCTGGGCCCACGTTTCTGAACTGTCACCTGCGACCCCCACCGTCTGGTCAGGATAAAGACCGACGCTGAGCCCCGCCTGGCGGCCGGCATCCGCAGCTGCGGCGAGCTGTTCCTCCGCCAGCCATTGCAGGTACATGAAAAACTGAACCCGCGCGTCATGGGACAGGGCCTGAACCGCGCCGGAGTGGCTATCCCGCCATGGCTGCGGCCATTCCCGCCAGCCCGGCGCGAAGCCGCCCTTGACCATCATGCCCGCAAGCGCCTGGTAGGTGGCAAACTGGCGCAGGGCCAAACCACCCTGTTCACAGAAAATTTCAAACGTCCGTCCGCGCCCGGTTACGCCCTTGTCCGCATCCAGGTGCTGCCCCCGGAAATGGGCAAACATCGCTTCAAAAACCGGGTACTTGAGCCCTGCAACCTTGGTATAATCAATCCAGTCGGCAGCACGCACTTGCGCCAACCGGGCCTGGAAATCCGCAGAGGCCACCAGGGCCTGTGCCGCTACGCTTTCGGCATAATCCGGCACGGCTTCCACATCAACATAAAGCGCATTGATGAACAGGCGATTGTTGGAACAGTAAGGCCCGGCATTTTCCGGATCTTCCGGGAAAAGGGCACAAAGGGGGTTGAGCCCGATCAGGGAAGCGCCTGCCCGGGCGGCCTCGCCCACCAGGAGGCTCAGGTCGGTAAAATCGCCAATCCCCCAGTTGCGATGCGAACGCAGGGCATAAATCTGGCAGGGAATTCCCCAGACCCGCTCCGGCTCCGGCCGGTCCAGCCATGCAGGCAGATAGCAACGCTCCGGCACCACGATCAGGGTCATCTGGGCCAGGGTCCCCGCCAAATCAACCTGTATGCGGTGATAGCCCTGGGGCGGCATAAAAGGCAACGTGACATCATGCTTTTGCCACGTTTCTCCTGCAATCTCCCGACTTTCCAGAACCCGCGCGGATTCCAGCTTCAGGAAGATGTCATGATGGGGCCCGGATTCTTCCTCAAGGCGCAATCCAATTTCCGGTGCCGTGTTTGGAGGAAGGAACAGAGGCACATGCACGGGCAGGTCCTTCTCCCGCACCACCAGAACCGGGGGACAATGCCGCAGCCAGCTTGCATCTTCAAAAGCGGCCAGACTGGCAGCGGCCTCTTCATCGGTTGCAGCAGCAAACCCCATGCTGGAAAGGAAGCGGCGCTTGGTCTCCAGGCTGGTGACATGCACCTGGCCCATCTTGTCGGTATATTCCGGCAAAATCCCGGCGGCTTGCGCCAATCTGTCCGTTGCAGTTTCCATGGGCATTTTTGTACCAAGAGATGCCATGACCTTTCAAGCACGAATGCAAAAAACACCCGAAAAATACATCACGATTGGGGATTTTCCATAAGTTGCCAAGCCAGAGGATTCTTCAATCCTTGTTCCTTGGTTCCCAGAAATTCTTCCTATCGACAATTCCTTCCGAAAAAGATTACCCTTCCGGCACACAACATCTGCGACAAAACGAAACAGGCCTGTTGAAAACCGCTGCAAAAATCCTGCCCCCCGCCTGTTTGCCGCCCACCTGTTTGCCATTCCCGCCAAACCGGAGACTGCCATGCCCCTTTCCATCTCCTCCCCCGTCTTCGCCGATCACGAACCCCTGCCTGCAAAATATACCTGTGATGGCGATGGGATTTCCCCGCCGCTGGTCTTTTCCGGCGTTCCGGAAAACACAAAAAGCCTGGTGCTGGTCGTGGACGACCCCGACGCGCCCGATCCGGCGGCACCACGCATGATTTGGGTGCATTGGATTCTCTACAACCTGCCGCCGGACACATCCGGCCTGCCGGAAGGCGTACCCCCCTATGCCCTGCCGGAAGGTACCCGGGCCGGCATAACCGACTCCGGAAACACCGAATATGGCAGTCCATGCCCGCCCACCGGCACCCATCGCTATATCCATCACCTTTATGCGCTCGACATTGTTCTGCCGGACATGAACCAGCCTGCCAAGCCCGTACTTCTGGCCGCCATGGCGGGGCATGTCCTTGAAAAGGCGGATCTCGCCGGCCTTTACCGCCGCAAACGTTAGAGCCTTGAGCGTTTAGATTGAACAATTCCTGTTGATCTTGGGATGAGCCAGACCGCAAGACGCAAACCGCAGGGCGATGCGGGCATCGTCCAAGGTTTGAAAACGCGGCGGATGGCCATCAAAAGGCAACAGGGGTATTCAAGATGAACGCTCAAGGCTCTAAACCGGGCCTGAAGCCGTAAAAAACCGCCCGGAGGATTTCTCCCGCCGGGCGGTTTTTCTTTTGGTTCAAGCCTTCCGGATTATTCGTCCTTGGACTTGGCCTTCTTCATGGCCGCACCGAGGATATCGCCCAGCGAAGCACCGGAATCGGACGTACCGTAATCCGCCATCGCCTGCTTTTCTTCCTCGATTTCACGCGCCTTCACCGACAGGGTCAGCTTGCGGCTGCTGCGTTCGATCTGGGTGATCTTCGCATCCAGCTTCTGCCCCACGGCAAAGCGGTCGGTCCGCTGTTCGGCACGGTCACGCGACAGGTCATTCTTCTTGATGTAACCGGTCAGCGAATCATTGACCGTCACTTCAAGACCCATCTCCTGCACGGCCTTGACGACACACGTGACCACAGAACCCTTCTTCAGGCCCTGCATGGCGTCTTCAAACGGATCTTCGGCCAGCTGCTTGATGCCAAGGCTGATCCGTTCCTTGCCGGTGTCAACCTCAAGCACCTTGACCTTTGCCATGTCGCCCTTCTTGAAGGTCTTGATGGATTCCTCACCCGAAACTTCCCAGGAAAGGTCAGACAGGTGAACCATGCCATCGATATCGCCGGGCAGGCCAACAAACAGGCCGAACTCGGTGATGTTCTTGATTTCGCCTTCAAGGATCGTGCCCGACGGATACTTCTCGGAGAAGCCTTCCCACGGGTTGCCGAGGCACTGCTTGATGCCAAGGCTGATACGACGCTTGGTCGCATCGACATCGAGAACCGCAACATCCACTTCCTGGGAGGTGGAGACGATCTTGCCGGGATGCACGTTCTTCTTTGTCCAGGACATTTCAGACACATGCACAAGGCCTTCCACGCCCGGCTCCAGCTCCACAAAGGCGCCGTAGTCGGTAATGTTGGTCACGCGGCCCTTCAGGCGGCTGCCCACAGGGTACTTGCCGTCCACGCCTTCCCACGGATCCGATTCCAGCTGCTTCATGCCGAGGCTGATGCGCTGGGTTTCCGAGTTGAAGCGGATGACCTGCACGTTGACCGTCTGGCCAATCTGCAAGGCTTCCGACGGGTGGTTGATGCGGCGCCATGCAATGTCGGTGACATGCAGCAGGCCATCCACGCCACCGAGATCGACAAACGCGCCGTAATCGGTGATGTTCTTGACCACGCCCTGCAACACTTGGCCTTCCTTGAGGCCGGACACCAGTTCGCTGCGCGCTTCGGCGCGGCTTTCCTCGAGGACAGCGCGGCGCGAAACCACGATGTTGCCACGGGAACGATCCATCTTGAGGATCAGGAACGGCTGCGGCGTGCCCATCAGGGGGGAAACGTCGCGCACCGGGCGAATGTCCACCTGGCTTCCGGGCAGGAACGCAACCGCTCCGCCAAGATCCACCGTGAACCCACCCTTGACGCGACCATAAATGACGCCGGTCACACGTTCCGTATTGTTGAAAGCCTTCTCGAGAACCTGCCAGGCTTCTTCGCGGCGCGCCTTTTCACGGCTGAGCATCGCTTCGCCATTGCGGTCTTCCATGCGTTCAACATAGACATCGACTTCGTCGCCGACCTTCAGCTCTTCGCCTTCGCCCGCCCGGCCAAATTCCTTCAGGGAAATGCGGCCTTCCGACTTCAGCCCGACATCGATGAGCGCAGAATCGTTCTCGATCGCCACGATGCGGCCACGCACGACAGAACCTTCAAAAGAGTCCATGTTCTTCAGGGATTCTTCGAGCAGTGCGGCAAAGGATTCTTTTTTTGCACCCTCTTGGGTGTGTTTGGTTGACATGAGTTGATACTTCCTTTTTCTTCGATATACGGCCAGCCACACCTCCCATTGAAGGGTGCCAGGCAGGTGGCCGCTGTGTCCTCTTGGAACCAAGCCTTCAGGATGCGGCGGCACCACCAGATGAAAGACGTTCCCGCACAATGGCGAGAGCCGTATCCAGCACCTGATCGATGCCAAGCTCGGACGTATCCAGCAAAACCGCATCATCCGCCGGTTTCAGCGGAGCCGCGGCGCGCTGGCTGTCACGCGCATCCCGGGATTCGATATCCGCAAGGACGGCGGGGAACATAACCGCATCGCCACGATCTTGCAACTCCTTGAATCGCCTTTTGGCCCGAATTTCCGGTTTTGCCGTCACAAAAAGCTTCACGCGCGCATCCGGACACACATGCGTACCAATATCCCGGCCATCCAGGACAGCCCCCGGCATGCGCCGGGCAAACTGGCGCTGCAGCTCAAGAAGTGCGGCCCGGACTCCGGGAAGCGCCGAAACTTTCGAGGCCCCCTGACCGTTTTCCTCACTCCGCAGTTCCGGATCGGAAAAAATATCTTCATGACCGCCTTCGGCCAGCGCATGGGCCGCCGCCATTCCATCCGCCTCCACCGCAGGATCTCCGCCGCTGCGGCGCACCATAAGCGCGACCGCCCGGTAAAGGGCCCCCGTATCAAGATACGCAATGCCCAGCGCCTTTGCCAACGCACGTGCAAGGGTTCCCTTGCCGCTGGCGGCCGGACCATCAACTGCAATGACAAGCGGTTCTTCAATGTTCATGGATAGAGGCTCCCAAACCGTTCATGATGGAGAAAAATCCCGGGAAAACCCGGATGATGGGGGCAATTTCATCGACCACAACCGTATCTTCGCACGCCATGCCCAAAACCAGGACAGCCATTGCAAGCCGGGCATCGTCGCCCACCGGCACCCGGACACCGCCCCGCGGCACATATCCCCGCACCGGCCCCCGCACCACCATCTGGTCATGGGACATGTCCGCCGAAACCCCGCAGGTTCCCAGAACACGCACCAGCTCTTCAAGACGACGGACATCAAAAGTGGACAGGCTCCCGATTCCCGAAACCACCGTTTCCCCGTCCGCAAGCGCCGCGGCAATGCACAGGGCCGGCAAATCATCAACCATACGGCCAAGCCGCTCCGGCGGAACGGAAACGCCCCGCAGGGAGGAACTCCGGACCATCAGATCCGCCACAGCTTCGCCATTCATGTGGCGCTGGTTGTCCATGCGGATGTCCGCGCCCATCTCCACCAGCGTTTCAAAAAGCCCCATGCGGCAGGGATTGACGAGCAGGCCCGGCAACGACACCTCTGAATCAGGCTGAATCAGGGCTGCCACCATGGGAAAGGCCGCAAACCCTGGATCTCCGGGGATTTCCACCTGCTGGCCGAAAAAAGGCGCCCCGCCGGAAACCCGGATTTCCACCCCGCACGCCTGTTGCCGTATGGACAGCGGAATCCCGAAATGCTGCAACAGGTTTTCCATGTGGTCCGGCGTCGGGAAGGGCTCAATATAAGTTGTGGTCCCCGAAGCCCGAAGGGCCGCCAGGAGAACCGCCGCCTTCACGTTGGCGGAAGCAATGCTGGCAGAGAACGCGGGCAGCGGCATCAGGGGCGATGCTCCGGCAACAAAAAGGGGCAACCGTCCCCCGGATCGGCTGTGGATGTTGGCTCCCATGGCCGAAAGCGGCCCAATGACCGCGGCCATGGAACGCCCCTGAAGACTGCTTCCCCCCTGGACAAAGCTGGAAAAAGGACACCCGGCCAGCAGGCCTAGGAGCAAACGCAGGCCACCCCCACCCGCCACACAGTCCAGCACCCGTTCGGGTTCATGGAAAGCCCGCCCTCCCATGACATGCCATGTGCCCGAATCATCCCCCCACAACTCGGCCCCCAGCTGGCGCAGGACATGAATGCTGCCCCCCACCTGTCCGGTTTCGGCAAGACCGGAAATAATGGTCTCCCCTTCCGCCAGCACCCCCAGGAAAAGGGTGCGCACAGACATGGCCGCATCGCCCGGCATGCGGGCGATTCCAAAGATGGCACCAGTTGGTTGAGACCTCATCGAATGTGTCATGACCCCCTGCTTGTAGCAAATCCCCCCCTGCGCATGCAACCCTCACAAACACCCCAAAACAACATTCCCGGTTGACAAATCGCGCGCGCAAGGATAACGGGCTCTTTGTGACCAACATATCAAGCACGGAGTAAACCATGGCTAAACCGGAATGGGGCATCAAGCGTATCTGCCCGCATTGTGAAATCCGCTATTATGACCTGGGCAAGAATCCGCCTGTCTGTCCATCCTGCAAAGGCGTTTATGACGCCGAGCTGATGCTCAAGTCCCGCAAGAGCCGCAGCACGGGATCCGAAGATGCCATGGCGGCCGAAGTGGCAAAGGAAACCCCGGAAGACCTCCTGCTGGTGGACGAGGCGGACGCCGACCCGATTGAAGCGGGAAGCAGCGACCTGCTGGAGGACACCTCGGAACTCGATTCCGGTGAAAGCGAGATTGAGGTCAAACTCGAAGAGGAATGATTTTTTGCTTGCATCGGGCAGGCAAGATGAATATGTTGCCGCCGCTGCCGCAAGATTCGCGGCATCCCGTTTCGGGGCCATAGCTCAGCTGGGAGAGCGCTACAATGGCATTGTAGAGGTCAGGGGTTCGATCCCCCTTGGCTCCACCAAAACAAAAAGGCCGGTCCGTATGACCGGCCTTTTTTGCTGCCCGCCATCCAGCAGCCAAGCCCAAAGGAGTCAGGAACCGGGCCAGCGTCATTGCCGAGACCTTGCTTGACGGTGAGGCCGAGGAACTGACCCGCACCGCCATGAAAAAATCATTGAAACGACGCATTGAAAATCTGGAAGGCAGGGAAGCGGCAAGCACCTCTGCGGTGATCGTCATTGCGGATGAAACCACCACGCCGACATTCCCATGCCACCGGAGCATAAACGAATCATCATCCGTATTGTTGGAGTTTGACAGTCGGGGTTTTGCTTTGCCGGACGTGCAAAAATGTTCTATCCTAACACAACGACTCTACTTCCCCTTGGTAACATTTTCAGGGAGAAGGTCAGACAGGTGGACAGGGAGATATACATCTTGTAAGTATGTCACCGGATATGGTGGTAAACAATCAGGATATAAATGCGTAAAGTATTAGTATATATATGGTGAATTAATGCAACAGATTCAGAACATAAACCTTGATGAATTGAGAAACGGATTCGGCGGAAAGCCATTCTATAAATTAATCCAACATCACCTGAAAAGTCAAAATCAGCAAGATAGGATTTTTGGACTTCTGGGAACGATGGATATGCTCCCGGCCGATGTGAGGCCGTTGGTTGAGGGGTTCATAGATCGATGGAATTCAAAGTGCTACGATCGTTCCTTTTGGCAACAGGATACAGCAATAGTTTTTGACGATATAATTAATGATGCGCAAACGATATTGTCCAGATCAGGATTGCAATCTGACGATGAATTAAAATTCAATTTATTTACGATAGTTACCCTTAACTATGCCTATGCCGCTTACGATCAGCCTAAAATGCGTGCTTATATGGGGATGAGCCGTTGCGCCTTTATTAATGGTGCATTTCCATTTTTTAGCCTGATTGCATTAATTTACCCGATTGGTGCAACGATTCATATTTCCAACTATGCACCAGCTACCATCCCCATGATTATTGGATATGGGCTTACAAACTTAGGCTATCTCTTATTGGTAGCTGGAATTGTCTCTGGAAAATTTGGTATATTTGGATTAACAAAGCGCTGGCAAGTTTTGAGTCTTTCATTGACAAGCATCTTAATTGGTATATCTTTGTCAAATTTATAAAATAATAGTAACCGTTCACTTATGATATGGATCATATCCATTTTGAAGCGCGAATCTCCTCATTTCACGATCAGAAATGGCAGATATGCTTTTTCTTGGCTGTGCGTTCTTATTCCGCGACTTTTTGAAACAGGTCGCGTTGGTATGAAGGGGAATATATTGAAGCGAGGCGGCCCCCCACCTCCCCCCGGAGGGGTAGGATCGCGTGCCCGGCGGGTGCCTGCCCGGAGAAGGTTCGCCCGGCTACCAGTGCGCTCCCTGCCCGGATACTGCCCTGCTGCTGTCGAGAGCGGGGGATGAGAACGCGCCACGAGGCTGAAGGGTTGCCCTGCGCACGATGGCAGCCCTGCGGGTGCCAATTTTTTCGCAAAAGCCGCGCGGCAGCATTGACAGGCCCGCCAATCCCCGTTATACAGCCGCAGATTTTTCACGTTTCCAACTTTACATGATCAAGAGGGTTTCACTGTGAAACGCACCTACCAGCCAAGCAAGATTGTGCGCAAGCGCCGCCACGGATTCCGGGCCCGCATGCAGACCGCCGATGGACGCAAGATCCTGTCCCGTCGCCGGGCCAAGGGGCGCGCGCGCCTTTCGGCCTAAGACTGCGCAGCCAGGCTTTGCCTGACATGCTCCACACGATGACGTTCCTGAAGCGCCGCGATGATTTCGTCGCGGTGGCTTCTTTTGGCCGCAAATCTGTCGGCCGTGGTTTCATCCTCCAGTTCCGTCGCCGTCCGGGTGATTCGCTCCCCGGCATCCGAATCGGCTTCACCGCCACCAAAAAGATTGGCGGAGCCGTGGTGCGCAACCGCGCCAAACGCCGGTTGCGGGCGCTGGCCCGGGAAATCCTGCCCTCCCACGCGCCGGATGGCCATGATTTTGTCCTGATCGCCCGCTCCACCACGCCCGGCCTGCCTTATGCCATCCTGCGCGAAGACCTGTTGCAGGCGCTGGATCGCCTGCCCTCCCCCACCCCAAACACCCCATGATGTCCAGAGCCTTGCACGTTTGGATGGAACAATGCCTGTTGGTCTTGGGACGAATCCGCCGCAAGGCAACAGGGGTGTTCAAGATGAACGCTCAAGGCTCCAGGCTCCTCTCCTCCCTCCTTCTCGCGGGCATTGCCTGCTACCGGACCTGCCTTTCCCCTTTCCTTGGCCCGCACTGCCGTTACACCCCTTCCTGTTCAGCCTATGCTGCCGAAGCGATTCGCACCCATGGGCCAGGACGCGGAACATGGCTGGCCATCAAACGAATCCTGCGCTGCCGGCCCGGCGGTTCCTGTGGGGAAGACCCCGTTCCCCCTCGCCCCGGCAGGTCGTCCTGACCCCACAAATCCGCAAGAAATCCGCAAGCATCGCGCCCTCTCACAGGCAATGCGCTTGACGCAGCTCCCCGCCTGCCTTAAAGAAACCCTGCGACTTCTGCGCTTCCGGCCCGCCGGCGTGCCCATTTCCATGATTTTCACGAGGCCATAAAAATCCATGTCCGAACAAAAAAACCTGTTCATCGCCTTTGCGCTCTCTGTTGGCGTCCTTTTTGCCTTCAACCAGCTTTATGAACGTCCGCGCATGGAAAAGCTGCGCCAGCAGCAGGCTGTCGAAAACGCCAAGGTGCAGCAGACCGCTGCGGCAACGGCCCCCGGAACCCCGGACACCCTCCCATCGGATATGGTTTCCAGCGCCCGGATGACGACAGCCGTCCTGCCCCGCATCCGCATTGAAACCCCCTCCCTCACCGGGTCGATGACCATCACCGGCAACCAGCTGGATGACCTTCTCCTGGTGCGCTATGCCGAAAACATTGACAAGCCTGAGCGCGTCCGCCTGCTTGCAACACGCGATTCGGACCGGCCCTATCATGTGGATTTCGGTTTCATGGCGGAGGGCAGCAGCCAGCCCATGCCTGACGCCCAAACCCCGTGGACGGCCGACCGCACCGTCCTCACCCCGGACAATCCCGTGACCCTGCGCTGGGACAACGGACAAGGTCTTGTGTTCACCCGCCACATCTCGGTGGATCAAGATTACATGTTCACCATGACCCAGGACGTGCACAACACCAGCGATGCCGATGTGTCCCTTTCGTCCTTTGCCCTCATCCAGCGCCGCCTGCCAAAGGACGGCCAGAATACGGCCATCCTGCACGAAGGCCCCATCGGGGTTCTCGGCGGTGAGCTGGAAACCGCAAAATACAAGGCACTGACGGATCGCAAGACCCCCATGGCCTTCAGTTCCAACGGCGGCTGGCTGGGCATTACCGACAAGTACTGGCTGGTGGCCCTTTGCCCGCAGCAGGATACCCCGCTTTCTGCCCGTTTCCTGTCCTCCGGGGACAATGCGCAGGTAGATGCCATGGGCCCCCGGCAAAAGCTGGCGGCAGGCCAAACCCTTTCCAACACATTCCACGTTTTCGCCGGTGCCAAGAAAGTGACCCTGCTCGACAGTTACAGCCAGAAGCTGGGCATTCCGCATTTCGACCTCGCCGTGGATTTTGGCTGGTATTATTTCCTCACCAAGCCCCTGTTTTATGCCCTGACCTGGCTGGGAAAACTGATTGGAAACTTTGGCCTTGCCATTCTGGCCCTTACCGTTCTGGTGCGGCTGGCCATGTATCCGGTGTCGGGCAAGTCGTTCAAGGAAATGAACAAGATGAAGACCGTGCAGCCCAAGGTGGCCGAGCTGCGTGAAAAATATGGCGATGACAAGGCCCGCCTCCAGCAGGAACTCATGGAGCTTTACAAGCGCGAGAAGGTCAATCCCTTCAGCGGCTGCCTGCCCATGCTGTTGCAGATTCCTGTGTTCTTCTCGCTCTACAAGGTGCTGTTCGTCAGCCTGGAAATGCGGCATACACCTTTCTTTGGCTGGATCCACGATCTCGCCGCGCCCGATCCCACCACCATTTTCAACCTGTTTGGCCTCATTCCATGGAACCCGCCCGCCATGCTCATGCTTGGCGCGTGGCCGTTGCTCATGGGCGTCACCATGCTTCTGCAGCAGAAGATGAATCCCGCCCCGGTGGATCCGGCACAGGCCAAGATCATGATGATCATGCCCATCATGTTCACCTTCATGCTGGCCAAATTCCCCGCCGGACTTGTCATTTACTGGACGTGGAGCAACATCATTTCCATCCTGCAACAGGGATACATGATGCGCCGCAAAGGGCTGGTTCCTGCCTTTATCAAACGCTGGAAGGACGCCCTCCATGCTGGAAGCTGACGCCGAAGACATCGCGTACGGGCAGAAACTCTTTTCCTTGCCCTGCACCTTTATCATGGGCGCGGTAAAACCGGAGGGCCTGCCCACCCCCACCCTGCCGGAAATCGCCTTTGCCGGGCGATCGAACGTGGGCAAGTCCAGCCTTGTCAACGCGATGGTAGGCCGCCGGGCGCTCGCCCGTGTTTCCAACACGCCGGGCCGCACCCGCGAAATCAATTTCTTCAACCTGGCTGACAAGCTCATGATTGTGGATCTCCCCGGTTATGGCTACGCTGAACTGCCCGCCAAGAAGGTCAAGATGTGGACCGGGCTCACCCGCGCCTACCTGCGCGGTCGTGTCAACCTGCGCCGCGTCTGCCTGCTCATCGACAGCCGCCACGGTTTCAAGAAGAATGACATCGCCATCATGGACCTGTTTGACGAATCGGCCGTTCCCTTTCTGGTGGTGTTGACCAAGACCGACAAGATCAAGGCCGCCGAACTGGAAACCCGAATCGCTGAATGTGAAAAGACGCTCAAGAAGCATCCGGCCGCCTTCCCCTCCATCATGGCCACCAGCTCCGAAAAACACCGGGGCCTTGATGAATTGCGGGCGCTCCTGTCACAGGACGCCCTTACATGACACTGGACCTGGCCTCCCTCATCACCGGCCTGCTGGCCGGATTTGCCTTGGCTGCCCTTCTCTTTCGCCTGCGCAGCCAGCGCGCCGAAGTGGAGCTGGCGGCCGAACGCCGTTCCAGCACCGAAAAGCTGGCCCTGCTGGAGGAGGCCCGTCAAACCCTTTTGAGCCAGTTCACTGCCGTCTCGGCGGAGGCTCTGGATGCCAATGGCCGGCGTTTCCTCGACCTTGCCAAGGCCGAACTTTCCACCCTCAATGAAACCGCCAAAGGCGACCTTGAAATCCGCAAGCAGGCGATTGCGGAAATGGTGGCACCGCTGGGCCAGTCGCTCCAGCAGATGAACACGAAAATATCCGACATCGAAAAGGCGCGCACGGGGGCCTATTCCGAACTGCAAACCCTCATCACCACCCTGCAGACCGGACAGAAGGACCTTTCAGAAAAGGCGGGCGCGCTGGCCAATGCCCTCGTCTCGCCCGTATCACGCGGCCACTGGGGTGAAATCCAGCTCCGGCGCGTGGCGGAAATGGCGGACATGCTGCCCTGGTGCGATTTTGACGAACAGGCTTCCACCACCACGGAAGAAGGCCGCCTGCGTCCCGACATGATTGTCCACCTGCCCGGCGAAAAAATTGTGGTGGTGGATTCCAAGGCGCCGCTTTCCGCCTATATGGAAGCGCTGGATACCGACTGCGATGAAGCCTGCAGCAAGCTCATGATGCAGCATGCCAAGGTGGTGCGCGAACATGTCAAGGTTCTGGGCAGCAAGGCCTACTGGAACCGTTTTGCCCCGCATTCCCCGGAATTTGTCGTCATGTTCCTGCCGGGAGAAAACTTCTTCAGCGCCGCCCTGCAGCAAGATCCCACCCTCATCGATTTTGCCACCTCGCAGCAGGTCATCCTTGCCACCCCCACCACCCTGATCGCCCTGCTGCGCGCCATCCATTATGGCTGGCGGCAGGAAAAGCTGGCCGAAAACGCCCGTGAAATCTCGGCCCTGGGGGCCGAACTTTATGAACGGCTCGCCACCTTCTCCGATCATATCCGCAGGATTGGCAGCAGCCTGTCCTCGGCGGTAGAGCATTACAACAAGGCTTCCGGATCGCTGGAAACCCGCGTGTTTGTGACCGCCCGCAAGTTCCGCGACCTGCATGCCGCCTCCGAAGGCAGCCAGATCGAACCGCCGATCATCATTGACCGCCTTGCCCGCAACCCGCAAATCCCCGAGCTTGCAGACAAGACATAGCTGCCTTGCATTTTCTGCACTGGTTCTTTCCTGTCCTTCGCGTTATGTAAATCCCATGACACATTTGCCGATCATCATTGCGCCCGATCCCATCCTCAAAGCCAAGGCAAAACCTGTGGCCAGGGTGGATGCCCGCGTGCGCCAGCTGCTCGACGACATGCTGGAAACCATGTATGCCGACCGCGGCATTGGTCTCGCGGCCCCGCAAGTGGGCATTTCCGAGCGCCTGGTGGTCATCGACACCGCCCATGAGGATGAACCGGCCACCCCGCTCTTCCTGGTCAATCCGGAGATCCTCTGGCGTTCTCCTGAAACCACCATCTGCAACGAAGGCTGCCTGTCCCTGCCCGAGTATTTTGCCGACATCACCCGCGCCGAACAGGTGCGCGTCCGCTACACGGACCGCGATGACAAGACACAGGACATCACGGCGGACGGCATGCTCGCCATCTGCCTCCAGCACGAGATCGACCATCTCGAAGGCAAGCTGTTTGTCGATTACCTCTCCCCCATGAAACGCAGCATCATCCTGCGCAAACTCCGGCGGTTCAAGTCCGGCGAAGGAAAATAGACCATGCGCATTGCTTTCATGGGCACACCCGATTTTGCCGTTCCGGCCCTTGAGGCCCTGTTGGAGGCTGGCCATGATGTGGTCTGCGTCTATACCCAGCCGCCCCGCCCCGCCGGCCGAGGCTACGACCTGAAAAAATCCCCTGTCCACCTGCTGGCCGAAAACCGGGGCATCCCGGTACGTACGCCCAAAAGCCTGCGCAAGTCGCAGGAGGAACAGGACGCCTTTGCCGCGCTCAACCTTGATGTGGCCGTCATTGCTGCCTATGGACTCATCCTGCCGCAGGCCGTGCTGGATGCTCCACGCATGGGCTGCATCAACATCCATGGCTCGCTGCTGCCACGCTGGCGCGGCGCAGCCCCCCTCCAGCGCGCCATGCTGGCAGGCGACCCCGAAACCGGCATCACCATCATGCAGATGGATGCCGGGCTTGATACCGGCGGCATGCTGCTGCGCGAAGCCACCCCCATCCATGCGGACACCACCGCGTCCGAGCTGCATGACCGGATGGCCGAAATGGGCGCCCGCCTGATTGTGCAAACCCTGTCCCGCCTGCCGATGGCCGCCACCCCGCAGCCTTCGGAAGGCATCACCTATGCCGAAAAAATCACCAAGGAAGATGGCCGCCTGGATTTCACAAAGGATGCGGAAAGCCTCCTGCGGCAGGTGAATGCGCTCAATCCTTGGCCAGGTACCTTTTTTGCCGAACACGCCGAAACCATCAAGGTCCTTCAGGCAGAAACCATGACACCGGACAGTTCCGAAGCACCCGGCACGCTGCTCGATGACCAATTCACCATTGCCTGCGAACGCGGAGCCCTGCGGCTCCTCACCGTCCAGCGCGCCGGAAAGGCTGCCACCGATGGCGCTTCCTTCCTGCGCGGCTATCCCCTGCAGCCGGGCGACATCCTCGCATGACCACCCGCTGGAAACTGCTGATGGAATATGATGGCCGGGCTTTTGTAGGCTGGCAGCGGCAGGAAAACGGCCTGTCTGTCCAGCAGGCCCTTGAAACAGCCCTCACGCGCCTGACCAATGGGCAGGTCGTGCAGACCACCGCCGCGGGCCGCACCGATTCAGGCGTTCACGCCCGGGGCCAGTGTGTGCATTTCGATCTTGAAAAATCCTTTTCCGCCGAAACCATCCGCGACGGCCTCAATGCCCATCTGCGGCCATATCCCGCATCCGTGCTGGACGCCTGCGAAACCACTCCCGATTTCAGCGCCCGTTTTGACGCCCTGCAAAGAAGCTATCTTTACCGGATCGTCAACCGTCCATCACCCCTCACCTTTGAGCGCGGCCTTGCCTGGCAGGTGCCCTTTGCGCTGGATACCGAAGCCATGCAACAAGGGGCGCAATACCTCATCGGCAAACATGACTTCTCCAGTTTCCGTGCCACCCAGTGTCAGGCAAAATCCCCCGTCCGCACCCTTGACCGGCTGGACGTTACGCGCGAAGGGCCGGACGTTTTCATCCATGCCGAGGCCCGCTCTTTCCTGCACCATCAGGTACGCAACATTGTGGGCAGCCTCAAGCTCGTCGGTTACGGCAAATGGCAGCCGGAGGACATGGCCAAGGCCCTGGCCGCCCGCGACCGTCGCGCAGCCGGCCCAACCGCCCCGCCGGACGGCCTCTTTTTCATGCGTGTCGATTACCCCTGACCCAAAGGTTTTTCCATGACCCTCCTCCTCATCCTTGTCTTCACCCTGCTGGGCTCGATCATTTCCGTTCTCCTCGCCGGGCTTATCCTCCTGCTCAAGGGTCAGGCGCTGGCCAAGGCCACCGACAGGCTCATCCCCTATGCCATTGGCACCCTTCTGGGCGCCGCCTTCTTTGGCATGATCCCCCACGCGCAGGAACAGATGGGCGAAACCTCCGTCCTGCCCATCGTGCTGGTGGGCATCCTCATTTTCTTCATGCTGGAAAAGCTGGCCATCTGGCGCCACTGCCACGAGCATGACTGCGCAACCCACACCCATGCCGGATCGCTCATCCTCATTGGCGATTCCCTGCACAATTTCGTGGATGGCGTCGCCATCGCGCTCGCCTTTGGGCAATCCATCCCGCTCGGCATTGCCACATCCATTGCCGTCATTTCGCACGAGGTGCCACAGGAGGTGGGGGATTTCGTCATCCTGCTGGAAAGCGGCTATTCCCGGAAGCGCGCCCTTTTCTTCAACGTCCTGTCCAGCCTGACGTCCATTGCTGGCGCGCTGCTCACTTATGCGCTGCTGCCGGTTGCATCCCGTCTGGTTCCCTATCTGCTGGCCATGGCCGCCGCCAGCTTCATCTATATCGCGCTGGCCGACCTGGTGCCGGGCCGCCGCAAAGCCTCATCGCTGAAAAGCCTTGCGCTGGAAATGACGCTGATTGCCGGCGGCATCCTCACCATCGCCCTGCTGCACCACCACGAATAAGGGTTTCATGCCGCCTGTTGCCGGGAAGCATCCGCCAGCCAGGCCGCAAGATCCTCCGTGACGTCATCGCAAAAAGGCGGGACCGGTTTTCCGGCCTCCCCCACCGTGCGCACCAGCAGGGTGGTCATGCCCATGGCGTGCGCGGTCTCGAGGTTGCGCAGGGAATCCTCAATGAAACAGCAGCTGGAGGGTTCGAGCCCAAAACGGGAGACCAGCGCATCAAAGGCCGGACGTTCGGGCTTGGCGACATACCCCGCATCGGCCAGGTCGAAAATCCCCGCGAACAGGTTTTCCGAAACGCCCAGCCGCACAAGAACATTACGGGCATGGGTTGCGGAACCATTGGTGTGGATAAGGCGCTGGCCAGACAAGGTCGCAATGGCAGATGCCAGCGCCGGGTTTGGAACAACCCCGGAATAATCAATGCGGTGAACAAAATCGAGAAAATCCGCCGCATCCACATCATATTCCCGCACCAGCCCTGCAAGTGTGGCCCCATGCTGGTCAAGATAACGCTCCTGCAGGGCACGGATCTGTTCGTCGGACAGGTGCAAATGGTCACGCATCCAGGACAGGACGCGCACCGTCAACTGCGGATACAGACCGGCATCCGGAGGGTAGAGGGTATTGTCGAGATCAAAGATCCAGGTCTTTATCCCCTTCAGGATCGCGGGTTTCAGCATTGTCATGCTCCGGGCAGCGCGCTGCGTGCCCGCAATGCGGCCATCAAGGTTCCATCATCCAGAAAATCCAGATCTCCACCAACCGGCACGCCATGGGCCAGGCGACTGACCACCACCTTGCAGTCCTTGAGCTTGCCTGCAAGGAAATGGGACGTTGTCTGCCCGTCCACTGTGGCATCAAGGGCCAGGATCACTTCCCGCACCCCGTTTTCCGAAGCCCTGGCAACAAGCGGCACCACTGCCAGATCCTCCGGCGCCACGCCATCCAGCGCCGACAGCACCCCACCCAGCACATGATAAAGCCCCCGGAAGGAACGGCTGCGCTCAATCGCCCAGATATCCCCCACACCTTCCACCACACAGATGATGGAACGGTCACGCCCGGATTCCGCACAGATGGAGCATGGGCTGACCGTATCGTAATTGCCACATTCCGGACAGGTCTTCAACCGGTCGGCCGCAACCTCCAGCGCCTTTGAAAGCGGCGACATGAGCGAATCCCGGTGCCGCAGCAGGTGCAGCACCGCCCGCCGCGCCGAACGCGGCCCCATGCCGGGCAAGCGGGACAGCAGGCGGATCAGGGTTTCAATCTCGGCGCCATGCATCAGCGATTGAGCTCCCCCAGTTTGCGTGTGGGATCAATGAAATAAAACAGGTCTGCATCCAAAGGCACATCCGTCTCCACCGAATCCAGAAACACATGGGTAACCTGTCCCAGCGCATCCAGAACCTCCCAGCGCACCAGCCGGAAGGGATCCTCCGCAAACACCAGCGTCAAGCTGCCCTGCTCCGGTTCCTTGGCAGAGGCCAGGGACAACCGCAATCCGTCCGTTCCCTCCCGGACATCCGTCACGGCCATGTCCTCGCCGGGTTCAATCTTCGCCCGCAGCAAAAGGTCGGCAATGGTCGAACCGATGGGCGCATTGCTCTGCTGCTGGAGTTCCGCATTCCAGAAATAGATGAAATGTCCGTCCGCCACGACGAAATCCGCCACGGGCGGATCATAGGCAAACCGCAGCCGTCCCGGCCGCTTGAGGTAAAATGTACCGTGCAGCGCCATTCCGTCAGGCCCTACCTGCGAAAACCGCGCCTTGAGCGTGTGGATGCCGTTGATCCAGTCCAGCGCCGTTTGCGCGCGGGAATCCAGCGGCTCCGCATGGGCGGACACAAAAGACAGGACGACCATCGCCATCCCAAAAAGAAAAGATTTTTTCATCCCAAGATCTCCCTGCGTCCCACATGGTTGGCAGCCCCCACCAAACCTTCGCGCTCCATCCGTTCAATGATGCGGGCCGAACGGTTGTAGCCAATCTGCAGGCAGCGCTGGATATAACTCGCAGACGCCTTGCGGTCACGCATCACCAGATCCACCGCCTGGCGGTAGAGGGACTCATCGGCATCAGATTCATCGCTGTCACCAAGGCCCGGAATTCCCGCTTCTTCAGGATCATCCGTCACGGCATCAAGATAGACCGGCTCGCCCTGTGCCTTCAGGAAAGCCACCACCTCGGCCACTTCCTCGTCGCGTACAAACGGTCCGTGAACGCGGGTCAGCCGGCTTCCGGGCGACATGTAAAGCATATCCCCCTGCCCCAGAAGTTGTTCCGCGCCCTGTTCGTTGAGAACCGTCCGGCTGTCAATCCGGGACGTGACCCGGAAACTGATGCGGCTGGCAAAATTGGCCTTGATGGTGCCCGTGATCACGTCCACCGATGGCCGCTGCGTTGCCATGATGATGTGGATGCCGGCAGCACGCGCCATCTGCGCCAGACGCTGCACTGCGGTTTCAATGTCATTGCCCGCCACCAGCATGAGGTCGGCAAACTCGTCAATGATCACGACAATGTAGGGCAGTTCGGTCAAATCCAGCGGCTGTTCGTCAAACACCGGCTTGCCTGTCTCGCCATCAAACCCGGTTTGCACCTTGCGCAAGAGGACTTCACCATTTTCCCGCGCCTCGCGCAGGCGGGTGTTGTAATTCTCGATGTTGCGCACCCCCAGCTTGGACATGGCGCGGTAACGGTCTTCCATCTCGCGCACGGTCCATTTCAGGGCCACCACCGCCTTTTTGGAATCGGTCACCACCGGGGCCAGCAGGTGCGGGATGCCGTCATAGGCCGAAAGTTCCAGCATCTTGGGATCCACCATGATGAAGCGGCATTTCTCCGGCGACAGTTGGTAGAGCAGCGACAGGATCATGGTATTGATGGCCACCGACTTGCCGGAACCCGTGGTGCCCGCAATCAGCAAGTGCGGCATGCGGGCAAGATCCACCACCACGCCACGGCCGCCGATGTCCTTGCCAAGGATCAGGGGGAGCGCGGCATGGGCAGACGATACGACATCGCTTTCCAGCATTTCGCGCATGTTCACGGTTTCCCGCCGGGCATTCGGCAATTCAATCCCGATGGTGGTCTGGCCGGGAATAATCGCAATGCGCACGGAGATGGCACTCATCGAGCGCGCAATGTCATCCGCAAGACCAACCACGCGGGAGGCCTTGGTGCCGGGCGCCGGGTCCAGCTCGTAAAGGGTGACCACCGGGCCTGGACTCACGCGGGCAATGCTGCCGGAAACCCCGAAATCCCTGAGGACGCTTTCCAGCAACTGGGCATTTTTCTTGAGGGTGTCATCCGCCTGCTCATTGCGGCCTTTCACGTCTGGCGGCACAAGAATGTCCGTCGGCGGTAGCCGGAAATCCCCGGATTCAGACGGCAGGTCAAGCTCGGACTGGCGCACCCGCGCCTTGCGGGGCCTGGGGGCCTTGTCCATGACAACCGGCCCGGGTGCCTTGGCAAATGTCGGCTCCACCCCCGCAGAAACCGGCTGCGGCATGACGGGTTTTTCATGGGGGGCGCATTTCCGGAAAGCCAGGTAAATCCCGCCTCCGAACACCAACGCCACCGCCTCGGTCAAATGCCCAAGCGCCGCAAAGGCGCGGCCAATTTCTCCCCAGCTGTAGCCCAGGGATGGCAGAAAGCTGAAAATGGCCAGCAATCCGGAGAGGAGAATGACCAGGATTCGCGCAAACAGCCAAGGCATGCCAGGCAGGAGCGATTCCATTCCATTGCAGAGCATCCCTCCCATGAGGCCGCCAAAATAGGGTTGTGGCCAGAAGTCCGGCGCAGGAATGCGGGCCAGCGCAATGGGCGCACTGGCCAGTGCCACCATCAGCAATACCAGCCGCGCCGTGAAATACGAAACGCCCTGATGGCGCAGGATGCGCAGCCCCCAGACGGCCACGGCCACGGGCAGCAGCGTGGCGGCCAGGCCAAAGCTCTGAACGAGAAAATCTGAAAGACCCGCGCCAAAAAGACCAAGCAGATTATGAACCGGCTCACGGCTGGCGGTGTTGAAGGAAGGATCTTCCGGATGATAGCTTGCAAGGGCGAGAAGAAGCCCGAAACCCAGCAGGAGAACCAGTCCACCCCACAGCTCCGCCATGCGGCGGCGCAGGAAAACCACGGCCTCATCAGGCAGGATCGGCAGATTTCTGTTGCGCTTTCCGATGTTCATGGCAACATTCTAAAGCATTTCCGGGTTTTGCGCAAAGTGGTAATCGCGCAAGGGCTCATACCATTTGCGCTTGCCACCATCCCGCGTTGTAAACAGCGTGAAGCTCCGAACGCCAAACGGTTGTTCCTCAAACCGCGATGTCCGCTCAAGATAATCGGCCACCATCTGCGGCGAAGTGCCCTCCAGCCGGGCCAACGTGATGTGCGGCATGAAGCGCGCATGGGAATCCGGCCCACAAAGGGGCAGGCATGCCGCATCCAGCTTTTTCTGTAATTCACGCAATCCTGCACTCTCCGCCACACCGGCCCACAGCACGCGGGGGTTCTCTCCCCCAAAAGCCCCCGTCCCCTTGAGGGTCAGCGTAAAGCCGGGGGATTGCACCCTTCCCAGAACGGCATCCAGATCATCCGCCATGCCCTCATCCACATCCCCAATGAAGCGCAAGGTGAGATGCAGGTTCTCCCGCATTTCCCAGGCCGCGCCCGGAAGGTTATAATCCCGCATGCGGGCCAAACGCTCCGGCAAGCGGGCAGGGAGTCGGATTCCCGTAAAAAGACGCAACATCCTTCAGTTCCTCACAAGTTTTTCCACATCGGGAAGAATGTTCCTGACAATCACCGCAACGCCTTGGGCGTTGGGATGCATGTTGTCATTCTGGTTGAGCGCGCCGCGCAAGGCCACATCATTCAGGAAAAACGGATAAAAAAGAACACCGTGTTTTTTCGCCATCTCCTTGTAGATGGTATCAAATTCATGCCCGAAAATCCCGCCCATACCGGGAATGGCCCGCATCCCCGCCAGCAGCACCGGCAGCTTGCGGGCCTCCAGACGGGTCAGGATTTCATCAAGGTTTTTGCGGGTTTCTGCGGGCGGAACCCCGCGCAGCATGTCATTGGCGCCCAACGCCACAATCACGGCCTGGGCTTCTGGCCCCACCGACCAGTCCAGACGGGCAAGGCCGGAGGCCGTGGTATCTCCAGACACCCCGGCATTGATCACGCGAACATTATGCCCGCGAGCCTTGAGCGCCGCCTCAAGCTGGGCCGGAAAAGTCTCTTCGTCCGGCAGGCCATATCCGGCGGTCAGGCTGTCCCCAAATGCCACAAGGACAAAGGGGGTTTCGGATTCACCATCCGCTTTCCGCGCGTTTCCATTTCCGGAATCCCCGCACGCCACCACCAAAAGGAGGCTGGCCAAAGCCAAAATCCTGCGATACCATGGTCTCATGAAACACAAACCCATCATTGAACTCCGCGATGTCCACCTGACCTTGGGCAGCCAGGCGGGTCCCGTTCATATCTTGCGCGGGATTGACCTCACCGTCAACCGTGGCGAGACCGTGAGCGTGGTTGGCCCCTCCGGTTCCGGAAAATCCAGCATGATGATGATCATGGGCGGACTTGAACGCGCCACCTCGGGCAGCGTCCATGTCTCCGGACACAACCTGTCCACCATGTCGGAAGATGCCCTGGCCATCTTCCGGCGCGATCATGTCGGTATCATCTTCCAGGATTTTCACCTCATCCCGGCCATGTCCGCTTTGGAAAACGTCGCCATTCCGCTGGAATTTTCCGGGCATCCCAATCCTTTCGAGGCCGCAGCCCAAGGGCTGGAACGGGTAGGGCTTGGCCATCGCCTGTGCCATCAGCCCGGCCAGCTTTCCGGCGGGGAACAACAGCGCGTAGCCATCGCCCGCGCCCTGGCCTGTGCGCCGGACATCCTGCTGGCGGATGAACCCACTGGCAACCTCGACGGACAGACAGGCGCCCTTGTCATGGATCTGCTGCTGGAACTGACATCCCACCACAACACGGCCCTCGTCCTCATCACCCACGCCCAGGAACTGGCGGCCCGTTGCAACCGCCGGATTCACCTCGTGGACGGGCAGGTCACGGATGCGTGAAGTGCGCCTGGCCTTTGCCGTCATGTGCCGGGAACTGCGGGGCGGCCTGAAAGGTTTCCGCATCCTCATCCTCGCCATGGCGCTTGGCGTTTCCGCCATTGCGTCCGTCCAGTCAGTCGCCCATGGCCTCATGGCCGGACTGGTGGCAGATGGCAAACCCATCCTGGGGGGCGACCTCGCCCTGCGCCAGACCATGACCCCCATCACGCCGCAACAGGAAGATTTCCTCACCCGCCACGGCCACGTTTCCAATACCATGGAAATGCGCGCCATGGCCCGTACGGATAACGCCTCGACCCTTGTGGAACTCAAGGCCGTTGACCCGGCTTATCCCCTTTATGGCCAAGCCATCCTGAACAGCGGCCTTCCCCTTCAGGCACAGCTGGCCCGACGGGGCACCCTCTGGGGCGCTGTGGCCGAAGCCGGGCTGCTGGCCCGGCTGGGAATCGCTCCTGGCGACCATATCCAGCTGGGCAGCCTGACCCTTGAACTGCGTGACGTTCTGGAAACCGAACCGGACCGGGCTGGCAGCGCATCTCCCATCGGATTTGGCCCCCGCCTGATGATCTCCTCCGACGCCTTTTCCCAAACCGGGCTGGGCGGGCCGGGCAGCTTGGCCACCTACGCCACCCGCATCCGCCTGGCCCCGGGGGAAACGCCGGAACGCTTGCGCAGCGCCCTCAAAACCCACTGGCCAGATGCCCAGTGGCGCATCATCGACTTCACAAATGCGGCACCCCGCACGGCCCGTTTCATTAACAGCCTTTCCGGGTTTCTCACCCTCATTGGCCTTACCGCCCTGCTCGTGGGAGGCGTGGGTGTCCAGTCAAGCGTCCGCAGCTACCTTTCCGGCAAACTTCCCGTCATCGCCACCCTGAAATGCCTCGGCGCATCCCGCAACCTTGTCTTCCTGGCTTACCTTTTCCAGGTTCTGGCCCTGTCCCTGCTGGGCATCCTCCTTGGGCTGATCCTTGGCGCTGCAACGCCACCCCTGCTGGAACACCTCCTCTCCCCTTACCTGCCCATCAGCACCCATTTCAGCCTGGATGGTGGCGGCCTTCTCCTGGCGGCCCTGTTCGGCCTCATGACGGCCCTCGCCTTTGCCATCCTTCCCATTGCCGCCGCAGGTGCCACCCGTCCGGCCATCCTGTTCCGAGGCAGCAGCGCCCAAGACCAGACAGCCGCCGCCCCCGGACATGCCCGGGTCATGGCCGCCAGCACCGCCCTCCTGCTGGCATTCCTGGTTGTTGCAACCTCGCCGCGCCCATGGCTGGCCTCCGGTTTCATGACCGGCGCCATCCTTGTCCTGGCCGCCTTCCGCCTGGCCGCCCTCGGAGTCATGGCACTGGCCCGTCATGTCCGCCGCCCCCGGAATCCATGGTTGCGCCTGGCCCTTTCCAGCCTCCACCGTCCAGATGCCGCCACGCCCGACATCATCATGTCCCTGGGTCTGGGGCTCACCGTCCTGTCTGCCATCGCCCTCATTGAATCGGGCTTCACCCGGCAGGTGGCATCCAGCCTGCCTCCCACCACCCCCGCCTTCTTTTTCCTGGATGTTCCGGGCAACAAAATCACGGATTTTGAAAATGCACTGCACGAAATTCCGGGGGCGGGCACCTTCAACCAGACGCCTTTCCTGCGGGGGCGCATCCTTTCCCTTGATGGTGTCCCCGCCTCCGAAAAGGCGCGCCGTGGCAATGGCAACGACTGGCTGCTCCACAATGATCGCGGCATTACCTGGGCGGCCCGGCAGCCTGAGGGATCCGAAACCATGGCCGGCCAGTGGTGGAACGAATCCGAGGCCAGCGAATCCCTGGTGTCGATTGTCACCGAAATGACGGACTTTTTTGGTGTTGGCGTTGGCGACACCCTGACCGTGAATGTCCTTGGCCGCGACATCACCGCCCGCATTGCGCATGTCCGCCGGGTGGACTGGAGCAGCTACGGCATCAATTTTGCCATGGTCTTCAGTCCCGGCGCCCTGGCGGATGCCCCGGCCCCGCGCCTTGTCACCATCACCGCAACACCTGCGGCGGAAGCCGAAATCCAGAAAACCATTCCGCAACGCTTCCCCATGGTCACCCTCATCCGGGTCCGCGATGCGCTCGACACCGCCCGGCAGATCCTTTCCGACATTGCCCTGGCCGTACGCATGGTTGCCTTTCTGGCCATCGCCGCCGGAACCCTGGTGCTGGCGGGCGCGGTGGCCGCCGGACATCGGCGGCGCATCCGGGAAGCCGTCATCCTCAAGGTGCTGGGCGCCACCCGCAAGGATGCCCTCCTTGGCTTTACCCTTGAATATGGCCTTCTGGGCCTCATCACCGCCATCCTGTCATGCCTGAGCGGAACCCTGGTGGCCTGGATTGTCATGAATCGCGTGCTGGAACTGCCATGGCATTTTTCCGCCGCAGCCCTCATGCTCACCGTTGTCCTGGCCACCTTCCTGACCCTCGCTTTCGGTTTTTCAGGCGCATGGCTGGCCCTGGGCAAAAAGGCGGCGCCCTTGCTGCGCAACGAATAGGGAAAGATTCCCCGGCCTTTTGCGAGCCCCCCCTTTTGTAAAGTGAAGTGTTGTTTCTCTTGCCGAAACACCGTAAAATGGGCCTGTACCCCTTGCGGGCCAATCCTCTCATCCTGAGCAGATGCGGACGTATTGGCCTTGTCCCCCTTGGAGAACCACCTTGGCAACAGGCCCCCGGATATACAATCTTTTTCCCCTTCTTGCGGGCCCCATTGCAACATGGGAAATCCACCTGCCACGCATCAAAAGCATGGGCTTCACATGGGTGTTCATCAATCCCATTGAATATCCGGGATTTTCCGGCAGCCTTTACGCCACCAAGGATCCAACCCGCCTGCATCCCCTCATCCAGGGGGATTCTCCCGAAAACCCGGCGGTCCTCATCCGCCGTTTTGTGGCCGCCGCAAAGGATCACGGCCTGTCCGTCATGATGGACATGGTCATCAACCACACCGCGAAGGATTCGCTGCTGGCGGAAACCCGTCCGCAATGGTTTGCCCATGATGAAGACGGCCAGCTCCATTCCCCAAGGGCGGTGGACCCCGGCGATACCAACAACGTGACCATCTGGGGTGACCTTGCCGAAATCGACTGGCGGGCCCCGGACTTCCGGGACGAGAAGATTGCCTATTTCCAGGCCCGCATGGCGGCCTCCGCCGAACTGGGGATTTCCGGTTTCCGTTATGATGCCGCCTACAAACTGCCCTCCGATATCCTGCGTACGCTCACCCAGGGCGTGAAATCGGAATTCCCCGATCTCCTGATCATTGCGGAAAACCTGGGCTGCACGGAAGAAGAAACCCTGGCCATGTCCGGCTGTGGCATCGATTTTTTCTACAACAGCTCGAAATGGTGGGATTTCCGGGCATCCTGGCTGCTGGAACAATATGAGCATGACCGCCATGTCGCGCCTTCCATTTCCTTTCCGGAAAGCCATGACACCGAACGCTTTGCCACGGAACTCGCCGCTTATAGCCTGACGCTTGACACCATCCTCAAATGGTATCGCCTGCGCTATCTCTTCGCCTGCGCCTTTTCCACCGGAATCATGATGCCGATGGGCTATGAGTATGGTTTCCGCAAGAAACTGGACGTCTGCACCACCCGCGCCAGCGATTGGGACGAAGAAATGCGTGACCCCATGTTCGACCTGTGTGCCGACATCCAGGCCTTCAACGCCACCAAGGATTCCTGCCCGGCGCTAAACACCGAAGGGCCCCAGCGCCTGCTGTCGGAACCGGGGGCCCCCGTCATCGCCATGCTGCGGGAAGACGGAAACCATGCCTCCCTGTTCCTGATGAACCGGGACGCCCATGTTTCCCATGAATTCCCGTCCATTTCCCTGCTCTCCGGCCTGAATGGCCGCGCTTTCACCTTTTCCGAACTCACCCAAGGTTTTGCCCCTGCCGACCTTTCCCTGGCCGGGCATATCGTTCTTCCCCCGCTGGAGGGACGTCTTTTCTGTGGATCCGCTTCATGAAAAACACCCTGACCAAGCTCATGTCCAACCGTCGCCCGGCCGATCCCCCTCCCATGGATGCCATTGCGGCCCTCGTGGATGGCCGGCACAGCGATCCGTTTTCCCTGCTGGGCCCGCATGCCGACAGCAACGGCAACATCGCCATCCGCTGTTTCCTGCCGCATGCCCGTTCCGTCACCGTGCTGGCGCGGGACACCAAAAAACCCATCTGCACCCTTGCATGCCTGCACGATGCCGGCTTCTTCTCCGGAACCACCGGCCAGAAGAGCCCCTTTGCCTACCTGCTTCAGGTGGACTGGAACGAAACCCTTGTCGAAATAGAGGATCCCTACCGCTTTGGAAACATTTTGGGAGATCTTGACCTTTACCTCTTCGGCGAGGGCAACCACCTGCACCTTTATGAAAAAATGGGTGCGCACCCCACAGAGATGGACGGCGTGACGGGCACCAGCTTTGCCGTATGGGCCCCCAGCGCCGCGCGCGTCAGCGTGGTGGGCGATTTCAACTGCTGGGATGGACGCCGTCACCCCATGCGTTGCCGACACAATTCCGGCATCTGGGAAATCTTCCTGCCCGGCATCATGTCCGGTGCCGCCTATAAATTTGAAATCCGTTCGGAACACGGGGAAATCCTGCCCCTGAAAGCCGACCCCTTTGCCTTTGCCATGGAGCATCCTCCCCGCACCGCAGCCTGCGTCCATGGCCTTGTGCCGCACGATTGGCAGGATGAAGCCTGGATGGCCCGGCGAGGCAATGCCAGCAACCGGGAAGCCCCCATCAGCATTTATGAGGTCCATCTGGGCTCATGGATGCGCGTGCCGGAGGAAGGCAACCGTTTCCTCACCTGGCGGGAAATGGCGGAAAAACTGGTGCCTTACGTCAAGGACATGGGGTTTACCCATCTGGAAATCCTGCCAATCAGCGAGTTCCCGTTCGATGGCTCCTGGGGCTATCAACCGCTGGGCCTTTTTTCGCCGACCTCCCGTTTTGGCACGCCGGAAGATTTCGCGGCCTTCGTCGATGCCTGCCACCAGGCCGGCCTTGCCATCATCCTGGACTGGGTTCCCGGCCATTTCCCCACCGACAGCCATGGCCTGGCCATGTTTGACGGCTCGCATCTTTACGAACACGCGGATCCCCGCAAGGGATTCCATCAGGACTGGAACACCCTCATCTACAACTACGGCCGCCATGAAGTGGCAAACTTCCTGCTGGCCAACGCCGCCTTCTGGTGCGACCGTTTCCACATCGACGGCCTGCGCGTGGATGCCGTGGCCTCCATGCTCTACCTCGATTACAGCCGCAAGCCGGGAGAATGGGTCCCGAACCGTTTCGGCGGCAACGAAAACCTGGAAGCCCTGGCCTTTATCCGCAAACTCAACGAGCAACTTTATGCCCGCTTTCCCGGCATCGCCACCTTTGCCGAGGAATCCACCGCATGGTCCGGCGTCTCCAAACCCACGTGGCTGGGCGGCCTCGGCTTCGGCTTCAAGTGGAACATGGGCTGGATGCACGATACCCTGCGCTATATCAGCAAGGAAACCATCCACCGGAAATATCACCACAACGATCTGGGATTTGGTCTCCTTTATGCCTTCCATGAAAACTTCATCCTGCCGCTCAGCCATGACGAGGTGGTGCATGGAAAAGGATCCCTCCTGTCCAAGATGCCGGGCGACCGGTGGCAGAAATTCGCCAACCTGCGCGCCTATTTCGGTTTCATGTTCGGCCACCCCGGCAAAAAGCTGCTTTTCATGGGCGGAGAATTTGCCCAGGAGCGGGAATGGAACCACGACAACAGCCTGGACTGGCACCTGCTGGATGACCCCGCCCATGCCGGCATGAAGGCCCTTGTCCGCGACCTCAACCACCTCTACCAGTCGCGGCCTGCGCTTTACCAGCGCGACTGTGAAGGAAGCGGTTTTGAATGGCTGGAAATCAATGACAGCGACAACAGCACCATAGCCTTCCTGCGCCGCAACGCTGAAAGCAACGAGACCGTCATTGCGATCTGCAACTTCACGCCCGTTCCCCGCCACAACTACCGCATCCGGGTGCCGGAAGCCGGTTTCTGGCAGGAAATCCTCAACACGGACGCAGGCTGCTATGGCGGCTCCAACATGGGCAATGTGGGCGGCGTACACAGCGATCCCGTTCCATGGGGCGGCGGAAACCATTCCATCAACCTCACCCTTCCTCCTCTCTCCACCATCTTTCTGGAAAGAAAAGCAGAATAATCCATGGCGATTTCCTCTCCAAATATCCGGGTCTGGCCTGGTTCCCCTGCCCCCCTTGGTGCGACATGGGACGGCATGGGCGTCAACTTTGCCCTGTTTTCCGCCAACGCCGAAAAGGTGGAACTTTGCCTGTTTGACCGCACCGGTTCCCGCGAGGTGAAGCGCATTCCCATGCTGGAACGCACCTGCGATATCTGGCATTGCTACCTGCCGGACGCCCGCCCGGGCCAACTTTATGGCTACCGGGTTCATGGCCCCTATGCCCCCCAGCACGGCCACCGCTTCAACGCAAACAAGCTCCTGCTTGACCCCTATGCCCGCGCCCTGTCCGGTGCCATCACCTGGAGCGATGCCCACTTTGCCTACCGGTTTGACAGCCCCAAGGGCGATCTCACCATGGATCGCCGCGACAATGCCCGCGTCATGCCCAAATGCCGTGTCGTGGATTCCGCCTACACCTGGGGCGATGACCGAAGGCCCAATCACGCTTTCAGTGATACCGTCATTTATGAAACCCATGTCCGCGGCTTTTCCATGCGCAATCCGGATGTTCCAGTAGCCCTGCGCGGAACATTCGCCGGAATTTCCGCCCCGGCCAGCATTGACCACCTCCTGAAACTGGGCGTCACCGCCGTTGAGCTGATGCCGGTGCAGGGATTCGTGACCGACCGTTATCTTCAGGCCAAGGGCCTGCGCAATTACTGGGGTTACAACACCCTCAACTTCTTCGCCCCGGATTCGCTCTACCAGCAAGGGGAATTCCAGGCCATGGTCAAGGCCCTGCATGCCGCCGGAATCGAGGTCATCCTCGACGTGGTGTACAACCACACCGCCGAAGGCAATGAAAAGGGCCCAACCTTCAGCTTCCGTGGCATCGACAATGCCTCCTATTACCGCCTCATGCCCGACGATGAACGCCATTACATCAATGATTCCGGCTGCGGCAACACCCTCAACCTGTCTCATCCCCGCGTGCTGCAGATGGTCACCGATTCCCTGCGCTTCTGGGTGGAAGACATGCATGTGGACGGTTTCCGTTTCGACCTCTGCACCAGCCTTGGCCGCGAACCCGCCGGCTTCAGCCAAGGCAGCGGGTTCTTCGATGCCGTCCAGCAGGACCCTGTCCTTTCAAAGGTCAAGCTCATTGCCGAACCATGGGATCTCGGCATGGGCGGCTATCAGGTGGGCAATCATCCCCCCGGCTGGGCGGAATGGAATGACCGTTACCGCGACACCATCCGCAGGTTCTGGCGCGGCGATGCCGGCATGCTGCCGGAACTCGCCTCCCGCCTCACCGGTTCCAGCGACCTGTTCGATCATCAGGGACGGCCAGCCTGGACCTCCATTAATTATTTTGCCTCCCATGACGGTTTCACGCTGAACGACCTCGTGTCCTACAACGAACGTCACAACATGGCCAATGGCGAGGACAACCGCGATGGCCCGGGGGAAAACTTCAGCAACAACCATGGCGCGGAGGGCCCCACGAATGACCCGGCCATCATCGCCCGCAGGGAACAGCAAAAACGCAATTTCCTGACCACCCTGTTCCTGTCGCAGGGACCCCCCCTGCTGCTGTCCGGCGACGAGATGGGCAACACGCAAAACGGCAACAACAATCCCTATTGCCAGGACAATGAAACCTCATGGCTGGACTGGGGCAACCTTGCCCACAAGGACCATGACCTGCTGACCTTCATGCGCCGCCTGTCCGCCTTCCGGCACCAGCATCCGGTCCTGCACCGCCCCCGGTTCCTGCATGGCTGGGAAAAATCGGAAAGCGGCATCAAGGACATCATGTGGTTCAACCCGCAAGGAACAGAACAAACCCCGGATGAATGGCGCAATCCCGACCTGCGCCATGTGGCCCTGCTGCTCAATGGCAAGGCCGGACAATATGTCAAGGCCGATGGTGAACCCCTGGAGGATGATTTCATGCTCATCCTCATCAATGCCGGAGAGAAGAACATCCATTTCCGCCTTCCCTCCATTCCGGATGGAAACATCTGGAAAAAACGCATTGACACCTTGCACCCCCCCCTGCAACCCGATGGCGTGCGCATTGTCGCCAACGATGGTTTCATGCTGGCTGCCCGTTCCATTGCCGTCTTTACCCTGGCCGGCCACCATGAGTGACGGCAGCCCGCTCAAGCAGCTTTCCAGCATTTGCGGCATTTCCGACAGCTACCGCGACGCCTGGGAAAACACCATCATGACCTCTCAGGAAACCCATCGCTCCCTGCTGGATGCCATGGGATTCCCCTGCGACAGCGAACAGGCCATCTCCGACTCCCTCGAACGCGTCCGCCACCGCCTCACCGCCCAGATGGCCCCGCGCATGGTGGTTCTGCACAAGGGACGAACCATCCGCATTCCCTTGCGGATTCCGTCCGAACATGTCCAACGCAGCCTGGCCTTCACCCTTGTTTCAGAAACCGGGGAAATCCTGACGGGTTCAACCTCCCTGGCACGTTATGAAACCCAGGTTTTTGGCTTGGATCCGCACTGGATCACCCTTTCTCCAACCCTGGCCATGCCGGCCCTGCCTTGTGGCTACCACAAGCTGCTGCTGGAAATTTCCGGCACGCCCCTGCGGTCTGAAACCACCCTGGCCATCACCCCGGCGCGCTGCCACCTGCCCGAAGACCCGGAACGCCAGCGCATCGGCCTTGCCGTCCAGCTTTACGGGCTGCGCCACGACAACGATTGGGGGGTTGGGGATTTCAACACCCTTGCCAACATGCTCGCCCTGTCGGGACGTGAAGGATATGATTTCATGGGCATTGGCCCGGTCCATGCCCAGTTCCCGGCCGATCCCAACCATTTCAGCCCCTACGACCCCTCCAGCCGCAACCTGCTCGACATCGCCCACATCTCCATTCTGGACATTCCGGAATTTGCAGATTGCCCGGAAGCCCGTGACATCTGCGCCACCTCCACCTTCCAGGCCACCTTAACCGCCATCCGCTGGGAGCCCCTCGTCAATTACCCGGCCGTTTCCATGCTCAAGATGCAGGCCCTTGAAGCGCTCTGGCAGCATTTCACGCGCACGCAGATTGCAAACGCCACCGCCCGGGCCGAAGCCTTTGCCCGTTTTTGCACCCAGAACCGGGAAAAACTGGAACAGCACGCCACCTTTGAAGCCCTGCACGAACATTTCTATCTCTCCGATTCCTGGAAATGGAACTGGCAGACATGGCCCCTGGAATATCGCAATCCGGAAAGCCATCACGTTCAGGAGTTTGTGCATCAGCACCGGAACCGGGTGGATTTTTTCATGTGGCTGCAATGGCTGGCCCACGAACAGCTCATGTCTGCCCGCAAAAGTGCCGAAGATACGGGGATGTCTCCGGGCCTTTATGGCGATTTTGCCGTTGGCCTCTCTCCCGGCGGAAGTGTGGCATGGAGCCAGCAGGAATCCGTTCCGACCCGCGCCTGCCTTGGCGCCCCGCCAGACAAGCTTTGTCCTTTTGGGCAAAGCTGGGGTCTTTCGGCCTTCACGCCTTTCGGCCTGATGGAAAGCGGCTATGCCCCCTTTATCTCGGCCATGCGCGAAAACATGCGGTATTTCGGCGCCCTGCGCATGGACCATGTCATGGGCCTGTCCCGCCTGTTCTGGGTTCCGCAAGGCCACACGGCCGCAAATGGCGCCTATATCGCCTATCCCGCCGCCAGCCTCATTGGCCTCATAGCCCTTGAATCCCAGCGGGCCAAATGCATGGTGGTGGGAGAAGACCTCGGCACGGTGGAAACCAGTTTTCGCAAGGAACTGGAACAGGCAGGAATCCTGTCCTGCCGCGTCCTCATGCTGGAACGTTCCAAAGCCGGACGGGTCCCCGGCGCCTCCAAGTGGAAAACGCAGGCCATCGCCTCCCTTACCACCCATGACCTCGCCACCTGCAAGGGGTTCTGGCAGGAACATGATATTTCCTGGAACAATATTGCCGGAAAGCTGGGCGATGCGGCCACCGAAAAAACCCTGCGCCGCATCCGCCGCAAGGACAAATGGGCCCTGCTGCTGGCCCTCGCCCGCGAAGGCCTTCTGCCGGAAGGCAAAACGCCCCGGCAACTGCTGGCGGAATATGATGCCAACCTGCCGGTTCTCCTGCATGCCTTTCTTGCCCGAACCCCGGCATTGGCGCACATCATCAGCATTGAGGATATCCTGGGCCTCGTGGAGCAACCCAACCTGCCCGGCACCTTTGATGAACATCCCAACTGGCGCCGCCGCCTGCCCATGACGATTGCCAACCTGTCCGACAGCGGCAAGCTTTCAGCCTTCCGCAACGCGCTTCTGGCGCATGCGGGAAAAGAGGAAAAACCGTTAGGCTGAAACTTCAGGAAGCGGCCGCGGGAGGAGCGGAATCCAGCGTAGCAAGAATCCAGTCAAACCGGGCCTGTCGCCGGGCCGGATCATCAACCAGATGATAATCATACGCCTTTTTTTCCTGGCGGGATGCCTGGCCCGGCAGACTGGCACGGCCATGGGTAATGTTGCGCACCGTATGCCGCAGGCGCTCGGCAAGAAACACCGCCAGCGCCCGATAGAAACGGGACCCAAAACCGGAGTCCGTCCGCAGCTTTTCATTCAGGACGTCTTTGGCAATGGCCACCACCACCACATTCCGGGAGGCGAGAACCGTCGCTGTGGGCGGACGCGGATCGACAAACGACATCTCCCCCACAACGTCGCCGGGGGCCAGCCTGGCCATTTCACCAAGGCCACGCACAAAGACCCCGAGTTCCCCCTTGACCACAATGAACATGTCCGGCGTCTGTTCAAATTCCCGGATGATGACATCCTGGTCGCCCAGGGCCAACCGGCGACCATGCGCCGCTATCCAGCGGACATCATCGTCGCTGAGCTGTTCAATGATATAGGGGATATTGAGCATCATCACACACCTCCTCAGGCAGACTGGTCGATATTCCCGCCCTTGGCCGCCGGATTGCGGACAACCCCGACCCGCGCCGGACGCAGCAGGCGTCCATGGATGAGGTATCCCGGTGCAATCAGCTGGATGATGGTGCCAGGATCCTTGTCCGGCATGTCCACATCGAACATCACTTCATGCTGGTGCGGATCAAACACGCCATCCGTGGGCGCAATCTGGACAATGCCCACCCTGGTAAACGCCGCCATCATTTCACGTTCGGTTGCCTCAACGCCGGCCACCAGGTTTGCCAGCGCCTCATTCTGCGTCCGCTGGTCTTCGGGAGCGGCCTCAAGGGCGCGGCGCAGGTTGTCCGCCACGTTCAGCAGGTCTTTTGCAAATCCGCTGACGGCAAACCGTGCGATATCCTCACGATCACGGTTGGCACGTTTCTGCAGGTTGTCATGATCGGCCACCGCCCGCAGGAGCTTGTCCTTGAGCGTTGCGATTTCGGCCTCATGTTCACAGCAGGGATTTTCCGCAGCAGGCGGCTGATCCTGTTCCATCTCGGTGCGGATTTCCGCCTTGGCATCTGTGTCTGTATGGTGATGATGGGATTTTGTCATGATGGTTCCTCTTGATTCTCTCCGTCTTGAATGTAAGAGTGCCCAGGCAAAGTTTCAACCCTTGGAGAAATGATTATGCGCCCCAGCGGCAGAAAAAACGATACCCTGCGTTCCGTAACCCTGACCCCCGGCTATGCCAGACATGCGGAAGGCTCCTGCCTCGTCCGTTGCGGAGACACCGTGGTCCTTTGCACGGCCTCGGTGGAAAACAAGGTTCCCCCCTTCCTGCGCAACAAGGGAATCGGCTGGGTAACAGCCGAATACGGCATGCTGCCCCGTTCCACCGGCACCCGCACCGACCGTGAAGCAGCCCGTGGCAAACAAAGCGGACGCACCATGGAAATCCAGCGTCTCATTGGCCGTTCCCTGCGCAGCGTGGTGGATCGCAGCAAGATGGGCGAGCGGCAGATCATCATTGATTGCGACGTCCTTCAGGCCGATGGCGGAACCCGTACCGCTTCCATCACGGGGGCCTACGTGGCCCTGCATCAGGCCCTCGCTGGCCTCGTGGCCAAAAAAGAGCTCAAGGAAATCCCCCTCACGGACCACATTGCCGCTGTATCCTGCGGCATCTGCGACAATGAAGCTGTGCTGGATCTCGATTACGCCGAAGACAGCACGGCACAGGCCGATTCCAATTTTGTCCTGACAGGTTCCGGCGGGATTGTGGAAATCCAGGCCACCGCCGAGGAACGCCCTTTTGAGGAAGAAGCCTTCCACCAGCTTCTCGCCCTCGCCCGCAAGGGCGTGTCCGAACTGGTGGACCTGCAGAAGGCTGCCATCCGGGAGTACATGAAATGAGCCGCAAATTTACCGGGGACGACCTCATCCTTGCCACCCACAATCCTGGAAAAATCAAGGAAATTTCCGCTTTTCTCGCCCCCTTCGTCAGCACCTTCAAGACCGCCGCCGAGATGAACATCCCGGAGCCGGAAGAAACCGGCGTCACTTTTGCCGAAAACGCGGAAATCAAGGCGCGCGCCGTGGCCATGGCCTCAGGCCTGCCCGCCCTGGCCGATGACAGCGGCCTGTGTGTCGATGCCCTGGATGGGGCCCCCGGCATTTATTCCGCCCGTTATGCCGGCCCTGACCGCGACTGGAGCCTCGCCCGGAAACGCCTGGCAAATGAACTGGGCGACAAACCGCGTCACGCCCATTTTGCCTGTGCCATGGCTCTGGCCTGGCCGGATGGCCATTGTGAAAGCGTCGAAGGCCGGGTGGATGGCCTCATTGTCTGGCCCGAACGGGGCGAGGGCGGATTTGGCTATGATCCCATTTTCCAGCCCATCGGACATGACCTGACCTTTGGCGAAGACCAGGAGACCAAAAAGGCGATCAGCCACCGTTTCAGGGCTTTTGATGCCCTGATCCACAAATGTTTCCTGTAAAGGCCTTCCGCCCATCGTGACGCCCTTCGGGATTTACATCCACTGGCCGTGGTGCCTGTCCAAATGCGCCTATTGCGACTTCAACAGCGCACCTCTGGGCACACTGGACCTGCCCCGCTGGCAGGCAGCGTATCGCGCCGACCTGCAGCAACTGGCAAGCCTGTGTCCGGGCCGGACCGTCTCTTCCATCTTCTTTGGCGGCGGCACCCCGTCCCTCATGCCCGTCCCCCTGCTGGAAGACATCCTGTCCGGGATTGCCCGGCTTTTTTCCCTTGCCCCGGATTGCGAAATTTCCCTGGAGGCCAATCCGGGCGCAACCGAAACCCTGAAGGGAATCGCCCAAGCCGGCATCAACCGCCTGTCCCTCGGCATCCAGTCGCTGGATGATGACGCCCTGGCGCAGCTGGGCCGCCGGCACACCGCCACCGAAGCCCGCCGGGCGCTGGCGGATGCCCAAACCCTGTTTCCCCGCGTATCGGCCGATTTCATCACGGCCCGGCCCGGACAAACCCTTTCGGCATGGGAAACGGAACTCACGGACATCCTGTCCCTCGGCCTGTCCCACATGTCCATCTACCAACTCATCCTTGAACCGGAAACCCGGCTGGCCCGCGCGCATCCGGTCATGCCGGATGAAGACACCGAAACCGGCATGTATGCCCTGACCCAGACCATGACGGCCGGGGCCGGATTGCCCGCCTACGAAATCTCGAACCACGCCCGGCCGGGCGAGGAATGCCGCCACAACCTGCTTTACTGGCATTATGGGGAATATGCGGGCATTGGCGCGGGCGCCCATGGCCGACTCCATATGGAACGGTCCGTCTTCGCCACCACCATGCCCGTCCAGCCGGAAAGCTGGCTAACCTGTGATGGCTGTCCGGAGATGGAGGCGCTGGATATCCCCGCACAGATAGAGGAAAGCCTGATCATGGGCCTGCGCCTGACCGAAGGCGTGGCGCGCGCCCGCATGGAACACCTTGGCTGGCCGGATGCGCGGGCGAAGGCCGAAATTCGCCAGCTCGTCCAAATGGGTTTCCTTGAAGAAACGGAAGGGTTCCTGCGCGCCACTCCGGAAGGACGATTGCGCCTGAACGCCCTTATCGCCCGGCTGGCCTGAAGGACAAGGGAGCCGGACTGGCAACCCGTGGCCGTCCATCCCGGATTTCCAGCACTGGCAATCCCCGCTCCACCAATCCGTTGGAACGGAAACGGAAAATTCCGTCAAGACCCACAAAACCATCCGGAGACTGCAGGTCTGCCGCATCCAGCGGCGTTCCCGACAGCGCCATCGCAAGGGCGGTTGCATCATAGGCAAGGGTGGCAAGCCGTGGCGGCACATCCCCAAACACCTGTTGGTAACGGGCCATGAACTCCTGGCGCAATCCGGGAGCCGGGGCAGAAAACCATGCCCCCGACAGGGCCGGAAGGGACCACAGGCCCGGATCATCCCACAACCCGGTGCCCATGAGGTGAACCTGGGGCGCTGCGAGCCCAACCCTTGTCATGGCGGCCAGAACTTCCGGCAAGCGTTCTCCGCCTTGTGCCACCAGGACGGCGTCACAGGGCATGGGGCCAAATCCGCGCGCATTCGCAAGTTGGGCCAGATAGCCCATGGCTTCCGCATCCTGCCGCATCTGGAGCTGCTGGCGAATCGCTGCAAGATTGTCCGAACGTTCCGGAAAATCACTGATGGAAGACACCGCCGCCTCCAGGGTGCCGGGTGTGGCGTCATACCGCCCGATACCACTGATGGACATGCCCAACTTGGCTGCCTGCCAGCGTGCGGTTTCCACAACCGCATCGCCATAAGTGCCTGCGGGAGCCAGGATGGCCAGCCTTTTTATCCCTTGTATGCCTGCATGGTCCAAAACCCGGATCACCTGCGTAAACGGCAGGAAACCGAAAACATAAGCGCCTTCCCCGGCCAGGGTCCAGTCGGTCGAAAAAGTGACCATGGGAACCCCCGCCGCCTGCGCCAGCGGCTTGGCCACAACCGCATCGGATGCAAAAACCGGCCCCAGCAGGATGCTGGCGCCTTCCGACAGGGCCGTATGCACCGCTACGGAAACGCCGTCCGCCCCCGCGCCCGTTGCATAGGGCCTCAACTCGAAACCGGTTTTCTGGACATCAAACACCGCCAGGGTTGCGGCCTGCCGCATGGCATCCCCCAGCACGCCCTCGGGAACCAGAAGCGCCGCCCGCACGGCCGGAGGTGCCCCATCAAAAGTGGAAGCTTTTGTGGCCATCGGAACGACAGGCATTCTCGCGGTGTCCCCGGATGACGGAACAGGCGCAAAAAGGCTGGGCTTTGTCTCGGCCGCCGAAAAACGGATAACAGGGCTGGACGGTTCCGGACTGCGGCGCATCCATCCCGGCATGGCAGCTTCCTGCGCCTCGGGAGCGGGAAGCATCTCCATTTCCACGGGCTGGATCTGTGCCGTTGGGCCGGGCTTTGACATGGATTCCGGAACAGGCAACACGGCCGGAGGAGCCTTGACCGGCGCACGACCCGGATGAACATCCTTTTGCGGTGTTTTTGCAGGAGCGGCAGCGGAAAGTCCTTGCCCGGAAGGCCATAAACTGGATAGCTTGATTTCTGGCATGCGCATGTCCGGCAAACTGCTGGAACCACATCCCGCCAGAAGCATCACAACCGCGAAAGTCCCGGCCCATGACCGAACCCTCTGCCCAAAATGAAAAGAATGCACGTCCATCCGGATCTCCCTTGCATGAATCCCGAAATCTATACGCCGGTCTTTCCATCATCGCAACGCCCATTGGCAATCTGGGCGACATAAGTCCGCGCGCGGTTGCCACCCTTGCCCAGGCCGACACCATTGCCTGCGAGGATACCCGCATGACCCGCAAGCTCCTGGGCCTGCTGGGCATCAAGGCGCCGCCCCTTCTGGCCTATCATGACCACAACGCCCATGAGGCGGGAGACAAGGTCTTGTCCCTGCTGCGCACCGGAAAACGGATTGCGCTTGTCTCCGATGCCGGATCCCCGCTCATTTCCGACCCCGGTTTCCCGCTGGTGCGCGCCTGCGCCGCCGAAGGCATTCCGGTCACCGCCCTGCCCGGCCCCGCAGCCCCCATCCTGGCCCTTCAGCTCTCCGGCCTGCCCAGCGACCGGTTCCTCTTTGCCGGCTTTGCCCCGTCCAAAATGAAGGCGCGCCGTGATTTCTTCGCCAGCCTCGCCAGCATTCCCGCCACTCTTGTCTTTTTTGAAACCGGCCCGCGCCTGGCCGCCAGCCTGGCTGACATGGTGGAAATCCTTGGCGCGCGCGATGCGGCCATTGCAAGAGAACTCACAAAGATGCATGAAAGCGTGCGGCGCGACCGCCTGGAAAACCTGGCCGCAACCTATGCCGCTGAACCGCCGCCCAAAGGCGAAATCGTGGTGGTCATCGGCCCACCGGAAGCATCTGCCGCCCCCACCCATGATCCTGCCGAGCTTCTGCGCGACCTGCTGAAAACCCATCGGATCCGCGAAGCGGCGGATATCGCCGCCGCCCTCACGGGCCAACCCCGCAAAACCCTTTACAGCCTGGCCCTGTCCCTGCGGGATGAAACGGAAAACACATGACGGGCAGCCACACCACCTACCAGCGCGGCCTGTTTGCGGAAAATGTGGCCGCCCTCTGGCTCATGCTGCATGGCTGGCGCATCCTGGCCCGCCGTTACAAAACTCCGCATGGCGAAATTGACCTCATTGCCCGGCGCTGCGGTCTGGTGGCCTTCCTTGAAGTAAAGGCCCGCAAGGATGAAATGGACGCCGCGGAAGCCATCACGCCCCGCACCCGCCGCCGGATTGCCGATGCCGCCGGACATTATCTTGCCCATCACCCCGGCATCGCGGGGCTTGACTTGCGCTTCGATGCCGTGCTTGTCTTGCCCCGTGGCCGCATCCGGCATATACCGGGGGCCTGGAACCTGGAATCCTGATCTTGTCAAAGGAGACATCCCCCATGAAGCTGAAAACCTCCGCACTACTGGCCCTCATTCCATTTCTTGCCGCCTGTGCGCCTATTGGGCTGGTCGCCGGTGCAGGAGCCACGGTTGGAATTATCGCCGCCCAGGAACGCAGCCTTGGCGACGCCGTGGATGATACCACCATCCGTTTCCGCATCAACGAACTCTGGTTCAAGCACAATTCCACCCTCAACAGCAGTCTTGGCCTTTCCATCAACGAAGGACGCGTCCTGATCACCGGCAGCGTTGAAAACCCCGACCTGCGGGTGGATGCCGTCCGCCTGACCTGGCAGGTGCCGGGCGTCAAGGAAGTCATCAATGAAATCCAGGTGACCCGCTCCGAAGGCGTCAAGGGCTTTGCCCGCGATTCGTGGATATCCGCCCAGCTCAAGACCAGCCTGATGTTCGACCGCGATATTGCCGCCATCAACTACAGCACCGATGCCGTCAACGGCGTCGTGTACATCATGGGCATTGCCCAGAGCCAGAACGAACTGGACCGGGTGCTGGACCATGCCCGCAACCTCAAATATGTCCGCCGCGTCATCAGTTATGTGCGCCTGAAATCCGAGCCCCTGCCGGGCGAAGGCAGTTCCGTTCCGGTCGAGATCAACGCGGAAGCATCCTTTGCCTCTCCCGCCCCGGTGGAACAGCAGGACCTGCGCTGAAAAAATTCCGTCCGCGCACAAAAAAAGCCCGGCAGATCGCCGGGCTTTTTTCATGAAGCGTCATGGTAGCGGATGGCCACCGCAAGGCAACAGGGGGTATTCAAGATGAACGTTAAATGCTCTAAATGCTCTAATGCCGCGTGTCGGAATGCCCGGGAACCGGTGAGGGTTCCAGCAGGTCATACTCGTTCTTGAGGGAAGCTTCCGCTTCCAGCCCGCCATCATCCATGCCTTCCGGCTTGCTGCCGTGGCGCAGGTCCACACGGGCCCAGTCGATGCCCTTGCGCCGCATTTCCAGCAGCAGGAACAGGGCGTCGTTGAGGTCCTTGCGGGCCTTGATCAGTTCGTAGCGACGGAAGCCGAGGATTTCCGCGCGCGCTTTCAGGTCATGCGTAATCCGCTGGTGCACTTCGCCAATCTGGTGGCGCAGATACATCTTTTCCCCGGAATTTTCGAGATGGATGCCGTTATACTGGTCATCCTGCTCCCCACCATACAGGGTATCGTTGATCAGGCCAATCTGCTGGGAGACCTCGGCCAGCTTTTCATCAATCGGCAACATCGCCTCCGGACGCCAGAGCTGGGAAAGATGAAGGATATCCTTTGTGGTCATGGCATATCTCCTTTTTGCATGCTGACAGCATACTCCATTTGCGCTGCGAAAAAAAGCGTTTCCGGAAAAACCGGTCAGGACGGCAGCAGGATGCGCCGGTAAGACAGGGCTTCGGCAATGTGGCGCTTGAGGATTCCGCCTGCAATTCCTTCCATGTCCGCCAGGGTGCGCGCCACCCGCAGGATGCGGTGGTAGCCGCGGGCCGACAGGCGATGGCTTTCCACAGCCGTCATCAACAGCGCCCGCGCCGCATCTTCCGGGGCACACGCTCCTTCCAGAACATCCCCATCCGCATCCGCATTGCACCGGATCTTGCGGCCCGGCACATGATGGCTGGCATAACGCGCCTGCTGAAGCGCCCGCGCCGCTGCCACCCGTGCCCGGACAACCTTGCTGGATTCCCCTCCCCGACCCTGCCCAAGATCCTGGGCAGAGACCGCCGGAACATCAATGTGCAAATCAATACGGTCATAAATGGGGCCGGAAATCTTCGCTTGGTATTCACGCCCGCATTTTGGAGCCCGCGCGCATGCAAGGGCCGGATCCCCCAGATGGCCACAACGGCACGGATTCATGGCCGCCACCAGCTGGAACCGCGCCGGATAGGTGACATGGTTGTTCGCCCGGGCCACCATCACCCGCCCGGACTCCAGCGGCTGGCGCAGGGATTCCAGGGTGTGGTGCGAAAATTCCGGCAACTCGTCCAGAAACAGCACGCCCAAATGCGCCAGCGACACTTCCCCAGGCCTGGCCTTTGCCCCGCCGCCCACCAGCGCAGGCAGGGAGGCGGAATGATGCGGGTCACGGAACGGACGACGACGCAACAGCCGGCCGCCTTCCAGAAGTCCGGCCACACTATGGACCATCGACACTTCCAGCGCCTCTTCCGGCGAAAGTTCCGGCAAGATTCCCGGCAGCCGCGAAGCCAGCATGGACTTGCCCGATCCCGGTGGGCCGATCATGAGCAGGTTATGTCCGCCCGCAGCGGCAATTTCAAGCGCGCGCCGCGCGGTTTCCTGCCCCTTCACATCCGCAAGGTCCGGCATGGAAACCATGTCTTCCGCAACCCCTGCCACCGGGGGAGCCAAGACCTGACGCCCCTTGAAATGATTGACCAAGGCAATCAGATCGGTCGGGGCGAGAATGTCCGCGCCGCCAATCCATGCCGCTTCCCCGCCGCAGGCTGCAGGACAAATCAGGGTACATTCCCGTCCGGCCGCATGCAACGCTGCGGGCAAAACGCCGGCCACCGGCATGAGCGCACCATCCAGCGCCAGTTCCCCCAGCGCCACATGGCCCTGCAGCGCATCGGCTGGCAAAACCTCCATGGCCGCCAGAAGGCCCAGCGCAATCGGAAGGTCGAAATGGCTGCCTTCCTTGGCCACATCAGCAGGCGCAAGGTTTACGGTAATCCGCTTGGGCGGCAAGGCAAGCCCCATGGCATGCAGGGCCGCACGAACGCGCTCGCGGCTTTCTCCGACAGCCTTGTCCGGAAGCCCCACCACATTGAACGCCGGAAGCCCGGGGGACATGTGGACCTGCACATCAATCGCCAGAACATCAATGCCCTGGAACGCCACCGTTTCAACCCGTGCCACCATCTCCGTATCCTCCTGGCTCAGGCCAGTCTGTGGACCGACATGCGCCCATGCCGTCCCTTGAGGGAAAAATTTCCCACTTCCTCGCTGACCATGCTGGCAGGCAGGGCCGCCCGTGTGGCCGAACTCATGAGAATCATCACTTCCACCGGTTCGCCCGCGCTCACTTCCTTGCCCAGCTGCTCAATGCGCTGACAGGTGTTCACCGTGTCGCCCACGATGGTATAGTTGCGACGGTCCTGCGTTCCTATGTTGCCAGCCACCACTTCCCCACTGTGAATGCCAATGCGCATACGGACAGGCTGGGCAGCGGCAAAGGGGATTTCCCCGCGAAAGGCCGCCGCGCTTCGTTGCGAATTGTCCGCCAGGATGGCTTCACGGATGGCGAGCGCCGCACGCACGGCACGCACGGCATGATCTTCCTGCCGTTCCGGCGCATTCCAGAACGCCATGACACAATCGCCAATGAACTTGTCCACCGTTCCGCCCTCGGCCTCAATCGCCCGGGTCACCACGGTGAAATGGTGGTTGAGGAAATCCGCAACATCCGAGGCGGGCAGGGCCTCCGAATATTCGGTAAATCCCACAATGTCCGTGAACATCAGGGTGGAGGACACCGTCACCGATGCAATTTCCCCGCCTTGCGCCTGTTGCATGAGTTTGCGGACCAGGCCCTTGGGCACATAGGTTTCAAACCAGCGCAACCCGGCAAGCATGGCATTGAAGGCCCGGGCCTGGCGATCCAGCTCGGAAAATATGCTGCGCGGCATGGGGATTGCATTCTGGAGATCGAGCTTCTCGATCGATTCCGCCCCCACAGCCAAAGCCTCAATGGGCCGGGCCAGGGCACGCCCCGCCCAGATGGCCAGCATCACGGAAACCGCCAGAATGAAAAGACCGGCAAGGCCCGACCACAGCACCCGCAACATGGGATCGCGCCATTCCCGGGCGCCCACCAGGGTATAAAACACCCCTGCGGGCAAACTGCGGGCCATGACCAGGTAGCGTTCCGTCCCCACAGACATGGGCCGGAAAACGGGGGCCTGCGTTCTGGAAGGTTCCGGCAAGGCCTGCACGGCTTTCACCACCTGAGGCGGAAGATCAGGCGCATGCCAGACGCCATCCGGCGTCAGGACCAGGGTGGGCAGGCTGGGTCTGGACAGGCTGGCTCCTGCCTCCAGCTGCATTTCCGTCATCTGCTGAACCAGCACGACCTTTTCACGCAGGAGATCATGGGTGTTGTCGCGGAAGGTGGTCCAGACCACCGTCAGCACCGCTGCGACGGCAAGCAGCACCAAGCTTCCGATCCCGATGGCCAGAACCGCCGATAACGGCAATGTGGCCCTGTTGTCTTCTGCCCTGGCCATCAATGCGCCAGCATGGGGCCCAGCTTCTGGCCGCCGAACAGGTGCAGATGCATGTGTGGCACCTCCTGGCCGCCATGACGCCCACAATTGGACAGAATCCGATATCCCTTTTCCCCAAGCTCCATGTCCAGGGCAATGGTGCGCACCGCACGGAAAAGCGCCACCATTTCGGCATCCGTGGCCCGTGCGGCCATATCCGTCATGTTGATGTAAGGCCCTTTCGGGATGATGACAACATGCACTGGTGCCTGCGGATGGATGTCATGAAAGGCAAGGACATGCGCATCCTCGAACACCTTGTTGCATGGAATTTCCCCCCGCAGGATGCGGGCGAACACGTTGCTGGAATCGTAGATTTCCTTCATGGCGTCCTCACTTCAGGATTTTCATGGCCCGCACAGGATCGATCCGGCCATCATAGAGGGCACGGCCGCAGATAACCCCCGCAATGCCGGTTTTTTCCTCGGCCTTGATGGCCTTGATTTCCTCAAGGCAGGTGATGTTTCCGGCCACAATCACGGGCGTGCGCAAGGCAAAGGCAAGGTCGGAGGCTTCCTCAAGATCCAGGGCGCCCAGCGCGCCACTATGGTTGATGGTGGTCAGGATGATGGTGCTGACTCCGGCGTCTTCCATGCGCAGCGCCAGGTCTATGACCCGGATTTCCGTTGCGCTGCTGCGCCCCCGCACACTGGCAAACCCCTGCAGGGAATCAATGCCAACCGCAATTCGTCCGGGAAACGCCCCGCAGGCCTGTCGCACAAGATCAGGATCCGTGACCGCAGCGGTACCGATGATCACCCGCGCCACGCCGGCTTCCAGCCATTCCTCAATGGTTTCCATGCTGCGGATGCCGCCGCCCAGCTGCACCGGAACATGCACCGCGCGGATCACGTTGCGCACCGCATCGCGATTCTCCGGCGCCCCCGAAACCGCCGCCTCGGTATCCACCACATGAATCCACGCCATGCCCAGTTTTTCAAATGCCCGCGCCTGCTCCACCGGATCATTGACAAAAAGGCCATCCTTCCCGGCATGACGGAAGGGCTTGACGCAGGTTCCAGACCGGAATTCAATGGTGGGATACAGGATCATGGCAAACAGGATACTCCCGAAGCCTCGTCTTGAAAAGGTTTTCCCAACACATCCATGACGCCCGGTCTCCTGTGCCCACCCTCACGCACGGAGCCGGCGCAGGAGGACATAATACGCGCCTTCCCCACCATCCCGCCTTTGGGCCGGATGATACGCCAGGATGCGGGAAGAAATCTCTGATCCCTTCAGCCATTCCGGAACGGCCTGCCGCAGGACGCCCCACTCCCCGCCCCCCAGACGGCCACGCCCGGTAATGACAAGAAGGCAGCGCAATCCCGCTATCTGGGCTTGTTCCACGGTCTGGCGCAAAGCCACCCAGGCCTCCGCCTGTGTCAGGCCGTGCAGGTCAAGCCGGCTGTCAATCGGCCACTTCCCTTTCCGGAAACGGTCATAATTGCGGCGATCCATTTCCGAAAGCCGTCCCATCGGCATGTGTGCCGGCGGCGGAGCATCCCGCGCCACGCAAACAGGCGGGGAAGTTTCTTCAAAACGTTCCGCGGCGGCGCGGGCCCCGGCCCCTGTCCGCACATACCTGCGTGGTGGACGGATTTTTTCCGCGCCCTTTTCCAGGGGTTTGACACCCTTTCGGTATTCCTCCCACGAATCACTCATGGCGCCCCTTCGGCAACAGCATCCAGAAGCGGGTGCGGCTTTTCATGGTGCCCGCCCGAACCTCCGCCTGCGGGCCGGCGCCCCAGAAAAAATCCCCCCTGAGCGGCCCCTTGATGGCACCGCCCGTGTCCTGCGCCACCATCAGCCTCCGGATATGCCCGCCAGGCACCACGGGATCTTCCGCTTCAATGAACAGCGGAAGCCCCAGCGGAACGTGACGGCGATCCACCGCCAGGCTGCGCAGCGGTGTTAGCGGAACATTCTGGGCACCCACGGCATCGCCTTCCAGAACACGGAAAAAAACATAGGATGGATTGCTGTTCATGACCGTATCGGCGGCTTCCGGATGCGCACGCAACCAATCCTTGATGGATTGCATCGATACCTGTCCGGGCTTGAGATCCCCCCGGTCGAGCAGGGTGCGCCCAATGGCCACATACTTGTGGCCATTCTGTCCGGCATAGCCCAACCGCAACTCCCCGCCTTCCGCCAGCGCCACCCGCCCGGATCCCTGCACCTGCAGGAAAAAGGCATCCGCCGGATCATCCACATAAACCAGTGGCTGCCCGGTTTTTTCAAGCGCGCCGGAAACAATCCCGGCCCGGTCCGGATAGGGTTTCAGGCATCCCCCGGAAATGAGTCCGGTCAGCTTGCGGCCCGCAAGATCAGGGGAAAAGTCCCCCAGGTTGACAGACACCATATCCCCAGGAACCGCATAAAGCGGGACGGAATATTCCGGTCCCTGAACACGGGAACCCTTGAGGGAAGGTTCATAATACCCGGTCAGCAATCCTGTATCACCCGCCCCCGTGGACATGGCCTGCACAGAAAACCGGGTTTCAAAAAATGTTCTGGCCCCGTCGCAATCCACATCCGCCGGAAGGCTGGAACAGGCCGCTTCCCAAGCGTCCATATCCGCAACGCCGGAAGTTTTGGGACGCTTTGCGCACGATGCCGAAAAGGCCGCCAGCGCAGAAACCGGACATTCCTCCCGCCAGCCAGGAACATCCCCGAACGTTGCGGGGGTCATCTGTAGGCTTTCTTCCGAAAGCCCCGCGCATCCGGCCAGCCACAGGACGGACAGAAAGGCAATGCCACGCATCATGTATCTTCCCGTGCCTCAACGATCATCCAGTTGGGATCCGGATTGCGGACAAGACGCCGGAATGTCCAGATATCCGTGGCTTCCAGGGTTTCGAGCCCTTCACCCCGCGCATGAACCTGCCGACTGCGGAAGCGGACTGTCACCATGGCTTCCCGACCATCGCAACGGGCCTCGAGCGGCGAAGCTTCCAGAATTTCCGCGACATTGATCCGATTCATGTCCCCGCCCCGTTCCTGGATGGCTGCGGCAAACGCCTCATACACCTCATCCCCCAGCAGCGGCTTGAGGGTGGCCACATCTCCCATGGAAAAAGCTTCGACCACCATGGCATAGGCCTGACGCGCCCCAGCCACAAAGCGGTTCAGGTCAAATGCAGGATCTTCCTTCAAGATGTCGTCAATGCCTTCCCGCAATTCCGGCGCAAGGTCCTGCGACAGGGGGGCCGGCTTGTGTATCCTGCGAATGGCGGCAGGCATGGCGGAATCTTTCACCGCCTTCGTATCATCGCTGCCAAAAACATCCTCGTCGCCGCCCTGTTGGCCCAAAACGGAAAACAGGCGCCACCCCAGGAAAGCCGCCAGCGCCAGAATGATGATGTCGTAAATTTCAATGCCCTGCATATTCATGTCCCTTTCTGCAGGCATGATAAAGCGGGCACGAGATGACCGCAAGGCTATTCCCTTATTGCGCGGTTTGTCGTAAAAAGGACAAATCGTTCATTTAAGAAAAAGGAAAAGCCATGACCGAAACGCAGGAAAACAAGGCTCCGGAAACCACGGAGAATATGCCATTCATCAATGTGAATGCCCAGTATGTCAAAGACCTGTCCTTTGAAAATCCGCAAGCCCCCAAGAGCCTTGCACCCGCCGAAAAGGCGCCCGCCATTGGTGTCAACCTGGATGTACAGGCCAAAGCCCTTGGCAAGGATGTTTACGAAGTCGAGTTGATGGTGCGGGCGGAAGCCAAGCGTGATGACAGTGTTCTGTTCATTGTGGATCTGCGCTATGCCGGCCTTTTCACCCTGAACAACATCCCTGAGGCCAACCATTCGGAGGTCCTGCTCATCGAGGGCCCGCGCATGCTCTTCCCCTTCGCCCGGGCCATTGTGGCAGATGCCACGCGTGAAGGCGGTTTCCCGCCCCTCATGATCAACCCGATTGATTTTTCTGCCCTGTTCCGCATGAAACTTGCCGAACAGGCCAAAGCCGCAGAAAAAATGACCAAGAACTGAAGGCAAACCCCATGAACCACGCATTCCGCCTGCTGGCCATCGCCGGGCTTGTCGTTCTCCTGTCCAGCCCCGCCCGGGCCAATTTCACGGATGGCCTGCTGGCGGCACAGCGTGGTGACTATCCATCCGCCATAGCGGCATGGCGGCCGCTGGCATCTGCCGGGGATGCCGCAGCGCAGGCCAACCTGGGCATCCTTTACGAACAGGGGCTCGGGGTTGAAAAGGACATGGCGGAAGCTGCGGTCTGGTATGAAAAAGCGGCCCAGAACGGCAATCTGGAAGCCCAGTTCCATATCGGCATGCTTTATGCCGTTGGACAGGGAATTCCGCAGGATTATACCAAGGCCTATACATGGTTTGAAACTGCGGCCAGCCGCGGAGATCCCCGTGCCGAATACAACCTTGGCGTTCTGCTGGCCGATGGCCTGGGCCGCCTTCCTGCGCCCGGACAGGCCGCACCATGGTTCAGGAAAGCCGCCGAACAGGATTATGCAGAAGCCCAGTACCGTTATGCCGTCATGATGCTGGAAGGCCAGGGGCCGGAAAACGATCCCGCCCTTTTGTCCCGCTACCTTCTTGCAGCGGCCAATGTTGGCATAACCGATGCGCAGTTTCGTCTTGGCCAGCTCCTGCTCAAGGGCATGCCCGGCATTCCCATGAATGCCACAGAAGGCTTGCGCTGGCTGGAAGCCGGAGCGGAGCAGAATTACATTCCGGCCATTGTCGAGCTGGGCATTGCCTATTATCAGGGCCATGGCACCCCGCCGGACTTTGCCAAGGCTCATACCCTGTTCACCAAGGCCGCTGAAGCCGGACGTCCTTCGGCCCAGTTCAATCTGTGCCTGATGTCGCAAAATGGCCAGGGCATGCCGCAGGATTATGTACAGGCGCATTTCTGGTGCAATGTGGCCGCCGCCGGATTCCCATCGGGAACCGAACGGGAGATGGCCATTCGCCTGCGAGATGAAATCGGTGAAAGCCTGTCTGGAAAATCCCTTGAGAAAGCCCAGGATCTCGCCAAGGCCTGGTGGGAAAAGCACCAGGAAAAATAATCCGGCCAAACCGAATCATTGAAGCGGAAAATCTTTCAACCATCCGGCCGCAATTTATTCGGCGTTCCAGATCGGTTTCTTGAGCTGTGCCAGCATTTCGGCATGGGCCACTGACTCTTCCGGCAGTGGGGCATGCGGTCGGGCTTCCCGGAAGGGCCGTTCAACCGGGATGGCACGCACCATGGTTTCCCCCGCACCACTTTTTGAAGATGCCGTTGGAATGAGGTCAGGCTGGCGCCCGCCCCGCAGTTCCAGATAACATTCCGCAAGCAGCTGGGCATCAAGCAGCGCGCCGTGGGTGGTACGGCTCGAATTGTCCACGCCAAAACGGCGGCACAGGGCATCCAGGCTGGCGGGAGATCCCGGAAAGGCCCGCCGGGCCATGATGAGGGTATCCACAGCCCGACTCATCGGCAGGGCTGGAAACCCCAGGCGGGCCAGCTCGGCATTGAGGAATTTCATGTCGAATTCCGCATTGTGGATAACCAGCGGCATATCCTCGATAAAATCCAGAAAATCTCCGACAATTTCTGAAAAAACAGGCTTGTCCACCACAAATTCGTTGGTAATGCCATGCACGGCCGTGGATTCGGACGGAATGTCGCGTTCCGGGTTCACATAGTGGTGAAACACCCGTCCGGTCGGCAAAAGGCCATCCACCTCGACGCAGCCAATTTCCACCAGCCGATCTCCCTTGAGCGGATCAAAGCCTGTGGTTTCGGTATCCAGAATGATTTCACGCATCTTGCAGCTCCCGTACCAGAATGTTCTTCATGATATGCAGGCTTTCCTGGGGAGAACAATCCGTCGGAACCTGAACATCGGCCGCAACCGCCTTTTTTTCGGCGGGCCACTGGTGTGCCTCCAGAAGCGCCATGCGTGCTTCCGTCATGCCGGGCCGGGACAGGACCCGGGCGCGGCGCGTTTCCTCTGCCACACGGGGAGAAACAACAACATCCGCCATCCCGTCAAGCCCCAGCTCAAACAGGAGCGGAATTTCCAGCACCACCAGCGGCGTTCCCAGCCGTTCATGACGCGCCACAAACCGGAACAGGGCCCGCAGAAAAAAAGGATACGTCCAGCGTTCCAGCAGATCAAGAAACGTGGCATCCTCATCCAGCACCCGCCAGATGTCTGCCCGGCTAATACCGCCCGTCCGCGCAAGGATTTTGGCCTGAAGGGCCGGCAAGGCCCGGATCCTTCGGATGGTCTTGTCGGAGCAGAACACGGGCAGGCGCAATTCCCTGGCCGCTGCCATCAAGGTGGACTTTCCGGCCCCCATGGCTCCCGTTACCGCAACCACCCGCATCCTCAGACCTCCAGTATGCCCTGCTGGCGCAGAAATGCGAGCAGGGGCAGCATCGGCATGCCCATGATCACATCCTCCCGGCCAACCATGCCATCAAACAGCAGCAGGGCATGGCGTTCAATCTGGTACACGCCGCAGCACCACAACACATCCTCGCCCGCCATGTCCAGGTAATGTTCAATAAAAGAATCACTGAAAAGCCGCAAGGTCATGTCGGCATGTTCACAGACCTCAAACAGGATTTTTCCATCCTGCGCCACAGCCACGGCGGAAAACAGCTGGTGCGTCTTTCCGCGCAGGGCCTGCAAATCCCGCACGGCCTGTTCCCGGGTGCCTGGCTTGTTGAAAATGCGGTTTTCACAGGTGCACACCTGATCCGACCCAATGACCAGCCCCCCCGGATGACGGCGGGACACATCCAGCGCCTTGGCCCGCGACAAGGCAAGGGAGAGCGCCTCTCCATCCACATGGCCCACCGGCATGGATGCCGCAATGGCGCTTTCATCGACATCATGACCGGAGGTTTCAAAGGCAACCCCGACCCGTTCCAGAAGGGCTTTGCGGGCCATGCTGCCCGATGCCAGAATGATGCGCTGTTCCACACCCGTATCCTTTGCAAGTTATCCACAAGCTTTCACGGGACGGTTTTTCCATCCCCGCATCCACAAAGTTATGCACATCTGGACAGAATTTTCCACAGCCTGTTGAAAATAACCGCAACGATGCCCGAAAACATGGCGATCACACGACTCTCCAGGTTTCCATGGCTGTGGACAGGATTGTGGATATCCCTGGCAAAACGGGAATCCCCGTCTTTCACCGCCCTACTAATAATAGAACTCTATTTTAAATAAGGATTTAATATCAGGATGTGGATGAAAAACGTTGACAGAATGCCAGCCTTCAGGTAATTCCTGATCATATTTCCTTTTCCTTGCGGCCATCCCATGGCCCCCTCCCCATCATAAAAACAGAAAAACAGGGTCGTTCCCAACATGAATCTTCATGAGCTGAAGTCGAAAACGCCAGCCGAACTCATTGCCTTTGCCGAAGAACTCCAAGTCGAAAATGCCAGCTCCTTGCGCAAGCAGGACATGCTCTTCGCCATCTTGAAAAAACTTTCAGAAACCGATGTCGAGATTTCCGGCAGCGGCGTCATTGAAGTTTTGCAGGATGGATTCGGCTTCTTGCGTTCACCGGAAGAAAACTACCTGCCCGGTCCCGATGACATTTATATCTCCCCCCAGCATGTGAAGCGCTTTGGCCTGCGTACGGGCGATACGGTGGATGGCATCATTCGCGGCCCCAAGGAAGGCGAACGCTACTTCGCCATGGTGCGCATCAACGAAGTCAACTTCGACAATCCCGACAAGTTGCGCCACCGCATCAATTTTGACAACCTCACCCCGCTTTATCCGGACCGGAAACTCAATCTCGAAATTGAAGCGCCCACCAAGGACATGACTCCCCGAATCGTGGAGCTGGTCTCTCCGCTGGGCAAGGGCCAGCGTGCGCTGATCGTGGCTCAGCCGCGCACCGGCAAGACCATCATGATGCAGAGCATCGCCCACTCCATCACCGCCAACCATCCGGAAGTTTACCTCATTGTCCTGCTGATTGACGAACGCCCTGAAGAAGTCACGGACATGGCCCGTTCGGTAAAAGGCGAAGTTATCAGCTCAACCTTTGATGAACCCGCAACCCGCCATGTGCAGGTGGCGGAAATGGTCATCGAAAAAGCCAAGCGCCTGGTGGAACACAAGCGCGATGTTGTCATCCTGCTGGATTCCATTACCCGCCTTGCCCGCGCCTACAACACGGTTGTGCCCTCCTCCGGCAAGGTTCTGACCGGCGGTGTGGACGCCAACGCCCTGCAGAAGCCGAAGCGCTTTTTTGGTGCGGCCCGCAACATTGAGGAAGGCGGGTCCCTGACCATCATCGCCACGGCGCTCATTGATACCGGCAGCCGCATGGATGAAGTCATCTTTGAAGAATTCAAGGGTACCGGCAATTCCGAAATCATTCTGGATCGTAAACTGTCTGACAAGCGGACGTTCCCGGCCATCGACATCACCAAGTCGGGCACCCGCAAGGAAGAACTGCTGGTGGACAAGGCCGACCTGTCAAAAATGTGGGTTCTGCGCCGCATTCTCCTGCCCATGGGTGTGGTGGATGGCATGGAATTCCTGCTCGACAAGCTGCGCCAGACCAAGACCAACCAGGATTTCTTCCAGTCCATGAACCAGTGAGACGTGTCTGCCTGTGCGCAGACACGGATTCCGGGATATTGTGCGGACATTTTCCGCACGGCCCGACTCCACACAGGTTCAGGATGATGGGGAGACAGACTTTTCATTCCCGGATTTGCCCATGCTGACGAATATTTCCCCAGACGTTTCTTTTGCAACCGGTTCGCAGCCGGCGACCATTTATGCGCCGTGTACACCGCCGGGGAAATCCGGGGTGGCAGTGTTGCGGGTTTCCGGGCCAGGGGCAGGCCCTGCCTGCCAGGCTTTGGCCGGGATGATTCCAGCGCCTCGCCGCATGGTTCACCGTTCCTTGCATGATCCGCGTACGGGCGAGGGGATTGATGATGCGCTGGTGGTCTTTTTCCCGGGGCCGCACAGCTTCACCGGGCTTGATGTGGTGGAGTTCCACCTGCATGGCAGCCGGGCCGTCATGTCGGCCCTTGTAGAGGCTTTGGGAGGCATTCCCGGACTATCCTTGGCTGAACCCGGGGCGTTTGCCCGCCAGGCCTTTGATCATGGCAAGCTGGATCTGACCTGTCTTGAGGGGTTGGCGGACCTGATTGATTCGGAAACCGCCGGACAACGTCGCCAGGCACTGCAAATCATGGGGGGGCATAATGCCAGGGTCTTTGCCCGCTTGCGTGAAGACATGGTTTCATCCATGGCCCTGCTGGAAAGTGCCCTGGATTTTGCCGATGAACCGGATGTGCCGGACCATGCCATGGAAAATGCAGCCCAAAAGGCAGAACAGCTGGCGGGGGTGATTCAGGCCTGGCTTGATGCGGGGGATTTTTCCGAAAAAATGCGTGAAGGGTTTGTGGTGGCCATCGCGGGTGCGCCGAATGTCGGCAAGTCTTCCCTCATCAATGTCATTGCCCGGCGTGAGGTGGCGATTGTTTCTGATCTTCCCGGCACCACCCGGGATGCCATTGAAGTCCAGATTGATCTTGGGGGGCTTTCTGTCCGGTTCATTGATACGGCCGGGATTCGGGAATCGGATGACCCGATCGAACACATCGGAATTGCGCGGACGCATGAAGCTGTCCGCAAGGCGGACCTCGTGATCCAGATGGAGGATCCGGAAAGCCTGCCCATCCCTCCGGAAACGCTGTCTGTTGATTCGCTGCGTGTGGTCAACAAGGTTGATCTTTTGCCAGAACGGCCAGAATCGCTGCCGGGAGAAAAAAGATTTTACATTTCAACAAAAGAATATAACGGTATACATGAATTACTGGAATATATCCAGAATACACTTGAAAGCCATGAACAGACACGGGATGCCCCGATTGTGGCGCGCGCCCGGCATCGTCAGGAGCTGGCAAACTGTCGTGATCATTTGCGGCAGGTATCCCGGGTGGAATTGCCGGAACTGGCTGCGGAAGAATTGCGGCTTGCGGCCCAAGCCATTGGTCGCCTGACCGGAGTGGTTACTCCTGAAGAAATTCTGGGCAGCATTTTTTCCCGTTTCTGCATTGGAAAATAACGCTCCATTTATGGGAAAATGGCAGGATGGTTCCATCCAATCATTTATGAACAAACATGTTTTCATATTCCTTGTTTGCTGAAACCATCATGTTTCACGTGAAACATGACCGGTTTTTACGCATATGAAGGCGATGAATTGTTTCACGTGAAACATGATGATCCCCTTGACGTGGGCATGCGATGTTTCTACATTCACCAACATGAAGATGTTTGATGTCATTGTTGTGGGGGGAGGCCATGCAGGCTGTGAAGCTGCGCATGCGGCTGCCCGTATGGGTGCGCAAACCCTGCTTTTGACCCATCGTATTGAAACTCTTGGAGAAATGTCCTGCAATCCTGCCATGGGTGGATTGGGGAAGGGACATCTGATGCGGGAAGTGGATGCGCTGGATGGATTGATTGGACGGGTCAGCGACCTGTCAGGCATCCATTTCAGGGTTCTCAATGCCAGCAAGGGGAGTGCGGTGCAAGGCCCCCGGGCACAGATTGACCGTGCCCTTTATCGTCGCCACATGCAGGGGATCCTGTTGGCAACGCCCCATCTTTCCGTACAGGAAGCCGATATTCAGGCCTTGCTTGTTTCACGTGAAACAACATGCGTGGGGGTGGTGGCTGCCGATGGAACGGAATTCCAGGCGGGATCCGTGGTCATTACGGCGGGTACGTTTCTCAATGGCCTTCTGCATTTTGGGGCCCGGCAGGTTGTGGGGGGACGGGTAGGGGATGCTGTGGCGACCCGGTTGTCTGAACAGCTGTCTGCGCTGGGGCATCGGGTGGGGCGTCTCAAAACGGGAACGCCTGCGCGCCTGCTGGCATCCAGCATTCATTATGAAGGGCTGGAAGTTCAGCATGGCGATGATCCGCCAAAACCGTTTTCGCTGATGACGGATGCGATCACCAATCCCCTGGTGCCCTGCCATATCACGTATACCAATGCGCGCACGCATGACATCATCCGTTCCAGTTTCGAGGTTGCGCCGCTGTATAATGGCCAGATCAACAGCACGGGCCCGCGCTACTGTCCTTCCATTGAAACCAAGGTTGTGCGTTTTGAGGGACGGGAACGGCACCAGGTGTTTCTGGAACCGGAAGGCCTGGATTCCGGTCTGGTTTATCCCAATGGCGTTTCCACATCCCTGCCGGAAGATGTCCAGCTGGCCTTCCTGAAAACCATGCCGGGACTTGAGGATGTGGTGATGGTGCGGCCGGGGTATGCGGTGGAATATGATTATGTGGATCCGCGTGACCTGAAACCCAGTCTGGAAAGCCGCAAGATATCAGGCCTGTTTCTGGCGGGACAGGTCAATGGCACGACAGGCTATGAGGAAGCCGCCGGACTGGGCGTGATTGCCGGAATCAATGCGGTTCTTGTGGCAGGACGTGATCCAGGACGGGGGGCGTCCGGATCCTATGTGCCCGACCGGGCTTCCTCCTATCTGGGGGTCATGCTGGATGACCTGGTAAACCTTGGGGTAACGGAGCCGTACCGCATGTTTACGTCGCGGGCGGAATACCGGTTGTCCTTGCGGGGCGATAATGCCGATCTGCGCCTGACGCCGGATGCCATCCGGCTTGGATGTGTTTCAGATGACCGGAAGGAACGTTTTTCCCTTTGGGCCGAAAGGATTGCCCGGGGCCGGGAACATGCGCAGGGGTGGACCTGTTCTCCGACACAAATGGCAGCGGCCGGGATTCCAGCCAAGCAGAATGGGCAGATACGTTCGGCTTATGACCTTTTGGGATATAGCCAGCTGTCTCTGGACCAGCTTTATGTCTTGTGGCCCGACCTGCGGGGGATCGATGCTGATGTGCGGGCGTTTCTGCAAACCGAATCCCAGTATTCCGTGTACCTGGACCGGCAAATGGACGAAAGGGAATCCTTTCGCCGCAATGAGTCGCTGGAACTGCCGGAAGGCTTGGATTACCACACCATTGCCGGCCTTTCGATCGAAGTGGCGGAAAAACTTTCCGAACATCGGCCCCGGTCGCTGGGGGCCGCTTCCCGCATTCCCGGCCTGACGCCGGCCGCCCTTGTGGTTTTGCTCAAGCATGTGCGGGCGCGGGGTGGGGAGATGGAAACGCGGGAGCCTGTGGAAGGGCTGGACAAGGGAGAGCCAGGATGATGGACAATGTTTCACATGAAACACAGGCACATCTGGAATGCTATGTTGCCTTGCTGGAAAAATGGAATGCCAAGGTCAACCTGATCGGCCGTTCCACGGTGGCGGATATCTGGGAGCGCCATATTGCGGATTCCCTCCAGCTCATGCCGTTTTTCCCGGAGAAGGACGCCCGGCTTGTCGATGTGGGAACCGGGGCGGGCCTGCCAGGGTTGATACTTGCGGCCGCAGGATGGACGGATTGCCATTTGGTGGAAGTGGATCAGAAAAAGGCCGGGTTTTTGCGCATTGCAGCAGGTTCCTGCCACATGCCCGCCACCATTCATGCCTGCCGGGTGCAGGATGTGACGCTCCCGGATGTGCGCTATATCACGGCGCGGGCTTATGCCGCCCTGGGCGATATTTTTGAAACCACGACCCATTTGTGCAGACCGGAAACAGTTTATATCCTGCCCAAGGGGCGCATGGCGGAAGAAGAAATCGCCACCGCCCGCATGACGTGGGATTTTACATGCGAGAAACATCCCAGCCGCAGTCCGGATTCCTGGATCTTGCGGATTGTGGATGTTCACCGGAAAGGGACAGGGGCATGAGGAGCAAACGGATGATGGAAGGAGCGGGCGCATGAGGATTCTTGCGGTTGCCAACCAGAAGGGGGGCGTGGGGAAAACCACCACGGCCATCAACATGGCGACGGCTTTGGCGGCTGTCCGCAAAAAAACCCTGCTGATCGACCTTGATCCGCAGGGCAATGCCTCAACCGGGCTCGGCATTGAGCGCGCAGCCCGCAAGGTGGGCAGCTATGAAATGCTGTTTGGCGCCCATGACGTGGCGGAATGCATTTTGCCAACCTCCATTCCGGGATTGGATGTGGTGCCGTCTTCCATTGACCTGGCCGGGGCGGAAATCGAGCTGGTGACCATGACGCGCCGTGAATGGCGTTTGCGCGATGCGCTTGAAGGCCTTTCCGGGTATGATTATGTGGTGATTGACTCGCCGCCATCGCTGAACCTGCTCACCCTCAATACGCTGGTGGCTTCCCAAAGCGTGATTATCCCCCTGCAATGCGAATTTTATGCGCTTGAAGGCCTCTCTCTGCTGACCCGCACCATTCAGAGGGTGCAGGATACTTTCAATTCCGGTCTCGATATTGCCGGACTTGTGCTGACCATGGTGGATCGGCGCAACAACCTGTCCATCCAGGTGGAGGAAGATGTGCGGGCCCATTTCGGGGCTCTGGTTTTCAAGACGGTGATCCCCCGCAATGTGCGGGTGTCGGAAGCCCCGTCCTTTGGGTTGCCAGCGCTGGTTTATGACCATCGCTGCGTGGGATCGCAGGCCTATATGGACCTTGCCAAGGAATTGCTGCGCCGCGAGCGCCAACGGGAGAAGAAGAATCATGGCTGAAAAAAAAGGTTTGGGAAAAGGGCTTTCGGCCCTGCTGGGGGAAGCCGGGGCTTCTTATGACCATTCCCTGAACATGCCCGTGCGGGCACCAGTTGCGGGGCATGTCCTTGTGTCTGTTGAACATCTGCGGGCCGGGGCTTTCCAGCCGCGCCAGGTGTTTGATGAGGATGCCATCGCCATGCTGGCGGAGTCCATTCGTGAACGCGGGGTTTTGCAGCCCATCATTGTGCGTCATGATGGTTTGTCCCACCCTGAAGGCGGGCACCGGTATGAGATCATCGCGGGGGAACGGCGCTGGCGGGCGGCGCGCAAGGCGGGCTTGCGCGATGTTCCGGTGATCGTGAAGGAACTGGATGACCGGGCCGCCATGGAAATTGCCCTGGTGGAAAATCTTCAGCGCCAGGATCTTTCCGCATTTGAGGAAGCGGAAGCGTTCCAGCGCCTGATGGGGGAATTTTCCTACACGCAGGAACAGCTGGCGCGTGCGGTGGGGCGGAGCCGGAGCGTGGTGGCCAATACCTTGCGGTTGCTCTCCCTGCCGGATGAGGTACGCAAGCTGGTCGAATCCGGGCAGCTCAGCGCCGGGCATGCCCGTACGCTGGTGGGGGTCGAGAATCCTGTGGCACTCGCCCGGGAAATGGTGGAGGAAGGTCTGAATGTCCGGCAGGCAGAAGCCGTGGCGGGCCAGCGCCGTCCGAAGACCCGGACCTCTGGCACGCCTGCCATGCGGAATGATGATGTGGACGCTCTTGCGGACGGCCTTTCTGAAAGGCTGGGGGCTGAAGTTGCCCTTCGCGTGGGACGTGCCGGAAGCGGCAAAATCATAATTTCCTTTAAAAATCTGGCGCAATTTGATACAATCCTGGACAGAATGACACTGGGCATACGTGCCGGAGGATCGCATGAGTAACCATGAGCCATTTCCGAACGAGGGCTGGACTGCGCTGTCTGGTGCGGATCGTGAGGCTTTTCTGGCCCAGGTGAATGCCCTGCAGGAGAAGTTTTCCTTTTCCGGTGAAGGCGTTTTTGTCCATTGGCGTCCGGTTCCGTTTTATCCGCGTTGCGCCCTCATTCGCCTGACCGATACCGACTGGAGTCCCTTGCCGCTCACCTTGTGGTTTGTGGGGCAGGGCGGAAGCCTGACCATGCTGGACGGCACCAGCCGCCCGATCCATGACCTCAACCAGAAGGCGGGCATCGAACTCACGCCGGAAACCATCCTCGATTACCTGCGCTTTTTTTGCTTCTTCGTGCATGGCGACGCCGGGCCGTTCCACATTGTGGAAACGGTCGAGGACCTGGGCCTGCTTGGCAGCCTGACGGACGGGCAAAGGCTCCAGCTGGAAGAAGCCCTGTTTGCACCGCTGCTGGATGAACGCACGGGAGATGGGGGCAGTTTCTTCATCAGCGCCAACATTCTTTATGGTGATACACTTTATCGGGCCAAGTTCCGCATCCTGCCCACAGGGCCGGTCGAGATGCTCGAGGATGAAAGCCTGTTTGGCGGTCTGGTGACTGCGGGGAACATGCCGCAGCTCTGATGGAGCGGGAGGGAATGACATGATGCAGAACATGCCGGTCATTCCCGAAGGATCCGAAAATGCGCAAAGGCGTTTGTCCCGGCTTCTGGTGCGGGTGGCGCATACGCAGACCGGGAAAAAAATGCTTGTCCACATCGCCCGCATGGCCGATAGGCCCTTGCGTCTCGGGATTTCCGCATCCATGTGCCGGACGCGCAATTCGTTGGGCTTTTTTTCTGAACCAAACCATGCGGTTTTCATCGATGATGGGAACGAGGGTGAACAGTTGGCGACACTGGCGCACGAGCTTGGGCATGCGGCGCTGTCCCTGTCCGGCTTTTCCCGGGAAAACATGCATCATCCGGTGGGTGACATGGTGTTGCTCAAATGGCATGAATCGCTTGTTTCGGGCCTTTCTGCCCAGATTGTCTGGGAGGATGGCGGCGAGGATTCCCCGGCTTGGCAAGTCCTGAAAAAGGAAGATCCCAGAGCAACCGCCGCCTTTGCGTGGCAGGCGCGGCTCAATCCGGCATCCGTGGAAAATGGAACGGCCATGGCTGCGGCTGCGGAGGCTTTGCTGGAGGATCCTGCATTCATGGCCGGGCTGGAAGCCTCCTCCATGGCCTTGTGCAAGGATAAGTGGGAGGGTTGGGCCTCCCAAGACGCCTTGCGGCAAAGCCTGGGCAGGGTTTTGGAGGATTTGCCCTTTGTGCTGCCAGCCCTGCGGGCGCGCCTGATGATGGAGACCACCCATGTGCGCCCGCACCCGAAAGGGCAGGTTGCTGCGTTTCTGGACAAGGTGGGATGGCCGCAGGATTCCTTGCGGGAAATCTCCTTTCCCGGAAAGGCTTCGCAGCCCGTGCCCTCCAGCCGGCTTGCATCCGTGTTTCATTCCGTGGCAGGATGGCTTGGACGAGGGGACGCAACCTGCAAGGTTGACCGTTCAGATTCCCGGAAATATGGGAGGCGCAGGCCATGAAAAAGACATTCCGGATGCAGATTTTTGGAAGCTTTGGCATCCCGACCGACGACAGGCGCGCGCTGCTCCGTACGCGCGTGAAACGGCTGCTTGGTGAAATCGCGACCACTTCGCCCGAAGGGTATGCGCTGGTGCATGGCATGCCGGAAAAACCTGTATCGGGCGCGACCTGTGAGGAAAGGGCCCTGCTTGATATCGAGTTTGACGAGGAGGCTCGTCAGCGAAGCGGGGGGCTGGCCTGCTATTCTTCCAATACAATAACACTGCCGGAAGCCAGTTCGGATGCTGTCCTTTATGTAGCCCTTGTGCATGAGTTGGTGCATGCCGACCAGATGCGGCGGGGCGTTCCCAGAGACTACACCCTTTCCCCACGCCAGGCCGGAGGACTTAACAAGGTGCAGGAAGCGGAGGCCTATGCCCGCACGGCGCATATCTGCTGGCAGCACAAATGCAAGCAAGGGGACGAGGGATTGCCGGTGTGGGACGCTTTTGGCGAGATTTGCCCGTTTGACAGGCATGCGCTGGTAGAGGTGATGCGATGTGACCCGACCGCCGAGGCGACCGGTGCGGTGCGCATGCAGGTGTTCCAGATGGCACTGCAGTTTGCCAACGATCTCATGATGGATACGGAAGCGAGAAATTTCTCCTGGCATCGCGACCATGCCGAACAATTGAAAACGCTGGATATGGCCTTCGACATGGCCGGCGCGATTGGCCGCATGGGGATTTTTGAGAACGTGACGCCGGACGTGCGGCGCGCCGGCATGAATGCGGCGCTGGCGGCCACGCATCAGGTGTATGCGAACAACAGCGCCCTTTACATGGAAGCTTGCCGGGCGTGCAAGGTGGCACCCGCGCCGGATACCGAATGGGTGGAGCTGCCGCTGATGACGCCAAAACCGGCACCGCTTCCGGGCGGGTTGTCGGGCGCCTTCCGGCTGGCATCCGAGGGCTTCCGGGAAATGACGCAGCGGGCGTTCGGCCGGAAACCGAAAGGCATGGGGCGATGATGGGGATGGAAAATCCCGTGCGGCCAAAGGTCAAGGGAACCCCTGAGCAGGAAGCGCGCATCAACCGCCTGCTGGACACCATCGCGGCCACGTCGCCCGAAGGGTATGCGCTGGTGCATGGAACGCCCCGCACGACCCGCCGCTGGCGGCGCGATTCGTCGGCGATGCGTCCGGGCCTGCCGACCATCGCTCTTGATGACGCCATCTGCCGAATGGTCGACGCCGAGGGGCTCTATAATTCCGGGAAAAACCTTGTTTTCCTCAATGAAGGCATGGATGATACCGCCCTGTTTGTTGTCCTTGCGCACGAACTCGTGCACGCCGCGCAAGCCCGAAACGGCAGCTTTTTCTATACCAGCCGCAATCCGCTACAGAATGCCGGCATGTCCAAGATCCTTGAGGCCGAGGCCTATGCCTGTACCGCCCACCTTTGCTGGCAGCACAAGACCCGGGGCGGCGGGCTGCCGGTGTGGGACATCCTGTATCGGAAGGAACAGCTGCGGGGGCATTGCCAGGAGATGGAGTCCATCCTTGGGCAGGATACGGGGGCCGAGGCGAGCGGCGCGGTGCGCACCCGCCTGTTTTGCCATATCCTGGGCCGGGAACATCCGCTGATGGCCATGACGGAGCGGCGCAGCCTTCTGCATAATTTTCAGAATGCCGAGAAGATCCCCGATTCTTCGCCTGACATTCCGGATATCATTGGCCGGCTTGGCATCCTCGATGATGCGGCACCAGAACTGCGGCGCGAGGTGGAAAACGCCGCGCACACGGCCGTCCGCCAGCTGCACGATGGCAATGTCGCGTATTATGTGGCGACCTGCAACGCACTGAAGGTGGTGTCGCAGGAGGTGGAATGGGTCAGGATGCCGCCGAAACCCTTGATGGAGCGGGTAAAACAGAAGGCGACCGTGATTTTCAACGAGGTGGCCGAGATTGCGCGGATGGCTTTCCGCGGTCCCGCATTCCTGCGGGATGATCTCAGCCCGAAAGCGTCGGCCGTTTTCGGGCGCGCAAAACCGAAGGGTCACAACAATCCCTGATTTTTCGGGTGCGGCAAGGGCCTGTTCCTGCCTTTCCACGCTGGTCTTTCGGAGAAGGAAAAGCCGCGTTCGTTCCGGCGCATGGGAGGCCGCTTTTGGCGTGGGGGGAACGTTTGTGGTGCCGGGTGGCCCAGACCGGTGCAAATTCCTCCATGTCCTGTGTGCATGGGGCATTGCATGCTGATTTGCTTGACGCAGGGCAAAAAACTGCTTTATGAATCCTTTATCGGATGCACAAGCAGGAACCTCCCAGGAAATATGTATTTTCCTGTCTGTGCCATTCTGGTGAATGATATGACCAGCCTTTGCAAGGAGACGTACCATGGTTGAAAACCTTTGGTCTTCCGTTCCGCACCAGGCTTCCGGCAGTCTTGCCGAAAAAGGCCGGATTGAAAACATTGTCCGCATGCTCTCCCAAAGCCCGACCGCCCGGGGCCTGCTTGAAAAGGCCCATGAAAAGGGTATCGTCATGGCCCTTTCTTCCTTGGCAAGTCCCGCCAATTCCATGCTGGGTGTGCCGCGGGCCGATTCCCGCATGCTTATCCTTGATCCCCAACTGGATGATGCCGCCTGCGCCGCGCAGGTGGTACAGCAGCTTGCCGCCGGGTCGCTTTATGGGTGCCGCCCGGCCACCAAGCTTTCCTTGCGGGCCTTTTCCTTGATCCAGCACACCGAGATCGCTCGCGCCCACGGCGCTGCCATGACCTGCCAGGTGGCCCATGAACTCAAGGAAGGGCATTCCGGCTACCGGAATGGGGCGGTATGGCAGGCGGTTAAAGATGCCAATCCTGCCTTGGCAAGAGCCTATGCAGCGGCCGCCGTTCCCGGCACGGAAGGCATGGGACAGGCCGCAGGTGCGGCCTTTGATGTGGCCATTTCCGATCCGAAGGCCCGCGCCCGGACAGAAGACCAGGTCATGAACCAGTTGCTGAAATTTCATACGGATGAGCAAGCTCCGGGCATTCTTTTCCGTACGGAGGGAAATGTGGTGGCCAGTGTCGAAAAACTGGCCCTGAATGGGGAACCTTATGTCCGGAATCCGCAAAGTCTTGCGGATCCAAAAAAATGGGCGGTTGATCCGGGAACGGCCGACAAGATCCGTTTTTTTGAACAGCTGCACATGCCAGGCAAGGTGGAAATGGACATTCCGGTTCGTACCGGTGAACCCCAGGACGTTCAGCCGGGTGGACTGCGCGGTATGCTGGGCAAGGTCTTCAACGGTCTTGCGGTGGAAGTGGCTGTCCTGTATGCCAAGCCGAAGCTTCAGTTTTAGAGCCTTTAACGTTTGGCTGGAACATTTCCCGTTGATCTTGGGACGCGCCCGCCGCAAGGCAACTGGGGTGTTCAAGATGAACGCCCAAGGCTCGCATCTGCCCGAAAAACCGGAAAGACAAGACCTTAGGGCTTGAAAAATCGGCCCGGCACACCTATCTCAAGGGCATGATGGATAACAAGGACATTTCACAGGAACAGGAAACCGGAAACTGGCGCTTTTTTGGCGTTCATGCGGTTGCCTACATGCGTTCGCTGCCCGATGGCATCGGCGTGTTTTCGGCTGATGGAACGCTGCTGGATGTTGCAAAGACACATGAAGAAGCGCACCAGGCTTTGGAAAGCCGGCGGCTGCAACCCGTCGCATTGCACTGATTTTCCGGATTTGGCCGATTACAGGTTTTTTGAAACCTTCAGCCTCAAAAACGCCCCTTGCCCATTTGGCTGGCCAGGTGGTGGTTGTTGTCCCGGTGGCGCATTTCATCGGCCCGGATGGCCATGATGACATCACTTAGCCGAGCATGCTCCGGCAATTCCCAGAGTTTTTTGGCAAGGCCGGGAGCCGCCGGATTTCGGATATGTCCGGCGTTGATTTCCTCAAGGAAAAACGTATAGCTGCGAATGGCTTCTTCCTCAAGATAGCCCACAAAACGGTGGCAGATGCGCGGGGACAGAATATACGCCAGGGAATATAGCACGCAGAACCCAAACTGGAGGGGCCAGACAAGGATCCGGTCCATCAGGGTTGGGCGGCCAATGGCCAGCATGGTCATGAGATGGGCGCGTTCATTCTCCGCTTCGGACAGCAGGAGATGGGACCAGCCATGATCCGTCCGCATCCAGCGCAGGGATTTGTAGTGCTGGAATTTGCCGCCAATCATGCCGGGCAGGGCCGCGATGGTTTCAATAACCATGGCGCGACGGACGTAATCCTTGCCAAAATAGAGGTCTGCCGGTTGACGCAGCAGGCAGACCAGACAGCTGGACAGCCGGTCTGACAAGCATTTGGGATTGTAGTGGTTGCGCATGATGGTTTCCCCCCGGAATGGCCTGCGGCGCTACACGTCCTCAAGCAGGATGGCATGAATGGCATCCGGTGTGCTGGTGCCCCGCAATTTGGCGCAGGTGTTTTCATTGCGCAGGCAGCGGGAAATGGTGGCCAGGGCTCTTAGATGATCGGCGCCCGCAGAGGTTGGGGCCATCAGCAGGAAGACAAGGTCAACCGGTTGGCTGTCCACCGATTCGAACTCCACAGCGGGATCCAGCTTGGCAAAAATCCCTGCAACCCGGGTCAGGCCCGGCAGACGGCAATGGGGAATGGCGATGCCTTTCCCAATGCCGGTACTGCCCAGCTTTTCCCGTTCCATCAGGGCTTCAAGGATTTCACGTTCCGGCATGTCCAGAAGGCTTGCGGCCTTGTGGCTCAATTCCTGCAGGACCTGCTTTTTGCTGGAAGCGTGCAATGACACCAGCACACTGTCCGGGATAATCAGGCTTTTCATGATAAGGCTGTCAACCGATACCGGATCAGGACGCTTTATTGCCGGTGGGGTCGACCCAGCCAATGTTGCCATCGGCGCGACGATAGACCATGTTGAGGCCACCGTGGGCGCTGTTGTGGAACATCAGGGCCTGCATTTCGCCGAGCTCAAGCCGCATGACGGCGTCGCTCACGGTCATGGTGCCGATTTCCGATTCCATTTCCGCCACAACGATGGGTTCGTTGCGCTCTTCAACGGATTCGTCGTTGCTCTCAAGAATGAAGGCGGCGGCCTTCATGCCGGAGACCGGCATCTTCTGGTGATGGTCCTTGATGCGCTGCTTGTGGCGCTGCAGGCGACGGCCCAGTTTTTCAGCCGCCTGGTCAAAAGCCTGATAGGCATCATCGGCTTCGGCCGATGCCTGAAGGAGCATGTTGTGTGAGACATGCACGGAAACATCCGCCCGTACGAGGTGGCGTTCCTGCCCGAAGGTAACGTGGGCTTCAAGGGGAGAGGCGAAATACTTGCCGGTGATGTCGCCAAGCACTTCCTCGATATGGCTGTGCAGGGATTCGCCCACATCCATATTCTTGCCCTTTACGATGATCTGCATGTTTTTTAGCTCCTGAAGCGTTATTGCCGATACGGGCGTAAAGACGTCCCGCGAAACATGTTCATTCCTAACCCGAGACGCTGCCATCGTCAAGAGAAGGTTGTGGCAGATGCCCTGGAATCAGCATGAAAGCTGTTTCAGCCGTTTCCGTTCGTAAGATGAGGGAATTCCCAGTGCGTCACGGTATTTTGCGATGGTGCGCCGCGCAGCCTTCATGCCCTGGGAGGCCAGAGCCGAGACCAGCTCGTCATCCGACAGGACGTGGGTTGCAGTTTCACGGGCCACCAGCCGCGCGATGGCGTCGCGGATGGCGGTGGCCGAGCATTCTCCCGAAGGGCTTTCATGGGCGGTCATGGCCACCGGGAAAAAATATTTCAGTTCAAAGATGCCGCGGGGGGTTGAAATGGTTTTTCCCGAGGTGACACGGCTCACGGTGCTTTCATGGACCCCGGCGGTTTCTGCAACCATGCGCAGGGTCAGCGGTTTCAGCGCCTGGGGGCCATGGCGGAAAAAATCCGCCTGCGCTTCAACAATGCGGGTGGTGATCAGCAGCATGGTGCGTGCCCGCTGGTCCAGCGCACGTGCCAGCCAGTTGGCGCTGGCAATTTTTTCCGCCACCCAGGATTTTTCATCCGGATTGCGGATATCGCCCGTGATGCGGGCATGGTAATCGCGGTCCACGATGAGGCGGGGCAGGGTGTTGGGGTTGAGGTCAATGCGCCATTGACCACGTTCATTGCGCAGGAGGATGTCTGGCTCGAAAATGGGGGAAGATGGGCTGGAAAAACCGTCCACGGGCCGGGGATGCAGGGGTTTTAGCTGTGCCAAGAGTTGCGGCAGGGCTGTTTTGGCGATTCCCGCCTTTTCCAGCGCCCGGTGGTTGCCGGAGGCCAAGTCGCCCCAGTGGGTGAGCAGGGTGTTCAGTTCTGGGGTCAGGGCCTGTTTGTCAAGGAGTTGCAGGCGCAGGCATTCCGCCAGGTTTTGTGCAAAGATGCCCGGAGGGTCCATGGATTGGAGCTGGGCAAGAACCGCGTGCGCTGCCTTTTCAGGAATGCCACGGATGGCCATGTCGGCATGCCAGGAGGAATCCAGGTAGCCGCGTTCATCAAGGTGGCCCAGAAGCAGGCGGGCAATCCGGCGCTTTTCCGGCGTTCGGATGTCGGTCTCGATCTGCCGTTCCAGATGCTGGGAAAATGTGTATGGGGAGGCAAGGGTTTCGGTCAGGTCAAAGGGCGCGGCCGTTCGGTTGCGCTGGTTGCCGGTGCTGGGCATGGCCGGAATTTTTTCCGGCAGGACAATTTCAAGGAAGGGATTGGTGGCCGCTTGTTCCGACAGGTGCTGGGCGAGGTCAAGGTTCGAGAACTGCAGCAGCGCGACCGCCTGCTGCAGTTGGGGGGTCATGACGATCCCCTGCGCCTGCCTGTGTTCCAGACGCTGTGCAAGAACCATGCCAAATCTCCTTCAGGAGGAGACTATAGCGAAAAATTATTGCCCAAGTAAACCCTTCTGACATCCTCGTGGCTGACAATTTCTGCCGGGGTGCCTTCCATCAGCACCACGCCGTCGTGGATGATGTAGGCCCTGTCCACAATTTCAAGGGTTTCGCGCACATTGTGGTCCGTGATGAGGATGCCGATGTCGCGCTGGCGCAGGTGGCAGACGAGATCGCGGATTTCGCGCACCGCAATGGGGTCGATGCCGGCAAAGGGTTCATCCAGCAGGATGTATTGGGGACGGGAGGCCAGGGCGCGTGCAATTTCGACGCGTCGCCGTTCCCCGCCGGAAAGGGCCATGGCCGGGGAGCGACGCAAATGCTCAATGCTGAACTCCGAGAGCAGGGCATCCAGCATGCCCTGGCGCTTGTCCGGATCTTCTTCATGGATTTCCAGAACCGCCAGGATGTTCTGCTCCACCGACAGGCCCCGGAAAATGGAGGCTTCCTGAGGCAGGTAACCAACACCCAGCCGTGCGCGCCGATACATGGGAAGGCTGGTGACATCCTGTCCGTTGAGGTGGATGCTGCCGCTATCCGGGGCGATGAGGCCGGTCATCAGGTAGAAGCATGTGGTTTTGCCGGCGCCGTTCGGGCCCAGCAGGCCCACCACTTCGCCCCGCCGGACGTCGAGGCTCACATCCCTCAGGACCTGGCGCTTGCGGAAGGACTTGCCTAGGTGGCTGGCTGAAAAAATACCGGTCATGGCGCATTCTCCCCATCGTTATCCGTTGGCAGGAACAGGGCGCGGACACGCCTGTCTTCCCCATTTTCTGCGGCGAGGATACGGCTGTCGCCCGTGGTCAGGTTGATGATGGCCCGGTCGCCGCCCAGTTGGCTGTCTTCGCGGGTGATCTTGACATGTCCCACCAGAACCACTTCATCGGTGGCCATGTTATAGGTGGCTTCGTCGGAAAGGCTGGCCAGCTTGCCGGAAACAAGGGTGACGTTGCCCACAGCGTGGATTTCCGACAATTCGTCCTGTCCGTTTTCCCCGGGGGAAAACAGGGCGGTCATCTGGTTGGCGGTCATGATGGTGTCATCCGTTTTGCGCTGGATCCGCGCCTGGCCATCCAGATCCACGCGCCGGGGCGATTCGTGCAGGGTGATCTTGCGGCTGGCCGTGATGTGGGCGGTGTTGCTGTCCAGCACAAGGGGGGCTTCTGTCATGATGACGAGGTTTTTGTCCGCACGGTAGAGGATCTGGCCAGCCGATCCTGTCAGGCCCCTGCTGGAAAAACGGGCGGATTCGCGGGCCGTGACCTGATAGACTTCTGTCCCGCCGGTTTCCGTTTCGCGGTATTCGGCGGTCAGGCTGTTCGCATGCAGGTGGGTATCTCCCTTTGTGGCTTCGGCATCTCCGCTGGCGACATAGGTTTTGTCGCTCTTGCGCCAGGCGATGGAATCCTTGGCCGAGAGTTCCACCGGCATGTCGGCGGCCTGGGCGGCCGCAGCAAGGAACAGGACTGTCAGGATGGGAAGGAGGCGTTTCATGGCATTTCCTGCGAAGGGGCTGGGGATATGGAAAGGAAGGCCGGTCCGGCAAAGACCAGATCGCCCGATGCGGCGTCAAGCCGGAAGCCTGTTCCGCGGACAAGGCCGCGCGGCCCCTGTCCCGTGGTGGCATCATGGCTCCAGATGTCGCCGCTTTCCATGTCAAAGGCGAGGGTCTGGGTATCCAGGGTGTAACCACCACTGTGAAATACCACCACGCGGTCCGTCATGTCCATCCGTCTTGCGGTATCATCCAGCAGGGCGCTGTTGGCGCGCAGGGCCAGCCAGTTGTTGCCGGACAGGGAGATGTCCGCCATCGGATAAGCAAGATGGACGGTTTCCTCGCCCATTTTTTCCATGTGGCTGGAGGTAATGGTGTAGGCTCGGCCCCGGCCGTCAAAGCCGGAAAAACGGGCCTCCGTCATTTCCACCGTGCTGGTTTCCCGCTTTTCCGCGGGGATCTGGCTGGGTTTGAGGGCCGGCCAGAGGATGAGGGCGGTGGCCAGAAGAACGGCGGCGGTTGGCAACAGGATCTTGAGCCGGCGCACCCGTCGGCTGTGGCGCGTAATGTCCACGGCTTCTGCAATGGGCCGTGACAAAAAGGCCAGCAAGGATTCGCCCACGTCAGACCACTCCTGCCCGCAGGCAATCATGGATGTGGATGACGCCCACCGGTTTTTCCTCTTCCATCACAAACAGGCAGGTGATGGATTTCGTGTTCATCAGGTGGACAGCTTCGGCGGCCAGGGCCCCGGGCCGGATGGTTTTCGGCTGCCGGGTCATGATGCCCGCCGCCGGTTTTGCCAGCAAGTCCGGGGACATGTGGCGGCGCAGGTCGCCATCGGTAATGATGCCGCACAGTTTGCCTGCATCATCAACAATGCCCACACAGCCCAGCCTTTTCCGGGTCATGACCATAAGGGCTTCGGCCATGGTTGCAGGCGCATTCACCAGCGGCAGGTCATCGCCTGTGTGCATGAGGTCGGCCACGCGCAGGAGCTGGTTGCCTATCTGCCCTCCCGGATGGAATACCTTGAAATCCGTTGCGGAAAAATCCCGCTGCTCCAGCAGGGCAACGGCCAGGGCATCGCCCAGAACCAGCATCATGGTGCTGGATGTGGTGGGAGCCAGGCCAATGGGGCAGGCTTCCGGGCTGGCTGGCAGGATGAGCGCCAGATCGGATTCCTGGGCAAGGGCAGATTCGGCCTTGCGGGTCATGCTGACCAGCGGAATGCCAAAACGGCGGCAATAGGCGATGATATTGACAAAATCATCCGCCCGCCCGGAATTGGACAGGGCCAGGACCATATCTCCGGGGGTAATCATGCCCAGGTCGCCATGACTGGCTTCCGCGGGATGGACATAAATGGCGGGGGTTCCGGTGGAGGCAAGGGTTGCCGCAATCTTGCGGGCGATGTGTCCGCTTTTCCCCATGCCCGTGGTGACCACCCGTCCGGCAAGGCCGGTCATCCGTTCAACGCAGTCCTTGAAGGTGGATCCCAGAGGGCCGTTTTCCACGGCTGTGGCCATTTCCCGCAGGCCGTCCGATTCGGTGGCGATGACGCGCAAGGCCGCAGCACAGGCACGGGAATGGAGGGGTTCACGCATGGGGTTGACCTTAGTGGTGGGCGAAAATATCGGTTTCAGGCCATCCGGCGAGATCCAGCTCGACGCGGTAGGGAAGGAAGGCAAAGCAGGGTTCGGCCAGCGCATCCCGTCCTTCACGCTCCAGGATGGCATCCAGTTTTTCCTTCAGGGCATGCAGGTACAGGACGTCGGAAGCGGCATAAACCTGTTGCTCTTCTGTCAGGGTGCCCGTCCCCCAGTCAGTGCATTGCTGTTCCTTGTTGAGCGTGATGCCGAGCAGATCGCGGCACAAGGGTGCAAGGCTGTGCGATGGCGCATTGGTACGGGCCAGGCGCGAGGCGATCTTGGTGCAGTAGACCGGTGTGCAGGTCACGCCCAGATAGGCGCGGATGAAGGCCATGTCCGCCCGTCCATAATGGAAGATCTTGAGGACATCGCGGTCGGCCAGCAGCTTGCACAGGTTTGGTGCTGAATAGGAGACATGGCTGGGAAAAGTGACCAGATGCGCATGGCCATCCCCTGCGGAAAGCTGGACGACGCAAAGGCGGTCACGGGACGGGATGAGACCCATGGTTTCGGTATCGACGGCAACGGAATTTCCGAAAGACAGTCCTTCGGGAAGGTCTCCCTCATGAACGAAGATAGCCATAGGACCTCGCTTTCAACAAAAAAGGACAGGACGTTGAACGGCCTGTCCTTCTGTAAAAATGGTGCCCAGGAGAAGACTCGAACTTCCACGACCTTGCGGCCACAGATACCTGAAACCTGCGCGTCTACCAATTCCGCCACCTGGGCAGGTGAACGGTCAAGCTTTTACCCACTTGTTTTTGCCCTGTCAAAGATTTTTTCATGGATTTGGCAAAATATGTTATCAAGAAGGATGGTTTCCAAAGAAAAAAAGGGGGCACGCATGTTGCGCAGGTCGATGTTGTTTTGGGTGGGGTTGCTTGGGGTTTGCGCGACTGCCCATGCGGGTGAGGCCTTTGTTTCCGGCCAGTCAGTTTCCGCCGAACAGGCGGTGCCGCAGGTTTGCCTTGAGCTTGCGTCTCCCGCCGTGCGGGCTTTGGATATTCCCCTCGAACGTTTTGTGGACATCACGCCGCCCCTGCCCCGCGTGGTGGCGTCTGCCCGGAACGGCAAGCTCTGCCTTGAGGGGTTTGCCCATGGAGCCTCTTACCGGATTTCCTTGCGCAAGGGGCTGCCCACACAAGCGGGGCCCCTGTCTGAAGATGCCAAGGCCGATGTTTTCATTCCCGATCGCATGCCGTCGGTGGCCTTCATGGGGCGAGGGCATGTTCTTCCGCGAATCGGCTCCGGGGGATTGCCCCTGCGGGTTGTGAACGTTCCGAAGCTGCGCATCCGCATTGCCCGCATCCATGACCGCAACCTGCTGTCGAGCCTTTCCCGTGTTCGTGATGATGAAGCTCTGGGAGCATATGCCTTTTCTGAAATTTCCGACAATGCGGGGGAGCAGGTCTGGGAAGGCACGCTGGCTTCGCAGGGGCCCCGCAATACCGAAGTTGTGGTGGCCCTGCCGGTGGCAAAAGTGGTGGAATCCCTGAAGCCTGGCGTATATGTGGCCATGGCCGCGCAGGAAGGGGAGGATGAAGCCGCCTGGCGTGACCAGGCGACCCAGTGGTTTGTGGTGTCTGATCTTGGCCTGACGTCTTTTCTCTCCGATGGGGGGCTTGTGGTGGCGGTGCGTTCCCTGGAAACCGCCAAGGCCATTGCGGATGCCGAGGTGGTGTTGCTGTCCCGCAACAACAAGGAGCTGGTGCATGCCCGGACAAACCGGGAAGGCCTGGCGCGCATTGAAGCTGGCATGGTGCGGGGGCAGGGGGGCAATGCGCCGCAGGCGGTATACGTCTATGGGGCTGCCGGGGATTTCGCCTTTCTGGATTTTGGCGATACTCCCGTGGATTTTTCTGATCGCGGGGATAACGGACGTGCCTCTCCGGGCGCGCTGGATGTTTTTGCCTATACCGAACGGGGAGCCTACCGTCCGGGAGAAACCGTACATCTGGCAGTTCTGTTGCGTGATGCGGGGGGCCGTGCGGTACTGAACGTTCCGCTTACGGCAACCTGGCTCAGGCCTGACGATTCCGAGGCGGATCGGGAAGTTCTGGACATGGCGCAGGCCGGAGCGGCAACCACGCGCCTCCTGCTGCCGGATTCGGCCATGACGGGATCCTGGAATGTGGTCATCCATGCCGGGGACCGGAAAACACCTCTGGCCCGCATCCCTTTCATGGTTGAGGATTTTTCCCCGCCCCGCATTGCCTTCGACCTTGTGCCTGAAAAGCCGTTCCTGACCCGTCAGGAGGGTGGCCGGATACGGATTGCGTCGCGTTTCCTTTATGGCGCGCCGGGTGCCGGTCTGTCGGGAGAGGTGCGGACGTCGGTTCGCGTGGCTGAAACGCCGTTTCCGGACTTTGCCGGTTACCAGTTTGGCCTTGTCCAGGAAGAGGTTTTGCCTCTGGATGCCGGTGCGGTGTCTTTTGTGGCGGATGCGGAAGGGCAGGCCCTGGTGGATCTTTCCCTGCCCTCCCTGCCGGAAACGTCCCATGCGCTGGAGGCTGACCTCAAGACATCGGTCATGGATGTGGGCGGACGGTCCGTTCAGCGCAGCCTGACCCTGCCGGTTTTTTCCGAACGCGTAAGCCTGGGGGTGCGGGCCACTTTTGACGGGGCGATTCCAGAAGGGCATGAGGCCACATTTTCCGCCGTTGCCCTGGATGGTCTGGGCAAGCCCGTCGTTCTGGAAAACCTTCGCTGGGAATTGCTGCGCGAGGAATGGCATTACACCTGGTATCGTGTAAATGGGACGTGGAATGTCCGCAGCGTGGTACTGGATTTGCCCGTGTCATCGGGCATCTGGGCTTCCGGGGAAAAACCGGAATCGCTGTCTCCGGGGCGCTTGTCGGCGGGCCAGTATCGCCTGGAAGTGTTTGATCCCGAATCGGGCGCGGCGTCCAGTTTGCGTTTTTCCTCCGGATGGTGGTTTGGCGGAGAGGCTCGGGAGGATCGGCCCGACAATGTGACAGTGGTTCCTCCGGCCCTGCCTGTCGTTGCCGGTGCGGATGTGGAGCTGTTCATTACGCCACCTTTTGAATCCGAGGTTATGGTTATGGTGGCGGGCCGCAAGCCCGGTGTGGTGACCTCCGTGCACCTGACGGAGAAGGGTGGCAAGGTGCGCCTGCACTTGCCCGAGGATGAAATGGCCGGTGTCCATGTATTGGCCACGGCCATCAGTCGCCCGGAAGCCGGGAAGGCTTTTCTGCCGCGCCGCGCCGTGGGCATGGCATGGATTCCCTATGATACCCATGACCGTCAGCTGGGCGTTGCGCTGGACCTGCCGGAGTTGGTCCGTCCAGACAATACGCTGGTGGCGGATGTGGCTGTATCGGGGGCCCAGCCGGATGAGCCTGTGTTCCTGATCCTGTCGGCGGTGGATGAAGGCGTGTTGCAGCTGTCCGGGTATTCATCGCCGGATCCCTATGGGTATTACTTTGGTCCTCGCCGCATGGCTGGGCGCTATTTCGATGTCTATGGCCAGCTGATCAACCCTCAGGGTGCGGTGGCCGGGGCTGTGGAAAGCGGTGGGGATTTCATGCGGGCCATGAATCGCCAGATGGGTGCCATGCCTGCCAAGAACACACGGATTGTTTCCCTGTTTTCCGGTGTTGTGCCGGTAGATGGCCAAGGGCATGCGCAGGTGCCGTTGGTTCTGCCGGAATGGAATGGTAGCCTGCGGGTGATGGCTGTGGCCTTTTCCGCCAGCAAGGCGGGGGCTGCCGATCGTCAGGTGGTGGTGCGTGCGCCGCTGGTGGTGGAGCTTGTCCTGCCGCGTTTTCTGGCTGTGGGAGATACGTCTGAGGCCGTGGTGTCGCTGCACAATGTGGAGGGTCCGGCGGGCCCATTCGCTATTGACCTTGCGACATCCGGCAGCCTTGCGCCTTCTCCGAAGGACAGGATCCACGCGGAAGTTCTGGATATTGGGGCGCGCCGTGAGGTGTGGGTTCCTCTGTCCGCACAGACCCTGGGGGAAGGCAGGGTCGATGTTTCGGTCAAGGCCCCTTCCGGCCAGGTTTTCGTGCGGCATGGCATGGTGGATGTGCGGCCACTGGCGGCCCATGAAACCCGTATGGAAACGCATGTCTTGCAGCCACATGCCAAGATGGTTGCCAAAGCCGACCTGCTGAAGGACATGTTGCCTGGCACAGGGCAGGCCCGCCTGATGGCTGGCTTTGTGCCCGAACTCGGGATTCCCGGCATGGTGGCCTATCTTCAGGCGTACCCTTATGGTTGTGCGGAACAGACGGCCAGCCGTCTTCGCGCATGGCTGGCGCTGGAGAGCCTGGGATTGCCGGTTCCGCCCACCCGTGATTCCATGGTCATGGACCTTGTCCGCCGCTTGTCTGGCATGCAGGGATGGGGCGGACAGTTTACGCCCTGGGGCGGGGAAGATGCCTCGGATGCCTTTGTTTCCGCCGAAGGCATGGATGTCCTGCTGGAAGCACGCAAACGCGGGTTTTCTGTTCCGTCTCCGGTTCTGGACAACGGAATGAAGGCCTTGCGCGGGATTGCTGCCCAGAATGACCCATCGGTTACGGATATGCCATCCGTGGTTCATGCCGCCCATGTGCTGGCCCGTGCCGGCGATGCCGACATCTTCCGTCTGCGCCAGTTGAGGGACCAGGTGTTTGACCGGTTGCCAACGCCTATGGCGCGCGCGGAACTTGCCGCCGCTTTTGCCCTCATGGGCGACAAGGCCACAGCCTTCGACCTGTTCCGCAAGGTGGACATGAAACGGCAGGAAAGCGGCAAAACCCCTTATGGTTCGGACTGGTATCTCCAGGATTACGGTTCGGCCCTGCGTGATGCGGCAGCGGTTGCCACCCTGGCGATTCGTTCCGGCCTGCCGGATTCGCTTTTGCGTCCCATGCTGGAGCATGTGGTGCGTGAACGCGCCGCCCAGCCTTCCGTCAGCACCCAGGAGGCGGCGTGGCTGGTCCAGCTGGCTTCGGAACTGGCTGGACACCAAGGCATTGTTCATCTGGCGGTGGATGGGAATGAGGTGACGTCAGACCGCCCGGTGGATCGCGCCATTCCTGAACAGGGACTGGTGCTGGAAAATCGTGGGGAATCGCCCCTGTATCTGGCGGTTTCCGTCTCAGGCATTCCGGAAAAGCCTTCAGCTGCGGTTGCCCGTGGCTATACCCTCCAGCGGCAGGTGTTTACCCTGGATGGAAAGGAAGTCCGCGATTTTTCCAGAATCCGTCAGAACACCCAGATGGTGGTTCTGCTGTCCGGCCAGTTTGATGCTGCCGGCATGCCGGACACACTGGTGGCGGACATGCTGCCGGCCGGGTTTGAACTGGTGCCTTCGCAATTGTCGCAGGGGATTGTTCCGGAAGGTATGCGCTGGTTGGAAAAGGTGACCGCCTCCCGACATGCCGAACTGCGGGATGACCGGTTCCTGGCGGCCCTTTATGCCAGCCGCGATCCGTTCCGCATGGCTTACCTGCTGCGGGCCATTACGCCGGGAACCTATACCTGGCCGGGCCCCCATGTTGAGGACATGTATGGGCCGCAGAGATTTGCCACCGGTACGCCCCTGAAGGTGCAGGTTGTGGCGGAATAAGCGCAAGGGCCTGCTTGCGGCTGGCGCTCTTGCCGGTGCGGTGGCTGGATGTGCCCTGGCCCTTTGGGTTTCGGACATGCCGCCGCCGCGCCTGGACCGGTTCCTGAACTCCGCATCGGTGGTGGTGGATCGGCAGGGGGAAGTGCTGCGCGCTTTTCCGGCCAGGGATGGCGCATGGCGTTTCGTGGTTTCGCCCGATGAGGTGGATTCCGGATATCTGGGCATGCTGCTGTCCTTTGAAGACAAGGCATTCTACCAGCATCGTGGCGTGTCTCCGCGCGCGCTGCTGAGGGCGGCCCTCACATCGCTGTGGCATGGGCGCATTGTTTCGGGAGGCTCCACACTGACCATGCAGGTGGCGCGCCTGCTTGAACCGCGGCCCCGCGGGATTTTGGCCAAGCTGCACGACATCGTGCAGGCTCTTCGGCTGGAACAGGCCTATGACAAGAAGACCCTGCTGGCCTTTTACCTGACACTGGCACCGGAGGGCGGCAATCTTGAAGGCGTGCGTGCGGGAAGCCTGGCCTGGTTTGGCCATGGGCCGGAACGCCTGACACCAGCGGAATCGGCCTTGCTGGTTGCCATCCCGCAATCCCCGGCCCGCCTTCGGCCTGACCGGGCCGGGCGCACCCGGCTGTTGCAGGCGCGGGCCAAGGTGCTGTCCGCGACGGGCAGCGACCTGTCCTGGGCAAACGCCCCCCTGCCGGAGGTGCGCCATGATTTTCCCATGCTGGCCCCGCATCTTTCCGAACAGCTGCATGGGCAGCATTCTGCCCCCGTTGTCCATACGACATTGGATGCAGGGATGCAGCGCCGCGTGATGCGCCTGCTCGACAAGCATATGGCGTTTCTGCCATCCGGACTCTCAGCGGCAGTCATGGTGGTGGATGCCGCCAGCGGCGATGTGCGGGTGCATGCGGGATCTCCCGATTATTTCAGCGTGGCGCGCTCCGGCATGATGGACATGACAAGGGCCGTGCGCTCTCCGGGATCCGTCCTCAAGCCTTTCATCTATGCCCTTGCGGCCGACCGGCTCCTGGTGCATCCGGACACGGTGCTGCGGGATAGCGCACACGATTTTGGCGGCTATGCGCCCCGCAATTTTGATGATGGCTTCCATGGATCCGTTTCCATGCGTCAGGCCCTCCAGCATTCCTACAACATTCCGGCTGTCATGGTTTTGGAAAGGCTGGGGCCGCTCACATTCGATGCGGCGCTGCGCGATGCCGGTGTATCGCTGGTTTTTGACCGTTCCCGCCATCCACCCCTGTTGCCGCTGGCACTGGGGGGCGTGGGCAGCCGTATGTTGGACATGATGGTGCTTTACGGAGCGCTGGCCCGCGGTGGGGAAACGGTATCCCTGCGCCTGCAGCCGGAGGATCCGGTTCGGGAACGGCCTTTTGTGGGGAGGGAGGCCGCGCAGGTCATCAACGGGATTTTACGGGGGACGCCACGGCCGGAGAATGTGCCAGCCCATGCCCTGCCGACCCTGGCCTACAAGACGGGCACATCCTATGGCTACCGGGATGCCTGGGCTTTTGGACATGTGGGCGGGCATGTCATCGGGGTTTGGTTTGGCTATCCGGATTCGCGGCCCTGTGCGGAATGTACAGGGTTTGGTCTTGCCGCGCCCCTTCTGGCCGAGATTGCCCAGGCGCTGCCGCCCCTGCCTCTTGATCTCCCGGCCTTTGTGCCGGGCCTCCTGTCCCTTCCTGTTGAGGCGTTGCCGGCACTGTTGCGGGAATTTGGCCGGCCGGCCCTGTTGGACGCGGGCCCGGTGGATTCCCTGGAACTTGTGTTTCCCAAGTCCGGAAGCCTGTTGCAGGCAGGTGAGGCGATTCCGCTTTTGGCGCGGGGCGGAACACCGCCCCATGTTTTTCTCGTGGAGGGGGTTCCGCAAAAACCGGCGTCCCCGCGCAGCCAGCCAGCGTGGATGCCGGAAGGAACCGGGTTCTTCCATGTTTCCGTGATGGATGCCGCTGGCCGGAGCGTTCAGGCCGAGGTGTTCGTGGGAGATGGGGCGTTGGTGGATCCCTGAAGGGGAAACCCTGGTTCCGTGAAGAGGATCCGGCATGGAGAACGAACGTTTCTTCAGGAAAATTCCGGCATGAAAAAACCGCCTTGCGGCGGTTTGTTTCTTCTGAAAAATGGAGCGGGCGAAGGGATTCGAACCCTCGACCCTAACCTTGGCAAGGTTATGCTCTACCCCTGAGCTACGCCCGCCCATCTGTTCAGGGGGCGAATATATAGCGCAAGATTTTTTCAATGCAAGCGTTTTTTTTACAAACGCCGGCCCTGCCCGTAAAAAGACCGGTTTGACCAGGGTTCCCGCAGCATGGGACGGCGGATTGGGCAGGTGTTGGGATTACCAGTTTGTGTGATAGCGGAGGAGCAGGGTTCCTTCGTCCCTCACATTTGCAAGGCTTCCCGGGTTCCGGCTCCAGGACAGCAGGCCACCGAATCCCTTTCGTTCATAGCCCGCCGCAAACCGGGTTTCCGGTGCCGTGGGGGCCAAGCGGGTTGTCAGGGAGCTGTAGCTCAGCGTGCCGTCAGCCGCCTGTGCATTCGGCAGCTGGAAACGGGCTTCGCCGGACAGGACATGCAGGGGCTGGCCGATGCTCAGGAAAAGCCGATCCTGCTTTTGCAGGAGACTTTCCCCGGCAAGGCCGAGGCTCCACGCCATTGAGGATACAGGAGAAACGCCCGTGATGAGCGAGGTTTCCGCACCCTTGGCAAAGCTGATACCAAGGTTGGCGTCCGCGAGGACTCGCCAGCCGTGTCCGATGGGCATGGTCGAGGAAATTCCTGTAAAGAGGGTGGGTGTGCCTTTGGCGAAGGCAAAGGCGCCGCTGCCCTGAGTGCCAAGGAAACCGTCTTCTTCCCGGGACAATCCGGCCTGGATTGCGAGCAGGCGGCCTTCGTCATCCCGGTGCCGGTATTCGGCCACGGTGCCATGGCGGGCAAGGCCATCCTGCTGTCCGGAAAAACTGCCAAAGGTCCAGCCGTCCGATGTGGAGAAGGCCAGTCCTGTCCCCTCTTCAAGGGCCATGTACGGATTGCTGAACAGGCCTGTGGCTTCCGTGAGGGAGGGCATGGTTTCTCCTGCGGCGGCCAGGCCGAACATCCGGGCAGGTGTGGTGCCAAAGGTTGCGGCCAGCTGTTCTCCCTGGCCAAGGTCGTGCCGGAAGGTGGCGCTGCGGAGATCCGTGTTTTCCATGGCGCGCCCGCTGCGGATGAAGGCCATCTCCGTCTGCCCGCCCGCCGTGATGGCGGTGGTGCGGTTCAGGAAGCTGTCCATGCGGCTGGAAAGGGTCATGCTGTTGGCGGCGCGTGCAAAGGCGGCAAGATTGACCTCATAGGCGCGGCCCAGCGAATCGAGGAAGACCAGCTTCTGGTCTTGTGCGGCTTTCAGGAAGGAATCCCCCACGGAGCCGCTGGTTGTGAAGGCGCTGGCGGTCAGGGATGCGCTGGCCGAGACCATCGGGATGGCTGTGAGGCCCAGAGGCTGGGTCGCCTGTGAAAGATCGAGCAGGCCCTGACCATAAATGTTGGCATCATAGCCAGCAAAACTGCTGTCTGCCGTATCCAGCAGGAGCTGCACCACCTGGGCCGGTGTGAGGGTGGGAAACATGTCGAGCAGGACGGCGATGGCACCTGACACATGGGGCGCTGCCATGGAGGTTCCCGACATGGTGTCCGAACCGCCGGGAATGGTGGACAGGATGCTGCTGCCAGGGGCGGCCAGACACCAGTCCTGCGCCACGCCGCAGCGGTTGGCATAAGTGGCGATGGTGCCGGTGGAATCCACGGCAGTGACGGCCAGCAACATGCCCTCAAGAGCCGAGAAATTGTGGATGTCTTCCATTTCCGTATAAACGCCGGTGCCTGCATGGGCGGCTGTCACATAGGGATAAAGGGCCGGGATGGTGGGGTTGTCGTCACCGTCGTTGCCGCTGGCAAACACAAGGATGACGCCGGCGTCCGTGGCCCGCTTCATGGCGTTGTAGAGGGTCTGGTCCGTGTTGTAGATCAGGGGGCTGGAGAACATGAGGGGCTGTCCGTAACTGCCATTGAGGACATCCGCGCCGTTGGCGATGGCATGGTCATAGGCGTTGACGAAGTTCGCCACTCCGCTTGACCCGTCGGCCTCGAACACGCGCAGGGGCATGATGCTGGCGCCATAGGCCACACCGTGCATGAGGCTGCTGTTTTTCGCTGCCGCGACAATGCCGGCGACATGGGTTCCGTGGTCATCATCATCCGTGACGTCATCTGTTGCCCGGTCACCGGCGAAGTTCTGGGCGCTGACAATGCGTCCTGAAAATTCGGTATGGGTGATGTCCAGCCCGGTATCAATGATACCGACCGTGATGCCGCTGCCGGTGGCGCCTCGGGCATAGGCAGTGGAGGCATTGATGAGGCCAAGGCCATACTGGGCATTGTATTCCGCCGTTTCAAAATCACCTGGGACAGCTGCAGGCGTGCTATCATCATCCGATCCGCCTCCGCCGCCTGCCGCCGCTGCGATACCGCCAACGGCCGCGACGGCCATGCCTGCCATGACAACGGGAGACAAGGGTGCGGCTGCGACTGCGATAATGCTTGCTCCGCCGCCAAACGAAACACCGGCATTCTGGGCCAGGCTGGCCATGCGGGACGGATCAAGCGGGATGCCTGTGCTGCGCGCCGCATCCAGGATTTGTGTGGTGGCCTGGGGATTGAGGCGAATCTGGTGTTCCAGCGCCTGCATGAAGGCTTCCTGCACGATGGCGTCTGCAAGGGCGGGGTTGGCCTGTATGGCCCGGGTGACCGCTTCCACCAAGGCCTTGTCGCCCGCCTGCGCTGCGCTGGAAAGGACAAGCTTGATGTCTGCCGGGATGGCGGTCTGGCCATGGGCGGCTGAGGACAGGGCCATGGCACAGGAAACGATGAGGGCAGGCAGGGCATGGCGAATCTGGCGGCGCATGGGATGGTTCCTTGTTCCCGGTTTTGAGGAGGAAAGGCTGGAAAGAAGACTATCATCCCGCAATCCGCTTGCCAAGAGGATGCAAAAAATCCAGAATACAGTTGTACGTTATCTGGTTTGATCATTTTTTTGGAGCGCTTGCATGATTGACTTCTCCCTGTCTGCCACACCCAAGGAAGATCCTGTGCGGGATGCCGGGGTTGCCGATTTTGAACCCCGTGTCCTGCATGCCTCCATGAAGACGCCTGTCCTTGTGGATTTCTGGGCCCCCTGGTGCGGCCCCTGTCGTCAACTGCTGCCCCTGATGGAAAAACTGGTGCGGGCGCAGACCGGGCGCCTTCTGCTGGTTAAAGTGAACATCGATGAAAATCCTGAACTGGCGCAGGCCTTGCATGTCCAGTCCGTTCCGACGGTCATGGCCTTCTGGCAGGGACGTCCCGTGGATGGATTCATGGGTGCCCAACCGGAATCGGAACTGGTGCGTTTCATGGATCGCCTGCTGGCCCTGGTGCCAACGGCAAACCCACCGGTTGAGGATGAAGATCCGCTGGCCTTGGCGAAGGAAGCCATGCAGGAGGGGGATGCGGCCACCGCTTCCGCCCTTTATTCCCGGATTCTGGCCAGCCAGCCCGATCACCTGCCCGCCATGGCCGGTTTGGCCAAATGCCATGTGGCGATTGGTGAAGTTGCCAAGGCGCGTGCCATCCTTGACCGGGTCCCGGAAGCCCGGCGCAATGAGGAATGCGTGATTTCAGCCATGGCGGCCCTGGAAATTTCCGAACAGGTCAAGGGATTGCCCGGCGTTTCTGAATTGGCGGCCCTGGTTGAATCACGCCCGGATGACCTTGCGGCCCGTTATGACCTGGCCTTGGCGCTTCTGGTCACGAACAGCCGGGAATCTGCCGCAGGCCAGCTGCTGGAAATCCTGCGCCGCAACCGCAACTGGGAAAATGGCAAGGCCCGTGCGGAACTCCTGAAGTTCCTCGATGCATGGGGATTTGATGATCCCCTGTCCGTGGATGTGCGCCGCAAGCTGTCGTCCTTCCTGTTTTCGTGAGGCAGGGCATGACGAACGCGTCCGAAAACGTCGATCCGCGTTTGCTGGAATGCCTTGTGGATCCCGGATCCCGGGGGGGCCTTCACCTTGATGCCGCACGGCATGAGCTGGTATGCAGGGCAACGGGCCGGGCCTATCCGGTACGCCATGGCATTCCCATTCTTCTGGTGGATGAAGCGAGGACGATCGAGAAAGGCAAAACATGAATGCCCGCGACTTTGAAACCCTTTTTCTTTATGATTCCTGGGCCATGGACCGGTTGCTGGCAGCCTGGCAGCAAAATCCCCAGGCTGTTCCGGACATGTCCAAAGTCCTTGCGGAAGGGCTGGACCAGGACCTGACATGGCTTGTCCGCCTGACCGGAGACACATATCCGCAGGCGGTTTCCCCATCAGCTTTTGCGGATATGGTTCGTGCCATTGCAGAGATGTCGCGCCGTTTTGCAGATTTCTTCAATGCGATGTCTCCTGTGGAAATGGGACGCACCATCAGCGTGCATGAACACAGCCGCCTGCCGTTTCACCTGTCCATGCCCATGGCGTTGACCCATCTGGTATTCCTGCATGCGACGCGGCGGGACAGGATGGCGGCTCTTCTGCAGGAGGCAGGGATTGCTGTGCCCAGGATGGATTTCATGGCCTTTGTGCTGGAAAGAGGAGAACAAAAACCATGATGCGCGGATTTTTTGGCGTTGGCGTGGAAGGGATCAGCAAGCCGCAGAATGCGGGGGCGCTGATCCGCACCGCCCATGCGTTCGGGGCGAGCTTCTTTTTTGCCATTGATCCGGTGGTGGATTTTGATGGCCTGCGCCAGAGCGACACCTCGGATGCGGTGGGCCACATGCCCATTTTCACCTATCCCGACATCGCCAGCCTGAAGCTGCCGGAAGGCTGCCAGCTGGTGGGGGTGGAGCTGACCGATGACGCGGTGGAACTGCCCAGCTTCCGCCATCCGCTGCGGGCAGCTTATATCTTGGGGCCGGAACGCGGGTCCTTGTCGCCGGAAACGGTGGCGGCCTGTGATTTCGTCGTCAAGATTCCCACCAAATTTTGCGTCAATGTTTCGCTGGCGGGAGCACTTGCCATTTATGACCGCATGATCTGTCTTGGCCGGTTCGCCGAGCGTCCGGTGCGTCCCGGCGGGCCCGTGGCGGAACGGGCACGGCATGTTCACGGCGCGCAGATTATCCGCTCAGCAGGTGGCAAGAAGCGGCAGGGCAAGGGCTGATTTTCGTTTCGGGATCCATGCAAAAGGCGGGGTTTTTCCCCGCCTTTAGAGCCTTTGTCCGTCACAGGAAAACAAGGTCGTTTTCGGTGGCCCACAGGCAGAGGCAGTTCCTGCGGCTGCCGGCTTTCGGGGCATGACAATCCCCGGTGTCGCAGGTGGCGACATCCCCAATGGAGAAAAGGGTTTTTCCGTCCTGGAGTTCCCCATCAAGAACCAGGGTCATTTCCAGGCCATCATGGCAATGGTTTGGAGCCTGAACGCCCTTGGCAAAGGACAGGAGATGCAATTTTGCATCCACACTGGGGAGGGGGAATGCCCGGATGCCCGGCAGGATTTCCGGCCATGCGGAAGGGGGCGGAACATCTTCCATGCAATGGGCAAGGCAGCTTGGCAAGGTGCGCAATCCCATCCATCCTGTTATGGGAGGAAGGGGGATGCATGAGGTGTCAGGAAGGGACGGGGCGGGCGTAGGCAGGGCGTTGGTTTTTTCGCCAGATGCCTGCATGGACAGGAACCCGCCCAGGGTTTCCAGCGCCCGGATGTTCTGGTGGCAGGCAGGACACATGCATGCATGTGTTGCCAGGATGAGGGCAAAGGCATCCGGCAGGCTTCCGGTGGCGTAGTCCAGCAGGAATTCTTCCGGAGGATGATTGGTGCACGGTTTCATGATCATGGTTTTCCGGCCTTTGGGTTGGCGGCCATTTGCTGGCGCAGGTGGGTGATGGCCAGACGCAGGCGGGATTTGACGGTTCCCAGGGGAAGGTTCAGTTTTTTGGCCATGTCCTTGTGGGTCATGGTGTGGAAATACGCCATCCGGATGAGAGCGGCCTGTTCGGGGGGAAGGGTGTCTATGGCGGTTTGCATGGTCTTGATTTGTCGTTTGTGGTCGATCAGCTGATCCGTGGCGGGGTGGGATAAATCGTCAGGATGCTGGAAAGTTGGCTCCGGATAGGGGTTCGTCTTGCGCACATGGTCGATGCAGGCGTTGCGGGTGATGCGGAAAATCCAGCCAAGGGCATGGCCCTGTGCCGGGTTGTAGGTGCTGGCGCGCTGCCAGATACGAAGCATGACATCCTGCATGATGTCTTCGGCCTGTTCCCGCGGGAACTGCATGCGCAGCACATGTGTGGTGATGGGGCCGGAAAGAATCTGGAAAAGCTCTGCAAAAGCAGCCCTGTCCCGGTTCTGGCCGATGGCCGCAATGCAGGACATGATCCTGTCGATGTCGAGAGGCGCTGCCGTCATGATTCTTTCCTGGAGGCGATCTGTACCGTTAGGCTTGGCATTTTGCCTAAAAAATGTTAAAAATAATAAAAGCGATGACAGGAACAGGAAAAATAATGATGCGCATGAAATCCTTTCTCGCGGCCATCCTCTTGGTTTTCATGGGGCAGGCCGTACAGGCGGCCGAACCAACCGCCAGACTCGGAACATTCAAGGACTGGGAGGCATATACCTATCGGGAGAATGGCAACCTGGTCTGCTACATGCTCTCCCACCCCATCAAGAGTGTGGGCGATTATACGCGCCGGGGGGAAGCTTATGCCACCATCGCGCATCGCCCTTCAGAAAAACGGCTTGATGAAATCAGCCTGATTGCGGGCTATACCTACAAGACGGATGCCGATGTTTCCCTGCGCATAGGCACCCGCAAGTTCAACCTTTTCTCGCAGGCGGATACCGCCTGGGCCAAGGATGCCGCAACGGATCATGACATTGCCGCCGCCATGCGGGCGGGCAACACCATGGTGGTGGAAGGCGTATCCAGCAGGGGCACCGAAACCACCGATACCTATTCCCTTTCCGGAGCGACCGCCGCCTGGCGCGCCATCTCCAAAGCGTGCGGTGTTTCACCGTAACTCCTGTCTTACTTTAAAAGGAACAATCACATGGGCCTTGCCAGTCATGGCGAATGGTTTTCGCCTCCGCAAGCTTCTGCGGGGGAACGGAAAAACCTCATCGGGCTTGACCGCGAAGAACTTGCGGCCGAGATGAAGACTTTTGGGCTGGAGCCCTTTCGGGCGCGTCAGCTCTGGCATGCCATCTATCATCGCGGACAGCGCGATTTCAGGGCCATGACCACCATTGCCAAGCCCGTGCAGGAGCGTTTGGCCGAGGCTTATGTCCTGGAAGTTCCTCAGGTGGTGGAGGAACACGTTTCCAGTGACGGTTCCCGCAAGTGGCTCATGCGCATGGTGGATGGTCATGAGGTGGAAACCGTCTTCATCCCCGATGAAGACCGGGGCGCCATCTGCATCTCCTCCCAGGTGGGTTGTACCTTGCGCTGCACTTTCTGCCATACGGGAACACAAGATCTGGTGCGCAACCTGTCTTCCGCCGAAATCGTCGGACAGGTGATGGCCGCGCGGGATGCTTTGGGGGAATGGCCCGGACAGCCTTCTGAAAACCAGCGCCAGATGACCAATATCGTTCTCATGGGCATGGGCGAGCCGCTGTTCAATTTCGACAATGTGTCCAAGGCGCTGCACATCATCATGGATGGCGAGGGGATTTCCATTTCCAAGCGGCGCATTACCCTGTCCACTTCCGGCGTGGTGCCCATGATCGGGCGTTGCGGGGCGGAACTTGGGGTCAACCTTGCCATTTCGCTGCATGCCACCAATGACGAGGTGCGCAGCCGGATCATGCCGATCAACCGCAAATACCCGATCGCCTCGCTGATGGCGGCCTGCAAGGCCTATCCCGGCCTGAGCAATGCCCGCCGCATTACCTTTGAATACCTGATGCTCAAGGGAATCAATGACAGCACGTCCGATGCCCTGGCTCTGGTCAAGCTTCTGTCCGGCATTCCGGCCAAGGTCAACCTGCTCCCCTTCAATGCGTGGCCGGGTTCGCCCTATGAGCCGTCAGATGAAGCCACCATGCACCGTTTTGCCGATCTCCTGATGTCGGCCGGGTTTGCGTCTCCCATCCGGACGCCGCGCGGACGCGACATCATGGCGGCCTGCGGCCAGCTCCGTTCCCAGAGCCTGCGCGCGCGGCAGGAACATCATCATGAAGACGAGGACCACACCCATGGATGATATGACAAAGATGACATTTGAAGATGCGATGACCGAATTGGAAACCATCGTGCGCCAGCTTGAGGAAGGCAAGAGCCGGCTTGAGGATTCCATTGCCCTTTATGAACGCGGGGTTGCCCTGCGCAAGCATTGTGAAACCCGGCTGCGTGAAGCCCGCCTGCGGGTGGAAAAGATTGCACTTGGGGAAAATGGCCAGCCGATCGGCACCCAGCCGCTGGATGGCGTGGAGGAGTCATGAACCTGTCTTTGCGTCGGGCCATGAAGGAAACGGCGTCCCAGGTTGAAGAAGCCCTTGGTCTGCTGCTGCCCAATGGAGAAGGGCTTGAAAAACCGCTGTTTGATGCCATGCGGCACGGGGCGTTGTCCGGGGGCAAGCGTCTGCGTCCTTTCCTGGTCCTGACAACCGCCGACATGTTTGGCGTGGCGCGCGAATGTTCGCTGCGCACGGCGGCGGCGATTGAATGCCTGCATACCTATTCCCTCATTCATGACGATTTGCCTGCCATGGATGATGCAGATACGCGCCGGGGCAAGCCCTCGGTTCACACGCTGTTTGGGGAAGCCACGGCGATTCTGGCCGGGGATGCCTTGTTGACGCTGGCTTTTGAAATCCTCGCCCATCCTGATACCCATGGGGATCCGGCCGTGCGATGCCGGCTTATTGAGAAGCTGGCCTGGGCCGCGGGTGGCAATGGAATGATTGTGGGCCAGGTGCTGGATCTGGCGGGGGAAAAACAAGCCCTGGATTCAGCAACCCTTGTGCGCATGGAACGTCTCAAGACAGGAAAGCTGATTGGTTTTTCCTGCGAGGCGGGGGCCATTCTTGGACATGCTTCCGACAGCCAGCGGCACGCCTTGCGTGCGTATGCCAACGACATGGGGCTGGCTTTCCAGGTGGTGGATGACCTGCTGGACTGGCAGGGAGATCCGGCCCAGATGGGCAAGGATACGGGCAAGGATGCCGGAAAATCCACCTTTGTGTCCCTGCAGGGGCCGGAGATGGCGCGCAAGCAGGCCGAGATGTTGATTGACCAGGCCATTGGCCACTTGCGTGGTTTTGATTCCCGCGCGGATCTCCTGCGGGAGGTCGCCAAGTTTGTTCTGGAAAGGCAGGGATGAGATGCGTCCGGTGACACCGGTTCTGGACCAGGTGGCGGAGGATGTCCTGGCCTTGCGGGCCCTGCCTGCCAATTTGCTGCCCGCCCTTGCGGAAGAGGTGCGGTCGGAGATGATTGATGCCGTGTCCCAGACTGGCGGGCATCTGGGCGCGGGTCTTGGGGTGGTGGAACTGACCATCGCCCTGCACCGGGTTTTCAACACGCCGCAGGATCGTCTTGTCTGGGATGTCGGTCACCAGGCCTATCCGCACAAGATCCTCACCGGACGCCGCAGCCGCATTCGCACCTTGCGGCAGGAAGGTGGCCTGTCCGGGTTTACCAAACGGGACGAAAGCCCGTTTGATCCGTTTGGCGCGGGCCATTCCTCTACCTCCATCAGTGCCGGGCTCGGCATGGCGGTGGCGCAGGAGCTGTTGGGGCAAGACGTGAGAACCATCGCGGTCATCGGGGATGGGGCGCTGTCCGGCGGCATGGCCTGGGAGGCCCTCAACAATGCCGGTTTCCTGCGCAAGCGGCTCATCATTATCCTCAATGACAACGACATGTCGATTTCGCCGCCTGTCGGAGCGGTCAGCGCCTATCTGGCCCGCCTCCTGTCCTCGCGGTCCTACCGCCGGTTGCGGGCCAAGGCCAAGGACGTTACGGGCCTGCTGTCCGGTACCCTGCAAAAGGTGGCGCGCCGCGCCGAAGAACATGCCCGTGGCCTGATGACCGGGGGCACCCTGTTCGAGGAATTGGGCCTTTATTATGTCGGCCCCATCAACGGCCATGATTTTTCGCAGCTTATTCCCGTGCTGGAAAACCTGCGCGACAGCCCCGCCGAGGGGCCCGTTCTGGTGCATGTGGTGACGGAAAAGGGGCGTGGGTATGCGCCTGCGGAATCCTCGCCTGACCGGTTGCATGCGGTGACGGCCTTTGACAAGGTCACCGGCAAGCCGGCCTCCAGTCTGAAACCACAAAAACCATGTTTTACCCAAGTGTTTTCCGAAACGCTGGTGGATTGCGCATCCCGGGATGGGAAGATTGTTGCCATTACGGCGGCCATGCCTTCCGGGACCGGGCTGGGCATGTTTGCCGAGCGGTTTCCATCACGTTTTTTTGATGTGGGAATCGCCGAACAGCATGCGGTGACCTTTGCGGCCGGCCTTGCCGCAGAAGGCCTCAAGCCCTTTGTGGCGCTCTATTCCACCTTTCTCCAGCGCGCAGTTGACCAGGTGATGCATGATGTGGCGCTGCAAAACCTGCCGGTGCGTTTTGCCATTGACCGGGCGGGCCTGGTGGGAGGCGATGGCGCCACCCATGCCGGGGCTTATGACACCGCCATGCTGGGATGTTTGCCGGGCATGGTGCTGATGGCGGCGGCCGACGCGGCAGAACTTCAGGCCATGGTGGTGACGGCGGCGGCACATGATGCCGGGCCCATTGCTTTCCGCTATCCGCGCGGAGCGGGCGGGGACGCATGTCTTTCTGACAGCCCGGCTGTTCTTCCCCTTGGCCGTGGACGGGTGGTGCGGGAAGGGGAGGATGTGGCCATCCTGTCTTATGGTGCCCGTCTCTCCGAAGCCCTCAAGGCCGCTGAGACGCTGGCCAGGCATGGGATGTCTGCAACCGTGGCCGATGCTCGGTTTGCCCGTCCCCTGGATGAGGATCTGTTATTGAACCTGGTGCGCAACCATCGGGCCCTGCTGACAGTTGAGGAAGGGTCCGTGGGCGGATTTTCAAGCCTGGTGCTGCAGGCCCTCAGCGGGCATGGAGCGCTGGATGATGGCCGGTGCCGTGTGCGCTGCCTGACCCTGCCGGACCGTTATGTGGCGCAGGATGCCAGCATGGAAAACCAGTACCATGCCTGTGGGCTGGATGCCTCTGCCATGGTGGAGGCCATCCGGAAGATGATGCGCTGAAACACGTTTGGAGCCGGGGCGCTGGCCGGGCATTAATGCCCGATGTTAATAGGCTGCATGTGGGCGGTGCCGGAGGCATCACCGGCCATCAAGCCCAACCATGCCCGGATGTGGCTGTTTCCAAAACCCAAGCCCCGGAAATCCATGAAAAGGCGGCGCAAGCTGGCCAGAATGCCATCCTTGCGGGCATAGGGAATGAGGGGAACATCCTGCTGGCGGCTGATGCCCGCAGTTTCTCTTGCGGCAAGCCAGGCTTCATGCAATCCGCCAATGCCATCCACCAAATGGAGGCCCAGCGCCTGGCGTCCTGTCCAGACACGTCCCTGGGCGACCATTTCCACCTCTTCAGGAGAAAGGCCGCGGGCGGCCGCAACCCGTGTCTTGAACTGTTCGTAAATCGCATCCACAAGCGTATCGATGTGCGTGCTTTCTTCCGGAGTGAAGGGGCGGGCCGGCGACCACATCAGGGCATTTTCCCCGGAGGAAACCCCCTCCCACGAGACGCCCAGTTTCGTCAGCAGCTCCTGGGCCACCGGTTTGCCGGCCAGGACGCCAATAGACCCTGTGAGGGTGGTGTTCTGGGCAATGATGCGGTTGGCATCCATGGCAATCCAGTATCCACCGGATGCGGCTGTGTTGCCCATGGAGACCACCACGGGAATATTGGAGGCGCGCGCCCGCAGAATGGCACCACGGACCGTTTCCGAGGCAACGGCGGATCCGCCGGGGCTGTCAACCCTCAGGACAATGGCGGCCACATTTTCATCATCCGTGGCATCCATGATTTCCGCAGCCACAGTTTCCGCCTGGCCAAGGGTATTTTCAGAAAAGGGGGCCATGCTGCCATCAGTGCCCCGCCGGATTTCCCCGGTGGCATAGATGAGGGCAATGTTTTTCTGGTCCCCCGATACATTGGGCGCATGCGATGCCAGATAGTCGAAAAGGTCCATGCTGTCGGCGTCCGATCCGGCCCGCGAGAGGGTGTCCTCAAAGACGGTTTCGGAATGGGCAATGCCATCAATCAGATGGGTTTCAAGGGCATCTTCAGCGGTCAGGGGGGCTTTGGCCACCAGCGTTTCGAGTTTTTCCAATGGAATGTGCCGGGCGGCAACAATGTCTTCAAGAACGGTTGCGGAAATGTCCTGAACAAGGGATTCCAGCATGTCGCGGTTGGCAGGTGTCATGGCGCTCTTGGTCAGCATGTCCGCCGCGGTCTTGTAGTCCTTGCGGGTTCGCATGTCGAAGGAGATGCCAAGTTTGGACAGGGCGTCCCTGGCAAAATAGCCTTCAATACCGATACCGGTTAGGCCAACAAGCCCAACAGGTTGAACCCATATTTCATCAAAGGCGGTGGCAAGGTGATAGGCGCCTGTTGCCGAATCCATTTCCCCAAAGCTGTCTGCAAAGGCAATGGCAAAACGGCCTGTGCGCCTGAAACGCTTCAAGGCCTGGCGCAATTCCTCATTCTGGGCAAACCCCAGTTCGCTGCGTCCGACATCCAGCAGGATGCCTTTGATGTGCGGATCGGCGGATGCCACATCAAGGGCGTCAACCATCATGCCAAAACTGGCAGGGGATCCGTGAAACAGGCCTTGGAGGGGATCACCGCCTGCGCTTTCCTCCATGGGGCCTTCCAGCGTGGCCGTGAGGACAAGATCTGGTGCTGGAGTGGCGGGTGTTTCCATGCTGCGATAGATGAAAAGCCCGGCGGATACCATGGCCAGAGCCACCACAACCCCCAGGATGGCAAAGATGCCGATGACGAAATGGTAGAGGAATTTCAGCATCTTGCCAAACATGGGGTATCCCTTACTCCGGTTTTGTACCGGAAATGCTTTGCAGCAGTTCGGCGCTTTCCGCCACCTTGTCCGGCATGATCATGCCCATGGCGTGGTAGCCCGCATCCACATGCACCACTTCTCCGGTGATGCCGCGGCCCAGGTCGGACAGCAGGCACAGGGCCATGCCGCCCACGTCTTCAATGGTTACGTTTTCCTGCATGGGGGAGTTGAGTTCATTCCATTTCAGGATGGCGCGGAAATCACCGATGCCCGCAGCCGCCAGCGTCTTGATGGGGCCCGCAGATATGGCGTTGACACGGATTTTGTTGCGGCCGACATCGGTGGCGAGGTAGCGCACCGACGCTTCCAGGGCCGACTTGGCAACGCCCATGACATTGTAGTTGGGCATGACGCGCTCGGCGCCAAGGTAGCTGAGGGTGAGCATGCTGCCACCGTCCGGCATCAGCTCGGCCGCGCGCTTGGCCACGGCGGTGAAGGAGAACACGGACACGTCCATGGTCTTGAGGAAGTTGCTGCGGGTGGTGTTGAGGTAAAGGCCATCCAGTTCGTTCTTGTCAGACCAGGCGATGGCATGGACGACGAAGTCGATCTTGCCCCACTGCGCCTTGATGGCGGCAAAGGTGGCGTCAAGGCTGGCATCGTCACAGACATCGCAGGGCAGGATGATTTTTGAACCCACGGATTCGGCCAGCGGCATCACCCGCTTGGCAAGGGTCTCTCCCTGGTAGGTGAAGGCCAGTTCGGCGCCATGCTGGGCGGCCAGTTTGGCGATCCCCCAGGCGATGGAGCGGTCATTGGCGACCCCCATGATGAGGCCGCGTTTTCCGGCCATGATCGGATTGGAATTCGTCATGTTATCCTCGTTTGGTGTTGCGTGTTGTGTTGTTGTAGCCAAAAATTTTTATCGTGTCCCGACAATTTTCCAGGAGCCATCCGGCTGCTGGCATGCCGTGCCGTAACCGACATGCGGGTTACCGCCGACATAGATGTCCTGCGTGAATTCACGGCAGTAAAGGCCGGAGGGCGTATAGCCTTCGCGCACGGCGGTGTAGGTGCCGCCATTTCCGGTTTGCGGATTGTTCCAGCTGATCGGTTCCCCGATGGGGGCGGTCTGCGCCTGGGAAGCGGCATAATTCATCGCGCTTTTGTCTTCCATGGAAAGGGCGATGTTGCTGCCGGCCAGCGCGCCGAGAACGGCGCCAGCCGCCGCCATGGCGACCTTGCCGTCGCCCGAACCAAATTGTGATCCCAGCCAGCCGCCGGTGAGGGCGCCGATGCCGCCGCCCGTGGCTTGCCGGTTCCAGCGGCTGTCATTGGAGCAACCGGCCACAAGGCCGGCGACAAGGAGGAGGGAAAGGGTCTTGTTCATGGAAGGCGTCCTTGGAAAAGGTTTTTCAGGAAAATCCGCCTGCCCCGATATCCGGGAACAGGCGGAAGGATGTTTGTTTTCTTCAGGTCAGGAAACCACAGGGGCTTCTGGCGTGGTGGGTGTGGCCGACGCGGCAATGCCCTTCGGGTTTGCGCCGAAACGGTTGTTGCCGGGCGTGCTGTCAAGGCACATCAGGACAATGAAGGCGATGATGCCGAGAATGGGAATGAAAGCCAGCAGCATCCACCAGCCGCTGCGGTCGGTATCATGCAGGCGGCGGAAGGAAAGTGCCAGGCTGGGCAGGAGAATGGCCAGCATGTAAAAGAGGTTGAGGGCCGGCAGGCTGATAAGGCGTGCAACAAGGCCAATGCCGATGCTGACGATGAGGTTCATGAGCGTGAACATCCAGAATTCCTGGCGCGTGGCGCGGCCATTGAAAACGGTGTATTTCTTCAGGACATCAATATACCAGTGCATGTTTTCCCCTTGGAGTTGTTGGTTGATAGTACCTTGAAGGTACTCCAGCCATACCACCTCTTGCGTCTTTTGTCCACACGCCCCTTAATGGAGGGCCCTTTCGGGAAACGCGAAATCTCCCGGGCGCGGGGCGCGGTTCCTGCCGGCGGAGACAAGCTCTTGCATCTTTTGCCCACCTGTCATAAATTGCTCCGGCATCCCGTATGAACCCATGGTTTCCAAGGAGCCGAACGCATGAAAAAGCTCGTCCTCGCCTGCCTCTTCCTGCTTGCTGCCATGTTCCCTGCCCAAGCAGCGATGCCCGACCCCGACAATTCCACCTGGTTTACGCAAGGGGCATCTCCACAGGACGCCAAGGTCAAGCTTTACTTTTTCTGGTCACAGACCTGTCCGCACTGCCATGAAGCCAAGCCTTTCCTTGATGGGCTGGCGAAGGAATGGCCGTGGCTGGACATCCAGTCCTATGAGATCAGCCGCAACCGGCAGAATGCTGGCATGTATGAGATGATGGCGCGCATGCTGGGGGAAGAAGCCCAGTATGTTCCGGCCTTCTTTTATTGCGGAAAGAGCGAACGCGGCTATGACAAGGCCGAGACCAGCGGGAGTCTCCTCAGGAGCAAGCTGGAAGGATGCCATGCGGCCCTCCTGCACGCGCAGGCCAGAACAACGCCCTCATCGCCAGAAACGGTTGTCGTGCAGGATGCAGGCAAGGCGGTTGTTGCGGAACCGGTTATCCGGGCTGTGGCGGACGACAAGGTTGCAGCCCCCGCAGTGACGCTGGCAAAACCGGAAACCCGCCCGGCACCGGAGACCGGTTTCCCCAAGGCCCCATCGCGGGAGAGTTTTGCCCAGCCCCAACCGGCAAGGCCGGAACAGGCTGCGAAGGAGACATTCCGTATTCCGTTTGTGGGAGACATGTCCGCAGATGACCTGTCCCTGCCCATGCTGACCGTCATGCTGGCGGGCATGGACGCCTTCAACCCTTGTGCCTTTTTTGTCCTGCTGTTCCTGCTGAGCGTGATGGTGCGGGCGCAAAGCCGCTGGCGCATGGGGCTTGTGGGGGGGGTCTTCGTGTTCATTTCCGGCCTGGTGTATTTCCTGTTCATGTCGGTGTGGTTGACCGCTTTTGGCATCATTGCCCGCCTCAACATCTTTGCCGTGGTGACCACCATTGCAGGCATTGTGGCTGTCCTGATTGGCGGCATGGGCGTCAAGGAATTCTATTTTTTCCGCAAAGGTCCCTCGCTCTCCATTCCTGACAGCGCCAAGCCAAAGCTGTTTGAGCGGATGAATGCGCTGGTGAGTGCGGACAGCCTGGTGACCATGCTGGTGGGAACCGTGACCCTGGCCGCTGTGGCCAACAGTTATGAGCTTTTGTGTACAGCGGGTTTCCCCATGGTTTATACCAATGCGCTTACGGGCGCGGGCCTGTCCACCTTCACCCGTTACATGTACCTGGTGGCCTACAATGTCATTTATGTGGTGCCACTCGCGGTGATTGTGGGCGTGTTTACCGCCACCATGGGGGCGCGCAAGCTGAAGGAAAGCGAAGGCCGCACGCTTAAACTGCTTTCGGGCGTGATGATGATGGGGCTTGGGATTGTGCTGATTGTCAAGCCGGCCCTCCTCAGCAGCGTCAGTGCCGCATCCCTGCTGATTGCCGGGGCCATCATCCTTGTTGCGGTTCTGGTTGTTCTGGATCGCCGCCGCGTGCATGGCTAAAAAGGCGATCCTTACCTTGAATGCATGGCAGGCATGCAGAATGGGCATGCCGCATGCCCGATGGAACATGTTAATCTGGCCTTGTCATTCAAGGAGGGCGACATGACTCCGGCGCAAGCAATATTGGAGCGGGCCCAGTGTTCCTGCAATGAAGATCGCAGGCACTTGCAATCCGTCCTGTCCATCATGGAACCCACAGCCTCCGGGGCCATGCTGCTGGACGATGTGGCGGCCCAGGAGCCAAAGGTCTTCCTGGAGGCCTGCGAGGATGAAGAACGGGGCGGTGGCCTGCAATTGGACGGCAAGTCCATCTCCATCAACACGGACATGATGCGGAACCGTGTCGGTGAGGAGGATATCTGGCTGCTTGCTATCCTTGGCCATGAACTCCAGCATATCTGGCAATTGCGCCGCAAGGATGTGGGCCGAGACCATTTCCATGCCAATGTTCTTATGGAAAATGTTCATGATCGCCTGTTTTATTGCCGCATGACGGAAGCGGACGCCGTTTCCATGGGAATCCAGCTCTGTGGGGAGGCGCATCGTCTCGGCCTGCTTGGCGCCCGCAACCCTTGTCTGGAACGCACGCTTTACCGTCCCTGTTTTGAAGCTTTCTTCTCATGCGTGGAGAAAGACACGAATTCATTGGATGATGGCCGTGCGCGGCGGGCTGCCGCGCAGGCATGGATGGGGATTTCCAGGATCAAGGCCGATTATGAACAGGGCGGGTTGCAATCTTTCCGCAAGGGAATCTCCCATGTCGCGGGGATGGCTTCCCAGTTGCGGCCCATGCTGGCCCAGCTGGACGCGGAAGACCTGAAGGCGTTTTTCCCGAAATCCGTTTGGACGGATCCCTCCCGGCGGCAGGCTTTGCTGGAAGCCCTTCCCATGCCGGACGGAAAACCGTATCTTGATGCCGGCATCTTTTCCGATCCGGCGTGGAACGAGGTGGAGAAGGGGTGTTTCAGGAAGCAGAGGTTGGCCATCCGTCAGCAAAGGTTTCTGAAACATTCCCTGCTTGTTGGGTTTCCGGCCCTCCCGGATCCCGCCCTGAAAGTGAGGTTCTCATGAGCATGATTGCGGTTGAAAATTCTCAGGAACGCGAGATTCTTGAAGATGCCCAGCGCGCCCTGCACGACAGCCCCACAGGTGCCCGCCTGCTGGCGCTGGCGTTTGAGGGGCGGGTTTGCATTGCTTTTGCCGAACAGGAAGAAGATGTGTGGCTGGATGGCCAGTCCATGACGCTCAGCCGGACGCGGTTTGTGGAAAGTCCGGATGCGGCGGCGCGGGCTGGCATTTTTGCGGCGCTGGCGCAGGGATTTGCCCAGTTGCGCCATGATCGTGCGGCTTTGCTGAAGGAAGGCCTTGCGCCTTCGGATGCAGTTCTTTTTGAAAAACTGTGCATGGCCGACCGGCATGCAACCGCCCTGCAAGTGGCATGGGAAATGTCGAAAAATGGCGATCAGCGTGCGGTGGGCGGGCTTTACCTGAACAAGCCCACCGGGGCGGCGCGCCATGCCGCGACAGTGTTTGCCGAAGCGATCCAGCGCGAAGGTGGAAGCCTTGAAAATGGGCGCGCGCGGCGCATGGCGGCGGCCGCGTTCATCGCCCGTCCCGGCGTTGAGTCCATCCGCATTGAGCGCGATGTCCTGAATGCCGCATGGAAGCGGCGTGGGCATGCCCCGTCCGTTTCCATCGACCGGGTGGTTCGCCTGTGTTTCGGAGAGGCTTTCGGCCACAGTTACCTTGCCAATGCCAAGGGAAGCCTTGCCCATTTGAAGGGCATGCCCTACCGTCGCCTGCGCACGCCGGGGGCTGCGGCCCTGCTTTCGGTTTTGGAACCGCGGCGCTGATGCGCGCCCTGCCAGAACATGTCCGGGCGCTGCTGGCGCCGGGAATGGACAAGCGGAACGAACGCGAGAATGCGGCTCTTGCGAAGGCGCTGATGGCCATCCATGCCTGCGGCGATCCCGACGGCCTGCTGCCGGCCGCTGTCCGGCGCGGCGTCGTCTTTGCCTTTGATCCGCAGCGGGTACGGCCTCCTGCTGTGGCGGCCACCAACGGCCTCGCCGTCCTGTTTGCCAGAATGCCCGCCCGTCGCGAAGAGATGGGGGATTTCATCCTTGCCATGGTGCATGAGCTGGCGCATGGCGTACAGGTGGAAAACGGATTTCTGCCCTCCATCTGGGCCCGCGAGGCGGTGCCCGCAGACAGCGTTCTTGTGTCGGTCCTCATGGAAGCTGCGGCTACGGCCACCGCAGTGGATTATGGCTGGAAGATGTACCAGAAGGGCGATGTCCGTGCCATGGAATCCTTGATGGATCCCGCCTATGCCCATGTGGGGGCAGCATGGAGCTACCGTTCCCATGTCTTGCAGAACGGGCCGTGGTCGGTGATGGATGGGTCGGCCAAGGTTGCCGCGGTGCGTGGGTGGTTTCGGGAAGAGAAGATGGTTGCCCATTACGCAGGAGAAACCTGCGCCCGCATCCGGCGTGAAATTGTCGGAGTGATGGGAGAATTGCGGCAGAAACGCGATATCCTTGCCCGCATGCTGGCGGAGAATCCCGGTTTTCATCTGGCCGCGCACTTCCTGCCCGGGGAGAGCCTGTCGGCGGAGGGACGGCTTTGCCGCAGCCTTTACGAAACCCTTGCGCCGCAGCCCGGCCAGCCAATTCTGCTGGATGCCCTTGGCGGCATGAAGGAGCTTGAGGATTTTCGCGGAAAGTTGCCATCGCGGATGATGGAAGAATGTGGCCGGGATTATCACCACGCCCGCATGGCGCTGATGGCAGAAGAAAAACGCCTGCGCCAGGAGCATCATCCGGTGGGGCCGGTTCCCCGCTTTGGAAGGAAGTCCTAACCTTGTGGAAGATGTTAGAGCCTTGAGCGTTCATCTTGAATACTCCTGTTGCCTTTTGATGGCCATCCGCCATGTTTGCAAACCTTGGACGATGCCCGCATCGCCCTGCGGGCAAGCGCCTTGCGGTCTGGCGCATCCCAAGATCAACAGGCATTGTTCAATCTAAACGTTAAATGCTCTAGCGCCCTGATGGCACGCCGCCGCCCTGCACGCCGGGAACTGCTCCTTTGTCTTTGAGGAATCCGGCGTCATTTGCGGGCTGGAAATGCCCCCCTTTTTCCTGTAGCATGGCCAGTGGTTCTTTCCTCATATGACAGGAGATGCGTTCCATGGAAGGTTTTTCTTTGTTCCCGCTGGCGTTGCTGGTGGTGGTCTTCATCCTGATTGCCAAGGGCGTCAAAACCGTTCCGCAGGGACAGCAATGGACGGTGGAACGGTTTGGCCGTTATACCAAGACCATTTCTCCCGGCCTGACCCTCATCATTCCGGTTGTTGACCGGATTGGCCACAAGATTTCCATGAAGGAAACCATGGTGGACGTTCCCAGCCAGCAGGTCATCACCCGCGACAACGCCATGGTGACCGCCGATGCCATCGTGTTCTTCCAGATTGTGGATGCGGCTGCTGCGGCCTACGAAGTGAACAACGTGGTTGGCAGCATTGCCAACCTTGCGACGACCAACTTGCGTACCGTCATCGGTTCGCTGGAACTTGATGAAGTCCTGTCGCAGCGCGACCAGATGAACGTGAAGCTCCTGCATGTGGTGGATCTTGCCACCAATCCATGGGGCGTGAAGGTGACCCGCATCGAGATCCGCGACATTTCTCCGCCCACCGACATCACCAATTCCATGGCACGGCAGATGAAGGCCGAGCGTGAAAAGCGCGCCGAGATCCTGACGGCCGAAGGTGAAAAGCAGGCCGCCATCTTGCGTTCGGAAGGCATGAAACAATCTTCCATCCTTGAAGCCGAAGGCAAGCGGGAAGCGGCGTTCCGTGAGGCGGAAGCCCGCGAGCGTGCAGCCGAGGCCGAGGCCAAGGCCACGCAGATGGTGTCGGACGCCATCGCGCAGGGCAACGTGAATGCGCTCAATTATTTTGTGGCACAAAAGTATGTCGAGGCCCTCAAGAGCCTGGCCTCCGCTCCCAACCAGAAGGTGCTGATGCTGCCCGTGGATGCCATGGGCGTCATGGGGTCGCTGGCCGGGATTGCCGAGCTGGCGAAATCGGCCATGGCCAGCAATTCCCAGGCCAGCGCCAGCGTTTCCGCCAAGAAGGGGTAACCAAAGATGATGGATATTGTCTGGTGGCCGCTGACCTTCTGGCACTGGCTGGTTCTGGCGGTTCTTCTCCTTGGGGGAGAGATCCTCACGCCTTCCACCTACCTTGTCTGGCCATCTTCGGCGGCAGGGTTCGTTGGAGTTCTCCTGTTCTTCGCGCCCGGCCTGCCGTGGCAGGTTCAGGTGACGATTTTTGCCCTGGCGTCGATTGCCTCGAATTTTCTCTGGTTCCGCTGGCAGAAAGACCATCCTGGCGGGGAGGGAAATCCGAATCTCAATCAGCGCACCAGAACCTTCATTGGACAGAAGGCCTGTGTTGAACAGTCTTTTGCCAATGGCCAGGGCTCGGTCAAGGTTGGCGATACGGTCTGGCAAGCCAGGATGGAAGATGGTTCGAATCCCTCCCAGGGAACCAGTGTCGAGATCATTTCATCCCAGGGAACCATCCTGACCGTTAAATGACCTTTTCCCCTCTTCGTTTCAGGGCAGACATCAACGGGCTGCGGGCGCTTGCGGTGGCGCTCGTCCTGCTGTTCCATTTCGAGGTTCCCGGCTTTTCCGGGGGCTTTTGCGGCGTGGATGTGTTCTTCGTCCTGTCCGGCTACCTCATGACCGGCATCCTTCTCGGACGCGTGGCGTACGGGCATGCCACTGTCTGGGATTTCTACCTCGACCGCACCCGGCGCATCCTGCCTGCGCTGGCGGTGCTTTGCATCACGCTGCTGGTTTTGGGCTGGTTTTTTCTCGGCCCCATGGATTATGCCCGTCTGGGCGAAGAGGTGGCGGCCGCCATCACCTTTGTCTCCAACATTTTGTTCAAGGGTCAGGAAGGCTATTTCGATCTGCCGTCCAAGGACAAGTGGCTGCTGCATACCTGGTCGCTGGCGGTGGAATGGCAGTTCTACCTCATCTATCCGCTGGTGTTGCCGTGGGTGCTGCGGCGTTTTGGACGTGCCCGTCTTGTGCCTGTGATGACGGGCGTGGCGGCGGTGTCGTTCCTCATGGCGGTGTTGACGCCTGCGCAAAGCATGTTTGCCTTTTACCTCCTGCCAGCCCGTGCCTGGGAAATGCTGGCGGGGGGGCTTGTGTTCGTTCTTGCCGGCCATCTCCGGCCCAGCCGTGCGCCGGCCCTTGTGCTGGAAATGCTGGGCCTTGCCGCCATTCTGGCCTCGGCCTTCCTGTTTTCGGGCGATACGCCCTGGCCTTCTTTCTACGCAGGGCTGCCAGTGCTGGGAACAGTGCTGGTGCTGCTGGCCTTCCGGCAGGAATCGGTGTGGACGGGAAATGCCGTGGCGCAGGCGCTGGGGCGTTGGTCCTATTCCATCTATCTTTGGCACTGGCCCGTGGTGGTGGCGCTCGGGTTCGTGTGGCCCCGCCTGCCCGCCGCATCTGTGGCTTTTGGCTTGGGCCTGTCTCTTGCGCTGGGGTTTGCCTCCTATGCGCTGGTTGAGCAGCCCGCCCGCAAGGGGCTTGGACGGCTGACCGTCCGGCGGGGGCTTTCCCTGGCGGTTCCGTTCATGGCCGCGCTGGCGCTGCTGGGCATGGGGCTTGTTCGCAGCGGCGGGATTCCGGCGCGTGTGTCCGAAGTCGTGCGCCGACTGGACGTGGCGTCCCTCCGCGTGCCGGAGGAACCAGAGGGCGAGGTGTGCGGCTATTCCCGCAAGACCGGGGCGCTGGTGCCCTGCCGCATTCCCGGCGGGGAAAACCGGGTGGTGGTGTGGGGCGACAGCCATGCCGGACGGCTTTACAATGCGGTGCGGGAAGCCACGGGGGCAACGGTGCTGGGCTATTCCCGCAGTTGCGCGACCCTGCTGGATACCGAAATGCGGGCCCGCCAGTCGGATCGCGCCTGCACCGACTACAATGCCAAGGTGCTGGCGCAGGTGGATGCCCTGCCGCCGGAAGTTCCCGTCCTCATTGCCAACCGCTTTTCCTTTTATGTCGCGGGGCCGAACGAGGGCATGAACAGCCATCAGTGGGGCGTGATTTACCCGGAGGATCCGTCAGCGCCGCAGGATTCCATGGGCCGCTTCGCCCATGCGCTGGAAAAGACCCTGTGCCGGATTTCGGAAAACCGCCCTGTCCATGTGCTGCGGCCCATCCCGGAAATGGGCGTTTATGTGCCGCAAACCATGCTGCGCCAAGCCATGTTCGGTCTTGGTGTGCGGGATGTATCCCTGCCCATGGAAACCTACCGGGCGCGCCATGCCTTTGTGCTTGGGGCGCTGGAAAAGGCGGCGCAGGCTTGTCCGAACGTCACCCTGCTTGATCCTGTGCCCTACCTGTGCGATGGGCCGTCCTGCGCGGGGTCGGTGGACGGGGAACCCCTCTATTATGACGATGACCACCTGAATATCACCGGCGCGCGCCGGCTGGTGCCGCTGCTGCGGCAGGGCTTGTTTTTATAATTTGATCAATTTGAAATCATCGATATGGCTTGCTATCCTGATTTTAGGAAGGGTATGGTTTGGAGAAATTGTTTTTGTGTATTCAGGAGAAATTACGCATGCGTAATTTTTATGTTTTGTTGCTTGTGTCCTTGTTGGTCAGTGAGGGCCATGCGGCGGAGGGACCGTACCGCATGCGTGCATTCGTCGGGGACAAGGTTGTCCAGAATACGGGGACAATCCCGGATGATCCTTCCGGGGAAGATCCATCAGAGGATGACGTGACGCCCCCTGTCGTTGTCAGTCTTTTGCCGCCCGATGATGCGTCAGATGTCTGGAAAACGACCGGGCTTGTTGTGGAATTTGATGAAGATGTCGTTTCTGGTTCGGGGAACATTGTCATTTCCAATGACGATGCTTCGCTGTTTGAAAGCATTCCGGTGTCGGATGCCCGGGTTTCCATTTCCGGGCGGGATGCGAATATCCTGCCGTCTACCCTTTTTGTGGAGGGGAATACGTATCATGTGACCTTTGCTCCCGGCGTTTTTACAGATACGGCCGGCAATCCGCATGCGGGCCTCACAGATGGTGCTGATTGGAATTTCACCATTGCAGCCACGCCGGTGCCCCTGCAGAATGTTGTTGGCACAAATGGCGCGGTGGATTGGGAGGTTTTTACCGCCGGCGGACAGACCTGGATGCTGGTCTCGAACAATGGCGCCTATCCCGGTTCCTATATTTCCTCTCCCCTGTTCCGGTTTGCGCCGGAAAATCCTGATGCCAGCAAAGTGGTGTTTGTCGAGGATGTCATGACCTCTGGCAGCTATGGCTGGGCATCCGCACAGTTGGGGAGCGAAACCTATATTTTCGGCTCTTTCCACAATGATGGTGACTATAATACCCAGTCGCCGCTTTACAGGTTTGTCCCAGGCAATCCGGACGGCTCCAAAATGCAGCTGGTGGAAACACTCACCACCAGCGGGCCGGTATATCCCACCCTCTTTAATGTGGACGGCGAACTTTACGTGCTGGTACCGAATTACGCCGGTTCTCTTTACGGCATTCCATCCTGGCTGTTGCGGGTGGTGCCCGGAAATCCAGAGGGCAGCAGGTTTCAGCACATGCAGAATATCTCTACACAAGACGCCCGCGGCTTTGAGGTGTTTGTCGCGGACGGTGAAACCTATGTTGTCGTCGGAGATTCTTCTGCATCCTCCCGTCTTTATCGGTTTGTTCCGGAAAACCCGGATTCCAGCAAGCTGGTCCTGATCCAGACCATTCCCTCGTCATGGGCGCTGAGGTGGCATCATTTTGAGGTGGAGGGAGAACATTATCTTGCCGTGGCCAATTTCAAGTCCACGGCAAACATCTTCCGGTTTTCATCCACGGCCAGTCCCATGGTGTCACCCACACCGATGCAAAGCATTCCCCTGACCGAAACCGCTGACTGGGACAGTTTCACCTATGGCGGCACGACATATCTCGTGCTGGCACAAGCGACAAGTGGCATATCCTATCTTTACCGGTTTGTTCCCGGCAATCCTGACGCCAGCAAGCTGTTGCAAATCCAGACGTTTGAAACGAATTTTGCCAATGATTGGGCGCCATTTGTTGCCGGAGGGAATACCTATCTGGCCGTGGCCAACCGTGGCGCTTTTTATGGAGATGCCTCGCTGTCGCAGGTGTTCCGCTTTTACCCGTAAGGATGCGGATGCGCCGGTTTTCTTTTCTTTCCGGGAAAATGTCCCCGCCGATCTTCGGCGGGGACATTCTTTTTGGGCAAGAAGGTTAGAGCCTTGGGCGTTCATCTTGAATGCCCCTGTTGCCTTTTGATGGCCATCCGCCGCGCATTCAAACCTTGGACGATGCCCGCATCGCCCCTGCGGGCAAGCGCCTTGCGGTCTGGCGCGTCCCAAGATCAGCAAGAATTGTTCCATCCAAACGTTAAATGCCTTAGCGCAAGCGGCGGGCGAGGCCGGCCACGGCATAAAGGGCGTGGGCGCACAGGGTTTCCGGGGCCGGGCCGTTGCGCTTGCATTGCACTTCTGTTTGCACGAGACCTTCAAGCGCCTGCTGGATGGCTTTGGCAGTCCAGCGCATGGCCTGCGCGCGGAACGGCGCTTCCTGCTTGAAGAACACTTGCGGCTGGAGCGCCTTCATGGCCCGGGAGACATCTTCGCCATTGTCCATGCGCGCCCGGGTGAGCGCCAGCCGGCGGAAATGGTTCTGCGCCACCCGCAAGAGGCCAACCGCCTGCGCGCCTTCGGCAAACAGGCGCTCAAGCGCCCGGTCCAGTTCCGCGATGTTCCCTGAGGCGGCCGCCATGATGGGCACATCCATGGACAGCGCAGTGCTGTCCCCGGAGCAGGCCACCACTTCGACCATGGACACCTGTTTTTCGGCCCCCATGTAAAGGATGAGCTTGGCCAGCTCCTGCCGGGCAAGACCGCGGTCGCCAATGAGGTTTTCGGAAAGCGCTTCCAGCGCGTCCGGCGCGATGCTGATGCCGTGTGTTCCCAGTTCCCGCCGGATCAGCTGCGCGATGTTGCCCTCGTCTTCCACATAGCAGGGAATGGCCGCGAGGGATTCATGGCTTTCAAACAGCTTGCGCAGGGATGAGCGGGTAGGCAGGTCGCCGGCCTCCACCACCACAAAACTGTCGCCGAGAGCTTGCCTGGTGAGGGCCTCGCAGGCCACGGAAGTGGAATCCGATGCTTCCTGAACGCGCACAAGGCGGCGGCCGCCCGTCATGGGAATGGCGGCGGCTTCGTCTGCCAACCGGGCCGGATCGTCGCTCAGGATGCTGCCAGGCAGGTGGGCAATGCGGAAGGGGTCGTTGCGGTCGGGCACGATGGCATCTGCCAGCGTATCCGCGCGTTCTTTCACCAGGCCATGATCGGGGCCGAAGATGAGCACGGCCCGGATGCCGGAAGAAGGCGCCTTCAGGAAGGCGTCAAGCTGGCGGGGGCTGATTTTCACGGGGCATGCCGGTCAAAATGCAGGGCAAGACGCCGGGTGATGCCTTCCGACAGGACAGCAAGGGCTTGCTTGCGTGCATCATTTTCCGTGATGTACGACCCATAACCGCTGTCCAGGATGTTGTAGCTGGCGCTGGCGCGGGCCGGGCCATGCAGCAGGATTTCCCCGTCGCTCTTGCGGGTCAGGGTGAAACTGGAGGTGAGATAGAGCCAGGCGCGGGTGGCGGTGGCATCTTTCTTGAGTCCAAGGTTCACAATGTTTTCCGCAAGGGTAATGTCGAGGATGTAGGTGGGATTGTCTGCCGTCTTGCCAAACCGGTCAATCAGCAGGTTGCGCAAGATCTGCCCGCTGCGGTTCGGAATGCCGGACACCATGATGTGCGACATTTCCGCAGGCACCGCCTTGCCTTCCGGCCGCGCCTGAAGGACAGGATGGAACCCGCAGGCCGAAGCCAGGAAAGCGAGGATGAAGGCGAACCGGCGCATCAGGCGACAATGCTCACAATGCGGCCCGGCACCACGATGACCTTCTTCGGGGTCTTGCCCTCAAGGCTGGCGAGGATTTTGGCATCGGCCAGCGCGAGGATTTCAATGGCCTTGGCATCGGCATCCCTGGGGATTTCAATGGCGCTGCGCAGCTTGCCATTCACCTGAACGCCGATGGTGACGGTGTCGGAGGTGGCCAGCGCCGCATCGGCCACAGGCCAGGGGGTTTGTGCCAGCAGGGTGTCATGGCCGAGGTGGTGCCAGATTTCCTCCGCCACGTGCGGAACCATGGGGCAGACGAGCCGCGCCAGAATCTCCAGCGCCTCGCGCAGGGCCCAGGCTTCGCCTTCGCCGGTGCCGTCCACCGCGCCGATGGCGTTGGCCAGCTCGCGGGCATGGGCCACGGCCTTGTTGAGCAGGAAGCGCTCGATGTCGTCGGCCATGGCAGGGATGCTGGCATGGGCCATGCGGCGCAGGGTCACGGCCTTGTCGGAAAACCGGGCGGGGACAGGGCTGCCTGCGGGCGGCAATTCCACGGGAGTTTCACTGGCCAGACGCCACAGGCGGGAGACAAATCGCCATGCGCCCTCAATGCCGGCTTCCGTCCACTCCAGGTCGCGTTCCGGCGGGCTGTCAGACAGGATGAACAGGCGGGCGGCGTCGGCACCGTAGGCGTTTATGATCTTGGTTGGGTCGATGGTGTTCTTTTTCGATTTTGACATTTTTTCGACGCGCCCGACCGTGACAGGCTTGCCATCAGAGACGCGTACGCAGGTGCCATTGTCCGCCTTGGTGATTTCCGTGGGCGAGAGCCATTTGCTGTTTTCATCACGGTAGGTTTCGTGTGTCACCATGCCCTGCGTGAACAGGCCGTCAAACGGTTCCTTGAGGGAAATGGCACCGCAGCGTTCCAGCGCACGGGTGAAGAAACGGGCGTAGAGCAGGTGCATGACCGCATGTTCCACGCCGCCAATATACTGGTCCACCGGCAGCCAATAGGCTGCGGACGCCGGGTTGATGCCGCAGGTTTCCTCTTTCGGGGAGCAGAATCTGGCGAAATACCACGAGCTTTCAAAGAAGGTGTCGAACGTGTCGGTTTCGCGGGTGGCTTCCGCCCCGCAAACCGGGCACTTGACATGTTTCCAGGTGGGATGGCGGTCCAGCGGGTTGCCCGCGCCGCTGAAATCGACATCCTCCGGCAGCTTGACGGGGAGCTGGTCTTCCGGCACCGGCACAGCCCCGCAGGCCGGGCAGTTGATGACCGGGATCGGGCAGCCCCAGTAACGCTGGCGGGAAACGCCCCAGTCACGCAGGCGGTACACCGTTTCACGGGTTCCCATGCCGGCGGCTTCAAAGCGCTTGATGGCTTCTTCCTTGGCGTCTTCAACCGTCATGCCGTCAAAGAATTCGGAATTGCGCAGGCGTCCGGGGCCGGTATAGGCCTCGTCGCCAATGGTGAAGGTGGCGGGATCGGCGTCTTCCGGAACGACCACAGGAATGACGGGCAGGTTGTATTTGCGGGCGAAGTCAAGGTCGCGCTGGTCATGCGCCGGGCAGCCAAACACCGCGCCCACGCCATATTCCATCAGCACGAAATTGGCGACATAGACAGGAACCGTGTGGCCGGGAATAAAGGGATGTTCGGCCATGATGCCGGTGGGAATGCCCTTCTTTTCAAGGGTTTCCAGAACCGCCTCGCTGGTGCCGGACTTGCGGCATTCGGCGATGAAGTCGGCCATGTCGGAGCGGGTTTTGGCGATTTCGTGCGACAGGGCATGTTCTGGGGAAATGGCGACGAAGGACGCGCCGAAAATGGTGTCCGGGCGGGTGGTGTAAACCTCAAGCCGGTCTTCCCGTCCGCGCAGGGCAAACGAGAAGCGCAGGCCATGGGAGCGGCCAATCCAGTTTTCCTGCATGATGCGGACCTTTTCCGGCCAGCGGTCAAGGCTCTTGATGCCTTCCAGCAGGTCGTCCGCGAATTCTGTGATCTTGAGGAACCACTGGCTGAGCTGGCGGCGCTCGACAGGCGCGCCGGAGCGCCAGCCCTTGCCGTCCACCACCTGCTCGTTGGCAAGGACGGTGTTCTCGATGGGATCCCAGTTCACCCAGCTTTCCTTGCGGTAGGCGAGGCCCGCCTTGAGGAAGTCGAGGAACATCTTCTGTTCGTGGCGGTAGTATTCCGGTGCGCAGGTGGCCACTTCCCGATCCCAGTCAATGGAAAGGCCGATGTTTTCCAGCTGGCCCTTCATGGCTGCGATGTTTTCATAGGTCCATTTGGCGGGATGGGTGTTGTGTTCCATCGCCGCGTTTTCGGCGGGCAGGCCGAAGGCGTCCCATCCCATGGGATGCAGGACGTTGAAGCCCTGCGCGGTGCGATACCGCGCCACCACGTCGCCCAGCGTGTAGTTGCGGACATGTCCCATGTGCAGTTTGCCCGAAGGATAAGGAAACATCTCCAGCACATAATACTTTTTGCGGGAGGGGTCTTCGGTGGTGGCAAAACAGGCGGCGTCATTCCACGCCTTTTGCCATTTTGTTTCGTTTTCCTTGAAATTGTAGCGGGACATGGCGGTTTTCCGTTGGTGGGGGTTATCGGGCGGTTGTGGTGGCCTGGGCCTGGCGCATCTGGCGCGCGCGGGTCAGGATGGTGTCTTCAAGTTTGCTGGCCGTGCCTTCCGTGACGGCGGCGTCCACCCACTGTCCGGAGGCATCACGCACCTGCCGGAAGACGGAGACGCGCAGGCCATCGGAGCGCAGCATGCGGTCGAGGATGTAGATGTTGACCTTGAGGCGTTCGTCAGGATTGCCTGCGGGGGATTGCCAGTCGGTGAGGATGGTGCCGCCGAAGGGATCGGCCGCCGAAACAGGCATGAAGGAGATGGTGTCAAGGCTGGCGCGCCACAAGAAGCTGTTGACGCCGATGCCGGGGCCCGTATCCTCGGTTTTCTTGCGGTCGCCGAACAGGTCGAGCCCGCCTTCGCCAAAGATGCTGCCCGGATCCTTGGTACTGGGATTCTGGTGGCCAATGGCGGTGGGATATTCGGCTTTTGTCTCAATGCCGGAGCAGGCCGAAAGGGGCACGGCGGCAATCAGGAGAAGGGCAAGGAAAACGCGGATGTTCATGGGAATCTCGTCTGCTGGTTTGTCCAAAACGGTCTCTTGCATAGCATCCTGCGCGCCCGCCCGCAATATCCCGTGTGCCTTTTAAAGGAAATCGCAAGATTTGCCGGCGGAGGTGTGTGGTATTTATGCCACATATGCGTGAAAAATATCACAGGAAATGACGAATGCGGTTGACGAGGGGGTGGGAAGCGGGGTATCCCTGCCTCAGTTCTCTCGCAGAACGGCGGTTTTCCATGGTGGATTTCCGCGGTGACGTGAAAAGCAATAGGGACTGTCTCTACGGGGACAGGAGCAAAATGAAAAAGATTCTTTTCGGTGCTTCCGCCCTGGCCCTGATGGTTGGCTCCGCTTCGGCGGCTGAAGCCCTCAAGCTTGGCCTCGGTGGTTATTACAATGTGTACGGCGTGTATGTCTCCCAGGATGACGGCGCGACCGAACCGGGTGCGAACACCCACAATTTCGACATCAAGCGTGACGCGGAAGTGTCCGTGATGGGTTCGACCAAGCTCGACAACGGTATGGTTGTCGGTGCGCAGATCGACCTCACCACTGTCAATGCCATCAGCGCGAATGCTGCGAACGGCGAATCCAAGAGCAACCTGTTCATGTCCGGCAATTTCGGCAAGGTTGTTATCGGTGAAGAATACGCCGCCAGCTATCTGCTGCAGGTTGCTTCCCCGTCGGTTGACGACAGCTTCGACGGCATCAACCCGAAGTTCGAACTGTTCAATCGCGCTGCCAACATTGCCCCGAACGCGATGGCGATGAATGTTGACAATTCCGCGAAGATCTCCTACCTGTCGCCCGTGATGAGCGGTTTCCAGGCTGGCGTTTCCATCACCCCTGATACGGTTGGTGGTCTGACCTTCGCCGGTATGCGTAACGACAACGCAACTGGTTTCCAGATCCTTGATCTCGGCATGAAGTACAGCGGCGCAGCGGCTGGCACCACCTTCGACGTGGGTGTTGGTTACAGCAAGTCTGATGCCGAAACTGCTGCTGCGGCTGAGCCGTCTGCTTACAACCTCGGCCTGAATGTTGGCTTTGGTGCGTTCAAGGTCGGCGCTGGCTACGTGAAGAACGATGCCGATGCTGCCAATCTTGATTCCAGCGCCTATCAGCTGGGCGTTACCTATGACATGGGTGCCTACACCGTTGGCGCCAGCTACTTCCATGGCGAACAGGAAGTTGGCGTTGCCGGCACGGCCGACGACAAGAACGCCCGTATCGTTGTTGGTGGCACCTACACCTACGGCCCCGGCATGACCTTCAAGGGTTCGATCCAGCATTTCGATCTGGACTCCGCGACGGCAACCGACAAGAACGCGGGCTATGCCATCGTTCTGGGTACCAACGTGAACTTCTAATCTGGCCTCAAAACCAGGTTTTGGTTCGGAAAGGGCGGGGGAAACCCCGCCCTTTTCTTTTTGTGCCTTGTCGGGCGGATGGCGTTTTCTCCCTATAAACGGGTTTCAGGCCCAGGCAGGATAAATATCCTGTCTGTCATGGCCATTTGTTGACGCTGTTTAGGGATTATATTTTTTTATTGTTCATTCAATTTCAATGAAACGATGTATACCATGATGGTATTCTCTCGCAGAACGGCGGTTTTCCATGGTGGATTTCTGCGGTGACGTGAAAAGCAACAGGGACTGTCTCTCCGGGGACAGGAGCAAAATGAAAAAAATTCTTTTCGCCTCTTCTGCCCTGGCCCTGATGGTTGGCTCCGCTTCGGCGGCTGAAAATCTCAAGCTTGGCCTCGGTGGTTATTACAATGTGTACGGCGTGTATGTCTCGCAGGATGACGGCGCTGGCGAACCGGGTGCGAACACCCACAATTTCGACATCAAGCGTGATGCGGAAGTGTCCGTGACGGGATCCTTCAGGCTTGACACCGGCATGGAAATTGGTGCGCAGATCGACCTCGCCACGGTGAATGCCATCAGCAAGAATGTGATTGTCAATGGTTCCGACAAGAGCTTCCTGTATTTCAAGAGCACCTTCGGCAAGGTCATCGTTGGTGAGGAATATGCCGCCAGTTACCTGTTGCAGGTCGCGGCTCCGTCGGTTGATGACAGCTTTGATGGTCTGGCCCCGAAGTTCGAACTGTTCAATCGCGCTGGCAACCTTGCCCCGAACGCGATGGCGATGAATGCGGACAACCTCGCGAAGATTTCCTACCTGTCGCCCGTGATGGGCGGTTTTCAGGCCGGCGTGTCCCTTACGCCGGACACGGGGGCCATGATCTTCAACGGCATGCGGACAGACAACAACGCGGGCCAAAGCCAGATTCTCGATTTCGGCGTGAAGTATGCCGGCGCAGCGGCTGGCACCACGTTTGACGTGGGCGCTGGTTACAGAAAGGCTGATGGCGAAGGTGCCGGTGCGGCGGATCCGTCGGCCTACAACCTCGGGCTGAATGTTGGCTTTGGTGCGTTCAAGGTCGGCGCTGGCTACGTGAAGAATGATGCCGATGTCGCCAATACGGATTCCAGCCAATATCAGCTGGGCATCAATTACGACATGGGTTCCTATACGGTTGGCGCCAGTTATTTCCATGGTGAACGGGAAATCACGGCAACGACCAAGGACAAGAATGCCCGCATTGTTGTTGGCGGCACCTACAATTACGGCCCCGGCATGACCTTCAAGGGTTCGATCCAGCATTTTGATCTGGACTCCGCGACGGCTGCCGACAAGAACGCGGGCTATGCCATTGTTCTGGGTACCAACGTGGCCTTCTGATCTGGGCGCAAAACCAGGTTTTGGTTCAGGAAGGGCGGGGGAAACCCCGCCCTTTCCTTTTGTGCATAAAAAAGATTGTTTTTGTTATGCAAATTTCCTACAAGGGAAGTGATTTTCATCGGTTTTCCCTCATCAGGGATCTTTTTTTGCGAGAGGTGTTTTTGATGTCGTTCCGTTTCTGGCCCTGTTTTTGCATTGCCGCGTGTTTGTCGTCTGGAGCCTTTGCGGCGGAGACGAATCCCATGGCGCTCAAGCTTGGGATTTCCGGCTGGTATGAAATCTATGCCGTGGGGGCTTCCCAGAGTGATGGCCCGGGTGAACCGGGTGCCAATGAACGTGGGTTTGATCTCAAGCGCCGCGCCGTTGTCAATTTTTTGGGGGAAACCCGCATGGATCAGGGCATGCGTGTCGGCTTCAACTTCGGCATCAAGGGACAGAATGACCCGAACGACCGGATTGACACCATGTATCTCTGGTTTGAGGACGACTGGGGCCGGATGGAAGTCGGTTCGCTCTATCCGCCGCCGTCCATGATGCATATTGCCGCGCCAACGGTGACCGTGTTTGACATCAATGACCCCAATTACGTGGTTGCCGACCGTGGCACCAACATGGCGCAGGATGGATATGTCACGCTTTATACCGTCTATCCGCTGCTCGCGCAGAAGCTTGTCTATTACACGCCGAACATCGGCGGGTTCCAGGCGGGCATTTCCTATGCGCCGGAGAACATGATCGATACGGCGTATTTTGGCATGCGTGCGGATAATGATCTGGACGATTTCGGCGACATCTGGGAAATGGTGGCCGTGTATCATGGCGGTGATGAGGATGGCCTGAACTGGGGCGTTTCCGGTGCGTATGCCCGTGCGGGGCTTGAAACAGCGTCCGTCTTTTACAATGATGATCTCGAATCCTGGAGCGTGGGCGCTGAAGTGGCCAATGGTCCGTGGACCGTAGGCGGCGGTTACACGTTTGACAACTACGCCATGTCGAGCGGTTCTGACAACAAGGCCTGGTCGGTAGGGGTGCGCTATGAGGATGAGGACTGGCGCGCCAGCATGACGGCGTTCCGCAGCAAGATCCAGACGGGGGCCGGAAATCCGGACGATACCTACAACCGTTATGTGGCAGGCTGGGCAACGGATATTGGCCCCGGCGTCGAAGTCAACGCCTCCCTGCAGTATCATGAATTTGATGGGGCCCTGCTCTCCAGCCGCAATACGGCGCAGGTCGCCACTGCCGGCATGGTGGTGAATTTCTGATCAATTTCAAAAGGTGTCATGGAAAGCGGCCCGGGCATGTTCCGGGCCGTTTTTTATTTCTTTTTTGGTGGGATGTGTTACTTTTAAATCCATCTTTAAAGGGGAGAGGCACATCCCATGGCGAACATGATTTTGTCGGTGATCGCGATAGCGCTTGTGGCGATCATGGTGGTGGTTGGGGTGTTTTATGGTGGCGCCATGTTCAGTTCCTATCAGGCGGAGGCGCAGGCCACGCGGCTGATCGGCGAGGCGGAGCATATCGCCGGTACGGTTTCCATGTACGCCAACGAGCAATACATGCTGCCCACGCATCTGACGGCGCTTGTGGAGAAGGAATATTTTTCCGAGGCGCCGGCCAAGGGGGTTCATACCCAGTGGAAGCTCAGCAAGGGCTATGCCGTGAATGCCATCGGGGCGGGGACGCCCGTGCACCAAAGCTGTCTTTCGGCGCGCCGGCGCTGGGGGTTTGATGCCGCCAAGCATTGCGCAGATGCGGAAGCCGCCGGTTGCACGCCCAGCAACGATGTGGCCCCGCAGGGTTGCAACAGCCATTGCATGCGGGTTTGCTACAATCCGGAAGATCTGACGCAGTGGAATCCGCAATTGAGCCAGGATGACCCCTGCTGTATCGACAATTCGCGGGATTCGTCCATCCTCGATCCCATTTTTCCCTGATTTTCGGCTTTTTTTATGAGGCATCTTCTCATGTCCCGCATCGCGTTTTTCCTGGTTTCCCTGCTGGTTTTGGCATCTTCCACCGCACAGGCGGCGGATTCGGCGCAGAGGGAACATGTGTTCCGGCGACGGATCGAGATCTGCATCGCATGGGGCGGCTGCGATGAGGACGGGGCTGCCGTTTCCGTGACCGGTGCGCCGGTCATCTCTCCCATCGCCGACCAGCGGATCGCCAAGAACGATATTACGGATGCGATCTCATTCACGATTTTTGATATGGATACGCCTGTTTCCGAACTGGTTGTTGGGATTTCTTCCGCAGACGGAGTCTTGCTGCCGGCTCCCGGCATCTACCATTCCTGCAATGCCGGAATATGCGAGATGATCTTGACGCCCGCAACGGATGAAATTGGACAGGCTCCCATTACGGTTTCGGTCAGCGATGGTACGCATACGGCATCCAGCATTTTCTCATTGCGGGTTTTGGATGCGTCTGCGCCGTTCATTGGCCCGATCGCCAACCAGTCCGGGCCGGTAAACCAGCTCATGGGGCCTGTCGCCTTCCTTGTGGACGATCTGGATACTCCCCTGGAGGATTTGGTGCTGGATGCATTTTCCAGCAATGAAGGAATCCTGCCCGTGGCGGGGATAAGTTTTGGCGGAGGAGGGGGATCCCGCACGATTGCACTGCAACCCCAGACAGACGCTTTGGGCGGTGTGGATGTGTCCTTGGTTGTGCGTGATCCCGAAGGGCATGTCGGGGAACGGGTTTTTCATGTTGATTTTGTTCCGGCAGCGGAACCTCCGGCAGTAATGCCGCCTGAAATCGTATGTGATGATTGTGACACAAAGGTTGTGTGTGATAACAATGACGATTATGAAATTGAATTCACAATTGATGATGCCGACTTTGATGTAGATGATTTGGTGGTTCGCGTTCGTCCTGTTGATACACAGCAGAAAACTTTTGTTGGACTTGTTATTTCGTGTACAGGAAACAATTGTATTGTTTCCGGAAGTAGTACAAATTATTCAGGTGAAGAATTATTTCAGATTGTTGTGTGTAATCCTGACGGCGCCTGTTCAAGTAAAGATTTTGTAATGGAAACCGTATACAATAAGGATAACCTCGCCGGTTCTTTGTATGTTTACATGTTTAATAGAAACTATCATTATTTTGGGATTTTGAAACGCGTCGGGGTTGAGTTCTGGGCCTATTATCCCGGCCATATTTACGAGTTTTGATGAAAGGGTGGGCTGCGGCCATGAAAATTCGTTTCTGGGCTTTTTTGTGTTTTGCGCTTCCCGCAGCGATGTTCGCCCCGGCGCCATCCATGGCGGATGTAAGCAATGAATTTACGGAACAATACAATGAGTATTGGCCATGGGCTTATTTTGCCAATCCTCTTGATGGCCCGGTTTTTCTCATTACATCCCCGGATATGGATGACAGCATGATCAATGATCTTGGTCTTGTTCCCGTGGTGACAACTACCTTGTCGGAATTCGGCGCCCAGACTCCTGTGGTTGAGAGGGTTCCGGGGACACACTACTATATGCTCAAGGTTCCATACAGCCTTGACGAACGTCCTTTGGTTGGAAAACAGCTTTTCACGGTTAATCTTGGCATCACGAATCCGAACATTACGCATGAAAATCCGGATTCAACCCTGCAGCTTTCTCTCGGAACCGGGATCAGAAACCAGTGGGGGGTGCAAAAAAACAGTAACAAACTCATTTGTGACACGGCATCCCGCAAGGACACGGATTCCATTTTTGCGGAGTGGCACAGCAAATTTGTTCTCCATGGTTTGAAGCCGCTTGCGGCCGGCGCCGGAGAATCCTGTGCATCCGTTGACAATTTTTCCGAGACGGTGATGGTCGTTCCCCCCAATGTGGATTACATGCTGAAAAGTTTCCAGATCAACCGGGTTTACATGCCATCGGTTCCTCCACCTGCCACTGTTTCCTGTACGGTTGACTTCAATGGGCAAAGTCATGCCATTACAGCAACGCTGGATCATGCGCCTGCCCCATCTTCATGCCTTGATGACTGTAATGGTTTTTCCGGGTATTTGCATGCTTGCCTTGATGATTGCGGCCCGGGCTATCCGCTTTCCTGCCGGCAGGACTGTCCTGTGTGTAATGTTTTTCATACCCATCCCGCTTGTGAACTCAGGGATTATGTTCCCCTGTGCATGAGTGATTGCAAACCTGAAATTGCCAGCTATAGCGGGAACCCGAACCTTTTGTTGGAAGGTGTCCGGTCGATTTACCTGCCCTTGCAATCCAAACCTGTTGTCATTACCTGCAATGATGTGGGTCACTACAAATGGCAGCTGGGGGATGACATCAAGATGGCGCAATTTGACATTGTGCCATATTCCATCGCCAATCCTGATGATCCTGTTTATGAAAGTCCTTGCGGAGCGCATTGCTGGGGTGTTGTCAATAACCTGTTTTATCCCATATGGTTTTATGATGGGGATTGTACGGGCTATTGTATCTGGAACCAGTCATCTGGTGGGGACAAGGTATTTTGTGATTATGTTTATGGTGGTTATGATTCATGTGCGTACGCAAAATATTATGCCACTCATACGCCGCTTGTTCCTGCAGGTGTAAATCCTCCCTTCTTTCCGGACTAAAAACAGGCTGGCCGAATTTCCATCTGGTCGCCCGGCGCGCAGGTTTCCAGCAGGGCCAGCAGGTCGGGCAGGGCGAGAGCCACGCAGCCCGCCGTGGGGGCAAGCCCTTCGCGCGCCACATGCAGGAAAATGGCACTGCCCTTGCCCGGAATGGCCGGATTCATGTTGCAATCCAGCACAACGATGACATCATAAACAGGGTCTTCCCGCCACAGCTGTTCATGGCTTGCGGGAAATGGCAGGGATACCGGCTGGTTGTAGGCGCCATGCGCGGGATCGTCGCACCAGCCGTCGTCGGGGCCGATAGGGAAAACCGGCAGGCCGGTTTTGGGCGCCGGTATCCGGTCGGGCCGGTAAAGAACCCGCAAGAGCGGGAAATGACCTGCCGGGGTTGCGCCATCGCCTTCCTTTTTGTTCCGGGTGATGCCGCTGCGTCCAAGGGCGCAGGCTACGGTTCTGGATAAAAGACCATTCCCCGGCCATTCAAGATGCCCTTTTTGTGGAGAATCCGGATCTGCGGCAACCAAAATCTTCATGCTGGCCTCGTGCGTGTTTTTCCCTTATAGGATAGGCTGTCATGGAAAAAGCTGCAACCATTCCCGTGCGGGTGCTGGATTCCGATGCCGATCGTGCCGCATTGTTGGCGGCGCAGGTGCGCGCCCTTTTGCCTTGCGCGCCGTTGCATGTATCCGGGCCTGCCGAAACGGGGGAAATTGTTCTTGCCTGCCTTTCGGAAGGGGAATCCGTTCCCGTCCTTCCGCCCGGAGGATTCCTGATTGCGCTTCCCGCCTGCAACATGCCACGCCCTGAAGGGGCCGGCCTTGTCTTGCCGCGCCCGTTTTCCATGATGGCATTGCAGGAAGCCTTGCAGCGGGCCGTGCGCTTTGTGTCTTCGGGGCCGGGCGTGATGCATCTGTCTCCTGGACGGGTGTTCCTGCCCCAGGAAAAGAAATTGATGCATGGGGATGAGACCATTGTCCTGACGGAGGCGGAAAGCACCCTTCTCATGCGGCTTTTCCAGGCGGAGGGGCGTGAGGTGTCCAAGGCCAGCCTGCTTTCCGAGGTTTTGCATTATAGCCCATCGGCGGATTCCCATGCCCTGGAAACCCTTGTCTGGCGCTTGCGGAGCAAGCTTGGGGAAGATCCGGGCAATCCCCGTTTCCTGTGTACCGGAACAGAAGGATACAGCTTAAGGGTTTTTTCATGATTGTGTTCCAATCTTGACGCCATGGAGGCACACGCATGATTTCATCTGCAAATTCAAGGTGTACCGAAAATTTCCAGTCTTGCGCAGGCAGGACTGGGCGCGCCGTTCTTGATCGCATGATCCAGCTCGGCAATACTCCGGACGGAGAATGTCTTGAAGCAGCGGGCCAGGCAAAATATCTGGCCCGTTTTGTTTTGGCAGCGGCCAGCGAAATTTCGCAACTTCCCATGGTTTCCGTGCCGGAGCCCATGGGGGACATGCGGAATGTCGTGCCGTTCAGGACGCAAAGCGCCTGATTGTCATTTCTGGTTTTGGCTTGGCTGTCCGTCGGGCGTGCCCGCACTTGGGGCAGGTTCTTCTTTTGCCTTGGGCTCTGGAGGTTTCGGTGGGACCGGAGAAGGATTGCCCGACTGGGCTTCCTCTTCCAGCATGGATTGGCGTTGCCGTTCCGCTTCCAGCTGCTGTTTGCGTTCCATGGCCAAGCGGCGGAAACGTTCCAGCTCGGCCTGCTTGCGCCGTTCTTCTTCCTTGGCGATTTCCTCACGGCTCATGACGGGCGCATCGGGATCTTCCCCTTCCCCAACGGGGCGTTCAAAGCCAATATCCGGCAATTTGCTCATGGAGCAGAGTTCGGAAAGGCGTCGGTTGGCGGCCATCAGACGGGTATCAGGCACGACACCGCGCAGGGACCGCATCATTTCGACGGCGTTGTCCTGGTTTTCCGCCTGGACATTGATGATGACAGCCCCTTTGAATCCCATGAAAAACTGCAGGATGATGATGCGGCCTTTTCCGGTGATGCCGCTCTTTTCGACATTCACATTAAAATCAAAGATGTCGGAAAAGGGGAAAATGAACACTTTTGCCGCGTTGGAAAAACCAATGCGTTTTGTCCGCTTGTCGAGCGCGAGATCGTTGCCGTTTGCGCTGAAATAGAAATTGCTGTTTGGATAGTATTCCTGTGCGTAAAAACCATTTTTTTCGAGGCTTTTTATGCCCGCCTTGCGGCACAGGAAACGCCCGAGGAATATCAGGGCAAGGCATCCGGCCACATACATGAAGGCGATGCCCAGCAAGGCACTGGGGCGGCTTGAAAACACGTTGCTGTCATTGATGAGGGGGTTGTCAATGATAAAGATGGTTGTAAAAACCAGACCCGTCCAAATCGATACAAAAAGTGGCGCAAGCTTGTCCATGATCCCTTTACCTGTCCTTGCCATGAAAGGCTGCGAAGGTGTGTGTCATGGCAATGATGCCAGAACAGCCATGATTTGTCCAACCTTTGGGCAGGACTTCAGCCAATTTCTGTTTTGAAGGGACGGGACAGGAGGGTGTCAAGGACCTGTTCCACGGGTTGTCCTTCGCTGATCATGGCATCGACGGCGGCGCAGATGGGCATTTCAACGCCATGTTGCGCGGCAAGATCAAGCACGGCGGGGGCGGTGGCTACGCCTTCGGCCACGGAATGACGCTCTTCAAGGATGTCGGACAGGCTGCGGCCTGCTCCCAGGGCGGCACCCAGCGAGAAATTGCGCGATTGCATGCTGGTGCAGGTCAGCGTGAGGTCGCCGAATCCGGCAAGACTCATGAGGGTTTCCCGCTGGCCGCCCAGCGCGAGGCCGAGGCGGGAGATTTCGGCAAGGCCGCGGGCGATGATGGCGGCCCTGGCGTTGTCACCCAGCTTGTTGCCATGCACGATGCCACAGGCAATGGCGATGACGTTCTTGACGGCGCCGGCAATTTCGGTGCCCACAATGTCATTGCTGAGGTAGGGCCGGAAAAATTTGCTGCCCAGCGCTTCGATGAGGGGTTGTCCCAGCTGCGCATCTTCTACGGCGAGGGTGACGGCGGTGGGAAGGCCGCGGGCGACTTCTGCGGCAAAAGTGGGGCCGGAAAGGACAGCAATGCGGGCTTCCGGCAATGTCTCAGCAACCACTTGCGACATCAGGGCCCCGGTTTTCTGTTCAATGCCCTTGCTGCAGATGACAAGGGGCTTGCCGGGTTCAAGATGGGGCTCCAGCGCCTTGCAGGTGCTGCGCAGGTGCTGGGCCGGAATGACGAGAAGCAGGGCATCGGCACGGGCTGCCTGTGCAAGGTCGCCGGTTGCCCGGATGTCGCTGGCCAGGTCAATGCCGGGCAGGAACATGTCATTGCGGTGATTCAGGTTGATGTCGTCCACAACCTCTTTTTCCCGGGCCCAAAGCATGACATGGCAACCCGTTCTGCGCGCAGCTGCCGCAAGGGCTGTGCCCCATGCCCCGCCACCGATGACGCCGATTGTCCTGATGGTCATGTCTTTATCCTTTCACATCGTTTTCATCGGGCGCGGATGCCGCAGCTGCAAGCGGCCAGCGTGGCCTGGGCGCAAACTCCAGCCCATCTACAAGGCCTTTTTGCAGGCGTTCCACGCCGCACCATGCCACCATGGCAGCATTGTCGGTACAAAGCGCCAAGGGGGGCGCCACAAAATCCAGCCGGGTTTCAGCGGCAAGGGTTGTCAGGCGTTCCCGCAGGTATTGGTTGGCGGCGACGCCACCGGCCACCACGAGATGCCCCAATTCTGGCGCAAGCTTGCGCGCGTCCTTTATGGCATGTGTGGTCCGGTCGATGATGGAGTCCCCCAGGGCCGCCTGGAAGGATGCGCAGATGTCGGCGGTTTCGGTTTTATCAGGGGGATGGCCGAGGGTTTCCACAAGGTGGCGCACAGCCGTCTTGAGGCCGGAAAAGGAAAAATCGCATCCCGGACGGCCCTTCATGGGGCGCGGCAGGGCGTAAGCCTTCGGGTTGCCCCCACGGGCGGCCTTTTCGACTTCAGGGCCTCCCGGATAGTCAAGCCCCAGCAGTTTGGCCACCTTGTCGAAGGCTTCTCCTGCGGCATCATCGATGGTTCCGCCCAGACGAACAAAATCGCCAACATCACGAGCCAGAAGAAGCTGGCAATGTCCGCCGGAGGCCAGCAGCAGGAGATAGGGGAAAGGGACATTGCTGGTCAGCCGGACGGTCAGGGCATGGCCTTCAAGATGGTTGACAGCAATGAAGGGAAGGTCGTGGACAGCGGCCAGTGCCTTGCCTGTGGTGGCTCCAACAATGACTCCGCCGATCAGTCCCGGGCCGCAGGTGGCCGCAATTCCGGAAAGGTCTTTCCAGCGGATGCCGGCTTCCCCCATGGCGGTGCGAATGACCGTTTCGATATGGTCAAGATGGGAACGCGCAGCGATTTCCGGCACCACGCCTCCAAAAGGCTGGTGTTGCTGGATCTGGCTGAAGACAACGCTGGACAGGATCTCCCGTGTGTCCGTGACAAGGGCAGCAGCAGTTTCGTCGCAGCTGGTTTCAATACCAAGAACGATCATGGCAGGGAATATAACATAATTGTAGCAATTTTCCGCATAAAATTGTTGAATGTACGGGTGGGTTTGGTAGCCTTCATGAGAACCAGCAGGAAAGGGCCAGCAACATGGCACGCAAAACATCTTCCGTGGACAAGGTTATTTTGGCATTTGGCGGCCCGGCGGCCTTTGCCGAAAAGTTGGGGGTTGCGCCCAGCACGGTCCAGACATGGCAACGCCGGAAGGCTTTTCCGGCCTCTCGTAACGCCGAAATTTCCGAGCTGGCCGAAAAGGCCGGGCTGGATGTGTCCTTCCTGTCCGGCGGGGAACAACGCATTTCACCCAAGCTGGGCGCGCCAGCCGATCTGGCCGTGAAAGCCGGGGAATCCTTGCCGGAATCCCGCCTTTCCGATGCGGAAGAAACGGTTCACGGGAAGAAGGCAATCCTTTCTGCCAAGCCGGAGGATTCAGCACCGGAAGGTGCGCACATGTCCATGCGCCGATGCTGGCAACAGCCTGTGATGTGGGTTGTGGCTGCTGGCGTTTTTGTCCTTGCCATCCTGACCGCCAGCTCCCAGTTCATTGGTGTGCGCGTGCAGGATAACCGGGGGGAGGCTCTGGATGGCCAGATGGAAACCCTGCGCCAGCAGGCGGAGGCTGCCACCCATGCGGGGATGGAAAGCCGCCGGGAGATCCAGCGCCTGCTTGCCCGTCTCGACACCCTTGAGATGCAGGTGGCAACCCTTTCCACCATGCCGGTTGACAATGGGGCCGGCCTTGCTGGAACGGTCAGTTCCGTGCAGGCTGAGGTTGCCCAGCTGGGCAATCGCGTGAATGCCATCCGTCAGGAAAGCCAGGTGGCGGAAGCCCTTGCCCTGGCGCTTGGCCAGCTGCGGATTTCCGCGCAGGGATCTGTGCCCTTCCGGGCGGATGTCGATGCCGCCAAGGCCCTGGCGCTGCAAAGTCCGGATGATCCTGCCGGACGTCGCGCCCGCCTTCTGGAAACCTTGCGGGGACTGGAATTCCATGCAGATCATGGCGTGGCCACGGTTGCGGAACTCCGGGATCATTTTGATGCCCTGGCGGGAGATGTGGTGATGGAAGCCCGCCTGCCTGCGCAGGGGGGCGCGGCGGGTCGGGCCTTGCGCTGGGTTTTCTCAACGGTTCGCATTTATCGTGCCCCGTCTGAAATGACAGGCAATGCACCAGAGGCTATTGTGGCCCGTATCCAGACACGCCTTCAGCGAGGAGATCTTGTCGCTGCGGTGTCGGAAGCGTTGCGCTTGAAGGCGGCATCAAGCCTGCTCGCGCCCTGGATGGCGCAGGCGCAGGCACGTTTGACGGTGGATCGGACCCTTGCGGGCCTGTCCCGCAATGCCTTGCTTCAGCTGGTTCCTGATTCTGTTGAAATTGTGCCGGAAATGGAAGATGGGCAAAACGACGGCAGGGAAATCCCGGTTCCCGTGGCGCCTGTTCCTGAACCTGTTCCCGCTGAAGAAGGCGGTGCGCCATGATTCGCAGCCTCTGGTTTGCCCTTCGGGTTGCCCTTGTCATTGTGGCCGCCATCTGGGTGATGGACCATCCAGGAGATGTGGTGGTGACATGGCAGGGATATATCATTGAAACCAGTGTCGCTGCCCTTATTGCAGGCATGGCCACCCTCATGCTGGTGGCGACGTTCCTTTATGATTTCTGGCGCGGTGTGAAGGGGATGCCCGTCTTTTTTTCGCGCTGGCTCAAGGCCGCACGCCAGAAAAAGGGGTATCGTGCCCTGATGCGTGGGCTGGTGTCCGTATCTGCCGGCGATGTGCGGGCCGCCGAACGCTTTGCCCGCCGGGCCGATGCCAACCTGTCGGATGAACCGCTTGCGCTCCTGCTGACGGCCCAGGCGGCGCGTCTGGCAGGCAACGAGGAAAAGGCGCGCTTGTGCTATCTCGACCTGCTGGGCCAGCCCCATGCGGCGTTTCTGGGCGTCCGTGGCCTGTTGTCGCAAGCTCTTGCCGAAGACAAGCTCCGCATTGCGGTGCGTCTGGCCCGCCAGGCCATCAAGCTTGAGCCCCGCAGCCGATGGATGCTCAATACCCTATTCCAGCTGGAAGTGCGGGCCGGGGATTGGGACAAGGCGGAAGCCACCTTGCGCACAGCCTTGCGTAATGGCGCCCTTTTGCCACATGAAGCCGACCGTTCGCAGGTGGCCTTCTTTGTGGCCCGCAGCCAGGCCATGGAGGCTGATGGACGGCATCGGGAGGCTCTGGATCTTGCCACCCGCGCCCATGATTTGCGCGCCGATTTTGTCCCGGCGGCCACCCAGCTGGCCCGCTTGCTTCTGGCGGATGGTTCGGTGCGTGCCACCATGCGCGTTGTCGAGCGGTCGTGGAAACTTTCCCCGCATCCGGACCTTGCGGCCATCTGGATTGGTCTCAAGCCCGATGTCAATGAACTGGAAAGGGTCAACTGGATCGGCAAGCTGCTGGCTCTTCAACCGCAGTCTGTCGAAGCCCGTCTGGCTTTTGCACGGGTGGCGCTTTCCGCCCGCCTGTGGGGTGAGGCCCGGGCCAAGATGCTGGCCGCTGTTGAAGGGGAGGCCAGCGTTCGGGTCTTCCAGCTTTTGGCCGACATTGAGCTGGCCGAGCATGGTCATACGGCACAGGCTCTTGAGGCCGCCGGAAAGTGGCTTTCCCGTGCAGCAGATGCCCCCCGTGATCCCGTCTGGGCCTGTTCGGCCTGTGGGGCACCGCAATCCTCATGGAATGCGGTATGTCCCTTGTGCGGGGCGTTCGGGGGCATTGACTGGCGGGTGACGGATGCGCGTCAGGCGTCCATCAATCCGGGGGAAACCCATAATCCGGCCTTGATGGAACCGCTGGTCATCACCGCCGCATCATGAGCGGGAAGAGCGCAAGTCCGGCGACGAATCCGCCGACATGCGCCATGACGGCCACCATGATGCCCCGGTTGCCCGGAATGCCGATGCTGCCACCTGCCAGCGTGATCAGGATGAACAAGGCAGCCAGGCCAAGCAGGCGCCGGTCAAAGGTGCGTTTGCGTCCCTGAATTCCGCGCATGAGGTGCAGAATGCCCCCAAACATGCCGCTGATGCCGCCGGATGCGCCGATGACCAGTACCATGGCCCCTGGTTCTGCCAAGACCTGCGCAAGTCCGGCGATCACCGAGGTCACAAGGAAGAAAACCAGCATCCGGCGTGGTCCAAGGGTTCGTTCCATGGCAGTGCCAAAGGCGGCCAGCGTCACCGTGTTGATGATGAGGTGTGTCCATCCCCCATGCAGGAATGCAAAGGTGACGAGGGTGGGCAGGCTATAGGGAAAAGACGCCTTCTGTGTCAGGAGGGCGGGGATGAGAGCGGCATGCTGGAGCAGCCAGTCATCCGCACTGCCTGGCAGGACCAGCCGCACCAGGTGAATGATCACCAGCAGGAGGACAAGGGATTCGGTGGCGGGCGGCAGGTTGAGGAAAGGCTCTTTTTGCCGTGCGGGTTTTGGGAAGTGAAGGATTGTCATTCGCTCAGGATGCATGGATTGCAGGAAGGTGGCAAGACCCTCTTGCACAAAAAGAAAGATCGCATTATGGTGCCCGCGCCGTGCCGCAGTAGCTCAGGGGTAGAGCAACTGATTCGTAATCAGTAGGTCCGCGGTTCAATTCCGCGCTGCGGCACCATTTATTTCAAGGGGTTAGGCCTAAAAGCCCGACCCCTTTGTTTTTCCCGGGGAAGCACTGGGGAAGCAGTAGCGGGCGGGTTTTCCCCGCCCCTGATTCGTCCTCCTTTCGATCCATAAATACGATGATTAAGCCCCTGTAAGTTCAAAAGAAGCCGCTAGGCGGTCTTCGGTTCGTGATAGAGGGGTGTTCCCCTAGCCCAATCCGGTACATCCATCCAGCGACCGTCCAAAACCCTTTTTACGGCCATAACATCGGAGCTTTGGCGCTCGCGTGGTTTTGTAGCGGCGATATCCACGCCAAATTCAAAAAGAGCCTTGCGATGTCGATACCATGTGCGGCGAGACATAAGCTCCATCAAATCTTCGCCGTTTTCCCAATGGCGGTATGTGCCGCGAAGCCATTTAGGGATTTTTGCTTCATCCACGCTCGACAGGCGCACGTTTTCCGAGAGATTGATTTTTTCCATCTGGATATCCAGAAGCTGGTTCACAGTTTCCAAATTCCACGCCAAAAGATGATGTTTTCCGAGCCTTTTTAGCTCCATCCCACGATAAACGGCCTCAAACCTGACAGCAGCATCACAATATGCCAGCAGCTCCGGTTTCACGAGGCAATTAGCCGATTTCCCAGCGTGATATTCATACTCCGGTCCTTTGGCATAGACCTTCAAAGCCGAGCGCCTGGACTCCTTGCCATAATAGGCGGTTCCCCCGGTTACGGAGGCTCGCCCCCTATATTTCATCACGCCGGAATCAACAAGGGTTCGGACGAAGGAAAGGGCATCAGAACGGCTTGGAAGTAGCAGCATTCGAGTGCAATCCACCCGCGAAAGCTGAAGGTTGCAAACCCATTCCCCCGAAACGCCCATAGGGGCAGGAAGTTCATGCGCCCGCACTAACCACCCATCATCCCTATTATGGAGATCATCCCGATTAAAGACCCCCTCAAGGCCGGGAATGTGATCTTGAATCTTCAAAAGACAATCTGCAATCAGGCCGTGTAGGTCATCCGACCCGAAAAGATTATGGCCTTGCAAGAATTTTATCGGACAGCCGGAGAAATCGAGATAGCCACCATAAACACGGACGGAAACTCGAGCATCATACGATCCCGTAACGCTTTGCCAGCGAAGACATTCTTTTTCGACAACCCCATCACAATCCGAAAATGTCGCACGACCGCAGAAAATGATATGATCGAAGCCAAGGGGAAGCCGAAGCCGGAATGATGCCCAATCTATCATATTTCCTGCTGCTTCCTGAAGTTTTTCGGATATCCAAAAAAACCACCTGATCGAGGCAACGTAAGAGCTGAAGGCAGGAATAAGTCAGAAACACCATATTTCATGCGAGTTTCAGAACAAGAAAGGCTATCGTTGGCCGTGACACCGTGGCAGAGATGTGCAGTATTACTAAACCGCACATCTTCATGGAACCCCACCGCCACCCCGCTAATCCTTCGGCGCGGGGCCCCAGCGGGTGGGGTTCCATTTCTTGTGTAGAGTTTATTTTTTTGCATGGGGAGCCTCCACAACACGGAGATGGTCTGCCCAGGCGATAAGGTCAGAGCGCTGATAACGGATAGCGCGCCCGCTCATCTTAATAAACGGAGGCCCCTCCTTCCGGTATCGCCAAGCTTGTAGGGTGCGAATGGAAAGCCCTAAAAGCTGTGCAGCCTCTTTTTCCGTGAGGAGAGATAGAAGGTAATCGCTTTGTGTATGTGTTCCAGGCATAAAAAACTCCTTGATTTTTGTTGAAACCAAGGAGCTAAATTGTCCATCAAGCGACCAATAAATAGGTCCAATAAATGGGTGGGAATTTATTGGGTTAGAAACTCGCATTCTTCAAAGGCTAACACATGAAAAAAACAAGCACTAAACGCAAACGCTTTCTAGACCTTAGATCACAAAGAATCCCTCAGCAAAAAAAACTCCGAAAAGATTTATTAAAACGACGCAAATGTGCCCATCATAGTGCTACTAAACACAATCAAGGTCGTTTTATAACTCTTCATGCGCCGGAAAATTTCGATATCCTTGAAAACCATGATGAAGTCATCGATTTTATTAAACGTATAGATCTAGAAGCCGATTTAAAAAACAAGAAGACATATATTGATCTCACAAATATCAGTCGCTTAACGCCTGTATCTGCATTAGTTTTAGCGGCTAGCATAGATAAATGGAGAAACATTACAAATATCAATAAGCTGACTGCAAAGAACGTAGGTCAATGGAACAAATCCGTATTAAAATCTTTTCACGATCTAGGTTTCTTTGAAATTTTAAATACAAACAACCATCAATCAATTGAATCTGCCTTAGATGGAATCCCTTCTGAATTTGAAGATCGAACTTTTTTAAAAATGATGAACGGTCAACTTGTTGATGGTAGCAATCCAAATACATTAATCGCCATTATTCATGCTATGGTAGGAGAGAATTATAAACCTCTGCTTTACAGACCAATAATAGAAGCAATGGGAAATGCAGTTGAGCATGCCTATAGCCGTACATACGATAAAAGATTGCCAAAATGGTGGATGACAGGGCATTATGATAAGGGGAAGCATATTCTTTCTATTATGCTTTTAGACTTTGGTGTTGGCATCCCAAAAAAATTCAAGCGAGACCAGGTCGCAAAAACATTTTTATCATCCATTTGGGCTACATTAATTACAAAAGATTCCAGCTTAATAGAAAAAGCTGTTCATTTTAGAAAGATCTTAAAGGAATCTCCGATACCGGATAGATCCGGTCGAAATTGGGGGTTGTGGGATATGGCAGAAGTTGCCACGATTTCTCCTGGGGGGAAATTAACTATTTTAAGCGGAAAAGGCCTTTATAATAGGGAGGGAGAAAATTATAATTCAAAGGAATATCGGACCCCCTTTGGAGGGACATTGATCGAATGGACGTTGGATGTTCAGTCTCACGAAGTAGGAGAGGCCTGTAATGGACAAGGTTAAAGAAATTAAGATTGCAGATGATTTTTCTAAAGATCCTGGTCCCCGGTTTATTGAATTAGGCCCCTTTAGTGGTGAAATGTTTCGAGATACGCTGCTAGTGCCAGCGCTAAAGGGACATGATAAGGTTATCGTTGATTTGCAAACTAAAATAAATTCTTATGGATCTTCTTTTTTAGAAGAAGCCTTCGGAGGCTTGATCCGCAACAAGTTAATTTCAATAGATGAGCTAAGGAGTAAACTCAGCATAAAAGCTGATAAATCGTCGTATGGTGATGAGATATGGAAGTTCATTGATGACGCTGTTAGGAACCTATAATGTCTGTAGGTGATGTATTAAAAGACGTCCTGATCTATATATCGGGTATATTGTCAACTGTTATCGTTCAGAGGTGTAGCCGCCTTAACAACGATCGCAACGATCTATGCAATCAGATCCATAACGTTGGAAAGACTGCTGTGGAGTTTTGGAATACTACCGGCAAAGGTTCCTCTTCTTTTATAAGCGGTTTAACCCATGAACTAAAAAATATAGATTGTTTAATAATGGAAATAATAGACAGGATAAAATTTATGAAGTCTGAGTTAAAATCATCAATTAAAAATTGTAATATTAATTTACGTACCTTATCTACCTTAGATATAGAAACTAAGTCCGAGTGTAATCCAGAAAGGTCCCAAAAAATTTCTGATACTTCCCAAGAGCTTATTAGACTTTTAAAAAAAATTTAGCTTTCCTATCAAGGATTTCGTCTGCACTCTTCTTTCGATATCAAAACCCGTCGCACAAAGCATTTCCGCAGCGTCTCATTGTGAGCATTGCGAAGATTGGCGGCGTATTCATCCAGATAGCTGGCGGCGCGTTCCCGGATAAGAGGATAGTCCTTTGGCCTGGGCGGATTGCTGATTTTGCGTTCGTGCAGCAAATACTCTGCTGCCTGGACAAGATACTCCGCATAGGAGGGGCGTCCAGCGCTGCGGCGGGTAAGTTCTGGCTCTTCCTCTTCTGATTTTGGGGTGGAGGCAGCGCCTTCTTCCAAGTCCTGGTTGTAGACCAGGCGCAATCCTTCCATCTTGAGGGTGCCGAGTGTCAGTGTTCCGTTTACCCAATCCAGCTTTCCTTCAAACAGGGCGTCTGACGGCACCAGTTGTGGTTGCTCGCCAAGATGACGGGGCGAGGCATAACCTACGGCACTCAATCCCCCATAGCTGACGGCCCGCCCGGCTTCCCGGCCCCATTTCTTGTAAAACTTTCGCAGGCAATGGTCTTTGAAGAAAGGAAGCCTGTCCAGCCAGCACCCTGCATACCAGTCATTCCAATACGCCTCCAACATTTCCGGTGTGGTGGCGTGTTCCATCCAGATGGAAACACCGTCCACCAGGTTCAACCCCTCCTGATAAGCTTTTTCAAGTCTGCTCTCGGTCATGCCGGATTTCCTTTTTGGCTAAATTTGTTTCCCATCAGGGCGGTGGCTTGGCGGAGTGGGGCATCCGCAAGATGGGCATAGCGGTGGGTGGTCTGGGACTGGGTATGCCCCAGCAGCTGGCCCACAATAGGCAAGCTCACGCCAGAGGATACCAGATGCGAGGCATAGGTGTGCCGCAGGTCATGCAGGCGCAGGTTTTTCAGCTTGGTTTCCGTGAGGATTTTATTCCAGAACTTTTTCAGCTCCTGTTGCGGCTTGTCCGTCCCCCGTCCCGGAAACACAAAAAGCGATGGTTGTGCCTGGTTGGCAATCTGACGCCCATGCAACACTTCCAGCGCAGCGGGAGACAAAGGCACATAATGCGCCTTCTTCTGCTTGGTGTGGTGGCTTGATTTTATCCAGACCGCCCGTTCCAGGTCAAATTGGTTCCATTCCGCATTCAGGACTTCGGAACGCCGCGCACCCGTCAAAATCAAAAAGCGGATGGCAGCTGCGGATGCACTTTCGGAATGCTCCTCCAAAGCGGCCATCAAGATGGCAAGCTCCTTGTCATCCAGCCAGCGTTCCCGCTTTTCCTCCTGGTATTTGGGCACTCCCCGCACCGGGTTATCCGCGCGCCATCCCCATGCAACGGCCAGGCTGAACATTTTGGAAAGCAGGGCCAGCACCCGGTTGGCCTGATAAGGGGTATCCTGAAGGCTGATATGGAGCTTCTCGATATCGCGCCGGGAAACATCCGCTACCTTGATTTTGCCCAGCGCTGGACGGATATGCAGTTCCAGCATGGCTTCATCGGCCTTGCGGGAGCGTTCCCTCTTGTTGGGCATGGCATGGCGTTCGATATAATCCGCTGCGAGCATATCCACCGTAGGAGCGTTGCGCTTGGATTGGCGCACCTCGGCAGGGTCATGTCCCCGCTCAATGTCTCCAAGCAGTTCCCTGGCCCTTTTACGGGCTGTATCGGGCACCATTACGCTACAAGGAGCAATCGTATAGCTCCGGGAGCGTCCGTGAACGCGATAGCGCAGGACATAGCTCTTGGCTCCGGAGGGTTTGATGCGCACCCCGAACCGGGGAAGTTCGTCATCAAAAATAATCTGGTCCTTGGGGGAAGCGGTGGTAGCCTCGATAAGTTTTTTTGTAAGCTTGGCCATAGGGTTTCCGATACCATCAAATCGCTTCCGGGGAAGCACTGGGGAAGCAGGAGAAATCGAAAACCTAGGTATCAGGTCGCGCATAATTCGTAAAGCGCAATCGTAAAAATAACGCTATATCAATGATATATAGAAAATCAGCGTAAAAAATCGAAAACGGCAAAAATGGACGGAGAACGATTCGTAATCAGTAGGTCCGCGGTTCAATTCCGCGCTGCGGCACCAGTTTTTTCAAGGGGTTGGGTGAAATATCCAACCCCTTTATTTTTGCCGGGGAAACATTGTATCCCCGGCTTTTCGCCGGGCTTTCGGCAGGCCCTTACTCGCGCACCACTGCGCAGCTGTGTACGGCACCCATGGAAATCAGGGCGACGCCCGTATTCATGCCGGTCACCGGCACCGGCACATTGCTGCTCGTTGTCGTTCCATTCCCCAGCTGGCCGGCGTTGTTGTAGCCCCAGCACCAGAGCTTCTGGCCCGCAATGGCGCAGGTGTGCGAGCCAAGGGCCGAGATGCTGGAGACAGGCGCGCTCATGTTGGTGGTTGTGACGGGCACCGGCACCGGGCTGTTCGTATTGAGGCCATTTCCCAGGACCCCCTGTTCATTGTATCCCCAGCACCAGACACGGCCGTTCTTGATGGCGCAGCTGGAATTGGCCCCGGCGGCAACGGCTGTCGCGCCGCTGTCCATGCCCGTTACGGCCACGGGGGTAAAGGATGTTGTTGTTGTGCCGTTGCCGAGCTGGCCAAAAGTATTGACCCCCCAGCACCAGACGGAGCCATTCGTCTTGATGGCGCAGTGGTGATAGGTGCCGCCGTTGATGGCAATGACGCCGCTTTCAAGCCCGGGAACCAGAGCCGGGGTTCCTACGGGCTCGAAGATGGTTCCCCAGCACCAGACGCCGCCATTCTTGATGGCGCAGCCGTTCCAGGCGCTGGTGGCAACCTTGGTGACGCCGCTGTTCATGCCGAGGACAATGGCGGGGAAAGGCCGCAACAGCTGTCCTCCCGAGGTGCCATCGCCCACCTGGCCGCCCTGGTTGTATCCCCAGCACCAGGCCGCGCCGTTTTTCACCGCGCAGGTATAATTGCCGTTGCTGGCGGCAGCATCGGTGATACCGCTGTCCATGCCGATGGGGGTGATGGGGATGCTGCTGATGGTGCCAACGCCTGATTCGCCGTTGCCAAGCTGGCCGCTGCTGTTGTAGCCCCAGCATTTGAGGCCGCCATTCTGGATGAAGCAGTTGTGTGTATAGCCACTGACCATGGCGGAAATGCCGACGCTTTCTCCCATGTTGGTGACAGGGACCGGAACGGAGGAACTGACATATTCATATCCGCCGAGGGCTCCGACGCCGCTGTTTGATCCCCAGCACCAGGCCGGCGCGGAAATACTGAAACCGGCGGCCGTGCCGGCAAGCGCCTGGCTGGCTGATTCGCCGCGTGTGTCGGAAGCCGTGAGGGTGGCGGTGTAAGGGCCGTCCTCGGTGGCGATGGGATGCAGGGTGATCTGGCAGCTGTCGGCCGGAACGAGATTGGCGCCGGTGCAATCGTCGTCGGTTTTGAGGAAGTTGGTGACGGTGCCGGTCAGCAGGATTTGCAGGGCGCCACTGTTGGCATCGCCCGTATTGGCGATGGACAGGATCACGGCCGCCCCCGGTGAAAGGCCATTGGCAATGTCCATGGTGCCCGGCGTACCGGAGACCACGGAGATGGACAAGTCAGGTTCGCTGCCGTCGCTGGTGGTGAAGTTCCAGTCAGTTGCGGACGTCAGACCGACATGGGGATTTCCGGCGAGGTCGGTGAAGGCTCCTGCGGGAACGAGGATATGCAGTGCAGTAGACGTGGGCAGGAGCGATGAAGGGGAAAGAGTGGCCAGGTTTCCGGAGATGGCAACCTGTGGCCCGGAAACCGCGATGTTTTCAATCAGGGCAACAGCATTGATGGCGATGTTGCCAGATGCCGCGAGGATGTTTTCGCTGAAGGTGAGGGCGGGCGGAGTGCCGGGAGGAATGCTGGCGGAATTGTCTGCCGGGGAAAGGGTTGTTACCTGTGGTGCGATCGTGTCCTTGGTGATGGTATCGGTGGCGGTGGACACTGGCGTTGCGCCCTCCATGCGGGACGCTGTGAGGGTGATCGTGCCGTCATCAAGGCCGCCGAGATTGAGGCCTGTAACCGTTTCATCCGCGCCGCTTGCGACAAGGCTGCCGGTGATGGCGGCAGTGACGGGATTGGCATCGTTTATGCTATAGGCATAAGTGACACCCGCCTCGGCAAAGGTGAGGGTGAAGGCTACGGAGCCCTGGCCCGCAATGTTGATGTAAGCCGGAACGAATTGTGCCGCATGGCTTCCTGCCGGCGGGGTCCCGCCGCCACTGTCGCTGGGGCAGCTGTCGTCCATCTCGCAAATACGCTTCCGGACGCGGTATTTCATGTCTGCCGCCTGAACCTGAAAGGCGGTAATGAAAGCCAAGGCCAGGATGATTACGGTGCGTATGATCATTGATAAGGGGTCCTTTTGAGGCTTCATGAATTTATTCGGCATGCTACAATTTTATTGTATTTTTTTCAATTGTAAAAAAGATATATGGACATGAATGTTGCTGATTTTTTTATGCTTTCTGACGCAAGAAGGGGCTTCGGATTTTTTTGGGGTTCTTGATGCCTGCAGGGAAGGAAACAAAGGGGGCTTGTTGGATTTTTGGCGGTTTTTTGGCTTTTTCCAACAAATTCCGTTGACAGCGCGTGTTTGGCCGGGTATATCGCAACATCTTTTTCGTCAAAGAGTTGTTTGCAAGAAAGGAATAGGCCATGAAGGTCGTCGCATCCCTCAAGACTCTCAAGAATCGGCACCCGGCTTGCCGTGTTGTGCGCCGCCGTGGCCGTGTTTACGTCATCAACAAGAAGGATCCCCGCTTTAAGGCCCGTCAGGGCTGATTGCGAGGATTTCTGTGGCTCGGGCGTCCGGGCTTGCAGCAAGGAATTGAAAAAAACCGCGCTTTAAGGCGCGGTTTTTTATGGGCGGGATTTTGGAAAAAGCCTTTCCGTCAAATGCTCCAACGGCCCGATTATTCCACCCAGGCGATTCGGAGCAGGTTGGTGCTGCCCGGTGTGCCAAAGGGAACGCCAGCCGTGATGACAATGCGTTCGCCGACATCGGCGAGGCCATCCCTGAAGGCGATCTTGCAGGCGTTCTCCACCATGGCATCCAGTGAATGGAAACTTTCCACAATGTGGCAATGCACACCATAGCTGAGTACCACGCGCCGGGCGATTTCCGGCTTGGGTGACAGCGCCAGGATGGGCACCGGCGGACGTTCACGCGCCGCACGCAGGGTGGTGGAGCCATTTTCGGTGTAGGTGGCAATGGCCACCGCGTCAATGGTTTCCGCCACCTGACGGGCTGCCGAAGAAATGGCATCGGCCGCCGTACTCAAAAGGCGTGGATGGTGGGCATCCAGCGTGGTGCGATAAAGCTCATCGCCTTCCACACGGATCAGGATGCGGTCCATGATGCTGACGGCTTCCAGTGGGTATTCTCCAGATGCCGATTCGGCTGAGAGCATGACGGCATCGGTACCGTCAAACACGGCATTGGCGACGTCGGAGGCTTCCGCCCGTGTGGGGGTGGGGGCGCTGATCATCGATTCCAGCATCTGGGTGGCCACGATCACCGGCTTGCCAGCGGCGCGCGCCATGGTAATGATTCGCTTCTGCACACCAGGTACGGCTTCGGGCGGGATTTCCACGCCAAGGTCACCGCGCGCCACCATGACGGCATCCGTCAGGGAGATGAGCTCATCAAGGCATTCAATCGCCGAAGGCTTTTCCAGCTTGATGATGATGGAAGCCTTGTCGCCAATCAGATGGCGGGCCTCAATCACGTCCTCCGGCCTTTGGACAAAGGACAGGGCGACGAAATCGACCCCGATGCTGAGCGCATAGGCGAGGTCCTCGCGGTCCTTTTCTGTTAGCGCCGAGAGCGGCAGCACCACGTTCGGGATGTTGAACCCCTTGTGGTCCGAAAGCTTGTGCCCGGCGATGACTTCCGCCACCAGGTGGTCATTGGTGCGTTCCACAACGCGCAGGTGCACCTTGCCGTCATCCAGAAGAACGTCGGCGCCTTTGTCGAGCGCCGCCATGACTTCGGGATGGGGGAGGCAGACACGTGTTTCATCGCCTGGTGTTTCGTCAAGGTCCAGCCGGATGCGTGCGCCCTTTTCAAGCGTCACCGAACCATTCTTGAAGGTGCCGATGCGCAGCTTGGGGCCCTGCAGGTCGGCAATGATGCCGATGGGGCGTCCGGTTTCCTGCTCCAGCGCGCGGATGATGGCCAGCTTTTCCCCGTGGCCTTCGTGTTTGCCATGGCTGAAATTGAGGCGGAACACATCCACCCCGGCAAGGAAGAGGGCCTTGATCATCTCCGGAGTGGCGGAGGCCGGCCCCAGGGTTGCGACAATCTTTGTCTTGCGATTTCGGCGAATGACGTCTTCCTTGCGCTGCATGGCCTGATGCCTCACTTGTGTTTGCGGAACTGGTCGAGGGAAATGACTTCTGCCCCCCCCTCGTTTTCTTCATCCGGCAGGGAATCCTGTTCTTCTTCCCCCGCATCGGGGACTTGGGCGAAATTCTGGAACTGGAGAGCGAAATTTACCGACGGGTCGGCGAAGATGCTGATGGCGGAAAGTGGAACCCGGATGACTTCCGGGCGTCCGTTGAAAGACAGGATGACCTGGAAATGCTCCTCATCCACCGTCAGGTTGCTGAACTGGTGCTGAAGCACCATGGTCATCTCGTCCGGATAGGTTTCCCTCAGGTAGGCCGGCAGTTCAACCCCCGGCAGGCGGGTATCAAAGGTGATGTAGAAATGGTGTTCCCCTGGCAGGCCGTACTGGGCCACTTCGGCCAGGGCTTTGCGCACCACGCTCCGCAGAGCGGTTTCAACCAGGGTCTGGTATTGCAGGATTTCTTCGGTCATCGCTACCCCTCGTTTGTTTCCCCCATGACTTTACCTGCCTGCAAGGCAACACGAAAGCCTCTTGTTGCGCAAGCATAATCTGCATTCGTAAACATTTTGGGAAGGGAAGTGGGGGCTTCTGTTGCCAGGCGCCCCCGGGCCCCGCCTTATCCTGCTAGGGAAAAAGGACTTAGTCCCGATAGAACGAGCTGCTTACGCAGCCAGCGCCACCGGAGCATAGTTGTCGTTGGCATCTATGCGATTGACCCGATAACGGTGGTATCATGCCGGGCAAAAGCCACACCCTTACTGCGTACGTCGATTCTGTTTCGCCCCCATATATGGTGGAGGCGCCGGGTACCGCCCCCGGGTCCGTACCGCCTATGCCGAGTGGTGTTTATCGCCATATCTGAATTTGCATTCAGCGAAGACCCTTATAATCTTTTCCGGAGCAGATGAAAAGGGTGGAATTGCATGGCTGCCATGCGTATAATTCATGGCATCTGGTTTGAGCCATCAAAACCCTTGGAGAACCTTGATGTCCGGCATTTTTGTCCTTGATGATCTGCACCCGGAAGACAACGCCATGCTGCAAGCCCTCTACAGCCGTTCGCCCGCATCGGTGAACGTCCATCTGCCGAAGGTGCGGGGCGCGGACAGTGGCGCTTTCATGGACAAGTTTTATGTGGGATATGGCCACGCCAGCATAGGCGACTGCGGCTCGACCACCATTTTTATCGAGGATGTGTCCATGCTGGTGGCCAAGGCCATTCAGGACAATCCGCTTTATTCCGGCCAGGAATCCTCCACCCGTTACCTTGATTTTTCCGCCCAGCCGTTGATTGACCCGTATGGCCAGTCCGAATCGCGCGCCATCCTTGACCGCTGGATGGCCATCTACAACCGGTTCCTGCCTCTGGTGAAGGAATCGCTGTCGCGTCAGTATCCTTTTGATGAAACCGCCTATCCATCCCGCAAGGTTTGGGAAAACGCCATTGCCGCCCGGGCGTTTGATGTATCGCGTGGGCTGTTGCCGGTGGGCGTTGGCACGAATGTCAGCTGGCACACCAACCTGCGTCAGGCGCGGGAAAAGCTGATGGCGCTTTCCCATCATCCGCTGGCGGAAGTGCGGGAGGTCGCCATGCAGGTTTTTGCGGCACTGCGGGAAAAATATCCGCACAGTTTCCGGGAAGACGACATGACGGGTGCGCCGCGCCATGTTCTGCGCCGCGCTTTTGCGGATACGTTTGCCATGAAGGATTCCTTCCTGACCCCAGATGACGTGACGGATGAGCTGACGGCGCGGGAATTTGCCCGTCTGGAATCCGGGGAAGTCATTGTGCATGACCGCCTGTTTGATGTGTCCGGACTCAACCGTCGCGAGGAAGGTCTTCTCTCCAGCCGTCCGCAGGGGGCTCCCTTGTCGCGCCGCTTGCAGGCTTATGGTGTTTACAACATCTATTTCATGCTTGATTTCGGTTCTTTCCGGGATATCCAGCGTCATCGCAACGGCTTGTGCCGCATGCCGCTGGTGGATGGCCGGTTCGGCATGCACCGCTGGTATCTGGATGACTTGGAATCCAAGCTTTCCCCGCTGGATTTTGCCGCCCTCAAGGGGGCGATCGACGAGCAGTTTGAGGCGATTGCGGCGCTGGATCAGGGAACGCCGACGCAAAACCAGTACCTCTATCCGTTGGGAACGGCCGTTCTCTGTCACATGACCTACAGCCTGCCGGAAATGGTGTATGTGGCCGAGCTGCGTTCCGGGAAAACCGTTCATCCCAGCCTTCGCCTCATTGCCTGGGGGATGCTGGATGCCATGACGGACCGTCATCCGAAACTGGCCCTTTACGGGGATCGGGATCTGGACAGCTGGACGGCCAGGCGCGGCACACAAACCATTGATGTCAGAAACGGTAAATGAAGGATTTCACATATGTGGAAGATACTGCATAAAGGATGTTGTTTGGGGCGAGTCTTGGGGCAGATTACCGGCCATCCCTTGAACCGAAAGCGCAAAATGCTGGCTGTGCTGCGGTTTGTATGGTGGCAGGTGTACAGTCGTCTGGTGGGTAGGCCGGTTGTTATGTCCTGGATTAAGGGATCCCGGTTTTTCGCCCGCACCGGCGAACATAGTATGACCGTCAATATTTATAATGGATTGCATGAATTTGAGGACATGACCTATGTCCTTCATGTCTTGAGTTCAGACGACCTGTTTGTGGATATTGGGGCCAATGCGGGTTCCTATAGCATTCTTGCGGCAGGTGTATGCGGGGCGAGGGTAATAGCCTTCGAACCTATACCAGAAACATATGAACGCTTGCGGAAGAATATGGCGCTGAATCATCTTGAACAAAGAGTGGAGTGCCATAACATGGCTTTGGGGGCCCATGCGGAAGAGCTGGTGTTGACGGGCTCGCAGGATTGTATGAACCATGTACTGGCGGATGCAGAATATGCAGCAACGACTGTTCGGATACAGGCCGATACGCTGGATTCCATGATGGGCTCGTCCAGGCCCTTTATGCTGAAGATGGATGTGGAGGGTTTCGAATGGAATGTTTTGCAGGGGGCACAGGCGGTACTGCGGCAGCCGACCTTGCAGGCCATCCTAGTGGAAATTAACAGTGGGGCGGAGCGATATGGAGTAACAGGAGCCAAAATTACAGCCCTATTGGTTGATCACGGCTTTATGCCTTATCGATATCATCCGGAAACGAGGGATTTTGAGATGCTTTCCGGACCAAACACGACAGGGAATACCCTGTTTATTCGTGATATAGAGGAGGTGCATCGTCGGGTGAAATCGGCGGTGTCTTTTTGCGTACACGGAGTCTGTTTCTAAATTCCGTTGGGGATGGCCATGGTATGATGGGCACGAGTTCATACATGAACATGGCCCGGCCTGTCATTATCAGGTAGAGGAAGATGCTTGCAGACCATACCAACATGCGTACGGGTATGGAAAGCTTGAGCTGCTGTCCTAGTGTCATCAGGAGCAGGATGCCAAATCCTGCTAAGGTCAAGCCGAGGATGGCGGGGCGTTTGAGCCAAGACACGGTTTTTGGTTCTCGGATGACGACAGCCGTGACTCCGATCAGGATGGGGAGGCAGCCAATTACGGCCCATAATCCAATGACTATGGGTACGGATAGGTTGCCGAATTTGGCGAGTGGCAGGAGCAGGATGGATAGGACAATGTGCAGCCAGGTGCCGATGGCTAGGATGCCTTCATGACGATAGGCATTTAGCAGACTAATAAAAGGGATGAAGAGGGTGGCTAGGAAAAGCCAGCCAGTCAGGGCTAGAGTTGCGGACATAAGATGGGGAGGAACCGAGCCTAGCCAAAGTTGGTAGAAAGGTTCTCCGAACATGATGACCCCGCCTTGTCCACAGGTGGAAATCACTAGTAGGGCTAGGAAGCTGGAGTGCATTAGGTCGGTTGTTTTGTCCGTCTGGTGATTCTGGTGGAAACGCGCCAGTACCGGAAACAGTGATTTTACAATTCCGCCTGTGGCCATATCCATGACGGTGCGGGTGAGCCGGAAGGCTACATCGAACACAGCTACGGAAGGTAGGCCGAAGCTACCTGCCAGGATAAATCGGAACAGGGGATCGCGCAGGTTGCCACCCAACTGGGACAGGTAGAGGTATTTGCCGCGTCGGATGAGGTGACCGAGGTGATGCCGGAAGGCTACAGGGTTGCCGATGGGGGGGAGGGCATCTCGGAAGCCTGGAAGGATCCGTAGCACCTGTCGATGATACAGATTGTATTCTACTATGGATGAACACAGGGCACCCACAGCAAACCCTTCGATGGGATGGCCCAGCAAGGCGCCGGCAATGTTGAGTATGAGCAAGAGGACCGGGGTGGAAATCGTCACGAGTTGAGTATAGACGATTTGGGTCTGTGCTACCAAGATGGAATTTTCTATTTTGCTTGCTAGGACCGTTGTTCCAGTGAGGATGAGGCAGGTTAGGTCCAGTAGAAAAAAAGCAGGATTAGTAATGCCTGGTAGGTATATACAGCGGCCCTGCCACAGAGGGAAGCTGAATAGCACTCCCATGAATAAGAGAGTTGTCAAGAGCAGGTAGAATAGGTGGGCTGTTTGGTATTCGGCACCATGTTTTCGGGCGAGGTCCGGTCCGTTGTTCTGTGTCATCTCACGGGTGAACAAGGCACTGAAGCCGGCATCAGCCAGACTGAGATAGGTGATGATGGTGGCCAGCAGCGACCAGAGGCCAAGAACCTCCAGGCCAAAACGCTTCAGGATGAGCGGATAAAGAACTGCATAGCTGATGATGGGTATGGTGTAGCGCAGGGGCCCGATGAGGGCTGACAGGAGGATCTCTTGCTCTGGGGATCGGGGCTTGGTCATTTTATCTGACATCTGTTGTAGGAGAATTTACGGGTGATATGGCGGACAACCAAAATGAATAGGATTGGTGAAATCAAATAGCCACCAGATAGTAAGCTTGTGTGGAACTGTGATGAGAAGAGCCAGAATGAATTTAGACCTATAATGGCAGTAAAGCATGTGCGTATAGTTCTGTTTTTGATATTGTATTCTACCCAACTCCAATAAGTGACGAGTAAGCCGACTATAATGCTGTTGATAAGGATTCCTATCAAGCCAAAAGATGCGTAAGATGAGCCTAGAAAACCGGTCTGCCAGCTCGTTAGTACGGCATTGTTTATATAATATCTAGGTAAGTCTACGGTTGGCAGCTCAAGCGGCATATCGAACAAATTAGCAAAGAAAGGAATGTTCATTAGGCCGGTGTATGGAAATTGTTTCGGATAGGCGTCGAACCAGAGAATTAGGTTGTCGCTAGTGGCGAAGAATATACGGTAGATAAGAGTGTCTACGATGTCGTTTATAGCAGTGCTGCTGTTTTCTATTAGATTACGGTACTGTATGGTGTAGAGCATGTATATTAGGGCGACGGTCAGTATGATGAGGATAGGAATGCGGACAATAATCGACCGGATTCGAATGCCCCGATTATTCATAATTAAGGACTTTTTCATTACGAGGAATGTTATTACAATATAATATAGGAAGAACATTTTGTTTAATTGGATTGAGGTCAATATTACCATGGATAAGGCTATAAAGGTATTTTTAAAAAAATCCTTACGGTTTTCATGTATTGATGCTAGGAGGAGTGTAAACATGATCGGAATTACAGCATAGCGGACTGATGCCATGATCCGAAGTGCTGGTGTCTGGGAGAATAACGTCCGTCGGATTTCAGTATAACTGTATGTTGATGTATCGAATATATATCTCAGATTTTCCTGTATGATATTAAAATAGTTATGTCCATCTATCGCGATGACAACCGAAACGAAAATAAATGTAAAGGCGATGGAAATGTGACGGATCGATCTCGCAATGGCTGTGTTCGAGATAGGAGCGCGATCTATGTGGATTGGGGATCTCCAAAGTACCCTACCCAGTGAAATTCCTAGAATCAAGCCGAGGTATCCAATGGCAAGGCCAATGCTATAGAGCAGGTGTGTCGTGCTACCTACGTTTACTATCGTATAGCTAATTTTGTGCATTGGGGTAAGTATGCAGGCATGGAATCCATATCCCAACATTAGAAACACAAAAAAGAAATCCAAACTTGAGATATAATTGCGACGTCGGATTCCAAGATAGGTTAGCATCAATAGCACTAGAAGGATAATATCAATGAATGAGAATATAGCCATTGTTGTAGCAATTCCATTTTGAAGGGGAATAGGATTATGAGTAAATTTTGAGGAGGTATTTTACGCCTTTAGCAAAACATGCGCAATCGGCGTTGTTTGATAATGTTAGAGAGGCTTTTGCCATCCTGCGCCATTCCGCTTCATTGGAGGAGAGGTGCAGCATGAGGCGTGCCAGGCCTTCGGGATTGTCGGTTTCGATGGAATAACCGTTGATGGCGTTTTGGACCAGGCTGTCCCTGGCGCCCACTGTTTCGCCGCAGAGGACGGGCAGGCCCATGGCGATGGCTTCGTTGACCACCAGCCCCCATTGTTCGTCAAAGCTCGGCAGCAGAAGGCAAAGGCTGGTGCCGAGAAGTTTCGCCACCGCTTCTTCCTGCTGGAAACCATGGAACACCACGCCTTCCACGCCCAGCTCCGCCATGCGGGCGCGGATGGTGGTTTCTTCCGGGCCAGAGCCGCAGAGATGCAGTTCGCGCGCATGTTCCCCCGCCAGTTCCCGGTAGCGGGCATAGGCGGTGACGAGCATCGGGATGTTTTTTTTGGGCACGAACCGGCTGACCATGGTGAAGTGGCGGTCGGTGAAAGCGGTGCCGTCCGGGGCGGGGGCGATGGCGGCGTTGCGCCGCACCCGTTTGATGGACAGGGTATTGTAGCCCTCCTCCACCGGGCGTTTCCGGAAACCGAGGAAGCGCAGGTATTCGGCTGCGCGTCGGCCAGAGACAAGGGCGCCGTTGTAGGGCAAAAACAGGAAAGGCTTGCACAGTTCAAGGCCAAGCTTGCGTGGCTTGTCATCGAACTTGGAGTTTGCCATCACAAATACCTTCTTGCCGAAAAGGTGACAAATGAGGGCTGTAAAAAAGATGTGTGGAAGCTGGTATTCGCACAGGAAGACATATCTTGTTTTCTGGTGCAGGAGATTCCGCAACAGGGCAAAAAGGATGCGAAAACAGGGAGGCGTATCATGGTTGGGGAACAAGGTGATGAGGGAGAAGCCACGACCTTCCGTTACCTTATCCCACGCATAGGCTTTGTTGCCGCCGGTTTTTTGGATTCCGGAGACGGCAAAACGATTCCCCAAAAGTTTTTGTACGGCTTCGATACGGTCGAGGTGGTAGGGGGCGTATTTCCCCCAGACAAAAATGATCTTCTTTTTCATGGGATTTTCCAAAATTTTCCAAGCTCCACGTCGGCATTGTCGGGGGTGAAAGGACACCACCCTGCCGTGTGGGCGAAGGTGATCTCGCCAAACAGGATGGATTGCTGGTTCGGGCTGTAGAAATCTACGCGTACGGCGTCCCATCCGGCACCGATTTTTTCGGCGAGCGCCACCATGCCGTCCCACAGAAGCGGTTTTTGCAGATCAGGGATTGCGGGATAACGTTGGCGGAAAGGCAGTATGTCAAAATTCCGGGTGACTAGGGTTAGGGTATGATCATTCGTTCCTCGGCCAATATCGATTTCCACAAACCCAACTTTGCTATCAAACACAAAAAAACGATAATCAACGGGCATCGGCAGAGTGCCATCAAAGATAAGCTTTTCCACGATCAGGCGTGGGGGGATGGCAAGATACCAGCGTTCGTTGCTGAAGTATCCGTAACGGTCGGAAAGGATACGTCGGCATTGATCTCGTATGGTTTTTTTATCGAAATGTTCTCGATTTTTGACAAAGATGTTGAGCGCCGAGCCATGTGTGCCCTTGATGACGAAGCTGTCCGGAAGTTTGGCAAAGTCGATGTCTTCGGCACGTTCGTAAACACCGTAAACCTCATTGAGGTATTGCGGGCCGATGGTTTTGGCCACATGTTCCCGCACCGCCCACTTGTCGGCCAGCTGCGGCGGGATCTCCTTCCAGCGGTAAAGCTTGCGGTGCAGGATCTTTTCATTGAAACTGCGCGGATGACGGATGTGCGGGATGTAACCCAACTTTCTCGTCGCCATGAAAACTTCATAAAGCTTCATGCCCAGCAACCGGCGCAGGAGGGTTTTTATGGCGTTTTTTATACGGTTTTTCATCAGAGGCCTAGTTTTGGTCGGAACGATGGGGCAGGAGATTTTGGCTGGGACATTGGCACAGTTTCCATTTTCAGAGCAAGGGTTTACAGCCGGATGGAAGGGAAAGGGTCATTGTGGGCGGCAGACCTCGACAAAACGTGTTGTGAATGCCGTTGTGGCAGGCGTGGTACAGATAGGGCAAAGATACGTCATGGCATGTTCCATAGATGGCTGATTTCCATATCGAAAGCCTTGTCGGTGAAACGCTGCCAGCCGGCGGCGGGCGTCATGGTGATTTCCCCGAAGATGATGCTTTCCTGATTGGGACTGTAAAGGTCAATTCGCACAAAATCCCACCCCCAGGCAAGCTTTTCTGCAAGTTGGATCATTTTTTCCAGCAGCGCCGGTTTCTCGTCTCTTGGGGGGGAAGGTTGGCGGAACGGATAAACCATGCGTTCCCAGTTGCGGCTGTAAACCCGGCAGGTGTGATGGGACGCATGACGGTTCCTGTCCACTTGCACATATTCCACGCGGCCGTCGAAGACATAGAACTTGTAGTCGGAGATTTCATCAAGGGTTTGGTCTGAAAGGCATCTTTCCGCCATGATTCGTGGCGGAATGCGGTCGTAGTAAAGTTCATTGGTCAGGTAACCATAGCGGGTGGCAAGGAATCGGCGGCATTTTTTCCGTACGGTCCCCTCGTCAAATTCTTCCCGGTTCTTCACGAAGATGTTCATGTGCGAGCCATGGGTGACCTTGAGGACAAAGCTTTCCGGCAGCTTGGAAAAATCGATGTCCTCGGCGCAGTCAAAAACCCCGTAAACCTCATTGAGGTATTCCGAACCGATGGTTTTGCCCACATGTTCCCGCACCGCCCATTTATCGGCCAGTTCCGGCGGGATTTTCTGCCAGCGGTAAAGCTTGCGGTGCAGGATCTTTTCGTTGAAGCTTCGCGGATGCCGGATGTGCGGAATGTAACCCAACTTTCTCGTCGCCATGAAAACTTCATAAAGCTTCATGCCCAGCAGGCGGCGCAGCAAGAGTTTAAACTGTATCTTCATGATGGGAACAGGATGGCGTTGGCCAGTTCAGCAAATTGGTCTTGCGCGCCTTCGTGGGCGGATGCCATGCGTGTGATGCCTGCCTGTGACAGGCCTTTCCAGATATCCGGTGTTTCCATCATCCGGGCCAGAAGGGGGAGGGCGTGGTGGGCAAAATCGTCCCCGCCGGACACCACCAGCCCGCAGCTTTCATCCACATCGGACGGAATGCAGCCCCGGTTGAAGGCGATGACCGGAATGCCGCGGGACAGGGCCTCGAACACCACAATGGGCTGGGCCTCGTCGGCATAGCGGGTGGGGAACAGGAAAACGTCAATATCCGAAAAGAAATCCTCTTTTTCCTGTCCATCCACCGCTCCGCGCCATTCGAGGCACTCCGGCATTTCACGCAGGGCATCTTCAATGGTTTTCCGGACCTGCGGATAAAAGGGAGGGCCAGCGAGGATGCCATGCAGGGCAAGGCCTTGCGCGCGGCCTTTTTCCAGAACGTCCAGGAAATCGTCCAGGCCCTTTTCATGGCAGAGGTTGCTGAGCAGGCCGATGCGCAAGGGTGTGTGCGGCATGCGGTTTTCCGGAGCCTGCGCAGGCGGGTTGTAGAAGGCGTTGGAGACCACCAGCTGTTTTTGCGCGGATGGATAACGGGTGCAAAACATGCGCGCCTGGGTTTCGCACAGGAATACGTGGGTCATGCGCGTGCCGCCCAGCCAGCTTTCCAGGCGCATCAGGCGGGAAGGGCGATCAATGTAACGAAAGGAGCGGTGGTGCAGGAACAGGCGGGTACCAAGCAGCCGCGCCAGGCCCACAAGAAGGGTGTCGTAAAGGATTCCGTACCCGGCGGCAGCGCACAGGTAGCAGGCCCGCTGCGGGTGTTTGCGTCCATGCAGAAGGGCCGCCGCCGCTTTCAGGTATCCTGTGGCGCGGTTCAGGTGATAGCGGGGGGAACGGGCATCAAGCCCTCCGCCCGAGGTGCGGATGGCGACAATGGCGTGCCCGACCCCTTGCGCTTCCAGACGCCTGAGGACATTTGCACTGCTGCGGGCCGCGCCATGCATGGGGGGCGGCAGGGGCGCGACAAAAACAAGATGGGTCATGGCGCGAGCTGCACCGTCCATGTGGCGCTGGTCGCCGGAATGTCGCCCGCCATCAGCTTGACCATGATCTGGCGCGCCGCTGCCACGGGGCCATCCAGAGGCATGGCGCGGAGCTGGATCCGGTCGCCGGGCTGAACGGTTGTGGAGGCTTGAGCAGGGGTTTCTTCCCAGGTGTTGTTGTCATTGCCTGCCCGCAGGACGCGCAGGACGGTTTCCGCAAAAATCTCGGAATAGCCATCGAAAGCAAAAGGATCGTCGATGGAGATGGTGAGGGCGCCGGTAAAGCCTTCAAGGGTTTGAGTGTTGGACATGATGCTGGTTCCGGCAACGCCTTCGCTGGAGGTAAAGGACAATGTGTTAGGAACATAATCACGTGTGCCGAGCTGCCATGATACTGTCTGGATACCAAGGAGGGCTTCGATTTGGCGTGTGGCTCCGGGAGATGTTATTGTTGTTGCCTTGAACCAGAAATACTGGCCGCTGCGCGCATGGCCCGGATACATGCTCCAGCAATTGTCGGAGGCGGGAGGTTGTGCGGCGCTGTCGGTGACGCAGTAACCATGGGATCCGCCCGATGAATATGTCATGAGAACGGGAACAATGCTATTGGGCACCAGCTTGAGCGGGCCGAAGCCCCGCACGACCTCTATGTCTGGATCCTGATCGAGGCTGGGAGGCAGGATGCTGCGGCCTTCCGTGTCTTCAAGGGTGGGATCCGGGGAAAGGTTTGTGTCGCTGCCAATCGCGTTTTCGAGCAGGTATTTGACTTCCCCGTAACGGGCGCGGATGTCATCCGGAGAAATGGGCTGGGTGCCCGGCATGGCGCCCACAGACGTTACGATGATGCTGTCATAGGCGGTATCAATTTCTCTGCTGCCGGTTTCGTTGGTCACGCTGACGCGGCCAACATGGCCGTCCGGGTCGGGCAGCAGGATGACCTGCATGCCGGAAGGCAAGGTGTGGAAAAGGTCGATGATGACAGCCGTGCCGCGCACACCGATGGTGCCGACAGGCGTGTTGATGACCATGGCATCCTCGCCGGATTTGGCAATGGCGCCGCTGACAAAGGCATAAATGCCTTCAAGGATGGACCAGAGCCCGCGCGAACCACTGTTGTGGAAGTCGATGGTGATGGTGGAATTGGGGTCGATCGCAAGGTTGGTGCCGTCAATGAAGCCAATGACAAGTGAGCCGGATCCATCGGTTTTAATGGTATCTCCCTGGTAGATCTTGCTGCGTTCGGCAAGGTCTGTCATGCCTTCTCCCTCCCGCGTAACGGTGGCACCGGGATTTGCGGCCAGAACCATGCCGACATGGGCGGAAAGGTCATCCTGTCCCGGAATGGTGCGCCGCAGGACGTATTGTTCGGCGTGGGCAGGCAGGGCAAGCAGGAGACACAGGACAAGGGAGATCAGGCGGGGCATGTTTTTGGTCCTCGTTTGGTAGGGACAAAGGGGCATCAGGGTTCGGTGCAGCAAGGATCCCTGGGATCCATGGCGGGATTGGCGGCCGCAGTGCGGCTGGTGCAGGCCATGGGGTTTGATGGATTTCCGGATTCCACGCAGCAGGGCAGGATGGGGCCATCAAACCCCAGTCGGCTTCTGGTGGACTGACAGGTGTTTTCAGCTTTTGTGTCGTTTCCGATGATGGTGCGCAGTTCGTTGTTCAGGATGTTCCAGACCTGTGCCGGCGCGCCCGGAAGGTCACTGAGGTATTCTTCGTTCACCAGGCAGTCCAGCTCGAGCAGCAGGCCGTTTGCGGTGCAGGAATCCTGAAGGGTTTTTCCGGAGTCATCCTCAAACATCGTGATGGCGCTCAGGATTTGTTCCTGTTCGGCCATGAGGCGGGATGCGGATGCATCAGACAGGTAGCCACGAAAGACTCCGCCGCCATAATAAGCGGCAATCATGGTTGTAACGGCCACCAGCGCAATGGCAATGGCTGTGGCAATCAGGTTGCCCATGTTTCCCGACCCCCTTTACATGAAACGGCATATGGACAAGCATACCTTTTCAGGGAGGTGGGGTCAAAGCTTTTTACAATGAAAGCAGGGCAAAAAGGGCCAGCAGGAACCCCAATCCGGCAAAGCTGGCCAGCCAGGCTTTCCTGTCCATCATGTTGCGGCCCTTTTCATCCACAAGGACGTCGCTGGAAAATCCTGTGCGTTTTATCAGGTTCTTGTGTTCCGGAAGGCCGCTGCCTGCAATGTGACTGGCCACCGGTTTCCAGTTGGAAAGGGCGGGCGTTCCCATCTGGTCGGTTGTCCAGATGAAAAGGGTGTTGCCATTTTTCAGGCGCAGGGCGACACCTTCGGTTTGGGCGCTGGCGAGCAACAAGGCCTGGCCGCGGGGGCCGCGTCCAAAGGCGCTTGCAATGAACAGGAGGTTGACCAGCCATTTGGGGGAGGTCTTGGCAGCCGGGGCGGTCCATTCCATGGCATCAAAAGGCAGGATGAGCGTTCCGGCGACATGCGTGAGGACCAGGCCTTCCGGAATGGGGCGAACCGAAAAAGTGGCGGCGGCGGCGGTTTGAATGGCCAGGAAAGCGCCCATGGCCGCCATCGGCCACAGCACCAGGGTTATGGGAAGGGCCGTTGCAAAAACCCGCTGGCTTCCGCCTGCAATGAAGATGGGCAGGATGTAGAAACCATAGAGTATCAACGCTGTCACAAGATCGGACGCCACCATGCGCCAGCGGTGGTAATGGGCTGCGCCCTTCGGATGGCGTGGATATCCCGCCAGAAGATGGAGAAGAACGCCCGCCATCAGCAGGAGAGAGCCAACGGTCCGGAAAGGGTGGAACAGGGCGGGGGGAATGTCGGGGCCGGAAAAGCCTGCGCCTAGCGTGAAATCGCTGTCATGGAAAGTCTGGCGGCGCAGTTCGAGGATGTGTTCTCCGGCTGCAATATAGCAGGGGGTGGAAATGCGGGTGTCAAGGCCGGAAAGGGCAGGGTCGCCGGGGGCAAAAAAGAGGGGGCGTCCCGAGGGTCTTGTGTCGTCCGGGCTGGCGCGCCAGAGCCATGCGGCACCTGGCCGGGCTTCGCTGGCATCCAGGAGGTTTGCGATGGTTTGCGGGGAAAGACTCGCTGTCTGGAGACAGGCGCGGGTTTTTTCCGACGCAAAGTCGGCAAGGGAAAGGGCTGCCAGGCGCTGGTTTTCGGAGGAAAGCGCACGGATGCCGGTGCGCAAGGCCGTCTGTTCCTGCGCAAAGTTGACAGGGCGCAAGGAAATGATGGGGGCTGTCGGGGTCAGGAAGGCCAGCCAGATTCCGCCCAGGATCAGGATGCTGGATGCCAGGCGGGCAATTCCGGCGGTTCCAGGCAGGAATGGGAGGGTGGCATTGGTTGTTTTTTCGGGTTTCATGGCAGCCTTTCCAGGTTTTTCGGGGGCATTATCCTTGTTTTCATGAAAGCATGCAATGCTCCTATACGGAAATCCGGTTGCACTTGGACGCAATGACGGGTAAATTGTTGGGAGAACGGAAATTATCCGCCTTGTCCGTTCATAGGGAGGGGCGACCCGGGCAGACGTTATGGTCCGGCAAACGGAATGATTTTTAAGGAGACGGAAAGCCATGCTTAAAAACGTGTGCCATGTTCTGTTTGTTCTCATGGTCATGGGTGGTTCAGCCCTTGCCCGCGAAGTGGCAACCGAGGGGCATGGCACCAGCTTTGCCCTGGCGGTGCAGGATGGCCTGCGTCAGGCTGTGGCCCAGGCGTCCGGCGTGGATGTCCAGGCGACAACGCAGGTACAGGGTATGAAATGGGTGCGCGATGATATCACCACCCATGCGCAAGGCTATGTGACTGATTATGAGATTCTTTCGGAAGAGGAAAATCCGTCGGGGACGCATGTTGTGAAATTGCGCGCCAATGTCAATGCCGGGCGCATCCGCAACCATGCTGAAGCCCTTGAAATCCTCATGAAGCTGTCCGGGCACCCGAGGGTTGTGGTTCTTGGGCTTGATGATGAGCTGGAAAGCATTTCTCCGGTCATGCCGGATTTTGCCCTTCTCACGGAGACGGTGGCTGGCATTTTTCGGGATGATTTCCGTTTTGACGTGGTGGAAGAAGAGCGGCGCATTCCCAACAAGACCCGCAAGGAAGCCCTGGCGGCTGTGCATGGAACGGCAGATTATGCCATTCTTGTCCGGGTGGAGCGTTTGGAATCCCCGGTTATCGGTGAAGTCCGTCTGTCCCTTGACGCAGTGCGCCTGTCCGATGGCAAGGCCATTTCCAGCCGCAGCGAAGATGTTTTCATGCCGCACCACCGGTTCCGGAGGGGAAGGGTTCCTTCAGACCGCATGGCGGTGGATGCCGTTCTTGCCCACGTGTTTCCGCTGGGCGTAGAAATGGCGCAGGACATGGTGGATGACCTTCAGGCAGAAAACATGCCGGGAGAAGGCCTCCAGTACCGACTTTCCTTCCAGGGATTGCCCGCATATGTGGTTGACGGGTTTGGGGAAGCCCTTGCGGGCTTGCCGGGTTTCGTGCGTATCCATCTTGAGAAAAGGGATGGCCATGCGCTTGTATTTTCCTTCTGGTCGAGCCTGCCCAATGCGGAGCTGGTGGACCGGGAGATTCGTGAGTTGCTTGATGACAGGGGGATTTCCCATCGTTTTCGGGTTGAGGGCCGTGTACTGAGTTACAAGGCTGTGGATCCTGTCTTTGAGTGATGTTGGGGCATCTCGCCCAGTGCGTACCAAAGTGGAGAGTGACATGAAGAAAACCAGTTACCTGCTGATGTCGGCGATTGCCGCATTTGCCTGGCTGCTTGCACCGGGCATGGCAAAGGCTGCTGACAAGCCAAACCTCCTCGTCATGGGGGAAGATGCGGATGAAGATACCGTTCCTCGTGACAGCCGCGTGTTCCGTCGCGTGGTCAATGAGCTGCAAAACCAGCTCAACAATGAAGGCTACAATGTCTTCGACGAAACGGCCATTACCCTTGACGGGTATGTTCAGGGCCGCGTGCGCCGCACCGATGCCGAAATCATCGACATCGCCCGCAGCGTCACCCGTCCGCCAATTGATGTGGCGACCATGTTCATCATTTATGCCAGTGCAGAAGTCCTGCCGTACACGACCAAGGTCCGGACCCGCATCGAAGGCCGTTTGCTCAACGTCCAGACCGGACGCAGCATGGGCAATTTCGAGGTGGAATCGCCGACGACCTGGCGTGCGCCGGTTAATTGTTCGCGCGAATGCATCCTGGAAACCGTAGGGACCCATGCCCGCGAGCTGGCCATGAGCCTTGGGGATGTGCTGGTGCAGAAACTGACCAACGAAGTGACCGGTGGTGCAGCGACCTACATGCCGGAATCCGGCATGGCGCCTGCCCCGGCTCCCATTGGTGGCGGTTTGAATGGCGGCAGCCAGAACCCGGGGTATGTGACCCAGTATGTCCTGACCTTCGAGAATTTCACCACCCGTGAGATGCTCGACTGGGAAGACTATCTGCGGATCTTCTCCGGCTATCGCAGCCATCGCGCCATGGAAGACACTGGCATGGTGCATCGCATCTGGTACGAGTCCTCCATCGATGATGCCAAGCTGCACCGCAACCTGCAGAAGGCGGCGGACAAGCTCGGCGCCGATGTGCGGATCACCAAGGACCGTAATGAATACAAGGTCCAGAAGATCGGCATGCGCAAGATGGGTGGCCCGCGTCAGGACGCCTGGTAAGAATGGTCGGGCGGGTGTTGCTCCCGTGGGGTAACGCCAGCCTGGCGCTTTTTATGGATCATGCGTGGTTCCTGTTGGAACCCTGGTTCTTTTGGGGGCCACGCATGTTTCCTGTTTCCGGGGGGATTCCTGGACCATGCCTTTCTGACGGGCGTTTGTTCCGAAAGACATTTGTGGCGGCATGTATTTTTGTCCCGGGAGGTGCACGATGAAACTGCGAATCCTTTTTATGTCCGGCATCCTGATGACGGTGGCAGGAGGTGTTCCTGCCTTTGCCGGATACCTTGAAAAACAAGCTGTTTCGCAGAAAGGCCCTGAGGCCGTTCTGGACTGGACGTCCGGCATTCTTGAGGTGGTCGGCCGGGCAACAGCCCCGGATCGGGGGTCTGCGGTTCAGCGCGAAATCATGGCCATCGAGGCCGCGCGTGCCATGGCGTACAAACACCTGGCGGAATCCCTGCATGGGGTTCGGGTGCAAGCCCATACCACGGTTGGGAACATGGCCCGCGTCATGCAGGATGTTTCTACCGCCGTGAATGGTATGGTCACGGGGGCCGTTCCCGTGTCTGAAAGTGTTTCCTGGGTTTCGGATATCCGTGATGGCAGCGCCGTAGCTGCCGCACCTTGGGCGGAAGTTGTCTTGCGCATTTGCTTTGACCGCAGTGCGCCGGAGTGTGCATCGGTTCCGGAAACCCTCTATGAGGGGATCAATCTTGCGCAGCTTCTTCCCATGCCGCACAAGACGTTTGGCCGTTCCGATGCCGGGCGTTACCTAACGGATTCGTATCAGGATGAAAATTATACAGGGCTGGTTGTCGATCTTGACAAACAGGTCTTTCTTCCAGTTCTGGCTCCGGAAATCGTCACGCCTGACGGAAAAATGGTTTTCGCAGGACGGCGGGTGGATTCCCGTATTCTGGCCACACATGGTCCAGTCCGTTATGCGCAAACACTCGAGGCCGCCCGCGATGCCAGGTTTGTCGGAAACAATCCCCTGATACTCCGCGCCCGGGATGTTACGGAAGACAACCAGATTGTCATTGATCCCCATGATGCCGCCATTCTTGTAAGGACCAGCCTTGAAGACAAGGATTTCCTGCGTCTTGGCAAGGTGGTTCTTGTTCTGCCCTGATGTCTCGCATTCTTAAAAATAAAGGAGATGAAAAGATGCTGAAAAAACTGTCCCTGCCCCTTGCCGGGCTCGCTCTCCTGCTGGGGGGCTGCACCACTTATGTCCCCACCGGTGGGTTTTCCGCTGTCCTGCCAGCCCTGACAGCAACGCCTCCGGGGGATCGCCTGTCCTATGACGACTTGCATATCCTCAATAGCGTTGCCCAGGACAATCTGGAAGAACGCACCAGTGGCCGTGAGGATTTCTGGCGCAATGTGCAGACCCGCAATTTTGGTTCGGTGGTGTCCTTTGGCGTGATTTATGCCGGAGATGGGACGCCCTGCCGTGACATGGAACAGACCGCGACGGTCCGGGGCCGTGTGGCGCGTGCCCGTGGGCGTGCCTGCCGGGCATCAAATGGAATCTGGGGCGTGATCCAGAGCTATGGCCTGCCGTCGGGAACGACCAGTGGAACATTTATGCCGCCTGTGACGGGGATCAATCCGCCGCCGACGCATCCTGTCCAGAACCCGCCTGTCCTTGCTCCGGGTCAGCCCGGACACTGGCAGACCCTGGGAGATTCCCTGGCACCGGGTGGCGCAAAGCGCAATGATGGCTGGCAGGGCGAATCGTTCTGATCAGCGGTCATTTTTGAAAAAAGTCCCGGGCATCAGATGGTGTCCGGGACTTTTTATTTCCACTTGGCATTTTTATAAAACATGGGTATGGTGCTGACCGCGATAAGTGCGGGTTCAGAATTGACGCCCGCCCATGCAACAATGTTTTCAGGTGCCGTGTGCCAAGTCCCATGCATTCCATTTCTGGCTGCTTAAAAGCGCCGTTTATCGGCATGATGGCTTGCGCTCTGCGCCTTTCCCAAACCCATGACGCACCCTTCCTTTTTATCGCCGGAAGTCCGGTGCGCCCAGGAGATTCCCTTTTATGTCACAAATCATGCTTATCGATGCCACCCAGTCGGAAGAGACACGGGTTGCAATAGTTGACGCCCAGCGGCTGGAGGAGTTCGATTTTGAAACCGCCGCCAAGAAACAGATCAAGGGCAATATTTACCTTGCTCGTGTAACGCGGGTGGAGCCTTCGCTTCAGGCCGCTTTTGTGGAATATGGCGGCAATCGCCATGCTTTCCTTCCTCTTGCGGAAATCCATCCGGATTATTACCAGATCCCGGCCAGTGATCGGGAAAAGGTGCCTTCCACGCGTGAGAAGGCGGCTGTTCAGGAAATGCCGGAGGTGACGGCACCGTTGCCCTCCACGGAAGATGTTCCGGAAGGAAAAGGGGTTGAAACCTCCAAATCTGAACAGGAGCAGCCAGAGGCTGTCCCTGCTGCGGAAGCGGATGTCGAAACATCGGAAGACGTGGAAAACAGGGGCGATGAGACGCCTGCCGCGCCTTTGGCTGAAGGTGAAGCGCCCCAGCAGGTGGATGTCGTCGGGGGGGACCTGTCCGATGACATGCGTCGCGCCCGTCGCAGCCAGCGCCGCAACTACCAGATCCAGGAAGTCATCAAGCGCCGCCAGATCATGCTGATCCAGGTGACCAAGGAAGAGCGTGGCAGCAAGGGCGCTGCCATTACCACCTACCTGTCTCTGGCCGGACGTTACTGTGTCCTCATGCCGAACACGGCAGACGGGGGCGGGGTGAGTCGCAAGATCAGCAATCCGACGGACCGCCGCCGGATGAAAGACCTCATTGCCGACCTCAAGGTTCCCGATGGCATGTCCGTCATCCTTCGGACCGCAGGGATTGAACGCAACAAGACGGAAATCCGCCGCGATCTTGATTATCTCCTGCGTCTGTGGGACAGCATTCGCGAGCTGACGTTTGAATCGATTGCGCCTGTCCTGGTCCATGAGGAAGGGAATATTGTCAAGCGGGCCATCCGTGACCTTTACCAGCGCGACATGGAAGCTGTTGAAGTGGCCGGTGAGGAAGCCTACAAGACGGCCAAGGACTTCATGAAGATGCTCATTCCCAGCCATGCCCGCAAGGTACGGCTCTACAAGGATGATGCCCAGCCCCTGTTTGCGCGCTACCGGGTCGAGGAGCAGATCGACGCCATCCACAATCCCATGGTGCATCTGCCCTCCGGCGGTTCGATCGTCATCAATTCCACGGAAGCGCTGGTGGCCATCGACGTCAATTCCGGTCGTGCCACCCGGGAACGCCATATCGAGGATACCGCCCTCAAGACCAATCTCGAGGCGGCGGATGAAATTTCCCGCCAGCTTCGCCTGCGTGATCTGGGGGGCCTTGTGGTCATCGATTTCATCGACATGGATGAAAGTCGTCACAATGCGGCGGTGGAACGACGCATGAAGGAGGTCATGAAGGGGGATCGCGCCCGCATCCAGATTGGCCGTATTTCGCCCTTTGGCCTGCTGGAAATGTCACGCCAGCGCCTGCGCCCCAGCCTGATTGAAACCCATTTTGAATGCTGCCCGATTTGCCGGGGTATTGGGGTTGTGCGTTCGATCGAGGCTTCGGCCCTGTCGGTATTGCGCGCCATTGAACAAGAGGGTGTGGAAGGGCGTTTTGGCGAGATCGTCATCAAGACGCCTTCCGAAGTCTGCCTTTACCTGCTCAACCAGAAGCGTGCCATGTTGGCGGCCATTGAAACCCGCTACACCATGCTGGTGCGCCTGCTGCCTGAAGCCTCCCTGTTCCGGCCCGCGTTTGAAGTCGAGCGTTTGCAGCGTCGTGCCGTGGAAATGCGACCCCAGCCCGCTCTGCCTGTTCATCCTGTGGCCGATGAGCCGATTGTGGACGAAGAGGCGGATGAGGTGGACGTTGTTGAAGCGGTTGACAACAAGCCTGTGGAACCCCGCAAGGACAATGCCCAAAAGCCTGCGGAAGACGGAGAACGCCGCCGCCGCCGTGGTCGTCGTGGTGGCCGTCGCCGGGGGCAGGGAACTCCGCGTGAAGAGTCCAGCCAGGGAAAAACCGTCATGCCGCTGGATGCGCCGCAGCCAGAGTTGAAAGACGTATCAAACCCTGCCGAAAAAAAGGCGGAAGGGCCCTCGGACAAGCGTCGAGGCCGCCGCAATTCAGGACGCAAACCTGAAAGCAGGCCCCAACAGGATGGTGCGCCAAAGGCAACGCCGGTTGTTCGGGATGCTGCGGAAAAACCTGCGGACCACTCCCATCGGGGACATGGGCATGTGGAAAAAGTCAATGAAACCGATGGCCAGCCGAAGCAGGGTTGGTGGAAGAAATTGATGGGCTGAGGCCTGCCGGATTGGGTTTGATGGGAATGAAAATCCGCCTGCCAGGCCTGCTGCGAAAGGTTTGCGCCATCCTCCTTCTGACAGGGGGGGCGCTCTGGCTGTCTGGATCTCCCGCCTTTGCGGGCACAGCCATCCTGCGGGATGCGGAAATCGAAGGTGTCCTGGCAGGGTTTGCCCGTCCCGTCATGCAGGCGGCCGGCATTCCTGAACGGGATGTCAGAATGCATATTGTCGATGATGTGGGCGTCAACGCCTTTGTTGCCGGTGGCATGAACATCTTCATCAATACCGGCCTGATTCTTGAAACCAGGGCTCCCCTGGAAATGATGGGCGTGATTGCGCATGAGACGGGGCATATTGCGGGCGCTCACCTGATTGGCCAGCGCGAGGCCATATCCAATGCGTCCGCGCAGGCCCTGCTGGCCATGGTGCTGGGCACCACGGCCGCTGTGGTTTCTGGCAATTCAGATGCCGGTGGGGCCATCATCCTCGGCGGGCAGGAGATGGCCCGCCGCGGTTTCCTCAGTTTTTCGCGCAGCCAGGAATCCTCGGCTGACCAGGCCGCCATTGCCTATCTGCATCGGGCGGGTTTCAGCGTATCCGGCCTTGAAACCTTTCTGGCCCGCCTGCTTCACAACGAAGGCGGCCTGGCCGGTGTGGAACAGGATTACCTCAGCACCCATCCCCTGACCGATGACCGCCTGTCCGCCGTGACCTCCGCCGTAAAGTCGGAGGAAGGGTTACAGGCGTTGCCGGATGTTTATGGCGACATGTTTGACCGCATGAAGGCCAAGACCATGGCCTATGTCTATCCGGAGTCGGCCCTGCGCCTTTATGAAGGAAAAGACAGCGTTTCGGCGCTTTATGGTCGGGCGGTGGCCCTCTGGCGCCGGAAGAAGATTCCTGATGCCCTGGCGATATGTGATTCCCTCATGGCCCGGGAAGCATGGAATCCGTTTTTTGTGGAGCTCAAGGCCCAGATTCTCATGGAGGATGGCAAGGTGGCCAAGGCGATCCCGCTTTATCGTCAGGCATATGAGAAAGCTGGCGGTATTCCCCTCATTGGGGTTTCCCTGGCCCACGCCCTGATTGAAAGTGGACAGCCGGACGTTCTGGACGAAGCGATCGTCCTGCTGGAACGGGCCTCTTCCCGGGAAGGTCGCATGCCCGAGCTGCATCGCCTGCTGGCGGTGGCTTATGGGCAAAAGGGCGAGGAAGGGCTGGCCGTCCTGCATGCGGCAGGGGGCGCTGCCCTTTCAGGGGATATGGCGCTGGCGATTTCACAGGCGCAGAGGGCTTCCGACCTGTTGCCCACGGGATCTCCCGGCTGGCTTAGGGCCCAGGATCTTCTGCTTTCACTGAAAAAACAATAGTGTAGAAGAAGGAGTCTTGGAAGGGGTTGCTCTTTTTCAGGATTTGGGCCATACCATTCACGTTTCCTTTTTCGGTTTTCTGTTTTTGGGAGAAAGATCATGCGTTTTCGTTTTGCCATTCTTGCCGTTTTGTTTGTTGTGGCCGGGTTGGTTGCCCGCCCGCTCTCGTCCAATGCCGCTGAGGGAAAAGGGGACTTTTCCGGCAGCCAGAAGACGGCCATTGAAACCATTGTCCGTGACTACCTTCTTGCCAATCCCGAGATCTTGAAGGAAATGTCGCAGATGCTGCAGGCGCAGGAGATGAAGGCCATGCTGGACAAGGCAACCCAAGGGATTGTTGCCAACCGCAAGGATCTGGAAGACAAGAGCCTGCCGTTTATTGGTGCCAAGGATGGGGATGTCACAATCTACCAGTTCTTTGATTACCAGTGCCACTATTGCAAGGTGGCCCTGAAAACCGTGGAAGAACTTGTGAAGACGGATGCGAAGGTCAAGGTCGTCCTGATCGATCTTCCGATTCTCTCCGAGGATTCCCGCGTGGCATCCATGGCCGCTGTTGCGGCTGCCCGCCAAGGAAAATATGCTGCGTTTTATCCGGCCATGATGGGATATCAGGGACGCCTGGACCAGGCCACGATTGAAAAACTGGCTGCTTCGGTTGGGCTTGATGTTGAGCAGATGAAAAAAGACATGAAGCTGGATGAGGTCAAGGACCGTCTGGCCAAGAATGCTGACCTTGCGGAAAAGATCGGTGTCCGTGGAACACCGGGCTTTGTTGTTGGAGACCAGCTGGTGCCGGGCGTTATGCCGCCGGAGCAGTTCCGCCGCATGATTTCCGACATTCGTGCCGGCAAGGCCAGGAAGTAAGCTCCCGGGACGTTTTTCAAAACACGCGCCGCCACATCGGGAATCCGGTGCTGGCGGCGTCCTTGATGATGGAGTGCAGGACCATGAAGTCTTCAGATGTGAATGCGGCGTTGATTCGCAAGCTTGCTGCGGTCATGGCCGAAACCGGCCTGACGGAAATTGAGATCACCGAAGGGGAAAAAGGCATTCGGGTTGCGCGCCATGCACATGCGGCGCCAGCCCCGGCAGCTCCTGCCCCCGCGATGGCATCGCCTGCTGTTGAGGTTTCAGCAAAGCCGGCCGCCGATCATCCGGGAACGGTCAAGTCTCCCATGGTTGGGACCGTGTACCTCAAGCCGTCGCCGGATGCGTCTCCCTTTGTCAAGGTAGGGGATACCGTATCCGAAGGGCAGACCCTCCTGATTATCGAGGCCATGAAGGTGATGAATCCGATCAAGGCCCAGAAGGGTGGCAAAGTCATGGAAGTTCTGGTCAGCGACGCCCAGCCGATTGAGTTCGGCGAGCCTCTGCTGGTCATTGCCTAAGGTCCGCGCGATGTTTGAAAAGGTTCTCATTGCCAATCGTGGAGAAGTGGCCCTGCGCATTCACCGGGCCTGCCGCGAGATGGGCATTGCCACGGTTGCGGTGCACTCAACGGCGGATTCGGATGCCATGCATGTCCGCTTGGCGGATGAGAGCGTGTGCATTGGTCCGCCGCGTTCGCGCGACAGTTATCTCAATATTCCGGCCATTCTTTCAGCCGCCACCATTACCGGGGCGGACGCCATTCATCCCGGCATCGGCTTCCTGTCTGAAAACGCACGTTTTGCGGAGATGGTGGTTGAGCATGGCTTTACCTTCATCGGCCCCACCGCGCACCATATCCGCCTGATGGGTGACAAGGCCATGGCCAAGGAAACCGTGGCCCGGCAAGGGATCCCCGTAACTCCTGGCTCTGATGGTGTTGTGGAAACCCTTGATGAAGCGCGGCAGGTTGCGAAGATGACCGGGTATCCGGTTCTCATCAAGGCGGTTGCGGGTGGCGGTGGCAAGGGCATGAAGGTGGCTTTTGATGAAGCCGGCCTTGAGGAAGCCTACACACTGGCGCGAGGCGAATCGGCGGCAGCTTTCGGAAATGATGCCGTTTATATGGAAAAATACCTGCTGCGTCCCCGCCACATCGAGGTGCAGCTCATCAGTGACATGCATGGCAATTCCGTGCATCTTGGGGAACGTGACTGTTCCATCCAGCGCAACCACCAGAAGGTGATTGAGGAAAGTCCGTCGCCAGGCCTGAACGCCAAGGAGCGGGATTTTATCGGCCGCCTGGCCGCGCAGGTGGTGTCCAAGATTGGCTATCATGGCGTTGGAACCATGGAATTCCTTTATGAGGACGGGCAGTTCTATTTCATGGAAATGAACACCCGTTTGCAGGTTGAGCATCCGGTCAGCGAAATGATTACCGGCATTGATCTTGTGCGTGAGCAGATCAGGGTCGCTTCGGGGGCACCGCTCAGCTTTACGCAGGAAGATGTCGTGTTTTCCGGCCATGCGATTGAATGCCGCATCAATGCAGAAAACCCGGATGATTTCCGGCCCTGTCCAGGAAGGATTTCCGGATTTCATCAGCCGGGCGGGCTGGGCGTGCGGGTGGATAGCGCCATTTATGATGGATATGCCATTCCGCCCTATTATGACAGCCTGATTGCCAAATTGATTGTGTTCGGCATTACCCGCAACGAATGCATGATGCGTTTGCGGCGTTGCCTTGATGAATTTGTGGTGGGCGGTGTTGAAACCACCCTGCCGTTGCAGAAGAAACTGGTACGCGAGTCAGATTTCATCAATGGCGATTATGATGTCCATTGGCTGGAAAAGACCCTGGCCCGTGCCGCCCTGCACAAGAAGGCTGACAAGAAAGAAGAGTGATCCCGGTTTTAGAGCCTTGAGCGTTCATCTTGAATACCCCTGTTGCCTTTTGATGGCCATCCGCCGTGTTTGCAAACCTTGGACGATGCCCGCATCGCCCCGCGGTTTGCGCCTTGCGGTCTGGCGCATCTCAAGATCAACAGGAATTGTTCAATCTAAACGATCAAGGCTCTAGGTGATGGTTCTTGTGGAAGATGAAAAATCCCCCGAAACGGGGGATTTTTTATGGATATGCCGGTCTGTGGCCCTTCGGCCACAAGGTTGTGCGGTCAGGGAAGATTGATGGGGAGGTCTGCCGGCAAGGTTTTTCCGGTGCAGTCCAGCACCCAGATGTCATACACCGGATGGTCCATGGCAGACAGGGCAGGGCTGGAGGCAAACATCCATCCGGAAAACAGGGTGGAAGCCTGATCAAGGTCGTGCAGTTCCGCAATTTCGACAAAGGCGGCGGATTCCGGCGCTTCGAGAGGTGTCGATTTCTGGCAGGCCCGAACCGTGATCCTGAGGGTTTTGTAACCCGTCTGCGTGCCCACCGGAATGGCCAGACGGGTGCTGCGGGCCGTGACCTTGTCCAGCGCCATGAGAATGGCGGTGTCCTTGTTGTCCATGCTGGCAGCATGGGTCGCTGTGGCGATGGCCATGCAAAAGGTCATGGCCAGGATGAAGGGAGAAAACCGGGACATGGATTGCGGCCTTACTTCCCTGTGCCTGAGGTGCTTTTGTAGATGAAATGTCCGATGAGCTGCTCAAGGCCGGGGGCTGACTGGGTGTTGTCGATCCGTCCTCTGGGCGGGATTTCATCTTCTTCGACACCAGGTTCCAGCGACAGGAATTTTTCGCCAAGCAGACCATCGCTGGTGACGGTTGCCATGGTATCGATGGGCAGGCGGATGCTCGAATCAATGCTGAGGTCAACATTGGCCTGATAGGTGTCATGGTCCAGCGTCATGGTCATGACGCTGCCGACCTTGACGCCGCTGATTCGGACGTCGCTCCCGACTTTCAGCCCATCCAGCTTGGAAAAGCGGGCGGTGACCTCATAACCCTTGACCGGACGCAGATCGGCGGTCTTGTAAGCAAAAACCAGAAAGACGCTCGCGACGACAAGCACCACGGCTCCCAGAACTGTTTCCATTGCATTGCGATGTGTGGTCATGCGTTACCCCTTCAAAGACATGCTGCAATCTATGCGTTGTGGAAACGCTTTTCAAGCACGGGTTTTTGGTTTAGGGTTTTTGTCATCTGTCCATACGGAAGGATGATCCTCGGGGCTACCAAGCCTGTTGGGGGATTCCTTGTCTGAAAACGAGGCGCTTTTGATGAAATATCGTTCGAACCAGCATCACATTTCCCATGCCCGTTCCGCTAAAAAAGACCAGGAGGCCATTTGCGCAGGGAAGCCTTTCCCGCCAGGCGCCACATGGGATGGCAAGGGCGTGAATTTTGCCCTGTTTTCCGAAAATGCGGAAAAGGTGGAACTTTGCCTTTTTGATGAAACAGGCACCCATGAAATCGAACGTATCCCGTTACCTTCCCGGACGGACAACATGTGGCATGGATATCTTCCCGATCTTGCGCCCGGCCAGCTGTATGGGTATCGCGTGCATGGCCCCTATGATCCGCAGAATGGCCACAGGTTCAATCCCAACAAGCTTTTGATGGATCCTTATGCCAAGGATCTTTTTGGCAAGCTGGAATGGCATCCGGCCATTTTTGGCTATCAGGTTGGCCATGCAGATCAGGATTTTTCCTTTGATACGCGGGATAGCGCCCCTTATGTTCCAAAATCCGTGGTGGTGGACCCCGGGTTTGACTGGCACGAGGATGCAGCCCCCCAAATCTCCTGGCCGGACAGCCTTATTTATGAAATGCATGTCAAGGGCATGACAGCCACCCATCCGGACGTTCCGGAAGAGATCCGCGGCACGTATGCCGCCCTGTCCGATCCAGCCATCATCAGCCATCTCAAGGGGTTGGGTGTAACAGCGGTTGAGCTTCTGCCTGTTTTCCCGATTGCGGATGAGCATGCACTGGCCCAGAAGGGGCTGAAAAATTACTGGGGATACAATCCCTTTTCCTTTTTTGCGCCGGAACAGCGCTATATGAGGAAGGATGGCGTGCGGGAATTCAAATCCCTCGTCAAGACCCTGCATGACAACAGGATCGAGGTTTTGCTCGACGTGGTGTTCAACCATACGGGTGAAGGCAACCACATGGGGCCAACCATCGGGCTGAAGGGGATCGACAACGCATCCTATTACCGACTCGTGCCGGAGAATCGTCACGATTACATCAATGACTCCGGGTGTGGAAACACGCTCAACATGTCGCATCCCAGCGTCCTGCGCATGGTGATGGATTCCCTGCGTTACTGGGCGGCTGACATGCGGGTGGACGGCTTCCGTTTTGACTTGGCGGCCACCCTGACACGTACAGCGCGAGGCTTTGAGGAAAGCCCGTTCCTGATGGCTGTGGCCCAGGATCCCCTGTTGTCTCGCATCAAGATGATTGCCGAGCCTTGGGATATCGGGCCCGGGGGGTACCGGCTGGGCTGTTTCGGGCCCGGCTGGTCGGAATGGAACGACAAGTTCCGCGATACCGTGCGGGAATATGTGCGTGGCGGCCCTGGTCAGATCGGCCCCCTGGCGGGGCGCCTGAGTGGTTCGCGTGATATTTTTGAGAGGCACCAGCGTGGGCCATCGGCCAGCATCAACAAGGTCACGGCACATGACGGCTTTACCTTGCACGACCTGGTGAGCTTCAATGGCAAGCATAACCATGCCAATGGCGAGGACAACCGCGATGGCAGCAATGACAACCGCAGCTGGAACTGTGGTGCGGAAGGCCCTACAGACCATCCGGCCATCAACGCGTTGCGGGCCCAGCAAAAACGCAATTTCATGGCGCTCCTGTTCCTGTCACAGGGAACGCCGATGCTGCTGGCGGGCGATGAGATTGGCAACAGTCAGGACGGCAACAACAACGCCTATTGCCAGGATAATGAAATTGGCTGGATCAACTGGGACCGGATGAGCCCTGCGGATCATGAGTTCCTGGGATTCGTGCGCAAGCTTTCACAGGTGCGCCGAAGCCATCCCCTGCTGCACCGCAAGGATTTTTTCCATGGCATGCCCGTGGATGAAACCGGGGTTCGGGACATCACCTGGCTTTCCCCTGCCGGACGCGAGATGAAGGATGGGGACTGGAACCTGTCTTATGCCCGCTGCTTTGGCTTTCAGCTGGCAGATGGGGTGCATACCTGTGGCCAAGATGGCCCAGAACCGCGTGTGCTGGTGATGATGAACAGTCATCATGAACCTTTGCCATTCCGTTTGCCGGAATTGCCCAATGGACGGAAATGGCGGACGGTTTTTGATACGGCGTGTCCCGTCATGGCAGGCACACAGGCATTAATCGGGCATGTTGGCGGATATGACCTGAAGGCGCGTTCGATTGTAATGCTGGTGGAGCATGAATTGCTTATGGCCCCCCAACCCCGCATGCGTGTTTCGTCTTTACGGCCACGTTTGAAGGGATATTGCCCCTCCAGTCCTGGGTTTCGTTGATATATTCCTCTTTGGAGAGCCAGAATCCTGCCATTTTTTTTGTCTTCATGCATCCAGGACATGACAGCCATGCATGAGCAGGCCATTGACGCCTTCCATAAAGGGGGTATCATGGAGAATGGTTCAGATGCCTTCTTCTGATAGGAGATACCGGCATGACATCCCATCTTCCCTCGCTGACAGACTGGCAGACAAACCTGCTTGGGAGCGACGAGGCGGGTGCTTATCTTATGAAGCAGATGGCTTCCGCCAGATCGGAAGCACAGGCCATGGCCATCTTCAAATCTTTCATGCAGGAATCTTTTTCCTGCCTGGATAAAACCGTGCAAGGCATGGGAGGGGATGCCAACCTCTCCATGAGGAAAGACCTTTCCTCATGTATCAATGTGCTGAAGAATGATTGTGCCGCAAGGAAAGATTCGTTTTCCATGACGCCCGATGACAATGTGATGGCGAAGAAACTTCGTCCGGCGGATTTCATGGCGGTTTATGAAAAATCCCCCCCCCTTGCCGAAAATGACTGGGTTACCTTCCAGATGTTGGGGGATTTTTCGCGGGTTCATGAGAAGGCCTCTGCCATGCTTTCATCCTATTTCCAGCGGCTGGCGCATGTCGAAAAGGCGGCGTGTCCGGGGCAATGTCGTGAAGAAAGGGTGCAGGCGGGCAAGTTGGTGGAGTTGCAGCGGACACTGGCAAAAAATCCTGTCATTGAAGATGTTGGCGCGTGTATGGAAGCGTGTCGGACGCTTTCCGAGGATTATGTTCCGGCCCATGGGGCCGTCGGGGTCATGCGGATTGTCCATAGCCTTATCAATCAAGCGTTTGATGTCCACGAAAAGGATGTGGCCGCTGGTCGAAAGGACGCTGCCTATCCCAATCCCTTTGGGTTGCGCCTGACGGCGGAAATCCGCGCGGAAGACCGGAGCACCATGGAGTGCCTGCGGGACTTTTTCCAGCCTGTCCGCTTGTCCATGGAGCGTCGGAACCGCATGAAGATGGCCATTGTTCGTTCTCCCGAAGTGTTGGAAGGAATCTGTGCGGTGCTGGCGGCCCTGCATGACATGGATGCCGGCCATAAGGGAACGCTGGTGTTGGATTGTGAAAGGGTTTCTGCCCGCATTGCCGAGATTTCGGCGCGGGGAGAAAGATTTGCGGCCTTGGCCCGTGAAGACGCCGAGGTTGCGGATGTCCGCATGGTACGCCTTGATGCAAGCCTGTCCAACCGGGTCGATGGCATGCTCAAGCCGGAGTTGCCGAAGGTGTCACATGGGAAGAATATTCGCTACAGTCGCCAGCGCCGGTAAAAGTGCGCCAAGGCGCATATGAAAAAAGGGCGGGAAATATTTCCCGCCCTTTTTTGTCATGCCATCCAGAAAGCTTACCGGATCCAGATTTCTCCTGAAACTGGCCCATAGGAAGGAACCCCCCAGCAGTTGCTGCCATTGCCGGAATTGAAGTCCCCCGTGCCGGCGGTGCCTTCTCCCGTCAGGTAGGGCGGCAATGACCGGTTGACCAGCTGTGGACAGCCAATCGTGCTGTTTTTTGGCTCTCCTAACAAGACCAGGTCTGTACCATTGTAGAGCGGATAAAAAATCATTTCGCCGTTGGTGCACCCATAATAAACAGATCCACTCCAATAGGTCAGGCTTTCGGTACAGGTTGACCATGTTCCGTCATCATACCGGTATCTTGCGGAGTTCTGCGGGCTCAGGGCGTTGATGCTGGCAGTGTCCAGGGAAAGATATCCCGTCCGTGAGGCAAGACTGCCGTTCCATGCGTTCAGGATTGTGGTCGAGGCCGGCATGTCAAACATAGCGCCGCCATCTCTTGCCAGTAGCGTCCAGCCGCCCGTCCCCGGCATTCCAACCAGATCTCCGGTCATGTCGCACCAAGACTGGAAGGGGGATACGCCTGTTCCCACACCGTCAGGATCCACCCAGTAGATGCCGGAGGGATAGGTGGGGTTGGAGTCGTTGATGGTTTTGCAGGTTACGCCCGCCGGAACCGATGCGCTGCCAGAAGGGATGTATTCGCGCAAGGAAATCGCCACCCGGCGTCCGGCATCAGTGGCGTTGTTTTCTGTGGTGCATGACGGGTCTATGGTGCCTCTAAGCCCGGAGGCACAGATGGAGGCGTGAGCATTGCTAATTCCGCCCGATGTCAGGGCAATACTGGACATGGAGTTGTTATTAAAACAGTAGAGCGTGGCATAGGCATCCCGGGTCAGCATTCGGAGGTCGCGATTAATTCCCGGGGTTGCGCCACAACTGAAAGTTTTACTTGACAAATTATAAGTCCAGCCGGAAAGGGGCGATGTGGAAAGGCGTGGCATGACCTCGTCGACATCACTGTCAAGGTTCATGGCAAGGTAGGCATCGCGGCTAATCGCGTGGCGGATGTCCATGTCGGCAGCATTGACTGGGTCATAGGCACGCCACGTCCATGTGTCCGAAGATGATCCTTCAAGAATCTTTTGCGCGTCGATGGTGAAGTTCTGCACGTCGATGTAATGGTCGTAATGCGACAGGGCATACTGGTTTGGCACATCCCATGCCGATGGCGTTGTGCTGATGGCGACTACTGTCCAGCCGCCGCCGTCAGTGGTCATGTCGCAATACGCCTCGAACGGATCAACCCCGCCAACACCGTCGGGGTCGAGAACATAAAGGCCATCGGTGGCTGCGGGTGTGTCCAGCTTGATGCTGTAGCAGGTGGTGCCTTCCGCCACGAGGGGGGCTGCTTCCACCGTGAGGGAAAAGGAACGGTCGGCGGTGAGGCCTTCGTTGTCGGTGGCGCGCGCCACAAAACTGAAGCTCCCATTTGCCGAAGGCGTTCCGGAAATCGTGTCGCCGGACAGGGTGACGCCCGCAGGCAGGCTGCCGGAGGTGAGGCTATAGGTTACGCTGCCATCGTCGGTGGCCACAAGGGTGATGTCTGCAATTGCCTCGCTGACCGTGAAGGTGCCAAGGCTCCCGGCTGCGGGACTGCTCCAGACAGGCGCCTGTCCGGTTTCTTCTTCGCCGCCCTCATCCGCCGGAGCCGCCCATTGCGCACAACTGCTGTCGCCAATGTCGCAAATCCTCTTGCGGATGAAGTATTTTATTTCTGCCGCAGCACTGGTGGTCAGAAAGGCCAGCAGGAGGCCTGAAAGTCCCAGGAGCCTGAATGAAGACATGATCTTGCATTCCTTTTTGTAGAAGATCAATTTATAGAAAAAACTTCCTAACCTATTATTTAATAAGGTTTTGTCTTTTTGTCAATGTCGTTTGAAGGTCAATAGGGGGTCTTGTCCTTTTTGTCCTGCCATTCCTTGAAAACCTTGAGGGCTTCCTCCGGCAGGAGGCGGGTGCTTTTGATGCGGCGCTCGTCCCGTCGCAGCGCCACTTCGTGGTAAAGAAAAGCGTCGTCAAAATCGATGGCGGCGGCGTCTTTCTGGGTGTTGGCATAGAAGATGCGGTCAATGTGTGCCCAATAGATGGCCGCCAGGCACATGGGGCAGGGTTCGCAGCTGGTATAGATGTCGCAGCCTTCCAGCTTGAAGGTGCCCAGGCGCCGGCATGCGTCGCGGATGGCAGACACTTCCGCATGGGCGGTGGGATCGTTGTCGGATGTGACATGGTTCCACCCTTCGCCGATGATTTCCCCGTCCTTGACAATGACGGCACCAAACGGTCCGCCAACCCCGCGCTTCATGTTGTCATGGCTGAGCCTGATGGCGCGACGCATGAAATCTTCCGGTGTGTGCAGGGACGTATGCATGAAAACTTCCTTCCCGAATCAAATGCCTTGGCTATTGAGCCATGAAAAAAGCGTCTGGACAAGCGAATCGTTATGAGGCAAATTGAATCTCTAGGTTTTTCAACGAGTCGCATTATGGGGGCCTCTTCAGGGGGGAACAAAAACCGTCATGCAAAAGTTCCTGGTTCTTTGTATATGTGCCATGATGTTCTTTGGAGCATCCCTGTCTGCCGATGCCAAAACCAAGAAAAGCCGCGGTTTCGTTCCGCCGGAATCCGCCATTCTTGTCAATTCCGATACCGGGGAAATCCTTTCTGCAAATGCGCCGGATGAACAGCGTCATCCCGCATCCCTGACCAAGATGATGACCCTTTATGTGGTTTTCGAGGCATTGGAGGCAGGCAAGGTCATGCTTGACCAGCCGCTCAAGGTTTCCGCCCGCGCGGCAAGGCAGCCGCCCTCCCGCGTTGGTCTCAAGGCCGGAAGCACCATTCGTCTTCGGGATGCCATTTCCGTATTGACAACCAAATCGGCCAACGATGTGGCTGTGGTTGTGGCGGAAAACCTGGCGGGTGATGAAGAAACATTTGCGAGGTGGATGACGGCCAAGGCCCATCGTCTGGGAATGGCGCGCACCAATTTCCGCAATGCTTCGGGCCTGCATCATTCCCAGCAGGTCACAACCGCCCGTGACATGGCTGTGCTGGCCCGCGCCCTGGTTCGCAATTTTCCCAAATATTATGCTTTTTTCAGCCTCCCGTCCTTCAGCTACAACAAGCAGACCTTCCGCAATCACAACACCCTGTTGCGCAGCTTTGAAGGTATGGATGGCCTCAAGACAGGGTTCGTGCAGGCTTCGGGATTCAATCTTGCGGCTTCCGCCGTGCGGGATGGGCATCGCCTCATCGCCGTGGTGATGGGAGGAAAAACCGCAGCCGTACGGGATTCCAAGGTGGCCTCCCTGCTCAACCGGGGATTTGCCAGCCTTGAAACGCCTGATCATTATGCGACGGTCGTGGCCACAAGTGCCAGCCGTGCCAGCAGGGATGTGGAACCGGAGGAGGAAGCCGGGGTCATGACCGGTGAGGGGGATGCCAGCATGGAGAAGCTGGATCCTGAGCGGAAATGGTCGGTTCAGGTGGGCGCCTTTTCCAGCCATGCCGGGGGCATGCGGGCCTTGCGGCTTGCCTATGAATCCATGCCGCAGCTTCTCAAGGACAGCCAGCAGGTGATCACTTCGGTCAAGACCTCTCGCCATCTGCTCTACCGGGCCAAGTTTTCCGGACTGACCTCCGGGACTGCGCGTGCCGTTTGCGCCGTATTGTCCGATTGTCTTGTTCTCCAGCAACAATAAAGCCGGCCTTTTTTGTGTTGGAGGGAAGGAATGTCCGGTGAAAATCCATTGACAGCGGTTCATGCCATTTTCCAGGGCCGGGTGCAGGGCGTTGGTTTTCGGGCCTTTGTTCTTGGGCTTGGCCGGAAATCCGGTCTTTCCGGATGGGTACGCAACATGCCGGATGGAACCGTGGAGGCGCTTTTTGCCGGGGATGATGCCGTGGTGTCCCTGATGCTGGAAAGCTGTCGCCGGGCACCTTTTCCGATCCGGGTGGACAATATGGAAACTTTTCCGGCCCAGATGCCTCTGGCGGAAGGGTTTCATGTGGTTGCATGATTGACATGCAGAAACGGGGCCGCCATGATGCATCCCTGACATGCGTTTTTTTGGGGGGAACGGAAATGAAGACATCTTTTATTTTTAAAATCGCGGCGCTTCTTTTGGGGATGAGCCTGCCGGTACAGGCGGCAGACTCCCTGTCCATGAGTGTTGGTTATTATGATATGGGCCGCATGGGCAATGACCGTCAGGACAAGGCAATGAGTCTTGTGGCGGAATGGCGTCCGGAAATCCGCTGGGCTGATGGCTTGGTGGCGCCTTTTGCAGGCGGCATGCTGACCACGGACCGTGGCCTTTACGGCTATGCGGGCGTGGGACTGGATTTCCATCCGGGGGAAAACTTCTATGTGTTTCCAAACCTTGCCGCCGGCCTTTATGCCAATGGCGATGGCAAGGACCTTGGCCATGAGGTTGAGTTCCGCACCGGTGTGGAAATGGGGGTTGATCTTTCGGAAGGGCGTCGCATCGGCCTTGCCATACACCACATCTCCAATGCCGGGCTTGGTGACAAGAATCCCGGCACGGAAATCCTCAGCCTGACCTATTCCCTTCCTCTCGGGAATTGAGGCGAAGATGCGGGCAGGTGGTATCTTCGCAGCAGTTCTTGCTCTTCTCATGGCCATGCCGGGCATCGTTCAGGCCGGGAACGGGGATGACCTGACGGCCCTGCTGGATTCCATTGATGACCTTTACCGCAGCGATGCCAGTGCGGGCCGCATGTCGATGACGGTGGTCACCAAACATTTTACGCGGCAGGTGGTGTTTGATGCCTGGTCGGAAGGCCGGGACAAATCGCTGATCCGCATTGTCATGCCCCTCAAGGAAGCCGGGATTTCCACCCTCAAGGTTGAGCGCGACATCTGGAATTACCTGCCCAATGTGGACCGGACGATCAAGATCCCCGCCACCATGATGGCCGCGAGCTGGATGGGTTCGCATTTCACCAACGATGATCTGGTGCGGGAATCCCGTTACCAGGAGGATTATGACTGTGCCTGGGAAACCCCTTCGGATCCCGCGCGGCTGGGTGTTGCGTGCATTCCCCACTCCGATGCAGGCCTTGTCTGGGGCAAGGTGGTGCTGGAGGTTGCCAAAGACACACGCCTGCCGATAAGCGTCGCTTACTTTGACGAGGACATGTTGCTGGCCCGGACCATGTTTTTTGAGGATGTGGGGTCGCTGGGCGGGCGGGCGCTGCCACGCCGCATGCGTCTGGTGCCTGAAGACAAGCCTGATGAGGAAACCCGGATTGAATATGGGCAGCTGACCTTCAATCCATCCCTGTCTGCGGACCTGTTTTCCTTGCGCAGCCTGCGCAGTCGCGGCCCATGATGTTGTCGGGTCATATTGTGCCAGCTTGGCGCAACCTGCTTCGCAACCGTCGCCGTACGCTGGTGACGGTGGGTGCGGTGGCCTTCACCATGGCGCTTCTGGTACTGGTGGGCGCCTTGAGTGAGGGCATGGTGCAGGGGCTTATCCGCAATGTCACCGAAACCTCCATGGGGCTGGTGCAGGCGCATGCGCCCGGATATCTTTCCGACCCTTCCTTTTATACGGCCATGGAACATTCCGAAGTCCTGGAAGCTGCGGCCAAGGATGCCGGGATATCTGTCGCCCGCCGAAGCTTTGGCGGCGGCCTTCTGGCGTATGGTGACAAGTCCGCGGGCGCACGCATCTGGGGCGTGGTGCCTGAGATGGAAAAGGCCTTCCGGTTTTCCGGAAGCCTGGCGGAAGGCACATTCCTTTCGGCCAAAACACCGCCTGGCAGCGTGGTGCTGGGACGCAAGATTGCCCATCTCCTCAAGGCCGGGATCGGGGATGACATTGTGGTCCTGGTGCAGGCCTCGGATGGCTCCGTGGGAAATGAGCTTCTGCGGGTTGTGGGGGTTTTTGCGCCGATTGGCGATGATTTTGACCGCAGCGCCGCCGTGATTTCGTCTGCCGATTTCGAGCATGTGTTTGTCAGCGGGGGACGGGTGCATGAGCTGGCCTTTCTGGCGCGGGATGGCCGAAGTGCGGAGACGCTTGTTTCAGAACTCGAGCCCTTCGCGGAAGGGGCCGTCCTCAGGACATGGCGGCAGCTGATGCCGCCGATTTCCGACATGGACCTCATGATGCGCGGCATGATGGTGTTTGTCGGGCTGGTGTTTTCGCTGGCGGCCGGCTTCGGCATTGTCAACACCATGATGATGGCCGTGCATGAACGGGTGCGTGAGTATGGGGTTCTCAAGGCCTTGGGCTGTACGCCCCTGCGCCTGTTCGTGGACACCAGCATTGAAGCGCTGCTCATGGGCGGTGTTGGCACCGTGCTGGGGGGGCTTGTGGGGCAGGGCCTTGTTGTCTGGTTCATTTACCATCCCATCGACCTGTCAAGGATTGTCGGGGACATGTCCCTTGTGGGGGTGGCGTTTGATCCTCTGTGGCGCGCGGCATCCGCTCCGGACCTCATCTTCCTCAATGCCGTGGTCATGCTCGTGCTTTGCTGGGGGGTATCCATTCTTCCGGCCTTGCGTGCCGCCCGCCTCAACCCGGTGGAGGCGATGAATCATGATGGCTGATGTGGGCATGGTCTTCCTTGTGGCATGGCGCAGCATCTGGCGCGCACGCACCCGTAGCCTCATTACCGTGGGGGCGATGGCGTTTGGCCTTGCCTTCTCGATTTTCATGATGGCCTTTAGCGATGGCATGTATGCCAAGCTCATTCATGATGCCGTGAGCCAGCAGGCGGGGCATGTGGTGGTGGAGCAAAAGGATTATGAGAATGCGCCGGATCCGGCGCTGATGGTGCCGGATGCGGATGCCGTGCTGCGGATGGCATCACGCATTCCAGGCTTTGTGGAAGGACAGGTTTTCATTCTGGGGCAGGGCGTTGTCCAGTCCAGCCGTGAATCCGCAGGGGTGGGCGTCGTCGGGATTGATCCGGTGGCGCAGGCCCTTTCCACGCCGGCGCGCGGACGGGTGGAGGGCAAGTATCTGGAGCCGGGGGCGCAGGAGGTGTTCATGAGCGCTTCCATGGCCCGGCGGCTGGGTGTTGCATCGGGCAAACGTGTGGTGCTGGCGGTCAATGATGCTTCCGGCGAACTGGTGCAGATGCTTTTTCGTATCGCAGGCACCTTTACCACGGGATCCGAGGAGATTGACGGGGCCGTTGTCTATGTGCCGCTGGGCGCTGCCCGCAGCCTGTTCGGCCTTGCGCCCCATGCGGCCACGCGTGTGGGCATGATCCTCGAGAATGCGGAAATGGCACCCGCGTTTCGGGATGCCCTTAGCCGGGAAACCGGCTCCAGGGAGGGGCTCGCCGTTTACCTGTGGAATGAGGTGTTGCCCGATCTGGCGCGGTATATCCGGTTTGACCGGGGATCCGCCCTTGTCACCTGCGGCATCCTGATCTTCATTGTGCTGTTCACCCTGTTCAATACGATTTTGATGGCCATTTTGGAGCGCGAACGGGAATTTGCCCTGCTCATGGCCATCGGCACCAGACCCGCCCGCCTCATGGCCCAGGTCCTCATTGAAAGCGCCAGCCTTTCGCTGCTGGGATGCCTGGCCGGGATGGCGCTGGGATATGGGGCGTCGGTGGCTTTCTCAGGCTCCGGCATTGACATGTCGTCGCTGTATTCTTCTTCGGTCAGCGTGTCCGGCTTTACCATCGACATGCTGGTCTATCCAAGGTTCCGCCTGTCCGTGGCAGGATGGATGTCGTTCTGGGCCTTCCTGTTTGCAACCGGCGTGGCACTGTTGCCCACCCTGCGCATTGGCCGCATGTCCCTGACGGAAAGGTTACGCTGATGGATGCGCTTGTCCTCGAAAATGTCTCCAAGAATTATGTGGCCGGGGATGTGGTGGTTCCCGCCCTGTCGGGTGTTGACCTGATCATTCCGGCCGGCGGGTTTGTGGCCATGGCCGGGCCTTCCGGTTCCGGGAAAAGCACCCTGCTCAACCTTGCGGGCGCACTGGATGTCCCCACGGAGGGGCGCGTGCTGGTGGAAGGGCATGACCTGTCAGGCCTGACCACCTCGGAACAGGCTGCGCTGCGGCGTGACCGGATTGGCTTCGTGTTCCAGAACTACAATCTCGTGCCGGTGCTGACGGCGCTGGAAAATGCCGAATATGTGTTGATGCTGCGCGGTGTGGGACAGAAGGAACGCCGGGAGCGTGCGCGCGCCCTGCTGGCGGAGATTGGCCTTGGAGGCATGGAAAACCGATTCCCCCGCCAGCTCTCGGGCGGGCAGCAGCAGCGGGTGGCGATCGCCCGCGCCATCCTGGCTGAACCAGCCATTGTTCTGGCGGATGAACCCACGGCGAATGTGGATTCCCGTACGGCATCCGATTTGCTGGCGCTGATGGAAAAGCTGCATGCCGATCGGGGGGTGACTTTCCTCTTTTCCACCCATGATTTGGATGTGATGCGCCGGGCCGGGCGTCTTGTCTGGTTGCGCGACGGACGGATTTTTTATGACGGGAAACCGGATGGCTTTGAGATTCCATAAGGCCCTGCTGCTTTCATGCCTGCTGGCGTTTCCGGCCCATGCCGCAACGCTGCGGACCGATTTGCGCACCAGTTTCCAGCTGACGCCGGATAGCGCCAACGATGGCGTTCTTTCGGCCGATCTGCGTCTGAAGGTTATGGCCCGTCCTGCGCAGGACATGTTTTTTGAAACCCATCTGGTGGAATCGCAGGTGTTGCAGGATGCGGCAATGGCGCCGCTGGCCCGGTCGGACTTGGATTACCGCTTGGCCGGGCTGGATTTTCCGCACATGCAGGGGACGCATGGACGGGGTGTACTGGCGATTGACCGGTTGCAGATGCGTCTGTCCAAAGGCGCTGCGGACTGGACACTGGGCCGCCAGCCTGTCACGTTCGGCACGGCATTTTTCTGGAATCCGCTGGATGTTTTCCGCCCCTTTGGCACGGCGGCGCTGGACCGCGACTACAAGCCCGGTGTGGATGCCGTGCGTCTGGATGTGGCCACGGGCGATTTTTCCGGCCTGACGGGGATTGCGTCTTTTGGGCGCAGCGCGGAAACATCGGCGCTGCTCCTGCGCGGACATGCATCTGTTTCCGGCTGGGATATGGCCCTTCAGGGCGGGCGCATCTCTCATGGGTTTCATCTGGGCGGCAGCCTGGTGGGGGATTTTGACGGCCTGGAGGTGCGGGCCGAGGCATCCCAGTTCTGGGGGACGGATAACGTGTTTTCGGCGGGTGGAGAGCGGTTGCTGGAAGATCATTTCTTCGGGGTGGCGGGGATTGGCCGCCGGCTGGACAGTGGTTTGCAGCTGGAAGCGGAGCTGGCCTGCAACACACTGGGCGCATCCGGGAAAAGTGTGGAGGCGCGGGCGCGTCAGGCCGCCGGATACATGCCCAACCTTGGACGCAGAATGCTGGCCATGAGCGCCAGTTATGAGCTTTCACCGCTGGTATCCGGACGGTTGGCGCTTGTGCATTCCCTGTCCGATGAATCTTTTGTTTTCCAGCCTGACCTGACGCTGAGTCTTGCGGATGAAGTTGACGCTGTGGTGTCGGCGTCGTTTAATGCCGGACGCTCCGGCAGTGAATTCGGTGGTCTGGAAAACAGCCTGTTTGTCCAGATCCGCGCAGCTTTCTGATCCTGTCCAAGGAGGATTTCATGCTTGAGCATCATTCCGTGTCCCACCCGCGTGAACTGGAAGACCTGCAATGGCGTGAAGCCGCCATGCGTCAGGAAAAGGCAAAAAAATCGAGGAAGGCCAAGCGAGGCAAGGACTTGAAGCTTTCTCCCGAGGCGCAGGTTGCCGAGGAGGCCCGGCTGGGCGACCGGGTGGAAATCGGCGCAGGCTCCCAGGTGGAAGGCAATGCCCAGCTGGAGCAGGATGTAAAGATTGGCCGCAATGTGCGCATCTATCCCGGCGTCAAGCTGGAGCCCGGCGTGGAAATCGCCGATGGTGCGGTCCTGATGCCGGGCGTGAAGGTGGCTGCGGGCGCGAAAATCGGTGCGGGCTGCGTTCTGGCCGACAAGGTGCGGATTGGCGAAAGTTCACAAATCGGGGCCGGCAGCAGCCTGGCTCCGGAAGATGAGGTGGGCGCGGGTGTGTCCATTGGCGCAAACAGCGTGATCCACAAGAATGTGGTGATTGGCCCGGGCTGCATGCTGGGTGCGGGATGTACGGTGGAAGACAGGGCCAATATTGGTGCGCGTTCGGTTCTGGCGGCAAAGGTGCGCGTGGGCGTTGCCAGCCAGCTGGGCGTGGGCGTGAAGATTGGCAAGGACAGTGTGCTGGGGAATGGCTGCCATGTGGAAAGGCGTGCGGCGCTGGGCTCCGGCGTGGTTATGGCCATGGAAGCGCGGGTTGGCGCTTTTGCAACCCTTGGGGCCCGTGCCAAAATGGGCCGCAGCGCCATGGTGGGGGATGGCGGCGTTTTGCGTGAAGAGGCCGAACTGGCGCCCGGCTTCCTGCTTGAAGGCCATGCGGAAAGCCTGCCGGAGGAAAGCCTTGGTCTTGAGGATTTGCTGGAAAGGCGGCAGATTGCGACCACCCGGCTGCGTTCCCTTGTTCCGTAAGCATGAGGGAGCTGGCGGAAGGACGTCGATTATCCGGGTTGCCATGCAAAAACATAGATGAGGGAATAATATATTCCCACCACGATGAAAATGATGCCGGTTGCGCGCCTTGCCCATGCTTCAAACACGGAAAGTTTTCCAAATAGTCCGGCAACCTTGTCGCGTCCTGTGGCCAGAAGCAAGGCAAAGACCAATACGGGCAGTCCAGTGGCGATTCCATAGGTCGCTGGCAGGATCACCTGCGAATGGTGCTGGATGGCCAGCGGTAACAGGCTGCCAAAAAAGAGGGCGGCGGAAGTTGGACAAAAGGAAAGGGCGAAGAAAATCCCTAAAAGGCCGGCACCCCATATGCTGCCTCTTTTAACATGACGTTGCCATCCGGTGAGGGATGGACAGCTTTTAAGATGGAAAGACAAAATGTTCAGCAGGACCATCCCGACAAGGATGAGCAGTGGTCCAAGCAGGATGTTCATGTATTTCTGCAAGCCGCAAGAGATGGCCGGGATGGCATTTGCAAGGCTGAGCAGAATCATGCCCAGAAGGGCATAGGTCAATGACCGGCCAAAAGTGTAGGCAATGCCAGCCCATAAAACCTGTCGGTCTTTCCGGGAATGTGCGCCAACATACGAGATTGCGGCAATGTTGGTGGCCAAGGGACATGGACTTATGGATGTCAGAAGTCCCAGCCAGAATGCTGAAGTGATGGCCAGAAGGAAAAGCATGCCATTTCCTTATTTGAATGAAGTTATTTCGTCGGTAACATACTGGATGAAAGCTTCCCGGTCATGCGCCAGTCGCCAAACATTGGGGAGGATTTTAAAAGTGTCCGGCATATTGTTTTTGCCTCCCGCAAGAACCACTCCCCCACTGGTGAGTTGGTAGTCATTGATGTAGTGGCGGTTTTCCGGCACATCAAGATTGACGGTCTGCATCACAATCCGTTCCCTAGTGTATTCTTCGGTGAAATGGGTTTCAAGCGTTTCGCGCGTCAGGGCCTCCATCATTTTGCAGGTGGGACAGCGCACGCGGCCATGAAAATAATAAACAACAAGCTGGTTGTCCGCGACAGGGATGGACGGGATCATATCCAGATTGTCTTTTGGAAAATCCTGTGGCGTACCCGTGGTTTCCGCAGCCATGGACGGCGTAATGGCGCGTGTTTTGTGAAACATGGCTTGGCCAAGGCTTGCGATGACAAGCAGCAAGAAGGTCGTTAAAATTCTTTTTTTCATTTCAGAAGCTCCTTCATTTCCGCAAGCATCGGGATTTTTCCGACGATTTTGACCTTGCCATCCACCGCCATGGCGGGTGTCATCATGACACCGAAACTTATGATCTGTGTGATGTCTGTCACCTTTTCGATTTCAAAGGACAGGCCCAGTTCGGTCGCGGCTTTTTCAGCAACTTCCGTCAGTTTTTGGCATTTTGGGCATCCTGTGCCCAGAATCTGGATTTTCATCATCTTCTCCCTTATGCGAAAAAGGCGCCATAGACCATGCCGCACAGCATGGACATGACGATAACCAGTGAAATAAAGACCGCCGTCTTTTTTGTTCCCATGACACTCCGGATGACCAGCATGCTTGGCAGGCTGAGGGCAGGGCCTGCCAGGAGAAGGGTCAGTGCCGGGCCCTGCCCCATACCGTTTGCCATGAGGCCTGAAAGGATGGGAACCTCGGTCAGTGTCGCGAAATACATGAATGCCCCGACAATGGCGGCGAAGGCATTGGCAAAAACCCCGTTCCCGCCAACCATTGATGAAATCCACGGCGACGGGATGAGCCCCTCATGCCCGACGCGCCCGAGGAGGATCCCGGAAACCAGCACACCAAACAAAAGCAGTGGCAGGATTTGCTTGGCAAACGCCCACGAAGCGGAAAACCAGTCCTCCGCTTCGCCGCCGTTGGTGCTGGTGATAAGGGAAAGCCCCAAAGCGCCAACCGTAAATGCGATGATCGGCTGCTCCGGGAAAAGTGCGGCCAGCAGGACAACGGGAAGCGCCATCACCCCAATTTTCCATGAACGCACCCCAAACCAGAGAACGAGGACAACGCCAAGAAGGACAGCAAAAAACGAAGTCATCCACCACTTGGCGGCAAACATGATCGCCCAGAACCCCATCGTCTCCTGTGGCTTTCCCCAGTTGGCGAAAACAAGGATGCCGATCATGGCGGAAAAATACAGCACGTTCTGCCACAGCGGGCGGGCGGGTTTGTCTTCGGCGGCGTTTTCAAACCCCGCCGCCTTTTCCCCATCTTCCTTGCGAAAAATGAAGTGCATGAGCACGCCGATGACAATGCCGATCAGGATGGCGCAAACGGCGCGGGCGATGCCCATCTTCGGCCCCAGAACCTGAGCCGTCAGCACAATGGCCAGAACATTGATGGCGGGGCCGGAATAGAGGAACGCGCAGGCGGGGCCAAGCCCCGCGCCCATGCGCCAGATGCCCGCAAACAGCGGCAGCACCGTGCAGGAGCAGACGGCAAGGATGGTGCCGGACGCGGAGGCGACGCCATAAGCCACAAACCTGTTTGCCTTCGCACCAAGGTATTTCATCACAGAATTCTGGCTGATGAAGACCCCAATGGCACCTGCGATGAAGAAGGCGGGAACAAGGCACAAAAGCACATGTTCGCGCGCATACCACTTCACCAGCTGGAGCGCTTCGGACACGGCATTGTCAAAGCGCGGCACACCCACTGGCAGGAAGTAAACCCCGAGGAATACCGCGACGATGAGCGCGAGTTTTTTTCCTTCGTCCTTCCAGTTCATGGGCATTTTCCTTTCAAAACGGCATCCGCGCAATCAAGAAACTTCATGATGCAGGGCACTTTCAGCCGATACCAGACCCATCTTCCGCGCTTGTCGCTTTCAACGATTCCTGCATTGCGCAGGATCGTCAGGTGCTTGGATACCGTGGAAAAATCGAGCCCGGCCTCTTCGACCAGCGCGCAGACGCATTTTTCACCGCCCGCAAGGCTTTCCACCATACTCATGCGCGCTGGATGGCCAAGCGCTTTCAGGATTTGGGCCCTGTCTGTCACTTGCGTCCTGATTTTTCTTTCCACCACGTCGAGATCCCAGTCTTGTTTTTATATTTGGCAAAATAACCAAACAACAGAAGGTTGTCAAGAAGGGCGGCGTCAAGGCTGGAAATTTTGCACGATGATGTTGAATTGAAAAGATTTTACCGTGAATGCGTATGCCAAAAAGAACGGCATCTTGTTTGGAAAAGCGGGGAGATCAAGATGAACGTTAAATGCTCTATGTTCCGTAATTTTGGCTGCACAGAATTTTCGCCAAGCAACGGCGATTTTGCCCTTGCCATCAACCGCCATGGCGGGTGGCCATCAAAAGGCAACAGGGGTATTCAAGATGAACGCTCAAGGCTCTAAAGGACAGGCCCCGTTCGATCGCGACTTTTTCGGTAATTTCCGTCAGGTTTTTTTCAGGGGTTTTTTCAGGGAAAAGGTTTTTGGCAACAAATCACCCAGAACATGAAGGCCCTGCACCTTTTTCTCATCGCACACCAGAATGCGCGTGTCCTTGCCGCCAAATTCGGCAATCCGCTGACGGCAGGCGCCGCACGGTGTGGGCGCAATCTTGCCTGCCCCCATGACGAGAACCGCTTCCAGCTTCTTTTTGCCGCCTGAGGAAACCATGGCGGCGAGAGCTCCTTCCTCTGCGCAGGTCCCGCAGGGATAGGACGCGTTTTCCACATTGCATCCGGCATAAAGGTGACCATCTTTCGTCAGCACGCAAGCCCCCACGGCAAAGCCGGAATAGGGGGCATGGGCATTTTCCAGCGCGGCATGGGCGAGGGACATCATCTGCGCCTGCACACCTACGGGCAGTTTTTTCAGGCTCTTGCGTGTCTTGTCAGACATTGGGCTTCTCCCAGGTTGCCGGATCAGCCTTTTGCTGTTCCGAGGTTGTCATGTTTTTCACCTCGTGTGGCATCCCGTCTTCAAAGGGCGGGAACCAGACGAACGGAATGCCCTTCTTGTTCGCGTATTTGAGCTGGCGGTCCAGCTTGCCCGGCATGTGGAACAGCTCCACCTTGAGGCCGCGTGCCCGCAAGATGCGGCTGGTGGCCAGCGCCAGCCCGTGCCGTTCGGCGGAGGGGGAAATGACGAGAACGTCGGTGGGGCACTGGCGGGTGGCGTTCAGGCGTCCTTCCTGCAGGAGCTTGGGGAACAGGCGCGACAGGCCGATGGAAATCCCAACGCCCGGCAGCTTCTTGTTGATGAAGGCGCTGGCAAGGTCATCATACCGTCCGCCCGCCATGATGGTGGGGTAATCCGGATAGGAGGTGAACTTGCCCTCGTAAACCGTGCCCGTGTAATAGTCGAACCCGCGCGCGATGCAAAGGTCGGCCTCGATGGCACCCTGTGGCAGTTCGGCGAGCATGTCCATGACCTGCGCCAGTTCATCAAGGCCCGCTTCCAGGGTTTCGTTCATGACGCCAAGGGCGCAGACTTTTTTGGCAAAGCTGGTGTCTTGCGTACGGATGTCGGCCAGGTCGATGCATTTGGCAATCGCGCTTTCCTGCATGCAGCATTCGCTGGCGAGCAATTTGCCGACTTCCGCGTGGGGCAGCTTGTCCAGTTTGTCGAGGATACGGATGGCCTCGCTCGCTTTTGCAATGCTCAGGCCTTCCATGAAACCGGCCAGGATTTTGCGGTTGCTGAGCTTGAGGACAATGTCGGAGATGCCCCGGCGGCGCATGATGTCATAGGCGATGGCAGGCATTTCCGCGTCGAACTGGAGGGGGAGGTGATCCACGTTGATGACGTCAATGTCGCACTGGGTGAATTCGCGGTAGCGGCCTTCCTGTGGGCGTTCGCCGCGCCAGACCTTCTGGATCTGGTAGCGCTTGAACGGGAAAGTCAGGTCGCCAAAATGCTGGGCGACATAGCGCGCCAGCGGCACGGTCAGGTCGTAGTGCAGGCCAAGCCGCGCATCCTTGTCGTCTCCCTCACCCTGAAGGCGGTTCAGGATATAGATTTCCTTGTCGGTTTCCCCCTTGGCGAGAAGAACCTCCAGCTCTTCCACCGCCGGAGTTTCGATGGAGCAGAAACCAAAGCTCTCGAAGGCCTTGCGGATATCATCGATGAAGGCAAGTTCTGCCAGCCGCACTTCTGGAAGCATTTCCGGAAAACCGCTGATCGGGCGGGGACGATAAGTCGATTTTTTCTGCGGTGTGTCGTTCATGGTTTTTCAGCCTTGTCCATTCAAGATGCGCCATCCTATCGCCTTTTCCTTGACTTTTCCAGCAGGAAGCGCGCACATTTTCGGGAAAGAAACCCATGTTTGGAGACGTGCCGTGACCCTGCCTCGCCGATTGCGCCAGATCTGCAAGCTTTTCCGCCTGCTGCCCAGTGCCGTTTTTCGCCGTGGCCTGCGCCATGGGGTTGCCGCCACGGTGGAGCATGCCGCCTTCTTTGCCTCCATTGCGCCGGACATGGTGGTGGATATTGGCGCCAACAAGGGACAGTTTGCCCTTTTTGTGCGGGATCGCTTTCCCCATGCCCGCATTGTTTCCTTCGAGCCGATGCGCAAGGCCGCCAGCCGTTATGCGCGCCTTTTTCTGGGGGATACGCGGACAATGCTGCATCCCGCCGCCATTGGTCCTGACGAGGGCGTGGCAAACATGTATATCTCGGCACGGGACGACAGCTCTTCCCTGCTGCCCATTGATGCTCTGCAAACCGAGCTTTTTCCAGGCACGCAGGAAATTGGGCGTGAGGAAGTGCGGGTAGCGCCGCTTTCCGCTTTCCTGACCGCAGAAGATATTCCTGCCGACGCCCTGCTCAAGCTTGATGTGCAGGGGTTTGAACTGCGGGCGCTGGAAGGATGCGATGGCCTGCTGTCGCGGTTTGCCTGGATTTATGTGGAGAGTTCCTTCGTTCGCCTTTATGAAGGCCAGGCACTGGCCGATGATGTCATTGCCTTTCTGCAGGCGCGGGGCTTTGCCCTGTCCGGCATTTACAATCTTGCGCAGGATGACAAGGGAAGGCCTATACAGGCTGATTTCACCTTCACGCGCCGATCATAAAAAAAGCCAAGCATGAAGCTTGGCTTTTTTTGAAAATGGTGGGCGCAGTAGGGCTCGAACCTACGACCCGCTGATTAAGAGTCAGCTGCTCTACCAACTGAGCTATGCGCCCGACGAATCGGAGAGGTGTATAACTGCTGGCGTAAGGCTTGGCAAGCAGATTTTTTGCCGGACGGGGATGTTCCTGAAAAAAAGCGGGTTTCAACAAGGCGACTTTTTGGAAAAGAGCATTGTCGGAAGTCTCTGTCCTTCTATATGGCTGGATGTTTTTGCATGGGGGAATTTTTCCGTGTCATGGCGGGTTGTTTCCCTTGGTTTTTTCAGGTGTACAGGAAGAGCGTCACATGGGTCTTGCTTGTTTGGGTCGGGGTTTTGAATTATAGTACCAACCTGCCAGAGAATTTATAATATTTCTATTTATGTTGTGTTGTTTATGAAAACACTTTTTAGCTTGACGTTAAATTTTTTATGATATTTATATTTCTCATAAACAAGAGGGGTCGTAGATGTCCAATATGATCGTATCTGTCATTGCCATTGCCATGATAGCCCTGATGGTGTTGGTGGGGGTTTTTTATGGCGGTGCCATGTATAGCTCCTATCAGGCAGAAGCGCAGGCTTCGCGCCTCATCAGCGAGGCGGAGCAGATTGCCGGCACGGTCTCCATGTATGCCAATGAGCAATATCAGCTTCCTGGCAGCATCCAGGACCTGGTGGACAAGAATTATTTTCATGAGGCCCCGGCCAAGAGCGTCCATACCTTGTGGCGGCTGAGCAAGGGGTATGCGGTGAATGCCATTGGGGACAATTCCGTCATCCAGATCACCTGCCTGTCTGGGCGCAAGCGGTGGGGTTTTGATGCCGCCAAACATTGCGCCGACCAGGCGGCGGCGGGCTGCTCGCCCAGCAACAACTCTGCACCGGAAGGCTGTGATCCCAACTGCATGCGGACCTGTTATGACCCGGCGGACCTCACGCAATGGAATCCCCGGATACACAAGGATGATCCCTGCTGCATCGATAATTCTCAAAATCCCCAGATTTCCGATCCGGTGTTCCCGTCACAGAGGTTTGTGCTGGAAACATCCTCATCGGGAGATACCGGTCTTCCTTCGGATGACGGTGATACTGTCGGCGAAGCAAACACCACAGCTTTTCCCTTGGTGAGCGGAAAGGGACTTGCAGAACTCGTGACGTCGAACACGTTTCTGGTAACGGGGCTTGGTGGCACGGAAACGATCAGCATTTCCGGCGGCAGTTACAAAATCGGCAATGGTGCTTATACCACGACAAGCGGAACCATTGCCAATGGGCAAACCTTGACTTTGCAGGTGACCACGCCGGATGCCTACAACGCAAAAACCATGGTAACGGTCCTTATTGGGGGCAAAGCCTATCTCTGGACGGTTTCCACCCAGCAGGATACGGTGCCAGACGATTTTTCCTTTGCGGATGTCCTCGGGGTGCCAACCGGGTTCACCGTTGTTTCGGAAGAAGTGACCATCAGCGGAATTTCCACGGCGGTCCCCATTTATGTGACCGGAAATGGGTATTACCGGGTGGATGGAGATCTCAAGACAGCACCTGGAACGATTTTGCCGGGGCAAAAAGTTTCTTTGTATAGGTATGGGCCAGCTACAAACAATACGACAGAAATCCTGACCGTGACGATTGGGTCAATTTCCCGGGAGTGGTCGGTTACAACAGCCCCTCCTCCACAGTTCATTGCGAATTGGTCAGACCAGACCGGAATGGATGTGGTCGGGACCTCGCTGGGAATGACGGCCTATGGGGAACCAGTGACTTTTGTGGTCAGCAATTGCGTTGGTTGTGACTGGATGTCCATCAGCGGATCGCTGTCCCTGTTGTCCTATCCTGCGCAGGTGGTCAGCGTCGAAAATTTCGAGATCATGGCGGACAGCACTTGCGCTGAGGTTATAGCGGGCACCATTTATCCGAGACGTACCCTTATGGGAGGTGAAAGCTGCACCTTCAAAATCCGGCCAAAAGCCATCTCCAATAAAACTTTTTCGGGCGCCTTCAAGGTGATTGCAGAAAAAAACTCCGTATCCATAGGCTCCGTTACGGCCAATCTGTCTGGTTCCGCCAGCGGATTCATCAGAAGCCCGGGCCTTTATTGCTGGGGATCCAATGGTTATGGACAACTGGGCGCGGCCTTGAGTTCAACCACCAATTTTACTTCCCCGGTCCTTGTGGGGTCGGAGTCTGACAGGTGGACAGGAGGTGCTACAATGGTTTCCGCTGGGTCCAGCAGGACCTGTGCCATTCGAGGTGGCGGGGGGGCGTATTGCTGGGGATCTGCTAACAACGGCGGTTTGGGCGATGGCACGACCATTTCTCGCAATTTCCCAGCTTTTGTGGGCCCTGAAGACGGGAAGTGGAACAGTGGTGTTGCTGCCATAAATGCTGGTCAAGATTACAATTATGGTATTCGCGATAGCGGGGCCCTTTATGGGTGGGGTTTCAATTTCACGGGTGCGCTGGGAGATGGCACCACCACCACCCCACAAAAGGTTCCTGTTCTTGTTGGCGCGACAGATGCCAAATGGGAAAGCGGTGTTACCATGGTTTCTTCAATTAGCGGTCATACTTGCGCCATCAAGGAAGGTGCCCTGTATTGCTGGGGGTCAGCCCAGGATGGGAAACTCGGAGATGGAACCCAGGGGTACTTCGTTCGTCCCATGCCTGATCTTGTGGGGCCAACTGGCGCAAAATGGACCAGTGGCGTGACGGCGGTTGCTGCCGGATGGAGCCATACTTGCGCCATCAAGGAAGGTGCCCTGTATTGCTGGGGAGCCAATGGTTGGGGACAGCTTGGAATCGGAACCACAACCCAAAGTCTGGTTCCCGTGCAGGTGGGGCCTTCTTATGCCAAGTGGAGCAGCGGAGTGACAGCGGTGGCGGTCGGCCAGTACCATACCTGTGGCATCAGAAATGGCGCGCTGTATTGTTGGGGAGACAATAGCAATGGAAAGCTTGGAATCGGAACCACAACCAAAAGCACCATTCCCGTGCAGGTAGGTCCCCCAACGGACAAATGGAGCAGTGGCGTGACAGCGGTTGCTGCTGGACCGGATTTTACCTGTGGAATCCGCAACACTGGAGCGCTGTATTGCTGGGGGACCAATTACTATGGAAATCTTGGTGACGGATCCGCGACAAGGCGTTTGGAGCCGGTTTTGGTCGGCCCTGAAGGAAGCAAATGGGATAGCGGCGTAACGGCGGTTTCTGCCGGTTCTAATCATACATGTGCTGTCGTCGCAGATTGATATTGATGCAGATTTTGGCAAGGAAAAAACATGCGCATTCTTAAAATTGCCCTTTTCATAGCGGTTCTGGCCAGCGAATCACTCATGGCTTCGGCCCAGCAGCTTCCGCCGCATGTGTTTCGCCGGCGGATCGAGATTTGCCAGGCATGGGGGGGATGCGATGAAGACCTTGGAAATGGCGGCAGCGAGGGTGTTCCGGGCGCGCCCGATATTGCGCCCATTACCGACCAGCGCATTGCCGTGAACACAACGACCGGCCTCATTCCTGTGCATGTCACGGATGATGATACCCCGTTTGCGGAACTGGCTCTTTCGGTTTGGGTGGCGGATACCCAGCTGGTGCCGGAAGATGGTGTGGATTTTTCCTGTGTGGCGGTGGATGCCTGTGGCCTGCAGCTGACACCTGCGGTCGCTGAAATCGGCCAGACATCGGTTTTTCTTCAGGTGAGTGACGGTGCTACCACCACCACGCGCAGTTTCATCCTGCGGGTCATGGATGGCAATGCCCCCTTCATTTCCCCCATCGCCGACCAGACCGGATATGTGAATCTTGCCCTGACTCCCATTTCCTTTATTGTAGATGATCTGGATACCGATCCGGCCCAGATTACCATTGAGGCTTTTTCCGAAAAACCGGCTTCCCTGGATGAGACAACCTTCACGTTCAGTGGCACTGGCAATACGCGCATTCTTACCATTCCTCCCCAGACGGTGGAGGATACGACCAAAATCACTTTGGTGGCGCATGACAACACGCCTGAAGACAATACCGGCCTGCGCGATTTTCATGTGACCATCATTCCCGACAACCGGGCAGACAGCACCGTGGATATTTCGGAGATCTTCAACCAGACAACGCCTGTTGAGGTAGCTACCAGTCCTATCTTTTTCACCACCACGAATGGCGGCGCGGAACACCTCATCACAGTGACGTCCTCGTCTGGGGATCAAGCCATTGTGCCGGACGGCAACATCGAAGTCCTCGGAGAGGGGGTCAACCACACTCTTGTGGTTACACCCATACAGACGGGAACCGTGCCCATCACAGTGGAGGCGACGGATGGTGGCAGCAGCGATTCCACCACGTTCCTGCTGGAAGTTGTGGAATCCAACGGCATCTCGATTTCTCCCATCCCGACCCAATACATGATGCGCAACAGCATCAAACGCGTGGAGTTCACGATCAGGGCGCCTGATGGCTTTGCTCCGCTCATGCTCAATCCGGATCCAGACACGTATTACAACAGCGAAGATCTTGGATACAAATACGAGCTGGATGTCTGGAGCGAGAGTGGTGATGTTGTCAAGGACAACTATGATGCCGATGGCTGGGAATGGGTTTATGCCCAATGTGACGTTGATGGCAAATGTTTCATGGATCTGGAAAGCGGAACAGAAATCGGCCAGGAGGAAGTGTCGGTATGGCTTGGAACCGTTTCCTGGCCTTATGAATCCGCGTCTGTTGATGTTCCTGTACATGTTGTGGATGGTGGCCCGGTGATTGATGCGATTGCAAACCAGTCTACCCCCATGAACACCCCCGTCGGCCCGATCGCTTTCGAGGTGTTTGACTTCTATGATCCCTTGGCCGTGACGGTTTCCGTCCAGTCTTCGGATGAAACCGTTTTGCCGGTTTCCGGGATCACCGTCGGGGGAGGGGTAACGGAAACCCTGCGCAGCCTCCGACTGAACCCGGCACCGGATGCGTCCGGATTGGCTGCCATCACGGTGGTGGCGGAAAATCCCTTTGGCGATACGGCTTCCACCAGTTTCCTGACGCGCGTTTTACCGACCGATTGCAAACCCACCATTACTGTTCTCACCAAGGAAATTACCGCATTATGTGCGATAGATACCTGTCCGCAGATCGCCATTCCCTATGAGGTCACCGATGCATGTGGCAAAAAGGATGGCTATCCGGCCTGGGTGACATATGGCTGGAACAGCTGGAGAACCAGCGGAGTTACGCCGCCGCTCACCGATTCCGTAGGGGTGTTCCGCGTAGATCCGTTGAGCTTGCCCGCCTTTGTCAGCGCAGTGGGGCCTTCCGGCGATTATTCAAATCCCGGCAACAGTGTGCTCCTGCAACCGACCGTGCAGAGCGGAAGCGCCGAATTCACTCTTTCCTACACCAATGGCTACAATGTGGCGTCCGACACATTCAGGGTTACCGTCAATCCCGAAGAGCCTATTTGCAACCTTGATGTTGGTGATCTGGAAGGGGTTGAACCAAACACGGAAATCACCTCTCCTGTATTCAAGATCGGTGGATACACTGGCAGTCGGGATGTGATCCTGTCCTTCGCTGGCGATTTCTTGCAGGGATATAACGATCCCGTCTACCAGTATGGCACGTTTTGCCTACTATCCTACCTGCAGGATTGGTACAATGATGATTTTTACTGCCCAAGCCGCGTTTATTTTGGATATTACCGGGATGGGGAACCTAGTTCAGAGACGGTTTCCGTGCCCACGGGATCCTTCATTCAGCTATCCGCCGTTTCATCACCGGTGGCAGGTGGCGTTTCCAAGGTTATATTTGATGCTGGTTCCGGCTGCAAAACGGAATGGAAGGTGACGACCAAAATACCGGATTCCTCCGAACCTGACACATGGCCTCCTGCCCTGACCTGCGAGGCGCTGTCATGGGAAACCACTACGCCTTCCACAACAGGCAGCAGACATGGCATTGCGCCGGCAGTGTATAAATATTCCCCCTTCAGTTATCTCGTGAAGATGACGGATGACCGGACAAGTTTTTCCAACCTTGTGACATCGGTTGAGCCATATTCCTACTGGAACGCTGCTGATGATGTGACGAATCTGAAAATTGAATGTGGTATATCCAGCTGCGTGGTTTCGGGCGCATCCCAGGCGGATACGGGCAACATCATGTTGACGGTTTCCGCGACCGATGAGGCAGGCAATGTGGGGACGCGGACATGCGAGGGAATCTTTGTCATCAGCAGTTCCAAGCTGATCATTGTCAGACAGGATCCGCCCCATGGTGCGCAGGATGTTGGCCATATGCCGGTCATTACGGCGCTGTTCAGCAGCCTGCTGGATGTTGGTAGCGGGGAAATCCGCATTTATGATATTGGCGCTGATTATTTCGATCCGGCCGATGATGTCCTGTTTGACACCATCGATGTGACCGACAGCGGCCGGTTGACGGTTGTGGACAAGACCATTTCTTTTTCTCCATTAACGCCGTTCCAGCATGGACACACCTATTATATCAACATTGATTCAGGGACTTTTTTCGACCAACTTGCGCCTGCGATGTTTTATGAAGGCCTGTCAGGGTATGATTGGGGATTCACCATTCATTCAGAATCTGCCGATGTCTGCACAAGTGATTTTACAGACACGACCAATGCGGAACCGGGCAGTACCCAGACATCCGAGGTTTTGGACGTTTCCGGGTTTTCCGGCTCCCGTACGGCGACTGTAACCGGGGCAACGGTTGTCGGTGTTTATTATGGAACGGATGCCGCCAATCTTTCCAATGTCGCCGTGGCTGCTGAATCCTTTACCCTCAATTCCGGGGACCATATCCAGATCGTCATGAATGCATCCCCTGATCCGGAGGGCGAGGTATTTGCCACCTTTGATGCCGGTGCCGGTTGTGCATCGACATGGAGGGTTGTCACCAAGGCAGAAGGTGGTGAGGATCCTGTTGATCCTGAAGATCCCGTTGATCCGGAGGATCCTGTCGATCCTGAAGTTGTGGATCCTTATGTGCCCGGTGTAACAACAGGGAAGATCTATATCTATGCCTATAGCGGTGACATGTATTACCTGCCGGAGCAGAGCACGTTTTGGGACGTTTTCTCATGGGATAGCGAACCGCCGCAACTTTATGAGGAATGGCTGCAGTTCAAGTACAAGACATCATCGAATGTTCCTGTCATCAAGGTCGCCTTTGTTGTTCTTTCGCCAAACCTGACCGATGAGATCATCAGTGAAATGCCTGACGGCTTGCCTATCATGCAGATGGGAATTATCGGCGGGTTGGCCAATCTCGGTGTAACTCCCAAGAATCCAAGCGCCTTTTACATGCCGCAGCTGGGCAAGCTGTATGAAATTGAACTGGAGGATTCGGTCGATGTGGCAAACACCCAGGTTGGGGATAAGCTGTTCCGGGTGACCTTTGAGGGTTCACATAGTGAGATTGAGTTGCTCAATCCAAATCACGTCATCCCCTTTTTCAAGACGGCTGCCAGCAACCACAAGGCCTACAACCATGAATCCACGAACAGTCTGGAGAGCGCTCTTTATGGAGCCATGGCGAATGATGGGTTGATCTGGTGTCCTAGCAGCCAGGTTTCCGCTCTGGAATCCACTTATGTCACCAAGGTCGGGTTTTCTTCCTATGTCCTGGACAATACCCAGCCCGATCCGACCGAGGCCCATCCGGCCAGTGGCATGAAATCGGATTATCGTTGCATTTCCACTTACAATGCGCCGGTGACCATGTATCCCATCAGCCACAACATCAACTATGCGCTCACGAAGTTTGGCTTTAACCGGATCAGCATACCGCCGGAAACCCCGCCTTCCAATGTCACCTGCACGGCAACCGTGACGTCAACAGGGGAAACATTCGACATACAGACAACCCTGAAAACAACGCCGCAAAGCACGACCTGCATGCAGGACTGCGACAGTTTGGCATCCGTCCATTCCTGCCTTGGGGATTGCAGTGTCGGATATCCGTCCGCCTGCCGACAGGATTGCCCCACCAATCCGAACCCGCTCTATGACCTCAAGAACTATGTCCCGTCCTGCCTCAAGGATTGCAGGCCGCAGGTTCTTTACTATGAATGGTCAGGGAACAGGACGGTGGCCGGGAAAACCGAAATTTATGACATGGGGGATGAAAACTATTATGGCCATATTGTGGTTTCGTGTCCGGGCGGGTTTGCCAGGCTGCAGACAGAAAAACTGCCGATCCTGATGCAGGCGATGGAGATTTATCCTGTTGAAGGACAGCCCCTGCCGGGTGTTGATTTTGACTTCAAGGATGAGCCAAGTCTGGGATCCATCGGGAACCCTGTGCCATCAGGGACATCTTCCATGCCAAAGGTGATCATGCCATGACACATGTATCCAGAACTGTTGGTGTTGTCTTAGCTGTTTCCGTGTTGGCGGTGGGGGCAGGCACCGGGGTCATGTTCCTGCGCAAGGAGCGAAAACCAGCGGAACCGCTTGCTTATTCACCGATCGTCAGGGTTTATCCTGCTCGCGAGCCAGTCACAGACAAGCGCGCCATGCAGCCAGGAGCACCCCTTCAACCGCGGTCTTCGGCCGTTGTTTCAAGGGATGAACAGGGGGCTGCGCCATCCGTTCCGTTTTCTGGAAGGGCGGGGAGGCGTTCCGGCATGCGTGCGTCCGGGATTCCTTCCGTTTCCAAAATTCCCGACCGGGCCATGGCCCGGGGGACTGAAGCCATTTCCATACCATTTTTTATCATGGACGATGATACGTCTTTTGAATCCATTCGGGTTTCTGTCCAGACGCAGAATGCCGACTTGTTTCCCATGGGCAATATTTCGCATACCTGTAACATGGGTGCCTGCTCGTTGACCTTGATGCCTGCCAAAAACCAGATGGGGCGCGGACGCCTGGTGCTGGTGGTGCAGGATGGCCTGAATGAAGTGAAGGCCGGGTTTGTGGTGCGGGTTCTTGATCCGGATTTGCCGTTTGTTGGTCCGGTTGGAGATATGGTTGGTAAGGTCAATCAGGTGATTGGCCCGATTGCATTTATGGTGGACGACATGCAGACCGATCCGGAATTGCTGTCGCTGGAAGTGATGTCCAGTAATTTGTCCATGGTGCCGGTGGAAAACATTGTGGTTGAGGGGCAGGGTTCAGAACGCGCCGTGACCATCACTCCCCTGAGGGATGCTTATGGCATGACGGAAGTCACCATTGCCGTCAGCGATGGGGAAGGGCAAACCGTATTGCGCAGTTTCAGGGTTGATATTCCGATGCCGGCTGGCCAAAAGACTTCATTGCCTGTTTCCGTTCGGGATGCCGTGCCGCTAGGAATGCCGGATCCCTACAGTCACCTGCCGGAAGACCATCCCGTTCGCCAGCGCATGAAACGCTGACGCTTTTCAAGGGCTTCATTGTGGCGGGGTCTTTTAAGGGAAAATGGCGCGCCCGACGAGATTCGAACTCATGACCTTTGCCTTCGGAGGGCAACGCTCTATCCAGCTGAGCTACGGGCGCGCATGTGCCCATTCCTATGACCCATTTCTTATCTTTTGTCAAACGCTGAGCTTTATGTTAGCTTCAAAAGTCGGTTGGTTGTTTTTTTGAAAAAGCAGCAAGGAGGATGCAATGCAGCCTTTCAAGGTTTCCTGCGACGGCATGCCCGGCGCTTTGCATGAGCGGACCTTCATTCTGCTTGATTCCGAAACGCCAGCCAAATGTCCGCTTTGCGGGCGCGTGTTTGAGTTCGAGGATACGCGCGCCAAGCTTTTGGCCCTTCTGGAACTGGCAGATGCGGAAGGCGACACCGACGAGGTGGAGCGTCTGGCCGAAATCCTTTCCCTCATGTCGGCAGGGCATGAGGAAGAATGACCTCTCCGCTGGGACAGCAGATGGAATACCAGTTCCGCCTGCATGACCGGGCGGGACGCAAGTTCCTGACAGATTTGCGCGAACAGCTTCGCGTAGAGCATGAACCGACCTACCAGCATTGCCTGCGGGTGGGCGATCTTGCTCGCCGTTTTGCCCTTTATCTCGGGGTGGAAAAGGATGTGGCGGAGGATTTTGGACTGGCCGTGTCCTGCCACGACATTGGCAAGCTGCTGGTGCCGTCGGAGATCCTTTACAAGACCGACAAGTTGACACGTGCGGAGAGGGGAATTGTCAAGGCGCATTCTTCAAATGGGGAACGCTTGCTGGAAGGTTGTTCCTTCCCATTGGTGCGGGAAGCCGCAGCCATTGCAAAACATCATCATGAAACCAAGGCTGCACAGGGCCAAATGGATATTCCCGCATCCGTCCATATTGCATCCATGTGCGACATGGTGGACGCTTATACGTCCGTCCGAAGTTACAGGGAGAATTTTACCCTGCGTTTTGCCCTGCGGACGCTGGCAGAGGACAAGCGCCAGAGTTTTGTGCCCGAATTTCAAAGGCCGTTTCTTGTGTTCATGCAGAAGGTGTTTGCGCAGGATTTGGCACATGAGGCGGTTGTTTTGGGCCTGCAGGAAACAAAGCAGGAGCAGCAAGCAAGATTGAGAAAATCTTGCTTGCACGGGAAAGTTCGCAAAAGACACATGCGCGTTTCATAGAAGGTGGTGTTCATGACCGATTTCGCAAAGGTGATCGACAAGGCTTACGGCGTGGAAGACCGCGCGGGAAAGGCTTTTCTTGCCCGCATGCGCGAGCAGCTCCGCGCCGAGCGCGAATGGACCTACCAGCATTGCCTGCGGGTGGGCGAGATGGCGCGGCAGTTTGCCCTTTCCATTGGCGTTTCCGAACTTGCGGCGGAAAATCTCGGGCTGGTGGTGTCCTGCCATGACATCGGCAAGCTGTCCGTTCCGGCGGAGTTGCTGGACAAGGTGGGGGAGTGTACTCCCAAGGAAAGGGCCATGCGGCGCGATCATTCCCGGCAGGGTGGCGCCATGCTGGAAGGCCATTTGTCCGCACCGCTGCTCAAACTGGCGGCGGGCGTCGCCGAAAACCACCACGAAAAATGGGACGGCACCGGCTACCGCCACAAGGCCGGGAAGGAGATTCCCGTCGGTGCGCAAATTGCCGCCCTGTGCGATGTTTTTGATGCTTCGGTGTCCGATCGCCACTATCATGTGGGGGCGCCGGTCATAAACGCCCTGTCCAGCATTGCAGGGGCCAAGCGCAACTGCTTCAATCCTGAACTTCTCAAGCCATTTATCCTTTATGGTGTCACGGCCAACAGGAACAGGCTTACGGGCAAGGACATCGCCCGACTGATGGATCAGCTGGAGGAGGGCAAAAACGGCCCCGCCGGAACGGGTCCGGTTGCCTCCGGCCCCCGTGGAAGCGCTCCCCGCGCCTGACCTATTCGTTTTTGGCATGGCATCATGCAAAAAAAGGGCTTGCGGGCGGAGCCGCATGTGTTAGCCTGATGGGCATGGACACCTGAAACGGGATTTCGCCATGCCTTGGGAATGCAACAGCATCGGGCCTTTGGAAGGTTTCCGCCGTAGCGCGGACGCTTTTTCCCGTGCCGTTCCTTTTTCCCGGAAGGGGGGCAGATGAGCTATTCCTCTCCCCTTGGCGATGAAATCAACCAGCTTTATTCCCTGAATGATCCTCTTGGGCGGCTGTTTCTGGTCCGCCTGCGGGAACGGCTCGCCTTGCATCATGAGGCCAGCTACAGCCACTGTATGCGCGTGGGTGAGATGGCCCGCCAGTTTGCCCGTTTTGTCGGGGCCAGCGAGATGGCGGCCGATAACCTTGGGTTGATTGTTTCCTGCCATGACGTGGGCAAGCTCCTGGTGCCGCCTGCACTGCTTGACAAGCCGGATCCCACCAGGGAAGAACAGGAAATCCTGAGCCGGCATGGCCGTGAAGGAGACATGTTCCTGCAGGGCCGCAGGGAACCTTTGGTGCGCATGGCGGCCGAAGTGGTGACACTGCACCACAAGCGCTTCAAGATCCAGCAGAAGCTTCTTGGAAAAAATGTGCCGCCGGCCCTGCGGATTGCCTCCTTGTGCGACAGTTTTGATTCGTCTGTTTCCATGCGCCCTTACCGGGTCATGGTGACGCCCGGTTATGCGCTCGGGAGCCTCATCCACCGCAATGCAACCAAGCGCCTTTCCTATGATCCCAACACCCTGGCATTCTTCATCCATTTCCATGTGGTGTTCCTGCGTGCCCGGCTGGGGGACGACGAGGTTGCGGGCCTGCTTTCCGCCCTGCGCGCTCAGAAGGAAAAGGTTCAGCGGCAGCCATCCTTACCGAAATGTCCGCTCAAACCCTCAGGCCCCCGCCCCTGATTCCGGTGCTTCAAGGTGGTTGCTTTTCGCGGGCTTTTCCCTGATGATGCGGACATGACACAGACATCCAGAAAACACCTGACCCTGATTGATGCCTCAGGCTTCATTTTCCGCGCCTTCCATGCCCTTCCGCCCCTCACCCGTGCCGATGGCACGCCAGTCGGCGCTGTCATGGGGTTTGCCAACATGCTCATGCGTCTGCTCTTGGAGCGCAAACCGGAGCATCTGGCCGTGGTGTTTGATGTCTCCCGCAAGACGTTCCGCACCGAACTCTATCCGGAATACAAGGCACACCGGCCGCCCACGCCGCCGGAACTCATCCCCCAGTTTGCGCTGGTGCGCGAGCTGGTGGCCGCGTTTTCATTGGCGGCGGTCGAGGCTGAAGGCTATGAGGCCGATGACCTGCTGGCCACCTATGCCCGCCTTGGCCATGAAAAAGGCATGGATGTGTCCATTGTATCCTCGGACAAGGATCTGATGCAACTGGTGGGCGATGGGGTTACGATGCTTGATCCCATCAGGTACCGGCCTATTGGACCCGCCGAGGTGATGGAAAAATTTGGCGTGCCACCGGACAAGGTGGGCGACCTTCTGGCCCTCATGGGCGATGCCAGTGACAATGTGCCAGGCGTTCCCGGGATTGGTCCCAAGACCGCCGCGCAGCTCATTACCGAATTCGGCAGCCTCGATTCCCTGCTGGCGCAGCTGGACAGCCTGCCTGAAAGCAAACGCAAGCAGAACCTTATTGAAAACGTCGAACTGGCCCGGCTATCCAAAAAGCTGGTGACGCTCGAGGATCATGCGCCGGAGCCCCTGCCTCTTTCGGCTCTTGTCGTGCCAGAGCTGGACAAGGCCCGATTGGCCGCCTTTTTCAAGGCGCAGGGGTTCAAGTCGTTGCTGGCCAAGCTGGGCCCGGTTGTGGGGGGGGATGAACGCTTCGGGGAAACGGTGGAAACGTCTTCTGCGTCTCCCATCAAAACCGTTTATGAAAAGGTGGACACGCTGCCCGCGCTTCGGGCGTGGATTGGGCGCATCCACGACAAGGGCGTGGTCGCCGTGGATACGGAAACCACTTCCCTGACGCCCTGCGTCGCAGGATTGGTTGGGGTTTCCCTGTCCGTTGCGCCGGGACATGCCTGTTACATTCCGCTGGGACATGTGGCGCCAGGGGGGGGCGGGCAATTTGATTTTGGCGAAACGCCGGCTGTTTTGCAGCTGCGCGAGGCCGACGCCCTGGCCCTCTTGAAGCCGGTGCTTGAAGATCCCGCCATTCTCAAGGTCGGGCACAACATCAAGTTTGACATGCAGGTGTTTGCTGCGCGCGGCATTGATGTAGCCCCCATTGATGACACCATGCTGATTTCCTATGTTCTGGATGGCCGCCAGCATGGACAGGGCATGGATGAGCTGGCCAGACTGCATCTGGGCCATGACTGCATCAGTTACAAGGAGGTTACCAAATCCGGGCGTGGGCAGATGCCTTTTGCGGAAGTGGCAGTGGACGCTGCCACGGCCTATGCCGCCGAGGACGCCGACATTACGTTGCGGCTCTGGCAGCATCTGAAACCCCGTCTTCTGCCAGCACACCAGGTAGCGCTTTATGAACAGGTTGATCGTCCGCTGGTACCTGTGGTGGCGGCCATGGAAACGGCAGGCATTTGTGTGGATGTTCAGGCCCTGGCCGATTTGAGCCAATCCCTCGCGCAGCGCATGGCGGATCTGGAAGCGGAAATCCATCGTCTCGCGGGCCATGGTTTTAATGTGGGGTCGCCCCAGCAGCTGGGAGCGGTCTTGTTTGACGAGATGGGGCTTGCGGGCGGCAAGCGCAGCGCAAACGGTTCATGGTCCACCGACGTGGCGGTTCTGGAACCGCTGGCCGAAGAAGGAACAACCATTGTTGAGCGGGTTCTGGAGTGGCGGCAGGCCGCCAAGCTCAAAAGCACTTATACCGATGCCCTGCCGCGCCAGATCGATCCGAAAACCGGCCGCATTCATACGTCCTTTTCGCTGGCGGCCACCAATACCGGACGCCTTGCCTCCACGGATCCCAACCTGCAGAACATTCCTGTCCGCAGCGAGGAAGGCAAAAAGATCCGCGCAGCTTTTATCGCCCCACCCGGCCATGTTCTCATCTCTGCGGATTATTCCCAGGTGGAATTGCGGCTTCTTTCTGAAATGGCGGGCATTCCCGCCCTCAAGCAGGCATTCCTTGACGGAGTGGACATTCATGCCCTGACCGCTTCGCAGGTGTTCGGTGTGCCCCTGGCCGACATGACGCCCGATTTGCGCCGTCATGCCAAGGCCATCAATTTCGGCATTGTCTATGGCATCAGTGCTTTCGGTCTTGCCAGACAGCTCGGCATTGAACCTTCTGCCGCCGGGGCTTATATCCGCACCTATCTCGAGCGTTTTCCGGAGCTGGCCGCCTATATGGAGGGGCTCAAGGAATTTGCGCGCGCCCATGGTTATGTGGAAACCATCTTTGGCCGCAAATGTTTCATGCCGGAGATCACGAGCAAAAACCCGAACCGTCGTCATGCCGCCGAGCGCCAGGCCATCAATGCGCCCATTCAGGGCACGGCGGCCGATCTCATGAAAAAGGCCATGATCGCGGTTCATGTCCTGCTGCGGGATTCTGGCCTTCCAGCCCGTGTCCTGCTGCAGGTGCATGACGAGCTGGTGGTGGAATCGCGCGGGGATGTTGCCGGGGAAGTTGCCGCGCTGGTGAAAAAAGGCATGGAAGGTATTTCCATTTTTTCAGTTCCGCTGGTTGCGGAGGCGGGGATTGGTTGCAACTGGGCAGTTGCAAAATAGCGATCTTCCTTGAATCCGGTCCGGAAGTTTAATCTTGCTTTAATGTTATGCCCTATCCTTCTGCATGGAAAGTGAGGGTGTTTGGATTATCTTTATTTCCTGCACGGTTTGTTCCTGATTCTTTTGGCTTGCGCGGCCATAGGATTGCGCAGGGATGTGGCTTTTCCTATAGGGTTTATTGCCGTTTTTGCCATTTTCCAGGGGCTTGATGTCCTTTTGCGCATCCCCTTGCTGTGCTGCATTTCCATGACGCAGTCCGTGCTCTTTTTCCATATCCTGTTTCAATTGCTGGCGGGGCTGGCCCTGGTCGTTCTTGTGTACCGGGAGACTCCCAGACCATGGCATCGGGTGGTCATTCCCGTTTTCCTGGCGTTGGTGGGCCTGGAACTTTTTTCGGGTTGGGTCCATTTTGAGGAAGTGCTGGAAATCTCCAGCATTCACATGACCGTGGTTTTTGGCATGGGCGTGGCCTTCCTCATGTGGTGGCGTGCCCGACGGATCTCCCGGCCATGGGCGTTGCGGGCGTCGGCTCTGGCCTTTGCGGGCTATATCTGCCTGACAGGATCCCGTTATGGGGCGGGCATGTTGCCGGGGAGCCTCATTGAGGAAATCGCGCTGGGCGACCATCTGGTTCAGATAGGATTTTCGGGGGTGCTGGCGTTCCTGATTTTCAGCATCCTGGCCATGGGAATTCCTGGCGATGAAATCTCCAGAACCAGTCTCTGGCGGTTGCTCTGGAAAAGGATTGGGCTTTCGGCATGCGTGATTTTCATTGTTCTGGCTGGGGGGGTCTGGGCTGCATCCTTTGCAGGAAACCTGAGTGGACAACACTTCAAGAACCAGTTGATTGACCGTGTCAGAATCCTGCAATCCATGCTTGATCCGGATGACATGGAGGCCTTGCTTCAAGGGGCGTCCCATCCCCATTACCGGGAGGTTTATGAGGCGGTAACCCGCGCCATATCATCGCAAAACGACATTATTTATGGCTATGTAGTTGCCTTGCGGGATGACCAGATCGTCTTCCTTCTGGATGCGGAAGCCACGATCTTCTCCGATCATGAGGACATTGTCATATCGGACCCTGGAGCCATTTATGAGGATGAAAGTCCGGCCTTCAAGGCCATTCTGCGTGACCATCAAGAGATGCCAATCGCAGAAGGTCCCCTGTCAGATGCCTGGGGAACCTGGATCAGCGCCGTTGTGCCTCTCAAAGGATCGAACGGACAGGTGGTGGCGGCACTGGGGATGGATGTGGATACCCAGAACTACAATCGCCTCATGGACCAGACCCGTCTTCCGGTCATCGGTATCGTTGGGGCCATTTGCCTTGCGATTGCCATCTGGCATATCCAGCGCAACAAGGAGATGCGGACGGCGGCGCGCCTGGCCTTGTCTGAAAAACATTATCACGACATCTTTTCCGGGGCCCCTGTCGGGATTTTTGAAACCTCCCTTGATGGTGCAGTGGTTGACAACAACCAGGCCTGTCTTGATATCCTTGGGTATTCCGATGATCTGGAAGCCAAGGTGATCAGCCGCAAGGTAGGGGTGGCCGAGGCTGTTTATGCTGATCCTTCCGTGCGCGAGCAGATCCTCAAGCTCGTGATGCAGGATGATATATGGCACAAGGAACGTCTGCGCATGCGCCGGAAGGATGGGCGCCACATCACTGTCAGCATGACCATTCGCGGCGTTCATGATACCCATGGGCGCCTGCTTCGCCTGCAGGGATTCATTGAGGACATTACCGCGAGGGTGATGGCCGAACAGGGACTTGAAGAGCAAACCCTGTTTTTGCAGCAACTTATCAATGCCATCCCAACCCCCGTGTATTTCAAGAGCCTGGATGGCAAATACCAGAATGGCAACAAAGCCTTTGCGGACCTGATTTCCAGAACGCCGGAAGAATATCGTGGCAGGGAAGTTTTCGAAGTCTGCAAATTGGAGGAAGCCGAGATTTTCCATGCTAAAGATATGGAACTTCTGGAAAAGGGCGGGATGCAGACTTATGAGGCTACCATCACGTGTGACAAGGGGGTGCGCAACCTGATGTTCCACAAGGCCCTGACCCTGCATACAGATGGAAACCGGGCGGGGATCGTCGGGGTCGTCTTTGATATCACGGACATCAAGCAGACCGAGGAACGGTTGCGCCAGAGTGAAGCCAAGATCCGATCCATCCTTGATGCCCTTCCAGACCTGCTTTTTGTGAGCGATATTTCAGGGATCATTCATGAGGTTCGGGCGCCCGCGCCGGGAATGTTGTTGAAACCCGTTGACCAGCTGCTGGGCAAAGACTTGCGGGAAATCCTGCCGGAGATGCTGGTGCAGGAGTTCCTTGGGCTTGCCCAGGGCGCTGTTTCAGGCAAAAAAACCATAATTTGGGAATATGCGATTGATATCCATGGGGAAAAACGCTTTTTTGAAGGCCGCATCGCCCCTATGGATGCCCGGCGCGTGGTGCTGGTCAGCCGGGATGTCACGGACCGCTGCAACACGGAAGAAAAGTTGCTTCAGACAAAACTGGAGCTTGAAGCGGCCAATGCCCAGCTCAGCACCTTGGTCAAGCAGGCCCAGGCGGCAGCTGCTGAGGCTGAACGGGCAAGCCGGGCCAAGAGTGAGTTCCTTGCCAACATGAGCCATGAACTCCGAACCCCCCTCAATGCCATCATGGGATTTTCGGAAATGATTTCCAGCGAAATGCTGGGGGCCATCGAAAACCAGAATTACAAGGAATATATTGGCTATATCCATGCCAGTGGCGCACATCTGCTCGATATCATCAATGACGTTCTTGACCTTTCCCGCATTGAGGCCGGGAAAATGCAGATCTATCATACGCCGGTGGAAGTGGCCGGCATTTTCCGCATGGCGGGAAATCTCATCCTGCCCCGTCTTGCAGAAACGGAACAGGGGCTCAAGGTGTCCGTTGCCGACAATGTTCCGGCCATTCTTGGGGACGAACGCCTGATCAAGCAGATCATTCTCAATCTTTTGTCCAATGCGCACAAGTTTTCGCCCAAGAAGGCGCAGATTACCCTTTCTGCCCGCCGGTTGGGAGAAACGGAAGTTGAACTGGTGGTCTCTGACACGGGGATTGGCATGCAGAGGGAAGAAATTGCCCTGGCCCTCCAGCCTTTCGTGCAGCTTGAGAATTACATTTCAAAGACCCAGCAGGGAACCGGTCTCGGCCTGCCTCTGGTCAAGGCTTTTACCGAACTCCAGGGGGGGCGCCTTGTGATTGAGAGCAAGCCTGGCAAGGGAACAACAGTGCGGGTCATCCTGCGGGTGTTTGAGCCCGGGATGCCGGTTTCCACCTTCCAGATTCCCCCGTCCGCATAATTCCGGTCAAAAATCTTCCACATCCTGCCATAGGAAAGGGCAGGAGGTTGTTTTATGGGAGAGCATGCATCAAATGCGATGACGGAAATCGCCCTCGCGCTGTCGATGGCGTTTTTTGCCATCCTGCTTCTGGCCCTTCTGGCCATGGGAAGCGGGAAGGCCGCCATGGTCATGCAGGTTGCATCGGGGGAAAGTTCTCCTGAAGTTGCCGAAAATGTTTCCCCGGAAAATCTTGTGGTTTTTCAGGATGGCCAGTTTCTGGATGCGCAACTTGTCCTTGTGGATCCGGCGCGTCTGGCGCACATGCCGAAGATTGTCCTGGCGGTTCCGGAAAACCTCCCTGCTGTAGAAATGCTGGCGGCCCGCCAGCGCATCCCTGCCCGCGATGTGCGGGTGACGGTTCTGGACGCGCGCTGGCGCGCGGCCCTTGAGGAGAAAAAACCATGAAAAAACATATGCTGGCCCTGGCCCTTCTTGTGCTGCCCTCTCTTGCGCAGGCAAACCTCCCTTTCCGCATGCCGGATGAAACCGGGATCCGGAGGATGGTTGCCGATGAAGCGCGGGCGCAGGGGATTTCTCCGCGTCTGGCCCTGGCTGTGGCCGAAGTGGAATCCGGATTTGATCCGGATGCGCGCTCCTTGGCTGGCGCGCGGGGCGTCATGCAAATCATGCCAGAGACGGCCCGGGGGGAATTTGGGGTTCATCCGGATGCCCTCTGGGATCCGCAAACCAATATCCGGGTGGGGGTGACATACCTGCGCCAGCTGATGGATACGTATGATGGCCGGGTGGATATTGCCCTGTCGCACTACAATGGAGGATCCGCCGTGCGGCAGGGTAATCGCCTGCACGTCATTCCTGCAACCCGCGCTTATGTGGAGAAGGTTCTTGCCCTGTCAGGAGATTCCGGAAATTCCAGCCCACGGGCCGGACGGATGCTCGACCTGAACCGGGGGGATTATTATCTTGCTGCGCCGCAGGATGTGGCCGGAGATGTTTTCCCATCGGGATACAACCGGACAGGCCGTTATCTCAATGGGGTTTCCGGCAAGGATTCCGATACCCATTTCCGGACGGATTCCTCTGGTCGGCTCATCAACATGGACACAACACGTCCCGTGACGGCTTTCCGGCGCTGGCGCCAGGCGCAGGGCATTCCCATGGCCAGTGTGCGGCGCGTTCCCGTGTCCCGGCACAGGGAAAGTGATGGATGGCCTTCTGTCCAGGATCTGCGGGCGGCCCGTGCGGTGGAGGGCTGGTGAAACGCTGGTGTTTGGTGTATGACTTTTCCTCATGACCGATGCCCAGTCCCTCATCCTGACCGCCAGCCGGTCGCCGGAACTCAGTGCCCATTTCAAGGCTATTGCCGAGATGGATGTGGCCGGCATGCCCAAATATGGCCGGGCCGAGATTCATGGTCTTGTACGGGCCACTGTATGCCGGACGTATGCGCCTGCCCTGCTTGAGCTGGCGCATCTGGTGGCAGCGGCGTCCTGTTTGGGGGCTTGGGAAAACCTGTTCTGGGGAACGCATCCTGTCCGTGCATCGCATTTTTCGGCCTTTTTCCATGAGGCCTGCGGGCGGGGCTGCCTTGCCTGCAAGGATGGGGTGATGTCCATCCGCTATCCCGATGGGCAGTTTTCCATCCGGTTTGGACGCATGTCCTTCCTTTCGGCGCTCATGGACATGCTGGTGGCTGTGCTGGGCTATGACGTGGTGGATGACCATCTGACCTCCCTGCGGGCTTCCTCCCGTACGGCAGCGGATGTTTCCGCCGCAGCCCGCGGTCTTGCCAAGGCGTATTATGCCTTTCTCAAAAACCATGTCCCTCCGGCGCAAGGCCAGCGCAAATTCCGCACCCTCGCCACCTTCATGACGGAACGTGCAGGGTCAGGATTTTCTGGGCGCGACATTGCCGATGATGCCATTCTCGCTTTCTGGCAGACGCATGCCGCAGATGCCGGAGATGGCCAGGATTTCAAGACCTATGTGGCCACCTTCCGGGCGTTTTTGCATTTTCTGGAAGCTCTGGAACAGGCTGAAAGGATTGTGGCGCTTGAACAGGCCCGTCCAGTGGGGACGGGAGAAGGCGAAATTGATGTAGCGGTGGGTGCGCGGTGTGACCTTTCTGAAGCCGTCAATCCGCTGGAGGCCCTGTGTGCGGGGGCTGGCGCGCGCGTAAAATTCCTCAACAAGCAGGAGCAGGCCCGTCTTTCCCTGTTGTTTGAAGCGGGAACGCTGGCGCTGCGTTTGCCGGTTTCGCTTTTGCGCTGCGAAGTGTTCGGGAAAACCCAGTCGCGGTTGACCCAAGGGGTGCGGCGCGGGATTGGTGCGGCAGGACTTCATGACATGGCGCGTGATGGCGGGGAAGGCGATTACCTGGTCGTTCGGGAGGAACTGGCCCGGTTGCGGGATGGGCTCTCACGGGTTCTTCTGGCGAGTCTGTTTGCCCTGGTGGACGCCAAAAGTCCTGAGGCCATTTCCCTTTTGCTCGATTTGGCGGAAGGGTTTGATGCCACCGTTTGTGCGCCGCTCCTCAAGGATATGGAAGGGGAGAGCCTGGCTGAACGTTTTCTGGCCCTCCTGGCCCTGCCGGAACGTGCGCCGCCGCCACTGCCAGACCTCATGACCGCAGCGGAAAAGGCTTTTATGGGGTTGTCGCGGCAAGGATTTGAAGGTGTTCCGGGGCAGGATCCTGAATTGCTGGAGGCTTTCGAGTCCGGTTCTCCGCTGGTCCAGGCTATCCGGAGTGGAATTTCCGGCTGGCTTTCCGCCACGGACGCGATGGATTGGCCTGACCTGTTCATAAGGGACAGGGAAACCTTTCTGGATGTTTTTTCCCGGATTTATGGAGATGCCCATGTTGCCGCCCGAATTTGATCCTCCCCTGGCCCGCGCCGAGCAGATTTTCATGCAGCTCGAGGAAGTGGAGGCCATCATGGCGACCTTGGACGTGGCGAGTGTGTCGGAACCGCCGTCATCTGCGCCTTTTGCAAAGCTGGCCCGGTTCGTGGCCGGACAAGGCCAGGCGGACAGCTTTCAGGCCTGCCGTGCGGATGTACGGATTTTCCGGAAATTCTTGGCCAACACCGGCCCCGCTTATGCGCCCAGGCTTGCCGCGGCGGCATCATCGGGAAGGACACAGACCCGCGAAGGGGAGGGCTGTCGCATCAGCCTGCGGCCTTCGCGCGCGGATCCTGAACAGGTGTATGTGGTTGTCGAGATGACCCGCCCGGAAGGTGTGGTTCCGCGCCATCTGTTCCTGTCCTTGCCGGATGGGCTGTTTTCCCGGTTTGACCTTCCGGAACCGGATGGTATGGTTTTCCAGATTCTGGCCCAGGCCGATTCCGGTCTTGTCCGCGGGCTTTCCAGCCCGGAAACCGAGGTGTTTCTCCATTGAGCCATTCCATCAGGGTTGTTGTCGCCACCACGGAAGGTCCCTCTGAAATCCTGCGTCTGACGCCGGAGGATCCGGATGTGCGGTCGGTGGCCTGCCTGGGCGGGAAAGCCATTCCCCTGCCCATCAGCAAGGCTTATGATGCCTTTGTGCGGGAACCTACCGGGGTCATTGCCCGCGCTTTTGGCCATGAGGCCTTCCGCCTGGATGTATCGGCGCCCATTGATGATGGCCTGAGCTGGCAGCTGCCCGTATTTGCGGCGCATGCCCTTTTGGCGGCCCAGCGACTGGCCATGCCGGGCAAGGCCGGGGATCATGTTCTTTGGCTAACGGGCGAGGTGGATCGGGACCTGCGGGTTTTGCCGGTGGCCCATTGCCTGGCCAAGCTGGACCGCTCGCGAACTTTCTTTGCCGAAAGCATGGCGGCGGGGGCGCGTGTCACAGTCTTTCTGCCACAAGGCAATGCGATGGATATTGGGGCCTGCTGGGCCAAGCGCAACGGGCTTGATCCGGAGCGCCTGCGCATTGTTCCGGTGGTTTCCATGGAAGAAGTCTTGCAGGCTCTTGGTCTGGCGCAAAAGACAGGCGCGTCGCGTGCCAGCCGGCTGGCCTTGCCGGAATTGCTGCGCCGGAATGCGCGCGCTGCCTGGAGTTTGGTTGCCGTCTTCATGGTTTTTGCAGGGATGGCCCTGACATGGCACATGGGCATATCGGATTGGGAAAGCCTGCGCCGTGGTGGGCAGTTCCGTGGGCTGGATGTGCAGCTGTCCGTAGGGGGGATTTTGGCGCGGGGCTATGAAACCTGGCTGGCATCGCAGGTTCCGGCGGATATTTCCCTGGGAATTGATGCTGTGCGCGCCAAGGACGGGCGGATATGCCCGGATGCTGCACGGGCCGAACGTGCGGATTATGAAATCCGTCCTGCGCCAGAAGGAATGGCGCTTTTGGCGGAAGGGCTTTGCGGCTTGGAATTTTCCATGAAAAGCCCGGAGGAGAGCCTTTATCTCTGGCCGTTTGTCCAGGACATGAAAACGCGGGCTTTTCTGGCGCGTCGGCCAAGGGCGCAGGATGCGGGGGGCAGTCCGCAGGGCAAGGATCTGGCCTTGGCGCTGGCCTTGCCGGATGACATCCGGCAGCAGGGCCTTTCCTGTCAGATGGGCATTTTGGCAGCGCGTGCCCCGGTTGCGGAGGCAGCGGACTGGGTGATGATGGAACTCGCCGCCCATCCGGAAGAAAATTATGCCGCCCGCTGGGATGCCCTGCGCGAGAAATTGCGTCGCAGGGGGATCTTGCTGCAAGGCAAGGGCTGCGCCATTACGCCCTGAGGCGTGGTTTCATGAGCGGGTGGTTTGAATGCAGGCGGAATGCGGAGGTTACAGCTTGCAGATGGTGCAGATGGATGCCTGTTTGCGGGCAAGGGCCTTGGCGTCAAAGCCTTCGGCCAGGCTTGCAAAAGCTTGATGCCAGTTGGCTTCGGCACCCAGTGCCATGAAAACGGATCCAAGCCCTAGCGCGGCCCGGTCAATGAACACAAATTCCTGCGGGATGGAAACCCCGCCCGCGCGTTTGAGCGCCTGATGGGTGGCCATGGCGATGTCCCGGCCATAAAGGCCTGCATTGGTTTCGCGGGCAATCGGGCGCACCCGGTCATCCAGCAATGGCTCGTAAAGGAAGGCGGCCCATGCACGCATGGCCTTGCGTGCATCTTCGTTCAATCCCTCAAAACCCCATAGGGCAAAGGCGGCATCCATGGCTTTTTCGTCCCCGGCCATCAAGGCGCGCCACAAATCCACCACGCCTTGTACAAACGGGGCCGGAAAGATGCGGATGCAGCCAAAATCCATGAGGTTCAGTGTGCCGTCTTCCGCCAGCGTATAATTGCCCGGATGCGGGTCACCATGCAGGATGCCTGCCGTGAGGAAGGGTTTGTAGAAGGCGCGGAAAAGTTTCAGGGCAGCATCGGCGCACCCGGTCACATCTCCTTTTGCCAGCGAGGTTCCGTCCAGCCACGACATGGTGAGCAGTCCGGGCCCGCAGAGCGCATCCTGTGGTTCTGGCACCGCGATGCCATCTCCGTTGGTGAAAAGGGCTGAGAAGGCGCGCATGGCAGAGGCTTCGCGCCCATAGTCACATTCCTCCCGCAGGCGATTGGCGATTTCCTCGGCCAGCGGGGCAAGGCGCAGGGCGCCACTCCATTTTTCAATGAGGCGCAGGGTGGGGCGGAGTTGCGCCACATCTCCGGCAACGGCTTCCGCCATGCCCGGATACTGAAGCTTGCAGGCCAGGCGCTTTCCGTCCGTTCCGCGGGCCAGATGCACCTGCCCCAGGGATGCAGCAAAACGGGGCGTGATTTCAAAATCGGCAAACCGGGCTTTCCAGTCCTTGCCCAGCGCCGCCTGCATACCGCGTGCCACCAGATGCGGCCCCATGGGAGGCGCCTGTGTTTGCAGGGTGGCAAGAGCTTTGGCGTAATCTTCCGGCAACAGGCCCGGAATGGTGGCAAGGAATTGGCCGATTTTCATGACCGGCCCCTTGAGGCTGCCCAGAAGAAGGGTCAGGTTCCGGGCATGGCGGGCGCTTCCGGTCGGCAGATGCAGATATTTTTTCCCGGCCAGCCGCAGGGCAACATTGGCTCCGGTGCGGGCAATTTTTCGTGATCTCCGTGTCATGCCATGCCTTCCAGCTCGGTGATGAAGCCTTCAATCATGGCAAGGCCGCGATTCCAGAAGGCGGGATCACTGGCATCCAGACCGAAGGGGGCGAGAAGTTCGCGGTGGCGCTTGCTGCCACCGGCTTCCAGCAGGTGGATGTATTTTTCCGCAAAGTCCGGCATGCCGCTTTCATGGGTGGCATAGAGCGCATTCACCATGCAGTCGGCGAAGGCGTAGGCATACACGTAGAATGGCGAATGGATGAAATGCGGGATGTAGGCCCAGAAATGCCGGTAATGGTCGTGGAAGGCCAGCGCCGGGCCAAGGCTTTCCTTCTGGACATCCATCCAGATGGTGGCGATGTCGTCTGGCAGGAGTTCGCCCTGTTTGCGCTGGTTGTGCAGGCGGCATTCAAATTCATGGAAGGCAATCTGACGCACCACGGTATTGAGCATGTCCTCCACCTTGCCGGCAATCAGGTGTTTGCGCCGGAGAGGATCGGTTTCCATGGACAGCAGTTTGCGGAAGGTGAGCATTTCTCCGAACACGCTGGCGACTTCCGCAAAGGTGAGGGGGGCGCTGGCGAGCAGGATGCCCTGTGGCGCGGAAAGGGTCTGGTGAATGCCGTGGCCCACTTCATGGGCGACCGTCATCACGTCGCGGGTTTTGCCATGGTAGTTGGTCAGGATGTAGGGATGCACCGAAGGCACGGTGGGATGGGCAAAGGCCCCCGACTGCTTGCCGGGGCGTGGTGCGGCATCAATCCAGCCCTTGCTGAAGAACTGCCCGGCAATGTCGGCCATGCGGGGGGAGAAATCATGATAGGCCGAAAGAACGATGGTCTTGCAATCTTCCCAGGGGATGGTGCGTTCTTCGGATTCTGGCAGGGGCGCATTGCGGTCCCAGTCATCCAGCCTGTCCACGCCCATCCATTTGGCCTTGAGGGCGTAATAGCGGTGCGACAGGCGCGGATAGGCGTCCTTGACCGCAGACACCAGCGCGTCCACCACACCATCTTCCACCTGGTTGGCAAGGTGCCGGGATGCGGCCGGATGGGCAAACCCCCGCCAGCGGTCATCAATTTCCTTGTCCTTGGCCAGTGTGTTGGTGATGAGGGCGAAGAGGCGGACATTTCCTGTCAGGACACGCCCAAGCTCTTCGGCGGCGGCCTTGCGGATGTCGCGTTCCGGGCTGGTCATCGCATTGAGCAATTCGCTTAAGGCAACGTCCTTGCCTTCCAGCGTAAAGCGCAGGTCTGCCATGGTTTCATCAAACAGGCGGCTCCAGGCGGCGCCCCCCACGATCTGGCGCTCGTGCAGCCGTTTTTCCATGTCGTCGGACAGCTGGTGCTTCCGGAAGGTGCGGACTTCTTCCAGCCAGGGTTTGTGCCGGGCCAGCACCGGATCGGCCAGCAGCGCATTCATGCGGTCATCGGGAATGCGGTTGATTTCCAGGCTGAAAAACACCAGATGCGTGCTGATGTCTGTCGCCTTTTCCATGGTGTCTTGCAAAAAACGGCTGGTTTCCATGCTGGAGCCATCCGCGGCATGGCGCAGGTAGGCGTAACTGCCAAGGCGTCCGAGAATTTCCTCAATCCCCGTGTATGCAACGAGAGCCTGTGCAAGGTCAGGGGCAGAACATTCTCCGATTCGCGACTCGTATCGGGCGTTAAAAGCCCGTGCATCGGTCTCCGCCCGGGTCATATCCGAGGTGATTTCTGGGGAATCGGGAGCCGGATAAAGGTCGGAAAGCTGCCAGATGGGCAATGTATCATATTGATTCAAAACAACATTCTCCTGCTATTCCGTGGGAGCATGCCAGACCTGCTGATTCCGCATTTGTGTCCGCATGCGTTTGTGCTACATGCTTGTACCACACAAGAGAGGTAAAAAAAGATGACAACCGGTCATTCCGTACAAAATTCACATCGTCAGGCCATTGACGCCATCGTTCATATCTGGTCCCAGAGCGGCCGCTTTGAAAGCGCCACCCAGGCCATGGAATACATTCGCGACCATGTGACAGAGCATGGCTCCGAGAACACTCTTGCCATGCTCCGGACGAGCGTGGGCGAAGAGCGTGCCGAAATCTTTTCATCCCTGAAGGCCCTGCAGGAAGACGAAGGCAGCGCTGCTATTGCGCCGGTTTCCCGCAAGACCATCCAGTGGATGCAGAAAAATCCTGGAATCCTTGCCGCTGTCCGCAAGCTGGTTCCCTGAAAATCCGTTTTTGAATTGGAGAAGATCATGGTCAATATTACACATGCGACTTTTTATAAAACCCTTGAAGATCCCGCGTGGGGCAAGACCCGGGAAATTGCCGGGATCATCCCGGCGGCCGATGTTGCTGGTTTTTCCATTGTCGTGGGGCTGGCCCGGAGCAGTCTGAAGCATATGCAAGCCATGCTGGAAATTGAGTCTAAAACCGCTCAGGGACGGTCTGGCGAGTTCATGATGAAGGCCAAGAATGATATGGACCTTGAAATGGTGGCATTTCGTTTCATGTCGAACAGTGCGGATTTCCAAACGCCGACCGGCCACAACGGGCCGAAGCGGATCATGTTCCTCCCGGCGCAGCTCCTGTGGATGGCCAGCGTGGTATCCGACCAGAAGGCACGTGATCGTGCCTTGGATATTGTGGCTTCGGTCTCCGATACCATGTCAAAGGTGTTTTCCCATATGGCGAATGCCATGGTTGGAGAAGTCGGGTGTGAGCAGGTGAAGGGGCTTCTGGATAGCCACGCACACGCGGCTCGCGGTGCTTGCCAGCAGGCTTTCAAGCTTATGTCCAACGCCAAACCGGAAGAAAAAAGCGGGGCTCAGTTCATTACCAAGAAGACCCATTCCGGCAAAAAGGTGAAACAGGCCGTTCCTGTTGCTGTGGGCCATATGCCAACGGATTGGGCGCTGCGCCTGATGAAGGTATGATCCCAGCGGGGATATGCAATAAAAACCGGGAGTTTGTCTCCCGGTTTTTTATGCGCGGTTTTCAGCGCCACCATAGATTTTCAGGAAATCTTCCTTTGCTGCGGGAGGAGCGTCGCATCAAAAGCCCTCTCTTGCGCTTCAAATGGCATTGACAAAAAGGCAAACCCTTATTAAATAATAGGTTAGGAAATATTGTTTCATAAATTGATCTTCTACAAAAAGGAATGCAAGATCATGCCCTCATTCAGGCTTTTGTGCCTATCAGGCCTCCTGCTGGCCAGCCTGTCCATAAATGCTGCGGCGGAAACAAAATACGTCATCCGCAAGCGGATTTGCGACATTGGCGACAGCAGTTGCGCACAATGGGCGGCTCCGGCGGATGAGGGCGGCGAAGAAGAAAACCAT
>Ga0154589_11_pt1 | contig 195468 bp, 172 predicted proteins | sample RifGroF2_FD_116018 | JGI IMG/M metagenome (GOLD analysis project Ga0154589, IMG submission 116018) | Alphaproteobacteria bacterium GWF2_58_20
CGGTACAGGTAATCGTTTACGCTCACGTTCCCCCCCGCAACAATCGGCGCTGCAAGGTAACCGGAATTGCTGCCGACGGCTCCAAATACAAGGCCTTGGTCCGGTGCTTGCACATTCTTCAGTTTCCAGCCGCCAAGCGCACCAATGATAGCTTTTTCCGATCCTGTCAGCGTCATGCTGATGGCGGCGGGATCTTGCGGGTAGGCGATGTAACCTGCCTTGTGTCCGGCCATGGAAGCCACTTGTGCGATCTCGGCGCGGGGGATGGCCGTGGATTGGGCGCCGGAAGGGGCTGTCACCAGCCAGGCAGCCAGGGTGTTCTTGTTGTCTACACAGACCTTGCCGACCCAGAACCGGTATTCCTGCCGGTAGTTGTTGGCATTTTCAAAATAGGAGGGAAGGTATCCCATGGATTTCAGTTCGGAAAACCGGTCCTGCCAGCCCAAGGGTTGGGCTGCGCTGCCGCAACACTGTACACAGTGAATTCCCGCGTCATTCATCAGGCTGTTGTATTCGTTTTTGATATAGGTTGTGCCCGCCGCATAAACTTTTTTGAATTGGAGTGCGGTGGCCTGGTTGCGGATGGTTCCCGCCTGTTGGGCGGTCATGGTTGCCAGGCTTCCAAGAACCAGCGTTCCCACAGCCAGGGTGATGAGCAGTTCGGTGAAACCGCCAATGGCACCGCGTGTTCTGGTCTTCAAGGGAGATGTGGGCATGAAACTTGGCAAGAGGATGAATGTCCGTTTAGGGTTGGTAGGTTTTGACAAGGGTGGCGCGGATGGGCGCGCCTTCCGGGGGGAATTGTGATCCTATGGGAAGGGCGGAGGATGGGGCAAGGACAAAAGGCGGCATGGGATTCGATGTGGTTCCGGATGCGCTGGAATATTGGTTGTTGGAAGCGATGATGTAAAAATCGTTTTGAAGGCGGAGGGTGCCATCGCCAACGCCATAATCCCCTAGGGACATGAGGGCTTTTGTGACCATGCCCGGGTTGGTTTTTGGCAGCCTGTCGGGATTCATCCATGTGGACAGGACAACCTGTCCATTGTTTTTGGTGCAGGATACGGTGGATGTGATAATGCCGGGCATGGTGGTGGTGACCGGATCACGTCCAAGAAGGGTATGGATTTGGGTAGAGTTTAGGGGGATGGAAATGGTGTAGATGTCTGCGAGCCGGTCACAGCCTGCAGACCACCAGAAAACCTGTGGTCCGGAAAAAGGGCTGTAATAGAGTTGGGGGCATGGACATGCGCTGGTGGCCGGACGTTCGAGGATGGTTTTGTAAATGGGGTGCGTTTCCAGGGTCTTGAGCGCGGCTTCATGCTGGTTGGTAATGGCCATTGCAACGGCGCTGGATTCGTTGATACCCAAGACGGTTTTGTTGGCTTCAGGTGGGAACATGAGAAAATATCCCATGAGGGCCACCAGGAAAACAAGGACATAAACCGCCATCATGTCGGTGTACTTCGCAACAGCCGTGCTGATTGCGCCTCGATGAGGGTGCCAAGCTGCTCGATTTTCCCTTCACGGATCAGGGCGCGGGCGGGATCCCCGGCTCCCGGACCACAGAACAGGAAGCGGGCTTCAAGCCGCCGCTTGTCCCCATCGGCAATGAGGTGTTGGTGCAAAACGCCGGAAAGGCCTTCTGCCAGAACGCCTTGCACCCATTTGTGGCCATCGGCTTCTTCGCCGCCGCCCAGGTCGAGCAGGCGATGCAGCGCTTCCTGGATGGAGCCGGCATGCATGGTGGTGATGACGGCATGGCCATTGACGCTGGCCCGCAAGGCTTCACGCGCGGCAGCCTTGGAGCGGATTTCCCCCAGCAGGATATAACGTGGTGTGTAGCGCATGGCCCCTACCAGGGCGGCCCCGAATTCATTTTCCGGAACCATCATCTGGAAACAGCGGCCACTGCCTTTCCAGCCGTTGAGGGGAAGTTCAGGGGGGTCTTCAATGGTGACGGCGACATCGCCAAAGCTTTCCAGCCAGGATTGCAGGATGCTGGCGGCTGTCCAGGATTTGCCTTCGCCGGTTTTGCCGCAGATGATGAACAGGCCGGATTTCCGGTTAAGCTCAATCAGCTCGCGCACAAGGGCAGGATGCAGACCGATGTCATAGATGCTCAGGACATGGCGGGGGCCACGCCGCAGCGTGTACCAGATGCCATCGACCGCCTCGATTCGGGCGACGCGGTAAGTGACGCCGCCCCACGAAACGGCAAATTCGCGGCGCTCTCCACCGCGGCCAGGAAGGGAGCGGGCGAGGTGGATGGCCTCCTCCCGCATTTCTTCAAGCACAGGGACCAATGGCCCGCTGGTGTGTTCCTTCATGAACGGAGTTTCCCCCGTTGGACTCAAGTAAAGGTCCGTGAAGGAGACATCAGCGAGCGGCATTGGCTTTTCCTTCTTTCTGCTTAGCGGGCGGCCCAGATGATGGTGTTCTGGTTGTTGCCTGCGTTGCAGGCCGTCACAGCGCGTGCCGGCGAGATCGGGAAGTCGTTGGTGGTGCTGGCATCCAGCGTATCAGCCAGAACCGTGCCCTGGACGGTGACGCGGTAATAGCCACTGGCAGGGGTTTTGGTGATCAGGTCGATGCAGACTTCCTTGGGATACATGTTGGAGGTCACGGTGTAACCCGCATTGATGTCATCTGCCGCGATGGCGATGGTGCCACCCCAGGCGTTGCGGATGGTGGTTCCGGAGACCATGGATTGCGGAATGGCGCTGGCGCTGATGAGCTGTGCCTGCGTGATGCCATTGTAGTTCACCATGCCGGAATACAGCGAGCGGGCACCGTTGGTGATGGAATTCAGGTTGGCGATTTCCGTGTTCACCTTCGAGCTGGTGAAGGCGCGGGAACCGAGGGCCACCATACCCGAAACCACGATGACGCCGACAGCGATGGCAATCACCTGTTCCGGAATGCCGCCGATGGCGCCGCGTTCGCGGGTACCGGTGGTGCCGAGCAGTTTTTTCATGAAGCTGGTCATAGTCGTCTCCTTGTTGAAGTTGTTCGTGGAAATGTTGTTCTTCATGTCAGGCCTTTTGTCACTTCCCCCATGAGTGCCATCAAGCCCATGGCCATCCAGCCAATGGCAACGCCGAGCAGGGCCATCATGCCAAGATTGAGCATTTGTGCCTGCGTTTTGACCGCGTTCACACCTTCACGGATCCATTCTTCCGCAAGGTTTGAAAGCCGTTCGTCGAAGTTGCCGAGGGAGGAAAAAAGTCTCAGGTCTTCGACGATTTCACGGTCGGGGAAACGGTAACCAGCCAAGTGCAGGGCTTCACCCAGCTGTTGGCCTTCATTGACGTGGTAAAGGGTGGTGTCCAGCCGTTCCTTGAGCCAGGGACTCGCGGCGGTCTTGATTTTTCGCAGGGCTTCCGGCACAGGAACGCCAGCCTTGATGAGCGCTGAAAGGCTCATGAGGAAGCTGGTGCCGTTGAGCAGGCGATAGAATGTCCAGGGAGGAACGCTTTCATCAAATCGGGTGCGGATATCGCCCCTCCAGCGTGGCATTGACCATGCAATGAGGGCGATGATGCCAAGAATGGCCGCTACAAAAACCAGCCCATAATCATTGATCAATGTCGACAGGAGGGCCATCTGGCCGGCTTGGCCAGTCCACTCTTCCATGGGCTTGATGGTGGCAAAAGTTGGGATGATGCTGACGCCGAAACCCCACATGAGCCCCATGGCACCCACCAGCATGACCAGTGGATAGGTGATGCCACCCTTGATGGCAGAAACCATGGCAATGCCCGATTCCAGAACCTTGGCCGTGTTGTCGAGTGCGATGTCGAGACGTGCCGAACCCGCAGCTTCCAGCAACATGCGTTCACGGTCAGGAACCCAATCCGCTACAGCTGTGCCAAAAGTATCACCATTGTCCACGGCGCGTTTCCAGGAGCCCAGAGCCTGGGCCATGGAACCACCTGTTTTTTTGCCGTATTCGGTTTCCAGGTTCCAGATGGACTCCAGTGATTTCGGCAACGGCACACCCGCCCGGGCCATGCCGGAAAGCTTGCGGTACACCCGCAGGCGGGCCTTGCTGTCCCGGCGTACGCTTGAACGGGCGAATTTCTGTGCGAAGCCAAGGCTTGCGGCATAGGAAGACATTATTCAATCCTCCCGATCTTGCGGTCAATTTCCACAGGGTCCACCAGTCCGGCCGCAATCAGTTTCAGGGCGTAATGCATCATGTCCTTGCCATGCAATTCATCCAGCCAGTAGCGCAAGGCATCCATCTTTCGGCCAGTGGTAAGCAGTTCCAGGATCTTGTCGTCCGGCATGATGATTTCCGCGCAGACCGTGCGCCCCTTGAATCCTTCGCGGCATTTGTCGCAGCCAGGGCCTGCCGTGTAGATTTCTGCATCCGGAAGGCGTTTTTTCAGGCGTGCGGCAAGGTCGCCCGGCAGGTCGGAACCTGCTGCCACCTTCTTGCGGCAGGCCGGGCAGATCTTGCGGATCAGGCGCTGGGCAGTCAGTCCACGCACAATTCCGGGATCGCGCAGCAGATAGGGTTCAATGCCGATGTCAAGGAAGCGGGGGATGATGCTGATGGCATCGTTGGCGTGAACGGTTGTGTAAACTGCGTGGCCGGTGAGGGCGGAACGATAGGCGAGGTCGGCAGATGCTTTTGTGCGCACTTCGCCGATCATCATGCGGTCAGGGTCTGAACGCATGGCGGCCGCGATGGCTTCCGCATAGGCAACGGCACGCTGTTCATCCGTATGGGCATTGGACACGGGCAGCTGTACCACGCCTGGAATGACATATTCCGGGGGATCTTCGACCGTCAGGATATGGTCGCCCGGATTTTCCTTGACGAGGGCGCGCATCATGCGCTCCAGCGTGGTGGATTTGCCTGAGCCTGTTGGTCCCGAAATGCAAACGATGCCCACGGCGAAGGAGCGCAACAGGGCGAGTTCTTCAATCTGTTCCGGAAAGAAACCGAGATCTTCGAAATTGTCACCCGCGCTTTGTTTGTTGTAAAGCAGGCGCATTACCAGCTGGCGGCCATCGGTGCCCACCGGGTTGAACTGGAGGCGGATGGCCTGGATGCCTTCCGGCAGGCCTGTGGAAATGCGGGCGGCCTGATAGGCAAACTGTTCATAGGAGGCATCGGCCACGTCCGCCATGGCATAGGCGGCCCGGCAGATCTGGTGGCCATGGCTGGCTGGCCATGGGTGTGCAATGATGGGGGTGCGTTCACCGTCGCGCCGGAACCAGACCATGGTCTGGCCACGCTCCACCACGAGATGGACGTCCGAGGTGCCGGCTTCGGAGGCCTGGCGCAGGATGTCCAGCACCTCCTTCTTCATTTCGGTGTCGGAGGCGCCTGCAGCTTCCTTGGGTTTGGCCGCTTCGGCCGCTTCGGCGTAAACCGCCCGGATGGCTCCCAGATCAACATATTGTGGGGGGTAGATGTGGTGTCCGAGACGCCGCGCCAGAGCGATGGCCGAAATGACATCATGGTCTTCGGCATGGGTTCTGGCGACAAGGCAAAGGCCTGATTTGAAAATGGCAATCTTTTCCCGCAGGGCCGGCGGTGTGCGCAGCAAGCCATCCTGAGCCGTCAGCAACTCGCCACGTTCCTGTGTGGCGGGGGGCTGGGGATCTCCAGGTGTTCCAGGCTTGTTTTCGGTTTCTGCGGCCATTTTATGGATTGCCCTGTTTATCGCATGCCGGAGGATCGGATGATGGAAGAGCTTGAAGATCCGATACCGCCCAGGTTTCCTGTGCTGCCGGATGTTTTGTTGTTGTTTCCGTCGAATTTGAGCTGGACGGCCTTCTTGCCATCCTGGCTGGCGCTGGCAGAAGCGGATGTGATCGCAGTGATTTTCCATCCCCCCGGAAGAATGGTGCCTTTGGAGGCAAGCATGACTCCCCCATCCGGTGTTTTGATCATGGCGACCAGTTCATCATTCTGTTTGCTGATGCGCATGACGGCCGGTTCATCACCCAGGCCTCCCATATCTTCCACGTTGATGGCGGGAGTGGCGGGAATATTGTTCTGGAGCAGCCGGTCCACATCTTTCATGCTGGTGTCCTTGCCGCCCAGGATTTCCCCCTGTACTTCGCGCAACTGCTTTTCCAGCGTGGCCTTCTTGATTTCAAGGTCGAGCAGCAGCATCTGCTCCTGCTGGTCCATCACCGCCTTGAGCAGGTTGGTATGGACAGGCAGTTTCGTGGCCATGGGAACCTGTGCCCTGACCGTTGAGGCTACCTGTTCCTGGGGAGAAGGGATACTGCCAATGGCAGCCGGGGCTCCCTGGAGCTGGAAGGCCGGAGCCTGCTGGGCCATGGCCATGTCCGGGCATGCCGGAAGGATGAGGAGACCGAGACTGGCGAGAGCGATGTGTTTAACGGACATAGATTTTCCCCTTGACGACCCATTGCCCGGAACCGGGCGTGAACTGTGCGGAATCGATGAGTATGGTCGGAATTTGCTCGAACAGTCCGGTCATTTCGATGGCCGGAACGAGCGAGGTCGATGTGAATTCGATGGTGGAGAACTGCTGGATGATCTGCGTTTTCCCGTCCGGCCCGATTTCAGGCGGAGGCGGGGGGATTTCCTGGTAATTGAAGGACAGGACCGGGTAAACCTGTGTGATGTCGGTAAGCAGGGGCTTGATTTCTGCACTCCGCGCCGGTGTTTCTGCCGCCGTCATGGGGGCCGGTTTTCCAGCATAGGGGAGGGTGACGGAAACCTTGTTGGCATCAGGCCGCGCGACTGTTCCCTTGATATCGAGGCTCTCGAGCCAGACCGTACGGCCAAAGCTGCGGGTATAGGACACCGTGGCGCCGCCTGCACTGCAGGTGATGTTCTCAAGGGTAAAGCCGGGAAGGATTTGCGCGCGTGCGGTGGCTTCGGCGCAGAGAGGCAGAAACTCCGATGCCCGGACAAAGGCTGTCCATGGCGTCTGGGTAATGATGCCCGCACCTTGGAGATCAATCCCGCTGCCGGCAAGACCTCCCATCATCTGCGCGCTTTCACCCAGAGGGCCAAGCGTTGGCTGGGCAACCTCGACCTCCGGGGCCGGAACACGGATAAACAGCCACCAGGCGAGGAAAATGGAACCGCCAAGAATGGTTGTGGAAAACAGCATTTGAAGTGGAGAAGCCTTGGTTGGGCGCAAAGGAACACCCTTCATGCCCGCAACCAAGTCTATGAGTTTTTGTTCCTGCGCGTCGGCAATGCCCCAGGCGGACGGCGCGAAGACCTTGTCCCAGCCGCCCAGGCTAAGATCGTTGATCAGGCGGGTGTGGGCGGCTTCTTCGTCAATGAAGAAGGCGTCGCCATCCGGCATGATGGCGTCCTTGCGTACAGAGACATAAATCCAGCCTTCGTCGGCGCGGAAAACACCGATCCATGTGCCGGGAATGGAGGCGGCCAGCAAGGTGGCGATGGACTGCATGCCCGAGGTGATGCCGTTCTGTCCGCGGCACAGGCCAAACTGGACAGGATCGGATTTGCGCAGGCAGAACAGGTCGGCGTCAATTCCAGGCTCTTTGGAAAGTTCAATGGCTTTCTTTTGCGCCACACTCTGGTTGGGCGCCGACTGCCAGAACAGGCCGGAGGCAAAGAGCCTCCCGCCTACCCTGGCTACGCCTGTCGGTAGGGTCTGCATCAACGCACCGCTCCTGTTTCAAGAACCTGCGGGGTAATGACAAGGACAATCGCCGAGCGGCTGCTGGAGGCAGTTTTGCTGCCGCCAAGGAGCATGCCGATGAACGGCAGGCCTGTATCATCCGTGCGGGTTTCTTCCTGCTGGTAGCCCGCGAGCACCAGCAGATCCCCGCTATTGAGGACGGACTGCTGGAGGAAATTGCGGGAATCAAGGTCAGGCAGCTGGACGGAATTGCCGTTTGTGTCCGTGAAGGTGGTGAGTTCGCGCAGGTCGGAGAGCCCGATGCCATATTGCAGAAGCACGCGGCCATCATCCAGGATGCGTGGCAGAAGGCCCATGTTGAAACCGGTATCCAGGACATCTGGCGTCATGGAGGTTGTGGTAACGCCATTGTCCACCGTCTTGGAAATTTCCTTGACGTAAGACAGCTTGCGCGAAACGCTCAACGGCGCTGGGCGGCCATTGAGGGTGGTGACGGAGGCTTCCGTCACCAGCGAGACATTGCCCAGGGACTTGAGGGCGTCCACCACGATGGTGGTGCCATTCCAGCTGGTGTAATCACCATCCACGACACCCGTACCACCAGGACGGTTGATAATGGTGGAAGCAAAGCTGGAACCGGAGGTGTTTTGTGCCGGGTTTGGTCCGGAGAAATTGAGGTCCACCTGGCCCAAGGCCGAGGCCAGCAGGAGATTGATGTCCATGCCCAACTGGAAGTCATCGTTGAGGGCTACCCGCATGACCTTGACGCTGACCACAACCTGGCTGGTCAGGCGGTCATTGATGTCCTTGATATAGCGCGCGATGCGTTCCATTGTGCCGGGGCGGGTGACAACCGTAATGGTGCCGGTTGAACGCGCCATGGAAACCCGGCCGCCGTCTTCCGGAATCAGGGATTCGAGGTTCTCGCGGATTTCTTCCCAGATCTGGATTTGCGCCGTGTTGTTGGTGGTTACGGAAACTCCGGACGTGCTGCCACCTGCGGCTGCGCCATTTCCGCCCCCCTCGAGGCTCGATGTCGTATCGGAATCAATCGGCAGGGCTGCAATGGCGAAGGTACGGGTTTCGTAATCATAGATGCGGATGGTGCCGTTTCGGTATTCCCAGGACAGGTCATAAAACAGGCAGACGGCATCCAGCAGGCCGGACAGCGATCCTTGCCACATCACGGGCATTTTTTTGGTGCTTAGTGCATTGCCGCCGGCTCCGGACAGGCCGGGCAGGGTAGAGGAACCGCCGTTCCCGGAGGTTTCGCTGTCATCCTGGATTTCCTTGGAGATGGGCAGGCGCGTTTGCAGGTAGATTTCCGAGGTGATTTCATCAAAGCTGAGTTCCTGGCCAAAGGAATTCAGGACGACACCGTCTGATTTTTCGAGAAAGGCAGGAAAGGAATCCCCATGCGAATTCTTGAAGCTTTTGGAGCCAAGATATACACTGTCATTAAAAGTGACGGATGAGATCTTGCGTGCCGGCGCGGGGGCTTTGGATCGTTCAAACTGGGTACTGACATCCCCCGTTGTGGATTTGATGGTTTGTTCCGCGTCCGTAAAGGAGCTGCATCCGGCAAGAACAAGCGAACAGGCAAGGCCCATGACTGCCCCAAGCGACTTTTTCATCGTCAACCTTCCATTTTTTTTCTGGCAAACTGTGTGGGATGGCCGCATCCGCTCCTGAAAGGAGACAGCGGTTTTCAAGGCGTTCGCCCTGATTTCGCGTTGATGAAAGAGGATAATCATTTTAATGCGAACCTCCCTATTCCCGCACGAAGTTTACGATAGAAGTGCTTCGATGACAAGGGTTATGTTTCCTAGACTTATCCCAAAGTTTCGTCGGCAAACAGGGCGTCAAACCGATCCAGCGCCGTTCTCGCCGGCTGACTGTTTTCAGGATTTTGGAAATGATTGGCAAAATTGAGGACGCAGCGTGTTTTTTCCAGAAGGAATTGCGCCTGTTCAAGAAGGCCTTTATGTCCCGGAGGCGTGCTGATGCCGATGGCTGCGAGGTTTTTCCGGATGTCTTTTTCGGATGACGGGGGGCCGTCCAGGGTTTGGATGACATCCCGGAGCTGGGCGACGGATTCCAGGTCCCTTATGATGAGGGGAAAAGCATCCCCGTGCGTCACAAAGGCCATGGCGCTGGCTGCCTGGAATGTTTCTGCGGGAGGGGAGGAGGAAGATGTTTGGGTTGCACCCAGTGTCAGGCCGCCCAGGACAAGGCTGCCTGTAAATGACATCGTCAGGAATGATCGGATGATGCCAGCCAGCATGCGCAAACTGCCTTCCTTGATCTCTCCACATGCTGATTGTGCAGGTAAATGGCTAATGGTTTATGAATGGCCTCTGGTTTTGCCAAATTGTTAAAAAAGTTTTGTTAACCAATATATGCCATCCTTCAAAAGGATTTTCAGGTTGTGTTTAAACCTGTTGGATATCAATATTCTCCATGAATTCTGCGCTCTTTTCGGGCATGAGGTGATGGAATGACCAAATCGTTGATTCGCTATACGAATATTCTTGAGATTGTTGGAGATATCATCAAGGTTCGGGCCAAGGATGTCGCAAATGGCGAGCTGGCGGTTGTCCGCAATGGCAATGGCGAAAATTCCATGGCCCGCGTGATCGAACTGGCGGGGGATTCTGTAGCCTTGCAGGTGTTTGCGGGCGCCAAGGGGTTGTCCAATGATTCCAGCGTCCGTTTCCTGGGCAAGTCCATGGATGTGACGTATTCGCCCAGCATTTTGGGCCGCGTGTTTCGCGGGTCGGGCGATCCCATGGATGGCGGTCCGGATCTGGGAGCGGATCCCCGCATCGACATTGGCGGACCGACGGTCAATCCGATGATGCGCGTGATGCCATCGAAAATGATCCGCACCGATGTGCCGATGATCGACCTCTTTAACTGTCTGGTGGAAAGCCAGAAGATTCCGGTGTTTTCGATTGCCGGTGAACCCTACAACCAGCTCCTCGCCCGCATCGCCATTCAGGCCGATGCCGATATTGTGGTTTTTGGTGGTCTGGGGCTGATTTTTGATGATTACCATTATTTCCGCAGCACGTTCGAGGCGGCGGGCGTTTTTGCGCGCACGGTCATGTTCATCAACCAGGCGTCCGATCCGATTGTGGAACGCCTTCTGGTTCCCGACATGGCGCTGGCGGTGGCGGAGAAGTTCGCGGTGGATGAAGGCAAGCGCGTGCTGGTCCTGCTCACCGACATGACGGCTTTTGCCGATGCCATGAAGGAGATCGGCATCGCCATGGAACATGTGCCTTCAAACCGCGGTTACATGGGCGATCTTTATAGCCAGCTGGCCAAGCGGTATGAAAAGGCCTGCGATTTCAAGGGTGCTGGCTCGGTGACGATTTTAAGCGTGACCACCATGCCGGGCAATGACGTGACTCATCCGGTGCCGGATAATACAGGCTATATTACCGAAGGCCAGTTCTACCTGCATGGCAAGGTGATCGACCCGTTCGGTTCGCTGTCGCGCCTCAAGCAGCACGTGATCGGCACGGTGACGCGTGAGGATCATTCACAGATCATGAACACCATGATCCGTTTCTATGCCGCCGCCAAGGATGCGGAAAAGAAGCAGGCCATGGCATTTGAAATGTCGGCCTTTGACAACAAGCTCCTCCGGTTTGGTAAACTTTTTGCAGAACGGTTCATGGACATCAATGTCTCCATGCCGCTGGAGAAAGCCCTTGATACCTGTTGGCAGACACTTGCGGAATGTTTCGAGTCATCCGAGCTGCTCATGAAAAAGGAATTGGTGGACAAGTATTTCCCCAAATCGGCGGGAGCTGCGTAAGTGGCTGAAGTCGCACTCAATAAAACGTCTCTCAATCGGGAACGCTCTACCCAGCGGACACTGGAAAAGTTCCTGCCATCCCTGCAGCTCAAGCGCCAGCAGCTGATGGCGGAAGAGGCACGGGCAAAGGAAGCTTGGCAGAAGGCGCGGGAAGAGCTTGAGGTGCAGCGACGGGAATCCCTTTCCATGCTGCCCATGATGGGCAGTGCGAACATGGATGTGGAGGGCCTTCTGAAGGTCAGCAATGTCGTCATGGATGAGGAAAATCTTGTGGGCGTGCGGGTTCCACGGCTTGTCGGGGTATCTTTTGATGAAACGCCTTATGCGCTCCTGACCCGGCCGCATTGGGTGGACCGGCTGGTTGCTGATCTCAAGCGGATTTCCGAAGGCATGATCCGCCTTGCCGTGCTTGAGGAACGGGTCAAGCGCCTGGCAGTGGCGGTGACAAAACTTTCGCAGCGCGTCAACCTGTTTGAAAAGGTTCTCATTCCGCGCACCAAATCCAACATTCACCGGATCCGCATATTCCTCTCTGATACCGAACGGGCCGCCGTGGTGCGCTCCAAGATTGCCAAGCGCAAGCGGGCTGTGGCCAGTGGCGAGGTTTTTGAAGAAGACGGAGAAATCACCTTCGAGGTCATTGAGGAAGGGGAGGAAAACACATGACAATTTGTCCGGTACAAAAAGTCACCCTGTTCGGCCTGTCTTCCGAAAAACGCCAGGTCCTCGAAAATCTTCAGGAACTTGGGATTGTCCATGTCTCTGACATAAATAATCCAAACCGTGTTCCCGAACGGCCCGGACTGGGCGATCTTGATTCCTACAAGGCGTTCAAGTACCTGATGTCTGCGCCTTCCCGCCGTCGCCAGATCACATCCCAAGCTGGCTTTGATGCGCAGGGGGTTGTGGAGGATACGCTTCAGGTGCAGGACCGGATTGCCGAGCTGACGCAAAGCCGGGATCACCTCATTGAAAAAATCCGGCAACTTGAACCATGGGGGGATTTCAGTTTTCCGACGCTTGAGGACATGGGAGGAAACCATCTCTGGTTTTATACTGTGCCGCGCTCACGTTTGCAGGCGCTTTCCAGTCTTTCTTCGCCTTGGGAGATTGTTCGCGTTGAAGGGGATGCCCATTATGTTGTGGTCGTGGCGCCCGAGGAACCTTCCGGCATTCCGGTTCCGCGCACCCATACCGGTGCGGTGCCGCTGTCGGTATTGCGTCAGCAGCTTGACCATTGCGAAATGGAAGTGGATGAACTTGAAGCGCAGCGTATTGTCCTGACACATTGGTGTTCCCTGCTGGCCCGCCATCTGGCAACAGCCGAGGACATGGCCAACATTGGCCAGGCGATTTCCTGTTCATTTGATGATCAGGTGTTGATGGGCGTCCAGGGGTGGGTGCGCAAGGACCATGCGGAAAAGGTGGAAGCCTTTGCCCGTCGCCATGGGCTTGTCTGCGTGCTGGCTGATCCGGATCTTTCCGATCATCCTCCGACCCTGCTGTCCAATCCCGACCGTTTCGGCGGGGGTGAGGAAGTTGTCAAGTTTTACAGCATGCCGGGATATCGGACAGTGGATCCTTCCCTGGCGATTTTCTTCCTGTTCAGCCTCTTTTTTGCCATAATCACCTCGGATGCCGGTTATGCGGTTGTTCTTGGTTTCCTCCTGATGGGGTTCTGGGGAAAACTGTCGCAGAGCCATAGTGGCCGACGCTTGGCCCGCCTTGGCCTCATGATTGTCGGGATGTGTTTCATGTGGGGTGTTCTGGCTGGCAGTTATTTTGGTTTCAAGCCCCCTGCCGGAAGTTTTCCCGCGCGTTTTGCGGTCATTGACGTAAGCGACACCGGGTTCATGATGAAGCTGTCGATCCTCATTGGTGTCCTGCATCTCCTTCTGGCCAACGCCATGGCGGCCTGGAGCCACAGGGGAAGCCTTGCTGCCGTTGTGCCAGTATCATGGATGGCGCTGATTGCGGGAGGGGCCATGGCCGGTTTCGGCACCATGGGCGACATTCCGTCCATTGTTACGCCGGGCTATGTCCTGGCCGGGGTTGGGGGACTTGGCGTTTTCCTGTTCTCGGCCCCCGAGATGCTGCCGCCCCGCCGGCCCATGGACGTTTTGCGCATCATTCTGGCGGGGCTTCTGGGGTTGACCAAAATCACCTCGGCCTTTGGGGATGCCCTCAGCTACCTGCGTCTTTTTGCGCTGGGCCTTGCCGGGTCCTCCTTGGCCATGACCTTCAACCAGCTTGCCATGAACGCGGCCGACAGCCTGCCCGGTATCGGCCTTATCATTGCTTTTGTCACCCTGGTGGCAGGGCATGGCTTGAACATTGTCCTGAGCATCATGGGCGGTGTTGTGCACGGGCTTCGCTTGAACGTGCTTGAATTTTTCAACTGGTGCATTACGGAAGAGGGATATCCCTTCCGGGCTTTTGCAAAAAAGGAGATTGCAACGTGGACACCCTGATCATTTTCCTGGGCTGGATCGGCCTGTTTTCAACCCTTGCCCTGCCGGCCATCGGCAGCACCCTTGGCTGTACACGCGCCGGCCAGGCGGCCATCGGCGCCATGCTGGAGGTCAACGGAGGCTATGGGCGTTTTGTCGGCGTTTCCGCGATGCCGTCCTCACAGACCATTTACGGGGTTGTGATGATGATGGTCCTCAAGGGCAACGGGGTTTCCGTCGAACGTTCGCCCGGCCTGTTTGCCGTTGGCATTGCAGCTGGCATTGCCATGATGATGAGCGCCATCATGCAGGGGGAATGCGCGGCTTCGGCCATTAATGTTTCCAAGAGCAAGCCGGAAGTGTTCGGCGTGTCGGTGGCACCTGCGGCGATCGTCGAAGGTTTTGCCATCTTCGTGCTGGTGTTCACGCTGGTGCTTGCCAAGAATATCGGGTAAGCGGCCATGCATGAAACCGAGATCAAGGCATCTGGTGTCCAGGAACTGATCGACCGTTTGCGCGATCAGGGGGCGGCATCCGGACGGGCCGAGGCTGAGCGGATCATTCATGAAGCCCGTGAACAGGCCCATGAGATCCTCAAGCGCGCCAAGGAAGATGCCCATGCCATTGTGACCGAAGCCGAAGGCGAGGCACAGCGCAACGAGACGGCGGGTGAGGAAGCCCTCAAGCTTGCCGTGCGGGATTCCTTCCTGCACATGAAAGAGCAGGTAACGGTTCAGTTCCGCAGCATTGTTGGGCGCCTGGTATCCTTGCAGATGAAGGATCCGGAGTTCCTGCGCAGGCTTATCCTGGAAGTGGCCCGCAAGTCGGCCGAGGAGCAGACGCAGGGACGTCCGTTTGAGGTCCTGTTGCCAAAGGATGTGGTGGGGCTGGATGACTTGCGGCAAAATCCTGAGGAAATCCGCGAAGGCGGGTTGAGCCATCTGGTGGCCCAGATTTCCGCAGACATGTTGCGGGAAGGCATTGAGGTGCGTGTCGGGGATGGAAATCAGCCCGGCATCATGCTCAAGCTCAAGGATGAGGATCTTGTGATCGACCTGACAGACCAGGCAATTGCATCCTACCTCCAGGCCCATCTCCTGCCACGCTTCCGTGCCCTGCTTGACGGCATTGTGCATTGACGAGGGGATGATCCTTGAGCAACCACTACTACACATTGATCGCCGGACTGCCGCATCTGCCCAAGCGGTTTGACGACAGTCCGCGTCCGCCGATCAGTCGTCCGCGTCTTGAGGGGTGGCTGGCCAACCAGCTCAAGCCCGAGGATGCGGAGGTGGCTAACGACATGATCGCCTACCTGCGCTGGGCCCGCCATACGCAGGATGAGACGGTTGAGGAAGTGCGCGATTTTTGTGAGGGGTTGCTGGAAAAGACTTCCAGTCGGGTGTTGCAGGAGATTGTGTCTTTTGTCATGGACATGCGGACCATTCTTGTGGCCTTGCGCATGCGAAACAAAAAGATGCCAGCTCCGGTGCCCGGCGAGGAATGGGGGGTTGGGCGTCTGGTTGAACGCCTGCGCCAGAATTGGAATGTTCCCGATTTCCGTCTGGGACGTGATTACCCTTGGGTGGGAGAATTTTCCAGCCTGCTTGCAGATGGGAATACCCTGGCACTGGAACATCGCATCAATGATGTGATGTGGGATTTTCTCCGCCACATTGGTGAGGGACATTATTTTACCTTCGAGGCGGTTCTCGTTTATCTCGGACGCTGGGATATCGTGGATCGCTGGACAAGTTACAACGCGCAGGCCGCAGCGGAAAAACACGCCCGGCTCTTGATGGAGGCCATCGGTGAGCAATCAGCACTCTTCGCTTGAAAACAACAAGGAAACCGCTTTTAAGGTAACGGGGATTGCGCGGGTGGTTGCCGTGCGCGACAACCTTTTGCGCATCCGGACGGATGAAGGCGCCCTGACCAAGAACGAGGTGGTCTATGTTTGTATGGGCGAGCAGCGCTTGCGCGCCGAAGTCCTGCGCATCATGGGCCGGACCGCCGATATCCAGGTTTTTGAGGATACCACGGGCGTCCGCATCGGGGACAAGGTGGAGATGACGGGGGAACTCCTGTCAGTGACCCTCGGGCCGGGCCTGCTTGGCCAGGTGTATGACGGATTGCAGAACCCGCTTTCGGTGCTGGCATCCGAATATGGCTTCTTCCTGCCGCGCGGCGTTTATGTTGAGCCGTTGAACCTCCAGCATCGCTGGGCCTTTGAGCCTTCGGTCACGGTGGGGGCGAAACTGCGCGCCGGGGATATCATCGGCTCCGTCCAGGAAACCCATTTCCGCCATCACATCATGATCCCCTTCAATGAGGTTGGCCAGGTTGAAGTCACCTGGATCCAGGGCGGCGATTTTACCATTGAACAGACCGTTTGCCGCATTGTGGATGCCAAGGGGGCTGAACGCGATGTTACCCTGACCCAGCGCTGGCCGGTTCGCCGTCCCATCCCGACCCACATGCTGACCACGCGCATTGCCGAACGCCTGTTCCCGCTGGAGCCGCTTACCACCACCACCCGCATCATCGACACCTTCTTTCCCATTGCCCGCGGTGGAACGGCGTGCATTCCCGGCCCGTTCGGCGCGGGAAAGACCGTGCTGCAAGGACTGATGGCCCGTTATGCCTCGGTGGATATTGTCATTATCGTGGCGTGTGGTGAACGTGCCGGCGAAGTGGTGGAAACCATCACCGAATTCCCGCACATGCAGGATCCGCGCACCGGCGGTTCGCTGATGGACCGCACCATCATTATCTGCAACACGTCCTCCATGCCGGTGGCGGCGCGCGAAGCCTCCATCTATACCGGTATCACCCTGGGGGAATACTATCGCCAGATGGGGTACAATGTTCTGCTGCTGGCCGATTCCACCTCACGCTGGGCGCAGGCCATGCGCGAAACCTCGGGCCGTATGGAGGAAATCCCGGGCGAGGAAGCCTTCCCCGCCTATCTCGATTCCTCCGTCAAGGGATTATATGAGCGGGCAGGCGTCATCAAGATGGCGCATGGCACCGGCAGCCTCACCCTCATTGGCACCGTATCGCCCGCAGGCGGCAACTTCGAGGAGCCGGTGACCCAGTCCACCCTGGGAACGGTCAAGGCCTTCCTTGGCCTGTCCTATGACCGGGCTTACAAGCGTTTCTATCCGGCGATTGATCCGCTGATCTCGTGGTCGCGCTATCTTGACCAGTTGCAACCCTATTTCAAGGAAAACGTGCATCCGGAATGGAACACCAAGGTGTCCGGATTCATGGATTTGCTGCGTCGGGGCGAGTCTATTGGACAGATGATGCAGGTGACTGGTGAGGAAGGCATCAGCGTCGAAGATTTCACCACCTTGCAGAAAGCCCTCATGCTCGACACCGTATATCTCCAGCAGGACGCCTATGATGCGGTGGACGTGACGGTACCGATGGAGCGCCAGCGTGAAATGCTGCTGTTGCTGGGGGATATTCTTGGGCGTACTTACCATTTCGAGGACAAGGAGCGGGTGCGGAGTTTCTTTACCCAGCTTTCCGGCTTGTTCAAGAATCTCAATTATTCGGAATCGGAATCAACAAAGTTCAAGGATTACATGGGGCAAATCACGTCTGCGGTGGAAGCTGCGCCACAGGCATGAAGACATGAGCCCTTGACCAGAAGGCAGGCCCCGGTGCAAAACAAGGCATCGGGGTTTGTTTTTTTTTGAAAGTGGAAGTGAAGAATCATGAGTGTATTGCTGAAAGCCATGAAACGTGCCGCTGCTGAAAAGGGGCGGATGGAAGGCCAGGCTTCGGGGGCTTTCAAGGATATCAAGGTGAAGTCTGTTTATAAATCGGCACCTTCTGGCCGGAAGCGGCACATGATCGGTTTCCTGCTGGTTGTGCTGGGCATGGCGGGGATTTTTATCGGGGCGCTGGCTTTGATGTCCGGCATGTTTGACCGTCGCGTCCAGCGTGATCAGGTTGTGGATGTGCCCCCTCCCTTGGCTGTCATGGCTTCCGCCAAATCCCCTGATGTTTCTGAAAGTTTTTCTGAAGTGTTTCTGAAGAAGGAAGAAGCCTCCGGGGAGGCGGAAGCCGGTGAATCCGGCAAGGGCGAAGAGGCGTCCGTGATCGCGCCGCTCGTGGTGCAAGTTCCGGAAATTTCCCCGGTTCCCGCGCAGCCATCCTTCATTTATGTCCATCCCATGACGCAAGGTCCATCCAGGGGAGATGCTGCGGATGGAAACGATGAGACAACGCAAAAAGCGGAAAGCCCCCAAAAGGAGGGAATCCTTTCTGTGCGCGATACCGTCATTGTGCCTTTGACCGCCCATGAGCCGGTTCCGGCCGTTGTGGTGCCAGAGCTTTCCCTCCCGCATGTGCCAGCCCCTGTGGCGGCAGGTGTGCCCGCAGCGGAAATATCGCTGGCAGTTCCCGCAGAAAAAGAAACCGCGAAGAACAATGATGCGGACCTGTCAGGCAAGGGAGAATTGCCGCTTGTTCCGGCAGGGCTGGTTTCCGGCATGGCGGGTGCCCTGCGGGAAATCCCGTGGACTGCGGCGCGGTTTGGCCAAGAAATGTCTGTGGACATGCAGGGGCGGCTTTCCTGGGCGTCTGACCGGATCCGCCAGGAGGATGTTGCCCAGGCAATGAGCATTTATGATGGGTTGCGGGCCGATTATCCCGAACGGGTGGAAATTGATGTGGCCCAGATCATGGCCCTGCGCCGGTTCATGCCAAAATCTCCGGAACTGTCCATTCTGGCGGTTCGGCTTGAGCAGGCTGCCCGCGGCGTTGCGATGGCCATGGTGGATGATCCGGAGCTTGTTAAAGAGGCGGAAACCTTGATCCACCGTTTTATGGATGCACATCCGGCGGCGGAGATCATTGCGTCCCAGGTGGGAGGCGTTCTCATGGAGAAGGGGAAACCTGACGTGGGGCTTTCCTTTCTGGAACAGGCTGTCCAACTGGCGCCGAAGGAGCCCCTGCATACCTACAACCTGGGCGTTGCCCAGGTGCGTTCCGGAAAAACGGAAGAGGCTGTACGCCTGTTCCGCAGCGCGCTGGAAATGGGAGATGAAGATTTCACCTTCCCGAGGGATGCGGTAAAGGCCTGGCTGCAGGAACATTCCTGAGACAGGCGTATGCAACGCATCAGGAAGATTGTGTTTTCAGGACGTGTGGAAGGCAGGAAGGGTGACGATGCCCCAAAGGGGGCAAGGATCATCCCACCTGGGTTTCGAGGCTTCGTCCCACATAATTGGCCACATGTTCGCTGACCAGTTCTGACTGGTTGGTGAAAAAGTGGCTGGCTTCGGAAATGATCCGGTAATCAATGCTGATGCCCCGCTGGCTGTTGAGCTTCTGTACCAGCTTCGACACATAGGATTCTGGAACCACCTCATCCTTTTCCCCCTGAATGATGAGGCCGGAGGCCGGGCAAGGTGCCAGGAACGAAAAATCATGCATGTTGGCCGGCGGTGCGACAGCGACAAAACTGTAGATTTCCGGACGCCGCATGAGGAGCTGCATGGCAATCCACGCTCCGAAGGAAAAACCGCCCACCCAGATGCCTGAGGTTCCCGGATTCATTGCCTGCAGCCAGTCCAGTGCGGCGGCTGCATCACACAGCTCTCCCTCGCCCTTGTCAAAGGCGCCTTCGCTGCGGCCAACCCCGCGGAAATTGAAGCGCAGGACGGAAAATCCGAGTGCGGCAAAGGTCTGGAACATGGTGTAAATGATGCGGTTGTTCATCGTGCCGCCATATTGCGGGTGCGGATGCAGCAGGAGGGCCAGCGGCGCATTTGGCGATTTGGCCGCATGATAGCGGCATTCCAGGCGACCTGCAGGGCCGTTGATGATGATGTCCGGCATATAAAACATACTCCGCATAAAGGTTTTCGAAACCGTGCAGAAAATGAAGTTATTGTTTTTTCCTGCTTGATTTTTATGCAGATGCTTGGTTAAGGTATTCCTAAGAAAAATATTCAACCAGGTATGCTGCATGGTTTCGTGCACGCGCCTGATAACATGCCTGCATGCGCTTTTCAATCTTTAGTTCCATTTTGCCGGGGGGTTCAGTGGTGGGATTGTGGTGTCTTGTGGACGAAATGGAGACGGGTTTTGAGACTGACAACAAAAGGCCGTTATGCTGTCATTGCCTTGGTGGATCTCGCGTCAAGTGCAGGAGATGCGCCAGTTTCCCTGGCTTCGATTGCTGAACGGCAAAAGATTTCGGGCGCCTATCTGGAACAATTGTTCCTGCGGCTGCGCAAGTATGGAATCGTGAAGGGGCTGCGGGGGCCGGGCGGTGGCTACATTCTTTCCCGCGCCGCTTCCGATGTCAGTATTGCCGAAGTGATTCGGGCCGTGGATGAACCCCTGATCTCCCATGTGGATCTTTCCGAAGGCCTTCCCATGCCGGAAACGGACGGGATGTCCATCCAGATGCAGGTCCAATCGCTGTGGGCCGGGCTTGGCCTGCATGTTTACAACTACCTTGATTCGATCAGCATCGCGGATGTTTGCTGCAACCGCCTGACCGTGCCTTTTGCGGGACGTTCGGAGGAATCCGCAAAAAGCCTTATGTCCTGTGGTTCCATGGAGGGTGATGTTTCGTATGCCCAGACCGAGCGTTCATCTCTTGCAAAGTGTGACGCTTGACAAGAGGCTTTCAGCAGGGTAAGAGGCCAGTGTTTTCAGGGCGGAGTAGCTCAGCTGGTTAGAGCAGCGGAATCATAATCCGCGTGTCGGGGGTTCAAATCCCTCCTCCGCTACCAAATCAAAACCCCCATCTGAAAAGGTGGGGGTTTTTCATTGTTCAGCTTTTTATGGCGAACAGGATGTCTTCTATGGCGAGTGGCAAGTTGCGCATGCCCTGCCCAACCGGATAGTAAATGGGAAACACGGGAAAGGTTTGGGTGCCAATCTGCTTTGGCAGGCTTTGCTTGCGCATGTCTGAGACCTTGATGGAGCGTCCCAGGAACAGGGAACTGACCTGATTTCCAAATGTCATGATTTTCTTGGGAGCGATGGTAGAAATTTCCGTGTCCAGCAAGGGAAGGTATGCCCGGAAAACTGTGTTGCTCACAGGGGTGGCGCGCAGTTGGGTGCATTTTCCTAAATTGGTGACATAAATTTTGTTTGCAGACAGTTCCGCATACACGGTCCGGGCAAATTCCGGGGTCCACGCATCAGTCTTGCGGTTTTGTATTTCTGTAAATGTCTCTGTTGAAATGAGATGCACGGCATGAAACAGCTTCCAGACATGTTTTGTGTTAATCCACGGGGCTTTCAGGCCTGTCCAGCTTTTATCACTGGCAATATTGCGCCCGGTTGGATTCATGAAAATGAAACACAGGTCAGGCCGGGTGGTGCAACCTGCGCCATAAATGCTGTTCAGGTTTTCTGCCCCATGGAGGCGCTGCAAGGCGTCAAAGGCCGGATGTAGGTGTGTCAGCTGCATGGCGGTATGTAGCCGGTTGGCAATCTGTGTTGCAACCTTTTTATGACACGCTTTAAATTGATGCGAGCCTCTTATCGCGTCTTGCTTATGCGTGCGCGCAGACGCCTGTGCTGCTCCCGGATTGCCGTCAGCAGTATGGGGTTCCGGGCCTCGCCCTTGCGGTAATGCACGCCATAAAGCAGGGCGAACAGCACCGGCACCATAATCAGGGTCAGGATGGTGGCGAAGCCAAGGCCAAACATGATGGTCACGGCCAGCGGTGCAAAGAAGACATCCCACAGGAGCGGAATCAGTCCGAGAACCGTTGTGATGGCGGCCATCATGACGGGGCGCATGCGGCTGACCGCGGCCTGCGTGATGGCGTCATGCATGCCCATGGCTTCTTCTTCATTGAGGCGCTTGATTTCCTCCACAAGCACAATGCCATTCTTGATGATCATGCCGGAAAGGCTGAGGAAACCGAGCAGGGCCGTGAAGGCAAAGGGCTGGCCAAAGAGCAGCAGGCCAAACGTGACGCCAATGATGGACAGGGGTAATGTGAGCCAGACCACCAGCGTCTGCCGGATGGAGTTGAACAGCAGGATGGTCACGGCCAGCATGACAATCAGACCCAGCGGTACAAAACGGAAAACCGCGGCATAGGCCCATTTCTGGGATTCAAATTCTCCTCCCCATTCCAGGCTGTATCCCGGAGGCAGGGTTGTTTTTTCGGCAAGGGGGCGCAGGCGGTCAAACAGGGCGAAGGAATTGGTCGTTCCTTGCGGATCCTCGTTTGCCCAGACCAGGATGGTCCGCTTGCGGTTGCGCCGCATGATGAGGGGATCTTCCCATTCCAGCCGGATGCCATGGGTCACCTGTCCAATGTCGACATAGCGCCCCAGTGCGGGACTGAAAACCTGGATATCGCCGATTTTGTCGATGTCGGACCGTTCATTTTCAGGCGGCTGGAGAATGATGGGCAACAAAGTGGCCCCATCACGCAGAACGCCAATCTGGACGCCTTTCAGGTTCATGGAAATGGCACTATCCAGTTCGGCCTTGGAAAGGCCAAGGCGGCGGGCTTCAGCCTCCTGGAACTGGGGTCGCAGGATCTTGGTGCGTTCACGCCAGTCATGGCGGACGTCGACGGCATCCGGATCGTTGCGGAAAATCCGTATGACGCGGTTTGCCAGTTCGCGCAGGACGGCGCTGTCGGGGCCGCTGATGCGGGCCTCGACCTTTCCCTTGTTGGCTGGGCCAATTCGCATGCGTTCGGATTTGGAGAAAGCCTGTGGATTGTGTTCACGGATGAGGGTGTCCACGAAGGCCCGGACTTTTGGCAGGGCGTCGATGTTTTTGACCTGGATGAGAAACTGGCCATAGCTTGGGTAGTTTCGTTCGCCCGCATATGTCAGCATGAACCGCATGGCTCCCCGGCCAACAACGGTGGTGACCTGGGTAACGTCCGGGTTCTTGAGGATTTCCGGTTCAAGCGCGGCCATGTCCTTGGTGGTGATGCGGATGTCGGAACCTTCCGGCAGCCAGTAATCCACAACAAACATGGGCAGGTTGGAGGGCGGAAAGAAGGCATGATTCACAAAGCGGAAGCCGTAGATGGCCACAGCCATGGCCATGAGCATGGCGGCCACTGTGGCCCAGCGGAACCGCAAGGTCAGCAGCAGGATGTCTTTGTAGACCTGATAAATGGCACCGCGGTAGGGGTCTGTCGTTTCGGCGGTTGTCGTTCCGGTATCTTCCTGGTGAAACATCATGTTGGCAAAGAAGGGGGTAATGGTGATGGCCATGATCCAGCTGATCATGAGCGAGATGAGCAAAACCCAGAACAGGGTTCCGGCAAATTCCCCGGAGGCATCGGGGGACAGGCCGATGGGGGCAAAAGCGGTAACGGCAATGATGGTGGCGCCCAGCAGAGGCCATTGTGTCTGCTTGATGATGCGTTTGGCGGCGTCGATGCTGTGCAGCCCGCGCTTCATGCCAATGAGGATGCCTTCGGTGATGACAATGGCATTGTCCACCAGCATGCCGAGCGCCACAATGAGGGCCCCCAGGGAAATGCGGTGCAGGGGAATGCCGGCCACTTTCATGACGATGAAGGTGGCAAGGATGGTCAGCAACAGGACAATGCTCATCAGGAGGCCTGAGTGCCATCCCATGGCGACCAGCAGGACCACGATCACAATGGCGACCGCCTCGACAAGGCTGACGAGGAAATTGTTGACAGCCTGGTGAACCTGTTCCGGCTGGTTGTAGATGGTGCCGGTTTCCATGCCGATGGGGCGGGTGTATTCCAGTTCGGCCAGTCGTTTTGAAACAGCCTGTCCGACTTCAACCACATTGACGCCGCTGCTGAAGGAAACGCCCAGCGTGAGGGCTGGCTGGCCATTGAAGCGATAGGTCTGCTGGGGAGGATCCTCCACATCGCGCCGGATGCTGGCCACATCGCGCAGGTAAATGACCTTGCCATCGGCCTGGCCCAGCATCATGTCGCCAAGATCCTCCACCTTGTCATAGGTGCCGGTGGAGCTAACGCGCACATATTCGCTGCCCACCTGGATACGTCCGGCATCGCTGACCATGTTCTGGCTGGCCAGAAAGCTCTTCAGGGTGGAGAAAGGGAAGTTGAAGCTGGCCATTTTGGACCGGCTGGTTTCAAGAACCACCTGTTGCGTGCGTGCGCCTCCGATGGCGACTTTCCCAACTCCGTCAACCAGAACCAGTTCCCGTCGCAGGTATTCGGCATAATCCTCAATTTCGGACATTTCGTAGCCGGGGCCGCTGATGGCAAGGAAAATGCCAAAAACGTCGCTGAAGTCATCGTTGATGACGGGAGGATGGGAGCCGGGCGGCAGGCTGGCCGACATGTCGTTGATCTTGCGCCGCATTTCATCCCAGATTTGGGCAAGCGCCTTCTTGCGGTAGATTTTCTTCATTTCGACCGTGACCTGCGACAGGCCAGCGGAGGAAATGGAGGTAATGTTGTCAACATAGGGAAGTTGCTGAAGGGCGTTTTCAATGGGCAGGGTGATTTCTTCCTCAACTTCCTGGGAAGATGCACCCGGATAGGCCGTGGTGATGACAGCCTGCTTGATGGTGAATTCGGGATCTTCCAGACGACCGATACCCATGAAGGAGATCACGCCCCCCAGAACAAGGAGGAGGACAATCATCCAGCTGACGGTTTTGTGACGAATGGTGTATTCAGTCAGGTCCATGGCCGTTCTTCCTTGCCGTTAGATTCCACGTTCACGAACCAGGGGGCGGACGCGCTGCCCCTCATGAATCTGTGCCGCGCCGACGGCGATGACCCTGTCTCCGGGGGCCAATCCATCCCGGATGCGGATACTGGTGCCTTCCAGGCCTTCCACGACAACCGGGGCCTTGGTGGCGATGTTGCTCTCGTCCAGATGCCAGACAAAGGTTTTGCCACCTTCGTCAAAAACGGATTCCATGGGGACCAGTACGCTGTGGCCCTGGTCCCGGTAAAGGGAAGACAGGTCAACAATGACGCTGGCGCTCATGCCGGGAAGAAGGGTGATCCCTTCAGGGCGGGGCATGGACACATTCACCTTGTAGGAACGAGTGGTCACATCCGGTGTGGTTTCATGCTCGCGATACCGGGCGTCAAAAATCTTGTCCGGCATGGAATCCAGACGAATCTGGACATTGCCGATTCCGGCATTTTCCTTTTTCAGGAGAACGAACAGATTTTCCGGAACATTGAAAATCACGTCAATGGTCGCCATTCCCTGAATCTGGGCAACAGGCTGCTGGGCCTGCACATTCTGGAAAGCATCAATGTCGATGCGGCTGATCAAGCCATCATAGGGGGCGGTCAGTCGGGTGTGGGTGAGGTCGTCCTGTGCCAGGGTCAGGGCCGCCTGTGCAGCCTCAAAGGAGGATACGGCCTCATCCAGACGCGATTTGGCAACCTGTTTTTTTTCAAAAAGGGTTTTCTGGCGGGTATAGTTGACTTGGGCCAGGTCATAACGGGCCTTGCGATCAGCCAGGGTGGCGCGGTAAGGCGCATCATCCAGCCGGGCAATCAGGTCGCCTTGTTTGATGGCCTGTCCGGCAAGTACCGGAATGGCCACCACCTGGCCACCCACGCGGAAGGCCAGGTCGGTTTTCCGGGTGGCTTCCGTAACGCCTGGAAAAATCCTTGTCTTTTGTTCATCCATGGTGCGCGCAATGGCAATTTTGGCTGGCCGGGGCAGATGTTCCGGAGAGCTGTTTGCCTGGGGTTTGTCACAGGCGGAAAGAAGCAGGATGCAGGCAAGGATCAGGCCTGTGGGTTTCATGATGTATGGACTCCAGAAAGTGGGGACGATTCATGTTGTGGGCGGGTTGAAACAATCTTCCCTTGCAAACATACATGCATGTATGTTTATCTTGCAGGAGAAAATATCACAAGGGAAAAAATTCTTGTATCTGCAAAAACGGTACAGGATCGGGAGGCATGATGCGCAGGACGCGGGAAAAAGCGGAGCAAACCAGATTGGCCCTTCTGGAGTCGGCTGTCCGGTTGTTTGCGGCCAAAGGGGTTACGGTGACAACCCTTAATGAAATTGCCTCGGATGCGGGCGTGACCCGGGGGGCAATTTACTGGCATTTTAACGACAAGGGAGACATCATCCGCGCCATCTGGCAAACCTATGCATCTCCCCGGCTGCTTCCCCTGCTGGAGCGGATCGGGCAGCTTTCACCAGAAAATCCTGTGCAGGATTTTGAAGAAATCGTTAGGGATATGCTGGCGCTTGTGGTGGGGGATGCAGATGTCGGCCTGGCGGTTCGTATTTTGCTGCACAATGTTGAAACCATTGATTGCAACATCCAGATCCGGCATTTTTTCGTGGAGATACGGGAAAATTTCCTGTTGGCCTTGACGCAGGCGTTTTCCGTCATCAAGGCCAGAGGTGCACTGCGTCAGGCGATTGCGCCCGAATTTGCTGCGCGGGGATTTCTGATATTTTTTACCGGGCTGCTTGAGCAGCATTTCCTGAAGTCGGGCGGACTGTCGCTTCAGGAACATGCGCCTGCGTTTATTGATGCGTATTTGTACGGCGTACTTTCGGAAGGCTGACGGGGCGCGTCAATCCTGCCAGGGGCAGGTCTGGCGCAGGGCGGTATCAAGATTGGCCATGCTGTCCGGGATGCCGCAGGCAGCAAGCGAGGTAACGCCGCGATCCTTGATGCCGCAGGGGATGATTCCGGAAAAAGAGGCAAGGTCTGGCGCCACATTGATGGCCATGCCGTGGAAGGTAATGCCGCGCCGCACGCGCACACCAATGGCCCCGATTTTTTCTTCCTGTCCCGGCGTCCCCACCCAGATTCCTATATGCCCTTCCCGGCGGAAGGCGGGCAGGCCCAGTTCCGCCAGCGCCGCGATGCCCCATCCTTCCAGCCCGTGGACAAATTCATGGATGGAAATGCCGCGGCTTCGGATGTCGAGCATGACATAAACCACCCGCTGTCCGGGGCCGTGCCAGGTGTAGTGCCCCCCCCGTCCCGAGGGGAAAACCGGGTAGCGCGAATCCAGGAGTTCTTCGGGGATGGCGCTGGTTCCGGCCGTGTAGAGGTTGGGATGTTCCAGCAGCCAGATTCCCTCGGCCGGTTGTCCGGCAAGAATGGCGGACACCTGTTCTTCCATGGCCTTTTCCGCTTCCGGATAGGCAACCGGGATTTTGCTTGTTCGCCACGTGATCATGATTTTTGGGATAGACCCTGAAAACACTCTTGTCAAACCGGTTGTGATCTGTTATCCCCTTGTCCGCTCCGGTTGGGGCATTTGGTGCAACAGCCCGGTTTTGGGCGGTCGTGGCGGAACTGGTAGACGCGCAGCGTTGAGGTCGCTGTGGGGGAGACCCCGTGGAAGTTCGAGTCTTCTCGACCGCACCATACATCCGGACCTCATCTGGTCGGGGGGCTTTGTCACCCGCCGGTGTTTCGGTAGGCGCAATTTCATGAACCAGCAAAAACTTTTCTCCAGCAGCGTTGGTATGCCGCAGCTGCTGTGGGCCCTGTGCAGTACCTTCCTTTTTGGTCTTGTGTGGCGCAGTGCCAGCCGGGTTCTTGGTTATCCCCATATTGTATCCGATGTTTTCCTGCTGGTGGGCGGTGCCCTGCTGGCAGCCCTTGTGCTGTTCTCCCTTGTTCAGGTTGTGCGCAATCCAGATCCCCTTGTTGCGGCGTTTGCCAATCCGGATCCCCGCGGCGGGGTTTTGCTCCTGCCGGGGCTTTGCCTCATGCTGCTTGCCATGGGAAGCCAATCCTTTTTTGAGCCGGGGGCGCGTTTGGGCTTCATGCTGGGAAGTCTTTGGCAGGTCGGGGCCATTCTGGTGTACCTGCATGGAGAACGCCTTCGCTTCATTGACGAGGCGGGGGTGGATGCCCTTCAGATGATTCCCGGCGTTTCCCTCCTGCTGGCAGCCATGGGGGCTGGTCAGTTCGGTTTCGGGATTCTGGCGTGGTTCTTGTTTGCCGCCGGGTTTTTCATGGTTCTGCCGCTGTGGCTTCTGGCCATCCAGCAGTTGTGGCTCAATCGGTCTGTCTTGCAGGGCAGGGCTTTCCTGCTTGCGCCTCCGGCCCTTGTTTACCTGGCCATGGTGGCAGTCAATGGCGGGGAACCGGGAGGGCTTGGAACGCTTTGCCTGTTTGGGGCCATGGCCCTGCTTGGCCTTTTTGTCCTGGCGGGACGTTATGTGCTTTCCGAAAGCGACAGTTCCGCTATCTGGGGGATCTGCATGGGGGTTTCTACCCTGGCCATGGCGCTCATGCTTTATAGCATCAAATCAGGAGGCCTTGTGCCACACCTGTTATGCGATGCGGTGGTCATTCTTGCGAGCTTGGCCTATCTTTATGGGGTGCAGGCCACCTGGGCGGGGATTGCGCCCCGCCCCTGAAGATGGCGATCTTTTCCGGATCAGTTGAAAATCTTTGACAGGACAAGCAGAACCAGCAGGCCGATGAAGGCCGCCAGGATGGGGTTGTTGTTCACCCAGCCAAACAGTTTGGCCTGCCATGCGCTGGTATCAATATGGACATCCTTGCATTGGCAGTCATGCGCCTTGCCGCTTTCTTCACAGGCGCAGACCTTGGCTTCAAGGGCAGCGACTTTTGTTTCAAGGGCTTCAAGGCGTGTTTCGATGGCGTTCATGGGATTCTCCTTGTGGGAATTTTCAAGACATGTCCCAAGGTTAAGCGTTTTGGGACGTCAAGACAAGATGGAAAGCGGGAGGAGATGGCAAATCCGGAGGGCATTGCCGAATGCCCGCATCTGGGATATGTTTTCGTGAAGGTTTTCTTCCATGGAGGTTGCCCGTCTTATGGATCGCTTTTGTTTCTTTGTCCCCGACCCCAAAAATCCGGAATGGTTCCAGGCGATGGATGCCATTGGCAGCAAATACCTGCTGGACTGCGCCACCAATTTTCCGGCGCAGGCGGGGTTTCTGCCCAAGGAACGGAAGTTTCCGGAAGTCCTTGAGGTAGAAAACGGGGAAGAAGCGATCTATCTCATGCTGGGTGGGCAGGAACACCTGCGTGACCGGGCTGTGACCCTGCTGTCCACCCTGTTTGTCCGGGATACTGATTTCCGCAGGAATGCTGTGGGAAAGGTTCTCGAGACCTGTTCCGAATGCGACCGGCTGGAAACGGCGGCGGCTTTCAGCAAGGCGCTGGCGGTGTGCGGGGATGATGTCAAAACTCCTGCTGAAAAACTGGAGGCTGTGTCAGAGGTTGTGGGGGCGCACATGCCGCTGGAAACTTTGGCGCAATGGTTTGCGGCATCGTCCATGGCTGCTGGTACGCCACCGGAAAAAATTGTTCGCAAATACCTGATGGAGTTCAGCGGTCTGCCCGCCTATCGCATCGGCGATGCGGAAAATGCGCCGGTATGGGTCCACAAGTCCTGGGTGGATAAAAACGTGAAGCCCCTCAAAAATCATGGGGAATATTTGCGTCAGCGCAACATGGAGCTGTTTGGAACCCCGCTGGGGGCATCGGCGGTGAGGTTCAGGTTGCCGGGGCGCATCGCTGGTTGAAGTCTTTGTTTTCATGGGGGTTGTCAAAAAAGGTTTGACGGCATCCGGGGTCATCCCTTACTTCTTTTCATGAGCCTCGGAAAGTGTGTCCGGGGCGTTTTCCGGTTTTCATCAGGCCCGCGTTTCGCGGGCCTTTTTCTTTGCGGGGAAAACATGGACAGGGAACGATGCTTGACCATTGATGATGGCGACAGTTTTGCCACGCCTATGCGGCAGGCGCTCCTGAAGGTTTTGCAGCAGCCGGGCGCGGATGGCATGGGCTTGCGTATCGAGCGGGTGGCCGAAGCCCTTGTGCGGGCCGCCGAGGAAGGGGTGCTGGGGGCCATCAAGGAAATCAATGACCGGATCGACGGCAAGGTATCGGCCATGACGGCTGCGGCTTCCGCGCGTGGCAATATTGAGCTGGTGGTGGATACGGGCATTGGCCTGCTGGGAAGGAGTGACAATGAAACGGAGGATGAAACGGATTGATACCGGTTATCGTCCACGCCCCTTGCAGGCGCGGCTTCATCGGGGGCTTCGGCGGTTCAATGTGCTGGTGGCGCACCGCCGGTTCGGCAAAACGGTATTCTGCATCAACCACCTGATCCATGCGGCGCTCACCTGTCCTCACGCCCGGCCGTTTTTTGGTTATGTGGCACCGTTCCGGAATCAGGCGAAATCCATCGCGTGGGATTACCTCAAGTCCTATACCCGCGCCCTTCCGGGTGTGAAATACAACGAGAGCGAATTGCGCTGCGAGTTGCCGGGCAACCGCAACATCCAGCTGTTTGGTGCTGACAATGCCGATGCCCTGCGCGGCCTTTATCTTGATGGCGTGGTGATGGATGAATACGCCCAGATGAATCCGCGCGTCTGGCCGGAGATCATCCGTCCCATGCTGGCCGATCGCATGGGCTGGGCCATTTTCATCGGCACGCCACGCGGACGCAACGGATTCTGGATGCTTTACGAAAAGGCCCGGCAGGGCAATGACTGGCTGGCGGCCACGTTCCGCGCCTCGGAAACAGGGGTGATTGCCGCAGGCGAACTTGCGGCCCTGCGTGAGGGCATGAGCGAGGATCAGTATGCACAGGAACTGGAATGCAGTTTTGATGCCGCCATTCCGGGTGCCTATTATGGGCGCCTCATGGGGCAGGCCGACCGCGATGGACGGATTGGCAAGGTGCCGCATGATGAAAGCCGTTTGGTGCATACGGCCTGGGATATTGGGGTGGGTGATGCCACATCCATCTGGTTTTTCCAGCTGGCAGCGGGGGGATGGCTTTACGTCATCGACTATTATGAAAACACCGGCGAGGGGCTCGACCATTACGCGGCCGTGCTGCGGGAAAAACCCTATCGCTATGGCCGCCATATCGCTCCGCACGATGCGGCGGTAAGGGAATGGGGGTCGGGGCGGACGCGGCTGGAGACGGCGCAAAGCATGGGTTTGCGGTTTGTCATGGCTCCTAGGGCATCGCTCGAGGATGGCATCAATGCGGCGCGCATGACCTTGCCGAAATGCCGGTTTGACGAGGAAAGCTGCCACGACGGGATCGAGGCTTTGCGACAATACCAGCAGGTATGGGATGGCGGGCGCAAGTGCTTCCGCAACACGCCCCTGCACGACTGGACGAGTCACGCCGCCGATGCCTTCCGTTACCTGGCGCTGGGCTGGCGGGCGGAAGGGGGACGGGGAACGGGAGAAAAGGCCCGCAAGGGGCCGCCCACCCTTGGCGACATGTTGAAGGAGGCTGGAATGGGCAACGGGGAGAAACGGATATGACGGCAAGGACACGTGATGAGGTTTTGTATGCCGCGCTTCAGGATATTGCGCCGGACACGCCGGGCAGTTTCAGCGAGGAAGTCATGGATGCCGCGAAGGCCCTGGGGTTTTCGGGCATGACAGCGCAGGAGGCGCTGATGGTGATCATGCAGGTTTGCCTGAACCGCGAGGACGACAGCTTTCCCGGTCTCATGGCGGCCATTCCCGGTGGCAGCCTGCCAACGGCGCATTTGCGCGCCTGCGGCGATGACAGCATCAGGGTAACGGAAAACGGAACAGTGAGGAGGACGGAAACATGACCATGAAGATTTCAGGAATGCCCGAAGAAACCAGCGTGGCAGCAACCCACCAGATGGAACTCGACGCGGGGGGAACCAGCAAACGCGCGCAGGTTGGCAATCTTTACAGGAATGCCAAGCTGATCACCAAGGTGCAGGAACAGGTGGAGGTGGTTGTTCCCTCTGCTGCCATGGGTTCCGGAGGCTCGTCGGCACTTTGCCTGGCCCAAACGCCAGCGGGGGCCGGGAACCTGCTCATGAATGGTTCCGCGGCATTGGAAGGAAAATGGACAAGCGCCAGTTCCTCGGTGGTGCGGCAGCCCCAGGTTTTTTCCTCCGGCGATCTGTCCGGCGTGAATTTCACCGTTACGGGCAAGGGGACGGATGGACAGCCCAAGACCGATACGAAGGCCGGACCAAATGCAACCTATGCCCAGTTCGGGGGATTTGTCGAGGTGGATTCCATTTCTTGTGATGGGGCCTGCGGGTCTGCCGTCACGGTCGGATTTGGAAACCCTATCCTGTATCTCGAACCCGGAGCCTGCAATGTTTACCGTGTCAACGAGGGAAACACGAACTGGTATGTTTACTGCAACATGCTCGGCGGACTTTCGGCAGACAAGGTGGTGACAGGAAACCTTGTGGTGCTCAAGGATTCGACACCGCGCAGCATCATCTTTGCCACGGGTTCGGCAATGACGGTGAAAACGCTCGGCTCGGCACTTGAAACCGGTGGGGCCGGAAAATATGTGGGGTATGCATTCCGGGCATTCCGGCTGGCGAACACCCTTTTCCTTTCCAATCTTGGCGCGGAGGCTTGAAAATGACAACACGCATTATCAGGAATGCGATGGGCGACACGGTGGCAACCGTCACGTCAGCGCGTGAATTGCAGGCGGTTCTTTCCGGGATGGGCGTTGTCGCTGCGGTGGGGGCTGACTGGGAAGGCCTGTCCATGAAGGACTTCGGCTCGGAAACCCTGCATTTTGAAGACGAGGCATAAATGGATATCCTTCTGGACAACATGGAAACCCGCGCAGAGGCTGAGGCCGCGCTTGGTGGCGCCGCCTTCTGGCGGGCCGAGCTGGAGCTTGCGCGCAATGACCGCAAGGAATGGCTCGACAAGACACGGCAGGTGATTGACCGTTACCGCGATGAGCGGGAAGGATCGGCGCGGGCCGAACGTCGCCTCAATGTTCTGTGGTCAAATACGGAAACCCTCAAGTCGGCCCTGTTTGCGCGGCCCGGGAAGCCGGATGTGCGCCGCAGGTGGAGCGCCAATGCCGACGACGAGATGTTCCGCGACATGGCGACAGTTCTGGAGCGGGCGCTGGCCTATGGGCAGGACCGGCATGATCCGTTTTTGCCTGTCTCCTCGGCGGTGCTGGACATGCTGCTCTCCGGCCGCGGTGTGGTTCGCGTGGGCTATGACGTTGTGCTGGGTGAGGAAACCGATGCTGCGGGGGTGGTGCGTGAAGTGCTGGTGGACCAGGAGGTGCGTGAGGAATATGTGCATTATGCCGATTTCCTGCATGCGCCCGCCCGCAAGTGGGATGAGGTGCGCTGGGTGGCTTTTCGTCACCTGATGACCCGTGACGCGCTGGCAGCGCGGTTTGGTGAGGCAGGGTTCGAGGTGCCGTTGGGGCATTCCATCGCGCAGGAATCCTCTCCCCGCAAGGGAGAGGTGCCCGAAGGGTTCAGGCGGGCGGAGCTGTGGGAGATATGGGATGCCGACAGCCGCATGCGGCTCTGGTTTTGCGAAGGCATGGACAGGCTTCTGGCGCGCGAGGAAGATCCCCTGGGGCTTGACGGGTTCTTTCCCTGTCCGGAACCTCTGTGCGGCCCGGTGCGTACCAATGATACCCTCATGCCGGTGCCGGAGTTCTGCATCTACCAGGACCAGGCCGATGAGCTTGACCGCCTGACCATGCGCATCCACCGCCTGGTGGATGCCCTGCGGCGGCGCGGGGTTTATGATGCCCAGTTCAAGAACGAGCTGGCATCCCTCGCCCTGGCCGAGGACAACCGGTTCATTCCCGTGGACGCCTATGCGGCGCTGCGCGAGGCGGGCGGGCTTTCCGGCGTGTTCGCTTCCGAGGACATCACGCCCATTGCGCAGGTGATCGCCTCGCTCTACCAGCAGCGGCAGGCGCTTATCCAGCAGATCTACGAGGTGACGGGCATTTCCGACATTGTGCGTGGGGCGACCGATCCACGTGAAACGGCAACCGCGCAGCGCATCAAGGGTCAGTATGGTTCCCTGCGGCTGCGCATGCGGCAGGATGCCGTCATCCGCTTTGTGCGCGATCTTGTGCGGTTGAAGGCGGAAATCGTGGCCGAGCATTTCGAACCGGGAATCCTCACCGCCATGACCGGACTTCCGGTATCGGCCGACATGCTGTTGGCGTTGCGTCGGGATTCCCTGCGCAACTACCGCATCGACGTGGAAACCGATAGCACCGTGTTTGAGGATACGGAGTCGGAAAAGGCCCAGCGGATGCAGTTCGTGCAGGCGATCACGTCCTTTGGCGAAAAATGGATTCCGGCCATGCAGAGGATGCCGGAAATCGCGCCGCTGGCAATCGCGCTACTGGGCTTTTCGGTGCGGGCGTTCAAGGCGGGTTCCGGGCTTGAGGACACCATCACCCGCGTGATGAATGATCTGGCGGACAAGGCGCGGGCCAAACAGCGCGGTCTGGCTGTGCCAGCTGGAGGGAAGGGATCATGACGCGGCTCATTTACGACCGGGAGAAGGGCGATTTCGTGCCGGTGGAGGAATACCGCCGTCCGATGCTCGCCGTCATGCAGGTGATGCCCGACATCACGCCGTTCGTTTCGCCCGTTGATGGCAGCCTGATTTCCAGCCGGGCCCAGCTGCGCGAACACGAGCGCGTTCACCAGGTGCGCCAGTGTGGCGACGACTGGGCGGGCGGGGGCCGGGCGCCGGAATGGTTCCGGAAGGGTCAAGGCGCGGAGCGGGGGTGAAATCCCGCGCATCCGCGTTCCAAATGCCAACACAGCAGGCCGGGGATGTTCCCGGCCTTTTTTCATGCAAGGAGGAAAAGTCCGTGACACAGGTGGAAAACAGCAAGGAAGACGAGGGCCTCGCCGAAGGCCGGGATGACACGCTCGATGCCCTGATTTCAGCAGCTCTTGGGGGGGAGGAAATTTCTGGGGAAGGGGATGGCATCCATCCCGAACCGGTCGCCCGTCCGGAAGCGATGCAGGAAATCTCCGCTTCTTCCGAAGCGCCCGAGGACTGGCCCGAGGCGGAAAAGGCGGTATTCGCCGCCCTGCCGCCCGAAGCACGGGAGATGGTTCTCAATCAATACAAGAATTTCCAGGCCGGGTTTACGCGCAAGAGCCAGGAGCTCAGCGACCACGCCCGGTTTGCCGAAGCGGTTCGGCGGGAGCTGGAGCCGTTCCGGGACGAACTTGCCGCATCTGGTGTCGATGAAGCCGGAGCGGTGCGGGAACTGGTGCGCCTTTACGGCATGTATCGCAAGAATCCGAAAGGCTATGCGCGCATGGTCGCCGGGCGGATGGGAGCTTCTGCTTCCGCAGCCCCCGGCAATCCGGCCGCATTCCTGATGGCGGCTCTGGAAAAACGTCTTGCTCCGCTGGAACGGCAGTTCCGGACGCAGCAGGTGGAAGGCCAGCGCATGGCGCGGGAAGCCTTTGCGGGTGCGAAGGATACCGAAGGCGCACCACGCCATCCGCATTTTGAAAAGGTGCAGGGCCGCATGGCCGCACTGATTCAGGGTCGGGTGGCCAAGGATATGGAAGACGCTTACGCGCAGGCGGTGTGGAGCGACCCGGAGCTTCGGGAACAGCTTGTGGCCAAAGAGAAGGAAAAGCAGGAAAGGGCCGCCGAGGACCGGCGCATCGAAGCCCTGGAAAAGGCGAAGAAGGCGGGTGCCCGCCCGGCTTCGCGTTCCGGGGCCTCGCCGCGTGCCGCCGCTTCGCGCGCCGACCTCGACAGTCTTCTCGATGAAGCCCTCACCCGCGCGGGTTTTTGAAAAAAACATTGAACCCTTTTTGAAAGGACAGCACACATGGCAAATCCGAACGCCAACTTCACCGATGTGATCGCAACCACCCTGCAGGGGTATTCCGGCAGGCTGGCCGACAACATCACAAAACACAATGCGCTCCTGCGCTGCATCAGCGACAAGGGCAACGTGACCCCGGCCACGGGCCGCGACATCGTGCAGGAACTGGAATACGCCGAAAACGCCACGGTGAAATGGTATGCGGGGTATGAAACCCTTGACACCGACCCTTCCGATACCTTTACGGCCGCGGAGTTCCAGTACAAGCAGATGGCTGGCAACGTGGTCATTTCCGGCCTTGAACAGGTGCAGAACAGTGGCAAGGAGGCGGTGCACAATCTTGTCAAGAGCCGCATCAAGAACCTTGACAAGTCGTTGCGCAACGCTCTTGCCGGGGCGCTCTACGCCAATGGCACCGGCAATGATGGCAAGGAAATCGGCGGGCTGCAACTCTTGGTTGCAGACACCGGACTTGGCATCGTGGGCGGCATTGATGCCTCGGCCAATGCCTTCTGGCAGAACCAGGTGGTCAGCACAGCGGCGGCACCCGCAGCCACCAACATCCAGACCAGCATGAACAGCCTGTGGATGAAGTGCATTCGTGGTGCCGACAAGCCGGACATTGTCGTGGCCGATGCCAATTATTTCCGGGCCTATATGGAATCGCTGCAGGTCAACCAGCGCTTTACCTCGGAAAACAAGGCCTCTGCGGGTTTCATGAACCTCATGTTCATGGATGCTCCGGTGTTTTACGACGACCAGTGCCCGGAAAACCATCTCTACATGCTCAACACGGATTACATCTTCCTGCGTCCCGCCAAGGGCCGGGAGTTCGTGCCGCTGTCGGAGAAGGCGAGCGTGAGCCAGGATGCCATCATCATTCCGGTGGTCTGGGCCGGGAACATGACGGTTTCCAACCGTGCCCTGCAGGGCGTGCTGTTCACCACCCCGGCCGCTGGCTGACGGCGGTGAAACCGTAACGGCCTGCCCCCTCCATCAGGTCGGCAAGGGGGCCGTGCAGGAATGCGCGGCCCCTGTGCGGGGGGCGGGGAAAACGGGAGACGGGGAGACAGACAGATGAACTGGAATGCGCAGTTTGACGAGATTTTCAATTCGGCATGGGATCAGGCCGCCGCCCGCGAACACGTGCGCAGGCAGGGGCGTTCGGCTCCGCAGCGGACGCCGTTTTTGCAAAAGGCCAGTGTGGCTACGGATACGACCTCACGGCAGGGGAATGGCTTCCAGACAGGCGGGAATCCCTTTGCGGGAAGCCTGTTTGGCGCATCCGCAAGGCCGGAAGGCTGGACGCTTCTGGATTTGCCGCGCGAAAAGCCCGCACCAAACTTCCCGGATGACAACGGGGGAATGCAGGTGGCATTTGCGGCGCCCGCTGCGGCGGCACTGGCCAATCCTGAAATGATTGGCTTGCTTGGGGCTGGAGCAATGGCTCTGGGGTCATGGATGGGGCAGACATTATCCAATGCTTTCGGGGGATCTGATACGCCGGACATGGAGGGTGCGGAATCCTTGCCTGATCCTGATCGTGAGGCAAGATGCGATGCGCAATATGAGAAAGATAGGGTGAGGTGTAATAAGGTAACAGGGAGATATGGACCAAATACTGGAGAAACATGTTGGGAGACAGCGGCTGGCCGGTTGGCTCAATGTTTGAGTGGTCAGGAAGTGACGATACCACTTTACACAAAGCCATGATATGGATAAACGATAAGTTGTATTTTTGTTGTATGGAGATGTTGGGTGTTTTTAAGGTTTCCTTGTCATCTGGAAGGTGTACTTGAAACATCAAGCGGACGGCAATTGCCGTTTACGCTTGATGCGTCCGACTGGTTCCATGATCCTGAAAGTGGCATGACATTCTGCCTTGTGACCTGCCCGGTGATAAATTGGGTTGCTCGTCCTTTCTCGCCGTATGGCACAGGATTGGCTCTGGATGCCTTTCTGTATCGTTGGCGAGGCAGGTTGTGGGACAAGGATGGAAAAGAAATCAATCCGCGTGCCATGCTGAGCGCCTTCAATGAAGATGCAGACGACAAGCAGGTTTATGTGCGTGATTTGGGTCTTGAACAAATGTTTGAGGACAAGGAAGATTTTCTTGGTCGCCCCTATCTTGGAGGATTTACAAAAGCTTGGCAGGCTTCCAAAGTGCTGGCCGCCAAGCAGGGTTCGCCCAAGCGGGTTGACGGCTGGTATGTGTGGGGTGATGCGCCCTAAAAGTTGAACGTGTTCCTAATATGTTCTTGACGCGCAGGCGCGCGCGGATTTATCCTGATCCCAGAAAACACGGGCCGGAGTCGGCCTGTTTTTTGCGAGGGATGCTTTTATGATATGCCTGCCTTATCATCTGGAGGGTGTGCTGGAAACCTGCACGGGCATATGCTTGCCTGTTGTTCTGGATATTTCCGGTTGGTTCCATGACCAGCAGGATGGCCGATCCTTCTCGTTGCTCACTTTTCCTGCGGCCAATTGGTTTGGTGTGCCTGTTCCTCCCGACACGGCGGCTAAAATGGTGCAAGTCATGGTAAAGCACCATAATTCCAGATTGCTTGATTCCGGGCTTCAGGTCGTTGATCTGAAGGTGTTTTTGAGCGCGTTTAATGAAGGTGATCATGACCATAAAGTTTATTCGCGCGAACGGGATGATGATCTCCTCTTTGAGGATGTATATCTTGGGGAGCCTTATCCGGGCGGGTATGAAAAAGCATGTCAGGATTCAGACAATCTTTTGCGGCAACATGGAAAATGCCGGATTATTGACGGTTGGCATGTGTGGGATGAAGCATGTTCCTGAAACTGCCTTATGAGTTCCGGGGAACGCTGGAAACCTCAAGCGGCAAAGAGTTGCCGTTTGAGGTTTCGTTTTCCGGGCTTTACCATGCATGGCGAAATCCGTCCGTCTTGCTGCTGGTAACCTTTCCGCTGAATGGCTGGTTTGGAAGGCCAGTTCCAGGCATTCATGCCGGGCAGGCACTTTTTCTGGCATGTGATCTGGTGCAGCACATGGTGGAGAGCCGCAAGGCCCGGTTGCTGGACGCGGATGGCAACCCGGTGGATTTGCGCAGCATGGCCGCAGGGTTGGAGACCATGGTTTCCCGTGATGATCCGGAAGGGTCTGTATGGTTTTGCATGTCGCGCGGAAAATTCTTTCCGGGTGGCTTTATGCGTGCGGCAAAACGTGCGCGCTGTCGCAGGGCGCGGCAAGGCTCTTGCCGGATGGTGGATGGTTGGTGCGTGTGGGAGAAGGCGTGATGTTTCTTCTGCCATGGCAATTTAACGGCATATTGGAAACCGCAAGCGGCACGCGCCTGCCGTGCTCCTTGGCGGCATCCGGTTTTTACCGTGGCCCCCGGAACATGTCGGTGTTTGTGTTGCTGGATTTTCCCCTGAACGGATGGCACGGTTTCCCTGTGCCGGGCGGATTGGAAGAACAGGCGCTTTATAATGCGATGGACCTGGTGCAGCATGTGGTGGAAAGCCGTCATGCCCGTCTGCTGGATGCGGATGGCAATCCGGTGGATTTGCGGCTGCCTGCGGAACTGGCGCAGTATCCTCACACCCAACCAGCGGACTGGGTGGATATGGGTTGCCAGATGCGAAGGCGGTTTTGGGGTGGTTTTGACCGGGCTTTTAAACGATTCCTGAAACGCAAACCGCAACCTGGGCAATGCCATGTGGTGGATGGCTGGCATGTGTGGGATGATGCGCCCTAAAAGTTGAAATGTGTTCCCAATATGTTCTTGACGTGCGTGCGCGGGCGGTTCTATCCTGACAGGGAAAACAAGGGCCGGAGTCGGCCTGCTGCCTGAAAGGATATTCCATGCGCCGTTTGTTTATGCCCCTGCTGCTGTGCGCCTTTGCCGCCGTGTGCGCGCCTGCCATCACCCACGCCCAAACCCCTCCGGCTGATGTTTTGTCTGAAACACGTTCTAAGGCAGCGCAGAGGCATGAAGATGCGCAAACTCTTGGAGCTGTAATGTATGCAGTAGGTCTTCGCGTTGGGCAGGATGATGCTGATGAGGCTGTGGCGTGGTATCGCAAGGCGGCGGCGCAGGGAGATGTAAAGGCGCAAGCAGCTTTGGGAGTAATGTATGAATTCGGTCTTGTCGTTGCTCAGGATGATGCAGAGGCCGTGGTGTGGTATCGCAAGGCGGCAGAGCAGGGGTATGCGGAGGCGCAGTTCTTGCTTGGTATGATGTATGCCCAAGGCCGAGGCGTTGTGAAGGATAATGCAGAGGCCGTGGTTTGGTATCGCAAGGCGGCAGAGCAGGGGTATGCGGAGGCGCAGTTCTTGCTTGGTATGATGTATGCCCAAGGCCGAGGCGTTGTGAAGGATAATGCAGAAGCTGTGAAATGGTATCGCAAGGCAGCGGAGCAAGAGAATGCGGAAGCTCAACGTAATCTAGGTGTTCTATATGCAGAAGGTGAAGGTGTTGCGCAGGATTATGCCGAAGCTGTGAAATGGTGGCGTAAAGCGGCTGAGCAGGGAGTTGGATCAGCACAAATACTTCTTGCTGTGATGTATGCAGAAGGTAAAGGTGTTGCGCAGGATTATGTGGAAGCGCATATGTGGGCTAATATTGCAGGTGCAAACGGTGAAAAAGATGGACGGAAAGCACGGGACATAATTGCACAGGATATGACCCCTGCCCAAATTGCGGAGGCGCAGAAGCTCGCCAAGGAATGGATGGCGGCGCATTAATTAAAGGGTTTTATGTTTAAATTGTCAGTCTCATGTATTTTAAAGAAGGAATTTTATATGCGCTATTTTCTGGTTTTTCTGCTTCTTGTTACCGCATGCCGCACCGTTCCTAGAACTAGATATGTTCCCGTATCTGTTCAACGTCAAACTGATGTTTCAATGACAGAACTGATTGCTAAAGCTAAAGCTGGGGATGCAGAAATGCAGTTTAAACTCGGCATGATGTATGAAGTTGGTGATGGTGTTACACAAAATTATATAGAAGCCGTGAAATGGTATCTTATGGCTGCGGAACTTGCATACGTACAAGCTCAATTACAATTAGGTCTTATGTATGATTTGGGACGAGGTATTCCACAAAATTATGTGTTAGCGCATATGTGGTATAATATTGCAGGTATAACAAGTAGTGCGAAGGCTGTTAGATTAAGGGATATGCTTGCGGAACATATGAGCGCAGAGCAGATTGCCGAGGCGCAGAAGCTCGCCAAGGAGTGGATGGCTGCGCATTCGCCCACGCAGCATTGACGGCATCGGGGTCAGCGGATACAGTTTTGTTTGAGCCTGGATCATTGGGTCAGGACCAGAACTTATAGGTTTTGAGACATGCAAACGCCGCCTTTCGGGGCGGCGTTTGCATGCGCGGTTTTTGCAAAAAAAACGAGGGAGAACATCATGACGGTTAGGGAGCCGAACATTTACGCACGCTTTTATGAAAAGGACGGCCGCCGGCTGGTGGCCATTGGCATCAAGGGCACGCGTGACGAGGTGGTGGAATTCGCCCTTCCGCACCATGCGCTGCGCTTCCCGGAGGAATTCGCCGCTTTCGAGAAAGGCCTTGGCGAACCGGAGGCCAAAGGCACCAGCCTTGAGGAAATCCCCGGCGTTTCGCCCGAAAAAGCCGCCGGGCTGCGGCTCATGAAAATCCATTCGGTTGAGGAGCTGGCTTCGGTGGGGGACAATGTGCTTGTCGGGCTTGGCCTTGGCGCGCATGCCCTGCGGCGGAGCGCGCAGCTCCTCTTGCAGGCCCGCAAGGCCGAGGCGCTGGAAGCCGCGCTGATGCAAAAGACGGTACACAAATCCAAAAGCCGGAAAGGGAGGGCATAAGCCATGAACGTGTTGGAAATTTGCCAGAACGCCTTGCAGGAAATCGGCAGTTTCGAGGTGCCGGACAGTCTGGTGGGCAACAGCAACGAAACCGCCCGCCAGATGCTGGCGCTGGCCTGCCGCGAGGGCGATGTCCTTGCCCGCCGGTGCCCGTGGAGCGCCCTTGTGCGCCGGTTTGACATCACGACGGTTGCGGGGCAGGATTTTTACGCAGCGCCGGAGGATGTGCGCAGCTACCTTGACGGCACGTGGCTTGATGAAACCCATAAATGGCCGCTGGTGGGGCCGGCCCTGCCGCGCGAATGGCAGGCGCTCCGGGCGCACGATGCGCTGGCGCGTTCGCACCGCATGTTCCGCATCGAGGGCGCGGGCATCCGCCTGTTGCCGGTGCCCGCCGTTTCGGGGGAACGCATCAGCCTTGAATATGTGTCAAGCCACTGGTGCGTGGCGCAGGACGGCACCCGCCGGGCGCGCTTTGCAGCCGATACGGACGCGCCGATGCTTGACCCGTTCCTGCTGCGCATGGGGGTGAAGTTCCGCTTCCTCAAGGAGAAGGGGCTGCCGTGGGAGGCCGATTATGCCGAATATGACCGTGAGCTGCGCGGCGCCGTGGCGCGCGACGGCGCGGCCCCCAGCCTGCTCATGGGGGGCGGCACCTGCGCTGGCCCCGCCCTGCCGGGCCTGCCGGATAGCGGCTTTGGCGGATAAGCCCATAGGGGTCGCGCCTTGCGTATTCTGGGGCGTTTGCGAATGACGGAGCTGTGGCGGGAAAAGATATGTCTTGCGCTGGCAGTTTTGGCCAAAATCGGGAGAAAAACAATGACACGTTCGGGAGTGAGCGTCAGCCTGCCGGCTCCGGTGGGCGGGCTGAATGCGCGTGATGCGCTGGCGGGGATGAAATCCTCGGATGCCATCCAGCTGGAAAACTGGTTCCCCGATGGCGACCGGTTGCGCCTGCGGGACGGGTATGCCCTGCATGCCACCCTGCCTGCGGGTGGGGAGGTGGAAAGCCTTCTCATGTGGCGGGGCGTGTCGGGCAGCCGGTTGTTGGCGGCAGCGGCGGGATCCATCTGCAATGTCACAGCGCAAGGAACGGGAGATGTTCTCATGTCGGGGCTGGCCTCCAGCCGCTGGCAGGGCATCCAGTTTGGCGGGCGTCTCATCATGCTGAATGGGGAGGACGCCCCCCTGTCCTATGACGGGAACACTCTTTCCGCAGCCGGGTTCACGTTGGCGGAGGGCCATGATGTTGGCGACCTTATCGGCGTTTTGCCTTTCAAGGGGCGGCTTTACTTTGTGGAAAAGGGCAGCGCCATTTTCTGGTATGCGGATGCCGGGGCCGTGACGGGGGCGCTCACCGGGTTTGACCTTTCGCAGGTGGCCCAGCATGGCGGACATATCGCCGCGCTGGGGAGCTGGTCCACCGATGCCGGAAGCGGCCTCGATGATTTTTTCGTGGCGGTGATGGAAAGCGGGGAAATCCTCATCTATCAGGGCAGCTATGCCGGTTCGCTGGAGGACTGGAGCCTTGTGGGGAGCTTCATGGCTTCCCCGCCCATTGGCCGCAGGTGTCTGGCCAAGTTCGGCGGGGAGCTGGTGCTGCTGACCCGCTCCGGCTATGTGCCGCTGTCGTCCGTGATGGATGGCAGCGATGATGCCATTTCCACATCCGCCTGGGACAGGATCCGGCGTTTGGCACAGGACATGGCGCAAACCTATGGGGCTGGCGTGGGCTGGCAGGTGCTGGCGCATCAGGGGGTTGGCTATTTCAACATTCCCGTGGTGCCGGGCAATACCTACGAGCAGCATGTCATCAATACGGCGACAGGTGCGTGGACAAAGTTCACCGGCATTCCCGCGCGCTGTTTCTGCTCCACCGGAGAGGCCCTGTATTTTGGTGGCGGGCAGGGGCAGGTGTTCCTCATGGGCGGTGCGGATGACAATGGCGAAAGCCTTGTGGCGGTGGCCAAGAGTGCCTATTCCCGTCTGTCGCGGCAGGGGGTGAAACATGTGACGGCCATTCGCCCCATTGTGGATGTGCAGGGGGCTGTTTCGGGCAGCATTGCGGTGCTGGCCGATTATACGGAGCGCCCTGTGCCGGCGGGTATGCACCAGTTTCGCCAGTCGGCTTCGGGGGTGGAATGGGACACTGCGGAATGGGATGACGCCAGCTGGGGCGATCCGCCCACGCCGGCGGGGGAGTGGGTGTCGGCTTCCGGAATGGGGCGGAGTTTCGCCGTGCGGCTGGAGGTGCGGGCCATGGCCCAGACCCTTGGCTGGCATGCCACGGAAATCCTCTACCAGCCCGGCGGCTTGCGTTGAAAAACAGGGAGGACAACATGACAGAACTGGTTTTTGGCCTTGACGGCGACATTGCCGCCTGGGTGGCCGGAAAGGTGCCGGATGTCCGGCATTTCGGCCCCAGCGCCGCCATCGGCATTGCAGATGGCAAGCGGCTGGTGGCAGGGGTGGTTTACAGCAACTGGCGAGGCCGCGACATCGAGATGTCCATTGCCAGCGAGGATCCGCGCTGGTGCAGCCGACACAACCTGCGGGTGCTGTTTGCCTATCCGTTCCGGCAGCTCCGCTGCGCGCGGGTGACGGCCATCACCAAACGGAAATCGAAGACGGTGCGGCGCTTTCTGGAACGCATGGGGTTTCGGCAGGAAGGCGTTATTCGCGGGGCTTACGTGGATGATGACGCCTGCGTTTACGGCATGCTGAAAAAGGAATGCCGCTGGATCAACAGTGCAATACATAAGGAGAAAATCCATGGATAAAGGTGGAGCCGACATGCCCGAAACGCCGGATCCGGTACAAACCGCGGCGGAACAGTACAAGCTCAACAGCGATACCGCACACATGAATGCGCGCCTCAACAACGTGAACACGACAACGCCCTTTGGCGGCATGACCTGGACGGAAACGGTGGATCCGGACACGGGCACCAGCAGCTGGGCGCAAGGGCTGAATTTCACGGGCCAGGGGCAGCAGCTTTTTGACAATGCGTTTGATTATTCCAGCCTTCCCGGGCTTTTGGGCGGCACGGAACTGGCGCAGCAGCTCAAGGATACCGAACAGCAGGCGTATGACCGCAGCGTGGCACTGATGGCGCCCCAGCTCCAGCAGCAACAGGCATCGCTGATGCAGAACCTGTCGCAGCGGGGGCTTCCGGTGGGAGGCGAGGCATGGAACAACGCCATGACCAACTATGGCCAGACGCAAAACCAGGCGCTGACGCAAGCGGCACAGAACGCCATGCAGACAGCGCTTCAGCAGCAGGCGCAGCTTTATGGCCAAAGCCTTTCCTCCCGCCAGCAGGGGCTTACGGAAAAAACACAGCCCTACAGCCAGATGATGAACACGCTCTCGGCCATGTCGGGAGGGACGGGCTACAACGCTGTGCCCACCGATTATTCCAGCCTGGTCAATACCAGCTACGCCAACGAGGCACAGCAGGCACAGACGGTTGCCCGTCAGCAGCAACAGCAGCAGGAGGCGATGATGGCGGTTATCCTGGCAGGGTTTGGCCTCTGACCGGGAAACGGGAAATGCGGCAAAAGGCCGCGTTTCCCGACTGGCCTGAGGAAGAATTTGTCAATCCAGACGTTCAATGCTCTCATAGGGGGAATGCCTGTCGCCACATCCGGGAAGGCATTGCCTCTTGCCGGGAAATTCCTTATAGGTTTTTTCGCAACAGCAGAAAGAAAAAATGGCATGGATGGGAAACCGGCCTTGAAATTCCGGACGGACATCAACGGGCTGCGTGCCATCGCGGTCCTCATGGTCATGTTGTACCATTTTGGCGTACCGGGGTTTTCTGGCGGTTTTGCCGGCGTGGACGTGTTTTTTGTCATTTCCGGCTTTCTCATGACCGCCATTCTGGTGGGACGCCATGCCGGGGGGCGCCTGTCGCTGCGTGATTTCTACCTCGACCGCGCCCGCCGCATCCTGCCCGCGCTTCTGGTGCTGCTTTTCCTCCTTCTGGGGCTGGGATGGTTTTTCCTCACCCCGCTTGATTATGCTGGTCTGGGACAGGAAGCTGCGGCCGCCGCAACCTTCGTTTCCAACATCCTTTTCAAGGGACAGGAAGGCTATTTCGACCTGCCGTCCAAAAGCAAGTGGTTGTTGCATACGTGGTCGCTGGCGGTGGAATGGCAGTTCTATCTGCTTTTTCCGCTGTTCGCCCTGTGGGTGCTCCGCAAGCCGGGCGAGGCGCGTTTGCGCCGGGCGTTCTGGATTGTGGTGGTGGGGTCTTTGGCCCTGTCGGTTTTGGCTCCCGCCAAGAGCAGTTTTGCCTTTTACCTGCTCCCCACCCGTATCTGGGAACTCATGGCCGGCGGTCTGGTTTGCCTTGCCGGATTGCAGCCTGTGCGGAACGCCCGCAAGGCGCGTTTTTGGGGATATGCGGGACTCGCGCTGGTTTTTGGCGGCATGCTGGCCGTGGATGCACAGACACCGTGGCCGTCCTGGCCGGCGCTGGTTCCCGTGATGGGCAGCGTTCTTGTGTTGCTGGCCGCGCGCGATCCCTTTCCTGTGCTGTCGTCGTCCGGGATGCAGACGGTCGGGAAATGGTCCTACTCCCTCTATCTCTGGCACTGGCCGGTGGTGGTGGCGTTGGCCCTGTTTGCGCCGGATGCCGGGTGGATGGGGGGCGTGGTTGGCATTGCGGTGTCTTTTGGACTTGGCGGTTTGTCCTTCCGTTTTGTGGAAATGCCCACGCAGGCATGGCTCCGGCGCCGGTCGCGCAGGGGCGTGGCGGCCGTCCTTTTGGCTGCGACCGCGATGGTTGGAGGCTGCGGCTGGGCCGTGTTTTCGGCGGACGGATTGCCCGCGCGGGTGCCGGAGGCTGTGCGCCTCATGGAGGAGGCCATAAAGCCGCAATCCCTCCTGCCGGAAGGGCAGGTCTGCGGTTATGACCGCAAGAAAGATACGCTGGTGCCTTGCGTCATTCCCGGAACCAGTTCCGGACAGATGATCCTGTGGGGCGACAGCCACGCGGGGACCCTGTTGCCGGGCCTCATGGCGGCGACCGGGCGCACGGTTCTGTTTTACTCCTATACCTGCGCCACCCTGTTCGACACCGAGCTGACCTCCAAACGCTCGGGGCATAATTGCAAGCGTTTCAACGACAAGGTTCTGGAGCAGGTGGACGCCTTGCCGGAGGAGGTTCCGGTCGTCATTGTCAACCGTTTTTCGCTCTATGCCATGGGCGGAAACGAGGAGGCGGGCGGGCAGCGCGGGATTGAATACCTCGATGTGCCGGAAGCCGAGGTGCGGCGCGATCCCGACGGGGTTTACAGGCGCGTCATGCGGGAGAGCCTGTGCCGGATTTCGGAGCGGCGGGATGTGTTTGTGGTGCGGCCCGTTCCGGAAATGGGCGTGGATGTGCCGCGCGCCATGTCCCGGCAGCTGATGGTGCATGGGCGCGCCGCCGATGTGCGCCTGTCCATGGGCGATTATGCGGACAGGCACGCTTTGGTGAATGGGGCGCTGGATGACGCGGCTGCCTCCTGTCCGCGGGTGCGCGTGGTTGATCCTGTTCCCTTGCTGTGCCGGGATGGCTGGTGCGATGGCAGCCGCGACGGGCGGCCGCTCTACCTTGACGACGACCATCTCAATCCGGAAGGCAGCCGTTTGCTCGTGCCGATGTTTGCGCCGGTGGGGGATTGAGAATATTTGTTTTTGTTTTGTTTCTGGCGCGTAGAATTGGCAGATGGATATACAATTCCTGCGCGAGGTTCTCCATGTCCAAAACGATCGGTTTCTTGCCCGGGCCGTCGCCCCGCAAGCCGTCCGCTGAACTGGATGCCGGATGCAACGTCTTTTGGTGGAAACCTGTTTGGCGGTGTTCCCTTGGGCAGCGTTTTTGCTGCAACAAAAGGCAACAAGGAAAATGACATTTTTCTGGAGGACCTTATCAGAAAGGTCCTGTTTGTCTGAACCGGTTTGGTTGTGTGCCTGAGCCGCGCCTTTTGGCGCGGTTTTTGTTTAACCCTGAAAAAAAGAGAGGAATGAACCATGCCCTGGAATGGAAGTGGTGTTTTTTCACGCACCGACGGCACTCGCAATGGAGCCTCTGTCTGGACGCAGGCCAAGGCCGCCTTGGTGCGGATTGTGGCGGTGGATCATGATACGCATGACCAGGATCTTGCATCCGGCATCAATAACTGCCTGGCGCGGGATGGGCAAAACCGTCCCCTGGCCAGCATCGACTGGAACGGCCAGAAGATCACCGGCCTTGCTGCGGGAACATCTTCCGGCGATGCTTTGCATGCCGGGCAGATGGGGGAAGGGATGGAATTGGTGTCCGGCCTGTTCCGCGCCAAGCTGGATGGAACAACGCTCAAGCGTTCGTCCGGTGGCCTCGCGGTTAATGTCGGGGAAGGTCTTGAGGATGGGGAGGGAACCTGCCGGGTCAAGCTGGCCGATGCCACAATTACCCGTTCGGAGGACGGTCTTGCCGTCAATTCCGCAGCGCTGTCCCTGTTCACCACCGGCGACGTGAAGCCCACCTTCAAGGTTGCGGCGGATGCGGGCTGGGTGATGATGGACGATGGCAGCATCGGCGATGCGTCTTCGGAAGCGACCACCCGCGCCCATGCCGATGCGGAAGCCCTGTTCACCCTGCTCTGGGACAACATTCCGGATGCGCATTGTGTGGTGACCGGGGGGCGCGGCGCGAGTGCGTCGGCAGATTTCGCGGCCCACAAGACACTGGCCCTGCCGAAGGTTCTGGGCCGTGCGCTGGCATCTGCCGGAAGTGGCTCGGACTTGACGGCGCGCGGCCTCGGTGAGGTGCTGGGCGCAGAAACCCATGCCCTGACGGTTGCAGAAATGCCGGCGCACAGCCATGTCATGCCCACCACGACCACGGCGCGTTATGATGCCGGGTTTGCCGGGTTCCGGCAGGGCGGCACAATGAATGGTGCCACGGAAAGCGCGGGCGGGGATGGTATGCACAACAACATGCAGCCTACCCTGTTCCTCAACGTCATGATCAAGCTGTGAGGTGTGCCATGAAGGAAATCTGGATTGCCCTGGCCGGGGTTGCGGCCACGCTCCTGCTGGAAGCCCTGGCGCTGGCCGTGGCCTGGGGGCGGCATTCGGAACGCCTGTCCGATCTGGAAAAACAGGTCAACAATGATGTGTTGGGGCGGAAGGCGATCGCAGCCCACGGGCAAACCCTGTCCGCCATCAGTGCGCGGCTGGAGGGGATTTATGAAAGGCTCGATCGTCTGCCCTGTGCCACCCAGCCCGCCGCCTGTCGAAAGGCTGGGTGATGCCATGGCGGGAGATGGGGCATTCCAGAATGCCGTCACGCTTCTTCTGGAGCGGGAGGGGGGACTTGTCGATCATCCGGTCGATCCCGGCGGTATCACCAAATACGGCATCAGCCTGAGGTTTCTGAAGGGAGTGAACCCAAAGGCGACGGCGCAGGATATTTGTGTCCTGACGGTGGACGAGGCCATCCGTCTTTACCGGCAGCATTTCTGGCAGTCCTGCCGCTTGGCCGAGCTGCCGGAAGACCTTGCCACGAAAATGCTTCTGGCGTGCGTCAACATGGGGGCCCATGCCGCAACCTTGTGTTTGCAGCGGGCCATCCGGACCGTAGCCTGCCAGGCGTTGGTGCATGAGGATGGACGCATGGGGCCGCACACCATTTCTGCGGCGCTGAAACTCCCGCAGGATTTTCTGTTGGTGGCCCTGCGGGCGGAACTGGCCGGTCATTACCGGCTGCTTGTGGCACGTAATCCGGCCCTTTCGGCGTTCCTGCCGGGATGGCTTTCGCGTGCATATTCATGAAAAAGGAGAAAAGGACATGTTGGGATATATGCTGGAACATGGTGGCGAACTTTTGGCGATTGCAAGCGGTATCGTGACGGTGGCGAGCATGGTGGCGGCGCTGACGCCAACGCCGAAGGATGACAGCGTGATCGCCCGCCTGCGCAAACTGGTGGATGTGCTGGCCCTCAATATTGGCAATGCCGCGAAAAGCTGATGTTGCGGTTTCTGGAAAAGGGGCTCGACCTCCTCGTGGCGCTTTTGGCCTTTTTGGCCGGGCGTCGCGAGGCCTTGCGGAAAGGGGAGGCGGATGGCCTGGAAAGGGATGACAGGGCGGCCCGCGTGCGGGATCGTCTTTCTGCTGACAGTGTTTATGCTCGGCGGATGCGCGAGCGGTTCCGGCGGCGGTGATTTTTGCCGCCTTTACGAGCCGGTGTACTGGAGTGTGCAGGACAGCACGCAGACCATTGCAGCCCTCACGCGCAACAATGCTGTGTGGGGTGAATTGTGTGCCGAATGAAGATGGGGCGGGGGCATGTCATGCCCCTGCCGCTTTTTCAGGAATTTTCGTTTTTGGAAGGTTCAGCCTTGGGCTGTTCGGCTGACGGCGATTTTGTCGTCGGTTCGCTGCTGATTTCTGTTTCGCTATAGTGGATGGCGACATAACTGATGCCAATGGCAAAGCTGGCAAAGCTGAAAGCGGCCATCATCAGCATGATGCGCATGTCAATCCGGAACATGGGAAGCTCCTTCAGGAGGAAAGGGTTGCGGTTGCAGGGTGGGATGCGGTTTCTGCAAGGTGAACCGGAATGGCACTGGCCCTGCGGAATTGGCGATAAAGGGGGCTGCGTTTTGCATCAAGGTTGCGAATGCGTTCGGCTGTTTGGGGCATGACGCTGCCATGAATGTTGTCTGTGGGCATGAAATCAGGGAAGAACGTATTAATATAACGCATGCCCCGGGCATTGACCAGCTTTATGAGGTCAGCTTTGCCATCATGCAGGGGGGGCGGGGATCTCCTGATTTTCTGGCGCAGGGCATCCTGGCTGGCCCTGTAGAATTCGCGGGGATAATCAACAACAGAAAGAAGGGCGCGCGCGAATGTGGTTTCCCCGGCCTGTTGCCCGTTGTAGGGTTGGCAAAAATTGCGGATGTCTGTCAGGATGTTGTCCTGCAGGCGCTCGAGATAGGCAATTTCCCTAACCTCATCCTCGGCCAGGCGGTCCCGGTCCTGATAAAAGGCCATGAAGGCGGCGGCCATGGCCGCGCCATTGGTTCCGGCATCGGGATGGCTGTCGCGGCTGTGGTCATAGGCTTTCATGATGCCAGGGTGGCACAGGGCAAACACCTGGCGTGGCCCACCGTCGCCAATGCGATGGAATTCATCGGCGATTTGGGCGCAGGTTGCCATCATGTGTCCGTTTACAAGCCTTGAAATCTGGATGCGGGCGAGGCTTGTGTGGCTATGGGTTGGCACCAGGTTGTCCCGCGCCAGGAGAACGCGCGACATTTCTCCGGTCAAGGCAAGGAGTTGTTCGTCTTCCGGCAGGCTGTTGTTGATCTGAATGACCCGGCAGAAATGGGACTGGCTGGCTTCGCCATGCAGGGCCTGGCTGTTTTCCAGGGAAATGAGGATGTCTGCCTCACGGGTGCGTACCACAAGGTCCTGACCGGTTTCCGTTCGGGAAAGGCGGGTCAGGAGGTGTTCAGGGGGAGGGCCTTTGCGGAGGCCGTTCATGGGCGGGAGAGAAGATTCGGAAATCGCCGGGACGCCTGTTGTCCGGCCGAAAATTCCGGCCAGTTTTTGAGAGATGGTGGCAGGCTGTTTAAAAGGCAAATCACGTTCTCCCGGGATGGTTTCGGAATGCAGTGCGGGCTGGAGCCTATAACAGATGATGCAGGCCTCGCAAGTCCCATTTGACATAAAGGGTGCATACCCCCCATGCACAACAAATTGCAGGTTGTTTTGACAAAGGAATGTTCGCATAATTTTTTGTTTTTGCTTTATGAACCAAAATTGGTTAACATGAAGATGATCTGGAATCAGAATCAGGAGGGTTTCCTATGAAGCTGCATTTTGCACAAGGGACTTCCGATGTGGATCAGGAGCGTATTGGCAAGGCTCTTGAGAATGCCGCCCGCCAGAATCCGCAACAGGCAAAGCTGGTTGAGGCTATGGCCCCAAGGGTCACGTTCCAGATGTCCGGGGATCTTCTTTACCACGTTCGTTTCCAGCTGGATCCCATTGCCAAGGTGTTGTCCATCAATGCCAAGGTGCAAATGGATGATGCGCAACTGGCAGAAGGCCTGATAACGCGTCTGGTTCTTGCGCGCCAGTCCGGATTGGATATGCCTCCTGAAGCATCCCCCCCTCTGGTTCTTGTAAAAAATCCGGAAAGCCCCGGGGTATTGTCCCGCATCATGAACAAGGTGGCGCAGAAGATGGAACCTCTTTCTTCAGTCCCCCCGGTTCGCAAGGGGATTTCCCAAAAACATCCATGAAACGGCTTTAGAGCCTTGAGCGTTCATCTTGAATACCCCTGTTGCCTTTTGATGGCCATCCGCCGCGCGTGCAAACCTTGGACGATGCCCGCATCGTCCTGCGGTTTGCGCCTTGCGGTCTGGCTCATCCCAAGATCAACAGGAATTGTTCCATCTAAACGCTCAAGGCTCTAAGGTTGTTTGTCCTTTGCTCCGGTGCATTTTTCGGCAGGGGCGGGATGTGCAGTTTCCAAAAGACAACAGGCCCCATTTTCATGGGGCCTGTTGTCAAAAAAAGGCCCCACCTCGTCGTCTGAAGACGCGTGGGGCCTGAATGGGGTTATTTTTTGGTTTTCTTGGCAGCTTTTTTGGCTACAGGTTTTTTGGAAGGGGTTGCCTTCTTGGTAGAGACCTTGGCTGTGGGCGGCGCTTTTTTGGAAGGGGCTGCCTTTGGCAAGGGATTTTTATGTTCCGCGTAGATTTCCTTTTCGGCCTGATGCCAGTGGGCATCATGGCGTCCATGGGGACGGCCTTCAGCTTCCCAGATGTAATAGGCGCGGATGTGGATGTGGGCCTCGGGTTTGTTATGCATGGCGTAACCTCTACTCTCATATGCGTAAAGCCGGCAAAATCTGCCAAGACCAAATATAAACCTCCCCGGCATGGGGTGCAAGTGCAATCCATGCGTGTGTTTGGCAAGAAATTGTGCTGGATATGTTTAGGTGTTTAGTCCCAGATGTTTACGGGCCATTTCGCGATATTCCTCAGGCGTCCGGGCAAAGATGCTTTCCCCAATGGCCTGCAGGACCCAACCATTTTCGCTGCGCGACATGCTGGCAATCAGGTGGGCTTTCATCCTGTCTTTTTCCGGCAGGGTGTAGCGCAGGATTTCCGTGTCTCCGGGGAAAGCGGTGATTCGGCAGGTGATGCCATGGATTTCCGAAAAAGTGTGGCCCGAGGTCGAATGCATGGCAAACACAAGATGTTTTGCCTGATCGGGAATTTTCTCCGGGGCCACGAAAACCTGCTCGTCATCGCCTGAGCCCGTGCCTATTTTGTCATCGCCCGTATGCTGGATGCTGCCATCGCCAAAGATCATGTTGGCACCGGTGGTGTTGGCGATCATGTTTCCTTCCGCATCAAATACAAGGCAGACAAGGTTGAGGTCGATGGTTTTGCCCTGGCCAAAAAGACTGGCAAAAAATCCAGGCGCTGGCGCGGGCACCCATCCAAGTCCGGCAACGACATGGGTGGTTCCTTCCGGCGTGAGGGATGCGAGGTCGTTCTTGTCGCCAGGCTGCAGGGGAATCATGAGGGATAATCCTTTTTTCAAAAGGGATGAATTTTCCAAAAAATATCATGAATGAAGATAAAAGACAACTTGACCATGTCCTGAAAATGCCCGCATCTATGGTGGCATGAAGGAAATGATGGGAAATCCCTTTTCAAGGTGGCCGCAGGTTGTTTTGCGGCGGCGGGCGGGCTTGCGGGCCATGCGCCTTCGCCTGGATGCGCGGCAGGGCGGATTTGTCCTTTCCGCGCCTCCCCGGGTTTCCCTCAGGGTTCTGGAAGCTTTTCTTTCCGACCATGAAGACTGGATGATCCGGCAGGCGGAGGCCCATAACAGGGTGGAACTTTCCGGGTTTGGCGAGGAAATCCTGCTTCGCGGGCAGAAGGTTTCTGTTGTCCGAAGTGGCCGCCTGCGGGGAATCGCGGGCCTTGTGGATGGACAGCTTGTGGTTCCGGGAGATCCCTCATCCTGTGCCCGCCGGGTGCGCGATTTCCTGAAAATGGAAGCGCGTCGGGACATCCTGCGCCTGGTGACGGAAAAGGCTGAAAACGCGGGGGTAACCGTTCGCGCCGTGTCCTTGCGTGATCAGAGGGCGCGATGGGGAAGCTGTACGCCGGACGGAAGGCTTTCCTTTTCTTTCCGGCTGGTGATGGCTCCGCCCGAGGTTCTGGATTATGTGGTGGCGCATGAGGTGGCGCACCTGCTGCATCTCAATCATGGTGCCTCTTTCTGGCAGGCCTGTGCGCGGCTTGCTTCCGTGGAGGATATCCGTACCTGCCGGCAATGGCTCCGGCAACACGGCCCGCACCTGCAGGCGGTCAGGCTTTCTACGCCAGAACGGAATTGACGCCCAAAAAGGGAAAGCGTAGGGTGCGGTCCGCATGAAGGGGGAGAGCATGTCCACAAAAAACCCGAAAGAGCCGGCGCGCAAGCGGCCCTCTTTTGTCCGGCGTGTCTTTTATGGGCTGCTGGTGGGAGGAATCTGGCTGTTTTTCGGTCTGGTCGGGCTTGGAGCCTGGTGGTCGGCCGATTTGCCGGATGTTCATCATGTGGTCACGCCCACGCGACGCCCGCCAGTGTCCATTCTGGCGTCTGATGGCAGTGTTGTCCTGCGCATTGGTGGTCAGGAAGGCAAGATTGTCGACTTGCGGGAGTTGCCGCTCTCCCTTGTTCATGCGGTACTGGCAATAGAAGATCGTCGTTTTTACGAGCATGGCGGGGTGGATCCACGCGGGCTTTTGCGGGCAATGCTGGCCAATGTACGGGCGGGCGGTGTGGTGCAGGGGGGCTCCACCATCACGCAGCAGCTGGCCAAGAACCTGTTTCTGTCACCGGAACGCAGCCTGAAACGCAAGGTTCAGGAGGCCATGCTCGCCCTTCGCCTTGAGCACGTGTATGGCAAGGACCAGATTCTGACCGCATATCTCAATGAGGTTTATTTTGGTTCCGGCGCCTATGGGGTGGATGCGGCCGCACAGACGTATTTTGGAAAATCGGTTCGCGATATCGGCTTGGCGGAGTCTGCGGTTCTTGCGGGCCTTCTCAAGGCACCTGCCAATTATGGGCCTACGGAAAATCCATATCGGGCGGCGGCCCGCATGCGGGTGGTTCTGGCGGCCATGGTGGATGCGGGATATATCACGCAGGCCGATGTGGATGCCCTGGACCTCCAGCCGCCTCCGCCGCGCCGCAAGCCCCTGGTGGGAGACAGTTTCCGTTATTTTTCAGATTGGGTCATGTCCCAGCTTTCGGCGCTTGGTTTGCCGGAGGGACAGGGACTTGTGGTGCATACCACGCTGGTTTCCGATATCCAGCGCACGGCTGAACGTGAAATGGACGCCATGATTGCAAAGGAAGGTCCTGCGCGCAAGGTTTCGCAAGGCGCCGCGATTGTGCTTGGCCTGGATGGGCGCGTTATCGCCATGGTGGGCGGTGCAAACTACCAGGCGAGCCAGTTCAACCGCATGACCCAGGCGCAGCGGCAGCCGGGGTCGGCGTTCAAGCCCATGGTTTTCCTGGCGGCCCTGGAATCCGGGCTTTCGCCGCAATTCATGGTGGAAGATGCCCCCCTGACGCTGGATGGCTGGTCACCCCAGAATTTTGACAAGTCTTATATGGGGCCGGTGTCCATGGAAGATGCGCTGGCATTTTCCCTCAATACGGCCGCTGTCCGTGTTCTGGCGCAAACAGGTGTGCCGGCTGTGCAGGCCCTGGCCCGCCGGCTTGGGATGACGGCAACGCTGGCGGACAATCTTTCCCTGGCGCTGGGTTCCAGCGCCGTACGGCCTCTGGAACTGGCGTCTGCCTATACGGTGATTGCCAATGGCGGTTTGGCGGTCTGGCCTTATGCCGTGACAAGGGTGGAGGATCTTTCAGGCCATGTCCTTTATGCGCGGGAAACAGAAAATCCGGTGCGTGTGGTGGATGCGGCGCCCATTCTGGCCCTGCAGGACATGATGCGGGCTGTGGTTGCGCGGGGAACCGGCCATGCTGTGCACATGGAGGACCGCTGGATTGCAGGCAAGACAGGCACCAGCCAGGATTACCGGGATGCATGGTTTTGCGGCTTTGATGCCGAGCATGTGGCTGTTGTCTGGCTTGGCAATGACAACAATGTTCCCATGAATGGGGTGACCGGAGGTGGCCTTCCGGCCCGGATCTTTCATGGCATCATGATGGGCATTCCAGCTCCGGTGGAACAACCGGTGGATGCGCCTCCTGCCGAAGAGGCAACAGCGCAGCAGGCCTTGCCTTCAACGCCACCGGAAACAAAGCCGGATGAACCGGGAGAAGACAGTTTTCTTGGAAAGATCCTGTGGTTCCTGCGCGGACCGCCCGAAGCAGAAGTGCAATAACCCTTAGAGCATTCAACGTTCATCTTGAATACCCCTGTTGCCTTTTGATGGCCATCCGCCGCGCATTCAAACCTTGGACGATGCCCGCATCGCCCTGCGGTTTGCACCTTGCGGTCTGGCGCATCCCAAGATCAACAGGAATTGTTCAATCTAAACGTTAAATGCTCTATTCGCCTGAATAGGTGCGGACAAAACCGTCAGCGGCCGCATCCGATGCATCAAAAAAGCGGTTCTGAAGGGTTGTGTCCGAAAAACCGGACATGTCGCTCTCCGGGCCAAGCTGGCTGTAACGCGCAAGACCTGCCCAGGCCTGGTTGACACGGGCAAGGGTTGGAACCCTTATGCCGAGTCGCATTGTCAGGTCGTTGGGTTCGGAAATGGAAGCGGCAAGCCTTCGGGAATCAAAGTTTTTGATTTGGTCCCACACCTGATCCACCGGAAGCAGGGCGTCCGCATTGATGATTACGGCAGGTTTTGAAGGAGCGGACAGTTCTGTTCCGGGCGCAAAGGTTTGCGGGTCAATATAAGGGGCCGCAAAGGCGAGGCCTGCAAGGGCGTAGAGGTATTTGAATGTTCCGCGCATGATCACACCTCCTCCATCTGGAAGGAGTATGCCACGCTGGTGCCTGGAAGGGTAGGGGGAAAGTTCAGTTTCGTGCAGGCAAGTGCAGGGCGCGCTGCATGGTCAGGCTGATCGTGTCCGGGGTTTCCGCAATGATGACGCCTGCGTCCCGCAGGGCGTCAATCTTGCTGGCGGCATCCCCATGACCTGCGGCAATGCGTGCGCCGGCGTGGCCAAGGCGGCGTCCGGCGGGGGCATGCAGTCCGGCAATATAGGCGACCACCGGTTTTGCAATGGCATTCTCTGCAAGGAAGGCCGCGGCCTTTTCTTCCAGCGCGCCCCCAATTTCCCCAATGAGCAGGATGCCTTCGGTTTGCGGGTCGGAAAGGAACAGACGCAGACAGTCCACATAATCAATGCCAATGACGCGGTCGCCGCCAATGCCAACGCAGGTGGACTGGCCAAGGCCCAGCGACGTGATCTGCATGGCGGCTTCCAGAAGCAGGGTGGAGGAACGTGAGATGATGCCAATGCTGCCGGGTTTGAACAGGCTGGCGGGGAGAAGGCCCATCTTGGCTTCGCCGGGGGTGATGATGCCCGGCGTGTTGGGGCCGACCAGGCGGATGCCGGATCCTTGCAGCGCACGACGCACATGCACGATGTCGCGCAAGGGAATGTTTTCAGTGACGCACACGATGAGGCCAATGCCGGCTTCGGCGGCTTCCATGATGGCGTCGGCTGCGCTGGCCGGTGGCATGAAAATGAGGGAGGCATCTGGGCGGGTTTCGGCCACCGCTTCGGCTACCGTGTCAAAGACAGGACGCCCGAGATGGGTTTGTCCGCCATGGCCAACGGTAACACCGCCCACGATGTTGGTGCCACACGCCAGTGCCTGTTCGCAATGGAATGTGGCCTGCTCGCTGGTAAATCCCTGGCAGATGATGCGGGTTGTCTTGTCAACCAGAATGGACATCAGGCATGCTCCCGGGCAATATTGGCAGCAAGGCTTGCGGCCTCGCCAATGGTGCCTGCCACATGAATGGCAGGGCCGTAATCATGCAGGATGGCTTCGCCGGCATTCTGGTTTTCACCGGCAAGACGCACCACGATGGGAAGGGTGTAAAGCCGTTCGCGGATGATGGAGGTCAGGTTTTCGGCCACGGTTTCGGTGCGGGCAAGCCCGCCCTGAAGGATGGCGCAGACACAATCCACGTTGGGGTCGGCTTCTAGGATGCGCAAGGCTTCTGCCATGCGCTCGCGCGAGGGGGCCCGGCCAATGTCGAGAAAGTTTGCAGGATTTCCGCCAGCATTGCGGATGGCATCCACCGTGGCCATGGCAAGGCCCGCGCCATTGGCAAGGCAACCCACATTTCCGGTCAGGCGGATGTAGGTGAGGCCAGCATCAGATGCCTGGCGCTCAAAGGTGTTTTCTTCCGAACGGTCACGCAGGGCCGCGATTCCCTTCTGGCGGAACAGGGCGTTGTCGTCAAAACGCATCCTGGCATCCAGAACCATGAGTTCGCCCCGGCCTGTCACCACCATCGGGTTGATTTCAATGTTGAGGGCATCCAGATCGACATAGGCCTTGTAAACGGCGCCGATGATGTCCACCGCCTTCCGCATCTGCTGGGTATCAAGGCCCAGGCTGTAACAGATTCGCCGCACCTGGAAGGGCATGAGGCCCACGGCCGGATCAATGGCGGCCCGCAGGATGCGGTCCGGGGCACGGGTTGCAATTTCCTCAAGCGTAACGCCACGTTCCGGGGCGGCAATCAGCGAAGCGCCAAGGGTAAGGGGGTCAACCAGCAGGGCAAAATAGAGTTCACGCGAGATTTCCACGCCTTCTTCGACATAGACCCGCATGACCGTGTTGCCTTCGGTCGGGGTTTGCGGCGTGATGAGACGCATGCCGATCATGCCTTCAGCGGCCTTGCGGACTTCATCCAGGGAATGTGCGGTAATGACCCCACCGCCGCGCGCGCGGTCACCGGCATGGATTTGCGCCTTGATGACCCAGAAGGAACCTCCGAGCCGTTCAGCCACGGACACGGCTTCATCCGGCGTAAAGGCAACCCCGCCCCGTGGCGTGGGAACCCCGTAGGAGCGCAGGATGGATTTTGCCTGGTATTCGTGAATCCTCATGATGGGAAAAGATTAGCCTTTCTTTCCGCCGGGCGCAAGCATGCTGTCCCGGCAGGCGGCCCGGCGCAGGCGGTCGTTGATGGCCATGCCGAGGCCATGGGCGGGCACAGGCATGGCCGCTATGCCGGCACACCCCATCCGGTCAAGCTGGCGCATCATGGAAAACAGGTTGGCGGCGGCTTCATGCAGGTCGCCGCTTTCGCTCAGGTTGAGGGAGATGGCTGCCGCATTTTTCATGTCTTCCGGTATCGGGCCAAAGGCCAGAAGCGCTTCTCCGGGGCCAAGGGCGGCAGCGTTGAGCCGCAAGGGTGTGTCGGGCGCATAATGGCGCAGGAGCTGACCGGGGGACTTGGGTGCATCTGGCGCATGGCCGGACAGGGCGATAGCGCCGATGAGGGCTTCAATGTTTTCACGCGACAGGCCGCCGGGGCGCAGCAGGGTGGGGGTGTCTGTGGTGAGGTCAATGATGGTGGATTCCAGGCCAACCTGTGATGCGCCCCCATCGAGGATGAGGGGAACGGCATCTCCAAGGCTTTCTGCCACATGGGTGGCCAGGGTGGGGCTGATGGAGCCGGAACGGTTGGCGGAAGGGGCTGCGATCGGGTGTCCAAGGGAGGAAATGAGGGCCAGCGCGGTGGCGTGTTTTGGGCAGCGTACGGCGATGGTTTCAAGACCGGCGCAGGCCAGCCATGACACGGGGCAATTCTGGCTGCGCCGTAGGACAAAGGTGAGCGGGCCGGGCCAGAAGGCTGCCGCGAGTGTGCTGGCGCGGTCGTCGAATCGGGCGATTTCCTCCGCCATGGGAAGACCATCCACATGCGAGATGAGCGGGTTGAAGCTGGGGCGCCCTTTGGCAATGTAAATGCTGGCCACGGCATGCTCGTTGCAGGCATCTGCGCCAAGGCCATAAATGGTTTCAGTGGGGAAGGCCACCAGCCCGCCTTCCTTCATGAAGGTGGCGGCCCGGATGATGTTGGATTTGGATTGGGACAGGATTTCCATCAGGGGCCCCTTGCGGGGAAAATGCTGCCGCCGGTCATGGGGCAGGGGACACCGGTGGTAGAGGGCAGGGTGAGGGGCAGGCCAAGGCGCGTGCGCACGGCGAGGAAGGCAAAGGCTTGCGCCTCCAGGGCGTCGCCGTTCCAGCCAACGCTTTCCACGGGTTCAACCGGCACGGTCAATATTGTGGCCAGTCCGGACATGAGGGCGGTGTTGTGCCGTCCGCCGCCGCACACCAGCCAGCGTTTTGGGGCTTGCGGCATGAAGCGCAGACTTTCATGAACGGAACGCACGGTAAAGGCCGTCAGTGTGGCGGCTCCATCTTCAGTGGAGAGCCCCGATGTTGCGTGCACGTCAAAGCTGTTGCGGTCGAGCGACTTGGGTGGCGGGGCGGCAAGGAAGGGGTGCGCGAGGAGGCTTTCGAGCAGGGGTTTGTCCACTGTTCCGGTGGCGGCCATGCGTCCATCCGCATCATAAGGCTGGCCGGTGCGGGCATGGATGAAATCGTCGAGCAGAGCCCCGCCGGGGCCGGTGTCAAAGGCGAGGATGTCGCCCGGCCCCTTTCCCAGCCATGTGACGTTGGCCACGCCGCCAATGTTGAGGATGGCAAGCGGTTTTTCAAGGGCTTCTGCCAAGGCTTTGTGAAACAGGGGAACCAGCGGTGCTCCCTGCCCGCCCGCAGCCACATCTGCGCTGCGGAAATTGCAGGCTACGGGTATTCCGGTGAGACGGGCCAGCCGTGCGCCATCGCCAATCTGCCATGTTTTGCGGCGCTCGGGCGCGTGCATCAGGGTGTGGCCGTGGAAACCGATGAGGTCGATTGTTTCAATCGCAAGCTCCGCCTTTTCGCACAGGGCGAGGACGGCCTCGGCGTGCAGGTCGGTGAGGTCGCAGGAGAGTTGGCGGATCTCTTCTGTTTCTTGTTCTTTGCCCAGCGCCGCGCGCAACCGGGCGCGGAAAGGAGCGTTGTAAGGGAGGGTGAGGGACGGGCCGCAGGCAAAAACGGTTTGGCCGTCGGTGTCCACCATGGCGGCGTCGATGCCGTCCATGGAAGTTCCGCTCATGAGGCCAATGGCTTTGAATGTGCATTTTCCCATGTCCATCCGCTAGCCTTTTTTGATGAGAAACTCAAGGGAAACCATAAAAGCAGGGGGCCTGGCGTTTCTGGTCTGGCGGCCTTTCTTTTTCCGGTTTGTCAGGAGTCCGTCATGGGGAAGATAGTTCTGTTGTCTTGCGTTCGGCGCGCCCCAAGATGAACAGGAATTGTTCAATCTAGATGTTAAAAGGTTCTAATACCCGACAATTTGACACATTCCTTTATAACTTAGGCTTGCATTTGTTGACCATGTTGATGGATTGGAATCGATGAACGTCCAAGTGCCCGCAGGGATAACCACATTGGTTTCTGCTTGCCAATATATATTTGGGCTACATCCCCATGTTCCGACGCCCGTAGTCTGGAATGGGCCATAAGTCGTACCATTGGAATGCTGTATGGACACGGTTCCTGGTGTGGAACCACTACAACCATTCCAATGATAGGAATACAGCCCTGTGACCGTCCATGCTTTGGTGATGGTAAATGATGGAGAAGTGCCACCGCCACCGACAGCGGAAGTTGACCAGATTTGTGCTATCAAAGTGGATGCTGGTGGAGTATCAGCAGTAGTGGTGACAGTCCAGGTGGCGGAAACGCTGCCAATGGTCAGAATCACGTTCTTGGCAGTGCTGTAGCTGGCTGAGGACGTGGTTTGCAGGGTGACGGTCTGGCCGTTGGTGATGGTACCGGCGGAAGTGGTGTAGGCGCCGGAGTCGATCTTGTAGGAGCCCTCTGTGATGGAGATGGGCACCGAGCCGGTGATGCCGGAGATGGTAGCCGTATTGGAGGTTTGTGTGCTGGAGAGCACCGCGTTCGTCACCGCCGTGAAGGTAAAGGTGTCCGGCGTGGTGTCCTGCGGGGCCGTTGTCACGCTAAAGGTGGCCGAGGTGCCGCCGATGGTGACGGTGGCGGATGCGCCTGTGTTGAAGCTGGCGGAGGCTGTGAGGCGCACCGATAACGTGTTTCCGGCGGTGATGCTGGCGGAGCCTGCCCATGTGCCGCCGTTGACGCTGATCTGCGGGGAGCCACTGCCGGAAACGCTGGCGGTCAGGCTGTCCGAGAAGCCGGAGATGGTGACGGGGCTGGAAAGGGTGGAGAGGGTTCCCGGGGCAACGCCGGTGATGGCAGCAAGGGTGAAGGTGTCCGGCGTGCTGTCCTGCCCGATGGCGATGTTGAAATCATCCGAGACCGTGTTTCCAGAGGTGTCGGTGACCGTGAGGCGCACCGAGGTTGTACCCATGTCGGCGGGGGTGCCTGAGAAGGTGCGGGTTCCCGTGTTGAATGAGAGCCATGTTGGCAGGGCCGTGCCATCGGTTTTTAGGGCGCTCCATGTCAGGGTGTCGCCCGCGTTGTCGGCGAATGTGCTTGTGGGGACAACATAGCTGAAGGCCACGAGGGCGGTGCCGGACTGGTCCGGGATGGCGTTGGCAAGCACGGGGGCCGGATTGTTGATGGTGAGAACGAAATGGTCGCTTTCCGAGCTTCCGCCTTCGTCGGTTGCGGTGACACGCAGGGTGATGCTGCCGGAAGCGGGCGCCGTGCCTTCAAAGGAGCCAAGGATGTCATTGAAGAAGATCCACACCGGAAGGGCGGCGCCATCGGACAGGGTGGCTGTGAGGGTCAGCAGTTCTGAGGGATTGTTGGAGAAGGTGTCGGGGTCGATGGTAAAGCTGAAGGGCTGGAAAGCGGCGATGACATGGTCGGGAATGGGGGTGAGGACGCTGGGGGCTGGGTTGGAAACAACAATGGAAAGGTCAGCATATGCCGCGTTCCCTGCCGTGTTTCGGGCGGTAACCTTGATGGCGGATGTTTCTTCATGCTGGGCGAGCGGTGTACCGGAAAATGTGCGGGTGGCCGAGGCGAAGGAAAGCCATGCCGGCAAGGCGCTGCCGTCTGCCCGGGTGGCGGTGTAGGAAAGCCCGCCCGGCATGGAGGAACGGAAGAACGAGGAAGGGATGGTGAAAGAAAAGGCATGTCCGACCTCGGCTGTTTGGCTGCCGAGGCTGCCCGAGCTGATGACGCCGGTCTGCACCTCGCCAAGGAACTTCCGCATCTTGAAGGTTTGTGCCGAGGAAGCGGAGATGATGCCGATGGTGAGGGCGAAGCAGGCACAAAACGCAAAGATCCGGCGCATGATATTTCCCTGTTTTTAGTTCAATGTTAAATTACTGAAGAAATTTATCTTTGATATTCTATCCGAAGTCAAGCTTGTGTTTTTGGCAAGAAAGCCAAGCGGTCTTGCATGTCGCCGCATGTGGTGGTATGGCTGGGAAAAGTCTTGATGGAGGCCAACATGACAGAATTTCAGTCGTCGTTTTTGAAGGCGTTTTCAGAGCGCGGATTCCTCAACCAATGCACCGACCTTGAAGGGCTTGACACCCTGATGGCGGAAGGCCCGATTGTGGCCTATACCGGCTATGACGCGACGGCCGACAGCCTGCATGTGGGCAACCTCACCACCATCATGATGCTGCGCCTTTTGCAGAAGTGCGGGCATAAACCCGTGGTTCTGGTGGGCGGCGCCACCACAAAGCTCGGCGATCCTTCCGGCAAGACAGAAACCCGCAAGATGCTTTCGGAAGAGGACATCGCGCACAATATCGCGGGCATCAAGGCATGTTTCGAGCCGTTCCTCACCTTTGGCGATGGCCCGACGGATGCCGTCATTGTCAACAATGACGACTGGCTGGGGAATATGAACTACCTGACTTTCCTGCGTGAGGTCGGGCGGCATTTCTCGGTCAACCGCATGTTGTCGTTCGACAGCGTGAAGCTGCGCCTGGAACGGGAGCAGCAGCTCACCTTTCTCGAGTTCAACTACATGCTTCTGCAGGCCTATGACTTTGTCGAGCTCTATGGCCGCATGGGGTGCCGCCTGCAGATGGCGGGCTCCGACCAGTGGGGGAATATTGTCTCCGGGGTTGAGTTGGCCCGCCGGTTCGGCAAGCCCGAGCTTTACGGGCTCACCTGCCCACTGCTCACCACGTCTTCGGGGGCCAAGATGGGCAAGTCGGTGTCCGGCGCGGTATGGATTCGGCCTGACCATCTGTCTCCCTATGAATACTACCAGTTCTGGCGCAACACCGAAGATCTTGACGTGGTGCGTTTCATGAAACTCTACACGGACATGCCCATGGATGAGGTCAACCGTCTTGCCGCCATGGATGGCGCCGAGATTAACGAGGCCAAGAAGATCCTTGCGTATGAGGCCACGAAACTTTGCCATGGCAAGGAAGCGGCCGACCTTGCTGCGGAAACCGCCCGCAGGGTGTTTGAGGAAGGTGGCGTGGCAGAGGGGTTGCCGGAAATTTTCGTATCGCGCAATGAATTGGCTGCCGGCATTGCGGTGACCGAGCTTCTTGTCCGCGCGGGGCTTGTGGCATCGAATGGCGAGGCACGCAGGCTCATTCGTGGCGGCGGCGCCAAGATCAACGATGCCGTAGTGGCTGATGAGGTCATGAAGGTCACGGATGCCGTGCTGAACGAGGAAGGCTTCCTCAAGCTGTCTTCCGGACGCAAGAAGCATGTCATGGTCCGCGTGGCGGATTGATGCCTGTCCGAGAGGTTAGAGCATTTAACGTTCATCTTGAATACCCCTGTTGCCTTTTGATGGCCATCCGCCGTGTTTTCAAACCTTGGACGATGCCCGCATCGCCCCTGCGGGCAAGCGCCTTGCGGTCTGGCTCATCCCAAGATCAACAGGCATTGTTCAATCTAAACGTTAAATGCTCTAGATTTCATATCTCAATAGGTTGTTCAAAAGGCGCCTCCTGAGGGACTGGATCGAGTAATGCCATGAAAAAAACGCCCGGGGTTTCCCGGGCGTTTTTGAGTGTTTGGTTTTAAGGTTGGCGCGGCGTGTTGGGCAGGATGCGGGAGCCTTCTTCGGGGAAGAACAGGCTGCGCAGGAATCCGGGCATGAGGATGGAGAGGGGATTGACCGAGGTTTTGGGATCCCTGGTGGGGCCGCTGATCTTGTAGGTGGCGGCGATCAGGCCGCCGCCTTCGCCGCCGGTCAGGAGGTTGCCGAACAGCGGGATGTCCTGCAGGATGGAATTGAGTCCATGCACGGGAATGACAATTCCGCCAACGTCGAGGTGACTCTTCTGGCGATCAAGCGTGCCGGCGAAGGTGATGCCAAGGGAAGCCCCGGCCGTGCGACCTTCGCGGATATCAATTGTATCAGGTGAAAAGGTAAAATCGGCATAAAGCTGGCTGAAACGGAATCCCTCATTGCCCAGAAGTTCCAGAAAACCAGGAAGGGACAGGGCATTGAGGATGCGTGCAAGCACCGGAGCGTTCACCAGCACAAAATTTTTCATCTCCAGGGCACCCTTGAGGATGAAGGGGGATTCCGGCGTTGGGCGTGGTTCGGTTCGGCCATCCAGCACAAGGCTTCCTCCGCGTACGGTGCCAAGGATGTCGCTGGCCATGAGGAAGGTGCCTGCATCCGTCATTTCAATCCGCAGGCGGTGGCGTGTGCCTTCATCAGGCCGGAAGGAAATGGTCATCCTGTGCTTGCCAAGCGTGCCTGCGGCATCGGCGCTGGAAATCCGGGTGCCAGCAAGATCCAGCCGTCCCTTGAAATGGTCAAACAGTTTGCCGTTCTTGTCGAGGGCACTGGCAACATCGAAGGATAACTGGATGGGCAGGTTTGGCAGGATGCCTGCCGGGGGAGCCCGCGGGAAGACGGATGGGCCTTGCGTTTCCAAAAATGGGGTCAGGTCAAGGGCATCACCGGAAAGGGTGATGGACCATCCTCCCTTTTCAAGCGGAAGGACATGGCCCTTGAGTGTGTTTTTGCCAAAAGCCAGACTGTCGATGTCGATGGCGGCCAGGCTGTTATCCTGGGCCATGCGGGCCTCGCCCGTGGCGTCAATGGTATCGGTGTTGAGGCGAATATTTCCCACCTTTTCCAGACGGCCTTCACGGAAGGTCGCGACAAAACTGGCGGTGCCATCGCTGCCGGAGGTTTTTTCAAGGCCGACTTCAGGAACGAGGATCGCTGCATTTTCCAGGTCGAGGGCTCCGGAAAGGGTGCCATTGCCACTGCTGGCCTGGGTGTAGGTACCGTCCAGGCCGAGGCTTCCGGAAAGGCGGGGGATGAAATCAAGACCCATGCGGATACGATCCCCTTCCGACAGGGTGGTCTTGAAGGTGACCCGGGTGGGGGCGGCGGCGGCCACAAAGGATTCTTCCCATGTTCCCATGGCAGGCGTTCCATTGATGTTGGCGCTGCCGGATACGCGCATCCCCTTGTTGTCGAGGCTGAGGTCAAATGTTCCTTCGCTGATGGGCCAGTTGCCGACAAGGCCGTTCAGGCGGGTGTTGGTCAGTTGCGCCGTTGCGGAAACAAGGATGTCGGAAACATTGAGATCATGGGTGAGCGGGAAGGCAAGATGCAGCATGCCATTGGTATGGCCATCGATATTGGCCGGGACAAGGCCGAGGTCTTTGGCGAGGTTCAGGGGTTCGCCGTCAATGGCTTCAAGGATGGCGGGAAGGCTGCCATCCAGCGCAAGGTCAAGGGTGATATGTTCGGAATCATTCGACAGGCCGGTGATGGGAATGCTGGATTTGCCAACGCGGATATCCTTCATGTTTCCGCCATCCACCAGGATGTTGAAACTGTCGTGGTCAAACCGTGCGCTGCCGGAAACATCGGTGACCACCGGCATGGGGGGAAGGTAATCCACCCGGACGCCGGAGAAGGTCATCTGCCCTGAAATGTCCTCAAGAGTCATGTCCGCAGGGGTTTTTATGGGAGCCTTGAGGCTGAAGGATGCCCGGGCATCCTGTACTGTGCCGCGGGACAGGCATTCCAGAACCCATTCCCGGGCGGAAATTCCAAGATCGGGAGGCCAGAAAACCTCAAGGGAATCCACCGCGACATTTTCCGCTCCGGCATCAATGAGGGCGTACCAGATGTCGCCTTCTTCCGTGACAATGCCCGTGGCGCGCAGCAAGGGGCCGCCCAGATCGATGGTGGCTTCCTGCAGGCTGGCTTGCCGGGCGGGAATGTCAATTCCGGCCTTGAGGGAAGCCCGCCTGATGTTCAGGGGGGCGGGGTAAAGGCCGGGGAGCATGATTTTTCCGGTGGCACCTTCAAGAAGCATTTCGGCGGCAAGGGGCGTGAGGTCATCGGCCAGGGACAGGGTGGCGCTGCCGGAGATGGGAAAGTCCAGGTTTGAAAGGGGTTCCAGTTCGACGGAAAGGGGGGCCAGCAGGGTTGGATCAAGATTGGTAAAGGCCAGGGTTGCCAAAAGTCCGGGATTTTCTTCACGGCTTTTGATCGTCATGTGCAGGGGAATGACCTGTTCGCCAAGGACGAGGTCAAAATTGCCCTGCGCGGAAAGGCCTTCAGGGGCGCGTTCCAGGGAAAGGCTGGCCTGCGGGATTTGCCACGACAGATCAAGGCTCTGATCGGTAATCGACAGGGCGGCATCGCTGATGGTCACCCGGCGCAGGATGGCGATGGGCCCCGTTTGCCCTGCGGTAGGAGGATGCAGCAGAGTGGAAACAAGCGCTCCAATGCCTTGTGAGGGGGAGGAAGACGGGGCTTCCTGCGCGATGGAAAATCCGAAATGGCCATCAGGATGGCGCAGGACATGGATTTGTGGACGGTAGAGGTCCAGACCAGTGAGCCTCACCTGTCCCAGAAGCAGATGGCGCAGGGACAGGGAGAATCCAAGCTGGGAGATTTGGGCAGCCTGGGTGGTGCCGTCTTCATCAAGGCGAATGTTGCGGGCACGGAAATCCAGATTGTCTGCCTTGGAATTCCAGGCCAGCGAAACATTGTCGAGCCCCATGGACATGCCGGGGGGCAACAGGTCATTCATGGCACGGGTGATTTGCGGCGTGAGGACGTCGATGTTGACGGGCCCGCGGTTGATCCGCCAGAAGGCAAAGAGCCCAAGCAGGAGCATTCCTGCCAGCAGGAGGGCCAGCAGTTCCAGGAAGATTTTCCCGATACGAAGCATGAATGTGGTCAAAAGCCAAGTCTTTCGATTGTGGACGACCTTGTGGGAATATAAGGCAGATTGTTTTGGCAATCCAGCTTTATGAAAGGTTTTGGCGTTCCCTTGCCTGGAATGCATGGCCGGGATGGAATCCGGGTAAGGTTTTTCCGGGTGCGGATGCAGCATTTTTTCCCGTTGCATGAGGTCTTTTGGGGAATCCGGAGAAAAAGCCGGCAACAAAAAACCGGTCCCCTAGATGTCATGTCTCAACAGGTTGTTCACAGGAACCAACTGGGGTATGTGGGTATTGCAACATGTCCAGTCCCTCAGGAGGTGTCCTTTGAACATGCATAAGAATGCAAAACTTACCCCGAGGAGGCGAGCGCAAATTATGGATCGGTGGCAGAGCGGCAAAACGCCCGGTAGCCTTGTGGACGAGGGCCCAGACGATGCGAGCGTCCGCCAAAAACTACACGAGATCGCGGAGCGAGCGTATTGGCCAAGAGCGATGTCATGAGCACGATCATGGCCACGACGGGTGCGGTGGGGAGCGCCCTGCTGTGGAGTACACGCCTCATATTGGCCTCCCCTCGCCCGGCTCCTCGTAGGTCTTTCCGTCGCGGATGTTGTAGATGCGCTTGAACGTCGGAATGATCTTTTCGTCGTGGGTGACCACGATGATCGCGGTTTGGAACTCCTGCGCGAGGCGATTGAGAATCTTTACGACAGCGAGGGCACGCGCGCTGTCCAAAGGCGCGGTGGGCTCGTCGGCCAGGATGATCGGCGGCCTGTTGGCCAGGGCTCTGGCGATCGCAACGCGCTGCTGCTCGCCGCCGGACAGCTCTGGGATGCGCGCGTGAGCCCTGTGCTGAACATCCAGGGCGGTCAGCATGTCGAGGGCCGTGGCACGCGCTGCGGGGTTTGCGACCCCGGCCAGCATAGGTAGAAGCGCCACGTTGTCGGTGGCGTCGAGAAACGGAATGAGGTAGGGCGCCTGGAACACAAAGCCGATACGGTCGCGCCTGAGTACGCGCAGGTCGGTCCGTTTCCATGCGTTGTTGTAGATCACCTCGCCGGCCAGGGTGATGCGTCCGGCGGTTGGCTCGATCACGGCGCCGAGGCACTTGAGCAGGGTGCTTTTGCCTGAGCCCGACGGGCCGATCAGTCCCACCACCTCGCCGGGGGCGATGCTCATGTTCACGCCTTTGAGCGCGTCCACGGCGGTCGGACCGCTGCCGTAACGTTTGGTGAGGTTCTCTATGAGGATCGCGGGTTCGGTCGTCATGGCTTTATCCACCAATCGCTTCGGCCGGGTCGATGCGCAACGCCACGCGGATCGCCAGTACGGAGGCCAGGGCGCAAATCAACAGGGTGATCACGAAGGCGCGCATCGCATCGGTGGTCTCGAGGAGCACATACTTGGGAAACACCGGCGCCCACAGGGTGGCGGCGAACTTGCCGACGAAAAAGCCGATGACACCGAGGCCCAGCGCTTCCTGCATGATCATGGCAGCGATGGTGCGATCGTAGGTGCCGATGAGCTTGAGGACGGCGATCTCCTTAATCTTGCCGAGCGTCATCGTATAGATGATGAAAGCTACGATGGCCGCGCTGACGATCGCCAAAATGCCCAAAAAAAGTCCGATCTGTTTTGCTGCCGTGGCGATGAGTTTCGCAACCAGGATATCCTCCATGTCAGTGCTGGTGTAGGCCGTGAGGTGCTTCCAACGCTTGATGTTGTCGGCCACCTGACGGGGGTCATGCCCCTGCGCCACCCGCACCAGCACGGCGTTGATCCGGTGGCTGGCCGTCTGAATGGCCTCGACCGCTTTGAGCACGTCTGGTTGGCCGGGACGGTTGATGGCGGGGTTGTCGGCCAACCGGTTGCGGTCGTTGACGATGGATTCGTTGTCCTTCAGGAACTGTGCCTCCTGTGCGTCCTTGAGCGGGATGAACACCATTGGATCGCCGCCGGAGGAGACCATGCGCCGGGTGAGCCCTACCACGGTGTAGTCATTGCGACGAATGCGGATGCGGTCGCCGACCGCGAACCCGGTCTTGGTGTCGGCCACCGCTTCATAGTGGGACTGGGCGATCGGGCGTCCCGCGACGAGAAAGGAGGGGCCACCGAGCCTGCCCTGGGTGTAGCCCGCCACCATGACGCGGATGTCCTTTCCGCCGTGATTCACCTGCATCGTGAGGTAGGCAACATTGCCGGTCTCGGCAACCCCGGGCAGGCCTTCGAGGCTACGATAGACATCGTCCTGGAGGCTCGAGGGCTCGGCGAAGGGGCCGAGGGTGTTCTGCTGCACCACCCAGATGTCCGCACCACCCGAGCGCAGCAACACTTTGGCATCGTCGATCATGCCCCGGTACACCCCGGCCATTGTCAGGGTGACCCCGATCAAGAGGCCAAGGCCGAAGCCGGTGAGCAGATAGCGGCCGAGGTGGCTCGCGACGTCGCGGCGCGCGAGGTTGATCATCGCTGTTCGACATCCCGCTCACGAACGCGGGCGCCAGGCTTCAGCTGTTCGGAGCTGTAGACGATGACCCGGTCGCCTTCGCTCAGACCGGCGAGGATCTGGGTCACCGCCGCTTGGTTCTGGTTGCCGAGGGTGACCGGCGTGAATCGGGCCTGCCCGTCCACCAGCTGCCAGACACCGATCTGACTACCCGCTCGGGCGATGGCCGCGCTGGGCACAACGAGTACGCCGGTCTCGCCCGGGAGCTGGATGGTGACCTCCGCGAGCTCGCCCAAGTAGAGGTGAGCGGGCGGCGTGTCAAAGCTGACGTTCACGACCCGCTCCTCGGTCACCGGATCGCTCTGCAGCTCGATGCGGGCCACGCGAGCAGGCAGTTGGGTCTCGGGTGCGGAGCGCAGCACGATGCTGGCGGGTTGGCCTACCTGCACGCCTTGGGCGCGCGACTGGTCGACCCGCGCTCGCACCCACAGACTCTCGGGGACGACGATGCGCAGCACGGCTTGGCCGGCGACCACCGTGGTCCCCGGTTCGGCCTCACGCGAGACGATGACGCCGTCCACGGGACTCACGAATCGCAGGCTCTTACGCAAACTGGCAAGGCCCTGCGATTCGGCGTCCGCCCGCCCGATGTCCTGCCTCACTGCCTTCGCGTTGGCGTGTGCCGCCGCCAACGCCGCCTCGGCCCGTTCGGACTCGCTAGTGCTGTTGTCGAGTGCTTGCTTGCTGAGGACGTGTCTCTCGAACAGTCCTCGATCACGGTCGCGATTTGTGACGGCGAGCCGTACGCGGCTCGCTGCTTCCGCAACCTGCGCGTCGGCCACTTGAAACGCCTGACGCGCGCGCGCGCCGGTGCTCTTCGCGGCTTGAAGGCGGTGATCCATATCGACCGGATCCATCTCTGCCAAGAGCTGCCCGGCTTTCACCTCGTCGCCCTGATCCACGAGCACACGCAGGACTCGACCGGGCGCAATGGGACCCACCGCGTAGGAGAGCCGCGCTTCGACAGTGCCGATGCCGAACACGCTCGGGCTCAAATCGGCGCGGACGACGCTGCCGAGATGCACACCTACCGGCGCCAAGGGGCCGTGCGTTGTCAACAGCCAGAAGAAGGCTGCCACGAACAGGATCGTGCTGGCGATGAGAACGATGGCCTTGGTCCTGGATTTCATGAGAGTACCTGTCTCCGCACAAGCGCCGAACGGAGGGTTTGCCAGCACCGTCGCTCCATCTCGTCTGCCGACGCGGGAAGAACGCCGTCTTTGGCCGCGAACAAGAACCCCATCGCTGTCCCGGTGACGAGGATGACTGCGCCCTCAATGTCGATGTCCTCTCGAAGGAGACCCTTTTCAGCTGCCTCGCGCAGGCACGATCTGACGAAGTCGCGGCCCCGGTTTCGGAGCGCGGCGACCCGCCTCGGCCCTTCGGTGCCCAGGGCGTGGGTGATCTGGTCTGAGAAGAGGAGCGACTGGATCCCCCGCTGGATGGTGACGGCGTGGAGGCGGCTCAGGACGAAGCGCTCCAGTCGTTCGAGGGGATCTCCGTTTGATCGCTGCGCCGCTTCGAGCACCTCTTGGAGCCGATCGAAGACGGTGAGGATGATTTCGTTCATATCCTTGAAATGATGGAAGATTGTCGCATCCTTGATGCCGACTTCCTGGGCGATATGGGCTGCCGTGAACTCCCGCAGGCCGCGCTCTCCGATTATCTTGATGGCGGCATCGGCTATCTCTCTGCGTCGCTCCTCGGTTGATTTCCTGATCGTCATCATCCGCCCCCGTCTAGCAAGCACTTGATAACCTATTACATATGCCAGCCTTGGTTGTCAAGAACCCGCGCATGCGCCAACAGCGAGACAACGATGGTCCCTGAGGAGGGCCGGGTCCAGCCTTGGTGGCGGCAAGGACCGACGCCCGCCGGCGCAATCTCTCCCTGTGAACAACCTATTGAGACGTTACATCTAGGGGTGCGGGATGGGCGCGGGAACAGGGGTGTTCCGGCGAATCCAGGCAGAGTCAACCCAGGTTTGCTGCTGGTCGTTCTCGTCCTTGAAGCTGAAACCCTCATGGTTACGGCTGTTGATCCAGCCTGCCGCAATCATTTCATGGGTTTTGCAAGGCTTCAGGATTTCAAAAATCCGGAGGAAGAAAACGGGGTTGGCGTTCTCGATCAGGTGCGCCTTTATTTGTTCTTCCGTCATTTCAGATGCACGGCTGATGGGGCCGAGGACATCAATGCTGTGCTGGAAAGGGGTTTCCAGGCTTGTGTATACAATGGGATCCGAGGTGATGGTGCCGCGGGCACGGCCATCTTCCACCAACCTGCGTGCTGTCATGCCTGCCAGAGCTTTGCAGGCTTTTGGGCTGTGGGCGAACAGGCCGAACAGGGCTTCCCGCTCAGAGCCAAGATGGATGATGCGTGCGGCTTGCCGGGTTTTTGTGGGGCAAGGGATATTCTTGGTGTTCGCAGGGGTGATGGCGCGGCTCCATGAGGTGCCATCAAGGGAAAACAGAGAAAAACCAGTTTGGTTCGTCATGCGTTTACCATCCATGAGATGTTTCTGTTTCTGTTCAAAAAGAGGAATGCCTTATAACGCAGCCATCACGGGATTGCAAGAACCTCTGTTCTGTTTGGGGAAACATTCCGTTCCATTTTCCATTTTTCTCTTTCTTGATGCTTGCCTGAAAGGCGCAGCCTGTTTATGTATCCTGTCATGCGGAATGTTTTTGCATATCTTTCACAGGAAACCTTCTGCCGGGCGCCGGGCATGGAGGATCATCCCTTTTTTCCGGATCGTCACCGGCAGGTTCTGGATGTGTTGCTGGCGCAGGGCGTGCTTGCGCCGGATGGATGGCAACAGGCCGCCCGGCTTTCCATGGAGGAGGTTGCCCGCAGGATTTCGCCGGAGCTTCTGGCTCAGCTTTCCAGCGAGGAAGGTGTGGCGCATGCCATGTGTGCGCCGGAAGGCGCGCGGGATTTGCGCAAGAGTTATGTGGGGCCGGCGCTGGCGGCAACAGGCGCAACGCAGGCGGCGGTTTTTGCGGCGTTCCGTCAGGGGTTCGCTGTTCATCTTGGGGGCGGGTTCCACCATGCCAGCCGGACGCGCGCTGAAGGGTTCTGCCTCCTGCCGGATATCACGCTGGCCGTTGACGCCCTGCGGGAGAAGTGGCCGGGATTACCTGTCATGCTGGTGGATCTGGATGCGCATCATGGCAATGGGGTGGCGGCAGATTTTGCGGCAGATGCCCGGACATTCGTGCTGGACATGTTCAATGCCGACATTTATCCCCGCGGCCCCCGTCCCGACATGGCGGCTGGCCTGCGGGTTCCCTTGCCGAGTTTTTGCGGTGACGAAGCTTATCTTGAATCGCTGAAAATGGCCTTGGATAAAGCTTTTGCTGCGTTTTCCCCCCGGTTGGTCATCTATAATGCAGGGGCTGATGTCCTTTCAGGCGATCCTCTGGGCCGCCTTGGGCTGTCAGCAAGGGGACTGGCCCGCCGGGATGCCATGGTGATCGAAGCTGTGCGTGGACGAGGGGTTCCCGCATGCGTGCTGATGGCTGGCGGGTATTCTTCCGGTGTGGTCGCGGCTGTTGCGGATTCCCTTTGCGGCATTGCCCTGAAATTTGGGGTTTTTCGCCCAAAAAGGCCTATTTCACAATCGCCAGAGCCAGCGCCTCGCGGGTGCTGATTTTTTGGAAACGGTCCACGGGCGTGATGTGGGTGGCTTGTCCAAAGGGGGCGTCTGCCATGAGGCCTTTGGGTTCTGCCGCCATGCGAAAACACCAGATGCCGCCATTCCTGAGCGCGCAGGCATGACTTTTCCCCGCAGAGATTTGCTGGAACGGCCCCTTGCCCACCAGAAAGGGCGTTTTTTTGCCGCCTTCATTCAGCGCGCCCCAGCACCAGGCTTCTCCGCTATTGCTCAGGGCACAGGAATACCCATCTCCCGCAGCCACAGCCTTGAAGGTGATGTTGGAAAAGACACTGGTCGGGATTTCGCTGTCTTCAAGGGCGCCATTCCCGATCTGACCATTGGTTCCCTTGCCCCAGCACCAGGCCGTTCCATCAATGGAGAGGGCGCAGGTGTGGCCATATCCGGCACTGATGTCAATGAAACGCAGGTCTCCTGCAACAGCGGACGGGCGCGACTGGGGATCATGGCCGCCTTCGCCATTCTGGCCGTTTTCCCCGTTACCCCAGCAAAAAGCGAGTCCCTCGACGTTGATGCCACAGGAATGATCGCGGCCGGCGCTCAGGGCAATGAAGGATGGATCCTCATCCACAGGGGTGGGGGTGGGGCGACTTGTGTAATCGCCATTGCCCAGCTGTCCGGATTCTCCAGCCCCCCAGCAGAGGGTCAGTCCATCGAAAGCAATGCCACAGGAATGGTTTTCCCCGGAAGCAACGCTCTGCCATTTTCCGCTGCCGCTGACTTCGACAGCCAGTCCGGAATTGGCGCGGAAGCCGCCATTGCCCAGTTGTCCGGATTCCCCGGCGCCCCAGCAGAACATCTTGTCGTCCATGGAAATGGTGCAGGCATGGCGGCCGCCGGCAGCCACGTCACGCATGCGGTCAGGCGAGAGAAGCGGGGTTGGTCCAATGCTGCCTTCCCATATCAGGACATAGCCTGCGTCCGATTTTTCAATGACAGAAATGGCAATCCCTTCCTTCTGTCCGGGAGAGGTGTAAACACCAAAAAGGGTTGCCATCGTGATGATGGCAAGTCCAATGATGACCGTCAGGATAAAGGGTAGTCCAGAATCATTCATGCCTTATTGTGCAAAAAAATGCTGGCGTTGGCAACGGGTGTTGTCTTAGATTCAGGAGAAATGGGAGGTTTTTGACAACCAATGGACAGAAAAGATTTTGGCGCCTATGCGCCGGATGCGCTTTCTTCATTTTTCATGCGTCAGGCGCGCCGCATGCCGGTCACATGGCTGGGGCGCCGATTTGCCCTCATCCTGCGCAAGATGGTCCTGTTGCATCATGGAGGATCCATCATGGATACAGAGGTGGCTGGAATCCGCATGCGGGCCTACCTTTCGGGCAATGTGTCGGAACGCAAGTTCATTTTCATGCCGCAGTTCTGTGATGCGTTTGAGCGCGGGCTCCTGTCGGGATGGCTTGGCACGGGCGATGTCTTTCTGGATATTGGGGCCAATGCCGGGATTTATACCCTGGCAGCGGCCAAAACCGGCGCCAGGGTGTTTGCCTTTGAGCCCAATCCCGTCATGGCGGCCCGCCTGCTGGAAAATGTGGAACTCAACGGATTTTCCTCTCTTGTGACCTTGATCCCCGATGCGTTGTCCGACACGGAGGGGCATGCCGCCTTCTTGTTGCCGGATGACAATTTTGGGGAAGCCCGTCTGGCCACAGAAGGTTCGGATGAGGCGACCGTGCAGGTGCGGACGCGCCGTTTGGCCAATGTTCTTGCAGAACAGGGCGTGGACAGGGTTTCTGCCATGAAGGTGGATATTGAAGGTGGGGAGGAGCGGGTGCTGATGGATTTTTTCCTTTCGGTTCCAGACAACCTGTGGCCCGGGCTCATCATCATCGAGGATTCCGTACTTTCCTGGCCACCGGCTTCCTTTGCCCGCCTGCAGGGATTTGGCTACGAGGTGATGGCACGGACAAGGATGAATGTGGTTTTGGAACGTAAAACCGCTTGAAAGATTTGATGGATTGAGGTCTAATGAGCAGGTTCCATCCTGATTTACCCAAGGAGAAGGTTTTTATGGACGAAAAGATTAATCCCGGCCTTGTGGCTTTTATCGCAGGCCTTATTCTGATGCCCATCGGGTTTTTCATGTTTGTCAATGCGGCATCTGACATGGCATGGGTGGTCATGCTCTCCGGTTATGCCCTTCTCCTCCTGTTTGGAGGGATCATGGTGGCTTTCAGTGTGGGGAGCAGCCTTGAAGTTCCGCCGGAGAAGGTGGAAACGGTCAAGACGTCCCTGCCCGACCTTCTGGGGGGCATGGGGTACAAGGCGGAAGCGGATGGGGAAACGTTCTCGCCGCTGGTGTCGGTGTTTCTGCCGGCCACGGTGGTGGCGCACAAATCGGGGGATTGTCTTGTGATCAGTGGTCCCAGCATGTGTGTTTCGGAAATCCGCAGGGCCTTCAGCCTCTGAGATCATTGTTTGCCACAAGTCAAAACGCCCCGGTGATCCGGGGCGTTTTTTTTGTGCCTTGGCTTGTATCTTCAATCCAAATATTAGAGCATTTAACGTTTAGATTGAACAATTCCTGTTGATCTTGGGATGAGCTAGACCGCAAGGCGCAAACCGCGGGGCGATGCGGGCATCGTCCAAGGTTTGAAAACACGGCGGATGGCCATCAAAAGGCAACAGGGGTATTCAAGATGAACGTTAAATGCTCTATCCGGGCGGCTTTTGGGTCGGAGTCAGGATGGGGGTATAGCGCCTGTGGTTCGTGGACGGTTGTTCGGCAAGGCTGAACTGGATTTTCATGAGCTGTGGCACAAGCCTCCGGGCTTCCTGGCTTAAGGATTCAAAAACCTTGTGCGCCTCTTCGGCAATCATGGCTTGCGCGTTGAGGGGGCTTATGGTTTTGCCCATCTCTTCCTTTTGCTCGAGAATATGCTTGAGGAGCGCGAAGGATTTGTCGGGGTCCTGTTCCTGCCAGCGTGCGAGATCCTTGCGGTAGTCCACAAGGCGCGGATACCAGGCATCGGCGTGGAAGCGCGTGCGGATCCAGTTCCACGGGCGCAGGTTCACGGACAGATCGCCCACCTGCCAGGTCTTGACAAAATGCACGTCGAAGGACTGCGGCTGGGTGTTGAGCGTGTTGATGGCCGCCTGTGCGCCGTGGGTTTCCGCAAGTTTTTCCAGGGCCGTCAAGGTCTCATGGCCGATGATGGTTCCGGGAATCTCTTTCAGGCGCTGCCGGAAAGGTTCCAGCTGGCGCGTGGTTGTCTTGCAGGCCTGGTCGGTCTTGGTGCGCAAGATGATGGCCTTGTTTGCCTGGGTCTGCGCCTTGGCGCGCAGGATTTCTTCCATGATAGACATGTAGGGCGCAAGGCAGCGGACAGCCTCCATGCGCTCCTCATGCTTCGGCAGGGCCGTGAGGAGGGTGTGGAGCAGCTCCGGCCCGGCATGTTTGGCAGCTTGGCAGGTGTGGTAGCTGTTCTCCGGCATCCTGATTTTCCGGCTTTGCCAGAAGGATTGGAATTTGCGGATTTCCGGCATGAGTTCGGGCAGGGCCGGATCGCATTCACTTGCCAGGGTTTCCAGCTGCCCTGCGTTTTCTGCAAGAATGGCCGCAAAAGCAGGCAGTTTGTGGAGGGTGACAAAATTCTTGAGTTCGGCTTCATACCGGTTGGCCTGTGCGATGTCCTGCGTCTGGTTGCGATAGACGCAGGTGCTGCGGGGCTCAATGACCGGTTCGGCAATGGTGGGACGCTTGCTTGAGAAAACATACATGCAACGCTCAACATGGCTGGTGAGGCAGATACCTGTGGCGGGCATTTGTCCTTTGGCCACCAAGCTCCAGGGACGGGGCAGGCAGGTGCAGGTGGAGAAATCGGCGCCATGCGCGGCCAGCAGGTTGATGAGTTCGTCCTGCATTTTCGGTTTGTCTGTTTCTGGGGTTTTCCGCAAACGCTGCCTTTCATGCTGGTCAACGATGTCCAGCAGGAGGGAGGGATTGGCGGTTTTGGCTTTCAGGCGGCTTTCGATATGGGGCAGAATCTGTTCAAGGCGGTTTTTCCTGTTGGGCTGGCGACACGTCATGTCTTCCCTGAGGGCCAAGGGAAGGATTTGCGCCATGTCCGCACCGTATTGGGCGAGCTTTGGCAACAAGTCGTCAAAAAATATTTTGACCGCATAGGAATATGGATAGGAACTTTCATGTGTGCGCCAGAAGTCCAGCAACGCATCGGGGGCTGTCTTGCCATACTGAAGCCGGTCGATGGTGACCTTGTGCATGTATTCGAGATATTCATTGCGCATGGCCAGCTTGAGCGTGGCGGCCATGTCCGCGCCATGTTCGGCAATCAGGGGGAGCAGGAGGCGGGCCTTTTCCGGCAGTTTCTCATTTTGCAGATCCAGATGCCGCAGGATGGCGTCCGGAAGGCTCTTGTCGCGCCGAAGGCGGGAGGGCAGGGACTGCTCGAGGAGCTTTTCCATCAAGGTGGTTTTCATCCACTTTGTGTCCATGGCCACGTCGATGGCGCGCGGAACGTCGGCGCCGCAAAAGACGAGGATGGCCAGCAGCTTTCCCGGCATGTCGCCATATGCAGGGAAGTCGTGCCTTTTTTTCATGTCTTCCATGAGGGAAAGTAGGCCGTCCACGCTGTCCGGTTCCTGATCGAGGCGCTTGCGGATGGCGGGAAGGACATCCGCTTCGACATGGTTGGTGATGAGGAAGGAAAACACCGTCTTCAGGCTGGCGCCCTGCTCGATGAGGAAACCCAGCAGGTCTTTCTGGTTTTCACAGTTTTCGTGCCAGCAGGCCCGGATGAGTTCGGTAGGTTCAGTCCTGCCATCCAGAACAGCCCCCTGGATGTAGGCGTCCACATTCCGTACGCTTTCGAGCTTGAGGGCAAGTTTCAGGAGCTGGGCCGGGTCCGCCTTGTTTTGGGTGAAAACCGGAAGCAGGGCAGTTGCGCCCGCCGGATAAGGTTTTCTGTCATGCTGGCTCATGATCTTGAGGATGCGCGGCAGGGAGAGATTGGGGCTATCCATCCGCTCCTTTATGATCGGCACCAGCCAGGAAATGTCGTCATGCTGCAGGGCCAGACGGATAATTTCTGCCATGCTGGCGCCGTTCCGGGCCAGAATGATGAGGTGCTGTCGGGTTTGCGGGGTGATCTCCGCCATCCGTTTCGGGTTGGCGGCATAATAACGCGCGATGATGTCAAGGGCGATTTTGGGGGAGAGGGTCCGGTCCTGCAAAAGCTGCTGGAAGTTGCCCCCCGCAAGGGACAGGTATGCGAGGCTGTCACGGGTTTCCGGATCGGCCTCCGCCTCATGCCGCGCCATGGCGTCAAGGAGCATGGTCGGCGTGATGCTGTTTTCCTCAAGCCCCTGCCGGATTTCATCGGACCAGGCTTGCAGGGCACGATAATGCGCCAGCATCTCCACAACAGTGTTTGCGTCAAGTTTGGTCATGGGTTTAGCCTTCCTTGAGAAAGCGGGGCGTGGGGGCTGGCAGGACATCTGCCGGTGGTGTGTCCATTTCCGGTTCCAACCCGTTGCACGGAGGCATGCATGAGGATGCCGTGCAGCTTGATTTGCGTTTTGCGGGTTTGCGCTACGGCCTCTGTAAAAAAGGCGGCGATTTCCCCGGCTTGTTTTGCCTTCTGCTCTAATGGGAGAAGGGTTTTGCCCAGTTCTTCGGACTTGGACAGAAGCCTCTTGAGCAGGGCGAAGGATTTTTCCGGGTCTTTTTCCTGCCAGTTGGCGAGGTCCTTGCGGTAGTCGGCAAGGCGGGGATACCACGCATCGGCGTGGAATTTGCCGCGCAGCCAGTTCCACGGGCGGAAGCTCAAAGATCTTTCGCCAATCTTGACGGTTTTGATAAAATGCACGTCAAAGGATTGCGGCTGGGCGTTGAGGGTGTCAATGGCAGCAGCAGCGCCCGCCCGTTCGGCGATGGTTTCCAGCGTTTTCAGGCTTTCCTCGCCGATGATGGTGCCGGGGGTATCCTTCAGCCGCCGCTTGAGGCTGTTGATGGACACTTTGCAGTCGAGTCGCTTCATGGCGGCTTTGATCTTGGTATTTTCTGCCTGGCATGTTTGGGCGCTGGCTTCCTGGGCCAGAATGGACTCCACAAGGCTGGTGTGTTTGATAAGAACACGGGTGGCCGTTTGGCGCATTTCTGGGGTTGGCAGGGCGAGCATCACTTCATGCAGCAGCGCCGGGTCCGCAAAGCCGGCGGCCTGTTCGGTTGCGGCATCAAGCGGCAGGCTTGCAGCCTCGCTGCGGTAGAACTGCGCGTTGTTTTGCAATTCTTTCAGGGAAATGGTTTGTTCGGGCTGGCGTTCCCGAACCATCTGCTCCAGCTTGGCGGTATTTGCGGCCATGATGGCAGCAAAGGCGCGGAGACCGCCCTTTGTTACGGCAGATTTAAGATCAGTTTTGGATTCCCGCGCGCGCCTCATGCCCGACTGCCAGGAATCTTCCATGGCCGGGGCTGGCAGGGCCAGAGCAGGAATGGCGACCTCCGGGCGTTTGGAGGAGAAGACATAGATTCCGCGCTGGATGCAGGCCAAGGGGTTGAAACCGGGCGAGCCCTGGCCTTGTGCAATGCTGTCCTTCGGCGCGCGGATGTGCTTGCATCCGGAAAAATCCGCGCCATGCTCGGCCAGAAGTCCGGCGAGTTCTTTGGTGCCTTTCGGATACCACCATCCCTTGTACTGATCGAGGGTTTCCAGCAATCTGTCCGGATTTTCCGTCTTTTTATTCAGTCGCCAGTCGATGGCCGACAGGATATCTTTTACCATATCATGTTTCAGCGCCAGCTTGAGCGTGCGCTCCACGTCCGCGCCCTGTACGGTGAGAAGGCGAAAGATGTCAGGAGTCCAAGTCGATATTTCCCCGACGTGGTTTTCCATGATGGAAAGAATGGCATTCAATCTGTCCGGATTTGCCGTCTTTTTATTCAGTCGCAAGCCGATGGCCGGCAGGATAGCTTTTACCATATCATGTTTCAGCGCCAGCTTGAGTGTGCGCTCCATGTCCGCACCCTGTACGGTGAGGAGGCGAAGGATGTCAGGAGTCCAAGTCGATATTTCCCCGACGTGGTTTTCCATGATGGAAAGAATGGCGTTATGGTCGATATCCTGTGGGGCGGCCATTTCTATAAGCACTTTGAGTTCCAGGAGATCGTTTCTGGCAAAACAATCTTGGGCGATGTCTGCGTCAATTTTGCTCATGTGGGCCGATTCCCTGCGCATGTTAAATCCATAGGATGGTGCAGGGTATCAGCCGCGCCGGGCCGCAACCAGTGCCGAATCCGCAACCCGGCCATGCGCTGCGTGCATGGCAGAAACGGCGGCGATCGAGGGGGCGGGTTAGCGGAGAATCAGGTCCAGCTTCCGGGGGCTGGATTGTGCAGGAGTCTGCTGCATGTGACGCTGCAGGTCATCTAGTTTTTGGGTGATTGCTGCAAGACGCGGGTCTTCCGGCATGTCCGGCTGACCTTTTTGCAGTTCTGCCCGGATGTCATCATTGCTCAGGGATGAAGGATATGTCGTAATGTAAATCTTCCCGCTCGGCGTGATTTTGACATCTTCCGGCCAATGCGGTTCCACATGTTTTGCAGGTTCCTGCACTTTGGGATCTATGCCAAAATGGAACATGCGGTGAAACAGGGAAAAGAATTTTTTGAGCATTGAAGGAAACTCCGTCATAATGGCCGATTTTCTGCGCTGGAATGCAATTGTTTCACCATAAGGCATCCCACGCGGTGTTTGCAAGATTTTCCCTTGTGATGCGGGGGCTATCCGTTGTCTGGCCCTTTTGTATCCGCAATATGGGCGTGGGCGCGGGGGTGGGCTTTTTCATAGATGCCCAGCACCTGTTCGGCCTCCACCTCCGTATAGCGTTGGGTGGTGGAGAGCGAGGCGTGGCCCAGCAGCTCCTGGATCACGCGCAGGTCGGCCCCGCCGGCCAGCAAATGGGTGGCGAAGCTGTGGCGCAGGGCGTGCGGTGTGGCGGTGGCGGGCAGGCCCATCAGATGCCGCAGGTCACGCATCTGCCGCTCGGCCACGGCGGGGTTGAGCGGGCCGCCGCGCACCCCCACGAACATGGGCGTATGTTCGGAAAGCGCATGCGGGCAGGCGGCCACGTAATCGGACACCGTCTGCCGCACGATGGGCAGAAGCGGCACCATGCGCTGCTTGCGGCCCTTGCCGGTGATGGTTACGGTTTCCTGCCCGTGGAATTGGGCGGGGGTGAGCGAGAGGGCCTCGGAAAGACGCAGGCCGCAGCCGTAAAGCACGGTAAAGAGGGCATGGTCGCGCAGGGCGATCCAGGTGTCGTTTGCGAAGGTTCCGGCGCTGGCGATGAGGTCTTTGGCGTCATGGGCAGAGAGCGGACGCGGCAAGCTGCGGCTGCGTTTCGGAGTGCGAACCTGCCCGATGGCGTTGTTGGTCATGTGGCGCATCCGGCCCAGCCAGCGAAGGAAATTGCGCACGCCCGAAAGGCTCCGTGCCCGGCTGGAGGCGGACAGCCCTTCTCCGGCGCGGGCCGAGAGGAAGGCGCGAAAATCGGCCAGGCTTGCGGTGGCCATATCGGACAGGGTTGGGGCATGGCCATGATAATCGGCCAGGAAATCAAGGAAGAATCGCATGTCGCCTTCATAGGCGCGCAAGGTGTGGGCGGAGGCCCGTCGTTCCGCCGCCAGCCATGACAACCAGCCCTTCATGGCATCGGCGACATCGGGGGTAATGTTCAACGCAGGTGGTTTTTGAGGCATTTTTCCACCACGCGGGCGAGGAAAACCAGCAAATCTGCGCTTTGGGTTGGCTGGAATTTTCCTTCTTCCCGGCTGCCAAAGGCCAGCAGGGCGCCGGGGGCAAGTTCGCCAAGGTCAATCCGGATCAGGGCGTGGCTGGTAATCTGTGTGCCATCCTTGCCGAACAGGGCCGGATCCCCGTCGCTGCGGGCGCAAAGCTGGATGCCGCTTTCCCCGAGCGAGGACAGGATATGTCCGGGCGGCATGAGCATGACATCCATGGGCCAGGCGGAAATCTCGCAGCCTTCAATGCAGATGCGGACGGATTCGCAGCCAAAGATGGTGGGAAAGCTGCGGGTGACAATATCCACGGCATCATTGAAATCGCGGGAATCCAGCAAGGTGAGGACAGCCTGATGGACAAGGCGCTGGCTGGCCTGGTTGTTGCGGGCGATGGCCACCAGTTCCTTTTGTACGGCGCGGGCCAGCTTGTGTTCTCCCTGCAGCTTGCGTACAAGGGCGGTGGTGAAATCCGTGATTGCGCTGCCGGTCTTGTTCTGGTCGGTTGTTTCTGACATTGTGTCCTTCTCCCTGACGGATATAGTTTAGCTGATGAATGATGCTTTTGCCAATATGCCGCGTGTACGCATTTTGACTCCCACGCCCCTGCCACCGCTGGATTATGCGGTGCCGTCAGGTATGGCGCTGTCTGCCGGGGATTTTGTGCGGGTTCCGCTGGGTCGTCGCGAGGTGCTTGGCATTGTGTGGGAAACCGGGGTTGAAAATACGCCAATGCCCAAGGGTTTGCGGGCGGTTCTGGCGCGGTTTGATGTCCCTTCCATGCCGGAAGTGCAACGTCGTTTCATTGACCGGGTTGCCGCCTATACCATCTCCATGCCGGGCATGGTTCTCAAGATGGCCATGAGCGTTCCGCAAGCTTTGGAAGCGCCGCGGGCGCGGCTGCTCTATTGCCTGCGCGCCGATGCGCCGGAGGTGCGATTGACCCCGGCCCGCCGCAAGGTTCTGGAGGGAATGGCCGGACAGGAACCACAGTCCGCTGCGGATATTGCCGAAAACGCAGGGTGTGGGGAAAATGTCATCCACGGTCTGGCCGATGCCGGAGTGCTGGAAGCTGTGCCGGAGGCCGAGGCCGGGCCAGCGGCTCCGGATGTGTCGCTGGCGCGGGCGGAGCTTTCCCCGGCACAGCGGCAGGCTGCGGATTCGCTGGCTGCGGCGGTACGGGCGGAAACCTATTCCACCACGGTCATTGATGGCGTGACGGGGTCGGGCAAGACGGAAGTGTATTTCGAGGCGGTTGCCGCCGCGCTGGAGATGGGCAAACAGGTTCTCATCCTGCTGCCGGAAATTGCGCTGTCCGCCCAGTTCCTTGGACGGTTTCGCGCCCGCTTCGGGGTGGATCCGGCCCTGTGGCACTCCAATCTTTCGGCGGGCGCCCGGCGGCGGACATGGCGCGATGTGGCCTTTGGCCGTGCGCGGGTGGTGGTGGGCGCGCGTTCGGCCCTGTTCCTGCCTTTTGCGGCGCTCGGCCTCATCATTGCGGATGAAGAACATGACGCTGCCTACAAGCAGGAGGAGGGCGTCATTTACAACGCCCGCGACATGGCCATTTTGCGGGCGCATATGGGGGGCATTGCCACGCTGCTGGTTTCGGCAACGCCATCGCTGGAAACCCATGCCAACATGGAGGCCGGGAAATATGCCCGCGTCCATCTGCCGGAACGGCATGCCGGGGCCCGGATGCCGGATATCCGGCTCATCGACCTGCGGCAGGATATGCCGCCGCGCGGCCATTTTCTGTCGCCTGCCTTGCGCGAGGCTCTCCAGTTGACCCATGCGGTGGGAGAGCAGTCCCTCCTGTTTCTCAACCGGCGCGGCTATGCGCCACTTACCCTTTGCCGGGCCTGTGGCTATCGTCTGCGGTGCAGCCAGTGTTCAGCCTGGATGGTGGAACATCGCCAGCGCGGACGCATGCAGTGCCATCATTGCGGGCTGTCGCAAACCCGCCCGGAGGCATGTCCGGCCTGTGGGGCCACGGGCCAGTTTTCTGCCTGCGGTCCAGGGGTGGAGCGGATTGCCGAGGAAGTGGCGGCGCTCATGCCGTCTGCCCGCATGATGGTGCTGGCCAGTGATACCATGACCCATCCGCAGGCGCTTCTGGATGCCATTGAAAAAATGGCGGCCCGCGAAGTGGATGTGGTGGTGGGGACGCAGATCATGTCCAAGGGCCACCATTTTCCCATGCTGACCCTGGTGGGCGTGGTGGACGCTGATCTTGGCCTTGCGGGCGGCGACCTGCGGGCTTCGGAGCGGACATGGCAGCTGTTGCAGCAGGTGGCGGGTCGTGCCGGGCGCGGTGACCGTCCAGGACGGGTTTTATTGCAGACGCATGATCCGCAAAACCATGTCATGCAGGCCCTTTTGTCCGGAAACCGGGATGATTTCGTCCGGGAAGAACTGGCAGAACGTCAGGCAGCCTTCATGCCGCCCTATGCGCGGCTGGTTGCGCTTGTGGTGTCCGCCCCGTCGGAAGGTGAGGCCATGGAGGCGGGGCGCCTGTTGGCGCGTCACGCTCCCCGCATGCAGGGCGTGCGCGTTCTGGGCCCGGCACCGGCGGGGATGGCCCTGCTGCGGGGGCGGCATCGTCTCCGCCTGCTCATGGTGTGTGCCCGGGGCGTGGATGCGCAAGGGCTGGTGCGGACGTGGCTGGCAGCCTGTCCGATGCCGCATGGTACAAAAGTTCAGGTGGACGTTGATCCTTACAGCTTCATGTAGAAGGTGAACAGGGCAAAGCCAAGGGCGAGGCCGACCAGAATGAGGACGGTCTGCAGGTGGCTGGCCATCCACGCCAGCGGGGCAAAGGGGGAGCCGGTTTCCGGGATGGGAAGGATGGTGCCTTCAAGCCGGGCATTTGTGAAATTGGTTTTTTCGCAGGTGGCCGAAGAGAAATCCGCACCTGAAAGATCGGCTTCCGAAAAATCCGCGCGCGTCAGGTTTGCGCCGACAAGGCGCGCCCTGGCCATTCTGGCCCCCCGGAAACTGGTGCCGATGAGGGAGGCTTCATTCAGGCGTGCATGTTCAAGCTGGCTTGTCTCAAGGCTGGATCCGATGAGCATGGCGGCCGTGAAATTGGCGCGTGGCATGCTGGATCCATCGAGGATGGCCTTGTAGAGATTTGCCCGTGTGAGGTTGGTGGCTTCAAGGGAAGCGTCAGTCATATGGGTGGAAATGAGTTTGGCCTTGTTGAGGTCGGCATGATCCAGCCGGGCATGGTCAAGCAGGGCCCCGGAAAAATTGGCCTCGCTGCAGTTGCAGCTGTCAAGCCGTGCCGAATCAAGGCAGGCTCCGGAAAAATCGGCGCCGATGGCTTCAGCATCATCAAGGTTTGTGCCCCGCAGGCTGCTTTCCATCAGCATGGCGCCGGACAGGGCTGCGCCAGACAGGTTGGCATCATCAAGAATGGCTTCGCACAGGTAGCTTTCGCTCAGGTCTGCGCCGGCAAGGTTGGCACCCGCGAGGCGGGTGCGGAAGAAATTGGCACGTTTGAGGTGTGTCCGGGAGAGGTCGGCGCCTGACAGGTCCATTTCAGAAAAATCTGCCCGTTTCCCGCCTTCTCCCGCGAGCCATGCCATGTGGGCGGCAAGGATGGAATCCAGATTTTGCCTGGTCAAGGTTACCTCTTTCCGGCAGGAACTGTGATGTTCCTTTCTATCATGGTTTTGGGGGGCTTGCAAAGAAGAATGGCCGGAGTTATGCATGGGGGCATGCAGAAGAATGTTCTTGACGGTCTGGTTCGCCGGTTTGAGGTTTTTTGTCATGAGACACGGCCTCCTGCCGGAGCCATGCCCCTTTTCCAACTCAAATACCATCATACCCTGCGGGTGCGGGACCTGTGCGTGCGCATTGCGCAGAGGATGTCCTGGCCAGAGGAAGATGTCGCAGCGGCAGCAGCGGTCGGGCTTCTCCATGATGTGGGGCGTTTTCCGCAAATCCTGGATTATGGCCATTTCCGTGACCATGACAGTTTCAACCACGCCCGCCGTAGCATGGAGATCGTGCGGGACGGCGGCTGGCTTTCGGAATGTCCGGAGGATGAACGCCTCGCCATTCTTGGTGCCATCGACCAGCATAACCATGTGGCGCTGGCGGAGGGGTTGCCGGAAAGGGCGGACAGGCTGGCGCGGATCATTCGTGATGCCGACAAGATAGATATCCTGATGTGCGTGTTCGATGATCTGAAGGCACAGGCGGACTTGACGGACAGGATGCCAAATCCGGCGCTGCTGGCGCAACTTGGGATGCGGCAGCCGATTTGCTATGCGGACGTGAAAAGTTTCCCCGACATGCTGGTGGCGTGGCTGGTCTGGCCCTATGATCTCAATTATGCGCCGTCCCGGCAGATCCTGCGGGAGAGTGGCGCGCTTGGACGCATTTTTGATTTCCTGCCGGATATGGATGTGTTGCGGCAGGTTCGCCAGGATGTAGAGACGTTTTTGCGGTCGGAATGACAAAAATGTGAAGTTCGCAGGCAAGAAAAAACCCCGGAATACGCTCCGGGGTTTTTTCCTTATAAGGGATATTGGTTTTTATTTCTGTCCGGGAGCCGGAAGAATCTGGATCTGGATCGGCTTCGGCGGCAGGCCCATCTTGCGGCGGACAAAGGCACCTGTCACGCTCTTGAAGGTGCTGGTGAGAGAGCCGCTGGGAGCTGCTTCCGCCTTGCTGACGGTCGATTCGGTCTTGGTGTTCGCTTTGGAGGTCGCATGGGCCTTTTTCGAGGCCTTGGCCTTCTCGGCGTTGACGCGCTGTTCCTTTTCGATCAGGCGCTGCATGGCTTCCTGGCGGGAAACCTCGCGGGCTTCCAGAAGGGCGTCTTGCCGGGCCTTGCGCTCAATGCGCTGCTGGGCATAGGGGTCGCCGCCGGTCTTGATGAGGGCTTCCGCCGCCTTGGCGTCGGCCTCATAAGCCTTGGTGAGGGCGTTCTGGAACACCTTTTCCTGTGTCTGGGTTTCGCTGGCAGCCTTCTGTGCTTCCCGCCGGGCAAGATCACTGTCCGGGTTGTCAAGGGCTGCGCTCACAGAGGTTTCATAACGCACCCATGCCGAATCGGCCTGGTGCATGAAACTGTCGAGCTGGGCGCCGCGGGCGTTGGCGGCCACCTGCAGGTCAACGGCCTTCTGGCGTTCCCTTGCCACCTTTTCCATCTCGCGCTTGACCTTTTCGGCTTTGCGCTTCTGGTCGCGGCGCTTTTGCTCGGCGCGGCGCTGGCCATCCTTGAGAATCTTCCATGCGAGGCGTTCGCGCTCCTGGCCCTTGTTGCGGGACTTGCCGTAGCGCTCAATGTCGCCAAGGTCGAAAGCGGAAGCCGTTCCGGCCATGCCGAGAATCAGTCCGACGCCAATCAGGACTTTTTTCGCATTTTTCCAGAATCCGGTAGGGGTGCGGGGATCTGCCATGTAAGACCTCATCTCTTGAAAGAGTTCCAACCAACGCTGGACACCATACGCCAATTTGCCTATCGTCATCAAGTGATGATCCTGCATGGCCGTTATGCATGCCGTGCATGGGTCGTCTTTTTTGGGGAAGGGTTTTTGGGGTTTTCATTGAAACGTGTCCTTGAACGAACTGGCGTTTTCCTTCTTGCCCTGCTGGCCCTTGGCCTTCCGGTTGTCACGCCCCATGCCTTGGCCGTATTTGTCATCGTTGCCTTTCTTTCCGCACTGGGCCAGCCTTGCCATCGCCCCCGCCGTGTTGGCCTTGCCCTTCTTCTGGCAGGCGGTGTGTTCCTGCTGGCGCCGTTGCTGCGGCAGGGCTCGGTCATTCGTGCGGAACAGCTTTTCCTGCCTCGTCATTCCAGTGCGGATGCCGTCTATGTGGGCAGTCTGCCGGCCTCTGTTCTTGATTACATGTCGGGTGTTTTCGAGGACGCTTATCCTGATTCGCGCCGTTGCAGTCCTTCTGCACCCCCATGCTGGCAGGATGCGGCTCCGGTAACGGAATCGCAGGCTTTTTCTTTTGATGATGCCTGGCATCCGGGAAAACGGCGGGCCCGCAGCCGGATGGCCTTTTATTCACTGCCGGAATTGCGGGGGGGATTTGTCCATGAGGCGCCTGCCTCCTGGCAGGATGGGGATGGCCCCATTACGCGTACCCGCATGCCGTATTATGTCCGGCTGCTTTGGCAAGAGGGTGCGGTTGGGGGAACCTTGTGCTGGACGGGCACCCTGCTGTGGGAGGAAGGGGGACGTTATGTTGTCCAGGAAAGCAACCAGATGGCCGTTTCTTCCTGCCGCATGGTTTCAAAAACGGATGTGGGCCGAACAGTGTTTGGAATGGGCATTGATCCGGAAAAGCCATTGGGGATGGAGTTTGTTCCGGCGCGGCTGTCCGCATTCCGGGATGGCTTGTTCCGTTTTCTGAGGCTTTCGGGGGCGCTTGCCATTGTCCTCCTGCTGACCGATTTTGCAGGATTGCTGGCGCTTTGGCCACTGGCGGTCCAGCTTGTCCTTGGCTGGCTGGTGATGTGGGTGCATGTGCCGGGGCTTGTCCTTGGGCATTATGCGCCCTTGCCTTTTGGTCCTGCGCTGAGGTCGGAAATTGGCGGGCGCATGGTGGCGCAGGCTTTGCTTTCCGGGGATTTCAAAACCTTTTTTGCCCTGGATGCCCCGGCGTTTCTTGAAGCACCAGGCCCCATTCTGTTCCGGGCGCTGGAAAAACTCGTGTTCGGTGATGGTTTTGGGGGAACGGCGATGGTGATGCTCCTGCTTCTGCCCATCCTGTTCCGTCTTGCGCGCACCATGATGGATTCGGTGTCTGCATGGCTTGTGGTGCTTGTTTTTGTGTCTGGCCTCCTGAAGGGAATCGGGTTTTCGGCCCGCCTGTTTTATGGGGCTGCGGCCGGGGGGGCTGCGGGGCCGCTTGCGGTTGTGCTGTTTTTGGCAGGAATGGCCCTGTGTTGTCCGGGGCGTGCCGAAAAGACCCGCTGTGGCGGGGTTCCTGCCGCGCTTTTGATGGCGCTGGCCACACTGATCGATCCCGTTCTGCTTCCGGCTGCCGTGGCCGTGCTTGTTTTGGCCGGGCGCGGGGAAAGCCTTATGAGCCGCATGTCTGCCTATGGCGGCATTCTCTTGCTGGTTCCCCTGCACAATCTCGTTTTCAGTGGCATGCCCTGGCCGGATCATGTGCCGGTTTTCCTTGTGTCCATGGTCATGCCGCCAATGGCCTGGATGGTTTCCATCTCCCATGCTTTCCATGGGGGCATGGCATCGGTTCAACCCTTGATGGATCATGTACGGGACATGCTGTTCTGGGAAGATGGGGGGCTGGCCGCTTTTTGGGGGGCACTTCGCCTGGCCGTGACCTTTGGCGGAATCTGGGTTCTCCTGTCGCGCCGACCATGGCTGCGTCCCATGCGCCCTGCCGCGATTGGCGGATTTGCGGTTGTTGTCATGACCCTTTTTTATACGCCCGATATTGGCCGGTTCATGCTTGGCGGAATCCTCAACCTGCTGGTTGCCTGTTCCGTGGGATGGCATATCGAGGTGCGTCCGGTGCGCCCCCGTTATGTGAAACCGCCACATGAAACGTGATGCGATGTTGTATTTTTCAAGGGAAATGGCATAATCAGGCCATGGGCAAGATGCGGAAAATGGCTGGATGGGTGCGGGATTTCCTGCCAGCACAGGGCCGGATTGTGCAGGGGGACAGACTCAAGCTTCTTTTGCCAACCATCATCATGCTTGCGCTGGTTTCCCTTCTGGCGCTCCTCGTTATTTTCCAGTTTGCCATCCGCCAGAACCGGCAGGCGGAGGATGACAGTCGCCACCTTGTGCGCGCCATCTTGCAGGAACGCCAGTTCAGCCTTGAAAATCTTGTGTTCGATTATGCCGTGTGGGATGATTTCCATGCCCATGCCGTTGGAGGGCTGGATTCCTCCTGGATTGATCAGAATGTCTGGTCATATTTCCGGGATGGCCACAAGGCTTCCTTTGTTGCCGTGCTGGATCCTGCAGATGCTCCGGCAGTGCTGTTCACCTTGCCGGGAACGGATGCTGGAGCCTTTTGGGAAAATATCCGGGAAAAGGCGGGTTTTCTTGCCGGAAAAGTGCGGGCGCAACCGGGCGCTGGTGCCATTTCGGTGTTTCATCATGCGGGGCATGAAACCTGCCTGATGGCGGTGGCGCCCATTCTGCCCCGCCTTTATGGGGAGGAAACGCCCCGTGGCATTCTTGTGGTGACCAAGATGGTTACTCCGCAGGATGTTGTGGACATTGGCAACCTTTATGACATTTCCGGGCTTCAGTTGGCGTCTGGGCCGGCGCGCCGCGGATCAGGGCTGGCCTCTGTCCGGCTTTCATCCGGCGATGATGGCCGCAGCTACCTGCAGTGGCGGCCCCACCGCCCGGGGGATGAAACCTTGCGGATTCTCCTGCCCGGCCTCCTGGTATTGGTCATTGTCTTTTTTGCCATGGCGCTGCACATGCTTGCGGTATGGACGGAAACGGTGGGACTTGCGCGTGGCCGTGAAAATGAACTCAACGCGATTTTCAGCGCTGCGGCGGATGCCATCATGATTGTGGATGTCCAGGGACGTGTCCGGCGGGCCAATGCGTCAGCGCAAGCCATGTTCGGGCGGGATTTCATGGGAGAAGCTTCCGGCGTTCTGGTCGAGGAGGTCATTCATGTGGCGGTTGGCCGGGGCGGGATTTCAAGCCTCTGGAGTTTTCTGCGTCTGGCGGCCGACCGGAGTGCGGTTTCTGATGTGGAGGCTACCGGCCAGCGTGGCGGGGAGACCTTTCCGGTGGAAATTTCCGCAGGCCTTGCCCGCCTGACAGGCGGAGATGGCATGGTCCTCATGGTGCGGGACATTACGGAGCGCAAACAGGCCGAAGCCGAGATCATTGAAGGCCGCCGCCTTGCAGAAGCGGCCAGCCATGCCAAGAGCGCTTTCCTTGCCAACATGAGCCATGAGTTCAGGACGCCGCTCAATGCCATGCTCGGGTTTTCGGAAATCATCTGCCAGCAGATGTTTGGCCCTGTGGGATCAGACAAATATTGTGATTATGCTGCGGATATCCATTCAAGTGCCGGGCACTTGCTGCATATCATCCAGAATATCCTGGAACTGTCGGAGCTGGAATCCGGAACGGTTTCGGTGCATGATGAAATGTTTGTGCCGCGCCAGGTTTTGGATGAGGTTGTGGTCGCGCTTTCAGGCATGGCGGAGGCGCGCAAGGTCGGGGTTGTGGTTTCCGGGGATGGGCCGCCCATGCTGGTGGCTGACAAGGCGAAGTTCTCGGGCATTGTCTATAACCTGCTTGACAATGCCATCCGTTATACGCCGGAAGGGCGGGATGTTCGGGTGCGGCTGGAGGAAAATGTGGATGAGCTGTCCGTCTTCATTGAAGACGGAGGGATAGGGTTGGATGAGGAAACCCGGATTTACCTGTTTGAACCGTTCTTCCGCAGCGCCCATACCTATAGCCAGCGGAAGGGTGCCGGCCTTGGCCTTCCCATTTGCCGCAAATATGCGGAATTGATGGGCGGGGCCATTGGACTGGAATGGACGTCTCCGGAAGGTTCGTGTTTTCGCCTGCGTCTTCCGGCAGGGCACGTTCCGGCGTTTTTCCCGCCCCCGCCTTCTACATGAAGCGCCTTCGCAAGGGCTTGTCCCGTCTGAGGGATGTGGTTTTGCCGCCCCTCTGCCTTTCCTGCGGGGATGTCCTTGGGGATGATGGCGCGATTTGTCCTGCCTGCTGGAGTGACCTCTCGTTCATTTCCCGGCCCTTTTGTGATGCCTGCGGCCTGCCGTTTGAAAGCGAGGCCAAGGCAGGTGCAGATGATGACGGTGGGCTTTTATGCCTGGCCTGCTCCCGAAAAATGCCGCCTTTTTCCAAGGCGCGTTCCGTGCTGCGTTATGATGGGGCCTGTCGTCATCTTGTCCATCGGTTCAAATATGGGGATGCGACCCACGCCGCGCCGCATCTGGGGGCCTTCATGGCCAGGGCGGCATCAGACCTTCCGCTTGCGGGGGCGGTGGTGGTGCCGGTTCCCCTGCATCGCTGGCGCATGGTTTTGCGCATGTATAATCAGGCGGCCCTTCTGGGGGATGTTTTCGCCCGGAAAACCGGTCTTGAGATGGTGCCTGACCTTCTGGTGCGGCATCGCGCGACGCGGACACAGGTGGGACTTTCGCGGCAGGAGCGCCAGAACAACCTGAAAGGGGCGTTCTGCATTCATCCCCGGCGGAGAAGCGTCTTGGCGGGAAAGACCGTGGTTCTGGTGGATGATGTGATGACCACAGGAACCACCATGGAAGAATGCGCGCGCGTTCTTCTGTCAGCGGGCGCGGCGCGGGTGTTTGTGGTTACGCTCGCACGGGCGTGTGGCGATGATCATCCAGTTGCCTGAAAGCGCGTGCGGGTCTTCATGCCACGCGCCATCTGTGGGCTGATAGACAAGGCCCACGGGCGGAGAACATTCCAGGCCACATGCCCTGAGATGCGGCAGGATATCTGAGGGATTCCGGAATTTGTTCCAATCATGGGTGCCGCGTGGCACCCAGCCAAGAAGGTATTCGGCTGCCAGGATTCCAAATCCCCAGCTGAAGGCGTTGCGGGACACGCTGGTGAGGGCGAGGATTCCGCCGGGGTTCAGGCACCGGGTTGCCTGGGCAATGATTCGGGCCGGGTCTTCGACATGCTCCACCACATCCAGCAGGAGAACAAGGTCGAAGCTTTCCGCAATGTTTTCCACAAGGCCGTGGCGATAACGGATGGGCAGGCGTGATTTTGCGGCATGGGCGCGGGCGGCACGGATCAGGCGCAGGTCGGGATCCGTTCCCGTGACATGGGCGCCAAGCCGGGCGAGGGCTTCCGAAGCCATCCCTCCTCCGCAACCGACATCGAGGACGGATTTTCCGGCCATACGGCCTTTGGGTGCCAGATGGCGGGCCAGAATGTGCATGCGCAAGCTGTTCATGCCGCGCAGGGCATCCAGCGGTCCGTTCTCTGTCCACCAGGTTTTTGCAAGGTCTCCGAAGGGAAACATGGTTCTCCTATTGATTGCATGCTGGTAAATAGGTTATCACCATTCTGTGGAAATCAACAGTCACGGAGATTGCAGGGGATGACAAATCACGATCAGGCTCGTGCGCGCCTTGAAGAATTGTGGGCGCCGGGGTGCCGATTTCTGGGATGTCGCTTCGCCGTCATGGGGGGGGCGATGAGCTGGGTTTCGGAACGCAACCTCGTATCTGCGATATCCAGCGCAGGCGGTTTTGGCGTTCTGGCAGGCGGGTCGATGGATCCGGACCGTCTGGATGTGGAAATTGAAGCCACGCAGAAAATGACAAAGGCCCCCTTTGGCGTCAACCTCATCACCATGCATCCGCGTTTGCCTGAGCTGGTGAATGTGTGTCTTGCCCGCAAGGTCAGCCATATCGTGTTTGCGGGAGGCGTGCCCGGACGCGAGATGATTGCGCTGGCCAAGGCTGGCGGGGCCAAGGTGGTCTGCTTTGCTCCGGCACTGGCGCTGGCCAAGCGTCTGGTACGGTCTGGCGCAGATGCCCTGATTCTGGAAGGTTCGGAAGCGGGGGGACATATTGGCCCTGTAGCCACGTCCGTGCTTGTTCAGGAAATCCTGCCGCAGGTACGCGATGTTCCGGTTTTTGTTGCCGGAGGGATTGGTCGTGGCGAGGCCATGCTCTCCTATCTTGAGATGGGCGCGGCGGGTGTCCAGCTGGGAACCCGTTTTGTGGTGGCGACGGAATCGGTGGCGCATCCCGCTTTCAAAAAGGCCTTCATCACGGCCTCGGCGCGGGATGCCATGCCCACCGTGCAGGTGGATGCCCGTTTTCCGGTCATCCCTGTGCGGGCAATTGAAAACGAGGGATCGCGGCAGTTCATGATGTTGCAGCATGACGTTGCCAGCAAGGTTGACCGTGGCGAAATAACCCAGCAGGAAGGACATCTGACGATTGAGAAATACTGGGTTGGATCGCTCCGCCGGGCTGTCGTTGATGGTGATGTGGAACACGGTTCGCTCATGGCTGGACAGAGTGTGGGGATGGTGGTTCGCGAACAACCTGTTGCCGACATTCTTGCCGAAATTGAAGAACAGGCGATCGCCGCGCTTGTTGCCCGTGGCGGGTAAGGCGCGTGGGACCAGCGGCAGCATCGGGAGAATCTTACCGGCAGGGGCGTCGTCTGCTGGCGGGAATGCGCGACATCATGGCAGCCAAGGGGAGCGGCCAGGAAAAGCTTGATCGCATCATGGCGCTGATTGGCACGGAAATGGCTTCGGATGTTTGTTCCTGCTATGTCATGCGTGCCGGGGAAGTTCTGGAGCTTTTTGCAACCGTGGGCCTGAATGCGGCTGCCGTTCACCGGACGCGCCTGCGTCTTGGGGAAGGCCTTGTTGGCGATATTGCGGCGCGTGCCCGTCCCCTGGTGCTGGAGAATGCGCCAGCCCATCCCAATTTTGCCTATTGTCCGGAAACCGGGGAAGATCCCTTTCGTGCCTTTTGTGGTGTTCCCATCCTGCGTAGTGGGCGGGTGCGGGGCGTGCTTGTCATCCAGGATGCGCAGCGCCGCAAATATGGCGAAGAAGAAATCGAAATCCTGCAAAACCTGGCCATGGTGCTGGCGGAGCTGATATCTTCCGGCGAGTTGCTCAGCCTTCAGGAAATTGCCTTTGCCGCCGGGGATGGCGACCTTGATTTCCAACGGCTTGCCGGGGTGTGCGTCAATCGTGGCGTTGGGCTTGGACAGGCCATCCTGCACCGGCCACAGGTTGTGCTGCGGGAGATGGTGGCCGATAGCCCGCGTGTGGAAATGCGTCGTCTTCGCGTGGCCCTGCAGCAGATGTTCGGGGCGATTGATGACCTGACAAATGCCGCGAGCCGGATGGGGGACCTTGGGGAAGAACCTGTCGAGATTCTTGAGAGTTATCGCATGTTTGCCAAGGACCGGGGCTGGTTCATGCGCATGCGGGAGGCCATTCGCCAGGGGCTTACGGCTGAGGCTTCGGTACAGAAGGTCATGGGAGACATGCGGGTGCGCATGTCGCAGATTTCCGATCCCTACATCCGCGAACGCCTTTACGACGTGGAGGATCTGAGCAACCGCCTGATCCAGCATCTTTCCGGTCGATCCGGGGTTACTGTCATTCCGGATGATGGCAAGGATTATGTCCTGGTGGCCAGAAGCCTGGGGCCTGCCGAACTTCTGGAACTTTCAAAATCCGGCCTGTGCGGGCTTGTCCTGCAGGAAGGAACCCGGCATAGCCATGTGGCGATTGTGGCACGTGCGCTGGGCATTCCTGTCGTTGGGCAATGTGCGGAGGCGCTGGAGCGCATTGCGCCGTCCGACATGCTGGTGGTGGATGGAGATGACGCGCAGGTTTTTGTTCGTCCGTCAGATGAAGTGATCCTGGCCTACCGTCGCCGCCTCCAGATGCAGACCTTGCGCGAGGAAGGCCTGCGGGGGCTGCGTGACCTGCCGGCCGTCACGCGGGATGGGGAAAAGGTTTCCCTTCTCATCAATGTCGGCCTGATGGTGGATTTGCAGAACCTGCCGGACATTGCGCCAGACGGGATTGGCCTGTTCCGCACCGAATTGCCCTTCATGGTGAAGGCGGCGCATCCCGACCTCATGGCACAAACAGCGCTTTACAAGGATGTTCTGGTGCGGGCGGCGGGCTTGCCGGTGGTTTTCCGAACGCTTGACATCGGTGGGGACAAGCAGTTGCCATCCTTCCCGGTCGGGCATGAGGAAAATCCGGCCCTTGGCTGGCGGGCGCTCCGCATCGGGCTTGACCGTCCCATGATGCTCAGGACGCAGCTCAGGGCGCTGCTGATGGCCAGCGCCGGACAGGAGCTCCGCATCATGTTCCCGCTGGTATCGGAGGTTGCGGAATACCGTTCCGCCCGTCACATTCTGGATGCGGAAGTGGCGCGCCTGCGCAAGTCTGGTGCAAGCCTGCCGGAAAAGATCATGACGGGGGTGATGATTGAGGTGCCTGCACTCCTGTTCCAGCTGGATGACCTGTTGCCTTTGTGTGATTTTGTCTCTGTGGGCAGCAATGACCTGATGCAGTACCTGTTTGCCGTGGACCGGGGCAGCCCGATGGTCGGGGCGCGTTATGACGGCCTCAATCCGGCCCTGTTGCGGGCTCTTAGGCTTGTGGTGCAGGCCGCGGAACGTCATCATGTGTCCCTGTCCATCTGCGGAGAAATGGCGGGTCGCCCGGTGGAGGCCATGACGCTTCTGGGGCTTGGTTTCCGCAACCTTTCCTGTCCTCCACAATCCCTGCTTGCGGTGAAAGCCATGCTGCGCAGCCTTGAAGTGGACCGTATTTCTGCCTATTTGGGCGCGCTGCTGGATGCCGATTGTGGCAACCTCTCAGACCGGCTGCATGCCTTTGCCCGCGATCATGAGGTAGATATAGGGGTTGATTGTTGATTTTCCTGTTTTTTTGAAACATATTTTTTGTTGATTTTCCAAGACATTCTTGCATACTGTTTTGTGGAACTAAGTTCCATTTAAATGGAGGCTGTTTGTCAAACCTTATTCTTTCTGCCATTGCCATTGCCATGGTCGCGATCATGGTTCTTGTCGGGGTGTTTTATGGTGGGGAAATGTTCAGTTCCTACCAGGCAGAAGCCAATGCCTCGCGCCTGATCAGCGAGGGGGAGCAGATTGCGGGCACGGTCTCCATGTATGCCAATGAGCAGCATGAGCTTCCCGGGCAGATGACGGATCTGGTTGTGCGAAATTATTTTCATGAGGCACCGGCCAAGAGTGTTCATACCCAGTGGTATTTCAGCAAGGGATATGCGGTCAATGAGATTGGTTCCGGACGGCCCATCCACCAGTCCTGCCTGTCGGCGCGCAAGCGTTTTGGGTTTGATGCACGCAAGTATTGTGTAAATACCGCTGCTGCCGGTTGTGCGCCCAGCACCTCAATATCGCCTGAAGGCTGTAATTCCCACTGCTTGCGGACCTGCTATGATCAGGAAAACCGTGCCATGTGGAATCCATACCTGTCCAAGGATGATCCTTGTTGCATTGACAATTCCGAAGACATGTCGATAACCGACCCTGTTTTTCCCCAGTGATGAGGTGCCCGATGTTGCGCAAGATCCTTTTCTCCCTGTTTGCCATGAGTGTTGTTGTGCAGGCCGGGAATGCCGCCGAGATGAAGCATGTGTTTCGGCGCCGGATCGAGATTTGTCTTGCCTGGGGTGGTTGTGATGAAAGTGGTGCGATGGCCGGGATGCCGGTCATTTCGGACATTGCGGATATCACGGTTCGGGTGGGTGACGTTGTGCCGCAGGCCGGATTTACCCTGAAGGATCCCGATACCCCTGTTAACGCGCTGGTTGTTTCGGTATCTTCCGGCAATACCGGGCTTTTCCCGAATGATGGGCTTGCCGTTGTTCTTGGCGGGGAAGGTGGAAACCGGACGCTTGATTTTGTACCGGTTGCCGGGCGTACCGGGATTTCCACAATCTCCGTGGTGGTGGGCGATGGCAGCCATACGGCCATCCAGCGGTTTCGTGTGACGGTCTTGCCGGAAAACACGGACGATCCCTGGATTTATGGAATCTCTGATCTCACGGTGACGGTAGGGGATCCCCTGCCAATGTTGTCTTTTTTTGTGGATGACAATGAAACGCTACCGGAAAACCTGAATGTTTCCGTGATGGACGTGTCGTCACCGGAAGTCGTTGCACTGGTGGCGCCCGGATCGCAGCCTGATGGGCGCGAACTCTACATGACGGTGGCGGATGGCTGGGTTGGATCGGCAGGGATTTTGCTGGAAGTTGTGGATGAAGATGGTCATGTCGGGCAGGCCGTCCAGGTCATCAGCATCATTTATCCATCCGGAAATGCGCCGGGCCTTTCTGCCGTGGCGGATATCGTGCGTGAGGTTGGGGAGGGGATTGATCCCGTTGTCGTGACCGTGTTTGACAACGGGGAGGGGCAGACGCCCGTGGAAGATCTGGTGCTGACGGCTCAGAGCAGCAATTCCGGCCTTATTCCGGTTCCGCTGGTTGGAGGGAGTGGGGAAACGCGCAGTGTGACCCTCGTTCCAGTGTCAGGGGGAACGGGAACATCTGTCATCACGCTCACGGTGACTGACGATGAGGGACAGGAGGCGACCGAGAGTTTTGCCGTCACCATCAATCCGCGGCCGGGCAGTGCCCCCTTCATCAATCCCGTTGCCGATGTGGTGGTGCCTTATGGCATGCCGTTGGATTCCCTGTTCGCCACGGTGGGAGATACCGGGCCGGACCTGACACCGGATGCTGATCTTGTTCTGGAAAGCTTTACTTCGGACGCAGCCCTGATTCCGGCACCGCAGGTGGTTTCCGGAGGCGTGGACAACCAGCGCCGTCTCGATTTTGCAACGCCTGTTCCCGACCTGTATGGAAGCGCCATCATCACTCTTGTTGTGCATGACAAGGATGGGGAAACCGCAAGCCGCAACTTCCGGGTGACCATAGAAGCGCCGCCCTCGACGGCGCCCTTCATCGACCCGGTGGCCAATATCACCAAATATCTTGGGGAAACCATTGATCCGGTGGCCATCACGGTGGGGGATGATGCCACCGATGCGGGTAACCTTGTCGTGGTTGCCATGGCGGAGAATCATGACCTGTTGCCCATGCTGGGCGGTGTTGAGGTTTCAGGCGGGGGGGTATCCAGCCAACGCATGATTACACTTGCGCCGGCCACGGGTTTTCTCGGTACGTCCGACATCGTCTTGCTTGTGACAGACGGGGACGGGGAAACAGGGTTTACACGCTTTACCCTCACCATCCAGCCATGGCCCTCCAATCCGGTCATCTCTGGTTTGCATGATGTGGAAGCCATCGAAGGGGATCCGTTGGAGGATCTGGTGTTCTCGGTGGTTGACAGGGGCGATGATCCAACGCCCGCCGGCGACATCACCATTACCCTGCAAAGCGTGGATGCGGATTTGTTGCCCGTGCCGTCCATGGCAAGCGATGGTAATGAGGAGCGTACGCTGTCCTTTTTTCCAGCGGCAGGGGAAACCGGCTTTTCCGTGGTGACAGTCACGGCCTCCGACAAGGACGGGGAAACGGCCAGCGGCAATTTCCGGGTTACCATCCATGAAAAACCGTGGCCGGGCCCGGTGATCCTCAACACGTTCACCGACATTGAAAAATTGGTGGGAGAAGCGATTGATCCCATCATGGTGGAAGTTGAGGACCAGGGCGTGCCGCCAACACCCCCGGAATTGATTGATGTGTGGGCGGGCACCAGTGCCGATGGCATCAACATCCTGGTGGTGGATGGCGCCGAGGGGCAGGTTGGGGAAACCGATATTCCCTTGCCGCGGGAGGATGAGGAAAATCCGGGCCAGCGCACCCTGCGGCTCGTCCCATCTCCGGGGCAGATCGGCCGTTCCACAGTTACTGTTGGCGCCATGGACGAGGATGGCAACATCCGCGAGGAAAGTTTCAACGTGAACATTGTCGAGGGGGGGAATGCCGCGCCCATTATTGGGTCCACGTCTTACCCGTTTCCAGAAAACATTTTTGTCAACCGGGGAGCCGTTCCATCGGTAACCATCTGGTATAATGACTGCGATACAGTCTATCCGTATTGTGATGAGCCCGGGGATACCAGGTTCAACCTGCTGGATTTCAAGATCACAAGTTCCAATCAGGAACTGGTGCCGGATGTCAATATTGTCCAGACATCAACATACAACTGGAACAGCAATTCCTGGGGATACCGGAAATTTTCCATACAGGCGCTCGATGGTGCTTATGGCACCACCACTATCACGGTGGAGGTAACGGACGCTGGCTTTAGAACCACCAAGAAGAGTTTTGATGTGACGTTCAATGCTCTGCCAGTGATTGTGGGGCTTGACCGGATTTATGCTTACCGGAATTTGGAACTTCCACGTCCCATCCAGCCTTTCTCGGTTTATGATCCGGATAGTCCCTCATCGGAAATCACGGTCTATCTGGATCCGTACTACAATTATTGCAATGCCTGGTCGCAATGTTTCTATTGTGGGGGCGGGGCCAGCAATGATGACCACATTTCCATCGTGTCCAAGGGGAATTACCTCTACGATGTCTCGGTTGGTCTTCCTGGATGTGGGGAAACCTGGGTCAAGTTGCGTGTTAGCGATGGGCATGGTTATACAGAACTTAGTGTTCCAGTTACGGCTTGGACACGGGATCCGCGCACAATTCCTTGGGTTTATGTGCCGGCCAGCACTTTGCCGAATGGTGTTCATGTGCCGGCCTTCACCGTGGACCGCGACAAGAATCCAAACATTTATAGCGGACGCCCCTCAACGGCGACCTTTTTATCAGCGGTTGCTTCATGTGCCAACCTTGGTTTTGGTTATCACCTGATGACAGATTACCAGTGGATGGCGATCGCCAACATGCTGGCCGAGCAGCCAGACAACTGGACAGGAACGGGTTCTGATACCAGTTCCCTGCTTGAAAATGGAGTTGGGGTCGGCACACCCATCCGCGGGCATACTGACAATTATTACTCATCCATCTACCACATAACGTCGGATCTGTCGCAATCCTACAGCAATGTAGGCTATCGTGGCACCTACAATAACTTCAATCAGGTGCCAGGTACAATAGCTGGCAAGGGAGCGGAGCAACGCCGTACATTCATCATGCCGTCCGGTCAATATCTGTGGGATTTTTCCGGGAATGTCATTGACTGGGTGTGGTGTGACGATGAAAACCCGAAATGCGAAAACGGCATGGTGAAACCCGGCGTCAGCTATACAGGACTTTCCGCCAGCGACACACCACGCGCCCTGAACACCTCCGGTATTACGGCGACATGGCTTTTGCCCAAATCATCCTGGCGCGGCATTCCAGAATTTGGCGCCATCGTTCAGAACCATGACGAAACGACCTCCATTCCTCTCCTGCGCGGGGGGGGCTATAATTCCCTGGATATGGGCGGCATGTATGGCCTAAAGCATACGGTGGCCACCACGTCCGGATCGACGGCAGGCTACCGGTGCGTCGGGCCCGCCGATGCGCTCAACATTGTTGCGGTGCCGGAAAGGCCGACAATCTCGAATGTATCGTCGCAGGAAGTGACGCTCGGCGCGCAGTTGTCGGTGCAGTTCGATGCGACCGATGCCGAAACCGCCGCCAACTATCTCACCGTGCGGGGATTCAAGGATCCGTACAACAACCAGCTGGTGACGGTTGCAGGGACTGCCAATCCCCGCACCCTCACCAGCTGGACAGACAGCACTGCCCTTCCTGTATCGCGCACCTACACCATCGAGGCGCGAGATTCGACAGGGGCCATGGTGTCCCACAGTTTCAATGTCACGGAAATCGAGGGGGATCCGGCCCAGCAGTTCGTGGAGATCGACATCCAGACGGAAAATATGGATTTTACGCAGAGTCTGACCTGTTCTGATCCTCTTGTGCCGATGGCTGTTCCGGTCCGGAAGGAATTCCTGGTCAAGAACTCCGGGAGTGTGCCGATTTTTGGTGGGCTTGAAGTTGAACTTGTGAATCCCATGTATTTCTTGTGGGAAATTCCGTCCCTGACGGATGACGAATGGTGCCCGATTGCCGGCTTCTCCAGTCGTGGTTTTTATCCTGGCGAATTCTGCAAGATCCGTGTCGGGGCGCGCAGTTCAACCCAGACAGGAACCTTCCTTGGGCAGTTGGCCATTTCAGCGAACAGCGGCAATACGAAGGTGGTTAATCTCAAGCTCAAGGTGACATCCAACTGTCCTGCTCCGGTTACGGTTGGAAATCCGGTCTATTGCGAGGAAGGCGGATGCATTGTGGACTGTCCACAGGGCGGATGCGAGGTGTATTGCCAGGGGGGCGGATGCACCACGAATTGCACGGGCGGAAAGTGCATCAACACCTGTGTGGGCGGGAGCTGCACCAACAACTGCATCGGCGGGGGCTGCAAAAATGACTGCCTTGGCGGCAACTGTGAAAATGTGTGTACAGGCGGAAATTGCGTCAACAGCTGCACCGGTGGCGGATGCAAAAACACCTGCACGGGGAGTTCCTGCACCAACCAGTGTGCCGGCGGGAATTGTGATGATTACTGCACGGGCCTGAATTGCTGGAATATTTGCGAGGGTGGGGGCTGTACCCTGCATCATGGGTGTGAGCCAGGCAATACATGCCTGCCCTGCTACGGCTCTGACTGTGTGCCCTGCACGTATTGTTCCAGCCCACCGCCACCACCGCCGGAGGATTATGTGCCACCGGAAGATGACATCATCTTTACATCTCCGGTTGAACCAAAGCCTGCGCCCCCCCCACCTGCGCCGCCGCCAGTTTGTGGAGGGGCGTGTGACATGGGGTCTGCATCTTCTGGCTACTGCTGCTTGAGCTGCGGTGAATGCTGGGGTGGGGCAGGCATCCTGATGTATTGGTGTGTGACGATCAACAAGGGGTGTTGTGCCTATGGTCCCCATCCCTTCTGCGGGCTGTTGGAGGAATGGTGATCCACTCTTGCCGGCCCTTGCGCTTTTTGGGCGGGCTTGCTAGGCTTGCGGGATGAACCAGCCACGTTCCCATCCGCGCAAGCCTGCGACTCCGCATTCCATACCGAAACCTTCGGAGGCGGAGCTGTCCGGAGCCGCAGGGACGGGCGCACTTTTGCGTGCCCGTCGTGAGCAGGCAGGGCTTTCCATTGCCGATGTGGCGGATCGCCTGCGCATCAAGCCCGGATTTGTTGAAGCGATTGAGAGCCTGCATGTTGCCGGCCTTCCACAAGGCCCGTATGCGTTTGGATTTGTTCGCAGTTATGCCCGTTTCCTGGGGCTGGATCCGCAAAAGGTGCTGGAGGATTTCAAACGCGAGGCGGAAGGCATTGCTGGCAAGCCGGCGCTGGTGTTTCCCGAGCCGCCAGGTGTAAAACGCCTGCCTGCCCCATGGATTGCCGGCCTTTGCGGTGTTTCTGCCCTGTTGTTGGCACTGGTTTGGTTTGCCTTTTTGCGTGTCCGTGTTTCGGACCCTGTTCATATTCCTCCCCCGGCGGACATGCTTCAGATGGTTGAAGAGACGCCCTTGCCGGTTTTAGGGATGCTGGAGGAAACGTTGGTCGATGATGTCCCGCAAGGGATCGGCATGGAAGCCAACACCCCTTCCGTAGCGCCCTTCCATGAAGCGCCGAGGCCAGAGAAACCCTTGCCCGCAAATCTTGTTCCGGACGTTCCCGAATTGCCGGACATGGATCATGTGGCAGATGGCTCCGATGAAGATATGGAGGAGGCGTGGGTTTCGCCTGCGCAACCCGCTCCTGTGGCCGAACCGGTGATGTCGTCTTCTGTCTATGGCGAGGACGTCAGGAATTCGCGGGTTCATGTCCGGGCTGCAGCCGATAGCTGGATCCAGGTGGTGGACAATGCGGGGGCTGTTCTTTTTTCGCGCCTGTTGCGGGCGGGTGAGGTTTACCATGCCCCCAACATGCCGGGTCTTTCCATGGTGACAGGGAATGCCGGGGGCGTTGAGATTTCGGTGGATGGCCGTGTTCTTCCTCCGGTTGGGATTTCTGGTCAGGTGGTGCGGGGCATCTCCCTTGATCCCCCAGGATCGCGCTGATCCATGTCTTTTATCGATAACATTTCAAGCTTGTTGATGCGCCATGAGGAAATTGGTGCCCTTTTGTCGGAACCCGGGGTTTCGGCCGAGGATTATGCCAGGTTGTCGCGCGAATATGCCGAATTTTCCCCCGTGGTGGAAAAGGCGGCTGAATGGCGAAAAAAACAGCGTGAGGCAGAGGAGCTGAAGGATCTTGTGGCCGATTCTGCAACCGATTCCCAGATGCGGGAAATGGCAGCTGAAGAATTGCGGGCATGGGAGAAGGCTGAACCTGCGCTTGAGCGGGAGATACAGCTTCTTCTGCTGCCGAAGGACGAGGCGGATTCGCGCAGCGCCATTCTTGAGGTGCGGGCAGGGACAGGCGGCGATGAGGCTGGGCTTTTTGCCCGCGACTTGTTTGAGATGTATCGGAAATATGCGGCCCTGCATGGCTGGCGGTTTGAGGTGATGTCGATATCCGAAGCGGATATTGGCGGCGTTCGGGAGGCGGTGGCCACCATCAGCGGGCAGAACGTGTTTGCGCGGCTGAAGTTTGAATCCGGTGTCCACCGTGTGCAGCGGGTGCCCAAGACCGAGGCGCAGGGGCGCATCCATACCTCGACGGCCACGGTAGCGGTTCTGCCGGAAGCGGAGGAGATTGACATCCGCATTGAGGAAAAGGATTTGCGGATTGATGTCTATCGGTCGTCGGGGCCGGGTGGGCAGTCGGTCAACACCACAGACAGTGCTGTGCGCATCACCCATATTCCCACAGGCGTTGTGGTGTGCCAGCAGGATGAAAAATCCCAGCACAAAAACAAGGCCAAGGCGATGAAAATCCTGCGTGCCCGCGTCTATGAGGCCGAGCGGCAGAGAAAGGACGCAGAGCGTTCGGAAAACCGCCGCAGCCAGGTGGGAACGGGTGAGCGTTCGGAACGCATCAGGACTTACAATTTTCCCCAGGGGCGGGTGTCCGACCACCGGGTGGACGTCACCCTTTACAAGATCGACAAGGTCATGACGGGCGAAGCGCTGGATGAAATCATTGATGTGCTTCTGGCGGAAGACCAAGCCGAACGACTCGCCCATCTTTCATGGTAATGCAGGATTCGGAAAATCTTTTGCGCATGGCTGTCATGCGCCTGCGTGAGGCCGGAAATCCCTCGCCGCGCCTTGATGCCCGGCTGTTGCTGGCCGATGTGCTTGGGATGCCTGCGCAGGAGCTGGTGTTTTCGCATCCTGTTTGTGATGAGGCTGTCCGGCGGTTTGAAGGGTTTGTGCAGCGTCGTCTTGCAGGGGAACCCGTAAGCCGCATTCTGGGGATGCGTGCATTCTGGAGCCTGGATTTTGCGCTGTCCCCGGAAACACTCGATCCAAGGCCGGACAGTGAAACCGTGGTGGAAATGGCGCTTGACTGGGCGCGGGCGCGGGAAGGGCACCTTGACATATGGGATGCGGGCACGGGCACGGGATGCTTGCTGCTGGCGCTGCTTTCGGAGCTGCCGCAGGCCCATGGGATTGGCAGCGACATTTCAGAAGATGCCCTGGCGACAGCGCGGGAGAATGCCCGCCGCCTTGGACTGCTGGGGCGCGCCACCTTTCGGCGGGCAGACTGGCTGGTGGATGCGGAAGATGAAAGCGTGGACCTTTTCATTTCCAACCCTCCCTATATTCCTGAAGCGGACATGGCGGGGCTTCAGGCCGAAGTGCGGTTGTTTGACCCGTGCGCTGCGCTATGCGGTGGCGCCGATGGCCTTGATCCCTACCGAGCCATTGCCCGCGATTTGCCGCGCGTCCTGAAACCTTCGGGCCGGGCCTTCCTTGAGTTTGGGCAGGGGCAGGAAGAGGCCGTGGCCGCCATCATGGAACAGGCGGGCCTCCAGCGGGTTGACATGAAAAAGGACCTTGCGGGCATTGTTCGTGCCCTTTCCGTTCAGCATGCCTGACAAGCCATGTTCCCTGTGCGTCCCGCCATGCGGTTTTTGCATGCCTGCTTCTTTCGGGGGTGTGGTAAAAAAGGGGAAATCCACAAGCAAGAACGAGGAACGGGCCGTTGATGGATTTCTGGCAAAGCCTGACCGAAACAGATCGGTGCAACGCTGCAAGCATGCGGCGGTTGCTGACGGTTGAGCTTGCGGTTGTAGATGGCGATCGCAAACAGGCCTGCAAGGAAATCCTCGGGGCGGCGAGCGACGAAGATCTCAAGGCCCTCAGGGTTCCGGCCAAATTTGCCTTCATGCAGGTCATGAAGGATTCAGGGCCTGTGGATGACGAAGAATATGCCCTTTGGGGCCGCATGTATGCCTGCCATGTAACGGAAGATCTGAAACCATGTTTTGTGCGCGAGCTGGCGGAAGGGATGCTCCAGTTTTCGCAAACGGCGGAATATGAAAACATGCGTGCCTACTGGCCCTGTCTGTCTGCGGAAGAAAAACTCTCCTGCCTCAAGCATGTTTCGCGCAGTCTTTGCGAAAATCTCGGCGTTTCCATGCCCGCCTGGAACCAGGGGGAAAAATTGCCCAAAAATGTTTCTGGGCGGTATTCCGCACAGAAACATGCCATTGAAATGAATCCGGAGACACACCCGTTTAAAACCATGCGTGGCGGAATTTTTACCACGGTGCATGAAACCACGCATGCCCTGCAGGTCCATATGTTTCAGAACAGGGCGCATCTGCCTGCGGCGTTGCAGGAACAGGCCGAGGTGTTTTTCTGGAATCATTGCTTTTACATCCCTTCCAGGCTGAAGGCCCTTTATCGGGAACAGCCTATGGAAAAGCAGGCCAATGCGGTGGCAGGCATGGTGGTGCTGGTGTTGAACAAGATCGGCCTCCTGTCTCCATTCCCCCCACAGGCTGCCGGTGTTCGCGTTCTGCAAGGCAAGCCGGTTCCCTGTCCCGGGGGCAGGACTTGACGTTGCATGGGGCTTGTGTGCAATGATGCGCGCAAGCTCCGGAAAAAAGGGATGTTGCGAATCGGTTCGCCATATCCTGAATTGTGTCAACTGGATCGTATAAAAGGAAACGGACATGACCGCCTTTATCAATGAAGATGTCGCCCGCAACAGCGTGAGTGTGAAGCGCGTGGACGTGAAGCGCGAGGATGTGTGCGATGACGTGTTGAGCGTTTCCCCTGCGAACCTGGTTGACCTCCCGGAAGAACGGATGATGGCGGTTCTGGGCAATATTGTGAAGGACGGCATGGATGACATGGCGGTCAAGGCGCGCTCCCGGCTTTATCGTTTCTGGGGCGGCAGTGAAGCCTTTGAGGCTGAAATGCGCAATGCGGCCGATGATGTGGCCACCCTGCTGGCGGCCCGCCGGGATATCACCGTGGCGCGCCAGGCGTGGGATGCACTGGATACGCGTGGCAGGCTGCGCGTGCTGCAGACCATGGTGGATTTTGCTTGCGGCGTTTGCGGCCCTTCGGATGAAAAGTCGTTTCTCCGCGTTCCCCGCGTGGTGCTGGGTGCGGATGCAGATCCGGAAACGCCACTGCTGCGGCAGTCGGTAAAATTTCCGGTGCGGCGTGAACCCATGTTGCTCAAGATTCATCCAAGGCGGATGGATGCTTTCGAGGACGCTGCCGAGGATGTCCTTCGGCAGGGCGCTTACCACATGATCATTTCCCTGGCGACAAAGGGGGAGCAGACATCGCGTCATGTCGCGTCCATCCTTTCCATCAACGTCAGTCCGTTGGGCTATGTCGATGATGAAAAGGACATGGCGCATCTCCGACAGCCCATTGAACATTACACAACGCTGTTTTCCATCATGGCCATGATGGCGTTGAAGAAATCCCCCCTGGCTTCGCTCACGCCCCGCCAGATGCCGCCCGCGCCGCCAAAACTGGTGATGTAAGGTTGTAGGGGATAAGGGGGATTTTATGAATTTGGACAGGATTCCACCATCTTTGCCAAAAAGCCTTTCGCGGCCTCCAGACGTTTTTGCGGCAGAGGCTTTCTGGAAACTTGCGGATGTCCAAGTGAAATCGGGCAGGATTTCCATGCGCATTTTCTGGTCTCATTTCAATGAGGCGTGCGACATGACGCCGGATGCTGATGATCCTGTCCAGCGTGGGCTGGTGGCCTGCCGCATCGTCGAGCATGTCGGGAACGACACCCTGCGCAACATGTCTTCGGAAATCCACCTTGAACTCCTGAGGGAAATGACGGCGCTTCCCGTTTCCATGAAGATTCGCAAGAATGCGGTTTTGCGTTTGCTCGCAACGGCCGAGGTTTCCCCGGCCTACAAGGCCCACATGCAGGCCGTCCAGACCCGGATTGCAAAGCGGCTTGATCGGGAAATGGACATGCAGGTCTTGCAGGAGGAATGGAAACGGATGGATGGGGCCGCCCGCCTTTACGCCATCCGGGAAGTGTCCAATGTTTACATGGAAGAATTTGGTGTTCAAACCCTGCCGGAAGTTGTTCTTGTCTGCCTGCCTCCCCATAAAAATGGCATGATCATGTTCGGGGATACAGATGAAGATGGGAAAATTCGCATCAATACGCATCCGGATTCAGGTTGGAGCAGTTTTTCCTCCACTTTCAATACCATCCTGCATGAAACACAGCATGCGCTTTGTGGTTATATGGAGGAAGGCAGGGTGCCCGGCCCGTGCCGGACAACCATGGCCCTGCTTGCATGGAACGCCAAGGAGTATGTGGATGCCCGGCAGACAAGTCTTTCAGGCGCAGCGTATTATCATGGACAATTGCTTGAGCGGGATGCCGATGATGCAGCAGATCTGATCATGAAGCATCTGTCCAGGCCATCTTCACCCAAACGTGCCCGCCGCAAAATGCCTGTCCCGGTGCCATCTATGGGAGGGCAGCCACAGGGGGGCTGAGGTCGGAAAATTTGCGGGTTCAAGTCTGGAGTCCGCAAAGGGGCCATGACGCGATGGCTGAAAAAACAACAACAAAAAACCCGGGTTTTTCCCGGGTTTTTTGTTTAAGGACATCACGGGTTCAGCCAAGGCGGCGGATGATGCTGAGGCCGGGCTTGAACAGCTCGGCGATGGGATTGACCGTGACCATCATCTTGTGTCCGTTGGCATGGACCGCATGGGTGGCATCCACCGCAATGGCCACATGGCCGGGGGAGAAGATGATGTCGCCCCGCTGGATGGGTTCGTCGGCGGGGACAACGCTGCCCAGAACCGATTTTTGCAGGTCGCTGTCCCGTGGGCAGGCCATTCCGGCCCGAAGGAGGCTCATCTGCACCAAAGCGGAACAGTCAAGCCCCAAGCTCGAACGCCCCCCCCAAAGATAGGGGGTGCCCAAAAAGGACAAGGCGGTTTTGGCAATATCGGATTCGTGTTGATCCATGGGTGAAAGATGGGGAAGGAAAACCCATGCATCACGATCAATCCGGGCAAATCCGGCTTCTTCATCCAGAATGGTGACCCGGGCGTTCATGCTGAGCAGGTCGCAAGCGGGAGCTTTCATGTCCGGGCGACGATAGACAAAGGTCCTCAGGACAGAAATGCTGTGTGTGGCTGCATTTCCCTGTGGGGAAAGCACTTCAGCAGGCAGGTAGCCTACATAGCCATCGGTGGCATTTTGGCCCCATGCCCAATCATCACCTTCATCAAAAACCGTGAAGGTTTCGCCATAAAGGAGCTGGGTGGCGGCAGGCGTCTGCGAATCCGGGGCGTCATGCAGGGAAGCCAGGCCAATGGCAATCCGCATGTCCTCGCCTTCGACATAACGCGCGGCCTTGATACGATCCTTCAGGAAGGCGGCGGCCAGATCGTCACGATAGGGATTTGTTCTGTGGTCGAGGGGGGCATTCATGCAGGGGATCCCTTCTCACTTTCTGGCCGGTGCGGGCAGGGGATCTCCCTCGCCCTTGATGAGGTAACGCAGGACATGGATGATGTTGGCCCGGGCGTTATCCGCCATGGCGCGGTCCGGCAGGGCCGCTTCATGGAAAAAGACGGTGAGGGTGTCTCCCACCTGGTAAAAGACAAGGGCCGCAGAGGTTTCGCGGTTGCCGCCAAGGCAGGCCATGTCGGCTTCAAGCAGGTGAAGGTTGCCAAAGTTTTCCGGCTTGCCAACTTCTTGCGAGAATGTTCCGGGGCACAAGGGGGCAAGGACATCAATGTATGCCATCGACTTTTTGAGGAAATCCTCACCGGGTTTCAGGGTGATCTGTTCCGCGCCGCCCAAGATGGGGCCAAAGTTCCATGCGTAATCAATGGGGCGGTTTTCCGGGGTTCCCGGCAATTCCACCACTTCTGCCTTGCCAAGGCCCGCCGCGCGCAGGATGACGGACAGAGGTTTTGGCAGCAGGGTGTCACCGCCATTTTCAAGGGTCTTTGTGGGTTTTGGAGCGGAGACATCCACGCATGATGTCAGGTCGCTGATGGGCTGGCGGATATCGCCAAGCTGGAAAGTGACCGCATCCACTGAACCCGTGAAGGTAAGGGTTTTGCCAGTCGAAAGGGCTTTCAGGAATTCCGGGTCGTTTCCGGTTGGTGCAACCAGAAGCTTGGAATCGGCGGCAAATCCATCCACGTTGCGCTGGAGTTTGCCATCAATGTCAAGCCGGATTTCGTATTTGCGGTCCAGGGCAAGCCGAGGATCCCCAAAAACAATGGCGATATTGGTTTCATGGTCGCCATTCTGGGCAATGATGGTGGAAAACCCCTTGTCGAAGCTGTTTTCAATGGTGCAGTAGGAAAAGGCGCCTGTTTGCTCATCCAGTACCATGCGTCCGCGCCATGCGCCCAGAGGGGCCATTTCGACGGGATCCATGGCAAGGGCAGGGGCGCCCGCGCACAGCAGGGCCAAAAGGGACAGGGAAAACGGAAAAGGGCGCATCATGGGCATATGACTCCTGAAAAAAGCATGGGGCCAGAGTATCGCGTTCGCGGCATGCAGACAAGAAGGTTTATGCATCAAGCTTGGCAAAGGGAACCTTGAGCCAGAAGGTGGTACCCTTGCCTTCCATGGAACGGAAGCCGATCTGTCCGCCCATGAGCTCCACAAGTTCCTTGGAAATGGCAAGGCCGAGGCCTGTTCCGCCATATTTGCGCGAAAGGCTGCTGTCCACCTGTTTGAAGGGGTGGAAGATTTCATTCTTGTGTTCTTCCGGAATGCCGATTCCGGTATCGGAAACTTCAATCAACAGGGTGATGTCTTTCTCGGTTTCCGCTTCCTTCCTGATGATGATCTTGATGTGTCCCATTTCGGTGAACTTGATGGCGTTGCTGCCCAGATTGATGAGGATCTGTTTGAGATGGCGCATGTCTCCCTTGAGTTCATGTGGAATGTCGGGGGACAGGTCAAGAATGAAATCGATGTTTTTGTTCTGGGACAGGAACACCATGTTTTGGGAAATGATGGCTAGCAGGTGATGGAAATTGAAGGGGCCGATGTCAAGGCCCAGCTTGCCGGCTTCAATCTTGGACAGGTCAAGGATGTCATTGATGATGTCCAGCAGGTGGAGGCCGCTGGTGCGGATGTCGTGGGCATAGGATGTATAACGTTCAAGCGCATTGCCGAAGAGCTGTTTTTCGATGATTTCTGCACCTGCAATGACAATGTTGAGGGGGGTGCGGAGTTCATGGCTCATGCAGGCGATGAATTCGGATTTTGCGGTATTGGCGATGCTGGCCAGCTGGGCCAGTTGCTCGGCCTTGCCCAGAGAATGGTTGAGTTGCCGGTTTGTGACGCGCAGACGTTTGGCGTTGCGGGCATTTTTTCGGTAAACGCCAATGATTTTGGCAGCCACCAGAAGCAGGTTGATGTCATCGCTGTCCCATTCGCGTTCCTGCAGACAATCACTGAAACCAATGAAACCAATCATTTCCTGTTCGGAAAAAATGGGAAGGAGAATGACGGATTTTACATCCTCGGCCTGGAAGAAACGTTTTTGCACGTCAGGAAGATTGACAATGTTGGCCGTGAAAACCTGTCCGGTGGACAGGGTATTGTAGATATCCTGGAAATGCGGGAAAACGGGAACCTTTTCAAAATTGGATGTATTGGGACCAAAGGTTTGTTCCGGGTTGACCATCTTGAGAATCTGGCGCTCGCAAAGACCGAGTTTTTCATCCATGAAATTGTCAAAAATGTAGCCACGGCAGGTTTCCGTGGTATGCAGGAGAACCTGTAGCCCTTTTTTCAAGGTTTGCGGGCCCGGAGATTCGGTTAGAAGGATGTTGGTGAATTCGGCAAGGCCGGTTTCATACATCAGCCGTCGGCGCACCATGGCCTGGCTGTTGGCAAGGCCTGTCATGTCGTGGAAAACAGCCACCCAGCCCTTGATGCCGGTTTCATCGTGGACAGGCGCCATGGTGAAGGTGGCCTTGCGGTTTTTCCCGTCCGAGGAGAGAATCTCAAGAGGCTGGTTGATGCGGTGGATTTCCGCTTTTGAAAGGGGTATCCCCGCCGGGAATGGCCGCAGGTAGGGATCATCTTTTCCCGCCATGCGCAGATGGTCTCCCAAAGCTGTTCCCTGAATGGTCTTCATGGGCTGGCCCAGCAGGATTTCCGCTGCGGGGTTCATGTGGAGAATGTTGCCTTCGGGGTCCAGTGCAATGACCGCATCCAGAATGGCGTCGCTGATGGTTTTTTGTTCGCGGACCATGTGGCTCATGGAGACATTGGTCCGGTTCACCGTTCGCTCGAGGCTGATTTGGCGCCGTCGCAGGAAAAAGACCATGAGGGTGAGGCTGAAGGTTATCGAAAGACCGCCGAGGGCAGTAAAAGCTGGCGCTGAGATCAACAAGGTATTTGTTGTCCGGGGAAAATCCCCCGGGGTCATCGCCAAGGCAAAGGTCTTGCCAAAAAAGAACAGGGGGTAGGTTTCTGAGAAAATGTTTCCAGTGTAATAGTTTGCGCTGTTCTTGTGCAGGGTCTGGTTCGAGCTGATGTCAAAAATGTCAAAAAGGGTTTTGTGCTGGCATTCATACTGGTGTCTCAGGGCGATTTTCCCGAAGGAAAAAGACAGGCCTGCAATCCCTTTTTGTATGGGGGGGGACGTGGAATTCTGATCTTGTCGGTTGTACACGGGAAGAAAAGTTATGATTTCATTTTGCTTGATGCAGGCGGAAGATAGCCGGGTGTTTTCGGCCTGGCGAAGCGCATCATGACATTCCGGGAGATTTTTGAAGAGCGCTGTGATGGTCTCTGCCTGGCGTGCATTGGCAAAAGTTGTCCGGGGCATTTCCTTTGCGGCAGGCACATTCGAGCCTTCCATCCAGAAGATCGATTTAATGGGGGATTTTTGCAGAATGGGTGAGGTGAAATGGCTGAACTCGTCCCGGGTAACTTCAGAACTCGATTCAAAAAGGTTCTTGACGGATTCAAGTGTGTTGGAAATCTCCATGAATTCATCGTTGAGAGCGGTATGGATATGTTCAGTGGAGAGTGTGAAAATCCGGGATTTTTCGTGCGTATAAATCTGGTTGACGATGTGGGAAAAAGCAATGGTGAGGGCAATTCCGCAAAATGCCGTCAGGAGGGTTTCAACATGTTCCATCCATGCGGAACGCTGGGGATAAGGAAGCTGGTGGCGTTTTCGGACAAGGATGACCGATCCTCCCAGCAGGGACAAGATGACAAGCAAAATCGCGCCCAGGAACAACTGCTTGTCAAGAATTTCGTTTTGCCAGACGGAAACATCGATATCAATCCCGATGACGATGAGGACTTCCAGGGTGAGGGGATCCAGAATGGGAGTGAATGCGCTGATAAAAGTTCCGTATTCATCCGTATAGGGACCAATGGTAATTGGTTGCTTGTTCCTGAAGATGTCAACCAGTTCTGGTGGCGGGGTAAAATAAGGCGTGCCGGGGGAGGCTGCCATCGGGTCGTTTTCCGGGAGATTCTCCGGGCCAAAAACCAGTTGTCCGTTTTTGCTTGCAACGCTGTAGATGGATTTTTGGTCGATGGTTTTGCCATAGGCGGTCATCTGTTCCCGAAGTCTCAGGAAAACGGGGTTTTTGCGGTCCTCCAGGGTAAAAAGCAGCGATTTGATTCGTTCCGGCTTGATGGTGCGGGCGATTTCCGGGGCGCGGCCTTCAAAACGTTCCCGCATCATGCCATCGATAATTTGGCCATACCAGTGAATGCCCGCAAGGCCAAGGATGAGCGGAAAGGCGATCAGGATGGAAAAGAGGAATGGTTTTGCAATTTTGCTTTTGAAGGCAAGAGCGTGTTTCTGGAGGGTTCGGTGCAAAATCATGAAGTGGCGCGCTTTCCAAAAATATCAGGGGTGTTCATGCCATCGTGGCAAACAACCTGGTTGCGGCCGGACGTTTTTGCACGGTAAAGCGATTCATCGGCCATCTGGATGAGTCTGTCTGCATCCTGGATGTCATAGGCACAAGCCACGCCAATGGAGATGGTGAAACGGACGGGCGGTTGCCCGTCTCCAATGTTGACCGTGAGGGATTCAACGTGCTGGCGCAGACGTTCAAGGGTTTTCTGGCCGGCGGTGGGGGAAATGTCTTTGAGGCAGATGAGGAATTCTTCGCCCCCCATGCGGAAGGCATCGTCAAATGTGCGGATGTCGCTGTTGATTTCGTCAGCGATGGCCACCAGGACGCGATCACCAGCATCATGGCCAAAGGTGTCGTTTATGAGCTTGAAGTGGTCAATGTCGGCGATGGCCACGCAGAAAGGGGTGCCTGAACGCTGGAAGCGCGAAACTTCCTGTTCAATGGTGCGGATCATGTCCCTCCGGGTTCGCAGGCCGGTGAGGGGATCCAGATGGGAGGCTGCGGTCAGGAAGGCGCGTTCTATCCGGCGCATTTCCGAAATGATTTCCGCCATGATGACGCGATTTTCCGGAGTTTCAGTAATTCTGCCGTAAAGATCCATGATGCGTTGCAGGGAAATCGAGTTGCCAAGCCCGGATTGTTCCATGCTGGTTACCCAGGGGAGCAGTGTGGGTGGGGTTGAAGGCTCCGGGTTGAAGGCCCATTGGAGACTGGCATCAATCAATGCCGGCAGGTCATCCATGGGGGATGTCTGGACACGGCCTGTGTTTTCCTGATGGCATAATGATTTTTGTTTGTTTTCATCCATGCCAAAAATTATACCATGCGGTTGTTAAGGATATGTGGTTCCTGCGGGCACAAAATCTGTGGCTTTTGCCAGATAATCATAGAGGTTCTGGAAATCGTTGGTTTTCAGGACAAGACCTTTTGCCGAATCCAGCTTGATGAAACGCACGCGTGGATCGGGAAGGGGTTCAAGCCAGAAATAGTTGGAGTTGTTGTCCTTTGGCAGGGAAATCATGATGTAGCCATCCAGCTGCCGGACGTTGTCAAATCGGAAGAAACCCTCGCGGTTGGTTTTGACCGTGCGGATATTCGACATGGTGGAGATGGCCGTCATGACGTCGTTGCGCCAGCGGGCATTGGCCACGTCCTGTGAAAAATCTGCCAGAATGATGTTGCGCAGTTCTTTTTCCGCCTCAGGGCCACCCTGCTGGAGATGGGTGAACTTTGCCTGGAGCTGGGCTTTCTGTGCGGACATCTGCTGGGTTTCCTGGAGGAATGACGCGCTTTTCTCCGAGAGGGCCTCAAGGGTTTCATCAAGGTCGCCCAGATCATCCGTTGCCATGTCCAGTGTTTCTTCTGCCTGGGCAAGACGTTTGCCTATGTTTTTGAGGCTTTCGCGCTGGGCACCGGCGATATTGAAGTTTTCCGCGGTTTCTTTCAGTTTGATATAATGTTCAGCCAGCGCTTCCTTTTTCTTGCGGATAGGCAGGATCCGCTCCTGGTATGCTTTTTGGAGACTCCGCTTTTCCATGGTTCTCAGGCGGATCAGCAGGGTACGCAGGCGGGTGTTGTTGGTAATGGTTTCCCGGGCTTTGACAATGTCATGGGCGGCAGACATCTGGGGAAGGATCGCATGCAGTTCGGGAGCAAAGATCTCGGCGTTGGACATGGGGACAAAGGCCCATGTTTCCTTGGCCAGGGGCATGTTGTCTGGTTGGGGGAGACGCATGATGCCGTCCGTCCGGGAAACTTCTGCAGAGCTGATACTCACATTCCATGGAGCCCCGGGCTTGAGGAATGATTTTGCATTTTCCGGCAGGAAGGATTCATTGATTTCAAAACACATGGGTTCAGCCGGCCATGACATGCCGGGAGGAATGCCGAGTACAACCTTGCGACTGCTGGTTTCCACCTTTGGTTCAGGGGCGTTCAAAGCGGCAAGGCCTGTCAGGCTGCCGATGTCCAGACCAGCTTCGCGGGCGGATTTGCCGTTGTGGACCAAATCAAGGGTGAGGGACGTGACAGCTTTTTCTCCCTTGTTGAAAACTCTGAAGCAGGTCCGCGTGATGCCTAAGGGGGCCAGGGTATCATCCACACGGTTTGCGACCGACATTGTGCGGCCGGCATAAACTTTTGCAAATTCATCCGCCTTTTCGATCCTTGCTTCCTGAAGGCGGGTCCGCGCATCGTTGAGCTTTCCCTGGGCTTCGGAGATGGCCTTGTCCGGGAGGACCGTATCCTGGATTTTGCGGGTTTCGATAAGGTTGACGGCCTGGCGCATTTCATGCTCGAGATTGTAGATGTCCTGCTGGAGCGAGAGAATTGCAATCTCGGTTTTTGCCTTGTCCCTGACGGATTTCTCACGCAGCGCTGTCAGGTCTTGGGAGTGGGCGGCGTCAATTTTGGCGATTTCCGCCGTCAGGGCATCCTGTTCGGCCTTGATGCGGTCACGCTCGGCCGTCGCTTTGGAAATGGCGGCAGCATTCAGTTCGGCCAGCCGTTTTTTTTCTGCCTCTGTTGCGGTGATTTGTTTGCGAATTTTGGCCAGTTCCGCATTCCTGTCGGCAATTTTGCTTTCAAGGTCGCGGATTTCGTCGCTGATCTGGGGCAGCATGGAGGTGCGGCGGATTTCGATCTGGCGCAGGATCTCCGCTTCAATGGCCTGGTCGTGCCGGGTCAGGAGGTCTGTAATGATTTCCTTCGATTTTCCGGGCAGGAGGTGGACATCCACCATTTGCATGCGGGTTTCCGTGCCGGAATTATCAAGAACAGCCACCAGGCCTTCGATGATGCGTGCTTTTCCGCACCCTGCAACCAGCAGGGCAATTCCCAGCACGCAAGCGGCTGTCGTTGTGAGGGACCGGCGTAACTTCAAGCCTTCAATCCTCCTCCCCGCAGGGCGAATAAACGCCTTCATGGCATTGGAAGTATGCGCGATTTCTTCCGTTTTGGCAACAGGTTATCATGATCGGGTTGTAATGGACTCCACATTCCAGATATTGTGCGCGTATTCATGCACCGTGCGGTCGGACGAAAACATGCCCATGTGCGCAATGTTGAGGATCGACATGCGGGCCCAGGTTTCCGGATTCTGGAAGGCATCATCTACCTTTTTCTGTGCGGCGATGTAGGAACGGTAATCGGCCAGCAGCAGGTAGGTGTCGCCACCTCCAAGCAAGGCATCGACCAGCGGCCGGTAGCGGCCAGGGTCATCCGGGCTGAAATAGCCGGAGGCAATCATGTCAACCGCTTTGCGCAGCTCGGCATCTTCGTCGTATTTCTGGCGAGGATTGTAGCCCGACAGGCGCAATTCATGGGCTTCATTGGCGTCCATTCCGAAGATGAAGATGTTGTCTTCACCCACCTGGTTGCGGATCTCGATGTTTGCGCCGTCAAGCGTGCCGATGGTCAGTGCGCCGCTGAGCGCAAATTTCATGTTTCCGGTGCCTGAGGCTTCCGTTCCCGCAGTGGAAATCTGTTCCGACAGGTCGGAGCCGGGAATGATGATTTCCGCCGAGGTCACATTGTAGTTTGGAATGAAGACCAGCTTGAGCAGGTTATGGGCGGCCAGGTCGTTGTTGACGATTTCCGCCACGTCATTGATGAGGCGGATGATGAGCTTGGCCATGAAGTAGCCTGGTGCTGCCTTGCCGGCCATCACGATGGTGCGGGCCTGCATGCCGTCCGCCTGGCCTGCACGGATATGGTTGTAGCGCGTGATGACGTGCAACATGTTGAGGAGCTGGCGCTTGTATTCGTGGATGCGCTTGACCTGTGCGTCAAACAGCGTTTCCGGCTGGACTTCAATGCCCACCTTGCGCTGGATCAGATCCGTTAGCCGTTTTTTGTTGGCCAGCTTGATGTCCATGACCTGTTTGCGGAATTCAGGGTCATCTGCAAAGGGAACCAGCTGTTCAAGCTGTGACAGGTCTGTGATCCAGCCCTTGCCGATGCGGTCGCTGATGGCTTCCGAAAGGCCGGGGTTGGACTGGAGAAGCCAGCGGCGCTGGGTAATGCCGTTGGTCACGTTGACGAACTTTTCCGGGAACAGGCGGTTGAAATCGGAAAAGGTGCTGGTCTTGAGCAGGTGGGTGTGCAGCTCGGCGACACCGTTGACGCGGCGGCTGCCCACAATGGCGAGGTTGGCCATGCGCACTTTCCGGCTGGCATCGTCAATCAGCGACAGGCGGGGCAGGACTGCACCATCTCCCGGCATTTTTTTGCGGACGTCATGCAGGAAGTGCTGGTTGATTTCGTAAATGATCATCATGTGGCGGGGAAGCACGGAATCGAGCATGCTGATGGGCCAGTGTTCCAGGGCTTCGGGCAGCAGGGTGTGGTTGGTGTAGTTGAAGACCCGCGTGGTGATGTCCCAGGCCTTGTCCCACTCATAGCCATAGTGGTCGATCAATACCCGCATGAATTCGGGGATGGCCAGGCACGGATGGGTGTCGTTGAGCTGGATGGTCACCTTGTCCGGCAGCATGTCCAGCTCCTTGTTGCGGCGAAGGAAGCGGGCCAGAATGTCCTGGATGGAAGCGCTGGCGAAGAAGTATTCCTGTTTCAGGCGCAGTTCGAGGCCCATCATGGTGGCGTCGTTGGGGTAAAGCACCTTGGAAAGGTTTTCTGAAGCTGTCTTTTCCTTCACGGCCTCAAAATAATTTCCCTCATTGAACTGGCGCAGGTTGAGGTCGGTTGAAGCTTCGGCACCCCAGAGGCGGATATTGTTGACGATGTCGGCGCCATGGCCGCAGATGGGGAGGTCATAGGCCTGGGCAAGGACATCGGTGCTGTCCACCCACTTGTGGGTTTGCCGGCCCTTTTCGTCCTTGAAGGAAATGACCTTGCCGTGGAAGCGGATGGTGTACATGACCTTGGGCCGCGGGAATTCCCACGGGTTGCCGTCACGAAGCCAGTTTTCAGGTTTTTCCACCTGCTGTCCGCCTTCGATTTCCTGCTTGAACATGCCGTACTGGTAGCGGATGCCATAGCCAAAGCCGGGATAGCCATGGGTGGCCATGCTGTCCAGAATGCAGGAGGCCAGACGGCCGAGGCCGCCATTTCCCAGCGCCGGATCCATTTCGGTTTCGGCGATCTTGGTAATGTCCTGGCCAAGTTCGGAAATGGCCTGGCGCGCACAATCGAGCATGCCGATGTCAATCAGCTGTTTCATGAGCATGCGGCCGGGCAGGTATTCCATGGAAAGGTAGAAGACGCGCTTGACAGCCTTTTGCCGCTGCGCCTGTCCGGAATTGATGTAACGTTCCGAGAGCATGCCGCGGATGAGGAAAGCCAGGGCATAATACCAGTCTTCGGCTGTTGCATATTGTGGGTCCTTGCCCACCACCTGGCTCATGGTGCGCAGGAGTTCCTGCTTCAGGTCGGCAACGCTGGTAAAGGCGGGGGCGACGTCGCTCATTTCATCCATGGACAGCTTTCCTCCGGAAGTCGGTTTCAGGATCGGCCTCTAAACTATCTTGAAAAGGTTGCCACGAGAAGGTTAATTTTTGGGTATTTTCACATTTCCATACCCTTGCGCTGGAAGGGCTTGGGTTATATACTCGAACACGTTAATTCCCAACTTTGTAGGTAGAAAATGATTCTGACTTGTCCGGCCTGTGGGGCCAAGTTCAATCTCGATGATGCTCTCATGCCAGCGGCGGGGCGCAAGGTCCGTTGTGGCAAATGTGCACATGTCTGGCTGGCCATGCCCGTATCCCCGGTGGAGGCGGTTCCTGAAGCCGTGGTTGTGGAGCGCCCCATTCCTGGAACTCTCCGCCCGGAACCGGCTCCGGAAACGACGGAACGCAAGGTTGTCAAGGCGCGTTTGCAAGAGGATCGCCAACCTGTCCATTTTGGTCAGGCCTTGATGACGTTGCTGACCTTTATTGCCGCCATTGTCGCCATTCTTTATTTTCTGCGCGAGCAGGTGATCATGGTTTTCCCGCCTGCGGAAACGCTTTATGAGCGGGTGGGGGTTCCGGTGGGCCCGGTGTGGAAGGGGCTTTCCATCATCAATGTTTCGGCCAACGCCGTGCCGGATGCGCGGGGCGCCAGCGTGACCATCAGCGGTGAAGTGGTCAACCACAGCGGGCGTTCAGTCCAACGCCCCCGTTTGCTGGGAACCCTTTCTGGTGGCGAAGCGCCGGTGGCATTTTCCATTCCCATGCAGCCGGGCATGATTGCGCCGGGCGCGCATGAGGTGTTTTCCCGCACTTTGGCCGGGGTTCCGGAAAAAGCAAACAAGGTGGATATGCGCTTCGCTCCCTGATTTTCCCATGCTTTTCAAGGAAAATGCCTGCCCTGCAAAAAACGCAGGGCAGGCATTCCTTTTTGGCAATGCTTGCTTTTGCCGTGCCGGAGTAAACTGGTTTCATCATCAGGAACAAGTAGGGGAGAAGATGGCCATGAACAAGACAGAAATCAACAAGGCTTTTCACGAAGCGGCACGCAAGGGCGAGATCGATCGCATGGAAGACCTGCGCCTGCAGGGCGCGGACACTGGCGCGCCTGACGAAAATGGCCTGAGAGTTGCCGACAAGGCGCGCCAGATGGCCATGGAAAACGTGGGGCAGGAACTTGGGCGACTTGTCGTTCTGGAGGGTATGGGAATCGACGTTTCGGACATGCGCGCGGAATGCCTTCATGCGCGTGAAGTCCAGGATGAGCGTCTCCGTGATGCGTTTGGTGCGGTTGTGGATTCGCTGGACGTTCTGGTGATGACGCCGGGGATGCATGCGCAGGCGCAGGAAATCGCTCAGACCCTCGTGGAAAATGAGAAGACCGAGCAGCGCCGTGTCCTTTCCTATGTTCAGCGTGTGCGGTTGAAAAAAGCGGATTCGCCTTTCGATTTCGCGCTGCTGCGCAAGTAAGGTTTTCCCCGGTATGCGTTTTTTGCGGGGCTGCCCTGCAAAAGTTGCACACCACAGAATGACCGGAATCGGATAAGCTCTCAAACATCAAGAGCAACAGGATGGAGACGGAACATGCAGGATACCCAGTACGAAGGAAACAATATCCATACCCGCCAGGAACGCCTGAACCAGGCTTTCCGCCGTGCGGCAAAATCGGGAAACACGACGCGCATGGAAAAGCTCTATCATGGCGGTGCGGTTCCCTTTGCCAAGAATGTGGCGGGCATCAGCGCCTATGACCTTGCGCTGGAAAACAACCGTGAAGATGCGCTGGCATTCATGGATGGCATCATGACCGGGCAGGTCAGCCGGAAGAAGCCGGTTGCCAAGGGTTATGAACATCGCCTCAACCTCAACGGGCCTTTTGTTTAAGAAACATCAGTGTCCGACCGAAGCAAACGCCCCTCCCCCTCCTAGGGGGCGTTTGTCGTTAAAGGCTCTAAAAACGCTTGAGCAGGCGATTCATGTAATCGCGTTCCTGGGGCGGGCGGCGCATGTCGCCCGCTTTTTCACGCAGGCTTTTCAGGATTTCGCGGGTTTTGGCGAGTCCCTTCCGGGTTTCGATATCCACCGGGCGACCAAAAATGTCGGCGCCGCCCTGCATGCGGCCAAAAGGATCAGATCCCCCCATGCCCATGGGCATGCTGCCTTGGCCGGAACCGCCACCGGACATGGCCTGCTGCATCATGTTTTTCAGGCTGTCCTTCAGGTCTGAAAGCGCTTGTGCCTGGGCCTGCTGGGCAAGCTGTCCCTGACCATTTTTCAGAAGCCGGGCCGCCTCGCCCATGGCATTTCCGGCCTGGGTCAGGGGATCTGGAACGCCCCCCATGAGGGCCTCAAGGCTTTGGGCGGTTTCCCCCAGTGCCTTCTGCAAGGCGTCCTGTTCCGCACCAAGACCGGGCAGGTCTTCTTCCTTGGCCTTGAAGGTATCATTCAAAAGTGCATCCTGTCTTTCCACAAGGGTTTGCAAATCGGAAAAGGCTTGCCAGAAAGCCTGCGTCGCTGGATTTTGCGCCTTGAGCGAAATGCCCTGCAGAAGGTCGGACAGGGCGGAGAGCATGTCGCGGGCGGCATCGCGCGCGCCGCTTTCCGCCATGGCTTTCATGTCGGAAAAGGCGTTTGCAAGATCGGAGAGATCCATTCCTGCGGGGGCCATGGTGCTGGCCATCATGCCGCGCTCCATGTTTTCGGCCAAGGTCTGGAGGTATTCGGCAAACGCCCGGGAAAACTGTTCCATGAGCGCTGCAATTTCGGCATCGGAGGTGTCCGGATTGTCCAGCGCCTGTTCCAGTTGCTGCCGGATGGATTCCAGCTTTTCAAGCGCGAGGGAGAGCCCTCCATCCTCAAGCCGCAGGGCCGTTTTCCAGAGAAGGTCCGCCACTTCGGACGTGGCTTTGGTCTTGTGGTTGAAGGCCAGTCGTGCCGATGCTGCCCGCAAGGCAAGAAAAACCGTGAAATCCCCATCAAAAGCGCCAGGATGCGTGGCCAGGCCCTCAAGTTGCATGCGCGCCTGCCCCCGGTTGCCGGTTTCCATCAGGTTCTTGCGGATGGCCACCAGCGCCTTGGCCACAGGATGGGTGAAGACGCGCTCCGGCAGGGTGAGGGAAACCGGAGGAGCCTCCCCCATTTGTCCGCGGGCATCCATGGCGATGAGGGAAAGACTGACAGGGGCGCCCGCCCATGGATGGGCGGTGAGATCGAGGAATGCCGGCCCATCGACGGTTTTGCGGGCATTGGCTGAAAGAGGGAAGTCAAGGGTTTCGGAATCGCGGGTGATGCGCAGGACAAGGGTTTCAAGGCCATAATCGTCGCTGGCGTGGAAAGGCAGGGAAAGGTTGTTCTGTGCGGTGGCGGAAGGGGCTTCTGTCCAGACAGCTTCGGGAGGTGTGTCGGGCAGAATGAGGATGTTCCAGCGGGCCAAGGTGCGGATGCGTCCCTTGAGCTGGAGATTGTCGTTCTGGTCCAGAACAAGGGTCATCGCGGCACTGCCATCTTTCCGGAGGCGGAAGGGGATGGCCAGGCCTTTGGCGTAAATCCGGGCGTGTTTGGCCAGTTGCGCTGGCAGGTGGATTTGCAGGAGGCTCCCTGCGGGAATGCGCAAGGGCGCTTTATTTTGCCCTGCATTGAGGAGAAGGGATGGCAGTTCCGTAAAGGCGGGCGGAATGATGCGGGCCTCAAAATCCGGCAGGATCCAGAAGGCGGGCATGGTGAGTTTCGGTTGCAGGGATTGCGTGATGCGGTGTCTGGCGTCATCGCCATGCAGGATGGTCATGAACACAAGGGCCAGAAGGACAATGAAACGCAGGCCAAACGGGTCGATTCGGGCAGCCTGCGGGCGGGGCGGGCAGGGACGGAGAGCCCGGATGGCTTGCCGCATGCGGGCAAGATGGCTTTCCCATAAGGCGTTTTGTCCAAGGGCCGGGCGGTCATGAAGGGCGGACAGCGGGCCGTGGGGGAGGTGGTTGTGTTGTTCAAGCCGTTGCATGGCCTGATTTTTGCGGGGCAGGCGCAGGCGACGAAAATCGCGTCCCGCCAGTCCGGTGAATGTCAGCAGGAAAAGGCCGAGCAGGGCCAGATGTCCCCATCCGGGCAGTCTGGGCAAGAGGCCCGACAGGGCAAGGACGCCAAAACTTCCGGCCACCAGGAAGATGTGCAGGAACAGCGGTGTCAACCGCTCGAAGAGCAGGGCAAACCTGGCCAGCAGAATGAGGAAACGGGCGCGGATCATGGCTCCATCGGGTAGGTCAGGGGATAGGCGCTGGATGGGGTGCCCGGTGGCGGCAGGGGCTCGGACGGCTTGCGGCCGCAGGCCCCCAGCAGGATGAGGCAAAGAAGGGCGATGGGGAGGGCGCGTTTCATGGTGTTTCCTTGGAAGAAGGTGGGAATGGAAAAAACATAACAGGTTTGCCTATCTGTCTGCAATGCCTGCGCGGGCGCGGACGTCTGCGGGGCAAAGGCCTTGCGCCCGCAGGTCGCGGATGGTGATGGCCCCATCGCGTTTGGAGAGTTTCTGTCCGTTTTCGTTGCACAGCAGGGGATGGTGGCGGTATTGCGGTGCATCATAACCCAGAAGGGCTTGCAGCAGGCGGTGCAGGTGGGTGGCCTCAAACAGGTCGTGTCCGCGGATGATGTGGGTGACGCCCTGCAAGGCATCATCCATGGTCACGCAGAGGTGATAGCTCATGGGAACGTCCTTGCGGGCCAGAATGGCATCGCCGAGGCGCGCAGGCATGGCCTTTTGCGGCCCTGCCTGCGCATCGAGCCAGGAAAGCGGGCCGGTGATGGACAAGGCGCGGGCAACATTGATTCGCAGGGCATAGGGCTGGCCGTCTGCCATCCGTTGTGCAGCGTCTTCCGGAGGTACGTTGCGGCAGGTGCCAGGGTAGGGCAGGGTTTCCCCCGCGTGAGGCGCAAATCCCATGCGGGAAATTTCGGTGGCAATGTCGCGCCTTGTGCAGAAACAGGGATAAAGGACGCCCAAGGCACTGAGCCGGGCAAGACCGGCGGCATAATATGGCGCGTGTTCCGATTGTCTGCGCACCGGGGATTCCCACGAAAGTCCCAGCCAGGCAAGATCCTCGAAAATGGCGGCCTCATATTCGGGACGGCAGCGGGAAGGATCAATGTTTTCCATGCGCAGCAGGAATTGTCCATTCAGGTCCTGTGCGGTGCGGAAGGCGGTGAGTGCGGAATGGGCGTGCCCCAGATGCAGCCATCCTGTGGGGCTGGGGGCAAAACGGGTTGTCAGGTGCGATACAGTCATGCCGGCATGCATAACACAATTGACAATGCGCGTCATCTGGGCAAGATGGCGTCATGACACAGAGCCATATTCTACAGGGCCCCAGCGCCCCCCCGCTGTCTGGCGGCAAGGCCCGCCAGCTGGTGATCCTCATGCACGGGCTTGGTGCCGATGGTGCCGATCTCCTGTCGCTGGCCACGCACTGGGCGCAGATGCTGCCGCATGCTGCATTCCTTGCGCCCAACGGCATCGAGGAATGCGACATGGCGCCTTATGGCTACCAGTGGTTCAGCCTTCAGGACCGTTCCCCGGAACATCTGCTGGCCGGGGTGCGCCGGGCGGAGCTTGTTGTGGGCGCTTATATCGACCACCAGCTGGCCCTGCATGGGCTGTCGGATGAACATCTGGCGCTGGTAGGGTTTTCGCAAGGCGGCATGATGGCGCTTCATCTGGGTTTGCATCGGCTCCACACCTGTGCGGGCGTTGTGTCGTTTTCGGGATTGCTGGTGGGAGGGCTTGACCTTCCGGCCACCATCAAGTCCCGTCCGCCGGCCCTTCTGCTGCATGGATCGGAGGATGATGTTGTTCCTGTGCAGAATCTTGGCAATGCCATGCAGGCCCTCAAGGCCGCTGGCGTTTTTGCCACAGGAATCACCCGACCCAATCTGGGGCATGCGATTGACATGGAAGGGATTGTGCGCGCCGGGGCTTTCCTGAAAAAGGCGTTTGGCGAAGGCTGAGAGCGTTATTTTTCTGCCGGCTTGCGGATGGAATGGATGCAGCCGCAGTAATTCTGGCGGTAGAATCCTTCTTCCCTTGCCACGGCATCGGCATTTTGCTGCCCGCCGCCCTTTCGGAAATCATGCAGCCAGTAGCGCAGCGGTGGATGTTTTTTGGCTACGGCTTCCGCGCAGGCAATGATCTGCTCCCGGCTTTTGTAGCGGGAGAGGGAGAGCGTGGTGGCAAAACAGTCAAATCCGTGGGCCGCGGCGTAATCGGCCACAATTTCAAACCGCATGGTAAAGCAGATGGTGCAGCGCGCGCCGCGTTCGGGCTCGGCTTCCAGGCCCTTGGTGCGCAGTGTCCATTCGTCTTCGTCCCCTTCCATCAGCACAAAGGGAATGCTGTGCTTTTCAAGGTAAGGCAGTAGGGCGGCCTTGCGGCGCTCATATTCGGCGCGCGGCTGGATGTTGGGGTTGCAGAAGGCCACGGCAAACTCAATCCCTGCCTCCTTGAGGTCGCGGATAATCGCTCCGGAGCAGGGCGCGCAGCACACGTGCAGCAAAAGGCGTTGGCAGCCCTTCGGGAGTTCAGGCTTCGGTTGCGGGTTCATGGGCTGTCTCGCGGGCCAGGAAATCGTGTGCAAAATTTGTGTAGCGGTTTTCCTCGATGGCTTGGCGGATATCCGCCATCAGGCGCTGGTAATGGCGGATGTTGTGCCATGTCAGCAGCATGCAGCCAAGGATTTCCCTGGCCTTGAAGAGATGGTGCAGGTAGGCGCGTGAATGGCGCGTACAGGCCGGGCAGTCGCATGTGTCGTCGAGCGGTCGGGGATCCGCCTTGTGACAGGCATTGTTGATGTTGAGCGTGCCGCCGGGAATGAAAGCCTGGCCGGTGCGTCCGCTGCGGGTGGGCATGACGCAGTCGAACATGTCGATTCCGCGCAGGACGGAGCCGACAATGTCGGATGGGGTGCCTACCCCCATGAGGTAGCGGGGTTTGTCCTGCGGCAAAAGGCCTGGCGCATAGTCCAGCACCTCGAACATGGCTTCCTGGCCTTCGCCCACGGCAAGCCCGCCCACGGCGTAGCCGTTGAAGCCGGTTCTGGTGAGGGCGGCGGCGGATTCCTCACGCAAGTCGCGGAACACGGAGCCCTGCATGATGCCGAAGATGCCGTAGCCCTCACGGGCAACAAACGCATCGCGTGAACGCTGCGCCCAGCGCATGGACATGCGCATGGAGTCTGCGGCCTGCTCATATGTGGCGGGGAAGGGGGTGCATTCATCAAACGCCATGGTGATGGTGGAATCCAGCAGGTGCTGGATTTCCATGGAGCGTTCGGGCGTGAGGTGGATGGTGTCGCCATCGAGATGTGACTGGAAGGTGACGCCCTCCTCGGTGATCTTGCGGAGCTTGGACAGCGACATGACCTGAAAGCCGCCAGAATCGGTGAGGATGGGGCCGGGCCAGTCCATGAATTTGTGCAGGCCGCCCAGTGCCGCCACCTGTCCCGCGCCGGGGCGCAGCATGAGGTGATATGTGTTGCCGAGGATGATCTGGGCACCAGTGGCGCGCACCGAATCCGGCATCATGGCCTTGACGGTGCCAACTGTTCCCACCGGCATGAAAACCGGGGTTTCAATGGGGCCGTGGGCGGTGTCGAGACGGCCACGGCGGGCCTTGCCATCGGTGGTTTTGAGGGTAAAGGAAAACGGGGTCATGTTGTGCGCCTCAGGAAACAGGCATCGCCATAGGAATAGAAACGGTAGTGGTTTTCAATCGCGTGTGCGTAGGCGTCCTTCATGCGATCGGTGCCGGCAAAGGCACACACCAGCATGAACAGGGTGGAACGTGGCAGGTGGAAATTGGTCATGATGGCGTCCGCGCCACGGAATGTGTGGCCGGGGGTGATGAAAATGTCTGTGTCGCCGCAAAAAGGACGCACCACATTATCCTCGCCGGTTGCTGTTTCGAGCAAACGCAGGGCGGTGGTGCCCACAGCGACAAGCCGCCCGCCTCCCTGGCGTATGGCATTCAGGGCATCGGCGGTGGTTTGGGAAAGTTCGCCATATTCGCTGTGCATGCGGTGATCCTGGGTATCTTCCACCTTGACCGGCAGGAAAGTCCCCGCCCCCACATGCAGGGTCAGCCGGATGATGCGCACGCCAAGCCCCGCAATGCGGTCATAAAGTTCAGGGGTGAAATGCAGTCCGGCCGTGGGGGCGGCAACAGCGCCGGGTCTTGCCGCAAACATGGTCTGGTAATCGTTGCGGTCAGAGTCGCGCGGGCCTTCCTTGCGGGCAATGTAGGGTGGCAGCGGCATGGCGCCATATTCTTCCAAAGCGGCAAGAAGTTCACCCTCCGGCATTTCAAAATCGAGCAGGACGCCATCATGATCATTTTTTTCCACCACGCGGGCGGCGAGGGTATCCTCAAAAATTACCGTGTCAGCGGGGCGCAGGCGTTTGCCGGGTTTGGCGAATGCCCACCATGCCCCGTTTCCGGCATTCTTGTGCAGGGTGGCTTCGATATGGGCTTCCCCACGCTTGCCGAACAGGCGGGTGGGAATGACGCGGGTATCATTGACCACCAAGGCATCTCCGGCAGAAAGAAGCAGTGGCAGGTCGCGGATGAGGCGGTCATGAAACGGCCCGTTCTGCGGCACGTCGAGCAGGCGCGCGGAATCGCGCGGAGTGGCGGGTTCCGTGGCAATCAATCCCTCAGGCAGGGTGAAATCGAAAAGGTCAACTTTCATGGTCTGCGGCATAGCATGGCCGGGGCCCTTCGTCGAGAAAAAAGGCATTTGTCATGTTTGGGGAGATGATCTTTGCAACAGGAAGTTCCCGAAAAAAAAGAGCTGAAAACCGTAACCGGTTTCAGCTCTTGAGGGGAAAAGGCCATAGGGAGAAATAGGGATGGGCTTTATTCGAGGGTGATCATGACCCCGATACTGCTGACCCTGGTTCCCGAGGGCAGGTCGGGAAGCTTTTCAAAGCGGATGGCTTGTTCAGGGATGTCAATGAGGGTTCCCGCATCCGGAATATGGAAATGATGGTGGTTATCCGTATTGGTATCAAACCATGCCCGTCCGTCCCCGAGGCTGACTTGCCCCAGCAGTCCGGCATTCTGGAATTGGTGCAGGGTGTTGTAGATGGTGGCGAGGGAAACGCGGATGCGGTTCCGTGAGGCTTCATCATAGAGCTGTTCGGCACAGACATGACGAGGCCCGTTTTCAAACAGGAGCTTGTAAAGTGCCAGGCGCTGGCGGGTGGGCCTCAACCCGGAATTTTTTAGGATATCAATCGTATTCGAATAAGTACGGGTCCTATTCATAAGTCTTCCCCGGAGTTTTGAAGGGTTCAATCACGGGGATGGTATAATGTTATGCCGTAGTGCGCAAGCCTTATTAAAGATTTCACATTTTATACAACGCACGCAATCAATCGCCGGATTCTATCCTGGAGACCAATTGCGCGACTGTTGGAATGAAGCCATTTGCATAAAAAGGATCCTGTGCAAATTTGTAGGCGTGATGGCCTGCAAACATCAGCTGGTTTTCGGTGTCGTCGGTATGGGCAATGGCCTGAAGGGTTTTCTGGATGCAGTAGGAACGGGGATCCGGCAGGCGGCCCGTTGTTCCTTTGTCCCCCTGTGACCAGCTGGAAAAAAGGCAGGCAGACAGGCAACCGATGCAGGCGGCCTGATCGGAACGGATCATTGCGGCACGTTCCGGAGTCACAAAAACAAGGGTGGTGTCCGGTGTGCGCATGGCGGTGGTAAAGCCCTGGCGCATCCAGTTTTCGGCGTGGGCCTTATCCTCTTCGGAGACAAAGACCGCATTGCCGGCAGACAGTTCAAGACGATGGCAGAGGGCACCCGCCTCGTTCGGGGAAAAGGTCACCTGACGGGCGGAACGATCATAGAGTTCCTGAAGGAAGTCGTTGCGCACGGCAGAAGAATAAAAGCCGGTAGGGCTGAAACGGTTGAGGGAGACATCGCCCGGCTTCAGGGTCAGGAGACGTTTTTTCCATGCCATGGGGATGGGGCTTTCCTGCGTGAGCAGGGGCCTTGTGCCAAACTGGAAACCAATGGGGCCAAGATCCGGGTTGCCAATCCAGTCCTGCCAGTCGCGCAGGAACCAGAGACCGCCCGCCACGATGATGGGAACCTGGCCGAGGCCGAGTTCGCGCATGACCCGGCGCAGCTCAATGACGCGCGGCATGGGGGATTGGGGGTCGTTCGGGCTTTCGGTGTTGGACAGGCCATTATGGCCGCCAGCCAGCCATGGGTCTTCATAAACAACGCTTCCCAGCCATTCATGAACCTTGTTGTAGGCGCGCTTCCACAGGGCATTGAAAGCCCGGGCGGAGGAAACGATGGGATGGAAGTAAACGCCGTGTGCGGCGCAGATTTCCCCCAGCTGGTAAGGCATGCCGGCACCACAGGTGATGCCATGGATTTTGCCCTTGGCGCCTTCAAGAATGCCCTTGAGGATGGTGGTGGATCCGCCCATTTCCCACAGGATGTTCATGTGGATGCGCCCTTGTCCACACGCGCGTTCAAAAGCGATGCGGGCTTGGGAAATGCCGCCTTCGATGGCGTGGGCAATCAGTTCTGCCTGCCTTTCGCGGCGGGTCTTGCCCTTGTATTCCTTTTCCATCACCGTGCCATCAATATTGAAGATGTCGGCGTTGACGCCGGAAAAAGTCCCAACGCCTCCTGCGGCTGCCCAAGCGCCGGAACTGGCACCATCGGAGGCAGCAATACCTTTCCCGCCCTCAATGAGGGGCAGGACTTCACGGCCGGAGATAAGCAGGGGATTGAGAGCTTTCACAGGATCCTCGCGGAAAACATGAAAAAGGGAACGGGAATGCAGGTGTCAGGGCTTGAAAAAAGATGTACCTCCCGGCCCCCGGAAAAGCCGGGAACCGGGAAGGTACGGGAAGGCACGCTTATTCTTTGTTCTGGCTGATTTCCTGGCCAGTTTCCTGGTCAACGGACTTCATGGAAAGCTTGACCTTGCCGCGATCATCAAAGCCGATGACCTTGACCTTGACGGTCTGGCCAACGGTGAGGATGTCGGACACCTTTTCCACACGGCGCGGAAGAATTTCCGAGATGTGGACAAGGCCGTCGCGGTTGCCAAGGAAGTTCACGAAGGCGCCGAAATCGACAACCTTGACCACCTTGCCATTGTAGATGACGCCGAGTTCCGGTTCCGCAACAATGCCCTTGATCCATTCAATGGCACGCTCTGCAGCGGCAGAATCGGTGGATGACACTTGCACAGTGCCTTCATCGTCGATGTTCACCTTGGCCCCCGTCACTTCCGTGATTTCACGGATGACCTTGCCACCAGTGCCAATGACGTCACGGATCTTGTCCTTGGGAACGGAGAAGACCGTGATGCGGGGCGCATGGTCGCTGACTTCCTCGCGGGATCCGGTGATGGCCTTGGCCATTTCGCCCAGGATGTGCAGGCGACCGTCCTTGGCCTGGGCCAGGGCGTTCTTCATGATCTCCTCGGTGATCGAGGTGATCTTGATGTCCATCTGCAGGGCGGTAATGCCATGTTCGGTGCCGGCAACCTTGAAATCCATGTCGCCGAGATGGTCTTCATCGCCCATGATGTCCGAAAGGATGGCGTATTTCTCGCCTTCCTTGATCAGGCCCATGGCAATGCCGGCCACAGGCTTGGCCAGCGGAACGCCGGCATCCATGAGCGACAGGGAAGACCCGCACACGGTGGCCATCGAAGAGGAACCATTGGATTCCGTGATTTCGGACACGATGCGGACGGTGTAGGGGAAAGCGTCCTTGGTGGGCATCATCGGGTGGATGGCGCGCCAGGCCAGCTTGCCATGGCCGATTTCGCGGCGGCCCGGAGAGCCAATGCGGCCCACTTCGCCCACCGAGAACGGCGGGAAGTTGTAGTGCAGCAGGAAGTTCTGGCGATATTCGCCTTCCAGGGCGTCGATGATCTGCGAGTCCTGGCTGGTTCCCAGGGTGCTGACCACGAGGGCCTGCGTTTCACCGCGGGTAAACAGGGCAGAACCATGGGCGCGGGGCAGGATGCCAACTTCCGCCACGATGGGGCGGATGGTCTTGGTATCGCGTCCATCGATGCGCATGCCGGTGTTGAGGATGTTGCCACGCACCAGGTCATATTCGAGCTTGCCAAAGTTTTCGGAAATGGCAAAGGCCGAGAATTCGCCTTCCAGGGCTGCAATGGCCTTCTTGCGGGCTTCGTTGATCTTGCCATGGCGGATCTGTTTCTTGGGTTCGCTGTAGGCGGCCTTGAGGTCTTCAAGGACAATGTCCTTAAGGCGGGCCGAGAGCGTATCCAGATTGTGGGCCGGGACGGGCATGTCCCACGGATCCTTGGCGCACATTTCAGCAAGGTCGATAATGGCCTGGATGACGGGCTGGAATGCATTCCAGCCAATCATGACGGCTTCAAGCATGACGTCTTCCGGAAGTTCCTTGGCTTCCGATTCCACCATCAGGACGCCTTCCTGGGTGCCGGCGACCACGAGGTCGAGCTCAACACCGGATTCCAGCTCATTGATGGTTGGGTTGACAATGAACTTGCCATCCTTGCGGACAATGCGTGCGCCACCCACCGGGCCCATGAAGGGCAGGCCGGAGATGGTGATGGCCGCCGAAGCGCCGATCAGGGCGATGACATCGGGATCATTTTCAAAATCGTGGCTGAGGACGGTGCAGATGACCTGGGTCTCATTGCGGAAACCGTCCACGAAAAGGGGGCGGATCGGACGGTCGATCAGGCGGGAAATCAGGGTTTCCCGTTCGCTGGAGCGTCCTTCACGCTTGAAAAAGCCACCCGGGATCTTGCCGGCGGCAAAGGTTTTTTCCTGGTAATTCACGGTGAGGGGGAAGAAATCCCCATCCGGGCGGGCGCTTTTGGCCGCCACGACAGTGCAGAGCAGCTTGGTTTCGCCATAAGTGACCAGAACGGCCCCATCGGCCTGGCGGGCAATCTTCCCCGTTTCCAGGATGAGCGGGCGACCGGCCCATTCGATTTCCTTGCGGAAAATATTGAACATTAAAACATTCCTTCTTTCATTTGCGGATTTGCCGGACGCAGGAAAGCGCCAGCACCGCGGGATTCCGCCCCATGCGGGATCCCGCGGTCTTGGGGTGGTGTTTAGCGACGCAGGCCGAGACGCTTGATCAGCTCTTCATAGCTGGCGACCGACTTGGCCTTGAGATAATCGAGCAAACGGCGGCGCTGGCCAACCATGATCAGCAGTCCACGACGGCTGTGAACGTCTTTCGCGTGGGTGGACAGATGCTGGGTCAGGTTGTTGATCCGTTCGGTCAGGACGGCAATCTGGACTTCCGGTGAACCGGTATCGCCCTCTTTGCGGGCGAAGTCCTTGATGACTTCCTGTTTGCGTTCTGAGGTAATCGACATCGTGTACTCCTTCCAAAAAAGTTGTTTTTACAAGTTGAAGCCGCGCACAGACCGCAGGACGTTGCCGGAGATGGCTCCAAGAGCCACCAGACGGCCTTCCGAATAAACAGCAACTTCTCCGTTTCCCGTGATTTCGCTCCGCCCGGAAGGGGTGAGCAGGTCGCGGTGAGCAACGGTCAGCAATACTGTTTGCCCGTGCCTGAGCCTCCACGCTTCCTGCCTTGTTGCGGCCAGCGCCGGGATGTCGTCCAGCGCGGTCTCAATGGGCAGGAGGTAATTTGCCAGCACTTCGCTTGATTCGTGCGAAGTGAAAGCATCCCACCCCATAGCATGGGTGAGGGAGAAATGTCCAACCCTCTTTCTGCGCAGGGCGGAGATGTATCCAGCACAGCCAAGGGCGCTGGAAATGTCATGTCCAAGGGAACGGACATAAAAACCCTTGCCCGATGTGACTTCGAAACGGGCTTCGTCTGCGCTGGGCATGTCCACGAGGCGCAGGTCATGCACCAGGACTGTTCGCGCGGCAAGTTTCACGTCCTGTCCGGCGCGGGCCAGCGCATAGGCCCGCTTGCCATCCACCTTGATGGCGGAATAGGCGGGAGGTACCTGTTGGATTTCACCAATAAAGCGGGGGAGGATGGAAAGAATGTCTTCTTCCGTGGGACGTTTGGGGCTGGTTTCACACACGTCGCCTTCAAAATCGTCGGTGGTGCGGAATTCGCCCCAGCGGATGGTGAAGGCATAATCCTTGCTGCCAGTCTGCGCATAGGCCACGGTCTTGGTGGCTTCCCCAAGGGCAATGGGCAAAACGCCGCTCGCCAGGGGATCAAGGGTTCCCGCATGGCCGCAGCCCTTGATGCCAAGGTGCCGCCGCACACCGCCAACCACCTGGTTCGATGTCATGCCAAGGGGTTTGTCGATGATGAGCCACCCGCTGGGAGAGGTGTTCATGCGTCGCTGTCGTCCGTTTCGTCGGGGATACCTGCGGCCGGGTTTTCAAGGTCGCGGGCAACCTCGGGCCTGCGCAGGAGGGAGTCAATGTGCGAGGCCTCGTCAAAAGTGATGTCGGCTTCAAAATGCAGGTAAGGCAGGTAACGCAGCTTCATCTTTTGGGCGATATGGGCGCGGAACATGCCCTCTGCCCTTTCAAGGGCTTCCAGAACCTTGGGCAGGTTGCGGCCACCGAGCGGCATGACAAAAATCTTGGCATGCTTGAGATCCGGCGACATGCGGACTTCGCTCACCGTAATGCTGTTTTCCGCAAGGACAGGATCGCGGAAATTGCCGCGTTCCAGAACCTCGGAGAGCAGATGTCTTATCTGCTCTCCAACGCGCAAAGGCCGCTGGCCTGTGGTTTTCCGTGCATGCCTCATAGGGTGCGGGCCACTTCCTCAACCTCGAAGGCTTCGATGACGTCGCCCACTTCGATGTTGTCATAGTTTTCAAAGGCCATGCCGCAGTCATAACCCTCGCGCACTTCCTTGACTTCGTCCTTGAAGCGCTTGAGCGTTTTGAGGCTGCCTTCGTGGATGACCACGTTGTCGCGCAGCAGGCGAACCTTGGCGCCGCGCTTGATGAGGCCTTCCGTGACCATGCAGCCGGCGACCTTGCCAACCTTTGTGACATTGAAGACCTGCCGGATTTCGGCATTGCCCAGGAAGTTTTCCTTCATGGTGGGCTTGAGCATGCCGCCCAGCATGGCTTTCACATCATCAATGAGGTTGTAGATGATGGAATAGTAGCGGATGTCGATACCATCCCGGCGGGCAATTTCACGGGCCTGGGTGTTGGCGCGCACATTGAAGCCGAAAATCAGGGCGCCCGTGGCTTTGGCCAGTGTGAGGTCGGATTCGTTGATGGCTCCGACGCCGCTGTGGATGACATGGGCGGCCACTTCCGCATGGCCTTCGGCCAGCTTGTGGACAGATGTCGCAATGGCTTCCACCGAACCATGCACGTCAGCCTTGACGATGAGCGGAAGCTCTTTCTTGATGCCGGCCTTGATCTGGGACAGCATGTCCTCGACCGTGCCGCGTCCTGTAGCGGTTGCGACCGACTGGAGTTCGCGCTTGCGGTGCATGCGGTATTCAGCAATTTCACGGGCGCGGGCTTCATTTTCCACTACCACGAAATCATCACCGGCCAGCGGCGTTCCGGAAAGGCCAAGAACTTCAACCGGCGTTGCGGGAGGGGCGTCATCCATGCTCTGACCGCGATCATTCAGCAGGGCGCGCACGCGGCCCCATTCGCTGCCGGAAACAAAGATGTCTCCCACCTTGATCGTGCCGGATTGGACGAGAACGGTGGCCACTGGGCCACGTCCCTTTTCCAGCTTGGCTTCCACAACGTGGCCGCGGGCCGGGCAATCCGGATTGGAGGTCAGGTCAAGGATTTCGGCCTGCAGGAGGATGGCTTCTTCCAGCTTGTCGAGTCCCTTGCGGGTTTTTGCGGACACTTCAACGGCCAGCGTTTCGCCGCCCATTTCTTCAACAACGATGTTGTGGTTCAGCAGTTCCTGGCGCACCTTGTCCGGCCTTGCGTCGGGCAGGTCGCATTTGTTGATGGCGATGATCATCGGGACTTTGGCGGCCTGGGCGTGGTTGATGGCCTCGATGGTCTGCGGCATGATGCTGTCATTGGCCGCAACGACAAGGACGACAACGTCGGTGACGTTGGCACCACGGGCGCGCATTTCACTGAAGGCCGCATGGCCCGGGGTGTCGATGAAGGTGATTTTCTTCTTGTTGGGCAAAACCACCTGATAGGCACCGATATGCTGGGTGATGCCGCCCGCCTCGCCGGAGACAACGTCGGTTTTGCGGATGGCGTCCAGCAGGGAGGTCTTGCCATGGTCAACATGGCCCATGATGGTGACAACCGGAGGCCGTGGCTTCTGGTTTCCGGCATCGCAGATTTCCGGCAGGAGACCCTGTTCAATGTCATTTTCCGAAACGCGGTTGATGCGGTGGCCGAATTCGGCAGCCACAAGTTCCGCCGTGTCGGCATCAATGACTTGATTGATGGTTGCCATGACGCCCATTTTCATGAGCGACTTGATGACGCTGGCGCCACGTTCCGCCATGCGGTTTGCAAGTTCCTGTACGGTGATGGCATCCGGGATGGTGACGTCTCGCACGATTTTCTGCTGCTCCTGCTGTTGGCTCCGCGCCTTGATGCGGGCCTTTTCAGCAGCTCTCCGGATGGAGGCGATGCTGCGCGCACGTGTCTGGAGTTCTTCGGCGCCGCCGGAGAGGACTTCGCGCACATTGAGGCGGTTGCCACGCATGGGCGCGTTGGTGTCCCGGCGTCCGCTTCCCTTGTTGCCGCGTCCCTTGCCGCGACCACCCCGGCCATCATCATCCGTGTTTGAGGGCATGCGCAGGGTGCGCAATCCGCCACGGCCGGATGCCGGTTTGGTTGTGTCTGTTGCAACGGGAGCCGGACGTTCATTTGCGGCCGGGCTGGCATCTTCCTGATCGCGCTTGGTGCGGGCATTGGCTTCATCAAGGATGCGTTCCGCTTCAGCGGATGCCTTGCGGTCATTGTCCTGGATGCGGCGCATTTCATTGAGTTCATGCTGGCGCAGTTCGGCCGCCGTCATCGGGCGGTTGGGGGTTTCTTCAGGTTTTGATGCCATGGATTCAGCCGGGGAAGATGTGTCTTCCTGGCCGGAGGCTTTTGTGTCCAGCAGATTGGCGGCTTCGTCTTCCCGCGTTTCCGTGGCTTTGCGCATATCCTCCTGGATGGCGCCCCGAAGGGCCCGCTCGCGGGCGTCGCGCTCGTCATCGGTCAGGCGAAGGCTTGCGACCTGCCGGGCCGCTGCCGTCTGGTGGGCTGTGGATTCTCCCGTGCGCTTGCGGCGCACTTCCACGGTCACGGTTTTGGACCGGCCATGCAGCAGGTTCTGGCGTGCCTGTGGCGAAGTATCGACCGGATTTTTAAGGCCGAGCTTTCCAGAGCCTGACAGACTGAGGGTTTTTTTGTTTTCGTCGTTGTTTTGCGTAGTCATGATACCTGCGGGGTGTGGTCGGTTGGAACAAGGAAGGTGGATTGGGAACGGAACGGGGCAAGACGCCGGCATTCCGCAAGAAAGGCTGCTGAAGATCGTCCGCGCGGCATGGCCGCATGAACGACAGCGCTTGATTTTCCAAGCGCTTCAGCCATTTCGGCAGAGGTAAAAAGGCCGATGACCGGGGCGTTGGAAGCCAGGTGGCGCATGTGCATGCGTCCATCCATGGACCCATCACTGGCTTCGAGAAGGAGGCTGCCTTTGTGGCTTTTCAGCCAGGCTTCCGTCTTGTCAAATCCGGAAACCAGCTGGCCACCGCGCCGGGCTATGCCAAGTTGGGCAAGACAGCGTTTGGCCAGCAAGGTGGCAATGGTTTCACAAAACCCGTCCGGGATGGAGAGGGTGCGTCGGGCAGCTTGGGAAAAACGCCCTTTCTTGACGGCCAGGGCAATGTTTTCAGGGCTGGGCAGAAGCCAGAAACCGCGCCCGGGAAGTTTTGCGGCCAGATCGGGTACAAGGGTGCCGTCTGGAGCGATGGCAAAACGCAGCAGACGCTCACGGGGAAGGATTTCACCGGTAGCGATGCAGCGCCGCAAGGGGCCGGAAAATTCCGGCTCCTCGAGGAATGCAGTCTCATCTTTGGCGGTGTTTTGGGCCATTACTGGCTCCAATCCGGGGAACCGCTCCTGAAAGGATCAGGAACGGGACTCCTCAAACCAGTGGGCTCGTGCCGCCATAATGATCTTCTCTGCCTCCTCGCGAGTGATTTTGTCTGAGCTCAGGACATCCATAAGCTCATCGGTTGCCAAGTCGCCAAGGTCGTCCAGCGTCTTGATGTCTTTTTCGCCAAGAACCACAAGCTGTGCCGGAGCAAGGCCGGATACTTCCGCAACCTCGTCGGTGACACCCAGTTCCTTGCGGCGGGCGTCCATGGCGGCCTTGCGGGCATCCAGGCTGGTCTGGGCACGGTTGCGGAGTTCTTCGGCCACGTCCTCGTCAAAGCCCTGGATCTGTGCCAGTTCATCAAGCGGGGTTTCGGCGATTTCCTCAACCGAGGTGAAGCCTTCGGCCACCAGCAGGTGGGCAATGACGTCGTCAACATTCATGGCGTCGATAAACAGGCTCGAGCGGACGCGGGTTTCCTCGGTACGCTTTTCCGATTCTGCGGCTTCCGTCATGATGTCAATGTCCCAGCCGGTCAGCAGCGATGCCAGACGGACATTTTGTCCACGGCGGCCAATGGCCAGGCTGAGCTGTTCGTCGGGAACCACCACTTCGATGCGGTGTTTTTCTTCATCCAGCACCACCTTGGTGACTTCTGCGGGTGCAAGGCCATTGAGTACAAAGGCGGCCGGATCAGGCGACCACTGGATAATGTCGATCTTTTCGCCCTGCAGTTCGCCCACCACGGCCTGGACGCGGCTGCCGCGCATGCCGATGCAGGCGCCGACCGGGTCGATGGAGCTGTCACGGGAGGTGACGGCAATTTTGGCGCGGCTGCCAGGATCACGGGCCACGGACTTGATTTCAATCACGCCGTCATAGATTTCCGGCACTTCCTGCTGGAAGAGCTTGGCCATGAACTGCGGATGGGTGCGGGAGATGAAGATTTGCGGGCCGCGGGTTTCGGGGCGGACATCAAAGATGTAGGCCCGCAGGCGGTCACCGGTCTTGAAGTGTTCGCGGGGCAGGGATTCCTCGCGGCGCAGAATGGCTTCGGCGCGGCCAAGATCCACCGTGACATTACCGAAATCGGCGCGCTTGACAACGCCGCTGACGATTTCACCCACACGGTCCTTGTATTCGGCAAACTGGCGCTGGCGTTCGGCGTCACGCACGCGCTGGACGATCACCTGCTTGGCGGTCTGTGCGGCGATGCGGCCGAATTCGATGGGAGGCAGTTCTTCTTCGAGGAAATCGCCCACTTTGGCATCCGGCTTGAAATGCACGGCATCAACCAGGGGAAGCTGGGTAATTTCATTTTCCACCTGTTCAGGGCCTTCCACAACTTCGCGGAAGCGCCGCAGGCCCACTTCGCCCAACTTTCGGTCGATTGTGGCGCGGATATCGTGTTCATGGCCATATTTGGCACGTGCAGCTTTCTGGATCGCCATTTCCATGGCTTCCAGCACCTGTTCGCGGTCAATGCTCTTTTCGCGGGCGACGGCGTCGGCAACTTGCAGCAGTTCCATCGGGGGTCAATCCTCGTTTTCTTCGTGGAGTTTTTGCTTGCGATTGTTTTTTTTCTCCGCCTTTTTCCTGGCGGAAGAAGATGGCATGGCTTCATCTCCGGTGAGACGGGCCTTGGCCATGGCAGTAAAGGGAATATGCACAGGGCCATCATCGGTTTCAATGACAACGCCTTCGGCATTGCAGGCCCTGATCGGGCCGGTGAAACGGCGGCGGCCATCAAGGAGGCTCGTGGTTTCCACCCGGGCGATAAGGCCGGCAAAGCGCGGAAAATCCTTTGTGCGCAGGGGGCGTTCCAGACCTGGCGAGCTGATTTCCAGCATGTAGGTCTCGGCAATCGGGTCTTCAACATCCAGCAGGGCGGAGAGCGCGCGGCTCACCAGGGTGCAGTCCTCAATGGTCATGATGCGGCCATCCAGGGGTTCCGCCATGACCTGGAGGGTTCCTGCATTCATGAGCAGGCGCACAACATCATAACCAAGGGCTTCCACAGCCGGGATGATGATGTTTTCAAGTTTTTTAATGTGGCTTTCAGCCATGGGCACTCAGTTCCTGCCTGATAATAAAAAAGTGGGCCAGAGGCCCACCCGGATAAAGGGTACAATCCAGAAAAACGACTGAACTGTATGGGATGTATTCCTTCCTATACGCAAACCCTCCCCGGAACGCAAGAAAAAAAACAGGCCGGGGGAAACCCGGCCTGTTTGTTGTACATGGAGGAAGGATGTCTGGAGGGCCGGGAGGAAACATGGGGTCAGCCACGCTTTCCATCCAGAAAATGCCCCTGCCAGATGCGGGCGGCGTTAAAGGATTTAATCCTCACGCTTGCGGGTTGTCTTGCCCAGAGACTTTACCATCTCAAACACTTTCTTGCGCACATGCGGATCGGTAATGCGGTAGTAGGCGCGCACCAGTTCAAGGGTTTCCCGCTTGGTCATGGGATCCGGGCTGCCAGAAGCTTTAAAGGGCTCCTGATTTTCCGACATGCCGATGGCACCGGCATGCATGTTGACGGAGGGCATGTCCTCGAAGAAATAGGAAATCGGCACATCAAGGACATGGCTGAGGTCAAACAGGCGGCTGGAACCAATGCGGTTGGCGCCGCGTTCATATTTCTGGACCTGCTGGAAGGTGAGGCCAAGGGCGTTGCCCAGCTTTTCCTGGCTCATGCCAAGCAGGGTGCGGCGCAGGCGGACGCGGGCGCCGACATGGGTATCAACGGGGTTTGGGTTGTCGGCGCGAGGGCGGCCGACGGGACGGCGAAGCGGAGTCTTTTTAATCGGATTCATTTTTTAAAACTGCCATGTCATTTCAACACATCGAGAAGGCATTATCGTGGCGTTCCCTTATATGCATATACATACATCTGTATGGCGAAAAGGCAAGGGGGGTTTTTGTGAAAACATGGGGAAAATCCGCTTATCTTCTTTGTTTTACAACCATATAGAAAAAAATACCTAGCAGAAGTGCAAGGAATGGGGTGTTGCCGAAACGGGCATAGGGCGGCTCTGCAACCATGGGTTTTGGCAATTTTGCATCCAGGACGCCGGTTTTGCCAAGATCAAGATGCGCCGTAATCCGTCCAAGAGGATCAACAACGCCAGAAATTCCCGTATTGGCTGCCCGCAGAAGAGGGATTCCCTCCTCGATGCTGCGCATGCGGGCCATGGCAAAATGCTGGTAGGGGCCGGAGCTGTGACCAAACCATCCGTCATTGGTGAGGGCCAGGAGGACATCCGGACGGTCTTCCGGGGAGGTGACATTGCCGGGGAAAATGGCCTCGAAACAAATGAGGGGGCTTGCAGAGGGCATGTCCGGGAAATGCAGGGTCCGGGGGCCCGGACCTTCGGAAAAGTCAATATTGCTGGCGGCGATGGCGTCAAGCTTGAGGATTTCGCGGGCCGGCATGTATTCGCCGAAGGGAACAAGGTGGAACTTGTCATAGCTGGCAACAACCAGGCCCTGCCTGTTGATGGCTGCCAGACTGTTGAAATAGAGGGATGCCGCATTTTCCTGTGGTTGGCGGCGGAGGGTTCCGGTGATGAGCAGCCCATCATCCGGCAGGAGGGAAGCGATCATCTGCCGGGCCACCTCATCTTCTGCCAAAGGAAAGATGACGGCGGTTTCGGGCCACAGGACGAGGTTCGGGGGCGCGGCGGACGATTGTGCGGAAAGGGTCAGGTGCTGGCGGAAGATGTCGGCGGTTTTTGTCATGTCCGCCTTGTCATGCTGGGAGATTCCGGGCTGGACGATGCGCAGCCGGATGCGGGGATCAAATTGTGTGGGATGGGTGATGAGCCGGATGTGTCCCCAGCCTGCCAGCAGGAGGATGCTGGTTATGGCAATGTATTTTATGGTTTTGCGCCGGGGGCATGGCTGAAGAATGGCATAAGGGCTGGTGGCCAGCAGCAGGGTGATGAGGCCAAGGCCATAAACGCCCCAGAGGGATGCAGACTGGAGCATGGACAGGACGGGATCCCAGACATGGCCGATGGGCATCCACGGGAATCCGGTGAAGAGGTGTCCTCGCAGCCATTCCCCTGCACTCCATGTTGCGGCAAGGGCCAAGGCGCGCCTGGGGGTTCTGCAGGGGGCCAGGACAAAAGTGGCAAGGGTGGAAAGTCCGGAGATGGGGGCCAGCCCCAGGGCGGGACCCAGCAGGGCGAGCGGAGTCAGCCATGCATATTTGTCCACATCGGTCAGGAGGGCCAGAACGATCCAGTGCAGAAGCAGGAGAAAGTGGCCGAATCCAAACCAGAATCCGATGGAAAAGGCTTGCCGTCGGTTTTGGGCGCGGTCAAGCAGGACCAGAAAAGCCGGAAAGGCCAGGAAGGCCAGGGGAAAAATGGAAAAAGGCGGCAGGGCCAGGGCGACAAGGATTCCCGACAGGATGGCAAGGCTGCGTTCCCATCCCTTTCCAAAGGACAGAATCCGCTGCTCCATGGAAAGGGGAGCGTCAGGATCCTGTTCAGGAACAGGTGGGGCGCCATTTTCGGCGCTAGAGCCTTGAGCGTTCATCTTGCCTCCCTGTTGCCTTGCAGATGGCTCGCCACAAGATCAACGGGAATTGTTCCATCCAAACGTTGAAGGCCCTGGACATCAGAAATTTTCCGAATTTTCTTTTTCCTGCGTCGCTGCGGGAGGGGCGTTGCGAACGCGGATTTTCTTGATCCGGCGCGGATCGGCATCCACAATCTCGAATTCAAGGCCGGAAGGATGCTTGAGAAGTTCGCCTCGGGTGGGGACGCGCCCTTCCATGAAGACGACAAAGCCGCCAAGCGTATCAATGTCTTCGCGTTCTTCCTCATCGAGCAGGCTGCCGACGCGCTTTTCAAAATCCACAATGGGCAGGCGGGCATCGGCCAGAAGGCTGCCGCTCGGTTCCTCGGCGATTTGCGGAACTTCGGCGCTTTCCCATTCGTCCTCGATTTCGCCGACGATTCCCTCTACCAGGTCCTCGATGGTCAGCAGGCCATCAATGCCGCCATACTCATCGACAACGGTCGCAATCTGCAGGCGGGTCTTGCGCATTTCCAGCAAAAGGTCGAGGGCATGCATGGAGGGCGCAATGATCATGATTTCGCGCAGGTGTTCTTCAATCTTGAAGGTTTTCTGATGGGCAAAGGAGGAAAGGATGTCCTTCATGTGGACGACGCCGATGATGTCATCCATGCTGTCGCGGTAAACCGGCAGGCGGCTGTGCGGGTGTTCGGCAATCGTATCGAGAAGTTCTTCAAGGGAGGCCTTGATGTTGACGCACACCATGTCGGCCCGTGGCACCATCAGGTCGGCAGCGGTCAGGTTGCGGACTTCCAGCACATTGGCGATCAGCATGCGTTCGTGTGGTGTAAAGGGAGGCGCCTCTTCCTTGCTGTTCGGCATGAGGTCGGTGATCGGATCGTTTTCGCCATCCCTGAGAAGGGTGGCTATACGCTGCCAGAATCCGGAATGATGGGGTTTTCCTGGGAGAGGGTCTTCGCCTCGAATGCTGTTCTCGTTCATGATTCTTTGCTGTGAATGTTATAGGGATCCGGGATGCCCATCATGGCAAGGGCGCGGATTTCAAGGGCCATCATGGTTTCCGCCTCCGCCGACCGCATGTGGTCGTGGCCAAGCAGGTGCAGAACGCCATGCACGACAAGATGCGCCATGTGGTGTTCCAGCGGCTTGCCTTCGGTCCGGGCTTCCCGTCGGCAGGTTTCAAACGCAAGAATGATGTCGCCAAGGGCATCACTTCCTTGCGGGCACGGATGTTGTCCTGAGGCGTCATGGGCTGCAAAGGACAGGACGTTGGTTGGCGTGTCCTTGCCGCGCCATGTTGCGTTCAGTTGGCGGATCTCGGAATCGGAGGAGAGGACAATGCTGATTTCGCCATTCACCCCTTCCGCACGGGCGACGGCCAAGGCAGCCCTGACCGCCTTGCGGACGAGGGTTGCCGGGGCCTTGGCTTGGCGCCATGGATTGTGGGCGATGGTGCAATAAATGTGGGGCGCGTCATCCATGTCCGGGATCAGTGGGTCTTTCCTTCATCGGGCAGGTGGGTCTTGTAGAGTTCCTCCGTGCCGCGGTTCTTGTCCATGTTGTTGTAGGCCTTGACGATCCGGGAAACCAGGTTGTGGCGAACCACATCGCCTTCGTTGAAGCGGATGACGTCAATGCCTTCCGTGCCTTCCAGAAGGTCCACCGCCTCGCGCAGGCCGGAACGCACACCCCTGGGCAAATCAACCTGCGTGATGTCGCCGGTGATCACCATGCTGCTGCCTTCACCCAGACGGGTCAGGGCCATCTTCATCTGTACGGACGTGGTGTTCTGGGCTTCGTCAAGGACAATGAAGGCGTTGGACAGGGTGCGTCCACGCATGAAGGCCAGGGGCGCAATTTCAATCTGTCCCATGGACAGGCGCTTGACCACTTGTTCTGAGGGCATCATTTCATAAAGGGCATCATAGATGGGGCGCAGATAGGGATCGATCTTGTCGCGCAGGTCGCCAGGCAGGTAGCCCAGACGTTCCCCCGCTTCCACAGCTGGACGCGAGAAAATCAGCTTTTCAAATTTTCCGGCCAGGAACATGGAGACGCCATGGGCAACGGCAAGGTAGGTCTTGCCGGTACCTGCAGGGCCAATACCGAAAACCAGTTCATGCTTTTTCATGGATTCCAGATAAAGGGCCTGGGTAGGGGAACGGGCCGTAATGGTTTTGTTGCGGGTCTTCACGAATTTGGCTTCGTTGCTCAGAGCGCTGAGGTTGAGGTCGCGCGTTGGGGCGTCAATGGCGGACATGCGCAGGGCCGCGTCGATTTCGCCTTCACCGACGTAAAGCCCCTTTTGCAGGCGCTTCCAAAGCTGGTGCAGTGTGGCCCGCACGGTTTCCACAGCACCACCTTCCCCGTTGATGGCAAGGACGTTGCCGCGGGTTTCAATGGAAACCCCGATCTGTTCCTCGATATGCCGCAGGTTGGCGTTGTGTTCGCCGTAAAGCAGGGCCAGCAGGCGGTTGTCGTCAAAATTCATCTCGATGCGGCGCTTTTCGCTGTCGTCCACGACGTTATCCTTTCACAAAGGTTCCAGTAAGACTGTTTCGGCCCGCACGGGCCACAAGTACGTTCACGATATTTCCAAACAGGCTGTCCGGGGCTTCAACGTGGACAGCTTGCATCCATGGGCTGCGTCCGTGGAGTTGGCCAGGCTGGTTTCCATGTCCGTCCAGCAGGACGGGAATGATGCGTCCGGCAAAGGGAGCGTTGAAGGCGGCCTGATGGGACGTGATGAGTTCCTGCAGGGCCTGCAGGCGTTCATCCTTGATGTTTTCCGGCAACTGGCCTTCCATGAGCGCTGCCGGGGTTCCCGGGCGCGGGCTGAACTTGAAGGAATAGGCCTGTGCATATCCAATGTCGCGCACAAGGGCCATGGTCTGTTCAAAGTCGGCATCGGTCTCGCCGGGAAAGCCCACAATGAAATCGGAAGAAAGGGCCATGTCCGGATTTTTTTCGCGCAGGCGAAGGATGGCCTCCATGTATTGGGTGCGTGCGTAACCACGGTTCATGGCGGCAAGGATGGTGTCGGAACCGCTTTGTGCCGGCAGATGCAGAAAAGGCATGAGTTTGGGTTCGTGGGCGTGGATTTCGATGAGGTCGTCCGTCAGGGAGGTGGGATGCGAGGTCATGTAACGGATGCGCTCCAGCTCCGGGATTTCCGCCAGGGCGGAAAGCAGGCGGGAAAACGGCCATTCCGCGCCGTCGGTTCCTTCTGCGCGCCAGGCATTGACATTTTGGCCAAGCAGGGTGAGTTCACGCGTTCCGGAAGCCACCAGGCGCTTGGCTTCCTTGAGAACCTGCAGGGCCGGGCGGGCGTATTCGGCGCCACGCGTATAGGGAACAACGCAATAGGTGCAGAAATTGTTGCAGCCTTCCTGAATGGCAAGGAAGGCGGATGGGCCTGCCGCGCGGTTTTCCTCTGGCAGGGCATCGAACTTGTCTTCCACCGGGAAATCGGTGCTGACAACCGGACGTGCATGGGCTTCCACTTCGGCAATCATTTCCGGCAGGCGGTGGTAGGTCTGGGTGCCAAGGACAAGGTCAACAAAAGGCATGCGCCGCAAAAGTTCGCCACCTTCCGCCTGGGCCACGCAGCCTGCGACGGCAATGATCTGCTTCAGGCCCGCTTTCGTCCGTTCAATCTTGTGGCGGCGCAGGCGCCCCAGTTCGGAAAAGACCTTCTCGGAGGCCTTTTCACGGATATTGCAGGTGTTGAGGATGACAAGATCGGCTTCCGCAGGATTGTCTGTCAGGCTGTAACCATGACGGCACAGGACATCCGCCATGCGGGCGGAGTCATAGACGTTCATCTGGCAACCCCAGGTGCGGATATGCAGTTTCCTGTCGTGTTCCTTGCTCATTGTGTCCATGTTATGCCGCAAACTTTCCTCCGGTCAACTGTTTCGCGGGGGGAAGCGCATAAAAATGCGTCGCGGGTCATAAAGCCCGCGACGCATTTCGGTAAGACCTGACGTTTTGCAATGCCGGTTACTTGGCCTTGCGACGATTGGTTCCCAAGCCGATTTTCTTGGCCAGATTGCTGCGGCGTTCAGCGTAGTTCGGGGCCACCATGGGATAATCGTGCGGCAGGTTCCAGCGGATGCGGTATTCATCCGGAGTCATGTTGTAGGCGGTCTTGAGGTGCCGCTTCAGCATCTTGAGCTTGCGTCCGTCCTCAAGGCAGACAATGTAATCCGGGGAAACCGACTTCTTGGGGGAGATGGCAGGCTGGGGCCGTTCGCCCAGCATGCTTGAGGTGCTGCCAAGGCTGGACAGGCTGCGGAAGACGGTTTCAATCAAGGCAGGCAGTTTTTCAATCGGGGTTTCGTTTCCAGAGACATAGGCCGAAACAATGTCGGATGTAAGCAAAACCTGATCAATTTTCTGGGAATCCATAACAATACAATCCTTTCTTTTTTTGTAATCGTGAATGCCGGGGTCATATCAGCATTTTTTTATGAAGGCAAGATGTTTTGAAGTTGGTGTTTTTTTTATTCTATAGATTTTTTTGCATGACGATGGCGTCTTCACCGTTGCCCTGTCGGGTGTAATATTTTGGGCGCCGCGAAATTTCCAGGAAGCCGTTTTTTTTGTAGAGCGCAAGGGCTTCCGGATTTTTTTCCGAAACTTCAAGCAAAAGGGTTCTTGCGTTGTGTTCCCGGGCCTTTTCAAGGGCGGTTGCGACAAGATGGTGCCCCAGCCCATGGCCCCGTGCTGTTGGCGCAACTCCAATGGAAAGGATTTCGCCTTCAGGGCCGGACATGCGCAGGAGAAGGAAGCCTTCCGGATGCAGCAGGAGAAAGGTTCCGGGGATTTCCAGGGTTTCCTTGCAACTGTCCATGGTCCAGGGAGCCTTTGGGAAACAAAGGGCATGCAGGCGCGACAGGGAAGCTGCTGCTTCAGGTCCGGTGCAGGTGATGTCAGGATGTTTTGGGTAATGTGACATCAGGCGGGCGCATGTAAAGGGGGGTGGGGGGAACAAGGGCGCGTCCGGTTTCTGCCATGTGGGCCATGATTCGGGGATCCGGATCCGTAATGTCATCGCGCAGAAGGATGTTGGTGTGTTCTGGAAGGGCCCGCATGAGCAGGGAGGCCCCATCGCCACACACAATGAAAGGCCCTTTTGGACAGAGGTCTGCGGCCTTTTCCGGGGACAGGGCGCAAGCTTCTCCGGCCTGGCCATGGCTGTCGAGACGGAAAAAGAGGTCGCCCCTGCGGGAATCAATGGCGATGGCAATGTCCAGAGGGCTCTCTGTTGTTTCGCGGACGGCTTCAGCCAGAGCGTCAAAGCTTGTGATGCCATGAACCGGAATGTCTGCGGCCAGTGCAATGCCGCGGGCGGCGGCAAGGCCTACACGGAGGCCGGTGAAGGAGCCGGGACCGACGGTTGCGGCAATGGCACCCAGGCTGTCAAAGGCCAGACCGGCCATCTTCATGGTGGCCATGATGAGAGGCATCAAGCGTTCAGCCTGCCCTTTGGAATCCGGGATATCTTGCAGGAAAGCCAGCAGCGTTCCATTCCGGGAAATGGCGATGGCGCTTCGGCGCATGGTGGTGTCAAGTGCGAGGATGGCCTGTTTTTTGTTCATGTCAGGCTCAAAGGACATTGCAGGCGCGGTCAAAGGGAAGCCGGGGGTCGCGCGGAAAAAGCCTGCTGGAATCGCCATGGCCAAGGTTGCAAAGGAAATTGGCCTTGAACCGGCCATCCGGGAAAAATGCGGTGTTGAGTTTCCCGGCATCAAAACCCGACATCGGGCCACAATCCAGACCCAGGGACCGGGCGGCCAGCATGAAATAGGCGCCCTGCAGGCTGCTGTTGCGGAAGGCGGTTTCGGCGATCAGCGTCTCATTGCCCTCAAACCAGGATTTTGCATCGACATGGGGGAAGAGTTCCGGCAGCAGTTCCGGGAAATGCATGTCCTGTGCGATGATGGCCGTTACCGGGGCGGCCATGGTTTTTTCGATATTGCCGGGAGCCAGGCAGGCTTTCAGTTTTTCCTTGGCTTCCAGAGACCGTACAAAAACGATCCGCATCGGGCAGGAATTGGCGGATGTCGGACCAAGGCAGGCCAGATTGTAAACGGATTGCAGAAGGTCATCGCCGATATCGCCGGGCAGCCAGGCCGAATGGGTTCGGGCGTTGCGGAAAATCTGGTCAAGACATGTATCGGGGAGCATTGTCATGGGGGGATCCTCACAAGGTTGCAACGGCGCGATTTTTGTATTATGCACCACCTGCTTTCTGCGTCAAAGGGGAAAACCATGTTTGAAGGTCCTTTCAAAATCCGCATCTGGCACCTTGTGATGGTCATGGCCATTCTGGTGCCTGTGCACCTGCGGGCCGAGGATTCTGCGGTGGTTCTTGCTTATCACCGGTTCGGTGAGGACGCCTATCCGGGATCCAGCATCCGGATTGACCAGTTTGAAAACCATTTGGCAGAGTTGCGGGATGGCGGATTTCATGTCCTGCCCCTGAAGGATATTGTGGATGCCCTGGACAGTGGACGTCCCCTGCCGGACAAGGCGGTGGCCATCACCATTGATGGAGCGCGGCGTTCGGTAAGCGAAGAGGCTGTTCCCCGGCTGGTGCGTTACGGATTTCCCTTTACGGTTTTTGTGGCCAGCGATCCGGTCGATTTTGCGCTGGAAACTTCCATGTCATGGACGGACATTGCATCCCTGCCTAAAAAAGGCGGAAGTATTGGCCTTTATCCTTCATCCCTTGAAGCCCTTGGTTTTGTCTCTCCGGATGAGGCGGCTGCCCGCATCAACCGGTCGTCCGCCCGCATTGCGGAAATGACAGGAGGGGCACCCGCTCTTCTGGCCTGGCCTGCGGGGGAGGCATCCCTTGCCGTGCAGGCGCGGGTGAAGACCCTTGGATACAAGGTTGCGTTCGGCATGCAATCGGGAAGCGTGGCGCGCGGCATGGACATGCTCATGTTGCCAAGGTTTTCCATGACGGAAAAATATGGGGATATCGAGCGGTTCCGCATTTCAACGCGGGCCTTGCCCCTGCTTGTGTCCGACATGGTTCCGGCCGACATGGTCCTGCGGGAGAATCCTCCCAATATCGGTTTTACGGTAGATGGGGATATGGATGTTTCCCGCCTGGCCTGTTTTGTCAGTGGGCGTGGCAAGGCCCATGTCGAGGTTCTTGGAGGAACCCGGGTGGAGGTTCGCCTGGATGCGCCGCTGGAGGATCGCAGGACGCGCCTGAATTGCACCCTGCCGGCCGGGATTGATGAAGCGGGTTTGCCGCGCTGGCGCTGGCTGGGCGCGCAATATGTCCTGCCGCAGGCCCTGCTGCCCTGATGTCCGGAAAAGCATGCAAAAGAAAAGGGCAGAGAATGATCTCCGCCCTTTTTTTACCCTGATAAAAGGTCAGGCCATTTTGGTGAAGCCGACAATATGCCGGATTTCTTCCATGTCCTTTTCCGCAAGCGCCCGGACTTTTTCCGTTCCTTCAATGAGGATGCGGTTGAGCGCGTCGGGATGTTCCTGAAGCTCACGCATCCGGGCCGAGATGGGGGAAAGTTTTTCCACGGCCAGTTCCGCCAGGGCGGGTTTGAATTCCGAGAACATTTTTCCGGAATAGCGGGACAGCACGTCCTTGCGTGAGGTGTCATCAAGCAGGGCAAAGATGGTGACAAGGTTGTCCGCCTCGGGGCGCTTTTCAAGGGCCTCGATCGTTTCCGGCAGCGGGTCCGGGTCGGTCTTGGCCTTGCGGATCTTGAGGGCGATGGTGTCGGCATCGTCGGTGAGGTTGATGCGGGTCATGTCGGATTCGGCCGACTTGCTCATTTTCTGGGTTCCGTCACGCAGGTTCATGATGCGCGCGCCTTCTCCCATGATGATGGGCTCCGGCAGGGGAAAGTAATCCACCCCGTAGCGGCGGTTGAAGGCACCAGCCAGGTCGCGGGCCAGTTCAAGGTGCTGCTTCTGGTCCTCGCCCACGGGAACGTGGGAGGTCTTGTAAAGCAGGATGTCGGCCGCCATGAGGACAGGGTAGGAATAAAGCCCAAGCCCCGCTTCCTCGCGGTGCTTGCCTGCCTTCTCCTTGAACTGGGTCATGCGGTTGAGCCATCCCATGGGGGTGATGCAGCCCAGGATCCAGGAAAGCTCGCTGTGCGCAGCCACGGCGGATTGCGGAAAAATGGAGGCTTTGGCGGGGTCGATGCCACAGGCCACATAGGCGGCGGCAATGTCGCGCACGTTCTGGCGCAGGGCCACCGGGTCCTGCGGCAGGGTGATGGCATGCAGATCCACCACGCAGAAAATCTTTTCCGCATCTGCAAAGGTTGGATCATCCTGCAGCTTTACCCAGTTGCGGATGGCGCCCAGATAGTTGCCGATATGGAGTTTGTTGGTTGGCTGGACGCCAGAAAAAATGCGCTTCATGGGAATGTGTCCTTACTTGCTGCGTTTAAGGCTTGAACGGATGTCGGCCAGGCGTGTTGCACCCAAAAGCTCGGCACAGCCAAAATAAATGATCATGCCGGAAAGCACAAGGAGCGACATGGCCCCAAGACGATGGAACAATCCCATTTGCCATGCGGGGTGCAACAGGCGGGTGAGGATCGCCGTGACGGCAGCCATGGCAAGGCTGGCGGCAAGAATGCGCGGCGCACGCTTGCGGAGCTGGGGATCAATTTCCCAGAATCCCTGTTTTTTGAGGAGATGGCGCAAGGCGAAAACCTGCACCCATCCTGAAAGGGCGGTGGCGGCGGCAATGCCGGCATGGCGCAGGGGCAGGATGAGCAGCAGGGCAACGGTGATATTGGTTGCGGTGGTGAGGATGGCCACCCTTACCGGGGTTTTTGTGTCGTGGTGGGCGTAGAAGGTGACCGTCATCACCTTGGCAGCGACAAAGGCGGGAATGCCAAGCGAGAAAAAGACCAGCGACAACACGGTTTTCTGCGTGTCATCGATTGAGAAGCGTCCATACTGGAACAAGGTGGTGATGATGGGTTCGGCGGCAATGGCAAGTGCCATGGCGCAGGGCAGGGAAAGCAGGAGTCCAAATTCAATGCCCCGATTGAAGAAATGGCGCGCTTTTTCCATATGTCCAGAGGCAACGTGCCGGCTCATGAGAGGGAGGAGCGACGTGCCGATGGCGATGCCGATGACGCCCAGCGGCAACTGGTGCAGGCGGTCGGCATAGTAGAGCCACGAGATGGATCCCTTGGGCAGGAGCGAGGCGATGATGGTGTTGATGAACAGGTTGATCTGTATGACACCCGCGCCAAGACAGCCTGGCCCTATGAGGGAAAAAAGTTTCTTGACGCGCAAGGTCAGGCGCGGACGGACAAGATGGAGACGGATGCCGGCCTTCTGGCAGGCATGCCACAGGAAGCCCAGTTGGGCAAAGCCTGAGATGAGAATGCCCCAGGACATGGCGTGCCCAATGGTCGGCGTGAAGGGCGAAAGGGTGTAGATGGCGGCAATGATGAAAATGTTGAAGGCGATGGGGGCCGCCGCAAAGGGGGCAAAGCGGTCAAGTGAATTGAGGACGCCGCCGAGCAGGGACACCAGGGAAACCAGCATCAGGTAAGGGAAGGTGATGCGGCACATGGAAACGGCCCAGGCCACGCGCTGGGGGTCGTCGGAAAAGCCGGGGGCAAACAGGAACATGACCCACGGCATGGCCGCAATCATGAGGATGGTGAAGGGCAGCAGGATGAAGAGCATGGCCGCAAGGGATTCTTCCGCAAAGGCCACGGCGGATTCCTTGCCGTTGTTTTCCATGTCCCGCGAGAAAAGCGGCACGAAGGAGGCGCTGAAGGCCCCTTCGGCAAACACCAGCCGGAACAGGTTTGGCAGCTTGAGGGCAACAAAAAAGGCGTCCGCCACGCCGCCAGCGCCAAGGGCGGCGGCGGTCAGCTGGTCGCGGATGAGGCCCGTGATGCGGCTGACCATGGTCAGGCCCGCAACGGTGGCAGTGGATTTGATAAAGCTCATGGACAGGTTCATAGCGCAAAAGGGGGTGTCTTCCAAGAGGGGAAAGATATAATGGATTCACAACTTTTTAATCTGATGCGTTAAATATATCCTTTATGGAGGGGATTTTTGCAGATATGCGCGTCATGGTGGTCGATGATGTCGAGATGACACAGCGTCTCGTCGGGGCCATGTTGCGCAATATGGGAATTTCCCAGGTTTTTTTGGCGGGAAATGGCGTGGAGGCCCTTGACCAGATTGTTGCGGAACCTGAGCGCGTAAACACTTTGCTGTGTGACTGGAATATGCCTGAGATGGACGGGATGGCATTGCTCAGCAACTTGCGGCAGCAAGGAATTGATATTCCCTTTGTCATGATGACGGGCCGCAATGATGAGGCATCTGTTCATCTTGCCAAGGAATCGGGGGTCGATGCCTACATCGTCAAACCCTGCTGCCCCTTTCAGCTGAAGGAAAAACTTCTTCATGTACACAGGAAGTGATGTCGAACAATGACATGTGTTTCATGGTTTATGTTTTATTAATGAACGGAAGTTATGGTTGTAACCATGACATGTTCCTTTGCAGACCTTCGTGTTTTGGTGGTGGATGATATCCCGATGACGCGCGACCTTGTCTCGGAAATCCTTCGTCATATGGGGGTTTCCCAGGTTTTCAAGGCTTCCGGCGGCCATGAAGCGCTTGAGGTGGTGTCTTCCAGTGGCGGGCTGATCAACACCATCTTGTGCGACTGGAACATGCCGGATATGGAAGGCATTGATCTTTTGCGGGTTGTCCGCAAGGAAAACAAGGATATTCCCTTTCTTTTCCTGACCGGGCGCGATGATGTTGAATCGGTGAAGATGGCACGCGATGCCGGAGTGGATGGGTATTTGCTCAAGCCTGTCTGTCCCAACAAGCTCCGTGAAAAGATGGAGCGTCTTTTGCAAAAAATGCCTGCCTGATGGATTTCCCGGGCCATTTCGGGCAGGGTGTTTGCGCGGCCTTTTGAGGCCGTTTTTTTTGAAGGATGGATGGAAGGGACCGGGAACCTGAGGTGCATTTTGAGGTCCTGGACGTCCTGCTTGATGCCCTTCATGACCTTTTCCAGCATTTTTTCATCGGGTGTCATGCCGTCAATGGTTAGAGCCTTGAGCGTTCATCTTGAATACCCCTGTTGCCTTTTGATGGCCATCCGCTGTGTTTTCAAACCTTGGACGATGCCCGCATCGCCCCGCGGTTTGCGCCTTGCGGTCTGGCTCATCCCAAGATCAACAGGCATTGTTCAATCTAAACGCTCAAGGCTCTAGCCCGGGATCTTGTGGGGCCGTTGGTTGCGCAGGAGGTGCCGCCATTTCTGCGGGAGAGGTTGGTGGAAGGTCGGGGTATGGAGAAAGGGTTTCCGCAGCCCGCATCAGGGAAAATCCCAAAGCCATGGCGGCAAGGATGGCGGCCGCCATGACCAGGAGCAGGATTTTCGCCTTCTGGTCCATCACGAAAGGGTTGCTGTGCCCGGTTTCCAGTTGCAGGGCGTCAGCTTTCCGGTTTGCAGGGCTTCCAGCAGGCGCATCACCTCATCGGTGTTGCGTCCGGTTTCCAGGTCGTTCACGGACACATGGCGGATGATGCCCTTGGGATCGACAATGAAGGTCGCCCGCAATGCCACGCCCTCATCCTTGTCCAGGATGCCAAGGGTGGCGGACAGCTCATGCTTGATGTCCGACAGCATTGGAAACGGAAGGTCGGCCAGGTTCGGGTCGTGGGTGCGCCAGGCCAGATGGACATATTCGGAATCCGTGCTGACACCAAGGATCTGGGTGTTGCCGTTTTCACATTCCTGCATCTTTTCGCCAAAGGAGGCAATTTCGGTGGGACAGACAAAAGTGAAATCCTTGGGCCAGAAGAAGACAATCAGCCACTTGCCGGCATGGGTTTCATTTGTGATGGTGGTGAATTCTCCGCCCGGTTCCCGGGATACAACAGCTTTGAGGGAAAAGGCAGGGAACTTGTCGCCAACGGTCAGCATGTGTTTTCTCCCTATGAGACGTTCAAAGACACATCATTATGCCTTTCCCTGTTGCAAAAGACAATGGCCGGAGGATGGTGGATGTGCCTGCCACGGCATGATGGTGCGCGCCTGTGTAAATGTTGGTTGTTGTTTATTTTAAGTTTTCATTTTATAAAATGTTTACGAGTTTAAAATATTGTATTTGAAATACATATTCCTGTTCTAGATGAGGTGCTGGATGAAAAAGCTGTTCCGGGTTGTCGTGTGTGTCGCAAGTGTTCTGGCGTTGTATGCGCCTCAGACCATGGCGCAGACCAAGTTTCGTATGCGCAAGAAGGTATGCGATATCATGGATTCCACCTGCGCCACTTGGGTAGCACAGCAAACAGGGACGGGCGAAACTCCGGGAGGGACCAGTTTTGCTTCTATCAGTATCTCTGGTAATGCGAGCGCCATGGATGTGGATGGCGGTGGAAACGCCAGCGGTACGGAAACAACAGGCTCTACGGTTTCCTTTACGATCCGTAATGATGGGACAGAGCCAACCGGGGCCATGTCCATCAGTGTTGGTGGCACGAATGCAACCAATTTCGAGATTTCTCCAGATGGGCCGAACACCTGTTCAGGTTCCCTTGCTGTAGGGGCGAGCTGCATTATATCCGTGCGTCCTGTTGCGAGTGAAAACGGCACCTACTCAGGAACCTTGATCATTGCCGGTGCTCCCGGAGGGGCTCTTTCTTTGCCGCTTTCCGGAAATGCCAGCGACTTTGTTGTGGATGGGCTTGAACCTGGCCTTTATTGCTGGGGGCATAATGGTTTCGGTGTTCTTGGTAACGGCACAGCCTCATCCGCTAGTACGGCGGTGGCGGTTCTGAATATGTCGTCTGGCGTTACATCTTTTGCTCCTGCCAGTTATCATACTTGTTCCCTAAAGGATGGCGCCATTTATTGTTGGGGAAATGATGGTTATGGTGCACTTGGAAATGGAGCAGGGGACTCCTCTTTCGTGCCAATGGAAGTCACGAACATGACCTCCGGTGGGACGCAGGTGGTTGCAGGAACATATTATGGTTGTGGCTTGAAAGATGGCGGTGCTTATTGTTGGGGGTATAATACTTACGGCCAGCTTGGTGATGGCACAAATACAAGCCGGGAGATTCCTGTACCTGTATCAGGTATGTCCTCGAATGTATCTGCCCTTGCGGCAAACTATGCCCACACTTGTGCGTTGCAGAACGGCATCCTTTACTGTTGGGGCTACAACAATGCCGGTCAGTTGGGAACTGGGAACTCCATAAACCAGAATACGCCAGTGGTCGTATCCGGCATGGAAACTGGTGTTACACACTTTTCAGTGGGAGTGGATCATAGCTGCGCGATAAAAGCCGATGCTCTCTATTGTTGGGGATCCAATGTATATGCTCAACTTGGAGATGGCAGCACAACCGCCCATCGTACTCCTGCTCTTGTGTCCGGCATGTCGTCCGGCGTAACTGCCGTAGCAGCCGGTGCCCAAAACACCTGTGCCATCAAGGATGATGTAATTTATTGCTGGGGACGTAATCACTATGGGCAACTAGGGGATGGTTCCACCATAACTCGCAGTACACCAGTGGTTGTAACGGATATGACCGCCAACATAGACGATGTTTCGCCGTTCGGTGACCATACCTGTGCTATCCGGAACGGTGCTGCATATTGCTGGGGAGAAAATACGAGCCATCAGTTGGGAGATGGAACCATCACAAACAGCAGTACGCCTGTCGCGGTTGTGGGGATGGATACTGGCATTACGGCTGTAAAATCGGCAACCAACCATAGCTGTGCTCTCAAATCTGGCGGTGGCTCATCTGGTTCGACCGGTGCGGAGATTGGTTCCGGCAGCGTAACGGGCAATCCGCTGGCCATGGATGTGGCGGGAGCGGGAAGCCTTGTTGGTAATTGGGAAGAGGGAAGCAATGTGGCCTTCACCATCACCAACACGGGCGATGAAACAAGCGGCGCCCTGTCCGTGGATATCGCGGGGGCCAATCCTCTCAATTTCGAGATTTCACCGACAGGCACCAACACCTGCGCTGGCAATACGCTCGCAGCTGGGGCCAGTTGCACGGTAACCGTGCGGCCTCTGGCGGATGATAACGGCGTTTACACAGCCATCCTTATTGTTTCCGGCACGCCGGGTGGCACACTCACGGCAAATCTTTCCGGAACGGCTAGTGGTTTCCTTGATGAACCAGCCCTTAGCCTTTCCGTCAACAGTGCGGTGCTGGATATTTCTGGCGGTGTTTCGCCGGGGGATTACACCACCTTCACGGTAAGCAACTGTATGGATTGTGCCACAACCAGTGCCATTGTGGTGGGCGTGGACAACACAACCAATTTCGAGCTTGGCACGAACACCTGCACAACGCTGGCGGCCGGTGCCAGCTGCACGATTGACGTGAGGCCCCTGGCTGCCGACAACGGCACGTATAACGGCACGCTGACCGTGGAAGCCGCAAGCGGTGGTACGGTAACAGTCGCCCTCTCTGGTACAGCCTCCGGGTTTGGGGGGGCGGGAGATCTCCTCTGTTGGGGGGATAATGGCTATGGCCAGCTCGGGGATGGGACGACAACAGACCGATATGCGCCGGTGGCGGTTTCTGGCATGGGATCATCTGTTGTGACATTGTCTACGGCTGGTGAGCGCCATACCTGTGCGCTTAAGGATGGGGCTTTCTACTGTTGGGGAGATAATGGTCGTGGCCAGTTAGGCGATGGAACGACAGCAGACCACTATGTTCCGGCTGCGGTTTCCGGCATGGGTTCCAGCGATATTACAGCATCTTCGGGAGGAGGGTATCACGCATGTGTGATCAAAGATGAAGCCCTTTATTGCTGGGGATATAATGGCTATGGCCAGCTCGGGGATGGGACGACAACAGACCGATATGCGCCAGTGGCGGTTTCCGGTATGGATTCTGGAGTTACAAATGTGGCGACGGGAGGAAGTCATACCTGTGCCATCAAGAATGGGACACTCTACTGCTGGGGGTATGATTTCAATGGTGAACTGGGGGATGGCTTGTCAGGGCTGGATGTCTATCGCACAACCCCCTTAGTGGTTACGGGCATGAATTCTGGCGTTACAGCTGTTGCGGCTGACATCTACCATACTTGCGCGGTTCAGAATGGCGCACTCTATTGCTGGGGTCATAATGCCTATGGTCGGTTGGGAGATGGGACATCGGGAAATACGCGTACCACGCCAGTAGCGGTCGTAGGTATGGATTCTGGTGTGACGACGGTGGCCGAGGGGTATTGGCATACCTGCGCTATCAAAAATGGTGCTGTGTATTGTTGGGGAAGAAATTCTGATGGTCAGCTGGGTGATGGAACAACAACAAATCACCTTACGCCGGTAGCAGTGCTGGGGATGGGGTCTGGCATTACAGTGCTTGCATCAGGCTATGAGCATAACTGTTCGATCAAGGAAGGATTCCTCTATTGCTGGGGGAACAATAACGTAGGCCAGCTTGGGGATGGCACGCTTACAGACAGGTATGTGCCAGCAGCCGTTTCCGGTATGGATTCTGGAGTTTCCAGCTTTGCAACGGGTTATAGCCATACCTGTGCTGTGCCGAACTGATGATGGGTATATGCCGTGGTTTCATGCTCCAAAAGGGCCGATTCGCAAGAATCGGCCCTTTTGGGATTCGTGGTTGTTGGTTTTGTTGCTGCCGGGATTATCATCTACTGCTTGTGAACGTCTGAAAGCACCTTCAATGGAAGTCAAGGTGAAGCGGGGGAAACGTCGTCTCGATATTATGGAAACCGTGCGCATGTTAAATCTGGTTGGCCGCAGGCCGTGAATGGTCATAGCGCATGGCTTGACATCTTCCATCCTTGATTGTGGACAAGATGGCTTGTCCGCGTTATATCACTTGCATGCAGGAACCTGAAACCAAAAGGGCGATAGCCTTCATCGACGGCCAGAACCTCTTCTACGCAGTGCGGGACGCGTTCGGCTACACCTATCCCAATTATGATCCCCTCAAGCTGGCGCGGGAGATGTGTCGCAAGGAAGGGTGGGATCTTGTCCTTGTCCGTTTTTTCACAGGGGTGCCCACGGAAGGAGATAATGCTTTCTGGTTCCATTTCTGGGCGAACAAGCTGCGCCAGATGGAAGCAGATGGGGTGTCGGTGTATTCGCGCCCCCTGCGCTACCACCACAAGACCTTCCGCCTGCCTGACGGGCAGGAACAACGCATGACCATCGGTCACGAGAAAGGCATCGACGTCCGGCTGGCGATTGACATCATGACCGGGGTTGTCAACGATGCCTGTGATGTGGCCCTCATTTTCAGCCAGGATCAGGATCTTTCGGAAGTGGCCGAGGAAGTCCACACCATTGCCGAGCGTTCCAACCGCTGGGTCAAGGTCGCCTGTGCCTTTCCAAATTCCCCGCAGATGGCCAACACCCGCGGCATCAACCATAGTGATTGGCTGCCCTTCAGCAAGATGCTCTATGACCAGTGCATTGACCATCGGGATTACCGCGATCCTGACCACATGTCCCCATCGCACAACAATGACGCTCCACACGCGCCGCACCGGGAGTGAAACCCCATGAAGCTTCGCAAGCTTGTGATGTCCAGGGCAGGATTGACCTTCCTGCATGACACAATGATGTCCGGGGCTGCGTTTGCCTTGGCCATGTATTTGCGCCTTGGCAGCCAGGTCTTCGGGGAATATCTGGGGGCTCTCATGACGGGGCTTCCCGTGTTCATGGGGATTTCCGCCGTCTCGTGTTTTTCCGTGAGGCTTTACCGCGGCATGTGGCGTTATGCCTCCCTGCCTGATCTGGTGGCGATCGCCAAGGCTTCCGCGCTGACCATGCTGCTGTTTGTGCCGGTCATGTTTTTTGCCAACCGGATGGAGTCCATTCCACGTGCGACTCCCATCATCGCTTTGCTGGTTCAGCTGGCTTTTTTGGGTGGCCCGCGTTTTGCCTATCGCTGGCTCAAGGACAAAGGGCTTGCGGTACTGGTGGGACATTCAGGTCACGACAAGCTGCCGGTTCTGCTGGTTGGGGCCGGAAATGGCGCTTCACTTTTCATCCGTGCCTTGCGGGCAGATGTCCATGCCCCCTACAGGGTTGTGGGCGCGCTGGATGATGCCCTGGGCGCGCATATCGGACAGGATATTCATGGCGTTCCCATTCTTGGACACCTGAATGAACTGGTCAAAGTGGTGGCCCGGCTGGAGGCGCAGGGCGAAAAGCCGCAGAAGATTGTGGTATCTGGCACGGCCACCGACAACGATCCGGTGCAAATGCGGTTCCTGGTGGAACAGGCGGAGGTGCTGGGCCTGTCTCTGGCACGATTGCCGCGCATGACCGACCTCAAGGAGGCGCAGGCGGATCCATCGGCGCTGGAACTCAAGCCGGTGGCGGTGGAGGATTTGCTGGGGCGTCCGCAGGCGGCGCTGGACCGCGTGGCGATTGCGGCGCTCATCAGCGGCAAGCGTGTGATGGTCACGGGCGCTGGTGGCACCATTGGCGGCGAGCTGGTGCGGCAGGTGGCATCCTTTGGGCCATCGCGTCTGGTCCTGGTGGAAAAGTCCGAATATGCCCTTTACCTTGCCGATCTTGAAATGCGGGAGAGCTTTCCGCAACTGTCCATCCGGCCCTGCCTTGTGGACATCACCAACCGGCTGCGGATTTCCCAGCTTTGCGCCGAGGAAAAGCCGGATATCGTGTTTCATGCCGCAGCGCTCAAGCATGTGCCCATGGTGGAGATGAACCCCTGCGAGGGCCTTTATACCAACGGCGTTGGCACCCGTAATGTCGCCGATGCAGCCAAGGCTTGCGGCGCCATGGCCATGGTGATGATTTCGACCGACAAGGCGGTGACGCCCGCCAATGTGATGGGGGCAAGCAAGCGCTTGGCCGAGATGTATTGCCAGGCACTGGATATTGCTTCCGGCAAGGAGGGCGGTACACGCTTCATGACGGTGCGCTTTGGCAACGTGCTGGGGTCCACGGGGTCGGTGGTGCCACTGTTTGAGCGCCAGCTGGCGCGCGGCGGGCCGCTTACCGTCACGCATCCCGAGGTGCGCCGGTTTTTCATGACCTGCCGCGAGGCGGTGCAGCTGGTTCTTCAGGCGTCAACGGATGGTGCGAAGAGCCGGGCGGGTTTTGGCGAGATTTTTGTGCTCGACATGGGCCAGCCGGTGCGGATTTCCGATCTTGCGCGGCAGATGATCCGGCTTGCGGGCCTCAGGCCCGATGTAGACGTGATGATTGAGTACACAGGGCTGCGACCGGGGGAAAAGCTGGACGAAACCCTGTTCCATGAAGGGGAAACCATGAAGCCGTCACGGCATGACGGCATCATGATTGCCGAGCCGCGGCATGTGGCGCTCAAGAAGATGCAGGAAATCCTCTCCCGCATGGAAAAGGCTACACTGGCGGGCGATGTGGAAAAATCGATGGAAGTCCTCATGGAAGCGGTGCCCGAATACAAGCACGCCTGACATGCCGGAATGTTTCGCATGAAAAAGCCCCTGTCGATGACAGGGGCTTTTTCATTGGTGGGCCTCCAGTCTCAGGGCTGGAAATGGCGGATTTATTTTTCAGGGTGGGTATAGCTGGGCCAGCGGCCTTCCGCGATGTCACGCAGGGAGGGGGTTTCTTCGCCAAGCCGGAGGCGGTAGATCCAGAGGTTGGTCAGGACGCGCTGGACGAAGGTTCGCGTTTCGGCGCCGGGGATGGTTTCGATGAACGTCAGCGGATCGTCGCCTTTCGGAATGCTCGATAGCCAGCGGGTAAGGTTGCCGGGACCGGCATTGTAGGCGATCGCCAGTTTGAAGAGGTCGCCGCCCACGCTGGGGTGGTCGAGCAGCCATGAGACATATTTCTGGCCGAGGTCGATGTTGGTTTCGGGGTGATAGAGCTCGTAGCGCGAAGAGCCGTTGTAGGCTTTGCCGTCGAGCGATCTGGCCGTGCGCGGCAGGATCTGCATCAGGCCGCTGGCGCCGGACGAGGTGTTGCGCGCGCGGGGGTCAAAACGCGATTCCTGTCGCATGAAGGCGAAAAGCAACGGCTGGTCGATGGTGTAGCCGCCTTCCGGTTCCCACGGGGGCAGCGGATAGAGGGCGGAATCGTAACGATCGCCCTCCGGGGAAGTCAGGGCGCTGGCCAGCTGGAGCGAAAGGGCAGGCAGGTCGGCTTCGGCGGCGAGCGCTAGGAGGGCTTCCGACATGAGGCGGTCGCTGCGGGGATGAATCTGCCGCAGTTCGGCTTCCGCACGCTGTCGCTGGCCTGCCTGAAGGAGGGCGATGGCTCTTTTGCCTGCATTGGAACGGGACAGGGCTTCGATATGCTTGGGGGATAATTCTGGCAGGCCCCACTGGAAATGCAGGTTGATGCCAAGGGCAGAGGACGCAATGATGCCGTAAAAGGTGGTTGGATAACGGGCAGCAATGGCCAGCATCCTGCTGTATTCCGCAGGTTCCCGGTTTTTGAGGAACATGCGCCCCGCCCAGAAGGCCGCCGCCGCTTTTGCATATGGGGAGGCTTTTTCCGACTGGGCTGCGGCACGGAACTGGGATGCCGCCTCCTTGAGGTCTCCCTCATGCCAGGCGGTAAGACCGGCAAGCCATGCGGCGCGTGGAACTTCTGCCGCCGACCGTTCAGCGACTTCCTTTGCCAGATTGCGGGCTTTCTTGATGTTTCCGCCATAAAAGAAATTGGCGGCAATTCCTGTCCTGAGCATGTCACGCTCGGTTTGGTCAAGCCGTTTGGCTGTTTCCTTGCTGTCGATTTTCCCCAAGGCCTCTGTATTGCGGGCGGAGCGGATGAGTTTGCGGATGTTGTTGAAAAGATCTTCTGATTCACGTTGTTCCGCAGCGCTGCGCGGGTGCGTGGATTGGTAGGGTTCTTCAGAGAAACCGTAATCCTCAATGCTGCCGACAATGCCGCGTTCAACGCGGGGGGAGGGCGGATCCCTGGCTTCGTCCGGTTTGCGGTGCAGGGCCAGCTTCCAGATGCGAAGGGCATCGGCGTTGGTGCTGTAGTCCTTCATCCAGGTATTGAGTTCCTCCCATTTGGCACGGTATGCCGTCGGATGGAGGTAACGCTGGGCCAGGACATGGCCCATGAGAATGGGGTTGCCGATTTTCGGGATCAGTTTGTCGGCGGTTTTGAGGTCCCCTTTTTCCTGATAGGCAAAAATCTTGCCATAAAGTTCGGCGTCATTCGCATCCAGCGGGAGATGGGTGGCAGGTTCAAGGTAAGCGGGCGCTGTCGATGCGGCCAGCGCCATGCCGGGGGACAGCAGGAGAAGAAGGGAAAGGGCGGCACAGCGGAAAAGATTCATGCGTCCTCATCAAGGCGTGCGCGCAAGGCCAGAAGGCTGCGCCACGCCAGTTTTTTCTGGGCGGGAGAGCGCAGCAGGAATGCCGGATGGAAGGTTGCAAGTGCGGGAATGTCGCGGCCCAGGGATTTGGCATGGTAGGGGAACCAGCGCCCCTGAAGGCGGTTGATGCCTTCCGATAGCCCAAGAAGGGTTGTGGTGGCCGTGCCGCCCAGCAGGACAATGAAGCGGGGGGCCACCAGTTCGATATGACGGGCAATGAAAGGCAGGAACATGCCCATTTCATCCGTGGTGGGTTTGCGGTTTCCCGGGGGACGCCATGGCAGGATGTTGGTGATGTAGGCATCTTCCTGCCGGGAAAGGGCAATGGCGGCCAGCATCTTGTCAAGCAGTTGGCCGCTGGGGCCGACAAAGGCTTCACCCCGGCGGTCTTCTTCGGAGCCGGGAGCCTCGCCGATGAACATGATGGACGCTTTGGGGTTTCCAGACGAGAAAACGAGGTTGCTGGCGGTTTTCTTGAGGGAAGAGCCCTCAAAGGCGGCCATGGCCGCCCTGAGGTCGTCAAGGCTTTGGGCGCTGGCTGCGGCCTTTTGGGCGTCTTCATGGGTTGTGGCAGGTGGTGCGGATACGGAAGCGGAAGGAGGCGCCATGGAAAATGAAGGATGCGGCGCCGCTTGCATGGGGGGAGCTGCTTGCTGCGCGGGGGGGAGATGTGTGTGGGCCTCAGGAGCAAAACCGGGAACAGGGGTTTCCGCTGGCAGGCTGGTGCGGTCCACGGCGGTATCTCCCACGCATTCATCGGCACCAATGGCGATGAGCCAGGCGAGATTGGACAGGGCAGATGTTGATGCTTGGACCGGATGCATGTTTTCATGTAACATGGTGAAGACAACCTTTGCAATACGTGGTGGATGGGTGATGAAAAAGCTTTATGGACTTGCGGCTTTCCTGACGACAGGTTTTCTCGTGTTTCAGCCCGTCATGGCGCAATCCGTGGCATCGGGCGCCTTTTTGGCGGGCCGGTTTGCGCAGTCTCATGGGGACTGGGCGCGTGCTTCAGGCTATTTCAACCAAGCCCTGCTGGCAGATTCGTCCAACCCTGTGCTTTTGCGGCAAGGATTCCTGCTGGCGCTGGCGTCCGGCCAGGTGGAAGCGGCCCGCAATCTTGGGCGGAGCATCCTTGCAAAGGGCGATTCTTATCACATGGCGGAAGTGCTGGCTGTGGCCGATGCTTTTGTGGCGCACGATTCCGCAAAGGCGGGCAAGTTGGTTTCCGCCATGCCGGAAGATGGGCTTGGGGGCCTGTTGAAACCCATCCTTGCCGGATGGGTTCTGGCTCTTGACGGCAAATATACCAAGGCGCAGGCATTGCTGGAGCCGGGAAGCAAGGATGAAGGCATGGGGGCGCTTTATGCCCTTCATGTTGGGCTGCTTGCCGAGCTGTCGGGAAAAATGTTCGAGGCGGAAAAATGGTATCGCACATCCCTGGATGTTGCGGTCACCAGTCGGGCTGCACAGGCGCTTGCCGCCCTGTTGCAAAAACAGGGCCGCATGGATGAGGCGGAGGCGGTGCTTGCCGAAATGGACCGGGCCATGCCGGGGTGGGAGCGGGCGCCGGGAGCAAAATTGGGTTCGTTGGTAACGGGGGCGCAGGAAGGCGTGGCGGAACTCCTGTTTGATATGGCGCTGGTTCTGGAAGGCCAGGACATGGGGGAAGCGGCTTCGCTTTATGCGCAGGTGGCGCTGGTCCTGAAACCTGGTTTTGCCGAGGCGCATATCCTGCTTGGGGAAGCCATGCTGGAGAGTGGGCAGGAGCAAGCGGCACTGGAGCAGTTCCGCCAGGTTTCGGAAACATCCTGGGCCTGGTGGCCGGCACAGCTGGGGATGGCCCAGATTCTGGAAAATCTGGACCGGGGGGATGAAGCCGTCGCCTTGCTGCGGAAGATGGGTGAAAGCTCGGCGGAAAATGTGGTCCCACAGGTACGGTTGGCTGATCTGTTGCGCCGGCAGAAACGCTTTGCTGAAGCCGCCGCCGCTTATGAAATGGCTCTTGCGCGGCTGGATGCAGAGGATTCGCGGGCGTGGGAATTGCATTATTGGTGTGGCGCAAGCCTTGAACAGGCAGGTGCCTGGCCAAAGGCGGAGGCAGAGTTGCGTCTGGCGCTTGCAAAGGTGCCGGACCACCCGCTTGTCCTCAATTATCTTGGTTACAGCCTTGTGGATCGCGGGGAGAAGCTTGCAGAAGCCTTTGCCATGCTGCAAAAGGCAGCAGAAATGCGGCCGGAAGGGTTTATTCTCGACAGTTTGGGATGGGCGCATTTCCGGATGGGCCATTATGCGGATGCGGTCCGCTATCTCGATGAGGCGGTGGCGCTGGATCCGGCAGATGCAACCATCAACGACCATCTGGGGGATGCTTACTGGCGGATGGGGCGGCATCGTGAAGCGCGTTTCCAGTGGCTGCGTGCGCGCGGGCTTGCGGGAACCCAGGATGCGGCATTCCGGGCGGCCATGGATGCCAAGCTGGACAAGGGACTGTCCAATCCAGCAGATCTTGTGGATGGGTATGCAAAAGCGGTTGCAGAATGATGCGGAGATGGTTATCCTGCCATCCGTTCATTTTTATTGGGGCGTAGCCAAGTGGTAAGGCAGCGGGCTTTGATCCCGCCATTCCCAGGTTCGAACCCTGGCGCCCCAACCAGTTTCTCCTTCCCATCCAGGTCTGTAAAGTTTTCGGCATTTTCCGATGCGGACTTCGGTTGTATCTCCAGGGCATAGGTTTGCCCATGGCGGTGGCAAAGGGCAGATTTGTTCTCTCCTACAAACAGCCCATAAGATTTGTGCGCTGGTGCAAAATCCGCAACGCCGGGAGGATCTTCAAGTTGCCCACGTTCCACGGATGGCCTGAACGGTCTTTTGCCACCCCCCCCATCAGAAGGGTGTCTCTTGTCTTTTCTGTTTTGAATGACATCAAAAATATTTTTTGAGATTCTTCCAATTTTCAGATGTTGCAACAGGGCATCTATTTTTTGTTGAATTGTTCATCATTGGGCGATAATCTTTATTTATATAACCTTTCTCAAAGGAGCTTCCCATGATGCGCGCATATCGGTTTTGCGGGGCTTGTATTGTTCTTGCCATCATGGTGGGAGGCGTGGCAGGAGCGGCGGAATATAAATATCGCATCCGCAAACAAATCTGCCAGATGGATGACAGTTGCCAAACTGGTGGAAGCTCCGATGCCAGCCCGCAGTTTGGTTTGGCGGCTACGCAGGGTAATCCGGCTGCCATGAACATCACGGGCGGCAGTTCGCCCGGAGCCAATGTTGTGTTTACCATCAGCAACACAGGTGAACTCGCCAGTGGTGCCATGACGGTTTCCCTGACAGGCGATACGGGCAACTTCAGCAAAACAGCGGATACCTGCAATGGGCAAACGCTGGCGGCATCGGCCACCTGTTCCATTACCATCCAGCCGGTTGCCACCGAAAATGGCAGCTACACGGGAACGCTTCAGGTTTCCGGTACGCCCGGAGGTACGGTTAGCCAGGCCCTTTCCGGCACGGCGAGCGGGTTTGTTGTTGATCCTGGTACAGTCGTTCCGGATGGCTCGGTGTATGCAGGTCTTTCACCGGACGGCAATGTGCCAATGTATGTGACGCGCTGCGATGCGGGCATGAGCTGGGACGGTTCTGCTTGTACAGGGATGCGGTCTGGAATCTCCTGGAACAATGGAACTGATTATGGTTCACCCTATGATTGCAGCAACTGGGGATGCACAGGTACAACCAGTGTTACGACCGGAAAGTCAAACACGGCCACGATAGCGGGGTTGATGGGTCTGGGTTCTCCCCATCAGGCAGCGAAATACTGTCAGGATCTGGTTGAGGATGGCAAGACGGACTGGTATCTGCCGGCGAGGGATGAGCTGAATGTGCTCTATACAAACCGTGTGGCGATTGGTGGTTTTGATCTCAGCGGGTCTTACCCTTTGGGTTACTACTGGGCCTCGTCGGAGACCAATCTATATTATGCCGCGTGGGCACAGAGATTCAGCAATGCCTACCAGCACGACACCAGCAAGTACTACGGGCTCTCCGTTCGCTGTGCCCGCACGGACACGGTTGCGGAGCTAGGGATGACTGTGCCGCAGGGGGATCCGGCTGCCATGGATATCACGGGTGGCAGTTCGCCGGGCGATGATGTGGTATTCACCATCACCAACACGGGTGAACTTGCCAGTGGCACCATGACCGTTTCCCTGACGGGTGATACCGGCAACTTCAGCAAGACAGCAGACACCTGCAACGGTCAGGCGCTGGCGGCATCGGCCAGCTGTTCCATCACCATCCAGCCGGTTGCCACCGAGAATGGCAGCTACACGGGAACGCTTCAGGTTTCCGGCACGCCCGGAGGTACGGTCAGCCAGGCCCTTTCCGGCACGGCGATCGGGTTTGTTGCGACGCCTGAATTGAGCCTGACGCCGGCTACCGATGTCCTGAATGTGGTGGGTTCCAGTTATGGGACATGGGCTTATGGATCTCCCGTGACTTATACGGTACAAAACTGTGTCGGATGCGGTACGGCCCATGCCGTTTTGTCCACCCTGTCTTCAACCACAAATTTCGAATTTGTGGTTGGAAGCAATACCTGCATCGGGGATGATCTTGCGGATGGTGCGAGCTGTACCTTTCAACTGAGGTCCAAAGCGGATCGCAACCAGACATTGACTCCTTCCGATTTAGTCATTTCATCATCGGATGCCGACAGCGTTGTGCGGCCCTTGTCGGGGACAGCCACGGGCTTTGTGTCCCCGTTCATTGTCTATCTCTGGAATTCGAGTGGCGTCAATGTTGGTAACCCGCCGACGGTCTTGACCTTTACCTTGGCACAAAGAACTGTGGTGACATCGGTTCAGGCATACCAGTATGCTCCAGGTGTCATCATTCCAGACAACACCATTGGCTTTGTCGGAACCAATTCTTATGAATTCATGATTCCCAGTTTTGGTGTGGCCTGTCAGGGAGGTGGCGGGTATTGCGGCGCCGTCGGTGAATATTCAACCGTCGTGGAAGCCGGGACATATACGGTCACAAATGCGCAAAGTGCCACATGGTCCTGGAATGGGTCTTCAGGGAACAGGGGATTCTTGCAAGTGCGTGGTTATCCCGCCCCGTAAAACGGGTTTTAACCTGCATGCGTTTCCTGAAAAATACACCTCTTCGTTCTTGCGGTGGGCCGTTTGCATGGTGGCAGATTCCTGACGGCAGGCATCAGAGACGCATCCCTTTGGCGACAAAAAGGGAGAAGGTCAGAACGATTGCGGCCCAGTTTGCGCCTGACAGGAACGTCAGGCCGGGTCCAGCCGGAAACGCGGGTTCTTCTTGAGGCCATTGCAACCCAACGCCTGGTTTGATAGGTTGTTGATGTGAATCTTGTGACACAGCCAATTTTCCGGGAGGCATGATGACCGGGGCTTTCCGAATTGCCACTTTCAATCTTGAAAATCTTGATGAACCGCTGAGCGGCAATGTTCCGTTTGCCGACAGGCTTGCCATCCTGCGTTCGCAGCTCCAGCGGCTGCGGGCGGATATCATCTGTTTCCAGGAAGTGAACAGCCAGCGAATCACAAGTGGCGGTGGCCGTGAACTTTTGGCCCTGACCCATCTTTTGCAGGGGACCCCCTATGAGGGCTGGCCCATGGCGGCGGCGGGTGGCGTTTCAGGGGATGAAATTGCAGACAGGCACAACCTCGTCATTGTCAGCCGCTGGCCGTTTGTGGCGCGCCAGGTGTTCCGGCATGCCCTGGTGCCTCCCCCCATGGTTCAGGTCATGACATCCGAACCTGCCCAGGCTGCGCCGCAGGCGGTGGAGTGGGATCGTCCGGTCCTTCATGTGGAGTTTGAGATTGGTGGTCGCCAGGTTCATCTTATCAATATTCACCTGAGGGCGTCGCTGGCCGCGTTCATTCCGGGACAGAAGGTCGGGCCCGTTGCCTGGCAAAGGGTTTCCAGCTGGGCGGAAGGATTTTACCTGGCCTCCATCAAGCGGGCCGGGCAGGCGCTGGAGGTGCGTTTCCTCATTGATCGCATTTTTGATGCGGATCCCGAGGCGTTCATCATTGTGGCCGGGGATTTCAATGCAGATGACGGGGAAGTACCCCTGCGGATTGTGCGGGGGGATGAGGAAGATACCCGGAACGGCAAGCTGGCGGGCCGGATGATGGTACCGATTGACCGGAATGTTCCGCAGGGACAAAGGTTTTCCGTGATTCATGCAGGCCGGGCGATGATGCTTGACCATATTCTGGTGTCCCGACCCCTGCTGGGCTGGTTCCGCAAGGCGGAAATCCATAACGAAGCGCTGGGCGACGAGGTGATTGCCGCCAGCGAGATCGAACAGTCTCCGGAAAGTTTCCACGCGCCACTGGTGGCCGAGTTTGAAGTGCAGGGTTAGAGCATTTAACGTTCATCTTGAATACCCCTGTTGCCTTGTGGCTGACTTGCCACAAGATCAACAGGAATTGTTCCATCCAAACGTTAAATGCGCGAGTCTCCCACGCTTTATTCTCCCGGGAAAGTTGCGATCCGGTTTTTGATGATCAGGACAAGTTCTTCGAGGGTGTTCACCTGCGTGATGCCGTGACGGGCGCAGACAATATCCACATTTCCCTTGCGCCAGAATCCTTCCGGACAGCACACCACCAGACGTTCCGGGTGTTTTTCGGCATGCAGGCCAAGTTCCAGCAGGGTGATGGGGGATTTGGTTTCGGGATCCATGTACATGGCAATGATGTCGGCGCTGTCCATGCCATCCAGCTCCCAGGTTACCTGCTCGCGGAACACCGGATTGTCCATATCCTGCTTCCAGGAGGAATTCCATTGCTCGCGGCGCGGGTTGAGGATCAGGACATTTTCCCCATCCAGGGCATGCACCAGCGCTTGTTGCCAGTCCTTGGCCTTGCCCATTTCGATGCTGCCGGAGAGAAACAGGATGGGCAGGTTCCGGAATTTTTCGTAAGTGTGCGGGGGCTTTATTTCCTTCATTTTTCTTCCTTTCGGCTTTCAGTTATCCATGCAGACAGGGCCAGGATGAACAGGAAAGCCAAGGCGATGCCCGCTGGCGGGAATGGTGTGGGAATACTTCCGGTGACAAGATGGGCGTTGCGTCGCCACAAGGCGAGTTGGCCAGGCTTTGTGCCATTTGGGCGTGACAGGGTTGGAACCAGAACCGGATCAGGCGTGTTTGCAAGCCATGCCAGGCTGCCGCCAGTGGTTTTGGCCAAGCCGGAAAGATGGCTGTCGGTGGCAAGAACGTTCATGGTTTCCGGCGCGGCTGGAGGGCCAGCCAGCAGGAAGGTCCGCCGGGGGGTGCCATCCTCTTGCAGAGTCCGGGCTTCAAAAACCCCAAGTTCCTCCACCGGCATCTGGATGGAGGACCAGCCATCCGCATCCGGAATAAGGGACAGGGTTTGTGTTTTTCCGGAAGGCGTGCTGATGGAGACAGGTTGTTCAGTACCATCCATGCTGTGCAGGCCAAGCACCAGCTGGTTTCCGGCAAGGTCCATGCGCAAGGCGTTTTCCTCGAGGTCCGGTTCTTTCATGAGCCAGTGGACGAGACGGCGGAGCAAGTCGTCATGCGGCCCCCCACCTTCGTATTTGCGGGCCCAGAGCCAGAGCTGGTCGCTGGCGATGAGGGCGCTGCGGCCTTCTTCCATGCGGGCAAGCAGGAGCAGGGGGGCGTTGTCGTTCCCGGCCTGCATGAGAATGGCGGTTTGGTTTTGCGGGCTTGTCGGCAGGTAGCGCATGAAACGTCCCCATGGGGGGCCGGCATCAAGTCCCTGCGTCACGGGATGCCGTTGTCCGGCACGGGTCAGGGCGGGTGTAAACGGGCCAATAGCTGGCGGCCCGGCGGGGTTTGCGGGCAGGACGGCCCCGAGGGGAGTTCGGGAAAGGGTTGCGGGATCGGAAAATTCTGGCCCGGCGGCGACCAGAAGGGCTCCGCCTTCCCGCACATAATCGGCCATGTTGGCAAGATATGGGGGGAGCATGATGGCCATGGCGCGATACTGGTCAAGAATGATGAGGTCGAATTCGCGCGTTTTTTCAAAGAAAAGTTCATGAGCCGGGAAATGAATGAGCGAAAGCTCGGATTCCGGCGTGGGATCGGGCCTTTCAGGCGGACGCAGAATGGTGAAATGCACCAGGTCCACCGATGGATCGGATTTGAGCAGGTTGCGCCAGGCACGTTCGCCGGGGCTCGGAACACCTGAAACCAAAAGGACTTTCAGGCGGTCCCTGATGCCGGAAAGGGTGAAGGCGGCGCGATTGTTGGCAAGGCTGGTTTCGCCGGGGAGAGGATCGCATTCCAGGGTCACAAGGCTGGCACCGGCATGAGGTATGGGAACCATGATCTGGTGGGTACGTCCGGTGGCAAGGGTCATCTCGCGCATCACCGTACCATCCATGACAAGCCGGACGTGGGCCGGAATTTGCGATGCCGGAGTGTCATTGATGGAAAAGGCCAGGGGAACGTCCTGTCCCACCATTCCATAGGCGGGGGCGTTTTCCAGCGTGATCCGCCGGTCGGTTTCGGCGGGCTGGCCAGTCAGGAGGACATGGACGGGCGCGGGAAATGCTGCGGCACTTTCCGGGGCATCCACCACCTGTCCATCGGTGAGGATGATGATGCCGGCCAGCCGGTCTGCGGGCAGGTCGGCCATGGCATCGGTGGCAAGATCCATCAGGCGGGTTTCATGAACGGGAAGGCTTCCCGGAGGGGTTTGTCCGAAGGGAACATCCTTGACCATGAGGCCAGCAAGGCTTTCAGCCTGTCCATGCAGGGAAGCAAGGGCGGCATCGGCCTGGGCCCGGCGGTTGCCAAGCGCCATGCTGGGCGAGGCATCCCGCAGGATGAGCAGGATGTCGTCCTGCGGCAGGCGGGTTTCGTGGACACGCTGTGGACCACAAAGGATAAAAAACAGCGCCAGGGCACAGGCTGTGCGGAGGACGGTGCCGCGGGCCTTGCGGAAGAAGGCGATGCCAAGGGCCATGAAGATGATGGTGGCCAGAATCATGAGGACAGGAAGGGAAAGCAGGGGGGCAAAACGAAGGAAGGTCATTGTTTCCCCCTTGACCGCAGGCGTTCGGTAATTGCGGGCAGGTGAACCTGGTCAGCCTTGTAGTTTCCGGTCAGGGCCATCATCACAAGGTTGGTGCCAAAACGGAAAGCCATTTCCCGCTGGCGTTCGCCGCCGGGAATGACGGGAAGAAGGGGGCGTCCTGCCGGGGTGGCGGCCCAGGCACCGGCCCAATCATTTTCTCCGGCAATGATGGGAGAGATGCCATCCCCGCCCCCAGTTTCCGGCGGAGCAATGAAGACGGGCTGGCCGGTGAAACGGCCGGGAAAATCTTCAAGAAGATAGAAGCTGCGTCGCAGGACATGGTCTGCTGGAACGGGAACCAGCGGCGGAATGCCAATCCGTTTTGCGGTTTCCTGCAGGCGGCCCTTTTGGCTGGCGGGTTCCCCCTTGGTGTCCACCAGCAGGAGGCCACCATCCTGCATGTAGGATGCAAGGGCAGCGGCGGCGGCATCATTGAGCGGGGATGGTCCTGCGTTCACAGGCCAGTAAAGCAGGGGGTAAAAAGCAAGGGGATCCCGGTCAGGATCAACCCCGGACACTTCAAGTTCGGCCAGGCTGGTGCGCTGTGAAAGAAAGCGGGCGAGCCCCTCAAGTCCGGCCTTGCTGGTGGCATCGGTTTCGGCCTGTCCGGTCTTGATATAGGCCAGATGCAGGTTCAGGGCAGGATCTTCCGCCATGGCTGGAGCCATCCCTGTCATCACAGGCATGAAAAGGGCAATGGCCAGCAGAATTCCCCGCAGGTGAAGGGAGGCGAGGGTGTCGATCGCCAGCAGCAGGAGGGCGGCTCCCAGCAGGAGCGCCGCCAGGGGGATTTCCGCCTGTCCGGCAGTGTCGTAGGGCTGCAGGGCAAGGCCCGGGGGCGGCTCCGGAAAGGGGAGGAGGGCGTGGATGGCAGAGCCAAGATTCATGCCGCGGGATGTTTGGCCATAAAGGCCGGGGGGCTGGGCCGGATTGGGGATCCATGCCGCTGTGTCCATGATGCCCCGGTGTGTGGGGGCGGGCGACATGAGGGTACCAAAACCGTCCATGACAAGGACGGGTTCCATCTGGGTTTCCTGGAAGGAGGCATCTCCCATGGCATCGCCTGTTTCTGCCAGGCGGCGCAGCAGGGTTTCAAAAACGCCGGAAAGGGCAAGATTGGACCATTCCGGGTTGGCATTTGTGTGGATGAGGACCAGCCATCCGGCACCGTGCCGGGCCCCGGTAATGAGGGGGGTGCCATCCGCAAGGCTTGCCCATGTCCGTTTTTCAAGGTCTGTGGCAGGTTCAGCCAGCAGCTGACGTGATACGGTGGCTTCGGCGGGGGGATTGATGCCATGAAACAGGCCACCTTCCGGAAAAGGGGCAAGAGGTTGCGGAGAGCCCCAGCCCATGGCACCGTCCATGCGGCGTTCGCCGCGCAGCGGGGTTGGCAGGAGCGGAGCCTCGGGCATTGTGGCCAGATTTTGGCCAGCCAGACGGACAAGGGTCCCTCCCGCCTGAACAAAGGATTCGAGTGCTTTTACATCCGTTTCGGCAAGGGCGTGGGAATCTGGCAGGAAGATGATGGTGGCTTTTCCGGAAACCAGTGTTGTAATGGCCCCTCTCTGCAGGGGATAGAAAGGGGAGAGTGCGCGGTCAATGTAAAGAGTGTCCATCAGGTAGGGCTGGCTTTCCGTTCCTCCGGAATCGGCAAGCCCTATGTTGATGCTGCGGAGGCGTGAATCTGCAAGGAATGTGGTGCCCGCGCCCACTTCCCCGGCAATTTCCAGTCGCGTTGGGGGTTCGGCGTGTCCGGGAGAAATGGAAAGGCGTGTTTCTGTAAGGTTTTCCCCGGCCGGGAAATGGAAGGGCAGGGAGCGGCGCGGGGCCTTGCCGTAAAAAATGTGCAGGAAACCATCTCCTGCCGTTTTGGTGCTGGTGCGCAAGATGGGAATGGAAAGCCCTTCCGGGGTTCTGCGCGGAGGCAGGATGAGGTGGGGCTGGTGGTCGTCGTCTGGAAGCAGGATGTCTCCTTGGCCAAGGGTTGCCAGTTTTTTGGCCAGTTCGGCCGTTCCGGGGCCGGAAATGCCGGAGGCCAGCCAGAGGATATGCAGGGGAGGAGAGAAGGGAAAATCCTCCAGGGTTTCAAGGGTTGCCGCATCATCTGCGGGCCATGGTCTGGGTGCCAGGGCATCGAAGGCGGCAAGAGCCTGACGGGTGGCCATGGGTGGAGTCAGGCTGGCTGCGCTGCCATCATTTTGCCGGGCCATCGGGAGCAGCCGGGTCTGGGAACAGGATGTCAGATGCGTGGCAAGGCTCTGGCGCATGAGGGGCCAGGAAGATGCGCTGGCCCAGCCATTGTCAATAATGGCAAGGCAGGTTTTCGAAAGGGTATCCCGTTGCGGCGCGGGAACCATGACAGGCCCTGCGAGGCCAAGGATGACAAGGGCCAGAAAAGCCATGCGCAGCAGCAGGAGCCATAAAGGGGTCTGTCGGGGGGAGGGTGAGGGTTGCGGAAGTTCCATCAGCAGCCGGATGGCCGGGAAGCGGATATGTTTCGGGGCGGGCGGCGTAATGCGCAGGATCCACCATAAAAGGGGCAGGGGGATGAGGGCCGCCAGCAGCCAGGGGTGCGCGAGGGAAAAAATCATCGGTGCGTTCCCCGGGCAAGGCTGCCATAGAGGGCAAGAAGGGCGGAACGGGGCGGTTGGGAGGTGTCATGAACCCGGAAATCCCAGCCAAGGGGTCGTGCAAGGGCTTGCATCTCCGCCTGTTGTGTGGCCAGGCGTGCAAGATAGGCTTTCCGCAAGGTTCCGGCGCTGGAGATGAGAAGGGATCCTTCGCCTTCGCAGCCTTCGGCAAGAAGGCGTCCCCGATAAGGAAAGCGGGTTTCCGCAGGGTCAAGAACCTGCAGGAGGATGCCCCGGCAGCCTTTGCTGGCAAGGCTGGAAAGAAAAGGTTTCAGGGTGTCTGGCGGGGCGAGGAAATCTCCCACGAGAAGAATATGGGAGCCAGATGGAATGTCGCGCTTGAGACGCGGAAGGCTGTTGCCGGATTCCTGCCGGGAAAGGGCTGTGGCCATGGCCGCAAGGGCATGTTTCCCGTTGGAGGCGGGGGCGCTGTCTTCAATGAGGGCCATGCGTTCGCCGCCCCGGCTGAGCAGGCAGCCCATGGCCATGAGGAGAAGCTCTGCCCGCTGCCGTTTTGTGGGCAGCCGGGGCTTGGAGCGGAAATCCATGGATGGGGATGCGTCGCGCCAGAGAAAGACAGACTGGGCGGTGGCCCATTCGGTTTCCCGTATCAGGGTGAGGCCCGTCTGTGCCGATTTGCGCCAGTTGATGCGGCGGGGTTCATCGCCCGGCAGGTAATTGCGGAACTGCCAGAAGGATTCTCCTGGCCCGGATTTTTTTCGCCCATGTCCGCCAGCGGCAACGGCCTGTGCCACCCGTTCTGCTGCCAGCAGCAGGGGAGGGAGGGCTTCCGCCAGGCGGGCCGCGTGATCAACAAGGGCGTCAGGCTTTGTCATGCGCTGGCTTCAACCATGTCCTTGATGATGCTGGCAACCGTGATGCCATCGGCACGGGCGGAAAGGGTGACTGCCATGCGGTGGCGCAGGACGGCCGGGGCCAGGGCAAAGACATCCTCCATGGAAGGCGCCAGGCGTCCGGAGGCCAGGGCACGGGCGCGGGCACAGAGCATAAGCGCCTGGCAGGCACGGGGGCCGGGCCCCCAACTGACATGGTGCCGGACATTGGCGATGGCGCTTTCATCAGGGCGGCCAGAGCGCACAAGGGCAAGGATTCCATCCACCACCTTTTCCCCGACCGGCATGGCGCGCACAAAGGCTTGCGCGGCCATCAGGCCTTCTGCGGAAAGAACGGGACGCGCAGCCTGTTCGGAAGCGCCTGTGGTGGCAATCATCATGCGCCGTTCCGCATCCAGGGCCGGATAGGGAACGTCGATTTCCATCAGGAACCGGTCAAGCTGGGCTTCAGGGAGGGGATAGGTCCCTTCGTGTTCCAGGGGGTTTTGTGTGGCAAGGACATGAAAGGGCGCTGGCAGGTCATGGCGTATTCCGGCCACGGAAACATGGTGTTCCTGCATGGATTGCAAAAGGGCGGACTGTGTGCGCGGCGATGCCCGGTTGATTTCATCGGCCATGAGGAGCTGGGAAAAGACGGGGCCGGGCAGGAAGCGGAATCCGCGACGTCCTTCCGAAGTTTCCTCAAGGATTTCCGAGCCAATGATGTCGGAAGGCATGAGGTCGGGCGTGCATTGGACGCGGCGGGCATCAAGGCCAAGAACGATGCCGAGGGTTTCCACAAGACGGGTTTTGGCAAGGCCGGGAACGCCTACCAGAAGGGCGTGACCGCCAGAGAGCAGGCATGTCAGGGTTTGCTCGACAACATCCTCCTGCCCGAAGATGACGCGTCCGATTTCGGAGCGGGCCTCGGCCAGCAGGTTTGCGAGATTTTCAGCGTCTTTTTCATTTTTCATGTCGGAAACCCCCGTTTTTTTGCAAACGGTGTTTGTATATCGCAAAATGCTGGCATAAAATAGGGGGTATGAAAGCAACCGGATTCATCAGGCCAGCCAGATGGATGAAACATCCCGCAACCCGGCGGGTGATGGCGGCCCTGAATCATGGGGAATGGCAGGCCCGCTTTGTGGGCGGGTGTGTGCGGGACGCCCTTGCAGGCCGCCCGGTGACCGATATCGACATTGCCACAACGGCCCCCCCGGAAGAAGGCTGTCGCCTGCTGGAGGCAGCCGGGATCCATGTCATCCCCACAGGGTTGAAACATGGAACGATAACGGCCGTCCTTGAAGGGGAGAATTTTGAGATCACCACGCTCAGGCATGATGTGGAAACCTATGGACGGCATGCGCGGGTGGCTTTCACGGACGACTGGAAGCCCGATGCGGCCCGGCGGGATTTCACCATCAACGCCATGTTCTGCGATGAGGATGGTACCCTCTATGATCCGTTTGGCGGTCTTGCCGACCTTGCAGCGGGACGTGTGCGGTTTGTGGGCAGTGCGCGTCAGCGCATCCATGAGGATGTATTGCGGCTTTTGCGCTATTTCCGTTTTACCGCCCATTATGGCCACCTTCCCGCAGACGGAGAGGCCTTGGCTGCCTGCCGTGAAATGGCGCACCAGCTGCCGCGCCTGTCGGGGGAACGGGTGCGCAAGGAAATCCTGCGTCTGCTGGAAGCTCCGGATCCTTTGCCTGTGTGGCGGCTGATGCTGGCCGAGGGGGTTTTGCTGCCCCTGCTGCCGGATGCCATCAATGTCCAGGCCCTTGAAAACCTTGTGGCACTGGAAAAGGCGCTGGGGCGGTGTGATCCGTTGCTCAGGCTGGCGGCGCTTCTGCCGCAGGACGAGGAAAAAATGGCGGCGGTCGCCGGGCGCTTGCGCCTTTCCAATGAAGAATCTGCGCGTCTGCGCCGTTTCTCCCGGCACAAGGGCCGCAGGATGGCTTCCCGCTGGCGGCAGGATTTTTACGACCTGACACCGGAAGGAACGCGGGATTTGTTTCTGCTGGCGGCGGCCCGGAGGATTCGTCCAAGGGAGGCTTTGCCGGTCTTGCGCCATATCCAGCGCCAAACAGGGACTTGGAAACGGCCTGTTTTTCCATTAAAAGGCAAGGACGTCATGGATTTGGGGTTGCCATCTGGCCCCCGCATTGGCAGGGTTCTGGCAAGGGTTGAGGCTTGGTGGCGGATTCGGGGGTTCAGGCCTGGCCGCCTGGCGTGTCTCGTCCAGCTGAGGCAAATGGTCAGGGGCAAAACATGGAAGGGGAAAAAGTGATGGCGGAGAAAAATGAGGCGGGCCTAGCCATTCAGGGATTTGTGCTTGCAACCATCCTGTGGGTGCTGGGACTCGCGCTCACGGTATCGTTTGGCGTCATCGTGGGCGGGGAGTTTGCGCCGTTGGCCGCCGGCATTGTTGTTTGCGTCATGGCCTTTGTGCATGCTTTTTTCATGACGGGGCCAAGATGGGTTATGGAAGCCTTCATGGCGGAACTCCTCTGGTTCCTTGCGTCCGGCTGTTTCCTTGCCGGGTTCATGGGGGGGCTGCAGGGAGGGGTGGAGGCCTGGATTTTGGGGATTTCTCCAAAGGAACTGGTGGGCTGGTCAGCCTTTCTGCTCTTTACGGCCATGGTGCCGCTGATCATTGCTGCGCGCGTGAACCGCATCCTGCGGGATCGGTGGTTGATGAATATGGAAGATGAGGGCGATCCCGACGTTGTCGCTGCTGAAGATACATCCGGAGAGGCTGGCGAATGACCTCTTGCTGGGTCTTGACGGACGGCAAGGCGGGAACGGAAAACCAGTGCATTGGTCTGGCCGAGGCGATGGGGCTGTCGCCTGTCATCAAGCGGGTTTCGCTGGCCGCGCCATGGAAATCTGTCAGCCCCTACCTGCGGCTTGCGGGATTGTCTTGTGTGCGGGAGAAGGATTGCCTTTCTCCCCCCTGGCCTGATCTCCTTGTTGCTTCCGGGCGACAGAGCGTGGAACCAGCCTTGGCCATAAAGCAGGCTTCGTGCGGGAAAACCTTCCTTGTGCAGGTGCAGGATCCGCATGTTTCGGCGAAACGGTTTGATCTTGTCATTGTTCCCCGTCATGACCGCCTGCGGGGGGAAAATGTGATGGTGACGCGCGGCGCGCTCTGCCGGATCACGAAGGGAAAGCTGGAATCGGCTGCCCGCGCCTTTTCCGGAAGGTTTGATCACCTGCCCCATCCGCGTGTTGCGGTGCTGATTGGCGGCGCCAGCAGCGCCTATCGCCTGCCTGTCGCACTGGCTGAAAAGATGGTGCAGGACCTGTCTGCATTGCCTGCGGGCCTTATGGTGACAGCTTCGCGCCGTACAGGGGGGGAGCAGGCGGAGATTTTGCGCCGGGGCCTTTCCGGGAAGAATGTCTGTTTCTGGGATGGAACGGGAGATAACCCCTATTTTGCCATGCTGGCGGCAGCGGATGCCATTCTTGTGACATCGGACAGCGCCTCCATGGCAAGCGAGGCCGCTACAACAGGCAAGCCCATTTATATCCTGTCGCTGGAAGGCGGGTCAAAAAAATTTGGCCGGTTCCATGCCCTGATGGAAATGGATGGGGTTTCACGCCCCTTTGCGGGCAAAATTGAAAACTGGAACTATACGCCCTTTTCGGATACGGCGGATGCCGCGACCCGGGTAAAGGGCATGATGATGGAAAGGAAACTTTGGCATGAATGAAGCAAAACATGTGAAATTGCTGGTCATAGGCTCCGGTCCGGCGGGCTATACGGCAGCCATTTATGCAGCGCGCGCCGGGCTGGATCCGGTCCTGGTGGCAGGTTTGCAGCTGGGGGGGCAGCTGACAACCACAACTCTTATCGAGAATTTCCCGGGGTTTCCTGAAGGGATTGATGGAACAGTGTTGATGGACCTCATGCGGCGGCAGGCCGAACATGTGGGGACGGAGTTGGTGTACGATATTGTAACGTCTGTGGATTTGTCCAAAAGGCCCTTTTTTGTGCGGTGTGACGGCGGGGCGGATTTCCTTGCCGAAAGCCTCATCATTGCAACGGGGGCACAGGCGCGCTGGCTGGGGATTCCCAGTGAGGAAATGTTCAAGGGGGCTGGTGTTTCAGCGTGCGCAACCTGTGACGGTTTTTTCTATAAAGGCAAGCGTGTGGCTGTTGTGGGCGGAGGCAATTCGGCCATGGAGGAAGCGCTGTTCCTGACCAATTTCGCCGAACATGTGACACTTATCCACCGGCGCGATTCCTTCCGCGGCGAGAAGGTGATGCAGGAGCGTGTCCTGGCCCACCCAAAAATCACGGTAAAGTGGAACCGGGTGGTTGAGGAAGTGCTGGGTGAGGAAGACCAGCCCAAGCGCGTGACAGGACTCAGGCTTGCGCATCCTTCGGGAAGCGAGATTGAGGAATTGTCGGTTTCCGGACTGTTCGTGGCGATTGGCCACACCCCGGCCACGGCCCTGTTCAAGGACCAGTTGCCCCTGGATTCCGAAGGCTATATTACGACAGCGCCGGATTCCACGACCACAGCCATTCCAGGTGTTTTTGCGGCCGGGGATGTGAAGGATCGGCATTTCCGCCAGGCGATTACTTCGGCGGGGATGGGGTGCATGGCGGCACTTGAAGCAGAACGCTTTTTATCAAGTATTGCAATTTCAGGCTGATTTGGATAAAGATAGACGTATGGAAAAAAGGATAGGTCTGGAATGCAGTCAACCATGATGGATTGGGACAAGCTCCGGGTTTTTCACGCCGTTGCGGAAGCTGGGAGCTTTACGCATGCAGGAGAAATCCTCAACCTCAGCCAGTCGGCTGTCAGTCGGCAGATCAGCGCGCTTGAGGAACTCCTCGGTGTTCCCCTTTTCCACCGCCATGCGCGCGGGCTTATCCTCACCGAACAGGGCGAACTTTTGTACCGCACCGCCCGTGAGGTGTTTGCCAAGCTGGCCATTACCAAGAGCATGCTTCAGGAAAGCAAGGAACACCCAAAGGGTGTTCTGCGCGTGACTACACCGTTCTCTTTTGGCTCTACATGGCTTGCGCCGCGGGTGCGCCAGTTCCTGGAACAGTATCCTGATATCCGGCTTACCCTTCTCATTGCGGACAATGACCTCGATCTTGGCATGCGTGAAGCGGATGTTGCCATCCGCATGCAGCCGGCACGCCAGCCCGACCTTGTGCAGCGCCAGCTCCTGACCTTCCGCTCCCATATCTATGCCGCCTCCAGTTATGTGGAGCGTCGTGGCACGCCGCAGTCGGTTGAGGATTTGCGCAACCACTTCCTCATTACCCATCCGCCGGATACCAACACACCGTTTTCGGATGACAACTGGCTGATGCAGGTGGCCGGGGTTACACCGGAAACCCATCCTGAAGTGCTGCAGGTGGACAACATGTTTGCCACCTTCCGCGCGGTACAGAGCGGGCTTGGCCTTGCGGCGCTGCCGGATTACATGGTCGCAGATCGCCCAAACCTTGTACGCATCCTGCCGGATGTGGCTGGGCCGGAGGTCAAGGCCTATTTCGTCTATGCGGAAGAACTGCGGCAGTCCAAGCGGGTTGTCGTCTTCCGTGATTTCCTGCTGGAGCAGGTGCAAAACACAGTCTTTTGATTTTTGATGGGCTGGGTTGCAAAAATTGCATGCCTTGTTCCGTTCCGTATGTGGTAACTATGTTCGGGATGGGGGATTGAGACAACGCCTAGTAACCAAGCGAGGTTGCCATGACGGACAAGACGTTGAATGGAGACAAGAAATCTCTCCTGTGGACACCTGGTCAGAAAATCTGGGTGTCTGGAAAATCCAATCCCCGAATCGCACACATTTCTACGGATGAAAAAAGGCTCGTTGTTGCCGAATGGTGGCAGGCGAACGGCATGCGTATTGTTGAAACCTTCCTCAAGGAAATTATGCAGACCATCCTGCCGCTGAGCAACGAGGCGGTGGAAGATGCCTGGCAGAAAAACCGTGAGCAGATCCAGGGCATGGTGTCCATGATTCCTCTGGAAGACGTGGCCGAAAGCATGCAGTCCATGCAGGCGCAGGGCATTGTTGGCAAGCTGCTGGAAACCAATGCCGATGCGCTGGGCCATGCGCTGGCGGAACAAGCTCAGATGCAGATGTTGCCCGGCATGTCGGAGAGTGTCTCCCGCATCAGCCAGGAACTCCAGAACAAGTCGGTGATTGCGGACGAAGACCGGCGTTTGCAGCGCGTCCTGGTCCTGCCGGGAGGTGGCGTCCGCGGCATTGTCATGCTGGAACAGCTTGTTGCGCTGGAGGAAAAACTCGGGAAGCCGATTTGCAAGTGCTTCGACCTGATCGCCGGCACTTCGACCGGTGGCATCATCGGTCTCGCATTGGCGCGGCCAGACCCGAACAATCCGGGCGAGCCGATGTATACCGCCAAGAATATTCTGGATTTCTATGTCCGGAAAATTCCGGAAATTATGCCGCCCCCATGGTTTGAGAGCATGAACAATGTGCGGATGGCCTATGGCCCAAAATTTTCCCGCGAGGGCATGGATTTTGCGGCAAAGGAACTTCTGGGGGACACCCGTCTTTACGAAGTCTTGACCAGCGTGATTGTACCCGCCTACAATATTGACAAGTCCGAGGCGGTATTTTTCAAATATATGGCGGCATACAAGGATCCAGACAGGGATCATCCGGACTTTTACATGAAGGATGTCGCGCGCGCCACCTCGGCCGCACCGCTGACCTTTGATCCTGTTGTCATCCATTCCATCCCGAACACCCATACCGGCAATAACAGCATCGCCTATGGCTGTACGGATGGTGGCCTGTTTGCCAACAACCCCAGCATGGTTGCGCTGATTGATGCCTACAAGCGCCTGAACGAAAACAGCAATGACATCTTGCTGGTGACGCTGGGAACGGGATTCGAAACGCTGCATTACAGCTGCGAAAAGCTTCAGGGCAAGGGCGTTCTCGGATGGGCCTATGCCCTCATCGACATGATGATGAAAGGCCAGAGCGATGTGGCGCATCACCATTGCCAAAAAGTTTTGGGGGAAGGTCATCGTTATTTCCGGATGGATTATCCGGTCGATTGTGAGCATTTGCCGCCAGAGGCGAAGCCGTCCATTGCCCTGGACAACGCGAAGCCGGACAATATCCAGAAACTGCAGAATTTTGGGAAGTTTGTGGCCCGGTTCTGGGATGACAAGTTCAACAGGATCGCTGAGCTCATCAAGGAAGATGACCGGCGGCGTGCTGCGGACAGCCTGCTCAAGATCGAGGAAAAACAGCCACCGGAGAAGGCCTCCCGCCATCCAATCGATCAGCATCTTGGCAAGCGGAACATGCTGGGGCCTGCGGCAAAAATTGTGGTTCCAGCCTGTGTGCCGGCGTTTGGTGCTTCATTCAGGTAAAGCCTATGGTCAGGCTGGGTCTGTAAGACCCAGTTCGGCCCGCAAGGCCGCGACATCCATGCCCGGCAGGGGTTCAAGCCTGTCGGGCATGTTTGCATTTAGCCATACCGAAAGTGGGGTTAGTGCCGGGTGGGACAGGTGCCGTTCCAGCAAGCGCATGACGTGGGGGATATGGGCAAGATAACGATTCTTGCCATCACGGATGCAAAGACGCACAAAAATTCCAGCCACCTTGGTGTGGCGCTGTGCGGCCAGAACGTCATACCAGAGGGAAAATGCTTCGCGTTCTCCCGGGGCAAGGCGGGTTTCATAACGGGTACGCAAGGCTGTTGCCATGTCCTGCGGGATATCGCGCCGTGCATCTTCCAGCAGGGACATCAGGTCATAGGCCGGATGGCCGATGAGGGCGTCCTGGAAATCCAGCAGTCCGCATGCGGCACGGCCGCTGCGTTCATCAAGCCGCATCAGGTTGTCCACATGATAGTCGCGCAGGACAAGAGTCTTTGGCATGTCCGGCAGCTGCGCAAGGATGGTTTTCCAGGCAACGGCATAGGAATCCAGAAGATCTTGCTGCGTGGCATGGCCCCGTCGGCCCGAAAGATGCCAGATAGGCAGGAGAAGGGCTTCTTCAAGCAACGCATCCATGTCATAGGCTGGGAGGGAAATGCGACCCGCATGCGGATGTTCGTGAAGTCCTGAAAGGACATTGATGGCAAGCTCGTAAAGGTTATAAGGATCTGTGCCTTGCGCCAGCAGGCGGGTGAAGGTGTCATCGCCAAAATCCTCGATGAGGGCGAAACCGTTGCGGGTATCGCTGGCGTAAATGTCGGGTGCGCTGAAGCCGAGGGAGATGAGGTGCTGGCCGATGGCGAGGTAAGCTGACAGTTTTTCCTTGCCGGGCGGGGCGTCCATGAGCAGGGCGCGCATGCCGTTTTGGGAGAGGCGGAAATATCTGCGGAAGGAAGCATCGCTGGAAAGCGGGACAATATCGGCATTCCCCCAGCCACACATGGCCAGGAATTCCGTTTGAAGATATTCACGTTCTTGGGGCATGGAGCAGGGTTTCCTGAAAAAATCCCGGCCACGCAAGGTCAGCGGGGCCGGGACAGGAGATGTTTACATGTCGTCGTCTTGCGGCAGCTCTTCTGTCGGAGGAACAGCAATGCCCTGGGCCTTGAGCTGTTCCATCAGGGTTTTGCGTTCGGTGAACTGACGGCGGTTCATTTCGCAACGTTCCTCCTGATGGCGGCTGGCCAGGGAAACCATCTCCGACGGCATGCCCGACTGCTTCATGCGTTCAACGGCGGACGTTCCGCGAGAACACATGGTCTCAATGCGCTTTTCCTGATTTTCCGTGCGGGTTTCCATGCGTTCCTGCATGCGGTTCTGACGATCCTGGCGCATCGGTTTCATGTCGGTGCCCGCGCCCGGACGGTTGCCGGAGGCATTTCCGGAGTTCATCATCTGTTGTCCGTTCATCATTCCATCAGGCCGCATGCCATTCTGGCGGGCATCGGCGTGGCTGGATGCCACAAGGGCAACAAGAGCAATAAAAGCATATTTTTTGAACATGGGAGTCTCCTTCTGGTGGATGGGTCAAGAAAATGATATGCTTCTTTTGTTTCCAAAACAAGAATCGGGAGTATCCCATGTTGAAATATGTGTCTTGCCTTGCTTTTGTCCTTTTCATGGCTTCGCCTGCCTGCGCGCAGGAGGTCTCTTTTTCCCAGGGAATGAATGGGTTTGGAGAAAATGTGCTTGTGCAGCTTGTTGAGAAAGCGGGCCCGCGCGATAACGTTCTCGTCTCGCCCTACAGCATGTCTTCCGCCCTGTCCCTGGCCGCTCTTGGCGCCCGTGGAACAACCCGCGAGGAAATGGAAAAGGTGCTGGAGCTTCCGGATGGGTGGAATGCCGCACATCAGAACCTTGCCAAGGCACTCAAGGCGGACGAGGGGGTAACCCTTTCCATGGCCAACGGCATCTGGGGGGCACAGGACACCAAATTCCGTCGAATGTTCCGTCGCCAGGCAGAAAGATCTTTCGGTGCGAAGATTGAATCCGTGGATTTTGCCGATCCTGAAACGCTTCCCATGATCAATGGATGGGTTTCAAAGGAAACCCGGGGCATGATTCCAGACCTGATAGACCAGCTGGATCCGGATCTTGTGGCCGTTCTTGTCAATGCCCTGTATTTCAAGGGGGACTGGAAGGATGCGTTTGACGTAAAGGGAACCTCGGATGAGGATTTCCATTTTGCGGATGGCGGGGTGCAAAAAATTTCCATGATGCATCGGCGTGACGATTTCGCTTATGCCGCTGAGGAAGGCTGGCAGGCCGTGGCCCTGCCTTACATCGGGGATGCATTTGAGCTGGTTGTGGTTCTTCCTGCTGAAGGGAAGCTTCCGCTGGAAAGCCTTGGGGCAGCCCTGAAAACAGGGTTTGACAAGCGTAAAGGATATTTGGGCCTGCCAAAACTGGACCTGTCGTCAGGTGTGGAACTGGCAAAGGTGCTGGAAGACATGGGCATGAAGCAGGCGTTCTTGCCGGTGGCGGATTTTTCGGCCATGTGCGATCGTGCGGCATTTATTTCCCGCGTTATTCACAAGGTGGCCATGAAAATGGATGAAAAAGGAACGGAAGCGGCGGCGGCCACGGCGGTCATGATGATGAAAACCGCCTTCATGGTTGAGGATCCACCGTTCCGCATGGTGGTGGACCGTCCTTACGGGATAGCCCTTCGCCACCGCACCAGTGGCGCCATTCTGTTCATGGGAGTTGTGGCCAACCCGGCCTGAAAAAATCGCATGACCAAAAAGAAGGGCGGTGCCTTGCGGTGCCGCCCTTTTTCTTTTGCGGGATGTCATGGATAGAAGCGGTAAACCCAGGAATTGGCGCTGGTGTAGTTTGCAAAACTGACATAAGTCTGCCCGTCATGGGTAAAGATGTCTGCGCTCATGGCTGTCATGGTCGGGAAACTCGCATTTTCAACCAGGCGCAGCGCTGGATCCGTGTTTGTAGGATCAAAAATATATACCTTGGATGTGGATGTGGCATTTGTGGCCAAGGTCAGATAGGTGTTTCCTCCCATGGTGAAGACGTCCCAGTTGAGGCCAGAACTTGCGACCGAGGCGACTTCCAGCATTGGCGTGGCATCATCCGGGTCGAATCTGTAAATGCGTGAGGAGGCACCGGTTGCCATGTTCGCAACGGCAAGGTATGTGACGTTGTCCTTTGTGAAGCCAGTCCATTTGAATGCGGTATTGGTGGCAACCGTTGCCACTTCTATAAGCGGAGTGGTATCGCCGGGCGTGAAGCTGAAGACGCGTGATGAGCTATAAAGCGTGGCCAGTGCAAGGTAAGTCCGTCCATTTATCTCAATGGCTTCCCAGTCGTTGGCACCATTGGTGGCAACGGAGGCTACTTCCACAAACGGAGTGGCATCGCCCGGTGTGAAGCGGTAGATGCGGGAGGTCTGGTTATAGGTTCCGGTGTGGGCAAGGTAATTGGCGACGGCGAGATAGGTCTGGCCATCTATGGTGAAGGCTTCCCATGCGGCGGCTCCCTGGGTTGCGACCGAGGCAATCTCGACGAGTGGGGTAGCATCGCCCGGCGTGAACCGGTAAACCTTTGATTGGAGATTGTATGTGGTGTTGTTGTAAAAATTGGCAAAAGCCAGATAAGTCTGTCCACTCACCTCGAAGGACTCCCAGTCGAGTACGCCGTTCGTGGCTACGGATGCAACCTCGATGACCCGTGTGGTCGGCGTGGCATTTCCGGGTTCGAAACGGTAGATTTTGGAGTTCAGGTTGAAAGTCGAGCCGTTATAGTGGTTGGTGGCGGCAATATAGGTTTTACCATCTGTTGTGAAAGCCTCGGTATCTCGGGCGGAACTTGTAGGGAATGAGGCAAAAACTTCTGCTGTTGCCGTTGATTGGGTGGTGAAATTCCAGGTTTCGGTTTCGGAGATGCCGACGAAGGGATTTCCGGCAAGGTCCTTGATGCTGCCCGCATCTGCGGTAATGGCATAAGATCTGTTATTGGAGAAATCGGACGACAGGAGCAGGGAAACCTGATTTTCGGAGATGCTGACCTGCGGCCCGGATGCGTCGATCGTTTCAAAAACCACGCCGTTTGTGATGTCTTGGATAACGATGTTTCCGGTGCCCTTTTGCACGGCTTCGTTGAAAACCATAAGTGGAGAGGCCGTGGTCCAGACATCGGCGGCATCGTTGGGCGGGGTGGTGGATGACAGCAGGGGGGCTGCGGTGTCGCCTTCCTCCGGCGGATCGGTGTCGCCCGGGTCGTCAGGATCTTCCGGGGTTGTGGGAGAACGGTTTGCAACGCAGGCACCGTCCAGCATGCACAGAGGCTTGCGGATGAAAAAAGGCCCTTCGCTTCCATCGGAGAGCTTTGCTGCGGACGCTGTTCCCGTCATCATCAGGAACAGGCTGGCCAGCATGGCCAAGCTTCGGGTTTTGATCATGTGGGGTCTCCGGTTTTTGGATTTGAAAACAAGATAGGTTATCCCGCAACCTTATCCTTGAGAAAGCGCTCGGTCAGGGCGGTGAGGCCTGCATTGATGTGGGGTGGCAGTTGTTCCGCCAGTTTTACGGCAATGGTGTTGCGCCCTTCCTTGCTGGCGTATTCCACTTCCTTGGCGAGCGCCATGAGGTTTTTGAGCCCCAGGGCACCGGAGGTGGATTTGAGGTCATGGGAAGCCTGGCGGACGCCATCAAGATCCTGTTTTTTTGCCGCTTCCAGCATTTGGGTTGTGAGGGTTCCGGCCTGCTCGATGTAGGAAAGGACAAGGTCCTTGAGTTCATCAGGATCCAGAGTGCTTTCCAGCAGGGCGATGGTCGCTTGGTCAAGCTGGGCCGAATGGGTTTGGTCGTTCATGTTGGTTTTCTCCATGTCTCGGGTCACCATTTTGAGGGAATTGGCAAGAACAGATGGTTCAATGGGTTTGGAAACGCGTCCGTTCATGCCGACATCGGTGCAGAGTTTTTCATCCTCGCGCGAGACGCCAGCCGTCATGGCCAGAATGGGGGTCTTGCCTTTGTCGCCGGGCAGGGCACGGATGCGCCGGGTGGCTTCGAGACCATCCATGATCGGCATGCGTACGTCCATGAGGACCACATCATAATCCCCACGCATGACGGCAGATACGGCCTCTTCACCATTGGGGGCAATTTCGATCTGGTGGCCAAGTTTTTTGAGGATGGCTGTCGCCACTTTCTGGTTGACCGCATTGTCTTCCGCCAGAAGGATGTGCAGGGATTGGGATTCGCCCCCTGAAAGCGTGTCTGGAGTATTCATGCGGATTTCTTCCTCCGAAACGACGGGCAGGGAAACGATGATCCAGAAGGTGCTGCCCATGCCGGGGGTGCTGTCAAGTCCGATTTCCCCGTCCATGGCCATGACGAGTTTTTTGCTGATGGCCAGACCAAGGCCTGTTCCGCCGTATTTCCCTGAGATGGAAGCATCGGCCTGGTTGTATTCGGAAAAGAGTTTTTTCTGATGGGCTTCAGGAATGCCTATGCCCGTATCACGAACAGCAAAACGCAGGCGCGCGTTTTTGTGTGTGCTTCCGGATTCCAGGCGATCCATGAAAATCCCGACGCTGCCTTCTTCCGTGAATTTGATGGCGTTGCTGAGGAAATTGAGGAGAATCTGCCGGATGCGGCTGGCGTCTCCCTTGACGATGGATGGAATACCGGGAGCGCATTGTACCGAGATTTCAATCTTTTTCTCGCGCGCGCGGGACTGCATGAGCTGCGCGATGCTGCCCGCCAGTTTTTCCGGAGAGAATGGGGCGATCTCGAGCTCCATCTTTCCGGCGTCGATCTTGGAAATGTCGAGGATATCGTTGACGATGGTCAGCAGGGCATCGCCGGAATATTTGATGGTTTCGAGATTTTCCTTTTGCTCCGGCGTGGAAGGTGTGTCGAGCAGCATGGCGACGATGCCAAGGATTCCATTGAGAGGGGTGCGGATTTCGTGGCTCATCATGGCCAGAAAATCGGCTTTTTGCTTGGCGGCATCTTCCGCCTTGCGGGTGGCTTCGCGCAGGTCATGTTCCAGCTGGAATTCATGACGACGGTCAATGTCGATCAGGAAGGACAGGACGGCGCCGAGGAGAAACCCGGAAATCAGGAAAATGTTGGTGTTGATGAGAGAGAAATCCGATGTCCGCGCGACCGCCATGATGATGTTTGGTACCGCAAGGATAAGGCAGTACACCAGCATGGCCAGGCTGAGATAAGGCGTGAAGGCCACGGTGGCCGTGATGAAAATCATGGGCATGGCGGTGCCATAATCCACGCCGTGCGGAATGATGACGGCAATGATCCATGAAAACATGAGGCCAATCGGCATGGCGGCTCCGATGATCCAGGAAACGCGCCGCTTGCCATAAGGCGTGTAGCTGATCAGCAGGAGGGCCAGATAGGAAATGTAGGCGATGATGCGAATGAAGAAGGTGTCACGGACGCTGTCAGGAGAAATATGCATGTCCCAGCCGGTAAACAGCAGGGCAATGACTGCTCCGGCCAGAAGGACAAAGCGTACAAGGGGGAGAGCCCTGGCCAGCTGGAATGCCCGGTATTCCGCTTCAATCTCTTTTGGAAAACGGCGGTTTTCAAAAAGCTGCATGAAATGCATGTTGTAGAATTCTTCCACAAACAGTTTTTTCACAGATGTTCTCCCGTGAATTGAAGATGCGCTTTCAGGGGGTGTCCGTCCACAACAAGGTCTTCAACCATGATGGAGCCATCGGTTCGGGCGCGGATATCCACGGCCATGGGGACTCCCTCGCGCAATTTGCGTTCGAGGTCTTTCGCCTGTGCCTCCGGAATGTACACCTTGCTGTGGACCAGTTCTTGGCCTGAAAGGATGGATGCGCAGGATTTTCCAGATGTGTAAGGAGAAACCCGCGGTGTTTTGGGGGATGTATAACCGGCGTTGAGGCATAGTTTTTGGGGGAAGGAAGAAGGTTCTTCGCCTTCCCATGCCCATTGGTATTGGAAGGTGAGGTAATGGCCGCGCAGCATGTCGCGTGGATCGTAACCTTCAATTTCGACGCGCCAGGGCATGCCTGCTTTCCGGCTTGCCTCAAGTTGGCCAAGCATGGCCAAAAGGGCTACAAGGGGGACCAGGATGAATACCGGGGTCAGGATTTTATGGCGCATGGCACAATCCTTTGGCGGATGCGAATGGCCAGACGGGCCACAAGGATGGCCAGAATGCCACCAAGAATGAGACTGAAACCCGTGTTCATGAGACTGCCGAAAAGTTCAAAATAAATGATGATGAGCCGCACGGCGATAAGCAAAATGGCGGCACTGGCCAGATGGCCAAGACCTGTCCGGATTCCAAACCATGCCATGCCCAGACATGCGAGGATGAACATGATGGCAGAGATGACGGCTCCATGAACAACAAGGGATAGGCAAATGGGCAACAGGGCAAGGATGGCACCACCAGACAGGTATGCCAGCCATGGGAGCGCGTTCTTGCGTTCCCGGAGGAAAAGGAGGCTGGCGGGAAGGGCGCTGGTGGCAAGCATGAAACATGCCACAAAGATACGGAACAATGATGTGATGCTGTCGTGGTCCCGGACAAAAATGGGTGTGATGTCGTTTTCATACCAGATGAATTGGGCGGCCAGCACTATCAGGGCGAATGTCATGACACCCCAGGCAAGAAAGATTTCGCCGAAGTTTTTTCGCCACAGGGAAAAAACAGGGAGCTGGCCAAGCGATATGAGGGCAAGGGGGAGGAGCCAGAGCAGGAAGGGCTCGGGGAAATAGGGGGATGTAAATCCGCCGAGGTAGTCGGCCAAGTTGGAAAAGGAAGCGACGAGGGCAAAAAGCCATGCGCTGGCAATGAAACGCCCCTGTCCAAGTGTCAGGATGATGGGGGTGCTCAGCGCAGTCCAGAAGGCTATGGTGCGCAGGGGATCGCTATGGATATTGTAAACCTGTCCGATCAGCGCCATAAAGCTGAGGAGGGTGCCCCAGAAGAAGAAAAGGGCGGCATCTACCCGGAGGGGGCTTGTGTTTCGGGTTGCAGAAATTTGGAGGAATGCTGCCGAAACGACATTGAGGAAAAGAAAATGGCCACCAATTTTTACAGTGTCGGGAATTACATTCCAGTTTGCGGAAATGATGGCCAGAATGCCAAGCAGGATGGCAAACAGGCCAAGCAGGACAATGCTGCGGCCAAAGTGTCGGCTGGCTGTGGAAGCTTCCTGCACGCGGATGGCATCTGCGGTTTCATGTGTAATAAGACCAGCTTCTTCCCATGACGCCAGTTTTGATTTCCAGAACATGTTGGTGTCTCCCATCTCGCCACCAGCATCATACAACGTAAAAATGGGGGGGTCAAAACATGTTTGGGAGGGGAAAAGTCGCAAGTCTTTCCATGATCTCGGAAGGGTCAGTCATGCGGACAATTTCTGCGCGCAGCCGTGCGGCATCGGGAAAGCCATGCAGGTACCACGCCAAGTGCTTGCGGGCGAGGGGAACGGCAACCCGCTGTCCATAATAATCGAGCATGGCGCGGTAATGGTCGATAATGAGCGCCTTTTTTTCCGTCCATGAAGGATCGGGAAGAATTCTGCCTTCCTCAATGAAGGCATGAACCTGACCCAGAAGCCATGGCCGTCCATAGGCGGCGCGTCCGATCATGACGCCGGCAACTCCTGAAACTTCCATCATGCGGACGGCATCCGGGCCTGAAGTGATGTCCCCATTGCCAATGACCGGAATGGAAAGGGCGTCCCTGATCCGGCCAATGGCCTCCCAGTCCGCCTTGCCGCCGTAAAACTGGCTGCGGGTGCGGCCATGGACAATGATGGCAGCGGCTCCGCAATCCTGTGCAATGCGAGCAAGTTCCCGCGCGTTATGGTTCTCCGGGCTCCAGCCAAGCCGCATTTTGACGGTCACCGGAATGTCGACTGCGGCAATGACGGCGCGGATGATTTCTGTTGCAAGCGGAAGGTCGCGCATGAGGGCAGCGCCCGATTCTCCCCGGACAATCTTCTTGGCCGGGCACCCCATGTTGATGTCGATGAGATCGGCGCCGCGGGCGGCCTGCATGCGCGCCGCTTTGGCCATGATTTCCGGTGCGCATCCGGCGATTTGTGCCGCAATGGGATGTTGTCCGGAAAAATCTTCGGATGTCCGCTTCATGCGGGGTTGCGCGACCAGCATTTCCCGTCCCGGCATCATTTCGGAAACAGTGAGGAAATTGCCAAAACGCCGAACCATGGAGCGAAAGGGGGCATCCGTCACGCCTGCCATGGGGGCCAGGACAACCCGGCTGGGCAGGGACAGGGAAGCGATTTGCAATGCTGCGTGCATAAAAAATGCCTGAATGGTTGTGATGGCGGACTGGAATTTTCAGGCGACAGGATACAGGGTCTTTGTTTGGCTGTCATCCCCCGGAGGGAGGGGAGATTGGGCCTGAAGCATTTAACTCGGTTGTTTTTTGGTAACCCTTTAAACATGTTTTCCGAGTAGAAAATATGAGTATGCAGGCATTTTTTAAAAACAAGCGGATGGTCTTTGGAGAAAAAAGGGACCAGATGGGTTTTCCGGTATACAGCCTGCTGACCCTCCTTGCCCTGGTCATCATCATTGTGTTTGGCGGGGTTGAGGTCCATCGCCGCCAGTACCAGCATTTGCGCCAGAATGTCCTTGATACGCTGACAGCGATTGCCGACATGAAAGTGGCCGATATCGCCAAATGGCGCACCGACATTATGACCTATGGACGCCTGTTTGGCGAAAGTCCCGTAGCACAGGCCGGAGGGGCGGGTTGGCTGCTGGTCGGAGCGGATCTTTCGGGGTTGCGGCGCCATCTCGATCTGTTGAAGGACAACTATCATTACCATGATGTCTTCATTGCAAAGGCAAATGAAGATGTTCTGCTGGGATCGTCCATCAGTCCGGAGAAAATCCCGGACAATGTTTCCAATGTTTTCCGGGAAGTGTGGCAGACAGGTGAAGTTGTGATGTCCAACCTGGTCAATTCGGATACATATGGCAGGTCAGTCATCTTCATCATGGCACCCATTGGGAAATCCGGTGGAGAAAATCCGTCCGGGGTACTGGTTATGGTGGTCAATCCGGAGGACTACCTTTATCCGCTTGTGCAGAAATGGCCCCTGCCCAGTTCAAGCGCGGAAACCTTGCTGGTACGCAAGGAGGGAGGTCATGTCCTTTTCCTCAATGACCTGCGGTTTGCGCCGAAGGCTGCCCTGCACCTTTCCTTTTCCCTGACGCAAAAGGATTTGCCGGCTGTGAAGGCGGTTGAGGGAGAGCGGGGAATCGTTACGGGTCGGGATTATCGGGGGAAAAAGGTTGTGGCGGCCCTTTCCGCTGTTCCCGGGTCAGACTGGTTCATGGTGTCAAAGGTGGATGAAGCTGAGGTGTTTGCCCCCATGCGCCAATGGCTTGCAGGAATCGTGCTGGTCGTGGTTTTGCTTGCAGGCCTTGCGGCCAGCCTGTTTTACAGTCACTGGCAACGGATGCTCAAGGCGCATGCACGTTCCATTCTTGAAAGGGAAAAGGTCCGGCGCAGGATTGAAGAAAAACTCCGTTTTGCCAATGAGTATGCGGTTCGCTTGATTGAAGCCTCCAATGCCATGATCGTTGTGCTGGACAAGGAGGGAAAAATTACCAAATGGAATGCGGCGGCTGAAGAGGTTACCGGATATCACCGGGAGGAAATTCTTGGAAAAAGCATTTTTGAAACGCTGATTCCCAAAAATCGTTATCCAATGGTTTACCGGGAATTTGGTCTGCTTCTTGCGGGGGCAGGCAACGAAAGGGTGGAAAACCCCATTCTTACCAAGGCTGGAGTTGAGCGTTATATCGTCTGGCGCAACAGCGTGATATCCGAATACGGCAAGTTTTCCGGTGTCATTTCTTTCGGGATTGACATCACCGACCGCAAGCAGGCGGAAGATGGTTTCAAGGAAGCCTATGCCCTTTTGGATAAAGCCAACAAGGCCAAGGCCAGTTTTCTCGCCCGCATGAGCCATGAGATCAGGACACCCCTCAATGCCATCATTGGTTTTTCTGAAATCATCGAAGATGAGATTTTTGGGGAAAAACCTGCAAAATACCGGGAATATGCCAAGGATATCCATACGAGTGGCAACTATCTGCTGTCCTTGATCAATGACATTCTTGATTTGTCAAAAATTGAAGCGGGGAAGATGGAGCTTGTCAAGGATGTCATCTCCATTGAACACGTTATCGAGGAAACCACGAATATCATTCGGCTTGTCGCGCAGGGAAAAGGGATCGTCCTCGAAATATCCTTGCAAACAGGGTTGTCCAAAATTTTTGGAGACATGCGGGCGCTCAAGCAGGTGATGTTCAACCTGCTTTCCAATGCCATCAAGTTCACGCCGGAAGGTGGGAAGGTTTTTGTTGAAGCCATTCCCGACAAGAATTCGATACATATCCTTGTGCGGGATACAGGCATTGGCATCTCTTCGGAGGATCAGGCCAGGATTTTTGAACCCTATGTACAGGGGAACATCATGATTTCGCAGTCTTTCGGAGGAACGGGGCTGGGCCTCGCCATCAGTCGACGTCTGGTGGAACTGCATGGTGGAACCCTGACGCTGGAAAGCCAGCCGGGCCAGGGCACGAGCATCCATCTGTGGCTGCCGGCAATATCCTCCAGCAGCCCGCAGCATTAGGTCGTCAGCCCCAGAAGGCGCTGCGCACCAGCCATCCGGTATAAATGATGTAGGCCAGAAGCAGGAACCCGCCTTCAAGGCGGCTGATGCGTCCAGGTTTGCCCTTGAAGCCCCAGCAGATTCCAAAGAGCGAGAGGGTGAGGGCGGCCATCACGGGAATGTCGCGGGAAAACACCTCCGGTGCCAGCTTGATGGGGTGGATGCTGCCGGCAATGCCAACCACGGCCAGCGTATTGAAGAGGTTGGAACCAATGATGTTGCCCAGGGCAATGTCATGTTCCCCCTTGCGGGCTGCCACCACCGAGGAGGCCAGTTCCGGCAGGGAAGTGCCAACGGCCACGATGGTCAGGCCGATGAGAAGGTCGGATACGCCAAAGGCATGGGCAATTTCCACGGCGCCCCAGACCAGGATCTTGGAACTGGCGATGAGCAGGGCCAGTCCGATGATGAGCCAGAAAACGCCATTCCGCAGGGGCATGGTATGGGTCTTCATTTCTTCGGCCACTTCCTTGTCCAGCGTGTCTTTTGTCATCTGCTGGCGGATCGTCCAGAAAATGAGGCCTGAAAAAACAACAAGCAGGATGAAGGCGTCCATGCGGGAAAGCGTGTCACTCCATGCCTGCCAGGCAGCAAGGGCTGTGACCCCCGCCAGAATGGGCAGTTCCTTTTTTACAACACGGGAATGCACCGTGATGGGGCGGAGAAGGGCCGTCAGGCCAAGAATGAGGGCGATGTTGGTGATGTTGGAGCCATAGGCGTTACCAATGGCAAGGCCGGGGTTGCCCTGCAGCGAGGAAATGGCGCTGACCAGCATTTCCGGCGCCGAGGTACCGAAGCCGACAATGACCATGCCGATGAGAAGAGGGGGCATGCCGAAATACCGTGCTGTGGTTGATGCGCCTTCCACAAAACGATCAGCGCTCCACACAAGGAGCGCAAGGCCAAAAAGCAGGGACAGGGATGGTAACAGCATGGGATCCTCCGTAGCGAAAAACGGTGGTTACTTTACCCCTTTGCCGCTGGAATGCAAGATTGCATAAAACGTCCCCCCATGTGGAGCTGCGTTCCCGACTGCATCTTCAGATAGAAGGGCAGGATCGGCAGGAGTTGGAGATTGGGGAAGTGGCGCTGCGGGTTTTTGAACTGTCGCAAACGCTG